>Ga0208958_1000009_pt1 | contig 432616 bp, 451 predicted proteins | sample RifOxyB1_FD_184032 | JGI IMG/M metagenome (GOLD analysis project Ga0208958, IMG submission 184032) | Soil microbial communities from Rifle, Colorado - Rifle Oxygen_injection B1 (SPAdes) | ecosystem: Environmental > Terrestrial > Deep subsurface > Rock core/Sediment | place: Rifle, Colorado...
GGTTTTGCCTTTTAATTTCCTTATAGATATTGACCATTTCCAAAATAATAACCAGAAGGGCCGGGAAAATTACCAGAAGGGGAAAGCCGATGTTGCTTTTGGCGAAGGCGAAAAGCTTGCCAAAATGGGGTAATCGGAACATGCTTTTGCCGACAACGTTTTCCTCGGCAACCAGATTTTCATCCGCAGAATCGTTAGCGTCGCCCTTTGTCCGATAAAAAACTTTGCCTTCTTGTATCTCCTTGCCGACAATACGGTGGGTTGTAAAAACCTTTGAACCGTTTTGGCTTTTGAAAGCAATGGTTTCCCCTACCTTATAGGAGCTGATTTTCGCGGATGATAGCGGATTATCGCTGATTGGTTGCGGGGTAAGCAATCCGTGCTGGGTTTTAACCACAACCAGATCCCCCACTTTTATTGCGGGCTGCATACTGCCGCTTCGCACAATCAGCGCTTTATTGCCAAAAGCCGGTATGGCAATGTAGGCAATAGCGATTGCCGAAAGAATCAGCAGCAAAGATATGCCAAAATTCACGCTCTTAATAAGCGCTTTCATATGCTCCTTCCTCGAAGGTCGGACCTTTTAAACGGCCAAGACCTTGTTTTGAAGGTCCGATCTTTTAAACAAATTCTCTGTCATTCTGGAGCGAAGCGATAGAATCTCTACATTTAAGATCCTATCGAGGTCGTTGCCTCTCCAGGATGACAATTGTTTTTCTTGTTCCTTCCTTGTCTACCTAGCACAAACCAGGTTTGTGCAGTCTTGGCGTCTAGTCTGCTTAAATTTCGTTCTGATTACCAACGAAAGTTGTGTTGACAGTCACAGATTTTCCTTGCGCAGAATCCGGCGCGCTAGCCGAAAGTTGCCATGTGGTCCTGAACTTCAACAAAACATTTGGGTCAGCCGGCAAGAGTGCGCCAATACCATCTAAAAGGTCGTCTTCTGACCGATTAGTCCCGTTAACATCATTTAATTCCTCTTTTAGAGAAACCATACTATCTGACGGCTCTCCGCCTTCTCCATCAAACCTTGATACAAATAGTGGCGTAAAGTCGTCAGCACCAGTGAAACCACCGCTTACGAAATTACCACAATCGGCAGTTGTTACAGCCTTTAACTCAACCTTAGTTGTATTAACATACGGTGCAAGAACATCCACATCCCCACTAGCCGTCATTGCTAGTATAATTTCCTGAATGTCGTAGTTCCCAGTATTCCTGAAACAAACATAACTTTCAGTAGACGTTCCGCCTGGAATCATGTTGTTTGCAACCGTAGAAGCAGTAATAGCATCGCTGAAGCCTTCATTATTATCTCTTATCTTAAGCTCTAATATTCCCGTTGAGAAGGAGTTATCATTACTCGTTACAGTGTCGCTGAAATAAGCAAAGGTCGCGCCGATAACAAGAGCTGCAGCTACGGCAATCGAACCAAAAGAAAGTAAAATTCTTGAGTTAAACATTTGTTTTCACCTCCTTTCTTTAAAAAATTTGTACCAGTTTTCATTTTGTCATTCCGGACTTGATCCGAAATCTCTACTCGTCTGGATTCCCGCGAGTTTATCCTGAATTGATTCCCGCTTTCGCGGGAATGACAATGAAGGGCGGGAATGACATTCGTAGACACAAAAAAACCCGCAAGAAATGCGGGTAAAAATAGATTCCTTTAGATTTAGGGGCAGTGAAATCTGCATACTATTTTTCGTATGCAGACTGAAACTTATATTCAATTCACTTTAGACCCATAAAAATCCAAAGTCAACTGGAACAGATTAGTGGATAAGTGGGTCAGAATAGTCAAAATCTATTCTATAGCTCGAAGAACCAGGATCTGAAAGCCATGGCTTTCGAAGCCAGTTTTGAGGCGAGTTGCCTTCTTCTGGGAGCAAGGATAAATCGGTAAGTAGGTTTAGATATCCTGTAAAGAACGTAGACCATGCCGATAACGCCTAGTGCCATATAAACCTTCCACCATAAGCTCCCGACCGGGTTACTTTCGGCAGTCAGAGGAGTGGCGCCGATTCCGCCAACAGTTTCGGCTGCCTGAACTTCGGGAACAATGCCGCTGCCGCCTATTAGCATTCCTCCGAGAAATCCGACTCTAAAATTGGCTTCGGATCCGCTGCTAATTGCCGTATCGTCTGGGCCGACTTTGCCGTCTGCCTGGGCAAGCGCATAATACATACCGGCGGGAGCGGTGTTTGCAAGCACCAGACCAAAACTGATTTTAGCCGTCTGTCCCGGCTCTAATTTACCGATATCAAAAGTTTGGATTGCTCCAATTTCACCATTTGAATCATAAAGATTGAAGACGACTTTACTGTCATAAACAGGGCCGGTGCCGGGGTTCTTTGCATTAATAAAGAACATGACCGTATCACCGGGATTAACATGGGTACCGACATTGGTGGTCATTGAAGCTTCCAACTGTCCGCCAGCCACTCGCACTTCTTCTTGACTCTGTGATGACTCTTCACTTTGACTTTGACTTTGACTTTCAGTGGTCATCGGGAAATGATCTGCCCCGCCGATATCACCGTTAAGTGTCCCGAAAATATTAATAATACCGAAAAAGCCGAAAGAATTAATGATATTGGTGTTGACGAAATTAAGAATGTTGACTACTGAAAAGGCATTACCGGTGTTAATACCTCCGCTGCCGGTAAGAGAGTTGCCGCCGGTATTGGCCTGGGCTGTAACGCTGTTGGTCAAGAGCGCGTAATTTTGCTGATTTGCCAAAACCGAGCCGTCTTGATTTGAGGAGTTTGGACTCAAAAAGCTGAAAAGCATTTGGCCGTAGGTAGGGGTCGCAGCCCCAGCTGCTCCCCATCCATAAAATGTACCGTTCCAAATGCCAAAATTATTTATCAAAAGATAGTTGTAATTGCCGCCGATAAGGTTACTGTTGGCATAAGTCTGCAGGTTAACAAAACTGAAAGCGTCGCCGGTTTGGATACTTCCCGAACCATCGATACCGTTATTACCTGTGTTGGCGCTTGCAGCAACATCATTTTGGATATCGGCGTCATTTGTTTGGTTGGCACTTAGTAAAAGCCCCCCGTCCGCGCCTGATCCGCCAGCTGGCGGAGGCTCGGGCAAAATAATGTTTCCTACCAAATTACCAAAAATATTTATGAGAACAAAATTCCAGTTGGCGTTAATTAAATTAGCGTTAATGAAATTTATAATATTGACGATAATAGATGCAGATCCGGTGGTTATCGTACCGGCTGTGCCGTCAATTGAATTTTCCCCCGTGTTGGCAACTGCCAAAACCGTGTTGTTGACTGTTGCGGTATTTTGCTGATTAACGACTAAATTGGCGCTTGATTCAAATTCCAAAGCTTCTGATTTTGTTAGGTCTATATTGCCGTCTTCGTCAAGGTAAATATTAAGGATAGTGTAATTGACTGTGGAATTGACGAGGTTTGTATTTGCCAGATTAACGATATCAACTTCGCTGGCGGCATCACCGGTGTCAATTGCGGCATTTTGATCATTATTGTTCGAGCTTGTCGAGAACTCGTCTTGTGTAGCTTCTCCACTCCCCTCTGTTTGAGGGTCGGACCCTTCAGGACCGTCCCCACCAGTCACCTCCGATGTGGGCTCTGACTCATCGGAGGTGGAGTTATCAATCGTACTATCACCGGTATTGGCTGTGTCGGTGACTTGGTTATCAATGCTAGCGTCATTGGTCTGGTCAACTTCTGTTGGCGGACAATCGCTTACACATGGATCTGGAGAAGGCGACGGACTTGGCGAAGCTGAAGACGTGATTTCGGGGTCCGACCCTTGATCAGTCGGATCCTGCGAAGTTTGTGTTTGAGGGTCGGACCCCTGATCCCCCGGGTTGGAGGAATCAGTGCTCTGACTCTGATCTTCAGTCGTCTGTTCCTCCGGTGGCGGAGTCACTTCTTCGGCATATACCGCCTGCCTGGGCAAGATGCCCAGAAGGTAGACGATTATTACGATGGTTATTACTATTGATTTAGTCTTTTTCATTAATTCTTCTTCTCTTGTCATTCTGAACTTGTGAAGAATCTCTTTTTAATCTTGAGATCCTTCGCTAGTGCTCAGGATGACGCTAGTCAAATTTTAATTTTCAAATCCCATCCCAGGAGAGGGAGGCATATGCCTAGTTCCCCCTCCCGAGTGAGAAAAACTGTCGTTAATGAACGATTGCAACGTTCTTGTTGACAACGGTGTCAACAGTTGTTTGTGCTTGCGCACCACCTGTCCATACTACGGCAACCTTACCGCCACCAATGTGGTTTAATCCGGTGTTGGAAATTGCTCCACCGCTGTTTGTGACGACAGCTGTATTTCCTTGGTTGACTGTTACATCATCAAAACAGTTACAGCCAGATACAACAGCGACGTTTTTATTAGCTACGGTACTTACGCCGGTAACTGCTAATGCCGCACCTGTTTTCACTACGGCAACCTTACCGCCACCAATACCGTTTAATCCGGTGTTGGCAATTGCTCCGCCGGTGTTTGTGACGACAGCTGTATTTCCTTGGTTGACAACCAGCTCATCATTAAACAATGCGAATGCTGGAACGGCGCTTGCCAGCAAAAGACCTGCCGCAGCACCTGTGGTTACTAATTTCTTGATCATATTTTTGTTTCACCCCCTTTCTTTTTAAAGAGATTTACGCGGATAAATAGCGGATTTCCGCGGATTTGCGTTGCCGCTATTTGACGGATCCGCCTAAATATTTAATTTTGGCGGAGTGAGCTTAACCCCCCAGCTCTTTTCAAAAATATAAGATCCTTTTGAGTCCAATCAGAAATAGTTTTTGATCAGAGTCTCTAACTTTCTTCTAGACCCAAAAAGAGCTGGGATACTCGGGGTCCGCATGCACGGATTTCACGGGCTTTTCCCGTAAGCTCTAGCATCCCGTGTATCACTTATTCGCATAAATTCGCATTTTTTATTACTATTCGCATTTATTCGCATTTTCCAACCAAAAACGGAGGCTCATCACTAAGCATTTAACTTAGTAACAAGCCTCCGTTTGCGGTCGGCTCCGCCTCGCCGAATTCGTCTATCGACGAAGAAGGCGGGCTTCTCTATTCAGTTATTGTTCGAGCCCTACGTGTCATTCTGAATGAAATGAAGAATCTAGATCCTTCGCTTACGCTCAGGATGACATTACTCAAAAGGGCAGTGAAAAGCTGTTTTTTGGGGCAGATCTAAACTAGCTTTATTATACAATAGCAAAGCAAATTTGCTATTGTCAACCCCAAAGGCCCCATAACAATCGAGCTGATGATCATAACCATAATGATTCTTGATGTCAAGTGGGGAAAAAGGTTCAAGTTACACTCCCGGAGTGTGCCGGGGAATAACAAAGCGCACTCCGGGAGTGAGCCAAAGGTTGGGTGTTTAGTGAATTCTAAAAAAGTCCCGAGAAGAAGCTGGCGATTTTTGCCCAGAGCGAAGCGAAAAAGCCTTGGGTTTCTTGCGACTGGCTTGCTTGTTCTCCAAGTACGTTATCCGGGGACACTCCCGGAGTGTAAACGCCCTCCACTCCGGGAGTGGGGGATGTTTGATTACCTGTATTGACTTTATTTTCGACCTTGACGTTGACTTGGGAATTAGCTGATTGATCTGAGTTTGAACCTTCGACTTCTATTGTGCGCACATAATTGACAACAGAGCCATTTGATTCAATATTGGCCTCGAGGGAGTAGTTGCCGCTTGCGCCGGGAGCCGGAAAATTGACAGTGAACTGGTAAGGGTTGGAGCCTGTTTTTGAAAACCCGTAGGTTGCCAGTAAATTGTAGAGGTTATCGCGCAGATTCAGGACGCTTTTTGTGTCACCGCTATTGTTGGCAGTAACGCGCACGTAAATTGTCTGGCCGGCACTAAATTGTAGGGTTTGGTTGGTAAAACCGGCATCTGCGGCAATTTCCATATTCGTGCTTGTCCGGGGAATCTTAATATCGGTTTTAAAATCGCTGTCTTGAAAAAGGTTTAATGCTAGGGGCAGGAGCAGGAAAAGAGTTGTCATAGGGTCAATTTATCATCCTCTTGATCAGGCACTTGGTCTTGGGCAAGGAGTTTTTTCACTCTATTTGGACCGTGATTAACTTTAGTGATAGTGCGTTCGGTGATTTGGGTGACTGTGTAATTTTGGATATATATTTCAACGCTTCCGTAGGCTTTGTTTTTTAAAGCATCAACAATTTGGCTAACAAGTTGCGGCTTTATCTTCTGAGTGGAATAGTCGTGATCTGTCTGGTACATTTTTCATTTTGGGCAAGACGGGCTTATATTTATATAACTTTGACGGGGCAAATGTCAAATCAGACTTGCAATTAATTGGCAAGCAGGCTGGCTGTTGTCTGGGAGTTGTTTGCGTCGTAAGTATAGTTTGTCTTGGTGACGTTGGCTATGGTTGATGTATACGTCCCTGTTTCTCTTGAACGAACCCTAAGAGTAATTGTGCCGTCTGCGGCGGTTGACCCTGAACCCGATGCGAGACTTCCTGATGGTAGGGTGATGGTTATCGAAACAGTTGCCTTGGGGACCGGATTATTGTTTTGATCCAAAACTGTTACCTTTGTATAGATATTGCGAAATATATAGAACGACTGGTACCACATGGAGATATTGGAAACACGCATGGTAAGTGACGGGGCAGGTGTTGGAGAAGGGCTTGGTGTTGGCGTAGGTGTTGGCGTAGGCGTTGGCGTAGGCGTAGGACTTGGCGATGGAGCAGGTGTCGCTGTGGGTGAAGGTGACGGACTTGGGCTAGGTGAAGGTGACGGAATTGTACCGCCTACCGATTTATAGGCATTGATGCGGCCGTATCTCCAGTAAGTGCCGGTGCCGGCGATAGGGTCGGCACTGTTTTCAATTTGGGCCCTGACACAAGTGTTTGTAGAACAAGTGCCGGTTGCCCAAACAAGGCCCGCCAAACCTGCCACATGAGGTGTAGCCATGGAAGTACCGGAGCCAGAGTCATAGCCCAGACTTTTATTAATGGCGTAGGTATGATTCGGAAAAGTGGAATAGATGTCAACTCCGGGGGCTGCCACATCGACCCAAGAGCCGTAACTTGACCAGCTGGCCTTGTTGTCGTTTGAATCAGTAGCAGCCACCGCAATTACATTACTGTAATAGGCAGGATAGGTTCGAGACGGATTACCGCTATTGCCGGCTGCGGCCACCACCACTACCCCATTGTTGACCGCATAATTGACAGCATTTTGAAGTGTCGATGAACCGCTTGATCCGCCCAGGCTCATATTGATAACTTTGGCGCCATTATCGGTGGCCCAGACAATACCATTGGCAATCCAGGAATAATAACCGGAACCGCTATCGTCTAAAACTTTTCCATTCATAAGGGTTGAATCGTAGCCAATACCGGCTACGCCTGTAGCGTTATTGGTGATGGCAGCAGCAATACCGCCGACGTGGGTACCATGACCATAAAGATCATCTACGGTTGAGCTGTTGGTAAAGTTTTGATTGGCAACAATTTTGCCTGCCAAATCTTCATGATCCTGATCAATGCCGGTGTCTAAAATGGCGATTTTAGTGCTTGATGAGCCGGTGGTAATGTCCCAAGCGCTTGGACTGGAATTGTCCGCCGCCACAACTTTAAACATACCCCACTGCTGGGAAAGTGAAAGGTCATTAGTAGCAGTTAGTGCCGTGGCTACAAAGTCCGGCTCGGCAAATTCGACATAAGGGATTTTGGACAAAGCCGATATAACGATTTCTTCCTGAAATCTTGGGACATTAAGAACCAGAACATTAAGTTTATTAATGCGAGCGGCTATCCTGGTATTAAGCTTGTCAAGACGCTCATTTACAATATTTGGAGGAGTGCTTTCTTTAAACTTAACCAGAACTCGCCCAGGGACCTTGTTGTTGGCAACGGTGGGTGCTTGTGCTGAAACAGGCAGGGCTATAAGAAGTAGAAGCAAGGAGAGAAAAACTGCCGCCAGTCTTTTGGTCATGGCATTATATTATATAAATTATATACTCTTTCCGACCTCCTTGGCCACAACCACAAAGCGGGCCTGGTCCAAAAAACCGCTGCAGGTATAGATTGTTAGTCTTGAGTCGGCTGACTTATCCAGAATTTCAACTTGGGTAGGCTTAACTTCCTTTTTTTCAAAAACCTGGTATTTGACAACGCCGCCGTTTGCTAAAACGATATAGAGGAAGTCTCTGTCCTGAACCCGCCAAAGACCACCTAAGATTTCTTTGGTATTGTGGCCGTATAAAACGCTATTACCCGCTGAACCGGGAAGAGCAGATTCGGGGTAGAAAGAAACGCCGGTTTGGGCAATTGTCCAGCGGTCACCTGTGATATAACCATCTGAAATATATAAAATTCTGGAAAGTCTGGGAATGTAAAGCTTCGTGGGTTTAGCCTCGATAATTGGGTTAGACTCTTGGGCCTTCGAATTTTCAAGAAATAAGGGCCCTGCCTTAAGAAGAGAAGGCCAGATTAAGATTGCCGCTCCGATAAGTATAAACAGCAGGCTTAAGAAAAAATTGGTGTAAGGAAAATTTAGGCTCTTTTTGACTGTCTTTTTAGAGCGCTTTGGGCTTGCCATAGACCAGCTGAAATTAATCCAAGGCCCGCAAAAAGAGAGAGTGTTTGGGTAGCAACGCCGGATGCTGCCAGAACTTGCGGTTGAGCAGCTGCTGTTACCTTGAAGGCATCGGATGCCTGTCCACCGCACTCGTCACTTTCATTCGCGGTGACTCTTACCCAAAGATCACCTGCAGGTACGTCGTTTAAAGTTACTTGGGATACATCTCCGCCGACTTCAACACCCCAAGGCATATTATCCGGCGACGGACCGTAAGCTATTTGGTAGCTATGCGCGTCGCCTTTATTGGCCCAGTGGACTGTAACTTGACCGGTCTGAATATCGCTAAACCAAACCTGATCTACTTTTTGAGGCAAATTCTCAGTTGGACATTGAGGGGGTGTATTGCCTCCACCACTTGGGCCGCTTGGGCCTCCGCCGACTGGCGGTTGAGAAGGTTCAGGGCTTGGTGATGCTTCAGGCGATGGGCTTGGTGATGCTTCGGGCGTTGGCGAAGGTGAAGGGCTTGGTGAGGGTGTTGGTGATGGTGATGGACATGATCCGTGATGATCGTACCATTCTCCCCAGAATTCAGGATTATCACAAGGCTCCGGTGAAGGACTTGGTGATGGTGATGGCTGTGAACTTGGAGTTGGTGTTGGACTTGGTGAAGCACAAACTTTCTTTACCTTTACTTCGATTTTATCAATTCTGGTACTATCGCTAGTTCCAGCCAAATTGATCGTTGTGGTCGGATTACTGACTGGAAAATTTATCCAGTGAGTTCCAAAAGTTTCATTATCATATCTGACAGTTAAGATCTGGTAATTAGAACCAGCTGTGATAATAGCTTCGTTTCGATCATCATTGCTACCATTGAAATCTACTTGGACTCGGTTGCCAGTTTCTCCGAAAGAGAGAAAACTGTCATCATCCTCATCAACTGTGAATGTGGTTTCCTGATTACAGTTGTCTTGCTGACCTGTTGCTTGCGCGGGAAGTTTAGCACTTAAAACAGCGAAAAAGACAAGAACTAGTCCTGTTAAGATGGGCAGGAAGATTGTGAAATATCTTCCTTTCATGTTTTAGAAAATTTCAGTTCGGCAGTAGTTAAGCAGTAGTTAGGCAGTAATTTGAGACAGTTTGCGTATTTTATAGTATTAATTATAAGTTGTCAAGTAGGAAAACGTACGGAGTTAGTTTTTCCCAGTAGTCGTCATTGCGAGAATCCGGCGAAGCTGGAGACGAAGCAATCTGGCCTCAAATTAGATTGCCACGCTCATTACATTCGCTCGCAATGACATTGAAATTGGAGACCCCCGACTCTCGATGACATGACTACTAATCTGTAAGGGTGTAGTGTCGTTGCAGCTATGCCACTGGGGGTTCCTTCGGGTCTGTATCAAGCTGATCAGGTCTTACTGCTATCAATCCTGGGAATAAAGTATTGATGAATGAAACTATCCCGTTCGAATAGCACATTTGGTCGTCCGTAGTTATAAAACTGCTTCTTTCCGTTGTAAAAGGCAATCTTCGGGGCGGCCTTCCCAGGATGTCTGCAGGTATTTCAATTACACGTTCTGCGCGGAGCAATCCTGATTCATCGAATACATATGTTTCCCCCTTAACTGCTCCTTTTCCTGGACCTCTACTGGCTGTGATTTCGGTAACTGTTTCTTTTTTTCTTCCGTTTCCGTTAATTACGGTCCTTTTACTCAAATCAAATCCCGAGGTTGTTTCAAGCGTTCCGATTTCAGGCGTGAGCTTAAAAAGTATTTCAACAGCCTTCTCTCGAGGGGTTTTCTCAGTTACACGTGATTCGTGCTCCGTTGCCATGTTGAAAACGAATTCTAAGGGCTGGGATAAGAAATGTCAATTTAGGAAATTACAAACCTTAAACTTGAACCAAAACCTTTTGGGCCGTAGTCTCTTCTTGCTGATCCTGATCTTCTTCTCTATCGTGATAAATGATTATCGACGTGTCACAGGTATCGGAGTCAACCTGAATTGTTTCTTGGCCGGAAAAGTCAATCGGGTGTTCGTGATTAAGTGCTCTTCCAAATTCATCTTGTTCTGTCGAAAATAAAGACACTCCAAGATGGTCAGAATCTCCCCTAACAACAAGCGTCCCTTTGGAATTTTCCTGATTACAAAAGACAATTAAAGTCGCCGGGTAGAAATCTTTAATTACTGTATGACAACCTCGACTAACAGAATCGTTACCGCTGAGTTCAAATGCATCTTCTGCGTCACGATCAGCTCCCGGGATTCTTGTATAAAAGTCTAATTCAACAGGCGCCATTATAAACTTCCGAGGGCTTTAGAACCCTCGGTATTGCTCTTTAAGTTTACATGAGCGAGCGAGAACACATCCCGCCCCTCGTAAGTATGTATTCTCTCGCATTCATCCGTCGAGTCAAACTCGATGGTATTGAAGCGAGCGAATATAGATTGAAATTCTAAGGTTTGATGGGGGTGTATGTCAATTTTTCAGATTTGACAAATTGTATATAATGGAAGGTTTCATAAAAGGTTTAAAAAATGGATATCGCCGAACAGAAACAAATTCAGGAGCATTTTGAAAGAATGTACCAATTCGGGCAAAAACCGTGGACCGAACATCGGCCGGAGCCTTCGCTGGGAAAGTTTTTTGAAATCCTCAGAACTTCTCGACTCGCGAAGTTTACCCTGAGTCCTATCGAAGGGCTCGCTCGAAGAGTAAAGGTTTCGATTCCAGCGAAAATTCTTGATATCGGCTGTGGCAACGGTTGGATTTCGATAAAAGCTGCCAAGGCTGGGTTTGAAGTCTGGGGAATTGACTCTTCCGAAACGGCGATTGAGGAGGCAATTGAGACGGCAAAAGACGAAGGGATTGAAGGAAATACCGACTTTCAAGTCGGAGACGCGCTGAATCTGCCATATGACGAGAGCTTTTTTGACGCTTTGATTGACAGGGGGCTTTTTCATCATATTTTGCCGGAAAATAGGATCGCCTATTTTGACAATATTTTGCGAGTATTGAGAAGCGAAAGTTTGATCTACATTTCCGTATTTAGCGATAAAAATCCCGTAGGTATCGGCCAACTTTTCACCAAAGAGCTAATGGAGGGACTATTTGGCAAAAATTTTACAAGTATTTATTATAAGGAAGATCCTCATCTCTCCGACTCCCCCGCTCACCTTCTGCACTTCACCTTCGAGCGCAAGAGTTAATGGAGGAAAATTTATAAAAGGGAAATCGTAAAGGAATAATTACTTCTCGCGTCCAGATGTATTGTCCACTGTATAACGCCCGCTTTGAAAAATTTCGATTTTCGTTCCATTTTTAGTTTCCAGAAAGATGGATTTCTCTCCTGGCCTAGTTTCAGTTGTTTCTATAGCTTGAACTTTTGTTATCCCATCTGCTATCTGCAAACTTAAGGGTAAATGTTCATCGTCTTTTGAGCGTAAATTAATACCAACTAGTTTCCATTCTGGCTGGACATAAACTAATGTTTCCGAGTGGCTACCATTTAAAAGCACGCACCATAGACCTTTTCGGTGTTCTTCTGGAATTGGTAGCGACTTATCTTTTACCAACTCCCAGGGTTCCGCATGAGAATCTAATGCTTTGGCAATTTCTTGCGGATCAAACTTTATCTCTTTTTTTACTAAGTTTTCTTCGGATCGATCTTTCAATTCTGACATTTATTCCCTAAATTTTAACAAACGGAGACTTAATTTGAAAGAAGTTGTTGGATAGGGTCAGCGATTTTGTTTATAGTACTCAATTGTGCGCTTGAGGCCTTCGGGGAGAGAGACTTTGGCTTTCCAACCGACAGCTTTTTTAAGTTTCGCGCTTGAAGCATAGTTGGCAGGTACGTCTCCGGGTCTTTTACCAAGATCTGCAATCGGAACCCTGAAGCCTACTATTTTGAAAATTTCCTCAACAATATCCTTTACCTTAATCCCTTTCTCTGTACCAATGTTGAAAATATTAAAGCCGGAAAGCTTCAGTACATCAATATGTGCCCGGGCTAAATCGTCAATATAAATAAAATCGCGGATTTGCTCCCCTTTCCAATATAAGGGTATTGGCTTTTTGGCGAGGGTGGCTTTAATAAAATTGGGAATAGCGTGGGTTATCGGTTTACCCATTTTGCCTGGCCCGTAGGGATTAAAATAGCGCAAAATTATTGTGTCAAAGTTAAAGATTTGATGATAAGTCTGAAGGTAGACTTCGATTGCGGCTTTAGTCGCACCATATGGATTATCAGGATGAACCGCTGCATCTTCTTTTATCGGCAGTTTATCGGGAGTCCCGTAAACGCAGGCGCTTGAGGAAAAAATGATTTTCCTGCAACCAACATCTCTCATACATTCCAAGAGATTAACAGCGCCAAGGACATTATTGTCATAGTATTTGACGGGATCGGCAACAGACTCGGGAACAACAATAAGGCCCGCCATGTGAATAACCGCATCGATGCCTTTTAGGGCCTCTTTAGTTTTCCGGGAGTCGCGGATGTCGCCGACAATTAATTTGGCACGCTTGTCAACGTTTTGCCTAAATCCATGAGAGAGGTTATCCAAAACGACAACCTGATAACCGCTTTCAAGAAGAAGCCTTACAACATGTGATCCGATAAACCCGGCACCGCCGGTGACAAGGATTTTCATAAAGAATACACCCCTGGGGTGCAATCCGATAGACGCCGGGGCTTCACCCCAGGGGTGTATCGGGCTAGAGATGAATCAATCGAACTTCGACTTTTCATATACGGGTAAGACTATTTTACCCTTTTTGCCATTGACCGGAATATCTAAGGCAAAACCAAGGGCATTGGCAACAGATACGCCAACACGGGTGCCTGTGAAGGAACCGGGGCCGGGATTGACCTCGACTGCGGTTAAATCGTCAAATTTGACTTGATTTTTCTTTAGGATTTTCATAACCATCGGAAGAAGAACTTGCGAGCCGATTTTTTGGGTCTGGATCAATTTATCATGTCGGCCGGATTTTTTGTCGATCAGCTCAACGATTACTTCTTCACGTTTCGTTGTATCGATTTTTAATAACATAGTTAATTAAGTTGATTGGTTAATTAAGTTAATTGAGTTAATTGGTTAATTATAACGGCGCCGTGGCGCAAAATTTTGGGTGGATCGGAAGTTGCATCGACAACTGTTGATTCGATTCCTTCTTTGCACTTCCCTCTTATCACAAAATCCACAAGTTTAACTAGTTCCGGATCTAACTTGTCAAAACTTTTCGGCGCTTTTTGCCCATGAAAGTTAGCCGATGTGCCGATAATCGGAATGCCGACTTGGTCGACTAAATCCAGTACTAATTTAGAATCCGGCATCCGAAAGCCGATTTTGACTGGGCTCAAACCCGGTTTGTGGTCTGGTTTCTGTCCGGATCTCAAACCGGGTTTGTGCCTGAGAATAATCGTTAGACCTCCCGGCCAGTATTTTCGAATTAACTTTTCAGCGACGACAGACACCTTGGCAAGTTTTCTGACCTGACCGATATTTGAAACTAAAATAGGAAAGGGCTGATTTTTGGGTGTCCCTTTTATTCGATAGAGACGGTTAATCGATTCTCTATTATCATGCCGGCAACCGATGCCATAAATTGTATCGGTTGGGAAAATGACAACGCCACCGGCTTTGAGAACTTCAGCAGCTTCTTCTAAAATTCTCATACTCCCTGTCATTCTGGCCCGCTTCGACTCAGCGAGGCGAGCTTGTCCAGAATCGTCTTTGTTTTTTAGATTCTGGTGTCGTCGAGTTTGACTCGACTCCCCAGAATGACAACTGTGAAACGTACGATGATCTTTGATGGTGATCCTTCTTGTTTTTTCATTGACGACTTCGATAAAAACATCGATTCTGTTTTTAGGGAGTCCTTTTTTGATTCTGTCTGCCCATTCGAGAGCAACTATTGCGTCTTTTGAAAATATTTCCGAAAGACCGAGCGTCGCTAAGTCCTCTTGCTGTTCACCGCGATAAAGATCAACATGATGGAAAAAACCTTTTGAGATTTTGTAGCTTTTGACAAAAACGAAGGTCGGGGAAGTAATTCGCCTTTTAATTCCAAGACCCTTGGCCAGACCTTTAACAAAAACGGTTTTACCGCTTCCCAAATCCCCATAAAGAGCAACTGTATCGCCGCCTTTTAAATTTTTTGCAAAGTTTTGGGCTATTTTTTGGGTTTGTTTCTCCGAAATTGTTGTAGTTTCCATAATATATAGCTTGCTATATTAGCACCGGTAAGATCAAAACCCAAATCATAGAATGCGCTGGATCGGCCGGGTACAAAACTTTGATGGAATTCGTCGGATCCCGCATAGAGCATTGTCAGGATTAAAGATGAAAGATAATTACCCCTAGTCGCGCGGAAAATCAGAACATACAGAATGGAGTATTCGCTGATGTGGGCGATTTTTTTGGCTATAAAATCCCAGATGAAAAATTCGCTGACCTTTATTTGGGTGATAGATGAAAAGGCAAAAATAACTGCCGCCCATAAAAAAACAGGCAGCCATCTGCCAATGGCTGAGTCAAGTTTTGTTTTCACTTTGTTCCTTCTTTGGATTTCCCAAAACCCTATGATACCAAAAGTAAAAGCCGATGGATAATCCGATTAATGCTAACCCCGAACCGACAAGGAGTCCGGCGACTTTGGTTTTAGAAAGAGCACTTTGAGTGGCTTCCATTGATGGGATTGGAGAAGTGCTTGCGGAAGTTGATGAGGCTAAAATCAGGGAACTTTCACTGGCAGCCGACAAAACTTGAGGGGAAAGTTTTGCCGATGTTGGCGACGGTGATTTTGTGGTAGTCGATGTGGCCTTTGGTGTCGGCGTTGGAGATTTTGTTGAAGTTGATTGTGATGCTGACGAGGAGGGAGATGGATCCGGGGTTGGAGTTGGAGTTGGATCTACGATAACTTCACAGTTAGAATTAGCTGATTCAGGTGTTGGGGAGCAAGTGTTCCAACTAATGCTTCCATCGGAATAGCGCCCAAAAGAAACATCAGTCTCACTAGAGATATATTGATACTTATCAAGTTCGCTAGTTCCATTATTTAGATAGATTGTGTCTCCATCTTTATTAAGCCGATTACTTACATAAAATAATTTAAAAGATTGTTTGACAATTATAGTGTTATCTGGGATTTTCAGCATATCGCTAGATGTTCCTTCGTCATCCAAAATCCAGCCTGAGACATCAATATCATTTTGGGAAGGATTGTAAAGCTCCACCCAATCATTGCCAGAACTTGGCGTTGGAAGAAGTTCATTTATGACCACTGTTATATCAGCAAAAACCGGTGGATGGAAAAGTAAAAAGAATACAAGAACAACAAGATAGACAACTTTTTTTGGCATTAGCCAAAAACATAAAGATTTTGGGAAAGTTTGTCAATCCGGTAGTTCCAGAAATTCCATTGCTTACCCCTGAGACTACACTCCCGGGGGAGTGACACCCCTGGGGTGAGCTTAGCTTTTTCTCATGCGCACCCCAGGGGTGTCAGTGACGGTAAGTATTTACCCCCGAGGAGCCTATTCAGTCACCTCGGGGGTGGGCTCTGACTATTAATTGGGGACCGTGTGAAGATAGTACGTCTTTAAGCCATCCCCACCGTCTACTTTTCCATAGTAGAGCGTTCTCCCACCGCAGCCAACAGACCCACCATATAATTTACCGTCGTTAGTTGCTTTTACCGCAAAAGCGCCGCCGCTATTATACATATCAATTCCAAAATGAGGATTACCGTTGTATGCACCAGAGCGTGCGTAAGGTGTCATTCCAAAGCCTTGACTTATATTTATAGGGTTGTCAATCGGCCAAGGCCATGATCCATGAGGGTTAATTGAACCAGCCTCAGATTCGTTGGGAGCATATTGAAAACTTGTAGATGAAAGGTAATTGTTAGGATCCTCAATAGACCCGTTTTTATGGACTTCAAAATGAAGGTGGGTACCTGTAGAGCAAGCCGATGGTCCGGATATGACATTGCCAATTTTTTCTCCTACTTTAACATCTCTAAGGAAAGTCTCCTGGCCTCCTCCAAAAGCTACTGCCAACTCAGCTTGAGCTTGCGCAAGAAGTCTCTGATATCTTGATTCATCACTCTGGGTTCTTGATAGCAATACCTGCTTTTCTACTTTTTGCTGATCAAGGCTTGTCTTTAGGCCTAAAAGTTTTTCTTTGTTTTCCTCGATTGCCGCTTGCTTTTCTTCCCGCTCGTCTTTTTCGTTTGCGTAATTGGACCTTGACTCCTGTAAGTTGGTCAGGATCTTTCTGTCATTCTCCTGAACCTGTTTTAAATATTGGACTCTTAAAACAAAGTCTGAAAAATCTTTTGAAGTTAATATTAGTTCCAGGTTGGAAACAAAACTCTGCTGATATGTTGCGACAATTCTTTGCTTGAGCAGAGTTTCAAGTCTTTCAACCGAATCCGTAATGTATCCAATCCGAAATCCTAAAACGCCTATTTCTTTTTCAAGCTTATCAATAGTAGCCTGGGCATCCGCGATTTTTAACTGGGTGAGATGAATCTGGCTGTCAAACTGGGCAATTTGGGAAGCAAGGGTCTTTTTTTGTTCACCAAGTTCTGAAACTTTATTTGAAAGGACCTCAATACATTCGCTGATTTTATCAGCAGGAAGGTCTTCCTTTTCGCATTCCTCAAGACTGGCGGCCGAAATTGGACGGGTTATAGAAAGTCCTAAAATTAGAAGACTAACAACGGCAAAAATTGCGGGCAGCAAAATTTTTCTAAGCATTACTGGCATCTTAACGAATCTTAAGGTATCTGAAAAGAGCAATTGCTGCTCCGATAATGCCAACAAGCGCGGCAATTAAGGCTTCCCCTGCCCAAAGATAAACAAAAAATAAGGGATTAATTGGGAAAACCTGGATGGGACCCAAGAATTCCTGGATATTGGGCGAATAAAAAAGAAGAGCTGCATAAACCAGGATTACGGCAATACTTGCACCTATAATCCCATAAAGCGCGCCTTCAATAAAAAATGGCCGCGAAATATACCAGCGTGTGGCTCCCACCAAATTCATAATAGAGACCTCGTCCCGGCGGATGGCAATTCTCATACCAATGACCATTATAATAATAAGGAAGGAAACACTGGCCAGAGTTGAGACAAATATTACCGCGCCGAGCCTTATTGTTTTTGTCCATTTGACCAGTTGTTCAACCAGATTTTCAGGAGTGATTACCCTTTCCACTTCCGTATGACCTTTGACAATTTTTGTTATCTGGTCAATATCGGCAGCCTTCTTAACGGAAATATCTATAGAGGCAGGTAAAAAATCGGCAGACACTGATTCTAGAAGTAAGGGATCATCTTTATTGCGTTCCCTGTAAATTGCCAGGGCTTCTTCTTTTGAAACATATTTGACTTCGCGCGCAAGACCAGTTGATTTAATACTGGAGGCAATTTCGTTAATTTTAGCCTCAGATACATCATCTTTGAAAAAAGCGATTACCTGGGGCCTTTGCTCGATGTAATTTAAAACCAACTGCCCACCGATAATTAAAATAACAAAGATAGAGGCGATAAAAAACGTCAGAGACATTGCTAAGGCTGCGGCCAGTGCCTGGTAAGGGCTTCTTCGAAGCAGTTTAAGCGTGCTTTTAATCTGTCTCATATTTCCCTTCTTTTTCGTCCTTTATTATTTTACCTTTTTCCAGGACTATAACTCTTTTTTTAAAATGGTTAACAATTTGGACATTATGGGTTGCCATGACAATTATATTCTTATCCTCGTCGTTAATTTTTTCAAGTACGTGGACAACTTCTCGCGCGGTTTTTGGGTCTAAGTCCCCTGTTGGTTCGTCGGCAAGCAATACTTCGGGTTTTGCGACAATTGCCCTGGCAATGGCAGTTCTTTGAACCTCACCACCGGAAAGTTGTGCCGGAAAACTTGAGGCTTTTTCTAAGAGGTCTACCTTTTCTAAAACTGCCGAGACCTCTTTTTCGATCTCACTATCCTTCTTGCCTAGAACTTCCAGGGGAACTGCTACATTTTCAAAAACGGTCCTGTTGAGAAGCAATTTGAAATCTTGAAAGACAGTCCCAATTTTTCGGCGAAGTTGCGGTATTTTGCCCCCCGGAATTCGCGAAATGCTCTGGCTGTTAAACAGGATTTGCCCCGAGGTCGGAGATGTTTCCCGGGTTATCAACTTTAAAAGCGTTGATTTACCGGCACCGGATGGACCGACGACAAAGAGAAATTCTCCGTCTTCTATTGTAAGATCAACATCCTCAAGAGCTATCTGTCCGTTAGGGTATTTTTTTGTAACTTGCTCAAACTGTATCATGGGGGCAGTCCGCCAACTGGCGGATTACTAAATCACTTCAACCTTGCCAACATCCATTAACCAACCTACTTGAGAAGAACCAAACGTTTCACCAAACACTTTGACTTTTTTGCCATCATACTCATCAAGATCTAAAACCGAAGAGGTAAGGTAAGCGGTTTGACTTTCGCCACCTGGTCTGATTAGTTTGTGTGTTCCTTGGGCGTATTTATCCAGTTCGTCATTTTTTTCAATCGTGCCCTCGGCTTCATCGCGAAAAGTCTGGGTAAACGACTCTTTTTGCTCGCCGGTTAATTGCTCTTCTTCGATCGATGCTTTCGCGTGCTCTTTTGCATTCTTGCTTCTTGATGAGGCAACGAGACCGGAAAATACGCCGGCGCCAACTATTACAACCACTATTATAATTGGAATAAATCTGCCGAAATTAGCCCTCTTGGGGACAGCTCTTAAGGCCGCATTTGTGCTCGGCTCTTTCGACGACTCTAGTGAAGGATTAATTTCTTTCATTCTGACTAATTATATCAGCAGTTCAAATTATATCAGTCTCTTAGTTTAACCGACAAGATAACTAAATTTCAACCTTATGATGCTAGAGATTGCTGAAAACCCCTATTGTTCGAGCCCTTCGTTAAAACTCAGAACGAGAACAACATGCTTTGCATATTGTTCGAGCGTAGGAGAGTACCGTCTGATACTCTCCGTAGCGAGAACTATTAGACTTCTCACTTTGTTCGAAGAATAACAAGGTTTTGAAGCAGACTAAACATTCTAGGTTATGGTTAGTTCGTGCTTTATAAACTCCTCTAAATTTCCATCCAGAACTGCCGCCGCATTCGAGGTCTGCCAATTTGTTCTTAAGTCCTTAACCATCTTATAAGGGTGCAGTACGTATGAACGGATTTGATTACCCCAACCGGGAGTAATGTGTGCTCCTTTAATCTCTTGTTTTGTTTGTTTTTCTTCTTTCTGCTTCAGGCTCCAAAGTTTTGCTTTTAAGAATTTGAGGGCGTTTTCTCTATTTTGCGCCTGATATCTTTGAGTCTGGCAAGTCACCACTATACCCGTAGGTTTATGTCTAAGTCTTACGGCAGTTGATACTTTATTGACATTTTGACCCCCATGTCCTGAGGCTCTGAAAGCTTCAAACTCCAAATCTTCGGGTTTTATCTCAACTTCCGGACTCCCTTCTTCGATTTCCGGCATAACTTCAACCAAGGCAAAAGATGTCTGGCGAAGATTGGCAGCGTTAAATGGGGACTGACGGACAAGCCTGTGAACTCCGGCTTCATTTTTAAGAAGACCGTAGGAATAATTTTCGCGAACCATTATCGTGACTGTTTTGAATCCGGCTTCTTCCCCGGGAATTTCATCGATGACCTCAAATGACCATTTTTGACTGGAGAAGTATTTTTGGTACATTCGTGAAAGCATCGCGACCCAATCCATTGCTTCTACTCCGCCTTGACCAGCATGGATTGACAAAATGGCATTATTTAGATCGTACGGACCTGACAAAAACATTTTTTCTTCAAGCTTTGACACTCTTTTTCCAAGCTCACTCAAAGACTTTTGCAACTCCTTAACCATCTGTGGATCAGACAGTGAGAGATCAGCCATTTGCGACAGTTCGGCTAGTTCCTTTTCGATCTCGTCAAAAGAGGTTAATTCTTCGGAGATTGCCGCAATTTTCTTCATGACAGACTGGGCCTTTTGTGAATCCTGCCAAAAATCGGCAGCCTGACTCTGAGCTTCAAGATCTTTGAGCTCATTTTGTTTTGCCCCACGATCAAATTTGTCTTTGATAAGGCTAAAACGGTCTTTAAATTCTTTCAGTTTTTCCGCTATTTCCATAACGCCACCTCTCTGTCATTCTGGGGAGTCGAGTTAGACTCGACGACTCCAGAATCGATTCTGGACAAGTCCTTCGACCTCGCTCAGGACCGTTTAAGGATCGTGAGTTTAATCGAACGGCCAGAATGACAAAACAACGTAATTATAGCGTAATTGAGCTATCCCCGACTCGCAAAGCTATTCCAAACCCGGTTCGGAACAGCTTGACAAGTAAGGATCGATTGAAATTACCCTATTCATTTGTCATCCTGAACTTGATTCAGGATCTAGATGCCGAAACAAGTTCGGCATGACATTTTAGGTACAAACTGGGATCATTTAAGGAGAAAAAGTAACATCCAGTGGGGGTACTCTCATCAACACTGGTTTATTAACTTTTTTGGAAGCTTCTTTTAAAACCTCATTAAGATTTTTGCCGCCTGCAATAATAGTTTTTTTGCTTTCGTCCAAAGCAACCCATTTATCGCTGTATTTTTCTATTCCTTTAATTGGTTTTTGTCTCATAATAAGTGTATTATACCCTATCTATGAAAGTATTTTCGCGATCTCGAACCGGATTTGGAATCGCTTGACAAGCAAGGGTTAGGGTTATTTAAACTAAATAGGTCGAAAGGAGTAAAAGGCCGACAATCACCCGGTAGATTACAAACGGATAAAGGGTGCTAGTTGAAAGATATTTGAGGAAATATTTGATTGTTAAGTAGCCGAAAATGGCCGAGGAGATTATACCGATTATAAAAAAACTTAGGTCGTTTAAGCTTATACTCGAAGTTGCAACATCCAGGAATTTTTTGGCTCCGGCACCGGCGATAATTGGACCGGAAAGCAGGAAAGCAAAGCGGGCAGCCTCATCTCTCTTAAGACCTAAAAATAGTCCGCCGGAAATTGTCGAGCCTGATCTGGAAACGCCAGGAATTAGAGCCAGAGATTGGAAAAGACCGATGATAAGTGAATTAGTTAGCGTTACGTCTTTCTCTTTTTTTACCATTGGGCCAAATTTTTCGGCTAAGATAATAACGAGACTAAATAAGATAAGGCCGAGTCCGACGACCCAAAGCTGTCTGAATTGACTTTCAATTGCAGTTTCCAAAAATAAACCGGCAATTGCTGCAGGAATTGTCCCGATAATCAGTTTTATAAACAACTGATTTTTAAGGCTAAAAACTTTAAGATAATCCCTAAAAAAGAAAATGGCGATAGCCAGAAGCGTTCCCAGGTGAAGCGAGGCGTCAAAAGCCAGGCCGAATTCTATCTGAGAGATATTGAAAATTTTTTCAAAAATAATCAAATGACCGGTTGAGGAGATTGGCAGAAATTCCGTAAGGCCTTGGACTGCGCCCGCAAGGAGAGCAAGAAAATAGTTCATTTGCCTATTATATAGCAGATTTAGATTCAGTTATCAGTTCTCGGTTTTCGGTTTTCGGTTTTCAGATAATTGTTTGCCAGTTGTCGGTTTTATCTGTTCCCTCGCTCACTCCCGGTGTGCGCAAAGTTTCAGCCAGGCTCACACCGGGAGTGTCACTGACTGACTGACTGACAATCGAGAATCGATAACGGGAAAATGTTTTTGTATTAACCGTGGACAACAACGCGTGTGCCGACTGAAGCCCAGTTGAAGACAGTCCCTGCCTCTTCCGGTCTCATATTGACGCAACCGTGGCTCATCGGATGTCCAAAGTTGTTATGCCAATAAGCGCCGTGAATTCCATAACCTTTATAGAAATACATAGTGTAGGGAACATTGGGAAGATCATAAAAAGTCCCTAGGGCTTTAGAGCCGCCTTTCATACGTGTGTATCTTAGTTTTGTCCAGACGTGCCACTGTCCTTGCGGAGTTGGCGCCCACTTGCCGGTAGAAACCAGAAAACTGCCAACTATTGCATCGCCTTGTTTCATATTTAGCTTTTGGTCTGAAAGGTCAATTTCGATCCATTTTTCGCCAGGATCAGTAGATTGACCCAGAATATCTACTCTCTCGCTGGCGATTACATCTCCTGTAAAGGCTACATTTTGGTTCAAAAAGACTACCGCCTGATCTCTTTCAGGTTCGCTTAACTGGGATTTTATAAAGTCAACATAACTCTGAGTGGCTATGTCATTAAAATTTAAACCTACTTTGGCACCCAAATTCTGGTAGCTAAAATAGACATACCTTCTTGCAAAAGACGTCGCAAGAATTAAGAGAAAGACGATAATCGATATTAAAAAAATCTTGCTTATAATTTAAGTATTAAAAAGTTATGTTCGCAAAGTCAATGGTTAACTCAAGCCGGATAATCCAACATATTCTTAGAATGTCTTTAAGGGACCATTCGCTTACTAAATTTCTTTCTCGGACTTAGAGCAATTTTGAGGGGCTGGATTAATTTTTATGGGAAGGCGAATTTATTAATCCGCACTTTTTCCACTTGAGACCGCTTCCGCATGGACAGGGGTCGTTGCGGCCGATTTTGGAAACTTTCAGTGGCTTGTTTTGCGAATATCCCACCCCTGGGGTGTCAAAGCCCACCCCAGGGGTGAGGCTTTGAGCTTGCTGCGCTTCCAGTGCTTCCAATTTGGCAATTTCGGCGTCTAACTCCTCATCGGTCATTTCGTTGGGATCCTTGTTAAAACCGGCGGACTCTATCCCACTCCCGGAGTGTTCTCCGGGTAAAGGCAAGGCTTCACTCCGGAGGTGTTGTTCTCCGTCAGTAAGCTTCGCCTCCGGGTGGATTTCTACTCCTTGCTCTTCAACTTTTTCAATTTGCGGCTGCTCGTGCACCTGGACTTTAAATATCCGGTGAACAATTTCATAGTCAATTGACGCAATTAGCTTTTCAAAAAGGTTAAATGCCTCTTGTTTGTACTCAACTAAAGGATCCCTCTGGCCCGCAGCGCGAAGGCCAATACCTTCCCTTAGATCATCAAGCGAATCTAAATGTTGAATCCAGAGTGTGTCGATAACGGAGAGGTTCACAAACTTTTCGATGTCGCGGGTAACCTTTTCACTGAGAGTTTTTTCGCGATTGGTGTAGACCTGGTCAACAACGCCTGACAAAAATTTAACCAAAGATTGGGTTTCGTTAATTTTTGAAGCATCCTCAAATAGTTTGTTTTGTGATGTTTCATCAAAAGGGATAATAGTTGAAAATTCTTTGAGAATTTTTTCGTATTCCGGTTTTGAAATACCCTCGGGAGAATTGGCAAGTACAAGGTTTTCAATTTCCCTTTCAACTTTATCCTTTATTTCACCCTTTAATTTTTCGGCCAAATTCTTGTCTTTGGCAGCTTGCAAGATTTCCCTGCGCATACCATAGATGATTTCCCTTTGTTTATTGGCAACATCATCGTATTCAACCAGGTGCTTGCGAATATCAAAATTGTGGCCTTCTACTTTGACTTGAGCATTTTCAATTGCTTTACCAACCATTGAATGCTCGATAGGGGTATCTTCTGGAAGTTTAAATGTGGTCATAATTTTGGCAATTTGCTCGCCACCAAAAAGCCGCATAATATCATCCTCCAAAGAAACATAAAACCTGCCGGAACCCGGATCCCCTTGTCTGCCGGAACGACCGCGCAGCTGATTATCGATACGCCTTGCCTCATGTCTTTCTGTTCCAACAACATGAAGTCCTCCAGATGCAACGACTTCTTGGTGGGCTTTTTGCCATTTTTCAAATTCACGCCCTTTAACAACAGGTCGGCCCAGTTTGTCCGATGGCGGAGTCCCTCCTAAGATTATGTCAACTCCTCTGCCGGCAATATTTGTCGCCAGAGTCACTGTGTCTTTCTGGCCTGCCTGGGCAATAATTTCGGCTTCCCTTTGATGGTTTTTGGCATTTAGCAGTTGATGCGGTATACCTTTTCTTTTCAGAAGAGCGGAAAGGAATTCGTTTTTTTCTATTGATGTTGTACCAATTAAAACCGGCTGCCCTTTTTCGTGTCTTTGGGCAACATCGTTGGCAACTGCCGTGAATTTGGCCTTGGTTGTTTTGTAAACAACATCGGAGTGATCCTTGCGGACCATCGGTTTATTGGTAGGAATTACCAGAACCTCCACGTTGTAAATTTTGTGAAATTCTTCAGCTTCGGTCGCTGCCGTACCGGTCATTCCAGCCAATTTTTGATAAAGCCTGAAATAATTCTGGAAAGAAATTGTTGCCAAGGTTTGTGATTCCTGTTGGACACCAACACCTTCTTTGGCCTCGATTGCCTGGTGAAGCCCTTCCGACCAGCGCCGGCCCTGCATCAAACGGCCGGTAAATTCATCAACAATAATAATTTGGCCGTCTTTAACAACATAATCTTTATCCTTGGCAAATAAGGTTCTGGCGCGCAAAGCCTGTTGAATGTGGTGGATTGAGGCAAAATCTTTTTCGTAAAGATTTTCAACACCAAGTTTCTTTTCAACTTTGCGAATACCATGTTCAGTAAGATTTGCGGTTTTTAATTTTTCATCGATGACATAATCGGTTTCCCCGGAAAGCTCATCGACAAGTTTTGCGAACTGAAAATATTTTTCCGTTGCCCGGGCAGTAGGTGCAGAAATAATAAGAGGGGTTCTGGCCTCGTCGATAAGAATTGAGTCTGCTTCGTCAACAATGACGAAGTTTTGGCCTCGCTGCGCCATATCGGCAAGGTCCCAGACCATATTGTCGCGGAGATAATCGAAGCCAAACTCGTTATTAGTACCATAGGTGATATCTGCCTGATAAGCTACTTTTTTGTCAACCGGCTTGAGATGGCGCAAGCGCCAGTCGATTTGGGTTTTATCCTCATACTTCGGATCGTAGACAAAAGCCGCTTCCTGCATAATGCAGCCGGCAGAAACTCCCAAAGTATGATAAATCGGCCCCATCCAGCCAAGACCGACTCTGGCCAGATAATCGTTGACGGTTGCCAGATGTACACCTTTGCCGGAGAGCGAGTTGAGATAAAGAGGTAATGAGGCAGTTAAAGTTTTTCCCTCACCGGTTTTCTGTTCGGCAATTTTACCCTGGTGAAGAACAATTCCCGCAAGAACCTGGACATCAAAATGCCGCTGGCCTAGAGTTCTTCTTGAAGCTTCACGGACCGCAGCAAAGGCTTCGGGGAGCAAATCATCGAGCGAGTCACCTCGTTCGTGACGAAGTTTAAATTCGGCAGTTGTAGCTGCCAGTTTCTCATCGGTTAACTTTTGGAATTTTTTCTCCAGAGAATTGACGGCCTCAATTTGAGGTTCAAGTTTTTTGATCTGTTTTTCGTTAGAATCTAAAAAACGGCCAAGAATACCTAGCATATTGCCCTTTCTGTCATTCTGGCTTGACGGATTACCGTCTGGTATCCGTCTTGTCCAGAATCTTTACTGTTTGATTCTGGAGTCGCTTCGCTCCCCAGAATGACAATTGAGAGACTTGTGTTATTTTACATTTTTCGCTCTTTCTACAATCCGTTTCCATAAACTCTTTGTTGATCTGCCTGATTCATGAGAAATCTTATGGAGTTTTGGAGTAAGTTTTTTGATTCGATTGCGTTTTTTCAAAAGGCTATCTTCATCTTCGGGCAGAACTTGTTTCATGACAGCCAATTATATCAGCAGATGGCCTTTCCTGAAAAGCGGATGACCATCTCTGATATAACAGAGGAACGCCCTGAGTTTATCGAAGGGCGACCTGCTGTTATATCTTACCGCTGCTCGGTCTGTCATCATTTGACGCTCTACTCGTGGTACACCCCTGGGGTGAGCATAAGCTTTCTCCCGAGCGCACCCCAGGGGTGTACAAACGACTAAACGAATGAAGCCTCCACGAGCATTCTGGAGGCTTCATTTACCAACTTATTGCGTGGAAAAAGAGATGTCAACTCCATTTTTTTATTTGACTTTAGGTTAAATACATTGTTATTCTAAATAATATGGAAAGAGAAGGTGGATGTCCCTGCTCAGAAGATCTTCTTAGACGAGATGTTCCAGATTCCTTACCCGAGCCTGGTAAGAAGATAGAAATAAGTAGACCGGTTACTGGAAGTTTTTCACCAAGACCCGGGTCTTGGGAAAGGGAATCATCCTCAGACTCGGCTGCCGAATGGGATCGGGGAAATCTTGGTTAATAATCCGTATATCAAATTTTAGAAGGAATCTTCGCAAATCCTGTGTATTTTTGCAGGGCTTTGGGAATTAAAATCGATCCGTCTTTGGCTTGATAATTTTCCAAAATAGCTATCAGGGTCCTGGACGTTGCCATTAAAGTCCCATTTAAAGTGTGGACGTATTCAGTAGAGTTGCCTTTTTTATATCTTATATTAAGTCTCCTGGCTTGATAGTCAGTTGTATTGGAAGTTGAGGTAATCTCACCCCAGTCTCCCCGACCGGGCATCCATGCTTCCAGGTCAAATTTTTTGGAAGCTTGGGATCCTAAATCACCCGTGCACATTTCTACCACCCGGTAAGGTATCTCAAGACTTGAGAAAAATTCCTTTTCAGTTTCCAAAAGTTCTTGGTGCATCTTGTTGGAATCATCTGGTTGACAGTAAATATACATTTCAACTTTGGTAAATTGATGTACCCGATATAATCCTTTGGAGTACTTACCGTAACTGCCGCTTTCTTTCCTAAAACAATGGGAGTATCCTGCATATTTTCGGGGTAAATCCTTTTCGCTTAAAGTTTCTTCCGTATGCAAACCAGCTAGCGTTACTTCAGCGGTGGCGATAAGCCCCAAGTCGGAATCGGCGATCATATATGTTTGAGCCTCGGGGCCTCGGGGAAGATAACCTGTTCCTTCATAAAATTTAGCGCGGGCTAAATCCGGGGTAATAACCGGGGCGAAACCTTTTTTTATCAAAAAATCGATGCCGTAATTTACAAGAGCCAACTCGAGACGAGCCCCTTCATTCTTTAAATAATAAAAGCCGGAACCGGCAACTTTGGCCCCGTTTTCAAAATCCAGTATATCCAAAGCGGTACCTAACTGGAGATGATCACGCGGATGAAAATCAAATTTTTTAGCTTGCCCAACTTGTTTAACTACTTTATTCTCAGATTCATCTTTGCCAATTAGAGCATCATCGGCAGCGAGATTGGGAATTTCTCTAATTAAAAGATAGAATTCTTCATGAGCTTTTTCAAGAAGATTCTCTTTTTCTTTTAATTCTTTTTTAAGCTGCTGGCCTTTTTTTTCGTCTCTGGCCTCAGCGGCCTTTTTGCGCTCGGATCTGACTTTGTCTACTTCTTCGATTAGTTTGCGACGATCTTCATCAACTTTTAACAATTTGTCGATGTCGACATCGTAGCCCTTTTGCTTGGCTTTTTCTTCGACTAGCTTTGGGTTTTGGCGGATGAATTTAATATCTAACACTACACGCACCCCCTTGTCATTCTGGCCGTTCGATTAAACTCACGATCCTTAAACGGTCCTGAGCGAGGTCGAAGGACTTGTCCAGAATCTTTCCCCTGGTTTGATTCTGGAGTCTCTTCGCTCCCCAGAATGACATTTGTTGGTATTGTCATTCTGGCCGTTCGATTAAACTCACGATCCTTAAACGGTCCTGAGCGAGGTCGAAGGACTTGTCCAGAATCTTCTATTAATTTGGGGTAAAGATCTTCAAATGTTGAATTAAACTCGCCAATCATTATTAGTTTATCGGCTCTGTTCATATTTTTAATTTGTTTTTCCCTAATGATCGCCTGTAGTTGACCTTCAATTAATTCGTAGTAAACCAATTTGTGTAAATGATATTTTTTCGTAAAGCCCTTTATTAATTCTTTTTTGTGTTCATACACCCTTCTAATTAAGTTATTTGTTACGCCAACATACAGAGTTGGCCTGCCATTTGCCATGATATAGACATACATTATTTTACTCATTTAGATTCTGGTGTCCTCGCTTCGCTCGTCCCCAGAATGACAGGGAGGCGGGATCATTTCTTTTGCCAGCTTCGTTCCGGCTCTATTTCGTCTTTTAGAATCATTTCAACCGCCGTTTTGTGAAACGGAATTTTGGTAATGTGATAAACCTCCTTAAAATATTTTAAGGCGTCTTTCGCCGCAGGTACACCCTTGGCTTGGGCTAAAGCGTCAAGATTGTCGGCAACTTTGACAAGTCTGGCCTCCAATGTTTTCCTTTGACTGTATTCGCTAACCAAAGAAACGATTTCTTTTTCGGTCGGCAAACCGCCTACTAACCACTTAAGTCCCTCTTCTTCAATAGGCGCAAATGCGCCTTTGGCCATACCTTTGACAAATGTGCCGACATCGCCAACGATTGTTTCTGCCATATCATGGAAAAGGGCCATTTTGATAGCCTTATCGAGGTCAACCTGCCTGCCGGCAGGCAGGCCTTTATTCATTTCAGTGGCTAAGAAATAAGTAAGTATAGCAGTCGTCCAGGAGTGAGCAGCCACCGAATCGGCTTCATTTCTTTTAAAGCCAAGAGCGATAAAACCCTGACGGGGCAATTCTTTCGCCCATTGTAAAGTCAAAAAAACTTTTAAAATCTTTTTTAAGACTATTTTTTTCATTATTTAACGTTGTCATTCTGGCCCTTCGGTCTTGAGCTCAGGGTCGAAAGACTTGTCCAGAATCCTTATTTGATCAGATTCTGGAGTCGCTTCGCTCCCCAGAATGACACGGTTGAAATTCCTACAATCCCAACTCGTCTGAGTGTTCCTGCATTGCTTTCAGGGCGATCCCTATAAACTCTTCCAAAAGAATATTAAGTTCACTTTCACAAGTTTTGATCTCATCGCGGCTGGCACCGACGGCGAATGATTTATCTTTGAATTTTTTAAGAACTGACTCGACTTTTACGAATTGGAGTTTCTTTTCCGGCTGGACCAAGGCGCAAGCAACAATTAAGCCGGTTAATTCGTCGCAAGCATAAATTGCTTTAGCCATTAAAGTTTCTCTTGGCGTTTTATCACAATGACCATGGATGGCATCAATGATTGATTGGTCGACATCCAATTCCTTCAATTTTTTCGTCGTCTCTTCGGTGTGCAAGTCTAGAGATTTATTCGTCATCTCATAGTCGGCATCATGCAGAAGGCCGACGAGCTCCCAGTCGTCTTCGGCAGTTTTGAGTTCTGAGAGATGAGTAATGAGCTTGCGAGCAAGAGCGCGCATGACAAATCCGCAGGCGAGGGCATGTTTAACCATGTTGGGAGAATTGCCAAGCTCATCTAGAATTTTAAGTGCTTGATCTTTGGTCATGGCCTCTTGTTACTATGATTTAAATCATTGAATCAAATCTAAGTTTTGTACTTTCTGTCATTCTGGCCCTTCGGTCTTAAGCTCAGGGTCGAAAGACTTGTCCAGAATCCCTACCGGGTAGATTCTGGAGTCACTCTACAATGTAGAGTTCCCCAGAATGATAACTGAAAGACTCATAATAATTTTATTCCCCGGGTCTTAGCGTCGGAAATATCTTCCTCTTTAGTAAAGAGCGATATTTCCTAGCTCAAGTTTTTGACCTGAGTGTCGGAAATAATATTACATCTTTGATCGAGGGAGAGTTTGTAAGAATCATCACTAAACGATCCATTGACGGGCCAATACCTGAAGTCGGCGGCATGCCATATTCAAGGGCCTCGTTAAAATCTGTATCTGTTTGATGGGCTTCTTCCTCGCCTAATCTTTCTTTTTTCCTTTCGTCTTGAAAGCGAAGTTTAAGGTCCTGCGGGTCGTTTAGCTCGCTGTAATTATTGGAGGCTTCCATCCCGGCGACGAAATGCTCAAAGCGCTGGACAAATCGGGGATCTTTACCTTTTTTAGCAAGGGGTGAGGTTTCAACCGGGAAATCGTAAATAATTGTCGGGGAAATTAAAGTTTCGACAACTTTTTGGTCAAAAATTTCGGCCAGGATTAGCCCTGCGGTTTTCTGGAAAGGCTTTAGAGGTACATTTAATTTTTTTGCATGCTGTTTGGCCTTGTCAGCATCTGTTATTTTGGAAAAATCAACTCCGGTTGCTTCTCTGACTGCATCAATCATTGTTACCCTCTTCCAAGGCCTTTTAAAATTAACGGCCGAATTCTGGTATTTAACTTTGGTTGATCCTATGGTTTTTTTGACAACATATTCGGTCATCTGCTCAACCAAATCCATATTAACTTGATAATCGGCATAAGCTTCCATGGTCTCCAAAATAGTGAATTCGGGATTGTGCTGTCTGTCAATTCCTTCATTTCTAAAGACGCGGGCAATTTCAAAAACTTTTTCAAAACCGGCAACGATTAATCTCTTTAAGTAAAGCTCGGTGGAGATTCGAAGATAAAGAGGGATACCCAAAGCATTGTGATAAGTTTTAAAAGGCCGTGCTAAACCTCCACCGTAAAGCGTTTGCAGAACCGGTGTTTCAACTTCGATGTAACCGCGATCCAGTAAGAATTGGCGGTGAGCCTGGATGACTTGCGATCGCAGCTCGAAAACTTTTTTGACCTGCGAATTAAATAGAAGATCTAAATAGCGTTTACGGTATCTTTCTTCGATATCTTTTAGGCCGTACCAGGTAGAAGGCAGAGGTCTTGTTGATTTGGTAAGCAGTTCAAAATCTGAGGCGAAAATTGTTGTTTCGCCGGCTTGGGTTTTGTCGACTTTGCCTGTAACCTGGATAAAGTCGCCGATATCCAAAAGCGTTAACAGTTCACGGTTCACAGTTGACAGTTTGTCTTTGGAAAAGAAGAGCTGGATTTTGCCGGACTCGTCAACAAGGTCAGCAAAAGTTGACCCGCCGTGTGACCGAAGTGCCATGACGCGGCCGGCAGTCTGCACATTTTTACCCTGTGATTTTAGACAATCGGAGATATTTACTTCTTTTTGGCTTTTGGCAGGATAAGGATTAATGCCTAATTTCCTGATTTTTTCAAGCTTTTCAAGGCGAATTTTACGCAGTTTCTCCAGCGGCTCCATGAGGTAAAGTATACGAGGAAGGCGAAGAATTATCAATGAAGCTTGGAAGAGTTTGGGAATCGCTAAATGGAGCTCTAATTGAACCGTATCTTCCACTACGATCTGATACTAATTGTAAAAAGTAGTGGTATTCCTGTTCAGGTGTTGTTGACTGACTGAAGATAAACCTTAATAGTTCTCTTTTACCTTCTATCGTAAGATTACCTGCATACCACTGATGAAGACGGAAACCAATTCCATAGGCGTAGAGATAAGTTCGCTTCACAGGGTCATCTCTTCTTTCTTGAATCTGATTTCTTATTTCGTCTTCGGGTTCTGCTGGTAAAAATCTGTGCATATATGCAATCATTTCCTCATCAGTGGACCCTGTGGTGTTGACCATAATGTGTATATTGTTATAGATCATCTGTCTCAAACCTTCCAGCTCAAGCTCTGACTCTGTATGTTCTGAGAAATGCCGATGCAAACTTGGTACAAAAAGATGGACTGTCTGGGCAAACCCTTCAATGGGAATCTGTCCCGGATAATGAACGGATGTCAGGCCTAAAACCCGCAATAACTCACCCCTATCTATGGCATTTTTCCAGCTCTCCATTTGCGCCGCGTGTCCGGCAATCTCATGGGCTGCCATAGCTTCAACTTTACCTTCTGTCCACCTGCTTGCATGCCTGACAGGGTGAGTATTAATCTTTAATGAAAATCTTTCGTGGTCTCCGTCAATCCAATCAATCCAATAATCGTCTTCTTTGACGGCTTCAATATCGAGCTCTGGTGTTATCTTTTTACCCAGGAAGTCTGAAACTGTTCCAAGGTAAGTTGCAACATAATCTCTCATCTTATCCGGAAGTGTTTCTTCGGAAACTAGGTGTTCACGTCTATAGCGTTCAATCGATTCACTGTCGATAGCTCCAAATCCCTTTGTGATTGAGTCAATCTGAGCCATAAGTGTGCTTTCTTCGATCATTTGCGGTCTTATACCCTGAGTTAAGCTGATAAATTCTTCAAATGGAAATTCTTGGTTTGTTTTTCCTCGATAAAAGGTGGAGTGGGCTATAAGTTCTGCTAGTAGGAATTCCCGTTGGAGTTGGAGGGCTGCTGTTTTCCCATTTCTGGGCAGTATAATTCTTTCTGCTCTGCTACGAAGTTCGTCAATAGACCCCACAATTTCTGTCCATTCTCTTTTTGTGGGAGGGCCTTGATGCCATTTCTTCCTTCTTTCTAGGGCCCTGCGATCTCTTGGGCTTACAGGAACGAGGTCGAAATCAACTAGTTTACGGTGTGGTCCTTCCATCACATACGCGTCGCGTAACACCTCTATGGCTTCGTCGGAGAGCTCATAAAGTTCATACTCTGGCCCTTTTTGCTCCCTCCTTCTAAAGATAGAGGGTATTATTCCCCTGTCTTTGAATACTATTGGTCCCCTATCTCTGAATTGTTCTGGCCTACTGGCCATGTTTTGCCTCCATAAACCCAAGATTATACTACTTTAAATGAGTTTCTTCAAATTCGGTCTGAAGCGCTCGAAGATTTCCAACGAGGCATACTTCTCAACAAAATGCTGGGCATCTTCATAAGTACCTACTGCTAAAATACGCTCAAGGGTATCGGCGAGTTCATTGATTGAGACAAAAAGTTTCGTAAAATTTGGCCAGGAGAACCCTCCGGCTTCCCTAATTGCGCCGCTTTCCAAGAAATAATTCAAAGCAATTGCAAAACCTTGGGCATAGTGAATAATACTAGGTTCTTTTAGGTAAGAAGTCCACCAGGAAAATGCCCGGGCTACAAACATAACCATAATCGCTTCCAGTTCTTTTTGACTAATTACGTCTTTTAAAAGTAATGACCCGCAGGCTTTAACCCCGTAGATTGAGGCACTAATTTCATCAAAAACAGGGAAGTATTCTTTGAGTCTTCTTTCACTGTCACGATACCTTAAAAGGGTATGGGAAATTTCATGCAGGTAAGAATTACGCAGAGAACCCATCTTGAGTACATCAATTGGATATCCTTGCTGGAATTTTCCTTCAAAAATGGCATGGAATATAGGGTGATGCTCGGCGTTAAATTTAATGTCAAATGAGGGTTTGAAAATTGTAATTTCTGACCCATGTTTTTCCATTAAGCCGACATCGTTTGGTAAGTTCGAGCTGGTAAACATAAAGTGGGCAATCAAACCTGAAAAGATAAGAACATCATCAACACGAATCTGAATTTTATCCAAGAAATCGACCTTTTCCGAAGGGGCTAAAACCTTTCTTCTTCCTGACACAATGTAATTTTTGAAAACTGTGGTGTCACTGGTCCTTTGCTCGTCCATAATGCCAACCCAAGATTGATAGGCACATTTTGTGAAGAAAAGTTTGTCATCATACCGCTCAATCGGGCCGATAACAAAGTTGATTTTGTAGGGTTTTAATGAAAGCCAATAAATGTCACTTGTTTCATAATTGCCATCTAAAAGTGAATTGGCCTGAACCTCGAGGCGTTTAGCAAAATCATGATTTTGGGTAATTTTGGCAGCCTCTTTAACTAAACGGGCTACCTTCTCCAGTTGTTTTACGAATTTAACATGATAAGGGATAGCTATAAGTTCTCCCTTTTTATTTTTTTCGACCATCGTATAGGGTGAAAGGATAGCCTTGTTGTGCCTGGCAGCTTTGACAATTTCTTCTTTGGTAACATCGTGAGGATAAAAATTGGCGCCTAAGTAGTTGGAGTTTTCTTGTTGTTCATAAATGGCGGAAATAGCCTCGGCCGCATCGATAAGCTTAGTTACCACCCGCTTTTCGGAAGCTGACAATTTTCGAATGGCTTTTGCTGAAAATTTAATTATTGGTTTTTTGGTCATTTAATTTCTAAGACCCTGATCTTACTTTTAACCGGGCCAACTGCTACTTCTATTGTCTCTCCGACTCTTAAACCGAGAAGTGCTTGACCGACAGGCGATTCATTGGATATCTTTTTCGTTGCAGGGTCAGCCTCCATTGACCCAACTATAGTAAATTCGTGAACTTCATCCCCCATCTCTACTACCACTGTAGAGCCAATAACAACAAATCCATTTTTGGGGGTTTCACTTATAATTTGAGCTTTATGCAGAACCTCTTCCAGTTCTGATATACGATGTTCTAAAAGAGACTGTTCTTCTTTGGCAGCATCATATTCCGAATTTTCGGAAAGATCTCCGAATTCTCTGGCTCTTTCGATCCTTTGAATAATCTGTGATCTCTTAACATTAACCAACAGATCATACTCCCCTTCTAACTTAGCCAGTCCTTGAGGGGTAAGGATAAATTTCTTGGAACTTTGAGTCATGTTCATATATGTAGGAAGCTAATTCTATTGCAAAAATACCTCCAGGTCAAGAATTGTGAGTTTAACTATTCACCTTTCCCCAAATGGATATGTCATCGCGAGGCTACGTAGTAGCCGTGGCAATCTAAAAGATTGCTTCTCCAGCTGCGCCGGATCGCAATGACGATTTGGCTGGACAAAACTGAATAGTTACTTGTGAGTTTGTTATTAGTTTGTTGAAAACCTCGTTATTCTTCGAACAATGTGAGAAGTCTGACAGTTCTCGCTACGGAGAGTATCAGACGGTACTCTCCTACGCTCGAACAATATTGGTTTTTAACAAGCTCTAAGATTGTTATATAATGATGATCGAATTTAGATTCGGCGCTATCGTCTAGTGGTCCAGGACACATGGTTCTCATCCATGAAACCGGGGTTCGACTCCCCGTAGCGCTACCTCGTCGGAACTAAACTTTTATGTTTCGCGAAGATTGCAAGCAACTTCGCTCAACTTTTAGTTTGTTCCTCCTCTCAAAATCCTTCGGATTTTGGGTGGGATTTTTGTAAGGATTATTATGAGAGTATTTTCAGCCTGCCCCGTTAGAAACCTATTGCAAAAAATTTCTCAAAATTTTTTGCGTCAAGTTAAGCTGACCTCTTCTACAAATAAATCTTTTGAATTAAATTCGACTTTCTACAGAAAGATGGTTTTTAACGGGGCCTGCCTTATCAGTCTAAGCCTGTTTTTTGCTATTACTTTTTATCATCCTTTAACTTTTGCACAAGCTGAAAAATATCAGCTTCCAGACATAACCGAAGGACAAATTAACGAGGCGCTGCAAAAAACTGTACCGATAAGGCTGCTTCCCTCTCATCCTTTATATTTTTTAATTAGCGCCAAAGAGATAATTTCAAGGTTTTTTCAGCCATCTTCCATTGAGAAAACACGCTTTGATTTTATTTTGTTAGGAAAACGATTAAAAGAAACTTATCTGCTTTTTGAAAAAGGCGATTTTAAAGGGGGCAGTAAAAATCTAAAAAGATATAGTCAAAGGGCCTCTTCGCTGGTCAAGCAAATGGAGAAGGCAAGAGCGCAAAACCAATCTGTGGTAGCTTTTGCAGACGAAACCGCGCAAGAATTACAATTTCATGAGATTTTATTTTCGGCAATCGCTAATAAATGGCAAAATACCAAAGAGTACGATATGGAAGATAATTTTGGTAACGCTTTAGGTGATTTTGTTAAGGTGGTTTTGGCAATAGATAATGTCCAGCCAGGACTAAAAAATCGTTTTAAAACAGCAACCAGCTCTGCAATTTTAGAAACTGCACCGGCTGCAAGCCCAAGCCCTACCCCATCAACACTTTTTGAAACCTCACCTTCTGCAAGGCCGAGAAGGATAATTTATTAGGGTCTAGCGACTAGGGTTTAGGGTTTAGGGACTGTATAAGATTAAACCAGAAGGGGTATAAGTAGTAAGGCAACTATGTTGATAATCTTGATCATTGGATTTATGGCTGGTCCTGCCGTATCCTTATACGGATCACCAACCGTATCGCCGGTAATAGCTGCCTTATGAGCCTTTGACCCCTTCCCACCAAAATTACCAGCCTCTATATACTTCTTGGCATTATCCCAGGCAGCACCGCCGGTTGTCATCGAAATTGCCACAAAGACTCCAGAGACAATTGAACCCATTAAAAGACCGCCAAGAGCCTTGGTACCTAAGGTAAAACCTATTGCAACTGGCGCAAATACTGGAATAAGAGCTGGTATGACCATTAATCTAAGAGCTTTCTTAGTTACAATATCAACGGCTTTATCGTACTGAGGTTTACTTCGGCCGCTTAAAATTCCGGGTATTTCCTTAAACTGCCGCCTGACTTCGTCAACAACAGCTGCTCCCGCAATACCTACCGCTTCCAGTCCATACGAAGCAAAAAGGAATGGCAGCGAGGCGCCAATTAAAAGTCCGACTAAAACTTTAGGGTCCGATAGAGTAAACTCGACATATGAACCTCTGGCAATTAACTCCTGTGAATATGCGGCAAATAACACTAAAGCCGCAAGAACTGCTGATGCGATCGCATAGCCCTTAGTTACAGCTTTAGTTGTATTCCCGACAGCATCAAGTTCGTCGGTGATACTTCTTACTTCTTTTGGCAGTTGGGCCATTTCGGCAATTCCCCCGGCATTGTCCGTAATGGGGCCGTAGGCATCTATCGCCACAATCATACCGGTCAAAGAAAGCATGGCAACGACTGCGATTGCGATTCCATAAAGGCCTGCCAGTGAGAAAGCAACCAAAATTCCTGAACAAATTACAACAATTGGCCAGAATGTGGATCTTAGAGAAAAAGCAAGTCCGGTAATTATATTGGTAGCATGTCCGGTTGTAGCTGCTTTGGCGATATTTTGAACCGTTTTAAACTTTGTCGAGGTGTAATATTCGGTTATCAACATAATAAATATTGTCGCAATAATGCCAACCAACGATGTTAAATATATATTGAAGGGATCAAAAGAACCGTTAGCATTCATAAGTATCATTGTTGCCGGGTAAAAACCAAGAGCCGAAAGGGCTGCCGCGATGATGAGTCCTGTGTATAGGGCTCCCATAATACTTTTATTCCTTGGGAGTCTTACAAAAAAAGCGGCAATTATAGTTGCGATAATTCCAATAGCTCCAAGAACCATCGGATAAACAAGTGCACTTAACGAATCAGGAAAAAGAAAAGACCCTAAAAGCATTGCGGCGACTAAGGTTACAGCATAAGTCTCAAAAAGATCAGCGGCCATTCCGGCACAGTCACCGACATTATCGCCGACATTATCGGCAATTGTCGCCGGATTACGGGGATCGTCTTCAGGAATACCCGCTTCTTCTTTACCGACTAAATCGGCACCAACATCTGCCCCTTTTGTAAAAATACCGCCTCCAAGTCTTGCAAAAATAGAGATTAAAGAACCGCCAAATCCCAGTCCGACGAGTCCATCTAAGCTGCCACTAACCCCAAAATAGCCGGCAACAGCAAGTAGTGCCAAACCGACAACTAAAAGTCCGGTAACCGATCCTCCAGCAAAAGCCAGTGAGAGGGCTTGGGCAAGACCCTTTTTTGCAGCCTGGGCAGTACGGACATTGGCCCTTACGGAAATATTCATTCCTATAAAACCGGAGGCAGTAGAAGCAGCAGCGCCGATAGCGAATCCAATGGCAGGTTCAAGTGATAGTAGTAACCAAATTGCCCCAAAAATAATTATGGCCACTACTGCAATAACCGAATACTGTCTTGCCAGATAGGCAGATGCCCCTTCAGCAATCGCATCGGCAATGCGGCGCATTTTAACAGTACCCGGATCCTGTGAAACAATTCGAAATGAGGTAATTACTCCATACAAAATAGCTGCAGTAGAAGCAGCTAAAGCAATAGGCAGGCCAAGTGAGGGGTTAATACTTTCTATATCCACAATTAATATGGGCGGGAGTTAGACGTCTTTGAAAAATAATACAAACTTTTGTTAAAATTTGCAAGGCTTTGGGACTATGCTGTTGATTGAGGAATTGAAAATGGGCGCGGGATTTTTTCTTTCTTTGTCGAACTCCTCTTTGCTCTTTGTGCCTCTATAACAGACCGCGTTAGGCCAACCTTTAGAACCTCGTCCATATGCTCAGTTAGAATAAATTGGAGGTCCCGTCTTACGTTTTTGGGTATTTCTTCCAAGTCCTTGGCATTGGCTTTTGGTAGAATAATGGTAGTTAATCCTGCCCGATGAGCCGCTAATACTTTCTCTTTAACCCCACCAATTTCCAAAACTCTTCCTCGAAGTGTTACTTCACCAGTCATACCTACTCCGCGCCTTACCGCGATTTTGGTTACTGCCGAAACGAGTGCGGTTGTGATAGCAATACCAGCCGAAGGTCCTTCTTTAGGAACAGCTCCTTCGGGGACGTGAATATGGATATCGCACTTAGCAAAGAAGTTGTCTCCAACACCCACAACTTTAGCTCTTGATTTTACATAAGAAAGAGCTGCCTGGGCGGATTCTTTCATAACATCGCCAAGCTGGCCCGTTAGTATCAAATGGCCCTTACCTGGCATAAGCGTAACTTCAACGAATAAAATCTCGCCTCCCGCAGGAGTTACGGAAAGGCCGGTCGACATGCCGACTTCATCTTTTGTTTCGGCAATAGTCTTGGAGAACTTAAACGGTCCAAGATAACTATGGAGTTGCTTGGGGCTGACTTTAATTTTTTTCTGTTTGTTGTTTGAGGCGAATTTTTTAGCGACTTTTCTCAAGATAGCGGCAATTTCTCTTTCCAGTTCTCTGACTCCCGCTTCCCGTGTATACCTTGAAATAATCTCTTTGATAGCTGCATCTGAAATTTCGACTTTTTCCTTGGCTAATCCATGGGCTTCAAATTGTTTTGGTTTAAGGAATCTTTTGGCAATATGGAATTTCTCTTCTTCTGTATAGCCCGGAAAGCTGATAACTTCTAACCGATCACGGAGTGCCGGCGGAATGGTATCCAGAACATTAGCAGTCGTAATAAACATCACGTCGGAAAGATCATAGGGAACCTCCAGGTAATGATCGGAAAAGGCATTATTTTGTTCCGGGTCAAGAGCCTCAAGAAGCGCTGAGGAGGGATCACCTCTAAAATCCGTACCAACCTTGTCGATTTCATCAAGCATAAAAACCGGATTTTTGGTGCCGGCATTTTTGATTCCTTGAATAATCCTGCCCGGAAGAGCACCGACGTATGTTCTGCGATGACCACGGATTTCAGCTTCATCATGAATTCCGCCCAAGGAAACTCTTATAAATTTGTGGTCAAGAGCCCGGGCAATCGATTTTCCAATCGAAGTTTTACCTACCCCGGGCGGTCCAACAAAACAAAGTATCGGTCCTTTAATTTTGCCGACTAACTTATGGACTGCCAGATATTCCAAAATTCGCTCTTTTACTTTGGGCAAACCGTAATGATCCTCTTCTAAAACTTTGGCGGCGAAATCAACGTCGGCGGACTTCTTGTTTTTCACTACCCAAGGCAGATCGACAAGCCATTCTAAATACGTTCGAAGGTAAGAAGATTCAGGATTATAAGATGACATCTTAGCCAGTCTTACGAGCTCTCTATCAGCTTTATTCTTAACTTCCTGCGGCATTGCTGCTTCTTTGATTTTCCTGCGAAATTCGGTAATCTCCCGGCCGTCTTCGTCCTCTCCTAATTCTTTTTCGATAGATTTCATCTTTTCGCGAAGGATTGCCTCTTTGGTTACCTTGCCAACTCTTTCTTGGGTCTCAGTATCGATCTTTGAAGATATTTCCAAAATCCGAATCTCACGGCTTAACAGTTCCGAAAGCCTCTCCAGCCTTGCTTTGGTATCAACCATTTCCAGAATCTGCTGTTTATCCTGGGTTTTAAGATCAATTGATGCAGAAATGATGTTTACAAGCTGGTTGGGGTCGTCAGTTGAAAAAATATGAATCGATGACTCAAGAGTCAAAACTCCACCAAGTTCACCGTATTTTTTTATTTTATTCAGAATATTTCGGAATAAGGCTTCAATTTCCTCGGTTTTCTGGGCCAGTTCCGGTATTTCCTCGACTCTTACGGCTAAATATGGATCAATTTGGGAAAATTCTTTAAGATAGACTCTACTTAGGCCTTCAACTGCTAAATTGTATTCGTTGTCAACTTTCCAGAGTCTTCTGATTAAACCGACAGTTCCGACAGGATAAATATCGTTTGGAGCCGGGTTTTCGACCCGTGGATTTTTCTGGGCAACAAAAACGGTAAGCCTGTCTGTTGCCCAAGCACTATCAAGGCCAAGCTTAACTTTGGGCCGGCCGACTGTTATTGGTACCATTGAAGATGGAAAAACAACTGTATCTCGAAGCGGAACTACGGGAATTTCGCTTTTTAATCTTGGTTTTTGCTGTTCTAAGAAAATAGCCATTTTTAAAAACTTCCTGACCTCCCTTTTTGCCGGTCTATATATTATATACGACCTTGTACAGCTTGTCTTGATCCAGCTCTACTGGAGAAAGATTAGCAGTTAGAATATCACGAGTGCTAATTGATGTCAAGCCCCGTTGGCGACTTTAAGAAGGGGCTAGCCCCTTCTTTTGCGGAGAAAATATAACCAAATTCCGATTAAGAACGCTAAAATGGCTACGACGTGGGCTACTTTGACTTCTCCAATCATCCAAGTATCAATTCGCCAGAATTCGACGGCAAATCTGCCGACTGCGTACAAAATCAGGTAAAGGCCGAAGACCTGTCCGGGCAGTTTGAGCTTTTTGGACAAAAATAGAAGGAGAATAAAAAATATACCATCCAAGATTGCTTCATAGAAAAAGGTTGGGTGAAAATGTGTGGAGCTTATATATTCGGCCGGTCGGTAAGCTTGATCAATAAAGATCCCCCATGGTTTATCGGTCGGAGGACCGAATCCTTCCTGGTTGATAAAATTCGCAAAACGGCCGACAGCTTGACCTAAAAGTATAGAAGGTGCCGCCAGATCAAGAATTGATAAGAAATTTACCTTTTTGACCCTTGCAATGATCCAAAAACCCAAAACCATCCCTGCCAAGGCACCTAAAATACCTAGACCCCCATTTCCGATTGCAAAAATTCTTATAAGATTATTTGAATAGTAATCCCAATAATCTACGACATGATAAACACGGGCTGTGGCAATTGCCAGGATCAGAGGAATAATTAGAATCGGATCATCGAAAAGTTTATGGGGGACTTTGTAAATGGCCGCCCTTTTTTTGGCCAAAAACCAGCCAAGAAAAATAGCAATTGCAATGACCAGGCCATAAATATGGATAGTCAACGGGCCGATTGAAATCTGTCTGAGAATCATTTAAGGCGCTTTTTGACAAAAACAGCCGAGATTAATGCAATAACTGCGCAAGTCACAATAATGTTTACTGCCAGTGAATTTGCGAATAAAATAAAGAATTGCTGGGGGAAAAGTTTTACCAAATTATCGTGGGCAGGAAACAGCCACAACTCGTTTTTAAACAGTAATATGTGAAATTTGGTAAATATTGGTTCAAAGTCCCAAATCAGGCCAAAGGCGAGAAGACAAATTGCGAAAATAGTAACAATTGATGAGGTAAAAAATGAACTGGTTAGTCTTTTGTACTGTTTCTTAACAACAAATATTGTGGAAATAACTGCAGTTGCTACTGCGGATAAATAAAAAAGGCCGGATTCAAACTGCAGTAAGTTTTTAACATCAGCAAGGTGTAAGATGGCCTGTTTTGAGAAAAAAATGTGATCGAGTTCATTTTTTCCTCTAAAATAGCCAAAAAGATTGTCAGTTGCCCAGTTGACAATTTCCCGATCAGCAAAAGTCTGGTAAACGCCAGTTTTTTGGTAAAGATTCTGGTAAAAGTTAAAATTTAATATGAGAAAGTGGAAATTTCCAAGTATAATTAGGAGCGGAATTAAAATAATTAAAAAATACCCGGCAATCCTCATTCCTATTTATTTTAACACTCCGGGGGGGCTTAATTAATTTAATTCGAGCCTTCTTAGTGAAATAGCATTGAGAACTACAATGATTGAGCTTGTGGACATCAATAGGACGACTTATTCCGTCTTATTAAATATGCAAGCGCTCCAATGATTAAAAAGGAGGAGATGATGATTGGAACCAAAACTGGTCCAACCCATGGTGTTGGAAGTAAAAAGAAAATATCAAGATCCCCAACGCTTTTTGGCCAACCAATTGTCAGCTTTAAAAAAACATAGTAGAAAATGTCCCAAATTCCGAAAGCTAAAAAGAAAAAAGCTATTTTGTCTGTCAATTTTCTGCCGACAATGGCAGCAATCGATGCTAGTATCACTAAAGTAGCTGCTTCTCTAAGACGCTCAATGTTAAGAAGAGTCGTATCCTGAATTATTTTAACGGCAGTTTGGGGCTCCAAGAAAGCAATCCCGGGAGTTAAAAATAAAATTTCGCTTCGGTCAATATGTGGAGGAGTAAAACCGATTCCCAGAAGATGACGGAGATAAACAACAACCGCAGCCTCGACAAAACCAAAGGCAACTGAAAAGATTAAGACTGCTAAAATTGTTCTTGTCATTGATAAAACTCATTTTAACTCACTGCAATTCCCATTTGAAGCTTCTTTCGTTAACATCTCCCATCTTTTCAATTCTTAGTTCGATTGATTTAGGTTTTGGGGAAAGACGTTTAAATTTCAAAATCCCACTGCGATGATGTCCTTGCGGCGGATCACCTTCCCAAGCGACTGGAGTAAATCTATTTTCTTTATCGTCGATCAAAATCGAGATCTCGGTAAGGTTTTGATCTAAATTACCAGAGTGAGTATCCAAAACTATCTCAAAATCCCAACTTGAGGAAGATTGTGAGAGATCTTTCGGTGTAACCTTAACAGTTACCTGGCCTTCAGAGTTAGTTTGTGTGGATAAAACTTCCTGCCTGCCGGCAGACAGGCCTTGATTCGAAGAAGGAATATCTTCCCTTAAGGTTGAATTATCAGAATGATGGGAGTAAAGAATGGCGATAATAATAATAATTACTATTACTCCAACAATTAAAAAAATTGCCTTTGGATTCTTCATAATCCTTTATGGTATCGAAAAACTTTATTCGCCATATAGGTGATACCGACAAGATTTGCGGCTAAACCAATCCAAAATAATTGGACCTGATATTGCGTAACAATAGTGATTAATCCAGTGATACCCAGAATTGGTAAGATGTTCGCCAGATAGTGCGCGCAGCAGGAAATCATCGCCGCGGTCGAAGTTGTACCGGAAGCTACTAGAACCTTAGTTGATTGATTTTTATCGCTAATTAAGTTTTTAAGATAGGTGTAAAGTCCCACTTGGATTCCAAATCCAAAAGCAAGAGCTAAAATAAAATACCAAAATCGCGAGAATTGGTCCTGTGCAAACTGCCAACCTGAAATAAAAGTTACAACCGCGAAATAAAATATCAGTAGTCCCGACGCAGCCAACAGTCCTTTTGGAATTGATCCTCGAAGAATTTTCCCCATACTCTTCAACTTATCTTCTTAAGTTCTGCTTTCAGTTGGTCATTTCTGGTAGCCATTTGTGGATCGTCAAGAACAAAGCGGACAATACCGTCTCTATCAAGAATCAGGTATGTGTGGCCGGGATACTGACCTTTGTGCATGGAAGAAGGCAGCGAGAGCACTCCGTAATCCCTTGAGATATTTTTTGATGTATCAAGTAGAACCGTAGCAGGAGCAAGCTCTGGCATTTTACTAACCGCTTTTTTCCACTCGTTTTGAGTATCAACCATAATATTTAAAGTAACTGTATCCTCACTGTTAAATGCACTATCTTTACCAAAAGCGGCTATTTGATTCCAGCAGGAAGGATAACACATTGCTCCTTCAGTAAAGAAAAGCACAACCTTTTTCCCTCGATAGTCTCTGAGACTAATTTGCTTACCATCATAGCTTGTGAGTGTAAAATCAGGTGCTTCTTTATCAACCCATGAATTAAATTTGCCCTCATCTTGTGTCGTACCGGATGAATGATCCATCGTCTCCTCTTTGCTTTTACCTACCAGCAGGAAAGAAGCACCGACAATAGCCGAAATAAAAAGGGCAATCGCTGTTACTATCAAAACTGTTCGCTTATTTATTTATCATCACCTTCCTTCCTGTTATTTTTGGCTAAATTTAAAAATTGCCTTACTGAAATTACCAGAATTATCAAAAATGCAATAAAGAAAATAATTGCCCAACCAACCTCCGGAATAATTTTTGTGTACCGACCGATAAATTGTATCAGTCTAGTAAGATACACATTGATAGAAATCTGATAAGAAGCGTGGGCTGTTAAGTTATTGGTTAAGGCCAAATAGAAGATGAATATTCCAAGTACCAAAAACATCAATCCTGAAAAAAGGTTGGATAGAGTCAGACGGATTCTTTTTCCAAAAAGGTTATAGCTGACTGTTTTTCTAAATGTAAAAAATTTCTGAGTAAATTTTCCTTTATCAAGAAACGCGCTTAAGATAAATAAAGGTATAACCATGCCTAGAACATAGGCCAAGGTGTATGCTCCGCCTAAAAGAAATGACCCAGGCATAGCAGCAAGTGCCAAGACTCCTGCCAACACTGGCGCGCAACAAGTCGTGGCAATTCCGGAAAATACGCCTAAGACAAAAACGGATCCTAAGCCAGAATTCTTGAGTTGCGGATGGACTAAGACGGGGAATGAAAATTGGACTCCAGAAATTAAAGTTAGACCGAGAACAATCAAAAAAATTGAACCCAAAGTAAAAATGACATTATGGTAGGTATTGAATAATTGACTAAGTGCTGATGCCCCAAATCCGATTGGCAAGAAAACTACTAAAAGACCAAGGAAATAGATGAAGGTCATTAAAAATATAGTAGAGCGCTGTTTAAAGATCGAGGCAAAGTATGTGGGCAGAAGAACCGTCACGCAACAGGGAGCAAACAGGGCGGCAACACCGGCAAAAAAAGAAGCAATAAATGACGCGCTAATTAAGAGTTCCATAATTTTAATGATGTTTTTCTCTATGTCCTCTCATCATTAGGATATGACTGAGGGGACATAGGAGGAAAAGTAAAACGATTAAACTATTATTTGTAAATCCGAATAGAAGAAAAAAGCCAAAGATTAAAATTGGAGCAATACAACCAATAATCATCAAAAGCCTATGTTTAAAAAAGTTATTCATGATAAATACTTTTCAGGGTCTTGTTTGAATTCTTCCCTACAATTTTCAGAACAAAAATAATAGGTTTTGCCTTTATAACTGTAAGTTATTGCTTTTTCGTCTTTTTCAACTTTCATTAGACAAACGAGGTCGGTTACTTTATTTGATGACTTAGTAAGAAAATTTAACTTCATTTAAACTTCCACTAAATTTTTTTCCGCTCGGTTTAAAAGCACGGCATTTGTGGCGACAATAATTGAGGACAGACTCATCAAAAGTGCTGCCCATTCCGGGCGCAGTGAAATACCAAACTTAGGATAGAGAATTCCGGCTGCTATCGGAATGGCCAAGAGATTATAAATTGAAGCCCAGAATAAATTTTGTTTCATTTTGGTCACCGTGGCCTTTGATAGACGGATGGCGCGTAAAACATCTGCGGGGTCTGATTTCATCAAAACCACCTTGGCTGTTTCAATAGCAACATCGGTTCCTGCTCCAATGGCAATACCAATATCTGCCTGAGCTAAGGCCGGCGCGTCATTTACTCCATCGCCAACCATAGCTGTAAATTTCCCCTCATTCTGAAGCTTTTTTACGTACTTAGCTTTGTCTTCCGGCAAAACTTCGGCAAAAACCCGCTTAATACCAAGTTGCCTGCCTATCGCCTCTGCAGTTTTTTGGTTATCACCGGTAATCATCGCTACTTCAAGACCCAATTGTTGCATGCGATCGATAGTCTTTTTGGCGGAAGGTTTAATTGGATCGGCAGCGCCTGCAACACCTGCAACCTGACCATCCACAGCAAGAACCATAATCGTTTTTCCTTCAGAAAGTAACCGATCAATATCTTTCTGTATAGGTACCAGGTCAACGTTTTGATCATTCATGAGCTTAACTGTTCCAACTAGGACATACTTCCCTTCAACCTGCGCTTCAACACCGTGTCCTGCAATATTTTTAAATTTCTCGACTTTTGATGGAATTTTTATGTTCCTTATTTTCACCTCTTCCAGTATCGCCTGACTTAAGGGATGACTTGATTTAGCTTCAGCCGCAGCATCGAGTCTCAGAATTTCATTTTCCGTCAGTCCTTTAACGGTAACTATATCTGTAATCTTTGGCTTACCTTCCGTTAACGTTCCTGTTTTATCTAAAACTACAGCCTGGATCTTGGAAACCTGTTCCAAAGTTGGTGCATCCTTAATCAAGATATTGTGTTTGGCACCAAGACCTGTTCCTACCGCAACAGCGGTCGGAGTTGCCAAACCGAGTGCATCCGGACAAGCAATGACAGTTGTAGAAATAGCAAAAGTCAGGGCGATAAGAATCGGTACGCCCATCACAAAGTACCAGCCTCCAAAGGCAAGCAGGCCTCCACCGACTGCGACAATAACTAAATACTGAGCAAATTTGTCTGCTATTTTTTGGCCAGGAGCTTTGGAACTCTGGGCAGTCTCAACCATTTTGACGATTTGCGCCAGCGCTGTATCTTCACCGACTTTCGTTGCCGCAAATTTGACCGATCCTGATTGATTAATAGAACCGCCAATTACTTTGTCACCTTTTACCTTAGCGACTGGAATTGATTCACCGGTGACTAATGATTCATCAATTGCCGTTTCTCCTTCTATAATTTCTCCGTCAACTGGGACTTTATCACCAGGCTTTAGAATAATAATGTCGTTTACTTTCACTTGAGCTGTAGGTATAAGAACTTCTTTCCCTTCCCGAATAATTCTTGTTTGCGGGGGAACTAAGTTAAAAAGGGCTTGTAGAGCATCAGTTGTTCCACGCCTTGATTTCATTTCCATCCAATGGCCAAAGAGCACAAAAGTGATAAGAAGAGTCGCTGCTTCGTAATATGAATCGCTTGAACCAAGAAATGTCAAGAGTACACTGAATGCATAGGCTGCGGTGATACCTACTGCTATCAAAACTGCCATATTAAGAGTTTTTGCCTGCAGTGCTTTATAAGTCGAATAAAGAAAGATCCAACCGGAGTAGAAAAATACCGGTGTAGTTAAAATGAATAGAATCCAAGCTGCCGGAACCGGTGTTGGTAATTGCAAGTTGAAAATCTTTTCACCTAATGGAGAATAAGCAATAATTGGGATTGAGAGGATCAGAGCAAAGAAAAACTTATTGCGAATATCTTCTTCCATTAGTTTGGCCATTTCCCGGCCCGCCAAACCCCCGTGTTCCATACCCATGGCCATAAACATTCCCATCTTAAACTTTTCCCAAAACGACATTTCGGCAACGGGTTTCATTTTGTGTTCTGCCATTTTGTGTCCTGCGTGATTTTCTGTTTGACTTTTTGACGGCTCTAAATTCATCCCACACTTTGGGCAATGGCCGGGTTTATCGGATTTTACTTCCGGATGCATCGGGCAAGAATATGTATTTTTGGATGACATTCTAATTGACTGCTTATGGTCATTCATAATTACTGTTCAGTCACTTTTTGGAAAATTTGTTATAAAGCCAGGCAAATGCATAACCGGCTACCCAGCCAGCTGCAACAGCCGTTACAAATCCGAAAATCAGACCACCAGTATTTGGAGAAATGTATGGCAAGGTTTCCAGATCGATACCATGGATCCAGTTTCCAGAAAAGGCCATAAAACTATCTCTGGCAATTACAACCCAAGCTGCGCAGATAACATATATTGCGGCAATGATAACTGCAAAAGCATTAGCGAGTGCCTGTTCTTTCATATTCATTAAGTCTTTTTTTAGCGACCTTTATCGCCTTTCTTCCAGAGCCAACGGATTAAAGCGATTAAGACAACGATAACCAATATCCAAGTTGCTAACCACAAAATCCCAAAAAACCAAAAAGCACCGGTATTACCTCCCATCCAGCCCATCATCGGGTGATGACCCCAAAAATAACCATTATCATAACCTTGCGGCGGGGGACTTGCACCATAACGCATCATGTCACCAAACATTCATCTCACCTCCTAGCCTTTCCGAACACATCTACGATTTCCTGGATTGACTCTTGTTGATCCTTACCGTGCATGGCATGGGTAACATGTTCTTCTAAATGGCCTTTTAGAATAATATTGTCGATGGCACGAAGGGCTGCTTGAACCGCCAGTGATTGTTGCAGGATATCAATGCAATATTTTTCTTCTTCAACCTGCTTAATGACGTGATCTAAATGACCTTGCGCCGACTTTAATCTTTTTAGAGCATTTTCCTTTACATACTTTTGCATTTCTATATCCTACCCTATTGGGGAGGGTATGTCAACCCGTCTCTTTTCTGTCATTCCGGACCTGATCCGGAATCTATACTTATCTGGATTCCCGCCCTTCGGTCTTGAACTCAGGGTCGAAAGACTTTCGCGGGAATGACATCTAATATATAATTCTGACGTGAAGATTTATACAAAAACCGGGGATGGTGGTACCACTTCCCTGTTTGGTGCCCGAAGAGTGGATAAAAATTCGGCAAGGATTGCAGCTTATGGAGAAGTTGATGAGTTGAATTCGTTAATCGGCGTAATACTTGCAGAATTAACTCCATATCCTGACTGTCATTCTGGGGAGCGAAGCGACTCCAGAATCGATTCTGGACAAGTCCTTCGACCTCGCTCAGGACCGTTTAAGGATCGTGAGTTTAATCGAACGGCCAGAATGACAAAGCAGAAATTAATCATCAAGAAACTTTTGAGGATTCAGTCGGAACTTTTTGTTTTAGGTGCTGACTTAGCAACACCAGCTGATGTTAAAACCAAGGTGCCAAGAATCACTAAAAGATATATAACAAGACTTGAGGAAGAAATTGATTCATGGAGTGATAAATTACCCAAACTACGTAATTTTATATTGCCTGGTGGAAATAAGGTGGGATCAAAGCTTCATCTGGCAAGGTCGGTTGTCCGGCGTGCAGAAAGAGCAATTGTTGACCTTAATAGGCAAGAAAAAATTAACCAAAATGTATTAATTTACACCAACCGCCTCTCCGATTGGTTTTTTGTCGCAGCAAGATATATTAACAAACTGGAAAATATCAGGGAAAATATTTGGAAAGGCAGGGGTTAATCGATTAGATATGGCCCTCAACAGAACCGTGCAACTTAAAAAGATTCGCGATGAAATTTGGAATCTTTCTAAATCCCCTCTTTATAATTATCGCAAGAAAAACAACTACTTTCCGGTTATCGGTGAAGGGAATCATTTCTCCAAAATTATTTTTATTGGCGAAGCGCCGGGTCAGAGGGAAGCTGAAACGGGTAGGCCTTTCTGCGGAGCGGCTGGAAAAATTTTAGATGAGCTTTTGGTATCGATTGATTTAAAACGGAAAGATGTCTATATCACTAATGTAGTTAAGGATAGACCTCCTAATAATCGTGATCCGGAGCCTGAGGAAATTAAACTTTATTCCCCTTTTTTAGATCGGCAAATTTTAATTATTAAACCCAAAATTATTGCGACCCTGGGGCGTTTCTCAACCAAATATATTTTGGAAAAGTTTAATTTGTCCGAGAAAAACGAGTCGATCACAAACCTTCATGGCAAGGTTATCGAAGCAAAAGTACCGTTTGGCAAGACAAAAATCATCCCTCTTTATCATCCAGCAGTCGTACTTTACAGCGCAGGCAGCAGAAAAGTACTTGAGGAAGATTTTAGAATTTTGAAGGACTTAGTATAATTAAGTTGTGAAGTTGATAGTTATTGCTTTACTTTCTCTGGGATTTGCAAGCGTCTTGGAGTACTTAGGGGCTTTCGTGATAAGCCCACCTTTATGTGGTATGTTCAACCTAGATGATGGCCTTGAATGTCTTCCACTGTATTTCTGGATTGCACTGCTACTTCTCCTGCTTGGATTATCTTTAGGTTTTGTGATTGGCAACTATCTTGTAAGCAAAGAGAGATTAACTTTTAACTTGAAAAATTTTTACCTATCATTAATTACTGGCAGTCTAACGATACTTATCGACGGTTTGATAATTGCTGGAGTGATTAATATTGCTAATAGCCGCTTTTTCGGAATGCGTGGGGTGCCTAGTCACCTAGACGGTCCCGGTTTTGTTTTACTTGGTGGACTTAGTTTTCTTTTCTGGTTATGGATTACGACAAAACTAAAGCAAAAATTTTTGGCCTAAATTGATTTTTAGCTGCACTTGCTCCAGCCGCAGGAGTTAAACTGAGTGAGAAATCCTCCCCCGATATGTTGGGAGTGTAAAAGTCACCGAATCTAAATTTTTCTTTGAGAGCTTTTTGGAAGCGTCGAGAACTTCGATTCCAATTAGTTCTCTGCCTGCATAATCCACAATAAGATCAGCACTCACCTCTTCTGTTCGAGTACTTTTCTTTTTATCCGAAAGATAAATATACATGGCATCTGCCACCGGATCATATGTGATTTTCATAGTCAGTCTATTTTACTTTTCTGACCTTTTTTTCGCAAGCCAGTACAGAGTTACCACTACTAACTGTTTTTCTTCTTCGGATATTATTAATTTCAGGTAATTTTTGCCGAAATTTTTTAAATAGATTTTTTTGTCTTCTCTTGCTGGCAATATTTTATCCGGGTTTTTAGCACATTCGTCCGCTAACTCTTTTTTAAGCTTGCGTTGTGCAAGCATTTCCAGAGCATGTTTTGTGTAAATAATAGTCACGTACCTAGCTGCATTTGCTCCAGCCGCAGGAGGGATTGATGCATTGACGGCAGCCTTCGGCAAAGACAACCGGGCTTGCGCAATCTGGGCAAACTACAAATTTATTTTCAATTATTTTTTCCTGATGAATGCTACTTACCGAACCGGTGTCGATTTGGTACTTACCCCCGACTGGGATATTCATCTGGGTACTTTTGGTGTTTCCCTTTGTTAAACCATTACCACTTCCTGTTTGACCGTTGGTATAAGCTGATTTGGCCGGGTAGTTTGTATGGCCGTTGGTTAAGGGAGTTTTTACAATGGATTCGATTGGTTCGTCTTGCCCAACTACTGGAAGGGTAAGTTGTTTGGCTTTGGCAATCTCCAATAAGGATTTACCGACGGCATCAAAGGCGGAAAGGACGCTGTCCGGTCCGATACCATAGGGCGTACCACAGGATATCCCGACTAGGTCTGTAGCAACCTCCTCCAAGCTCGCACCATATTTCAGGGCGCGGGATGCCAATCTGCCTGTAACTTCAGCGGCACCAGCCACATAACCGCCTGTTTTACCGATAGTTACAAAAACCTCAACCGGCATACCTTCAGCATCCCGAAATACGGATGTATAAACATATCCAACATCAGCTTTCTTGCGAACTCTCATTCCCACAGCTTCAGTTGGGGTCGACTTTTTTCTAGGAATTTGTGGTTGTGGTTCTTGGTAAATACGTTTACCGGTAAGCTGGTCATAATAAGAGTTATCTTTTTTAACCTCCAGGACTTGCTTAATTCTTGAACCGTCGCGATAAATTGTAGTCATGCGGCAACCAAGTTCGTATGTCAGCCAATAAGCTTGCCGGACATCTTCGACAGTCGCTTCATTTGGAAAATTGATTGTTTTGGAAATTCCGTTGTCAGTGTATTTCTGGAAAGCTGCTTCCATACGGATATGATCAGCAGGAGAAATATCTTGGGCAACTACAAAAACCCTTGTCAGATCCTGAGGTATCTCACCTAAATTCTGAATTGAACCACGATTCTCTTCAATCTTGGAAAGTAATTGGTCGGAATCAATCCCCTTATTTTTCAAGGCCCCTAAAAAGTAGGAGTTAGTATTAAAAAGTCTTTTACCCTCGATGGTATTTTTGGCAAATGTCAGCGCAAAATACGGTTCAATACCGCTGGAACAATCAGCAAGCAGGGAAATTGTGCCGGTTGGAGCGATAGTTGTTCTGGCAGCATTTCTTGGATGAATTTTACCTGGTTGGTTGTAGATAGAATCTTTGAAGGATGGAAATACCCCGCGAACCTTTGCTAGGTTCACACTGGCATTGTCTGCTTCATCTTGAATGAACTTCATGACTTTTTCTGCCAAGGAGAAAGCTTCAAAAGTGTTATAGCCAATACCAAGTTTGGCCAGCATATCTGCCCAGCCCATAACTCCAAGGCCGATTCTTCTGATTTTTGAGGTCATCTGGTCAATTTCCGCAACCGGATATTCGTTCATATCAAGAACGTTATCCAAAAAGTGAACTGCCTTGTGGATTGTTTGTTTTAACTCTTGCCAGTCGATTCTTTCTTCGACCGGTTCATCATATTGAGCGGAAGCCCTTCGACTTTGCTCAGGATCTTCGACCCTTCGACTTTGCTCAGGATCTTCGACCCTTCGACTTTGCTCAGTGTCTTCGACTTCGTCTTTAACGAACTTGGAGAGATTAACAGAGCCTAAAGTACAGGCATCATATGGGAGAAGCGGCTGTTCTGCACAGGGATTGGTAGCTTCGATTTGGCCAAGTTTTGGAGTTGGATTAGCCCGGGAATCGTTGATTCTATCAATTAAAACCACTCCCGGATCTCCGTACTGCCAGGCAAGTCTGGTTATTAAATCAAAGACTCTTTTGGCATTGAGTTTGTCAGTAACTTCACCGGTCCGAGGATTAACAAGGTTGTATCCTTCCCCTTTATGTTTAGCACGACAAGCTTCATATAACTTTCTAACTGCTTCTTCAACGCGAACATTTTTAAGATCAAGGTCGCGAATTGTGTATGCTTCTCTTATTTCTTCTATAATCTCGTTAATTTCCAACTCGCCATCCGCACCTCGACTACGCTCGGTGTCTTCGACAAACTTGGCATCTTTTTTGACTTTTTCCATAAATTCCTCAGTTATACTTATGGAGATATTAAAGTTAGTTAGCGAAAACTCATCGACTTTGTGAACTGCAAAACGCAAAATATCAGGGTGTGTATAGTGAAGGATTCCCATATTAGCACCGCGGCGAACTCCACCCTGTCTTATTTGCGAAGTTACGTCGTTATAGGCTTGCAAAAAAGCAACTGGACCGGTTGATTTGCCCTTTGAGGTACCAATAATATCGTCTTTTGGACGGAGCTTGGAAAAAGAAAAGCCTGTCCCACCGCCCATTTTATGAATCATTGCCATATCCCGCATCGTTCTGAGAATTGATTCCATATCATCCTCAATAGGTAAGACAAAACAAGCTGAAAGCGATTGGCCGGTTTTACCGGAGTTGACTAAAGTCGGAGTATTGGGAATAAATCTCTGGGAAGCCATAAGTTTGTAAAATTCTTTGGCTGTCTTTTTGTGGATATTGCCTTCGTAAATTCTGTCGGCAGCGGCAATATAGTAGGCAACACGCCAGAAAAGTTTTTTTGGAGTTTCTACCGGTTCCCCTTTCTCGTTACGGAAAGAGTAACGGGTTTGGGCAATATAGGCAGCATTTTCGGATAGAGTCGGTTCAAATAAATCTTTCGGGACAGCCGGAATCTTTCTGCCTATTGCGCGAACATCTTCTCTTGTGAATTTCTTCTTTAACACTTTTTTCATTTATTTTTTAATCCTTTCGATAGCTTGGAAAGCTCTTTTTCAAAATCAGACAGATCAGCAAATTGTCTATAGACACTGGCAAAGCGAATATAAGAAATCTCATCTAATTTCTTGAGTCTTTTAATAACCATTTCTCCGATTTTCTTACTTAAAATCTCGCTAGCGTTAATCTTTCGCAGTTCAGCTTCTGACTCGTCGACAATTTTTTCAATATCCCCGGCAGAAACGGGTCTCTTTTCGCATGATTTTATAATGCCGCCCCTCAACTTTGCCCTATCAAAGATTTCTCTTCTGCCGTCTTTTTTAATAACCAAAAGATCCAGAGTCTCAATTTTTTCAAATGTAGTAAACCGACGACCACATTTCAGACATTCACGTCTGCGCCTGATTGTTTTGACATCATTGCCTTCTCTTTTATCGACAACACGAGTCTTTCTGTGCTCACAAAAAGGACAAATCACACTACTTCCCTCACAAAATTATTCACTGCCCTGTACTTGAAAATCTTTGCCCTTAGCTGCAGGTTTCAATGTTTCACGAAATTGCTAAAGGCACAATATATTGTGGTCTAATTCCAGATTAGACACTACATCTACGATTTGTCAAGACCCTAAAAATATTAAATTCCAATTTCCAAATTCCAATTTCCAATGAAGAATAAGACAAGTATAAACCGAAGGAAACCCGAAGTCAAGAAGGTCGAAGCTTAATTAATAAACCCAAGAAGCTCCTTTGAGTCCTGGGACATTTTTGAAGGATTCCAGGGAGGATCAAATGTTAATTCGACTAAAACAGCAGAGACCCCCTTAAGGGCTCGAACCTTGTCTGTGATATCTTTTATGAAGAATGAGCCCATCGGGCATCCAGAAGTGGTAACGGTCATTAAGACATTGACTCTGCTGCCTTCGATATTGACAGCGTATATTAGGCCCAAATCAACAATATTGATACCCAATTCGGGATCGATACACTGCTTTAATTTCTTAATTACCTCTTCTTGAGTAATCATTTTAACCTTAAATTCATTATACGGCTTATCCCCAGTCAATGATAGTTTGACAAATTATATTTGACTTCTTAAGAAATATTGATCTATTCTAACATAGAGTGGAGCTCTCTTTCGTTAAAACTTTGGAGGGCGAGGGAGGTGATTGTAATGGACCAAAAAAAGGTTGTTAATTTTTTAAGCTTTTGGGTAGCAAATACGGTAGTTCTGCTTTTAGGCTCGGTCGTTTTGAAAAGTAATGTAGTTTTGGGAAATGATAAACTTTCGGCTCCCCTGGCCGCCATTATTTCGGGTCTTATTCTGACTGGCCTAATCTACTTGGTTCCTGAGGTTGTTAAAAGAAGCGGTTATAAAATAAAGGACCAGAATATCTGGGTCGCAGCATATTTTATAGCCAATGTGGCCATCATCTGGATTATTAAAAGGCTGGCGATAATAACTGCTTTTGGGATTTCAAGTATTTTTTGGGTACTGGTTGTGGCTTTAGTTGTCACGCTCGTTGAATTGGGCGTTGCCAAAATTACGGGAGCGATGAAATTGGCCAAAAAGTAGAAATTAGGACACTGGGAATTAAATTTGCTCAAGTACAAATTTTTTACTCGATAGCTTCTTGTGAACAATTTTGACAAAAAAACACTCAGAGATATTTTTCTTTCCAAGAGACTTGCGCTTTCCAAAAAATTTATTGCCCAAACAAGCCGGAACATAACAGACAAAATTCTTTCTGTTGGTAAGATTGCAGACAGTCAGCTTTTCTCCATATATTTACCAATCAAAAATGAGGTTGAAACTAAATTAATTATTGACTCTCTTAATCTACGGGACGCCAAAATCTTGGTACCTGCCTATTCTACAAAGATTAAAGACTACGTATTTAGCAAATTTGGAAATTGGCAAAGTTTGGAAAAAGGACCAAGGGGAATTCTCCAGCCAAGAATCATTGAGCCTGTCGATCCATCACTTGTTGACGTGGCTATTTTGCCCGGACTGGCATTTTCCAAAAGGGGCGTAAGACTTGGGTACGGTAAGGGAGTTTTTGATAGACTATTTTCCAATTCAAAAGCTATTAGAATTGGGCTTGCCTATGACTTCCAGATTGTCGATAAAATTCCCCAAGAAGAACATGATCTGGTGATGGACATTATAATCACGGAAAAAAGAGTTCTTCGTTCATAGTTCACAGTTCATAGTTCATGGTTATTTGATAATGACCGCGTTTGGCAAATTGCGTCCCGGACCGACTTTGTAGCCACCGTCGTAGAGGGCAACTGAGCCTCCCCCATCAAGATTTAAGGCTTCTTGGGCGCCAAGAGACTTAAAGATATTAGCAAGGTCAAAGTAACTTGAGGATCTGGCAACAACTAAAAACAATTTACCTCCCCCGAATCCGATTCCGCTTCTCGTACCTTTGGCGCCGTCACTAACCAATACCTGGCCGCCGGAGACTAAAGAGGGATAATTAACGATACCTCCGGTGATATCGGCTGGTGCTCCGACACAACCTGCACAAGGAAAGAATTGAGCAGATCCGGGGCGAAAAACCATCATTCCCCTGCCGCCCCAAAAAAGGGTTGTGGCGTTAATCCATTTTTTGTTGCGGTTGTTCCAAACGGCAAAATCGAAAGAATTAACTTTACCACCGCAGGACGCATAATCCGGCGGGCAAAAGTATGTACCGTTCATGCCTGCTCTTCCTCCGTTTTCAGCTATGTATTGAGCTAAAGGTTTGACCGGACAATCGTTGCCGCAATCATTATCATTGGCGCTATCTGTAACTATGGTTGTTGAGGCAAGATCGAAAGTTAAAACGGTGTAGTTGCCGCCTGAGGTGACAGTTGCATTTGACGATTGAGAAGAAGATGTTGGAGATGGCTTCGGCGAAAGAGAAGGCGTGGGATTTGGAGTTGGTGTTTGGGTGGGACTTGGGCTTGGAGTTGGACTTGGTGTAATAGAAGGTGTCGGGGAAACTTCGGAAGTTGGGGTTGACAAAACGGCTTGCGTATTTGGTAACTGGCTCTTGAAGGTGACGTAGGCGATTGAAATAAGGCTGGTTATGGCGATTGGGATAACGATGAGGAAGGCAGTGAATCCCTTTTTGCTCACTGTCTAATTATAACTTGCTCAAAGATATTGCGCATGCGGATTATTTTTAATTAAGATGTGTCTTTTAAATCTCTAAGATTCTCAAGTGCATTAAAAGCAAGCGCCGCATGTTGGCCTGGATGAATTGATAGCTCATTGTGTCCGCCTATTACAGAATAGTACCCTTTTATTTCTATAGGTAATACACCATTAGACTCCTTAGACTTGAGCATATTTGCAGTTTGGCGGCTAACCGGAAATAACGGATCATCAACGCCTGCTATTACACTAAATTTGATGCCTTGCTCCCAAAGCTTCTTCATTATTTCCCCAAGATCAAAACTGGTTAGCGCACCCACTTCTTTAGGCACTCTTAAGGGATGCTCCACGAAGTATCGTGCGGTTCTTCCACCTGCCCTAATTGAACTTGTAGAATCCGTCAGTGCTTTAGGTCGAGTCTTCATCTCTTGAGATAAGAGCTCTTTAAATCTTCCGGCCAAAGCTTTTATTGAATCTTGTCCAATGAGACCGGCCGGCTTATCAAGGACTATATTGCGAAATTTATCCGGCTTAAGCATAGCCGCAATCAAACTATTTATTGCCCCTTCCGAATGCGCAATAACGTCTGCTTTTTCTATTCCTTTTTTATCAAGAACATCAAGAAGTAATAAGGCTTTTTGAAGCTCTATTTTTGGATATTCTCCCCCACTTGTAACTTTGCCTCCATGGCCTGAATATTCAACTGTCAAAACTCTTCTTCCTTCTCTAAAACCAACAGCTAAAGTTTCCTCGTAGGTTTTAGGATTTTCGGCCCAGCCGGGTGCGATAAGCACCGGTACATCATCTTTTAACACCTCCGGCGCAACATCAACAACTGTTATTTTACCTTCCGGGAATTTTAAAGTGTCACGATTTCTGAATTGTTGTTCAAACGAGGGGGCTGGTGCTTCTCCGGTTTCCATTCGAATATTATAGCATCAGATAAGGCTAAAACATTTAACAGCTGAGGGTATAAGTAGCGAGGGTACAGTTACATTGGTGCGCAGTCGTGCTGAAATGGCCGGTCTAGAATCTTCCGATTTTGTTAGTATATCGAAGGCCGATTCTTCCCATTCCTAAGAAGTATTCATTTTCGGCAGATGTATTACCATTTACAACCTTTTCATAACTGGCTAAAAGAACATGCATTGCATGGGCTAATTTTACATAATCAGGCAATTTCTTGATTTCATCTGCAGTTAGTGTAATATACTTCTGATACTCGCTTAAGGCTAAATCGTAGTTTTTGGGAAAGCTCCCAAAACCCTTTGGATTAAAGAACAAATCACATAAAATAACCGCAAGTTCTTGAATTCTTGGGTAATAGTTTGCTACCGCGAAATCTAAGATATAAATATCCCCATTAACACTCTTCATTGTATTTGTCTTGGTAATATCCCCATGTACAAAACAGTGAGGTAAATTTTCGACGGATAGAGAATTAAATACATCCACAAGCGGTTCTATCAGGTTTTTATCCTCTTTATTAAGATACTGGCCTTTCTTTTTATACTCTTTGGGGAAATTTGTTATCGCCCATTGGTCATATACCAGTGATGGACGAATATCAATCTTATTGACTAGTGCTGCCTGTTTGATAATAAAACGCATTTCTTTGACAGTTGGCGTAGTTTGAAGCTGGTAGAAATTTTGTCCATCGATAAACTCCATCACACAAAGTCTATCTGTTTGGCTATTATTTGATATCTCGTAAAGATGGTCTTGGTTAGATTTGTAAAGTCTGGGGTATGATATACCGGCTTTTAAAACACTATCCATAATTTCAACATATCGGCTGCATTCGTTCTTATTCCGAAAAGAGGCAAAGATTTTGACAAAATACCTACCCCTTTTTGTTTTTAAAAATAGGTTAAAATCTTCATAGCCAATCGGGACTATTTTGCAAGAACCATATTCGCCAATATGGAAGTCTTGGCAAACTTGCTTAAGAAATGGCTTTAAGTCACCTCGATAATGAATTCTTTTTTGAAAGTTATACATTTCAGTCAGCTGGGCATGCCGGTCAAGACCCTATTCTTTTGACTCCTCAATTTATTTCTCGTTTGTGTTTTATACGAGACCTACGCCGGAAACATATTTGCCATTTCTTTTAACTTTTACTCTTTTAAATATATCTGGGTAGGTTAAAAGAAGATCATTTATATTTTTCTCTGTAAATTCATTTTTCCAGTTCCATTCTTTACTGAGATGACTAATGCTGTGTCTCTTTTCCTTTTCCAAGTAGTTAAGTAGGATGGTTTTCCGGCGCCATGTTATTATCTCTTTTCTTAATCGAAAACCCGCGATAACCCACATTACTATGATTAAAAAGACCACTGGCGGTCTCCACGATTCTGGAAACTGAGACCCCCATTGATTAAATATAAAAGGGAGAAACACTATTGACAATATAATCAACACCGACCAGGGCTCATCCTTGATAATATTTGCTATTTCTCTCACAGATTTGGTGTTCATATCTACTTGTGTCCAATCTGGCTGCCAGACTAGGTATCTTTCGTTCTTCGAACTTCAGAATACCATGGGGTCCATCAGAAAAATCTTTCACTAAAGCTTCTTTAGTAATTCCAACTCCCCTTTTATCAAAGCCTCTTTTTTAGCTCTTGTCCATTTTTTTACTTGAAGCTCTCGGTTCATTGCAGATTTTATGTCTAGATACTTTTCTGTGTAAACAATGCTTACTGGTGTTTTGCCTCGCAAATATTTTGCGCCTCTTGATGAATTTGAATTATGTTCTTTTAACCTTTTATCTATATCGGTCGTCATCCCACAATAAAAGGAATTATCCGAACATCGAAGAATGTAAAAGTGGTACATGAGTTCTTCGATTACCCTTCGACTCGGTCAATAAATTGATCTCGCTCAGGGCATTCAACTCACTTCTTAAGGGGCAATAGTCATGAGCGAACGAAGTGAGTCGAATGGCTGCCGGACTAGGATTCGGACCTAGATAAGCAGATCCAGAATCTGCTGTCCTACCATTAGACGATCCGGCAATATGAGATGTATTTTACCAAATTTCGAGCTTGGCTGATATTCCGAGAATGCGACTGGACAAGGAATAGAAAGCATCCTATAATCTCATACTAATGATAAGAGGTCCTGAAGCTAGTGTTTATAAGGGTTTTGGCCCAGAAGATCAAGACATGTTCTCACGTACACTTCGTGAATGCGAGGCGACTTGGAATTGTACAGAGTTAAAGCCTGGAACGCTTGACGACATGCTTGTTTATCAGTTTGAATTAGCAATTGCTCAAGGTAGGAATGCAGTAAATGTTCTAGATCTGGGATGTGGCAGTGGTGCTGCAATCAAAAATATCATTAATGACTCAGCAGTACCAGAAAGACAACTGATACCTAAAAGCCGTGGGATACTTACCAGTCATCCTAGCCTTACCCTTAGAGTTGTCGGTTTGACTGATGCAACTGACACACAGCAGTTTTTACAAAGAGAACCGATTGTACTTTCTGCTTACTCTACTCCGCCCCTAGTAAGCCAACAAGTTGAAGCCGAAATCGTTTACTATTCTATTACAGAAGCCCAAGGGCTCGGACAATTTACAGAAGCTGTAGGAATGCCAAAAGTAGACCTTATCATAGCGACGGGCTTTTTCTGTTACATCGAAGGCGATGATCAATTCAGACAAATACTCTCAGATGCAATCAGTGTACTCAGAGCAAATGGGGGAAGATTATTAGCCTTCAAGTACGGTAATATTCCTGATAGAGAGTGGTCGGAAGAATATATCTCCAATGCCCTATGCCAGTTAATGGCTTTTTCTGGAAAAGATCTATTGGAAGCGGGCGAAAGTGTATGGCAAGAAGCACGTGGCAAGATAGAATTGTCAACTAAGAGGAGAAATGAAATACTAGAACAGTTTGAGACCGATAAGGGCTTATCTCTTCAATACAACAAGGATATTTTAATTGTTGATAGAGTAAGGTCAACTCCAGATCGATAGACGATTTTTAGACGATTTGCAAGTATTTTCTTAGTTCAAATTATTACTTCGTGCCTGTGGACGACGAGGATATAGTTAGAATCGCATTCCGCAAATTTTATAAACTTCCGAGGGCTAAGAGCACTCGGTATTGTTCTTTAAGTTTACATGAGCGAGCAGATGTTTCCTCGGCTCGGAAGTATGTATTCGTTCTCACATTCATCCGTGGGCTAATAGTCCATGGTCTTCTGCGAACGAATATAAATTTCCTCGAAACCAAACAGTAACTCTTTCGCACCGTTTCTGTTAAACAACGCTATTGAATGCGACCAGGCACTAGGAAGATCTGGCCGATTCTTTAATCTCAACCTTGGTTCTATAGTAAAAGCCATCGGAGCTTCTATTTTAAAATCTTCAGCTTCGTTTACAAATATCCTCTTTTTACTTATCAGCTGGCAAACCTTTCCCCATTCATTTTCTCCACCTTTCAACATATCTCTTTCATCACTAGTCCAGTCTTCATAAGTTGCAGGAATTGTGTGGCCAATATTGACACTTTGAGGATCACTTGTGCTTAGAATGTTGTTTGTAAAACCTCTACTTGTTATTAATTTGTTGGCAAATTTAGTAACATCAGAAAATTGTTCGCCAACACGGACAAATTCAAAAATTTCTCTATTTATCTCGATACAAGTTTTTAAAGTTTTTATAACTTCTTTATTATTTCCTAAATAAATCATTACTTCGGTATCTCCAATAATTCCTGATTCTTTGTCAACGGGAGAACCATAGAAAGCGAGAATACCATCTGTTTTATCTAAATAGACATCGTCCCTAGGCCATGTTTCTTCAAGCCTCATGTTGGGGTATAAAACTCTCTTTGGATTCTTAACAGTTGCAAACAGAACAATAAGCCCGTTAGGTGGAGGAATATACCAGCCGTTTGGAAAAATCTTTGGGTTTTTTCTGAGTTCTCCCAGCCATAGGTCTCGAAATTCTTTTTCCGAAATCCTATTTTTCCTCAGAGATTTTCTTAACGCTTTAGCCAACGCATCGGTCGCTATTTTTCGAGTTTCTTTGCAAACTTGAAGTTTTTTATTAGGATCCATAGGTTTATGATAGCAAATTGAAGCTAATTAGAGCTGGCACAGGCTAAAGTTCTGAATACTCTTTACTCCAACAATCTTTCTCAGGACCGTCCCAAATCACCCCTGGATATTTGGTAAGTTCAGCCCAATTCGCGGTTCGGAAATCATCAACTACTCCCAGCACGACTGTGCACCCATGTAACCGTACCCTCGACATTCACCCTTCAAATACCCCGATAATGAGGCTACGGTTGCAAAAGCGTCCTTGTTTTCACCTTGTTAACGATACACCCCCAACCATAGTCTTGGTTTCCAGTAAGGTTTTTAGGGTTAATAGAAATTTAATCTCGCCCGCTTAGTGAAGAATGTATGGTAGAGTCTAAGAAAGAGGTCTAAGCTACGTTAATTGAAGTACCAGACTATCTATCGATAAGTCAGAATTTTGCTCGTGAGTTATCACTTGCGTCACAAGGGGAAACTACGAGCGTACCATTTATAAAAAATCCACTTCCAGAATACCCATTGGTTCAGTCAAATCAGGTATTTCAAGCATTCGTTATCGGTGGAACGCATGGAGCCATGGTAGTTGTAAAACTCAATGAGGATAAGAAATTTGCAATTTTGAAGCAGAAAACATTCACCCCTCTTCCTAGGTTTGCTACTAAAGATGATTTTTTAGCATTCATTGAAGCCAATCTTGAACAGCAAACGGCTGCGATAGGAATCAATTTTGCGTACAATCTTATTCCTGTTGTCGGAGAAATGGGAGAACTTGATGGCATTATGAATCAAGGAGATACCAAAGGACACGCCTTTCAGGGACTGCAACAAGAACAAGTTGGAAAAACCATTGAGGATTACCTAAAAGAAACAACTAACAGAGATATTGCAGTGACAGTTGCAAATGACTCAGTATGTCTTATTACTTCTGGGCTAGAAGAAGATACAGATAGAGAAAATCTTATAGCAGCTATTGCTGGAACGGGATATAACGTTGCGATATTTTTAGATAATAATACTGTCGTTAATCTTCAGGCTTCTGACTTTACTGGATTTACACAAACTTCAACAGGAAAAGTGGTTGATTCGGAATCTAAAAATGCTGGTGAGCAGTTATTTAATAAAGAAGTTGCTGCTGGTGATCTATATAAACACTACAATGTGCTTATTCCATTAATGCACTTGGCGACACCGCCCCTCCAATCGAGCGAAGAACTATCACGGTTAGCGCAAAAAGGAATTGGAGCAGAATCACAAGTTGCAAGGGAACTTTTTAAACGATCTGCCTCACTTATTGCTGCTCAATTAGCAGGTATATATGAATTCAAAGGTAGGCCTGTAAGATTAACTTGTATTGTGCAAGGAAGTCTTTTCTTAAAAGAACCAGGCTACCTTTTAAACATACAGACTCAACTTGAAGCACTCGGAGTATCACAGAATGCCTTTGAATTTAAGAAAATAGAAAATAGCGATGTCTTGGGAATGATAAAGTTGATAACTGGAATAAATGCCTCGTTGATGGCAGAGGAGTTATTTATTTAAGTCGCTATGTTAATGTAGTATTACTTAATTAAATTCTATTATAATGCAGGATTTTAAAACAAAAGTTTACGAAATAATGCTTGCTAATAGGAGGCACAAAGGTAAGTATCAATACACACTCCCTTCACCTGACTCCTATCCTTATCAATGGCTTTGGGATTCCTGCTTTCATGCTATCATTCTCACCCACTACAACACCGGGGATGCTAAAAAAGAATTATTATCTCTCGTAGCCAAACAGTTTACCAACGGAATGATACCTCACATGAACTATTGGCAAGAACCTGAAAAAACGAATTTCCCTAAGATTGATTGGGGGAAAGAAGATAGTTCATCAATTACTCAGCCACCAATGCTTGCTTACGCAGTTTGGCAGATTTATCAAAAAGATCAAGACTTAGAGTTTTTATCTAACATATATGGTCATATAAAACGTTTTTATGATTACCTTTTAAAAGAGAGAGATCCGAGAGGACATCATCTAGTCAGCATTATCAACCCAGATGAATCTGGAGAGGATAACTCTCCTCGTTTTGATCTTCCTTTGAATCTACCGCCCAAACAAACAATTGAAGAAAATTATAAAAAAAGGCTTGAATTAATTAGTAAGAATCATAAATGTAATTTTGATGCACCTTTTTGTATGAAAAACTTTTTTTGGGCTAAAGATGTACCATTCAACTCCATTTTAGTTGAAAATTTAAAGATCTTGTCATCTATAGCCGATAAATTAAACTTTGATGAAGAAAGTGAATATTATCATCATCAGGCATCGCTTATAAAGGAGGCGATGAGAAGTTTAATGCTTGAAGACGGAATTTTTTGGTCAACATATGGAAAGGATTATAAAAAAATTAAAGTTAAAACTTGGGCAATTTTTTCCCCTTTATTTGCTAAAGTTGCAACTGATTCGGAAGCGAAGAATTTAATTAAAAACTATTTTTTAAATCCAGATGAATTTTATCTACCTTTTATCCTTCCAACAACTTCAAAGTCTGACCCGGCTTTTGATCCAAAGGGATTCTGGCGTGGTCCAATTTGGATCTCAACGAACTGGATAGTTTTTAAAGGATTAAAAAATTATGGGTTTGAGGTGGAAGCTAAATATCTGCTTGATTGTTCTATCAAATTATTAGAAAAATCTGGCTTTAGGGAACAATATAATCCGCTTACCGGTGAAGGGTTTGGTGCGAGAAACTTTACATGGGGTGGCCTAATTGCAGATATGTTAGAAAATTAAGTTTGTTATTGACTTAAAATTTTGTTGTAGATCTGCTCATACCCGTCGACCATATTTTTGACATTGAATTTATTCAAAACGTATTTCCTACAATACTCCCTGTCAATTTTTAAGATATTAGCGACTGCCTCTATCATCGAAGAAACATCTTCGACTATATATCCTGATTTTCCATTTTCAATTACTTCTGGTATCGAACCTAAGTTAAATGCCACTACCGGAGTTCCGCAAGCCATCGATTCGATGAGTGTTAACCCAAACGGTTCTGGCCAAGTAACAGGATGTAAAGAACACATCGCCTCACTCATTAACTTATTTCTTTCTGTTTCATTAACTTCACCAACCCATTTGATTTGGTCAGATAATTTGGGTTCAACAAATTGTTTGAAATACGAAACATCGTGAGGAGCATCTACTGCACTATCTAATTTGGCTGCAATTATCAAGGGGATGTCTAAATATTGAGCAACCTCAATCGCAAAATGTACCCCTTTTTCCATGGATATCCTTCCTGTGAAAAGTAAATATTTACCCGGCTTTTTCGAAAATGGAAAATGTTTCATCTCTAAACCATGGTAGACATTCCCCATAAATTTTAAATTGGGAGCGGAAGCCGCTTGAGCTTTTGAAACAGGAACCAGGTATGGGTTTTTTAAATTTTCAAAGATTCTTTTTTCATTTACACCAAAATACCCGTGTATAGTCATTACTACGGGAGTTTTGGAAAAGTTAGCTGTTGGTAAGCTTAGATAACCGTTATGATCATGGATTATGTTAAATTGATCTTGTCTTTGATAAGCATAACCTATATTTAGCAGGGATAGGATATTCGCACCATATACATTATCCAAAACCCTGGAATAACGCAGCGCCTTTGGATAAATCGAAATGAGTTTAGCAGAAGTAATAGAATCACCACTAGCAAACAGAGTAACCTCATGACCTCTTTTAACTAACTCCTCAGTCAGCGCATAAACAACTCTTTCTGTTCCTCCATATTTTTGTGGCGGAACTCTTTCTGCAATATTTGCTAACTGCGCTATTCTTAATCTTCTTTTTGCCATACTACTTGCCATTCCTAAATCATTTTACACTTCATATAATGATTATGTTTTTGCGAAGCAAAAGGCAAGACTTCGACGATGAGCTCAGTCGAATCGCTTCTGCGAATACGAAGTATAATTTAACATTAATTAAGAAATTTGATCTAATCAAAAAATATTTTCAAAGTTAAACAGACATATTACTTAATCTGCTAATTACGAAGCTAAGCATATCTGGGAGTACTCTTAAGGTCAAATTTTCTTATGCTAAAGTAGCTTATTAGAAACTGATGCTAGTTGGATCTACTGAATAGCGAAGCTAGGGAGAGAATCGCAACGCGGCAATCGCCTGAGACTATAACCCTAGGCACCGCATCCGACTATAATGACGGAATGGGTCTTGACCGACACGCTCAGCTTTTTTCCCAGCAGGAAGTAAAGGTCGCTTTGGTTACTTAGTGAAATAGTGTTTAATTAAATTCCAAAGATCCGGATAGTCTTTGTCATATCCTAGGGTCCAGATAGCAATCCCTCCTAAATTATGTGTTTTTGCAAAATCAAACTTTATTTCAATTGATTTATTATCTTCTAACCAAACCTCTCTTTGAATTTTGTTTAAATCTGTGTAAGCACACCAGGTTGCTTTGGCCGTATCATCCCATTGACAGTTTTGGGGCTTCAGGTCTGTGTTTGTTCTGGCTCTCCCGTAAGAAATAACCTCAGGATACCCATTTTCGTCATTTTGAGGAAGAACCTTACTTAGGGCGACAGTATTGTCTTCAACCGGATAATCCCAACCATAATAAGGAACTCCCATAATCAATTTTTCTTTTGGCACCACTTTCTGGAAATCGTTGTAGGTGGTCTTAACATCGAAGAAGTAACTTGTTTGGTCGGCAGAAGGGTTGGCAATATAGCCAAAGATGGGGGCTACCGGACCGGCAAGGTCAGAAGAGCCTGAGTAGTAATCATAAGACATAACAATTACTTTATCGAAAAGCGGCGCCAGGGAAGCTACATCATTAAGCCTGGGTTTTTCGACAGATAAAGGGAAAAAATCTATGCTCAGCTCTGTTTTAGGAGATTGGGTTCTAAAAGTTGAGGTCAGCTCTTTAGCAAAATTGGTAAACTCGGATTGGTATTTATCATCCGGCTCTCCATCATATTCAAAATCAAGATTTAGTCCATCGATTTTATTTGACTTTACAATCTGGATCAGGTTACTGATAAGAGTCTTTTGAGCCGAAGGGTTATCAAGAAAGCTTTCCAAAGTTTTATTCTTTTGCATGGCAATAGTTAAACCAAATTTTGCCCCTGTGATTTGAGTTTTAGCAATTAAATTTTGGATTGTGGGAGAGCTCCACCACCTCCAGCCGGGATCAGTTTCATTGTTAACTATTTTAATAATTTGCCCATTCTCATCGACGCTTAAGCTGAAAAAGAAAACCTCTGATAAAAGATCAAAGTGCAGATATTTTGAATTATCTAAATTCCAATAGGGTAAAAATCCGACTACATCTTTTTGCATCTTCGCATGAGAGTGACCTAAATTAGAAAGTATGTATTGTCCGGAAACTAAAGGAGAGACAGTAGGATAACGGAAGTGAAGATATAAGCCTATGCCAGTAAAAATCAAAAAGAGAGCAGGAAAAATATAAAAAAAGGCTTTTTTATCCACCATTTTTAGTAACCTACATCCTGGTAAAACCTAAGCTGGTTGTTAAGTTCCCTGTTGAATGAATTTATAAAGCTTGTGGTTAGCCAAATTGTTAATAAAATTGAAATTATGGTTAGAAAAATCGCGGCAAGTCCAATTTTTTTTGATTTTTCATCCTGTTGTCTTAAATAACGAACGGCAGGCCAAAGTCCAAAAGGCGGAAGAAAAAAACTTATAACATAAACTGTCAACTGCCGTGAGAAGGTTGTGGACGGGGGTTTATCTTTTAGCTTCTTCCCGCACTGGTGGCAAAAATATTCTGTTGGTAAAATATTCTTATTACAGTTGGGACAAGTTAGTTGTAATTCCATATCATGTCAATATTACTACATTTCTTGATATGTATAATGAAATCAATAAACTTCCGAGGGCTAAAAGCCCTCGGTATTTGCTCTTCAAGTTTACATGAGAGAGCAGAATACCCTCGGAAGTATGTATTCGCTTTCGCATTCATCCGAGGATTAATAATCCTCGGTATTCTGCGAGCGAATATAAAATCTACTTGACATGAGCTATCTTGCTTCCCGAAAAAAAGTTTTGGCGCTTTTGTTGATTTTAGTGGTGTTTTATGTCTTTCAATTAAAATATTTACAGAAGAGCATTTTTAACATTCAATTTGTAGATGAGGACGACAATTTTGTAACAGGTGCTTGGATACTACGGGGCCAAAAATTATATAAGGACATATTTTTTCAGCATCAGCCAACTGCAACATATATCAGTGCCACAGTACAAGAAATAACAAAGCCAAATAGTATCTTTCTTTTGGTTAAGCGTCATCGGGAGTTAATTTATCTTTATTCTGCTGCCGCTTTTTTCTTCTTAACTCTAAGGTTTGGTTTTGCGGGCTTTGCGACAGCAGTACTATACGAGACAACTAAGTTCTATTTTTTGGGTAATTTATTTTTGGCTGAGACTCTCGTAATACCGCCGCTATTATTCGTGACCGGACTCATTCACGAAACAGTTTTCAAAAGAGAAAAATTATCCAGTAGACTTAATTTGGCGGTAGCATTAATTTCGATAATCTTTATTCAATGGACCCTGTTACCCTTGGCTCCATTTGCAATAATATCTTTTGCCATTATTTGGTATTTATCTTCAAAACATTTGAGGAGTTTCTTTCTGAAATTCATAGGTATTTATATCCTACTTTTATCTTTCATTTTTCTTAAGTTATTCCCCATTTCTGGTTACCTCAAAGACACCGTATTTATAACTTCAACTCAAAATATTCCGGCAGAAGTTGGTCATCTGGGTATCTTTATTGCAAGATTTTTCTTTTATCCTTTATTTGCCATTGATTTTCAAAACAGCGGATTTTTCCTTACATTTAAAGTTTTATCTATCTTCTTTGTAATTTCGCTTCTATTTCTTGTAAAAAGAAAGTGTAACCTTCTTGCTTTTCTTTCTGTTTTACTTTTTTGGCTTACAAATTTGCGGCCGGCCCCTTTTGGTCTTTTCTACAGCGGATTTCATTTGTTGCCAATGTATGTCGCCCTTCTCTGGCTCACCGTTTTAAATGCTAATTTTATAATTTTAAAATCAAATGGGAAAATTTCTAAAATATTAATTTCAAGTATTTTCTTTGGGACTTTAATTTCGCTTTCTGCGATTTCGTACAAAAAAGAAATCACCACCACATTTGACAGGGAAAGTATTTTTTACACAAACTATTCACCCAGATTTGATTATGGAGAAGCTGTAAAACTTCTTTCTGAACCTCAGGATAAATTGATAGTCGGCTCCAGTGAGTCATTAATCTATTGGCAAAGCAAATTACTTCCTAGTTCGCCATTTTTCTATACTTACGCGTTTATGTATAAAAGTGATGCCTTGAAAAAGGAGGTAGGTGATAATTTTTCTAAAAGTTTACCAAAATTTTTCTATATTAATGGGGATTTCGAGAATGACGCTATATATAGCAGTCAAGCAAACTATTACTCAAATGTGCTGCTTCGCGATAAACCTTCCAGACTTTATGTTTTAAAAAGCAAGTTAAAAGATATAACAGATGATAAATGGGAGGAAGTAAAAAGGTTAGGGTTTACTAAAAAGAAATAACTTGTACCTTACGCAGTCCTGATTAACTGAAGCATTTGCGGGTGAAGTAAGCCGTTTGTGGCAAGAGATGTTTCGCCTAAAGCGTACTCATCACCTTTAAAATTGGAATATTTCCCTCCGGCTTGTTTGATAATTATTTGGTATGCTGATATATCCCAAGCCTTCATCCCTATTTCAAAAAAGACGTCTGATCGACCAGTAGCAATAAGATGGTAGCCATAGGTATCGGCAAATCCCCGCATATTCAAAGCTTGTCTATCAACGGCTTTCACGATACTGGTAAATTTTGGGTTATCAAAATGATTTGGAGCGAAGTTTACAAAGGCCTTTTCAAGTTTTTTAATTTGGGAAACATGTATTGGTTTATTATTAAGAGTGGCTTTTTCAATGGATGAAGCAAATAAAAGTTCATCAATAGCAGGCATATTAGAGACGCCGAGTATTATTTTCCCCTGATGTTTTAAGCCAAGTACAGTTCCAAAGAAGCCTAAGCCGTGAATAAAATTCTTCGTGCCGTCAATCGGGTCTATAATCCATATAAATTCGGCGTTCTTCTTATCTTCCCCAAATTCCTCTCCCATAAAACCATGCGACGGGAAAGTTTTCCTTATTGTGGTTACAATTATTTCTTCTGCTTCCCTATCCGCTTTGGTAACAGGCGTACTGTCGGCTTTTGTTTCAACCTTTGGTTGATTTTTAAAATAATAAAGGATCCTTTTCTCTGCTTTCCATATAGCCTCAAGTGCTACCTTTTTGAATTCAGTAAGGTCATTCATATTTCAAATTGTACCAAATATTAATGTACCCTTCTGTTATAATTCGTTCATGCAAATTACTTCCGAAATTAAGGATATATTTTCAACTAGAGATAAGGCTGTTGCAAAACAGGATGAAAAGCTCTTTTTGTCCACTCAAATTGCGGAGATTGAAGGTGGATCGAGTGAAGGGTATCTGGATATAGACAAAATGAAAACAGAAGTGCTTTACGTCCTAAATGAGAGTGAAATTGAAAAAGTTGTTTTTGCTAAGGAAACCTATCTGCCAAAGGGAAAAAAGTCACATCACGGCTTCATAATCTACTTTTTGACCAACACTGTCAAAGGTTGGAAGATTTACAAAGTTCGTTACTGATTTAGGTGTATCTCGACTTTATTTGGAGAACGAGGTATATTTGATCTAGAATGAAAAACGGAAAATGGAGAGGGCCGTGTACCCCAGGTGGAGGTGCAGTTTATGGACTGGGCTTAATCGGCGCGCTGGTTTATTTCATCCAACAGTCAACTACGTTTGGACAGGGAGTTCTTGGTGTGTTAAAATCCATCGTCTGGCCGGCAATACTGGTATACAAACTCCTTGAGCTTCTCCAATTATGATTCTTAAAATCATCTATTCAATATTTATTGGAGTTCTTTTTGCTGTGCTTGTTGGGGTTGGAATTGCGGCGTTTTATCCTGAACCTAAGCCTCCCGAATACCCTTCCGCATTGAAAATTCCAAGAGAAGGAGGATTGAATCAACCGGTTTTTAACGAGTTGAAGGGGGAGCAGGAAGAATTCGATCGGCTTGAGAAAGCTTTTGAGCAGAATTTGGAAACCTATAACCGTAATGTTTCAATCATAGCAATAGTTGCTTCAATTATTACCTTAGTAGTCAGCCTGACGCTTTTTGGCAAACTTCTTCTTATTGCTGACGGATTACTTCTCGGGGGCGTATTAACACTTCTTTATAGTATTATCCGGGGCTTTGGTAGCGGTAATAACAAGTTTCAATTTATTATAGTTTCTTTAAGTTTTACTGTTGCTCTTATTCTTGGATATATTAAACTAGCCAAACCTCCAAAAGCTTAGTTACCAAGAGATTGATGCATGTAAATTTCAGGGAGTGAATTTGATTTCCAGATGAGAATTAAGGGCTTGAGCTAATTTTTTAAGGAAACCAATGGAAGGATTAGCCCTGCCCGATTCGAGTCTCGAAATAACTGATTGTTTTGTACCAAGTTTTTTAGCTAGTTCTTCTTGTGAAATGCCATTCATACTTCTTGCTCTGACAATAGCTCTAATTACTGCGAATTCCGGCTGTTGACGGTCGTACTCCGCTTTTAATTCAGGATCTTTTAAAACTTGCTTTTTCCAAGTATTAAAATCCAAATGTTTTCTGTCTTTAGGTTGAATCATATTATAAGGATTATAGCATATATGCTATACTAATTCTCCCATCCTGTCAAGTGCGGTTTTCAATTCTTTTGCTGGTGTTTTTTGAGACTTCTTTTTAAAAGCATGCAAAAGGTAATATTCCCCGTTTTTGATTGTATAAAAGATTCTAACTGCTACTTTCCCCGAAATCCGCAACTCATACAATTTATTTTTGACTTTTTTAATATAAGGTGGTTTCAGGTAAGGACCATCGGTTTCCAAAAGTTCAATAGCACCTATGAGCTTAGCATATGTCGGTTTATTCTGTTCGATCATAAAATCTTGAACAGGATAATTGCCTCTTGTGATTTGGAAGAATTTAACTTTCCATGCCATGACTTTAGTCTAGCAAAAAACAAGTTATCTTAAGAGGTCAGGGTAAGATTTCGACTTCTTGTCAGAATTAACAAAGCAACGCTGCCGACCCCTGCAAAAATGGCTCCGTAGATAAAAACAGCCGAGTGACCGACTTTATCCCACAATTGTCCGGCAACAACACTTGCAATGAGTCCGGTTAAACCAACCGTTGTGTTATACCAGCCTACCCCGCTTGCCCTAAGCGCTTGAGGCACAAAATCGGTCGCGAATGCTTTACCGACAGAACGAAAGGTACCCTGATATAGACCGTACAGGGCAAAAAGTCCGGCTACAACCAGAATATTTCCGGTTATGGCGAAGCCGACATAGGTAGTAAAAAAGATAAGAAAGGCAGCAAGCAGTATATTTTTCCGGCCGAATTTGTCCGACAAAAATCCTGAAGGGTAGGAAATCAGGGCTGCTATCAGGTTATATACCGCATAAATTAAGATGGTTGCCTCAAGTGAGACCCCCAGGCTTTTAGTCTGCAGAATCAGGAAAGCATTGCTTGAATTACCAATCCCAAAAAGCATAATCACAGAAAGGTATTTCCAATAATCTTTGGGGAACTGACGAAAGTTAACGTCAAGCTTGGCCTTTGATTTTACTTTGACTTTCCCCTCTTTAACAAACAGGATCATCAAAACTGCCAAAAGACCCGGTATTATTGCCAGGTAGAAAATATGGCGGATATCTACATGAAATGAAAAAAGGATAAGCACAGCAATTAAAGGGCCCAAAAATGCCCCCAAGTGATCCCCGATTCCTTCCAGCCCGAAGGCTTTGCCTCTGCTTCTTTCGTCTGCCGATGCGGCGATCAATGCGTCTCGAGGGGCTGAGCGAGTTCCGGTTCCTATTCTATCGATAGATCTAAAAGCTAAAACTGCCTGCCAAATTGTGGCCAATCCAATTAAAGGTTTGGAAATTGCTGCCAGAATATAACCAAAAAGAGCAATTGGTTTCCTTTTTTGAATTTTGTCCGATAAATAGCCTGAAGCCCCCTGAATAATATTTTGAGCGGCCTCGGCTATGCCTTCCACAATGCCGACAATACTGCCCCCGACTTTGAGGTTTTGGGTTAGGAAGATGGGCAACACAGGATAAAGCATTTCTGTGGAAATATCGGCAAATAAACTGGCAAAAGCCAAAAGAAAAGTATTTTTTGATAGTCCACGAAAATATTTTTTAGCTAACATTTTAGATATGCATATCGTAACATTTTTTGTTATTTAACTTCTTCTTGTATAATGAGGGGCACGTTCCGCACGTCTGTCATTCTGGCCCTTCGGTCTTGAGCTCAGGGTCGAAAGGCTTGTCCAGAATCCATATCTTGATTAGATTCTGGAGTCGTCGAGTCAGACTCGACTCCCCAGAATGACAAATGGGAAATCGTGATGACAAAAAGTACAGCATGAAAAATATTGCACTTTTAGGATCAACAGGTTCTATCGGTACCCAAACACTTGATGTCGTTAGTCAATTCCCCGGTTCCTTCAAAGTCACAGGCCTTGCTGCGGGTTCAAATATACAGCTATTAAAACAACAGGTTTCTAAATTTCACCCAAAGGAGATTTCAGTTAAAGACGAAGGGGATGCCGCGATATTGCAGAAAGATTTTAAAAAGGACAATTTGAAGGTTTATTTCGGTGACGAGGGTATTGTAAGAGTCGCAACCAATCCAAGAGTTGAGACAGTCGCGGTGGCAACTTCGGGCCTAGCCGGTATTAAGCCGACTCTTGCCGCAATTAGGGCGCACAAAACCGTGGCTTTAGCAACTAAAGAAGTTTTAGTCTCGGCAGGTAGTGTCGTGATAACCGAAATCAAAAAAAAGAAAGTTAAGCTTCTGCCTATAGATTCTGAGCACAGCGCAATTTTTCAATGCTTGGAAGGTAAAAGCACCCAAGAAATAGCCACAATATATTTAACATGTTCGGGCGGGCCCTTCCGTACAAAAACTTTCAAAGAATTAAAAAACGTGAAGGCTAGCCAAGCTCTTAAACACCCTACCTGGAATATGGGCAAGAAGATAACTATTGATAGTGCAACTCTGATGAATAAGGGTTTTGAGATTATTGAAGCGATGTGGTTATTTAAAGTTCCACTGGCCAAAATTAAAGTTATTGTCCATCCGCAAAGCGTCATCCATTCGGCCGTAGAATTTGTCGATGGGTCGATTATCGCCCAACTTGGTCCTGCCGATATGCGCCTGCCTATTCAACATGCTCTTTTCTATCCCCATGAAAGAAGACCGAATAATTTCAAACGCTTCAGATTTAGCGACTATCCAGCTCTTTCTTTTGAAGAACTGGATTTAGACAAATTTCCATGTCTGGCACTCGCTTACCAAGCGGCAAGACTTGGTGGTACCTGTTGTGCTGTTTTAACAGCAGCAAATGACGTAGCTGTTGAGGCGTTTTTAAAGGATGAACTATCCTTTTATGGTATACCCAGGGTTATCGAAACGACCCTGGCAAAGCATCGCAACAAAAAGCGTCCTAAAATCGAAGAAATTTTAGAAAGCGATCTTTGGGCAAGAAAGACAGCAGGGCAACTTGTTAAAATTTCAGGCCGAGGATTTGGCCGCAGGTAGATATCAACTCCCCCGCCTTTTGACCTCTGGTTCTGGCGAGGTTGACAAGAATTTCCAAAGCTCTTGGCGTATTAAGATTTTCATCCATGACTTTAAAAAATGCCGGCAATAATTTTTTGGCTTGTTGACTGGTTAGTTTTGGATTTTTTTGAGAAGATTTTTCTAAGGTTTGGGCAGTTTTAACAGATTCATCCAACTTTCTTTGTTCATAATTCCATGCTTTTTGCCAATGATGAGAGAGAAGAAAAATTCTAATTGCATTAGGGCTATATTTCTTAAGAAGGTCATAGACAAAAACCATGTTGCCAAGGCTTTTGCTCATTTTCTTGCCTTCACAGTAAACCATGGCTGTATGCATCCAGATTTTGACAAATTTTTTACCTGTGTAGTTTTCACTTTGGGCGATTTCCGCCTCGTGATGAGGAAAAAGCAGATCTGACCCCCCACCGTGGATGGTGATTGTCTGCCCGAGGTATTTCATACTCATTGCTGAACACTCAATATGCCATCCGGGTCTGCCTCTACCCCATGGAGAATTCCAAAAAGGCTCGATAAATTTCTCGCTTGCAGACCAGCCGGCAGATGTTTTGGACTTTTGCCAAAGGACAAAATCCAATGGATCCTTTTTATTGGGATCCAAGGGAAAATTTCCCCGGTCATTGGCGATTTCCAGCATTGCCCCATAGCTGAATCTGGAAAGATCGCCAAATTTTTGGTCGCTTTTGACATTAAAATACACCGAACCATTGACTTCGTAAGTCAAACCCTTGTCAACTAAAACCTTAATAATCGAAATCATTTCGTTTATGTGTTTTGTCGCCCAAGGAAAGAAGTCCGGCCGGAGAAGCCCAAGTCTATCCATGTTTTTCAAGTGTTTTTTGGTTTCCGTTGTTGCCAGTTTTTTCCAATTGGTACTGGTCAATTTGGCGTGGATTAATATATCGTCATCAATGTCCGTGACATTCTGGACATAAATGACTTTGCCGCCCAAAAACCTCAAATATCTGACAAGAACATCATATATAAGAAATGTGAAAGCGTGACCGATATGAGTTGTATCATAAGGCGTAATCCCGCAGACATAAATGCCAATCTTTTGAGAAATATCAACGTTTTCAAATTTGCGGGAGAAAGAATTGTAGAGTTTCATCTATTTAGCGAAGGACTATTCTTTTAAAGCCTTCTGCATATTTTGCCTTGATTTTTCTACCTGAACGCCTGGCCCACAATTTAATCATTTTTTCCATTTGGCTGGGGTCTTTAATCTGACTTTTATGTTCCTTAAGGGCCTTGATTTTTAAATCGAGAGTATCAGTGATATCAACAATAAAATTCGGCTTTTCAAAAGCAGTTAATAAGATTTCTTTGACTTTATGAGGTGCAAATCCTTTTTTCGCGAGGTCTGGAAATGTTAAGCGGTCGCGGGCTAGGGGGAAAACCGCAGACAAAGTGGCTTCGGCAGCTGCGATATGATCCGGGTGATTGATATAGCCGAGATCGATCGAGTAGCGTGCAGTTGGATCCAGGGTAACTACCAAGGCCGGTCTAATCTTTCGAATAACTTTAACTATCTCTTTTTTAAGTTCGAGTGTCGGTTCAAGCTCAGTATCGTGATGATTCAAAAAATATACTTTTTTGACCCCTAAAACTTTGGCCGCATCTTCCTGTTCTTTCCTTCGGATTTTGGCAAGTTTTGCCGATGTCATTTTAGGATCATCGGAACCCTTGTTGCCATTTGTGCAAAGGAGGTAATAAACAACTGCCCCTTCCCCAATCCATTTGGCGATTGAGCCGGAAGCTATAAAATCAATGTCGTCTTGATGGGCTCCAACAGCAAGAATTACCTCATTTCTTTTTGACATAATTTTTAAGTCTGGTAATCGTCTCCTCTTGACCAAGTTGTTCCATAGATTCGTAAAGAGGAGGGGTAATTATACTACCTGAGACAATATTTCTGACAGCAGAAATTAACTCTATCCTGTCGATTTTTTTAAGGACAGCTGTTTCCTCGATTAATTTCCTGATGACAGAATTATTCCAAACCTTACTTTTTTCAAAAACTGAGATTACATCAGCAATCAATGAAACAGACAGTGATATTTTGGGAATATTTGAAATTTTCGGGCGGTTGAAAAAGAAGTCCGCCATTTTTGGGAATTCCAACAATGTTTTCATCCGTTCCCTGACAAGTGGTATTAAAGATCTGATTTTTTCAAGATCATATTGGGGAAAAAGGGTTTTAATCTGTTTGGCAAGTCTGTCGTCTTTGATCTTTTTCATCCACTCCCGATTAAACCAATTTAATTTTTCGCCGTTGAAGATCGGGCTGTTTTTGTTAAGGCGATCAAGCGAAAATTCGCGAGTTAAATCATTTAGAGAAAATATTTCTCTATCGTCTTTGGGCGCCCAACCAAGAAGGCTCAAAAAGTTAACTAGAGCTTCGGGCAGATAACCTTCATCTATATATTCGATAACTGATTTTGCACCTTCGCGCTTTGAAAGCTTTTTACGATCAGGTCCCAGGATTGGCGGCAGATGAATAAAAGCAGGATATAGCCACGAAAAGGCCTCGTACAAAAGAAGATGTTTTGGAGTTGATGATATCCATTCGTCCCCGCGGATGACGTGGGAGATTTGCATATCGTGATCATCAACAACAGAGGCAAAGTGATACGTCGGGAAACCGTCGGATTTTACTATGATAAAGTCTTCGAGTACATCGGATAAAAACTTAATTTCGCCATGAACCAAATCTTGCCATTTTAGGGTTTTTCCTTTTGGAATTTTGAAGCGCCAAGATCCTTGGTCTTCATAAACCAGCTTCTGGTCTTTTAGAATTTTCAGGTGTTTCTGGTAAAGATCCAGTCTTCTGGACTGCTCGTAATACTCATCCCATTTCAAACCAAGAACCGAGAGGCTTTCTTGAATTATTTCTCGAGAGCCTGGAACTAGTCTTTTACGATCGGTGTCCTCAAGCCTGAGTATGAAGGTGCCATCCTGATTTTTTGCATACAAAAAATCAAAAAGGGCTGTTCTTATATTGCCGATATGAGGAACTCCAGTTGGCGACGGGGCATATCGAACACGGACCCTTCGACTACGCTCAGGGTCTTCGACCTTTCGACTACGCTCAGGGTCTTCGACCTTTCGACTACGCTGCGGGTCTTCGGTCTTTTTCATGGTAAAATTGTATCACGGTGACAAACTTAACCGAAACTGCATCTTTTTCAAGAAAATCTTTTATTTGGGTCCTTCGGTTGGTTGGGGTAATTATTATTTTAATCCTTTTAATATCACTGGGCAGAGTTTTAAAAAATACGATCTTTCCACCCAAACCACTGCCCGCAACGGTTGCCTTCGGCAAATTACCAAAGCCTGATTTGACAGAGGGTATAAAGCCAAGTGCAGGAATTACCTATAAAATCGAGACGATCAGCGGTCAATTACCAACGCTGCCCAATACGGCTAAAGTTTTTGCGATAGTCGCCAATGAATCTTCATTTGGAGCACTGGAGAGGACCCGTACAATTGTTTCAAAACTTGGATTTACACAGGAGCCTCAAAAAATCTCGGGTAATATTTATAAGTTTCAAAACACTAAAGAGGGAGGAACTATTACAATTGATATTTCCAGCAATAACTTTATTCTGGAGGGTGACTATTTTAATAATCCAGAAATAATTTCAACACGACCGAGAAGCCTTGAGGATGCTGTCGATTTGGCCAAAGATTTCTTTAGTAACTTTGATCTTGTCTGGGAAGAATTTCCTAAGGACAGGATCCAAACTTCTACTCTGCGACTTGACGCCGGACAGTTAACAGAAACACCATCGCTTTCTTCTGCAAATTTAGTGCGGGTAAATTTTCAGAGGGCAAGTTTGGATGGCTTAAATATAATCAGCCCGCAAGAGGATAGACCCCCGGCACAAGCATTGGTTTCTGAAAGAAAAGTAGTCGAAGCAGAACTTTCAAAGCTTTCAACTGCCCATAACGAATTTGCAACATATCCTCTAAAGGGAACAGCAAAAGCATTTGAGCAGATAACATCAGGTCAGGGTGCTTTGAACAAAAGACCAACAGGCGCAAATATTCCAATAAGAAGTGTTGATCTTTGTTATCTTGAAACTAAAAACTATCAAAGTTATTTGCAGCCGGTATACGCTTTTAAAAGTGACGATGGCTTGATAGTGTATGTGGCAGCGGTTGATGATTTTTGGATCACTGCGGATTAAGCCACTGGTGGTTGGTAAAGGCCCACTCTATAAGCTGCTTTGATTCTCCAAAACGGTCATATGAGCCTAAGACTACAGTGGTAATTGTATGGTCATTGCGAGTCGTTTTGGTAATTAAAACTTCTAGAGAGCCTTCTGTTTGGCCTGTTTTGACGCCTTCAACCCCTTCTATTTCGCCAAGTAACTCGTTAATATTTTCTAAATAATAAATTTTGAAACCATTAACATCATTCAAAACAGCGTTCTTTGTGGCGACTATTTTGGATATTAAGGGACTAGCAACCGCAACTTTGGCGAGCTTCGCAAGATCACGGGCAGACGAATATTGAAGTGGATCGTCGAATCCGGCCGGATTAAGAAAGTGGCTATTTTCCATTTTCAATTCCTTGGCCTTTTGGTTCATTGACTCCACAAAGCGATAGGAGGAGTCCGAACAAGAATCAGCCAACACAAAAGCCGCATCGTTACCGGAGGCAACTAATAAGCCATAGAGTAAATCTTTGACCGTAACTAAATCACCCTGGGTAAGTCCCATCTGGGTTCCTTCTCCAACTACCTTTCCAACCCTTATTACTTGCTCTGGATCACATTTCTCAAGCGCAACAATTGCTGTCATCAATTTGGTAGTTGATGCGGGTAAATGGCGAGTATCGGGATTTTTCGTAAAAAGCTCAATTGCTGTTTTACTGTCGATTACAATTGCTGAGCTTGCGGAAATCTCCGGCGGTTGATGGGGGTTTTCAACTGCGACCGGGTAAGGATAAAGTTCAGGTACCTCGTTTATAATCGGCAATTTTTGAGGCTGACTTTTGGCAAAGGCAATAAATACAGTAAAAGATAGAAGTATTAAAACTGCGCAAAGATAACGGGTAAGATTCACAACTGTCTAATGCCAAGTTCTTTCAGGGTTTCTTTGTCGACATCCGAAGGCGCATCCATAACCGCAGTCCGGCCGGTTGAAGTCATCGGAAAAGGAATGACCTCGCGTATATCTTTCTCTCCGGTTAAAAGCATTAACCAGCGATCAATGCCGCAAGCAATTCCGCCGTGAGGAGGAGCGCCATAGGCAAAAGCCTCAAGCATATGGCCAAACTTTTCCTCAATATCTTTTCTCTTGTGGCCTAAAACTTCAAAAACTTTGGTCAGAATTTGCCCATCATTACTTCTGATGCTCCCGCCTCCCATCTCAACACCGTTAGCGACCAGATCGTATTGGCAGGTTTTAATCCCTTCAATTTGGCCCCTTAAAAAGGCCTCTTTATCATCCGGGGCAAGATCGGAAAAGGGATTGTGGGAATAAGTCCATTTACTGTTTGCATCTTTTACAAAAAACGGGAAATCAACCACCCAGGCAAAGGCAAAAGTGTTTGGCTTTTTCTCGCCTTCTGCACGCAGATCGAATTTATCTGAACCGAATTTTTTCATTGCCTCCTCATAGGTAAAGACTGGAAAGGGTTTTTTAAAAATCTTAGCACCCATTTTTTCAAAAACTTGAGTCGCCAGGCCTTCTGTCATGGCCATCACATCTTCTCTTTTGACAAAGCTCATTTCCAGATCAATCTGGGTATGTTCAAAAGCCCGGTCTGAACGCAGGTCCTCATCTCTAAGGCATCTGGCAATTTGGAAATACTTCTCAAAACCGGCAATCATCAAAAGTTGTTTATATTGCTGGGGAGATTGGGGGAGGGCATAAAATTTGCCTTTCTGAAAACGGGAAGGGACGATGAAGTCTCTAGAGCCTTCCGGTGTTGATTTGGTTAAAATTGGAGTTTCAATTTCGACAAAGTCGTTTTCAAAAAGATACTGACGGGCAATTTCGACAAGTTTTGACCGCAGCTTAATATTTTTCTGCAATCTTTTGCGCCTCAGATCGAGATAACGGTACTTAAGCCTTAAATCTTCCTCTATATCATATCCATCCGTATCAATTGGGAATGGTGGGGTTTTTGACTCGTTTAAAACGGTAAATTTTGTTGCTTTAACTTCAACTTCGCCGGTCTCAATTTTAGGGTTGACGAGATTTTTTGGTCGTTTGTTTACTTCTCCTTCAATCTCGACCACAAATTCGGGCCTTAAACTTTTGGCTTCTTGGCCGCAGACAACTTGGATAATCCCCGATCGGTCCCGAAGATCAAGAAAAATTAGTTTTCCATGATCGCGACGGGTATCGACCCAGCCCTGAAGTTTTACTTTCTGACCGATTTTTTTAATACTTTCAACGGCTAATGTCCTGTCCATTGACTTTTGGAAAATCTATCTATTTTATTTTCTTCAGTCAATTCTAAACTAAACAAGGTTGACAATCAAAGATTATGTTGAGTAATATTTTTAAGTATGGTTTTTAACTTAAACAGAACTCCCCTTACTTTAGGTCTCTTGCTTTGCAGGAGCTACGGGGAGGTTATGGTTTAGGTTACAAAAACCCAACCGAATCGGAAAAGATACCTCCCCAAAAGGGAGGGTTTTTTATGGGTGAAAGGTTAAAATGCCGGAAAGAGAAAATCAGGATAATAATCAGTTTGATCAAGATAAATCCCCGGATACTAACAAAGATCAACGAGTTGGCCCTCAGAACTATGACATTCTCGAGGAGGTTGGAAAGATTGTTGATGAAAAGTCAAGACAAGATTTCATTGATCAAATGAATGCCTAATTTTAGATTTATTGTCGAGAACTTCTCGACTCTCCCGCCCTTTTTGAAAAAAGGCGGGATCGCTCGAAGAATAAAAAGGGGGTCAGGATTTGATTTTTAAATCCCTTAGCTTGAGCTGGATTGCGTTGTTGCCGTTGTAACGGTCTTCGGCTAAAGTATAAACCGCATCTACTGAATATCCCGGCCTGATTTGGGATCTAAATTCACCCATGTTAAATCCGATTGCCGAAAAACCGTCAATTTGAAGTTTTAAATGATCGTTCTTTTGACCGACACACCTAACATCTTCAACTAACATTCCTTTTGTTAAAAATAGAGGTTCACGATTACCAACACCAAAAGGCTCAAACTCGTCGATAATTTCCAAGGTATTGCGGCTGATATCATCGAGTTGCAACTCACATTCGATGGAAAGTTTTCGTGCAAGCGATTCCACCGATAGCTTTCCTTTGGCATAGTAGTTTATCGAATCTGAAAAACTTTGGATATGGCAAGTTTCGATGGTAAATCCGGCTGCCATTGGGTGTCCGCCAACATTAAGTACCAGATTACTTGACTTACTAATCGCTTCAACAATATTAAAACCGGCAACAGAACGGGCGGACCCTTTGGAAAAAGTCTCTCCTTGCGATATGACAATCATTGGCTTGTTATGGATTTCCATTAGCCGAGCGGCGACTAACCCGATAATTCCCTCGTGCCAATTTGGGTGTGATATGACTCCAATTGGACTCTCTCCATTAACCATTACTTTTGCTTCCTGAATAATTTTGGAGGTTAAATCCTGTCTTTTGGTATTGGTTTTACAAAGCAATCTAGCAAGACTAGCAGCTTGATCCTGATTTTTGGCACAAATGAGCCTTAAAGCATCAATTGCGTGTTCGATTCTGCCCATGGCGTTAATCCGCGGAGCTATAATATGGCCTATTTCAAAAGTTCCAATTTGCCCCGAAATTGAAGTTTCTCTGATTAAAGCCTGTAGCCCTGGCCTTGAAGTTTTTGAAATCTTTTCCAGCCCAAGTTTAACAATCGCCCGATTGGCACCAAGAAGGGGCACCAAATCCGCAACAGTAGCTATGCTTGCCAGCTCCAGTTTCTCGATCAGGTTTTCTCTATATGAAGGTTTTAATTTTTCTGAAATTTCATAAGCTAAACGCCAGGCAACTCCGGCCCCGCACAAATCAGTCGAGTGAACAAGGGCAACAGCTTTAGGGAGTTTTTTGGGTAAAATGTGGTGATCAGTGACGATTACATCGATTCCTAGATCTTTCGCGTGATCGACTTGATCGACAGCTGCTACGCCATGGTCTACCGTGATAATTAACTTTACTTTTTTCTTGGCAAGTTCTGAAATTGCTTCTTTGGAAAGACCGTATCCTTCCTTTATTCTATGAGGTACATAGGGTAAGGTATCAGCGCCAAGATCATGGAGAGTTTCCCATAAAATTGCTGTACCGCAAATGCCGTCAGCGTCATAATCGGAATAAATAATTACCTTTTCCTTACTGCTGATGGCTTTTGAAATCCGTTTCAACGCTTTCTCAACATCAGTCAGTTTGACCTCAAGAATCTGTTCGAACTTGGGATTCAAAAATTCTTCAAGTTTCTTTTTAGAAGTCAGTCCCCTATTTTTTGCAAGTAGGGAGGGGAGCCAATTTTTACCTTTATTGCTAACAGAAGGTGAAATTACGTTCCAGATGTGTGTAACCACCAAATCATTCTATCAAGAAATATGAATGTCTGCTTAAGAAAAGAGATATAATTTTAGTAGATGGATAAAGAACTTGTAAACATTCTGCAGGCCATAGTAAAAGCCGGTTTTGAGGTAGCTATTGTTGGAGGTGCGGTCAGGGATTTTTTGGCAAAAAAAGATATTAGCGATTGGGATTTTACAACCAATGCCAGACCCGAGGAAATTTTAAAATTAATTAAGGGGTCATTTTACAATAATCGATTTGGTACGGTGGGGGTAGTACTTCAAAGTCAAAAGTTAACTATTCAAATTACGACTTACCGAACGGAAGAAAAATATACAGACAAAAGACATCCCGACGTAATTGTCTGGGGAAAGACACTAGAGGAGGACTTGTCACGGCGTGATTTTACGATTAATGCAATGGCCCTGCGAATTGAAAATGGAAAGTTGAAAGTTGAAAAAGACAATTTGGTTGACCCGTTTGATGGCCAAAAAGATCTAAGAAACAAACTAGTTCGCGCGGTTGGCGATCCGGATAAACGATTTAGGGAGGACGCATTAAGACTTTTAAGAGCGACTCGTTTTGCTACAACATTAGGTTTTAAAATTGAAGATAAAACAGCTGCAGCAATCAAGAAAAATGCTAAAGCTCTTTTGTTAATCTCCGGCGAGAGAATTCGGGATGAACTTTTTAAAATACTAGGATCTGAGAATGCTGCTGACGGCATTCTCTTGGCTCGTGATCTTGGACTTCTGCAAATAATTTTGCCGGAACTTAATGAGTGTTTTACTGTTGAGCAAAAAAGTCCCCAGCGCCATCATATTTATGACGTCGGAACTCACTGTGTCATGAGTCTGAGAAATTGTCCTTCCAAAGATACAATCACTCGTCTGGCGACCCTACTTCATGATACTGGTAAAGCCAAAGTAGCGGCTGTTACCGAAGAAGGCGTAAGAACTTTTCATAATCATGAGCTTGTCTCCTCAAGACAAGCTTTACAAATTGCCAAAAGACTCCATCTTACTAATACCCAGAGAGAAAAATTATTCAAATTGGTCCGTTGGCATCAATTTAGCGTTAATGAAAATCAGACAGACAAGGCTTTGCGACGATTTATCAGAAATATCGGGATCGAAAACATCGAGGATATGATGGATTTGAGAATCGGCGACAGGCTTGGCGGCGGATTGCAGCAGCCGGAATCCTGGAGACTTAAACTTTTCAGAAAACGGCTAAAGGATGTTATGAAAAAACCGTTTACTGTTGCTGATCTTAAAGTCGACGGTCACGACGTAATGAAGATTCTAAATATCAAACCTGGACCAAAAGTCGGCGAAGTGTTAAAAATGCTTTTCGAACAAGTCGCCGACGATCCTAAGAAAAATAACCGCGATTATTTGCAAAAAAGATTAAAAGAATATAAAAATTGAAGAATTATTTTTAATCTTCTTTTTAATTAACTCAATAATTTCCGGAAATTCTTTTTTAGGGTTAGGGTAGCCAAAATGTTGCTCATTTTCAAACTCGAAATATTCCGTATTTAATTTGTTATTAATGAATCGTGAATGCTCAATTGGAATAAAGGGGTCATCTTTAGAGGCAAACTGAGCAATCCATTTGGTATTCTTTTTAATTGTCGACCACTTCCAAGGTTCATCAAAATAGCCGCTTAATTTATCTTCCCTATAACCAAGGTCTGTGTAATGCCCAGCAACTAAAATTGCACCAAAAACTTTTATCTTTTCAAGCACACGCATAGTCGCGGCTGCGCCGGATGAGTGTCCAACAAGAATTGAGTTTTTGTCTGCTTTTAATGTATCAATAATAAAAGGCTCCCAATATTTCCGACGTGCAAGATACCAGTCCGGCATATTTTTGGCAATAACTTCTAAGCCCAAATGTGTCAGTTTTTCAATTAAGTATGGGAACCAGTAATATTTATTAATGTCATCATGATAACCATTCCCTGGAAGCAATACTACTTTCATTTTTTATTTCGAAGCTTTAAATTCTGCCAGACGACTAGGAGTGGGCTGGCGCTGAAGATTGAGGAGTAGGTACCGGAAATTATCCCTACCAAAAGCGCCAGTACGAAGTTTCTGATAGATGCACCGCCAAAAAGCAGAAGTGCCAGAAGAACAAAAACTACTGTCAGTGATGTGGAAAGTGATCTTCCCATCGTCTGCAGAAGCGAATGGTTAACTACTTCTTCAAATGGAAAATCACCATGTTTTTTGAGATTTTCGCGGATTCTGTCAAAAACGACTATTGTGTCGTGAACCGAAAACCCGATAACAGTCAAAAGTGCCGTTATAAAAAGCGAATCAACTTCAATTGCAAAGAAATGTCCCAAAATTGCAAAAATCCCTACAACTACAATAACGTCGTGGATCAGCGCGATTATCGTACAAATACCAAAGGCAATCGACGATGCCGGCTTTGGGACTTGCCTAAAAGCCCAAGTGATATATAAAACAATTGCCAAGATTGAAATGGCGACAGCGATGAAAGCTTTTTGGGCTAACTCTTTGGAAACAACCGGCCCGACAGTCTCCAGACGGACATCTTCGGTTTCACCGAAATTTGAATTGAGTTTAGTCTTTAGATCATTGATTTTTGCTTCATCGGTAACTTTCATCCGCACTAAGGCTGAATTATCGGAAGTCTGAGCAACTGATGAGGCTTCCACTTGTTCTTGAACAAAGAAGTTGTGGATTTCGTCTCTTTCAACTTTTTCCTTTTGTGTAAATTTAATTTCCCATAAAGTTCCACCGGCAAAATCAATTCCCAGTTTTAGCCTCCAAGTCGAAAGGGCAATCACGCCAGGAATAATGACCAGAAGTGATAAGACAAAAAACCAGTTGCGGTATTTTATAAGATTCATTCTATCTTCCTCACCCAGAACACTCTAATAAAGGTTCTGGTTACTGTAATTGCCGAAAACATCGAGACTAAAATTCCGATTGCCAGTGTTAGGGCAAATCCTCTGATTGAACCCGTACCAAAATTAAAAAGGATAGCCGTAGTAATCAAAGACGAAACATTTGAATCACGGATTGACGACCAAGCTCTGTCAAATCCTGTAAAAAAAGCGTCGTGTTTGGGCTTACCCCAGCGGAGTTCCTCTTTTATTCTTTCAAAGATCAATATGTTGGCATCGACGGCCATACCAATAGAAAGGACGAAACCGGCAATACCTGCTAAAGTCAGGGTAACTGGAATTATTTTGAAAATTGCAAAAACAATAAGAGTATAGATACAAAGGGCGGCAACTGCGAATATACCAAGTACCCGGTAACAAACGATCATAAAAATTGCAACGGACACCAGACCAACTGCCGTTGCAAAGAGACTTTTTTGTATTGAATCAGTGCCAATCGTTGGGCCGATTCTGGTTTGGCTTTCAATGTTTAAAGGTACTGGAAGTGCACCGGCATTAAGTTGGATAGCTAGTTGTTTGGCTTGCTGGGAAGTAAACCCACCAGTGATTTGAGCATTGCCATCGGTTATAACGGCTTTAATAATAGGCGGTGGCCAGGAGATTGGTTGATCGTCAAGATACATAGCCATAGGTTTTTCGAGGTTGTTTGTAGTAATTTCTTCCAATTTCTTGGCTCCTTCACTGTTAAATTCTAAGTTGACCACATAGCCTGGTGATTGGGGATCTTGACTGGGAGCAGCGGTGGCTCTTTTTAGATCTTTACCAGTAAGCCCAGAAGCTTCAAAGTATTCCGGTGTAGCGGCATAAGTAGCTTCCGGTGGAGCATCAGCTTTGATAATTTGAAACTCAAGATGAGCTGTTTTTTTAACTATTGAGACCGCCTGATCAATATCGGAAATTCCCGGAATTTCTACAATCAGCCGGTATTGACTCTGTGTTTTAGCAGTTTGAATCACCGGCTCAGCAACACCCAGCGAATTTATTCGATTCTCCACAATGTCTTTAGCAGAACCAAGTGCCGTATCACGATCCTGCGGTTCAATATTGGTCATATCTGCCGACATTGTTAACTGAACCCCTCCGGCAAGATCTAAACCGAGTTTTGGTTCCAGGTCTCTTTTGAATATTCTTGTATTAATTTTTGGATGGGAAAGTTCTACACCTTTAAACTTAATTATGGGAAGATCAAGATAAAACGCGGCGACTGTTAATATTAGAATTAAAAAAAGGATACGTCTTGGCTTTTTAAGCATTGGCAGAAATCTTAAAGCTTAACCATTTCCTCTTCATCGCCAATTAGCATGACTTTGGGTTTTGCTAAAATTCCCATGACGAATGGGTCACGGCGATTTTTGCGAAAATTAAATTCTTCCTCGGTCATTGGAGTAAAATTTATCTCGCGGTTACGCCTTGCTTCTTCTTCCCGAATAATACTGCCAAGTTCCGGCAGAATAATTGTACCGACAACAAAAAGATCAACTTCATTCTGCGTATAGGGTCTTCCTTTAGCAAATGAGCTCGAAAGCATTGCATACTTAATTTTGCCAAGTTTGGCTTTACTTGTTAAAATTGCCCCTCCAAGACCCACACTTTTATTGATAATTGAGAGTAATTCATTAAAAAAGACATAATCACGACGAAGAGAATAGAATCTCCTGTTAGCCCGCCACTCACTCAGCAAAAGTCCGGTTTTTTCAAGCCTTGCAAGCTCTCGCCTGACAGCATTTATTTCCTCATCCACTCTTCTTACGATCTCTCTGACATGGTAAATTTGACCCGGATTACTCAAGAAAAGCTCAAGGATTTTGACTCTGACTTTTGAGATTAAAATATCAACTAACATTTATTATCGCTTTCAAATCAAAGATTTGATTGTTAGATTAAATGGCAGACTGGAAAATAGTTTTTGGGCAGGCTACTTTGTTAATATTCGATATCACTGTCAACTGGCACAGTTTCAATCCAAATCATACCTCTATTAAGTTGAATTTCTTTACCTTGGGCATCTACAAACTGGGTTCTTGATATTCTATCTTTCTTAACCCATTTACCTTTAATCACCTGGCCGTCTAGAAAAACAAGAGCATTGCCTGTGCCTGTTGTTCCGTAAAGAAGATGGCCGTCGGGATAACCGTCATTAGCAGTCTTTTCAATCTGAAACTGAACTATCATATTTTTGGCGGAAAGCTGTTCATTAGTAATTGGATCGTTTTGGGCCACGTTTTGATGAGTCCTACGATACAAATTCGCTTGTTTGTCGTAATTCCAAGTAACTGTGTAATCGGAAGACTGCTGCCAAAAAGGAACGATAACTGGTTTCTGATCGCCACGCGCCTCAAGGCTGGCATCATCTTTAAATTTCCACTCTATAAAATTCTTATCCCATCTGACGCCTTCTTCATCTTCCGGGCCAAATTTACGCTCACTTGCTGCTTCCCAAAGTTTTTGAGTCGTTGAGTGAACGTTATGGGGAGCAAGCTTATCCGTGCCTCGCCAGAAAGTCGGGAATCCTAAACCAAACTGATCCATATCCAAAATACCGTACTGTCTTATTTGACCAAGAGCATCGGCAGGTCCGGGTGTATTCGCACCGCCTACATGAGCATAGAGTGCATTGTACTCAGATACCCAGTCTAAAAAGTAAGTCCTGGCAGATCTTACAGGTGCAATATCTCCAGCGTCTTGACAGAGATAGACAGCTAAAAACCTGGTAATACCCCCTTCGGCAACTGCTTCATAAATTACGTCTGCCCGAGACAAGCCAAGTGTTGGTCTGGCATCCACGTGATTTTCAACCATAACACCAAGCGGCCTTCTCTCTTGCCATTTTTGTTCCCTATTCTTGGTGTAAAGGGCACCATTTAATGGGCAAGGACGATCTTTTACGCCTTCCTCGTTGCCCGAAGTGACATCAGTTAAACTCCCGAAAGGTGTGACTATATTTACTGGTCCCTTCAAAACTGCATTAAATACCATATATGACAGTCCTGCCGACGCAAAATATAAAACTAGTATCCCAATAAGAACTAATAGCAGTTTTTTCTTATTCAAAGTTATTTTTTACCAAGCCGAGCTTTAGTTAAACGGCTTGGCGGGCAGCTTTTTCAACTACCTCTTTTTCCTCCTTAGAGAATGGATGGGTTGTTGGTTTTGCACCAGAAACCCCTTTCGCATAAACTCTAGTTCCGCCTCTTGAGTGTAGAGATGATATAACCACGCCATTATTAGCACCATCCAGAAGGGCTAAAACAAAGCTTTGGTCTCCTCCCGTATCCTCAAAAGGGTTGAATCTGATAAGTGCGTGTTTAGTAAAACTGCCCTTCTGGGCCTGGTCAAGTTTTTGAATTTGTTTTGTAAGCTGCTGTCTATTTTCATTTTGCAAGTTAACTTTTTCAATTACCTCTTCTAATATCCTATCGAGGGTCTGTCCCTTAGCTCCTTTTGTAAGTCTTCGATAGTGGCCAATCGTTTTTATAAGATAAACACTTAAGATTGCCAGCCAGATTCCTAATACGATAAGTAAATAATCGGTGGCTCTTACCTGTTGCCACATCTTTTAGCCTAAGCTTTGCTTGGAAAACACCAGTGTCATGTTGAATAAATTTAGTACCCCTTCTTTTACCATGCAAGTTGCAGGATTGTCAATCCTTCGACTTCGCTCAGGATGACTCTGAGTTAAATCGAAGAGTCAATGGGTTCGACAAGCTCACCATTGACTCTTCAGTCAAATCGAGTGATTGATGGATCGGTGAGTCGGAGTGTTGTGTTAATATATGTCATAGAGTTATGCCGTTTAAAACCAGGAGAGCAAAAATTTCTGCAGCCTCCCGTCGATTTATTATTGTTAAGGAGCAAGTTTTTGATTATCTGGGAAAAGAAGCAAAAACTGAATCAGAAAAGAAACTGTCTTCATCAAATGTTAAACAGGGAGTTGGTATACGGACAATCGAGAGTAATTATAATTACGTAAAAGGAGATTTAGTGAAAATTATCTTACTCACTAGCTTAATTATATCAGCTCAAATTACACTGCTTTTCTTCCTAAGATATCATTGATTCTAAAACCAAATTGAGGAGCGGCTGTAGCCTGATGGGGACTGCGCACTACCCATTTAGATTGGTGGTGCTTGACTTTAGCTTCGAGGCTATGCTATGGTTGAGGCTAGTTGAAGCTAGGTAGCCTCAAATTTATCCTGAGTGAAATCGAAGGATAGAACCTAGACTTTCAAATATTTCTGTCTAAGGAGGTGATTAAATAGAATGGCTGAAATGTATTGCGTCAAGTGTCGCGCAAAGAGAGACGATCCCAATGCTCAAAAAGTAACCATGAAGAATGGGAAACCAGCAATGAAAGGTAAATGTCCGGTTTGCGGCACGACAATGTTCAAAATTGGTGGTTAGAAAACGACTAAATATTTTTAAATTCGGTTACGAAATTAGAGAAAACCCCAAGATAAACTATGTAGTTATTTTTGTGGGGTTTTTTCTTTCCATATTAGCCTCCAAGTAATCCTATTACTAAATGAGGAAGACTATAAAGTATCTTCAATATGAATGAAGGATATGCAGCTAATTTAGTATATTCTTGAGTCAAATCCTCAGTCAGATTCACCTTATCATACTGCCAAGTAATTTTGACTGTTTGTTGGGTATCTTCTTTAACTGAAAGCATTATTTTGCTATATCCTGATTCCTGATTTGCTGATAAATTTGCTTTTTTAACATCAAGAGCTGAATTTACCGATTGCTTATCGGTTATTATCGCCGGCAAAACTTTATCAAAAATACTGGCATCTGACCCTTCGGGCATTTCCAAAGTCGCCACTATGACATTTTGATCTTTCAAAAAGGCAGGCGTGTAGGTAAATTTTACGCCGATCACTTCTTTTTCAGTTGTTTCCATTTCCCAAAGATAACTGGTTTGGTTGAAATCTATATTCGGAGGCAAAATACCTTTGGGAATACGCACAATTTTAGAAAAATGCTCCGTTAGTTTTTGATTGATTGCCTCGGTGGTAGGTTTTACAATCACAAAGCTGGCAATAACCGCAGCAACTGCCAAAACAATTAGAAAAATAATGACGAGTAACAGGAAGATAATAGTAATTTTCTTCACGCTCTTATTCTAACATCTCTCATATTTTACTAGACAGGTTTAAATTAATAAGAAAGTGGGGTTTACTGCTAAGCGATTATAAGTTTATTATTAAATTAGGATGACAGATGGAAAAGACGGCCGTTTTCCCCAAATAAATCAGGATTCATTACCGCCTGTTGGGAATACTTCCAATGTTTCCCAAGTTGATTCGCCTCCTGAAGAACCTCTTCCGGAAGCCTCACTTCCAACTGATCCTCCGCCTCCGATTCCCCAAAATCCCACTTCAGCTCTATTTCAATCGCCCCAAGCTCCTCAAGAAGAACCAGCACTGCCTGCATCTCCCTCCCAGTTTCCACCTATTCCCAGTGCAGGGGTTTCTGTCAATCAACCACCAGTCCCGCCTCCCGGTGAATCTCCATCGAGATTAGGTTTTCTAAAAAGTAAGCTGGTTTTGGCCTTTGTTTTGTTGGTTCTTGTTATCGGTCTTGGGGCAGGAGGAGTCTTTTACTACTTAAACCAAAGAGTTACCAGCTACACATTACTGCCCGATGATACCCAGTTCTATTTGGGACTTTCCGTTAAAAAACACCCCCAAGTGCAAAAACTTTTGGATTTATCCAAAAAACTGCCGGGAGGAGAGAAGATGATTAAGTATCTTGATGATTGGCGAGGGGAAATTTTTGGCACCCAAAAGGATCCGTTTAAAGAGATTCTAAATTTGGCAGAGGAGGAAATTTTCCTGGCTAAAATCTCCCCTGAAGACTCAAGCGTAGGGGGAAATGCTTTAGAACAGCTTGTTAATATTGTCGCCTTGAAAGATGCAAAAGAAGCCAAGGAAAAGCTTGCCAACCTTGAAGATGACGCAAACATTACAACAACTAAAGAAGCCTATGGTAGTGCCAAAATTGCAAAGTTTGAACTTAAAAGTCAGAAGATGGATGAAAGTGCGCAAAGATTTTCCACCGGCCCTATTCCTTACCAAGTGACCTTGCCTCTTTCTAAGTCAATCTTTTCGGTAAACCTCAATGAGTTTTTGGTAGCAGCAGAAAGAGAAAGCGATGTTAAAAAAATTATTGATTTGGCAACAAACGCTAAGGAGAAAAAACTAAAAAGTATTGAGGAGGACGAAGAGCATAATGAAATTACCAGCCACTTTCCCAAAGAATATCTTTTGAAATTTTATCAAAGGCAAGTTTTGGACCCGTTCTCAAACATAATGCCTGCAACAACTTTGCCACAGAATTTTTGGTTTGGCCAAAGTTACGATACGCGTGAAAGAAATAGTCAAGGTGATAACGTTTTTACAACCAAACGAGGCTTAACCATTGTTGCCCAAGACAATGGTGTCGATTTTACTTCTTATCAGCTAACCAAAAAATCAGAAATTAGCGAAAAAATCGAGAATATGCTTAAGCACGGATTTTCTATGGAAAGTTCGCTGGCCAATAAGCTGCCGGCTACTTTCGACGGTAAATCGCCACTGTTTTACGGAGAGGCTAAAAACATTAGAGATTCGATTCAAGACCAGCTAAACCAATTGGAGGATGTTTCAAAAAATTCCAGTGACGAGCAGCAGAAGAAGGCTTTTGAGGATGCGAAAAAAGGCATCGAGGAATTTAAAAAGCAGATTAAAGAGGCTTTTCAGATTGATGTTGATGCGGATTTACTTTCCTGGATGGACCAGAATGCGGCCATGATTGTCGCCGCGGATTCCCAAAAAGCTCCGGAGATTTTGTTTGTCTTTGAGATCAAAGATCCTCAACTGGTGGAGCAAAAATTGGTCAAATTTAGAATGGTGGATTTTATGGGTACCAGATTAAAACAAGCGCAAGACGCAAGTATGAAAAACGACGTCGGACAAATAGCGACAGCTCTTCAGGCGTATTACACTACACCAGGACAGGGTTTGTATCCGACTTCCTTGAATGATCTGGTATCTTCTGAGTACCTTAAAACCTTACCTAAACCAGCTTCAGGGGGAAATTACAATTACTTAAGATGTGATAACGGGACAGAAGCTGCCATTTTTGCAAAGTCTGAAGAAACCGGACGTTATTGGGCTTTTAGTTCCAAATTAGGAAGAGCCGGTTATATCGATGGAACAAATCCTCCTGTTGATTGCAATTTTAATGTTCTTAAACAGACTCCGGAAACTCTTTTCGACAAGCCGCGGATCGAACCAGAAATTGAACCCTATCAAACCAGTAAGATCTATTCATTTCCCATTTATGATTATGAGGGCGATAAGTTTGCTTTTCGTTTTACGGTGACTGACAGTTTGACAATTTTTTCCGTCGGTGCTTCCAGCCAATCGCTGAAAGAACTTATTGATTTCCCAAAGGAGAGCGATAGTACCTTAATCAAAGATCCTCGCTGGAGTGAACAATTTGCCCGAAGCCCGAAAACTATCGGAGGCGTGGCGTATATCGTTCCTGAAAATCTCATGGGAATAGTTGATTATTTCCTTACTAAAGAAGAGCAGTATAAACAATATGTTCAGGACGACTGGTTGATAATTGCCCGCGGCTATCTTAAAGCTCTTAAATCAATTGGGACAACGACAACACAAGAAGGTAAAACATTGATTTCAAACACATTTATAAATATCGAACAATTGCCGACAGATGAGGCCAAACAGGTTGAGGAAGCGCTTGACCGGGTTTTTGCTAAAAATGGGGATGTCGGACAAAGGACGATTCAGGCGAGAGACTCCGTTGTTAAATCTGGTGTTGGCCAAATAGCACAAGCTCTACAAGTCTATTACACAACACCTGGAAATAGTAAGTATCCTGTTTCTCTTAATGAACTGGTTACCTCTAAAACTGTCATTGAGGTTCCAACTTCACCTTCGGGAGAAGCATATGGGTATCTGCGGTGCGCGGATGGAAAAGAAATTGCTGTTTCTGGGAAGCTTGAGTCAACAGGAACTTATTGGGTTTGGAGTTCGGCATCAATGAAAGCCATTGATACAAACAGTACAACTCCCCCTTCAACCACTTGTGTTTACGGCCTTTAACTGACGATATTAGTTATTTGATCCTGCAGGTGCTCCTCTAAATTCTGGATTGAGTTGAATATTTTGGGCAGTAACACTGCCGTCTGAATTGTTTGTCCCAAAGACGGCTACATTTTCTCCAACAATTAGGTCGTTTTTTGATCCTTCTGCTGATTTGTTAATAGATGTACTTTCGCCTATAAGCACAATTTTGCTTGAACCATCGGAAAGTTTGACGGTAATGCTTTGTTCGTCCTGAGCGATGATTTCTCCGTTAACCGGTCTAAGTCCCTGATTTTGTCCTCCTTGAAGCTGTCCGTTTCTTAATCCTTGAAAATTTCCCAGTCGAGGACTCTTTGACTGTTGATATTTCATACCCGCAAAAAATGCTCCAGCTGCGACAATAATAACAAGGACTATCATTACTAGAATCGCTGATGTGTTTTTCATAGTTTCACCTCCTCGCTTAAGTTATTAATCAGTTATCGTAACACTCCGGTGTGAGCCTGACTGCAACTTTGCACACATCAGGAGTGAGCAAAGGAGTCACTCATATCGTAGGGCTTCTATCCTTCGACAAACTCAGGATCTCGGCTTTACTCATACCGCAAAGCCTCGATCGGTTGTAAATTAGCCGCCTTTTGAGCCGGATACCAGCCGAAGATTATACCGATTGCTCCAGAAACACCTATCGCAAGAACGATTGACGTTACAGCTATAACAAAAGGAAGATTAATAATATTTGAAAGTACATAGGAAATTACAATGCCGACAATCATCCCGACAAAACCGCCTATCAGGGTTAGGAGTATCGCTTCTGTTAGAAACTGCCTGACAATTATCCCCTTTTTAGCACCAAGCGCTTTCCTTAAGCCGATTTCCCTGGTTCTTTCGGTTACAGTCACCAGCATAATATTCATAATACCGATCCCGCCGACCAAAAGGGAGATTGCGGCAATTCCTGAAAGAAGCGCGGTAAATGTACTTGTAACTTGAGAGACGGTAGATAAAATGTCGCTTTGGGAAAAAATTGAAAAATCTGCATCTGCCGGATCCTTAAGTTTGTGCTGGGAAAGAAGAAAGTAACCAATTTCATTCTGTGCCTGGGTCATCACATCAGGACTAGTGGCCTCTACGCCGATACTTGTCAGGTGAGTTGCCCCGAAAAGCTGTTTTTGGGCTGTCGAGAGAGGAACATAGATTGCGTTGTCAGGATTATTAAATCCACTTCCCCCTTTTTCGACTGTCAGTCCGATTATCCGCAGAGTCTGGCCGTTAACCCTGATGTTTTGGCCAACCGGATTTATGCCTTCTCCAAACAAATCAACAGCCACCTGAGGACCGATTACCGCGACTTTTGCAATCGCTTCAACGTCCCGTTGACTGATAAAAGATCCGGATTGTACGCTTATTTTTCTAATATCTGCATATTGAGGATAGGCACCAATAATCTGTGTGTTGGTGTTGTTTCTACCTGCCATAACTTGAGCTCTGCCAGAGTATTCTGGGGATACACTTTTTATGGTAGTCAATTGGCTTGTACTCGCAAGCGCTTTGGCATCATCTAAAGTCAGGCTTGTTCCGCTTCCGCCGGCCGCCTGAACTGGACCTGTACTTTGCCCCCGAGGGTTTACGGTTAATAGGTTTGAGCCTAATGATTGTATCTGATTTTCAATAGATTTTTGGCTTCCCTGGCCAAGTGAAATCAGAGCTATCACACTGGTTATTCCGATAATAATACCCAGAGCCGCCAGACCGGTTCTCATCTTATTAAGCCTTAGTGTTCCTATTGATTCTGTAATTATTTCTATAAATTCCATATCTCTAAAATTTCTAATTATTCTAATTACTCTAATTTCTAAATAATTTCCAAATTCATAAATTATTTAGGTCAACTAAAAATTAGGTCAATTAGGTTAATTTTTCTTGATTCTCTTTTGCTTTTGATTATTGCTATCTTCCACAATATTTCCGTCGCGAATAGTAATTGTGCGTTTTGCGTGCCTTGCGATTTCTGGCTCATGAGTAATCATAATTATTGTGTGTCCTTCCCTATTTAAGTTTTCAAAAATCTGCATAATTTCTTCTGCCTGAGCAGTTGCAATGTTTCCTGTTGGCTCATCCGCCAAAAGAATCGAGGGGTTCATAGACAAACCCCTGGCTATTGCTACCCTTTGTTGTTGCCCTCCGGAAAGCTGGCTAGATGTATGGCTAATACGATCCCCAAGCCCAACTTGCCCAAGTAATTTTTTTGCTTTTTCCAGCCTTTCACCTTTTGGTACTTGGGCGTAGGACATTGGTAACATGACGTTTTCCAGCGCGCTGATCCTTGGAAGCAAATTGAATGCCTGAAAAATAAAGCCAATTTTGCGATTTCTAATATCCGCCAGCTCATCATCAGAAAGGTTGCCTACCTTCTCGCCGTCAAGAATATATGTTCCGCTTGTTGGTAAATCCAAAGCCCCAAGAATATGCATGAGAGTTGACTTACCGGACCCGGATGGGCCCATAATCGCTACAAATTCGGCTTTTTTAACTTCAAAGGAGACATCAGAAAGAGCAACTGTTTCAACCGAGTCTTTTTGGTAAATCTTGGAAATGTGTGAGGCTTTGATCATGTTTCATACTCTAGCGGCCTTGTATAAACCTTCCACCGCCACCGCCAAATGTGCTAAACGGCGAAGTTCCCTGGTTTGACCCTTGTCCTTGCTGAGTTGTTGTTTGGACAACAACAGTTTCACCTTCTGAAAGTCCGGAAACGATTTCAGTTTGGGCACTTGAGCTGATCCCTGTTACTACCGACACTTCCTGAGGCTGGCCATTTTTCAAAATATTAACGGTTGTCTGACCAGTTGTATTTTGGATAGCCGATGCGGGAACACTCAAAACATTATCTTTCGTCTCGATAATTACATTGGCAGTCGCTGCCATATTAGGAAGTATTTCCTGGTTGTCTGTATCAATTTGGATAACTGCCGGATAGCTCGTAACTCCCGATGTTGTTACCCCGATTCTGTCAACTGAAATTACCTTCCCTGTAAAAGTTTTGTCGGTAATACTATCGAAAGTTACGGTCGCTTTTTGATTAACCTTAACTTTTGGAACATCTATTTCTGAAAGATTAACGGAAATGATAGGTGTACTTTCGTTTTTAACAACGGCAACTCGCTGATTTGCATTGTTAGTAGTCGATGTTTGTTGGGCAAGAATCATTCCAGGTACATATGTAATGTTGTCTATCGTGCCAGACATTGGTGAGGTAACTATTGGAGAAGATTGCTCATAGGACAACCAGGCACTTGAAGCTGCCTGTTGAGCCTGGCTTATAACTGCTGTCTGATTTTTGTATTTAGCCTCTGCTGCCAGCCAGTCTGCCTGGTCTGACTGAAATTCGGCCGAGGAATTTCTCATGTCTTCGCGCGGCGTTTCATCAGAATTTTGATACTGGGTGTTTGTAGCAAGATCGTAAAATTTCTTCCAGGCGGTATCCTTTTTAGACCGGAGGCTGTAAGCGTTGGCGTTGGCAGCATCTAAATTCGTTTTAGCTTGAAGATAACTTGAATATGCTTGGGCATTTTTTGCTTGGCCTGCCTGGTCTAAAGTGATTTCCAATATCTTCTGACCGCTTGTGATCTTTTCTCCGTCCGTGACAAAAACATCTTTTACAATACCGGTTGAGGAACTCGTTATATTCACCAGGTTTGAACTTATAACCTGGCCCGAAGCGGAAACAGAAGAAACAATCGTTCCCCTCTCGACTTGGGCTGTTTGATACTGGGGCTGTTGTCCTTTATCACCTAAAAACCGCCAAAGACCAAATCCTAATATAACAATGATAAGTATTAAAATTGCCGCCAATTTCTTCCGGCCTGTAATGAAACCTTTCGTCTTGGCGACAAAATTTGACGACTGACTATTAGTCTTAGCCATTTGGTAAATTTTAAAGGAGGAAACCTGAGAACTAGCTTAGAACATTGGCAACACCAATTTTTGATATTTATTGTTCGAGCCATTCGGTTTTGAGCTCATGGTCGAAAGATTTGTCGAGAACTTGCCTTAAATAAAATAGAAATGCATTTTTGTCTCCATGAATTAATTCGTGAATACAAGACTGAGTTCATTTATCTAGAATTAAAAAAACAGCTCCCGAATTCCCAGGAGCTGTTTTTACCGAGTCAAACTCGTTCACTTCCATCCACCTCTAAATCCACCAAAATGTCCTTTAAATCCGCCCATCAGATATTTGAGGTCTATTCCGTTTTCTTTAGCCCAATTCTCAAGCTCCTGTCTTTCCTTTTCCATCGCAGTCCTTCTTTCCTCAACACTCATATCCTTCATCTCTTCCATTTTAGACTGACGATTTTCCTGCAACTCTTTATGTTTTTGCAGAATTAGCTGCTTTTGCTCTTCGGTTATTTTCCCGTCTGTGACAGCTTGAGTTAACTGATCTTCAAATCTTGTTTGCATTTGGGCCTGATGCTCCTGTCTATTCTGGTCAAAAACTGCCTGAACTTCGTCCTTGTTAAGTCCGAACTTATCGGCAATTTTTTGGACCAAAGACGACATTGAATTTTGATCACTGACAGCACTTTGGGCAAATGTATTTACTGCGCCAAACAGGACAGTACCAACTAGTGCAAGTCCGACAATAGCCAAAACAATTTTGCTTTTAATATCCTTTTCACCTCCCTCCGGGTCAGAGACCCTCTGGGTCGGAGACCTTTTTACCCTCCGAAGCTTTAGCGAATGAGGGCTCCGTCTAAAAAAAGATCCTTCAGTCGTTTCACTCCCTCAGGATGACAAAGTGAGTGTACCAACCCAACCTGAAAAAACGCTTAGAAACTTTTAGTGTTTTAAGGGGATTCGAATTATGAAAGTGGTTCCCTTGCCCCTCGTAGCTTTATGCGGAGTGGGGCCTTTACCTTCTTTACTTTCTACTTTAATTGTACCGTTGTGCTTTTCAACTATTTCTTTGGCAATCGCCAGGCCTAAACCATATCCTGCGACTTTTGATTTAGTGCGTGATTTATCTGACCTGTAGAATCTGTCAAAAAGATACGGAATTTCTTCTTTGTTAATTCCCACCCCATTGTCGGAAATTTCGACAATGACATGATCATCGGTTTTTTCTGATGACAAAACTATTTCTGTTCCTTTCGGGTTGTATTTGACTGCGTTATCCAAGAGAATTACAAACAGTTCGCAAAAACTATTTTTTTCAGCCTTGATACTAAAATTTTTAACAGTGTTGTTTATTTTTACACCTTTTTGTTTGGCAAGACTCGCGACTTTTTTGCATGCTTCGTCAACGATAGATTTAAGCGAGATTTTTTCGAAGATGAAATTATTGCTGCCTTTTTGATATTGGGTCAGTTTGATCAGGTTGTCAGAAAGAGTTTGCAAATTATTCACTTCCTCAAGATTGCTGACAAGCTGTTTTTTAGCATCGGCCAGAGTTAGTTTTTTATCTCTTAGGGCGACCTCCGTCTCTGATTTCAGAGAAGTCAGAGGAGTTCGCAGTTCATGTGAAGCATCGGTAATGAATCTGTTTTGTTCATCAACCATAACTTTTATTGGCCGCAAAGTTCTTCCTGCCAAAAAGTATCCGGCAAGACCCGCAAAGCCAAAAATGCCAAGATTGACTAAAATCAGTATTGTGATAAGTCTTGCTCTGGCCTCTGAAACAAGTTCCGGATCGGGCACGCTAAAATTCCGCGGGATGGGAGGTACTGGTTGACCTAAACGCTCACGCTCTTGGCGAAGTTGTTCCAGGGTAGGTACTAATCCTTGTCTTTCCTCTTGCCTTAGTTGCTGAAAACGTTCAATCCTTACAAGATCTCTATTGAGAGTGGTGTAAATTACAAGACTGAATAAGATACTGATCGTCATGATGATCAGTAAATACCAAGCTGTTAATTTGATTCGAGCTTCGTTGAACATGGTAGTTAATTTTCAATTCTTAATTTACAATTTTAAATAAATTTTCAATGTTTTAATGTTTAAAAATTTAATCATTTAGATTTCAATGAAAATACCAAAGCGTATTTTTGATAAATCAAAAAGTGAAAATTTTAAATTAAAAATTTAACCAATTTTATATCCGAATCCCCTCACCGTCTGGATCAGGGCTGGTCTATTTTTAAACGGCTTATCGATTTTATTTCTCAAGTATCCGATATAAACTTCAACTGTGTTTGGCAAAACGTCGGCATCATAATTCCAGACGTGACTGATGATTTGGTCCTTTGTTAAAGTTTGGTCCGGGTGTCTCATCAAATATTCCAAAAGCGCATATTCTTTGCTTGAAAGTTGGATTGATTTGGCACTCCGTTTGACTTCGTAATTTGCGCTGTTAAGCATTAAATCGGAAACTGTTAAAATCATCCCCAAGCTGTCTTTTGGCCTTCTTGTCAAAGCTCTAATTCTTGCCAGAAGCTCCTCAAAGGCGAATGGTTTTACCAGATAATCATCGGCTCCGGCGTCAAGTCCTTCGACACGGTCAGTGACCTGTCCTTTTGCGGTCAACATCAGAATTGGCGTATGGATTTTTTGTTCCCTGAGTTTCTTTGCTATCTCTATCCCGTCCATTTCGGGAAGCAGTCGGTCTAAAATAATAAGATCATATTCTTCGACTGAAGCAAGATCATAGCCATTAGAGCCAGTGTAAGCTACATCCACCGCATAAGATTCCTGCTCTAAACCGCGCTTTACAGAATTGGCAATTTTATGCTCGTCTTCAACAACTAAAATCCTCATAAGCAAATATTATAATTTTGAGCGAAAGCGACAAAATTATATCAGAGGAGCGCCATTGGCACGAATTCGAAGAATTGTGACAAGGCGACCTGCTGATATATTCTATCTTGATTTTGCTGAGAAATAGCTGAAGATTAGCACTAAATATTTAGAGAATAATGGACAATCCATTCGTTTGTATTCTCCGCTTCTTTTCTTTCCCCTGTTAGCTTAAAGCCTTTTCCTTCATAAAGTCTTTGGGCTCGTGAATTAGTTTCGTGGGTCCAAAGTTCTATTTGTTTTTTGCTCTTCTTCTTCGCAATTTCAATGGCTTCGCTGACTAGTCTGCCCCCTATCTTTTTTCCCCAATGTTTGGGATCAACAACCAAAGTCTTAATGTGCTCAACTCCTTCAATTCTTTCTTTAGTCTTCAAGTTAATTGTTGGTTCGCCGGAGATAAAACCGACAATCTCGCCATCTAAGGTTGCTACTCTTACCCAAAAATCATTACTTTGAAATTTCAATACTTTTCTGAAATACTCTTCTCCCCGCGGCACAACATCTGTAAATGGCACAAGTCTTTTCACATCTGCTCTGTTGGCTAGTGAAACAAGTTCGTCTACATCATCCGGACTGCCCTCTCTTATTGATATTTGTTCAATGTGTTGTTTCTCATTCATAATAACCGGACTATGATTCTACTTGCGGCCTATTTTGTAATGTTTCTGTGACCATTCGATTTTACTCATGGTCTTGAATCACTTTAATCAATTGCAGGTCTATATTGAAGTGATTCTGCCCTTCGACAAGCTCAGGGTAAACTACTTATTCCGTACTACTTGGTCGATATTGTAAAGCTTCTGCTACATGATTGCTTTTTATCTGGGTTGATCCTTCAAGGTCGGCAATGGTGCGGGCGATTTTGATAACCCGGTGAAAGGCACGGGCTGAAAGGTTGAGTTTTGAAATTGCCTGTTTCAAAAGGAGTATTGACTGATCATCAAGATTGCAAAATTGTTTTAACTGCTTATTGTTCATTTCGGCGTTTGATGTAATTCTTAAACCTTTGAAACGCTTGAGTTGAAAATCGCGGGCTTTTTGCACACGCTTTTGGATAATGCTTGACGATTCCGCTTTAAATTCTTTAGTTAATTTTTCGACTTTTACAGCAGGCACTGAGATGTGCATGTCGATACGGTCTAAAATTGGGCCGGAGATGCGTTTTTGGTAGCAAGTTATCATATGAGGCATGCAAGTACAATTTCTGGTTTCATCGCCAAAAAACCCACAAGGGCAGGGATTAGAAGCAGCAACCAGTGTAAATCGACAGGGAAATTTTACAGATCCTGCAGCCCGGGAAATTGTTACGTAACCATCCTCCATCGGTTGTCTTAAGGCTTCCAAGACATGCCGGGGAAATTCCGGGAATTCATCCAGGAAAAGAACCCCGCGATTTGCCAGTGAAATTTCACCGGGCCTTGGGACATTGCCGCCGCCAATTAGACCAATATTACTGGTGGTGTGATGGGGGCTGCGAAATGGCCTTATGATAATAATCGGATTATCCTGATTGAGAAGGTTTGCAACGGAATAAATTTTGGTAACTTCCAGACTTTCCTCAAAAGTCAGCCTTGGCAAAATCGTGGCAAAGCTTCTGGCCATTAAGGTTTTACCGGCACCTGGAGGTCCTTTCATCAGAAGATTATGAGCACCGGCTGCCGCTATTTCGAGTGCCCTTTTGGCACTTTCCTGGCCTCGAATGTTTTCAAAATCGTACTCTCCATCTTGTATATTTGAATATTTTTGCTTTTTAAATTTTGCCGTCGGTATCTGTTTTTGGTTAACCTGAGGAAGATGAGATGTAGCAAAGTGGTCAAAAAGTTGTCTTAACGACTTGACTGGAAAGATTTTTAATTTATCAACGACTTGGGCTTCTTCTAAATTATCATATGGCAAAAAAATATTTTGGAATTTTTTGTCCCTGGCCATAATGGCGCAAGGCAAGATTCCCCAAATACGTCTTAGGGATCCGTCGAGTGAAAGTTCACCTAAAAAAATTGAGTTGGAAAGACTACTGGGTGTTAATTGCTCCGAAGCCATCAAGATACCTAGAGCGATGGGTAAATCATAAGCCGGACCTTCTTTAGGAAGATCGGCAGGAGCAAGATTAACTGTGATTCTTTTGGGAGGAAAATCCGCTCCCGAATTTTTAATGGCAGCACGAACTCTTTCTTTTGACTCCTCAACTGCTTTATCGGGCAATCCAACAATTGTGAATGACGGCAGACCCATGGCAGCAATATCGACTTCGACAGTAATGGGGACAGCATCAAGACCGATGACTGCGGCAGAAGTTATTTTTGCAAGCATTTATTGGATTATACACAAAAATTTGTTAGTTTTACGCATGCAATTCGTCCTCAAGGTCTAGTAAGATATATATATGGCTACACCCTCGCGCCTCATCACAGTTTTGCAATGGGTACATCTATCTATATTTTTACTAATTTGCGGAACGATTACACTTCTTCATGTAATAACCAAAGACTTTGTTGATTTTCTAAGACTACCTCAATTTCTGAAAACCTTAAATCCACTGCTGGGCTTTGGCTGGCCAGTCGCGTTGAATGTATACCATGCAATTTTAATTTTTTTCCTTCTAGTTACTTTTATTGATGCTTTGGGTATTTTCTATTATTCAAAAAAAACCTGGAGATTTATTTCGGATATATCATCTTTTTTAGGATTTTTAATCATCTGGCCAACAGCCTTATTTTTTCTTTTTTCATTGGCTTCATCCGAGACTCTTAAGGTTATCGATGTGCAAACCGCAACTGTCTTTTTTATTTTCGCGTTTCTTCTGTTTTTGCTCGATTTAGTAACCTGGTTTGTGGACGAGCAAAGCTTCTTTAGGAAAAGGATCAAAGCATGATCCCCCTGAGCCTTTCGCATATACTCTTGTCAACGACTGTTGTTGTTTATAATATCTTGGTCAATCTTCTACCCCGCAAGGTCCATGCCAATATTTATGTTCCTCTAAATCTTTTCTTTCTGGCGTTAATTACCTTCTGGGGATTCGCTATATACAACTTATCTTTTAAAACACTTGGCCTGACATCACCACTGGTATCTTTAGGTATTTTTTGGGGGTTAGTTATTGGAATTTTCGCTTCCTTGCCTTTTTTGGCTGCAATTGTTTTCCCAAGGATAGGCGCAAATAAAAGAAAAGAATTTTTCGAAGATCTAAAACCGATATCAGTAATACTTTACCATTCGACAATTCACATCCCTATCGGGACTGCCTTTTTTGAGGAGGCTTTATTTAGAGGAATCTTATTTGCAATTTTAGAAAACACCTATGGAGGAATTATAGCCGCGCTTGCAACCAGTGGCCTTTTTGCAGCTTGGCATATCATCCCGGCTTTTAAACTTCAAAAGCATGGCCAACTTCTTGGATTCGAATCAAGAAAAATATCCCAATTGGAACTACACCCAATTATTTCCACTTTAGTCTATATTGGACAACTGCTCGCGCTTTTTGTAGTAGGGATAGTTTTGGCATTAATTAGAGGTTTTACGGATGGATTTATTGCTCCGGCAATAATCCATACTCTGGTTAACACTACTGCGTTTCTGGCAACTCAAAGGGTTCATAAAAAATAAAAATGATAGATTAAATTATTTCTTAGACTTTCGCCAGTCGGTACTAAGTGCACACTAACTTATTCGATTATATCAATCTTTTTGGCTCATAACTTGCTAAAATATACATATGATTAAAGCAGTTATCTATGACATGGATGACTTGATGGTCAATTCTTACGCCTTACATATCGAAGCCTCGGATAGGGTTTTCCAAAGGCATGGAGTAGATCAAAAAAAAGTACCAGAGCATATCAGAGCGGGTTTAGTGGGGATGAGAGTATCGGACATTTTAAAGTACCTTGTTGATTATTTGAAATTAGATGTTAATTTAGAAAATTTGCAAGAGAAGCGCTCGGCAATATTTCTTGATCTAGTAAATAAAAATTTAAAAACGATGCCAGGTCTTCTCCAATCCTTAAAATTATTCAAGAAAAATAAATTTAAGATTGCCCTCGCAAGCTCCGGTACGAAAAAATACATAAACGTGGTTTTGGCAAAATTTAAAATTGCCGACTATTTTGATGTGATTGTTTCTGGCGATGATATTAAACGAGGGAAACCGGATCCTGAAATATTTTCGGTTGCAGTCAAGAAACTGGGTTTAAAGCCAGAGGAAACATTGGTTTTAGAAGATGCTACAAATGGCATTGAAGCAGCAAAATCCGCAGGGTGTAAGTGCATTGCTGTTATCAACAAAATGACTCCACCTCAAAACTACTCAAAAGCGGACTTAGCTATAAACTCTCTTGAAGAGATAGATATGGGGTTGGTTAAGAAGGTTTAAAGAAGATTTTTGGATCGCAGTTGTTTGTAGAAGTTAAATTTAGTAAGGATCACTCCACCTGTACCCGTCAAAACTACCAGTAGCCAAACTAACCAACCGATAAACGGAATTAAAGTAATTATATAAATAACGACTAGTCCTAAAAGGAAAGTCGAGTAATTACCAGTTTTGAGGTTAAATATTTTTGAGATTCTGTGTCCGGCCCACATAGCCACAAAAATCTTGGCAAGATAAAGTGTAATCAAGAAACCGACCACAAGAATCAAAGCAAGCGGAATGGTTACCACTGGCAAAAGTAAAACGATAAATGCGATTGGAGTCAAAACTAGTGCCAAAAATCCGACCCCCAAACTCACAAGCAACTTTTGACCAATGATTTTTTTCGTCTCGCTGGCAAAAACCGGTAAAAACTTTATCAAAATAAGTCCAAAGATTAAGGCGGAAACAAAACTGATAATTTTAAAGGCGATCGCGGTAGAAGCTATGGCTTTTTTCGGTTGATCTTTTGAAGGTTTGGGTGGAATATTGTGAGTTGTTTGGCCTGTGATTTGGGCACCTGCCTGAACTTGCGCATCCTGGTCGCTCCAGTATGTCAGATCTCCGGATACTTGAGCATTTGGGGTTAAAGTTAACTGACCAACTCCAGCCGTAATGTCGCCACCGACTGTGTCACCTAATGTGACATTACCCGAACCGACAGTTAGGCCTTTGCCAATTGGAGCAAAGATTGAGAGATTGCCGCTTCCGGACACCAAACTGCCCTCAATATTTGCGGCATCAGTGATATTTACATTACCGCCGAGAGCTGTCAGGTTACCATTAATCTGTGAAGAAATAGTGACTTCACCGCCAGCCACGCGAGCGTCATTTGTAATAGTACCACCAAGGTTAACTACTCCGCCGGCAGCGAATAGATCGCCGTTGATTTCTCCTTCAATATTGACCGTACCGCCGGCAATATAGGCATCACCGTTAACTGTACCGGAAATAGTTACTGTCTCTCCGGCGGCAAAATAATCCTTGTCGACTATTTCATCTTTTGGTAATACTACTGTTTTATTTTGTGAGTAATCCAGTTGCTGCGCCAAGACTACCCCACCCACAAAAAGCGGTATTGAAAGAGTAGTCAAAACGACAACAATTTTTTTAAACATTTCAGCCTGCTAGAATAACCCATTGGTCATCAAGAGTCAAGATATGAAATATTCCTTTACTTTCCTAAGGGCTTTGGCGCGATGGGAGATTTTGTTTTTGAGAGACGGTGGCATTTGGGCAAAGGTTTTGGTGTAATCTCTGGGGATAAAAATTTTGTCAAAACCAAAACCGTAGGGTCCCCTATTTTTTGGCGACAAAGTACCATAGATTGTGCCTTTAAAAATTCTAAGATCTTTCCCGTCATAGATTGCTACGGCCGCGGTTACCTTAGTGTCAGTTTTGGCACTGCCAATCATTTTAACTGTACCCTCGGTTCCTACTGTTTGAAGAAAAAATTTAATAAATGTTCCCGGCAAACCTTTTAAGGCTTTAATCTCAAGACTAATATCTTCAACCAGAACCGGCTTATTGATTATTTTGTATGCATCTTCGGCTTTGTGGGAGATCACCTCATCAAGATCCAGTGATTGAATTTCGGGGATATCAAGTGTTGAGATTTTGTGATTTGTTCCTAAAATTTGATTAATCTCGGCAATTTTGTCTTTGCTGGTTGTAACAACAACTAAATCTGAGATTTTCATTTAATATCAGCGCCCACCTATAAAATTAAGTACTTTCTGCTCAGGAGATATCTCGCCTTCTTTAGGTGGACAAGTAAATGACAAGCTCGTAAGAATACCCCCTGCAATTGCTCTGGCTAATTGAGTTCTTAGCTTGGATAAGTCTCGTGCAGAAAGCTTATTTACAGCCCAATCTAATTTTCCTGCAGCTTCTTCCAAGACCATAGCTGCTACGGCTTTAGGGGTACGAAAGTAGTCGTTTTCTTCGACTCTTTGTAAATTTTCTCTCAATTTAAGATTGAGAGCTTGGGCAACCTCATCTAAAGCTTCGAAATACTCTCTTGATCTTCTCCCTTCCCGCATCAAGTCAACTCCATAACTTTTGGCTACCTCAAAAAGAGTTTTCCTTTGTCCCTTTTGTTTTCTTTCTGGACTCATTTTTATTCGTATTCTATTGTTGCCGGGGGTTTTTGGGTAATGTCGTAAACGACTCGATTAACGCCGCGGACTTCATTGACAATACGTGAGGAGATCTTCTCCAGGACATTGTAGGGAATTTTTGACCAGTCGGCGGTCATCCAATCTTCCGTATCGACTGACCTTAAGGCAATTATGTAGGAATACGTGCGTGCATCACCCATAACGCCTACGGATTTAATTGGCAAAAGAGCAGCCAAGGCTTGTCCTTCCATATTATATATATCTGATTTTTTAAGCTCTTGGATGAAAATATCATCCACTTCCCTCAGTATCTTCAATCTTTCCTCGGTCACCTCTCCTAAAATTCTAATAGCAAGACCCGGACCGGGAAAGGGATGCCGGTTCAAAAACTTCTCATTGATTCCAAGGATTCTTCCTAGTCTTCTGACTTCATCTTTATAAAATTCTGCCAAAGGCTCAATAATTATAAGTTTTAGTCCGGCAGGTAATGTAACATTATGGTGGCTTTTAATTTTATCGGCATGTTTGGAGGCTTGCGCTGATTCGATCCTGTCAGGGTAAATTGTTCCTTGACCAAGGTACTTTACATCACCGATTTTTTTTGCTTCTTCTTCAAAAATTGCAAAGTAAAGTTTGGCAATTTTTTGACGTTTTTCTTCCGGGTCAATAACACCTTTTAGAACTTTCAAAAACCTAGTTCTTCTGTCGATAATCTTGACATTCTTAAGACCTGCCGTTTTAATTACTTCTTTGAAATCGAAAATGTCATATTTGCGAAGAAGTCCCGTGTCAATAAAAACCAGATGCAGGTTTTGACCAATCGCTTCTTTCAAGAGTGTTGCAGCAACTAGTGAATCAACTCCGCCGGAGATTGCCATTACTACCCCACCGGTACCTATTTGCCTTTTGAGCTTTTTTACAAGATCAACTTTTACGGTTTTCAGATCCCAGTCTTTTTTGACTTTGGCAATCTTATAAAGAAAGTTTCTAAGAATTTTCCCGCCATTTGGAGTGTGTGAAACTTCGGCATGAAACTGAATGCCGTAAAGTTTTTTAGCTTGGTTTTCCATGGCGGCTACTTTGGCGTTTTTGGTTTGCGCGATTACCCTAAAACCGGAAGGCAGTTTATCGACCTGGTCGCCGTGGGAAAACCAAACGGTTTCACTGCTTGAAAGACTTTCAAAAAGTGGGGATTTTTCGACATTTACTATTTCTTTCCCAAATTGCTTCTGTAGATGCGAAGAAACTCTGCCGGATAGTTGGTATGCCATAAGCTGCTGACCATAACAAATGCCAAGAATCGGCAAGCCCAAATCATAAATTTTAGGGTTTACCCTCGGTGCATTCTTTTCATAACAGGAAAATGGGCTTCCGGAAAAAATTAAAGCTTGAGGAGAAAGTTTTTTAAGCTTATCAATTGATATTTGAGGAGAAACCAATTCGCTTCTTACCCCCAGCTCTCTTACCCGACGAGCAATCAGGTGAGCATATTGTCCTCCAAAATCAAAAACCGCAATCATGACTTATTTTATATTCGCTCGCAAGAATATAGTCAAGTCAGACTCGACGGAGAATGCGAGAGAATACATACTTTCGAGGACTGGTGCGTTTTTTGTTCGCTCATGTAAACTTAAAAAACAATACCGAGGACTTTCAGTCCTCGGAAGTTTATATTAATTTCGAAAGACTTGCCAGAATTCTTTGTTTTGGAGAAGTTGTTAAGTCTGCTTCGAATTTTTCAGCGGATAATTTTTCATAAACGCTAATATAGCGCTCGGCAATTTTGGCGATAAATTCCGGGGGCATTTTAGGGACCTTTCCTTTACCCCTATACCCTTGTTCGACAAACCATAATCTCATGAATTCTTTATCGTAATTTTCCGGCTCCTGCCCTTTTTTAAACTTCTGTGCATAAGTTTTTTTAATCCAGAACCGGCTGCTGTCCGGGGTGTGAATTTCATCAATCAGCATAAGCTTACCTTTTTTATCTAAACCAAACTCATACTTGGTATCAACTAAAATCAGTCCGGCTTTGTCACAAGTTTGCGTCCCTCTTTCGAATAATTTTAGGGCAACTTTTTCAATTTGCTTCCAGATATTAGGGGCAATGATTTTTCGCTTAAGAATCTCTTTTGCTGAAATTGGCTCGTCATGGCCAGCCGGACCAGTTGCTCTAGTAGTTGGAGTGATAACCGGTTTTTTTAACTTTTGATTCTTGACTAAACCTTCCGGGAATTTTAGGCCGTAAATTATTCTTTCACCTTCGGAATACCTTCTCCAAAGTGAAGTATCCGTTACCCCGGTGATATAGGCTCGGACCACTACTTCTATCGGCAATGCCTGGCATTCGGCAACCAGCATCACATTGGGGTCAATAACGCCAATCATGTGGTTAGCGACAATGTCGCGGGTTTTTTCAAACCAAAATTCGGAAAGTTTTGTCAAGATTGCTCCTCTAAAAGGAACAAGTCCTAAAACCCGGTCAAAGGCAGAAATTCGGTCGGTGGCAATTAATATTCTTAAGTGACTTTTCGTATACCAATCTCTGACCTTTCCTGTATTTCTTTTTCCTAGCGCCGGAAAGGAGATAGAGCGAATAGCACTCGGGATATTTTTAATTATCGTTTTTTGGTCAATCATTTCAAGCTTTTTTCTTTTAAATATTTTGTCCAGCCGATTTTTTTAAGTTTTGTATTTTTACTAAGAACTTCTTCCTTAAATTTTTTCCTGTAAAGTGCAATTTTTTCCCTAATAATTGGATCGTCAACAGCAATTATTTCTGCAGCTAAAAGTCCGGCATTTTTTGCTCCGTTTAGGCTGACACAAGCAACCGGAATTCCCGGTGGCATTTGGACAATCGAAAGAAGAGCATCCAATCCTTCCAATGATTTTGACTTGATTGGAACGCCGATTACCGGAAGGATAGTTTGAGCGGCGATTGATCCGGGAAGAGCAGCTGCTCCTCCTGCTCCGGCTATGATAACTTTCAAACCCCGCGCTTGAGCATTTTTCGCATAACTTGCCGTTTCTTCCGGTGTTCGATGGGCGGAAAGAACTGAAAGTTCATAGGCAATTTTGACCTCGTCAAGAACTTTGGCCGCGTCTGTCATGACTTCCAAGTCTGAATCTGAACCCATAACTATACCAACCTGCGCTTTTCTCATTTTTTTCTTGAAGCTATAATTTCGTTAATAGTCCGGTCAGTCAACTGAACAGCCAGTCCAGTATAGGTTTGAGGTGTAAGTTTTTTCAAACGTGTTTTTTGGTCTTTTTTAATCGGCAGACTGTCCAGCCACTGTTGCCATCTTCCCCGATCAATATGTTCGCCCCTTGAGAGCTTGGCAATTAGAGCATAGGGGTCGTTAACTCCTTCTTTTCTCAGTTCTGTCTGGACCGCTTCAGTAAGAATTGACCAATCACGGTTTAAACTTTCAGAAATTTTCTCTTCATTTGGTCTTACACGCGAAAGTCCTGTCAATGTGCTTTTTATTCCCACAAGGAAAAATCCCAGGGATGTAGCAATATTTCGAATAGTCGTACTGTCTGAAAGATCACGCTGAAGTCTTGATATTGCAAGTTTTCGGCAAAGTGTTTCAAAGATCCCTCTACTTAAAACTAAATTTCCCTCACTGTTTTCAAAGTCAATCGGATTGACCTTCTGAGGCATCGTCGATGAACCGACTTCACCGCTTTTAACATCCTGAATAAACCAGTCGTCACTGATGTAGCGCCAGATGTCCTGGTCAAAATCAATAATTACCCCGCAAATTCTTGCGATGTTTTGAAAATATTTAATAACATCCTCGTAAGAATTAATCTGGGTGGTAGCAAGATTTGGTTGAAAGCCAAGACTATTAACGAATTTTGCGGAAAAGTTTATCCAGTCAATTTCGGGATAAGAAAACTTAAGTGCGTTAAAGTTGCCGACCGCTCCTGTTAATTTACCGGTAAGCTGTTGGCCTTTAAGTTCTCTGACTTGGCCGTTAAGTCTGGCGGCAAAAACAACGATTTCTTTGCCGACAGTCGTTGGTACAGCTGCCTGTCCGTGGGTTCTGGCCAGCATAGGGGTTTTCATATACTTTTTGGCAAGAGCCAAAAGCTGATCAATCAAACTATCAATGATCGGGATGCAGACTTTTCTTGTTGCCCTCATAAGCATTAATCTGTAAGCAAGATTATTGATGTCTTCGGAAGTAAGTCCGAGATGGATCATTTCAGTTATGTCCCCAAGCGATGTTCCTTTGACCAGTATCCTGAATGCTCTTTCGACAGCTTTAACATCATGACGGGTTTCGGATTCGATTTGTTTGACTTTTTGGGCATCTGCGAGAGTTAGATTTTCTCCGAATGTGTCGAGTGTCTTTCTTTCTTTAGCAGCAAGATGCCTGACAATGCCTACTTCTGATAAGCTGATTAAATACTTAGCTTCGATTTCAAATCTTGTTTTGATAAGGCCGTATTCGGAAACATAAGGGGTAAGTTCTTTCACGCGATCACGATAGCGGCCGTCGAGCGGGGTTATTGCTGTAAGTGTTGTTAATTCTAGCTGTTGCCCTTTCATTGTAAAAAATTTAAGTCACAACTTTGTTAAGTTGATTATTTGCCAATGCCTCTTTTATCTCTATCGCGACTCTTCGCCCCATACTGATTGATTTGCCATATAAATAACCACTATATGGTGTTGCGTTAATTCCGGGCGACCCAGGCATTCTAGGTGAAACGTCATAGACAACTATTTCTAATTTAGGAAAAATTGGCCTAATCAATGATTGAAGGGCAAAGGGACCAATTATGCCTGGATTATACTCTTTTTGGGTTGTCCTGACAAACCTTTCGCCAATTTCCATTGCCTCTTCAATTAAAGACTCCGGAAGAGTTACTGCAAAATGGCCCATTTCTTTAAAAGTCACTTCAAGATATTTTAGGGCTTCTATTTGTTGGGGCGCTGGCAGACGCAAAATTCCATCCAAATTTGTCTGCCTTCTGGCATCGGTGCCGACAAGTTCCAATCTTTTGGAAATCGGAGAGTAGAAAAAATTGAAATTAACTGCGACACCGACAATAAATTCTTCAATCACGGCTTTTTCAAGGTTCTTTTTAGAAATTAAGCCTGAAGAGATTCTTTTTTGGGCTTCCAAGTAGAACTCTTTTGGCGAACTGGCGAAAAAGAAACCCCGTTCAAAAGAAACTTTTTCCTGTTGAGCCTTAACAATAACTAAACAGTCGATATCTTCTGGTTTTTTAAATATTTTTGGAAATTTAATGTTGGCTTTGGCAAGAAGATCATACTGATTCGGCTTCTCACTTCTCTCCTCGGTTCGCAGTAGGTAGCGGTTGCCAAACATTGGAATATTAAATTTCTTTTCAATTGCGTCATAGTCATTTAAGTAAACTTCAAAAGAACGGTGGGGAATAAAAATGCAATTCTTCGCTCTTAGTACTTTCTGTATTTTTTCAGAGAGAATGTCTTTAAATTTGTCTACGTAGAGAACTTCATCAACGCAACCCGTAGGTCCTGAGTTTATCGAAGGATCTGATGACTTAAAATACTTTGCATAGGTTTTATCCCGACCCTTTTCAACAATAACCAACGTCTTAAACTCTTCATCCTTTGCCCCCCGACAAACATCCAAAGCCGAATGACTGCCTAGAACTGCAACAGTATATTCTTTGACTCTTTGACTCTTTACCTGTCCGCCAAAGCCTTGGCGGCGGCGGGACTCTTTGACTCTTTTTTTATACATAAATGGCCTCCTCTCTACCCGGGCCTACACCAATGAAAGTGACTGGTGTTTTCGTATACTCTTCTATTCTTTTTATATAGTCTTTGGCGTTTTTAGGTAAATCCTCAAATTTCCTAACTTGTGAGAGATCCTCGTCCCAACCGGGAAACTGCTCATAAACCGGTTTGCATAGCGAAAGATAATAAGAATTCCCAGGAATATAATGTGCGGGTTTGCCGGAGATTTTATAGCCGGTACATATTTTAATTTTGGGTATTTTCGAGAGCACATCAATTTTAGTTATGGCAATTTGTGTTACTTGATTAGAATCGGTTGCGGCTTTAAGAAGAACTAAATCTAACCAACCCGGATCTCTAACCCGCCCGGAAGTTGTGCCAATTTCATGGCCTTTTTCAATGATGATGTCCCGCTGGTTCGTTTCTATTTTTGAAGGCATTGGGCCGAAACCGACTCTTGTGGTGTAGGCCTTAGTTATTCCGATGACATTATTAATAAGGGAAGGATGGAGGTCGTATGATCGCCAAATACCTACAATGCCAGGATTAGAAGAAGTAACAAAGGGATAAGTACCATTATCAATGTCCAGAAGCCATCCTTGGGCACCTTCAAATAAAACATTTTTTCCTTTGGCAATCGCCTCTTTCAGGATTGGGATGGTTTGACCAATGTAAGGTTTGATAATTTTGGCGTAAGATTTAAATTTTTTGTAAATTTTTTCAGAGGAGAGATTTAGCGAGAAAAATCTATTTTGGATCTTAATTTCGGCTTCTAAAATTTCCCGAAAATTCTTGCTGTATAAATCCCCGACCCTAAGTCCTACCCTTTCGGTTCGGTCTGCATAAGTTGGACCTACCCCCCTTTTTGTCGTCCCAACCTTGTTATATTTCCTGGACTCCTCTCTTATACCGTCTCGAAGTTTGTGCCAAGGCATTGTAAGAGTAGCCTGCTTGTCGATAACTAAATTTTTCCAAGAAACTCCTGACTTTTTAAGTTGGATAATTTCATCATCAATTAAAGATTCAAGATCTACCGCGACTCCTTTGCCTATTAGATTTGTTGCTTTTTGATTGAAAATACCTGAAGGAATAATATGTAAGGCAAACTTTCCATAATGATTAACAACAGTATGGCCGGCATTAGAACCACCATTGTACCTTGCAATGATATCTGCCTCTTGGGCTAAGTCATCAATAATTCTACCCTTACCAGAATCACCCCAGTCGACACCTATAACTGCTGTGATTCCTGACCAATTCTTAAGCTTATTCATTTTCATTAATTGTCATTCTGGGGAGTCGAGTTCAACTCGACGACTCCAGAATCTAATCATGTAAGGATTCTGGACAAGCCAGAATGACGTTAGTGTGAAAGTCATATTAATCTAGTATTTTTTCCAACTGATTCTTTTTAATTGCTTCTTTTATTTCCATAGCAATTCGTCTGCCGGTAGAAACTTCCTTATTATAATAGAGGGCAGAATAGGCAGATCCTGTCACAAATAAGTTGGTGCCGGCGACAATTCGGCAGGAAATTTCCATTACGGAGAATTTCTGTTCCGGCGTAATAATTGTCTCAAGACAAAAAGGTCCCCAAATTCCACCTTTCATTAATAACTTGGAAGTTACAACAACCCTTTCTCCCATTTCAAAAGCTTCACCTAAAAGCGACTCACGAAGCACCAGGGGACTATTGCCAACTACAACAAACGAAGGTTCAATACCAAGTCCTTGCTGGTTTTGCGATGGGATTCTTCCCAATGAATCGACGTTGGTTTCATAGCGTTTGTCAATGGAAAGTATTTCAAGTTGACCGGTTAAGGGTGAATAAAAATAGTGGATATAGAGAGGAACACCGATTACATATTCCTGAATAATATACGGGCGGGCTTTAAATTTTTTAAATTTGGATGTGAACTCTTGTTTGTTTTTGGCGAAAAAATAACCGTGGCCGCCGGACGCACCGTAAGATTTAATCATTACCGGAACGTCAATCTCCGAGGCTTTAGTGAATCTTCTGGGAACAGGAACCTTGGCTTTTTGCAGCCATTCCCTTTGTTTCATCCTGTCCGATTCCCAATCCAAAATCTCCTTATTCCCATAATATGGAACCTTCATATTTTTATTTTCATCGATCCCTAAATAAGCAACGAACGAACCATGGGGAATGATGATTGCGTTTTCCCAAATGAGTTGATTTTCGACCTTTGGAAAATCGGAAAGGCTTGGAATTTCGATGATTCTGTTGATGAATTTAAACCGTTTGTAAAGATCGAGACGGTCTGGGGTAACTACAACTATTGTTGAGAAGCCTTCGTCGCGGGCGCCTTTTAAGATCTGAAGGGCAGAGTGAGAGCCTAAGGTTGCGATCTTGTACGCTTTTCGACCCGCCATTGACGTATTTTAAACATATTTTGTGCAAAAAGCAAAATTTTATATATTTGACAACACTTTGCTGTTTTGATACCCTTTCTAAGTAGAAATGGTAGAAAAATGTACTTCAACCCTACCGCCAGGGTACGCCATTACAAATGGCCGATGTCTTCTCGACAGGAGAATCTTCCAGGATGGGTTTCCGCCAGAGAATTTGAGTTATAGACTTTGTACTGATTCCACACGGCCTCCCGACTGCCAAGTATTTGAAGACCAAAGATCTCCAGAAAAACAAGAAGTACAAGAGGCCTCTTAAGCTCCTTTTAATGAGGCTGTACCCCTGAAAGCTCCGGTTTTGGCAAACGCACTTGTTATCGCGTAAACAGCGCCTAAGCCAACTATAGTGTAGATTATTCGGCTTGCTACAGACATGAAACCGAATAAAGCGGCTACTAAGTCAAAATCGAAAAGCCCGATTAAGCCCCAGTTTAAGCCGCCGATTACTACTAGAATCATAGCCAGCCAATCCCAACTGTTCATTTTCATCACTTATACCTCACCTCCCCTCTCCGGGCCAGAGGCCCTCTGGGCCGGTGGTCCCTTGCCCTCCGAAGCTTTAGCCCAGGAGGGTCAAAAAGGTTGTATTATCTACCTAAAGAATAATAATGTCAAGCGCCGGATTGAAAATATCGACCCCTTTGCATGGTTGTAGATTAATTGCAGACTAGTGTACAATTATCTGAATTTTTAAAGTCGGAGATTTAAAAAAAATTGGAGGTGAAAAACATGGCAGGCTATGTGGTTAATATTGAAGAAAGAACCCAAAGCAATCAAAACTTCCGCCAAGTCCTTTTTACGGGTGGACATAGTCAATTGGTAGTGATGTGCCTTTTGCCAAACGAAGAAATCGGCATTGAGACTCATCAAAACGTTGACCAGTTTTTACGGATTGAGTCGGGAGAAGGCAAAGCAGTCTTAAACGGTGAAGAATTTCCTTTAAAAGATGGCTCAGCAGTAGTTGTTCCGGCAGGGGTTGAGCATAATATTATTAATACCTCAGCCCAAAATAATCTGAAACTTTACACAATTTACAGTCCAGCCGAACATCGTGACGGGACGATCCATAAAACCAAAGAGGATGCCCTGAAAGATACTGAAGACCACGCTTTTTGATTCAAAAGGAAAATATTATAAACTTCCGAGGGCTCTAGAGCCCTCGGTATTGTCCTAACAAGTTTACATGAGCGAGGAAGGTAACCCAAGTACTCGGAAGTATGTATTCTCTCGCTCCTCATCCCCGCCAAAAATTGCAATTTAGGCGGGGTGTTCTGCGAGCGAATATAAAACGCACTTATTAAAATTATTAATCTGGTTGTTGTAATCCTCAAGCAACTGTTTTGTTTCTTGGGCCAACTTGTTATATTCTTCTGCCAGTTTATTGTACTCGTTAACTTTCTGGTTATACTCAGAATCTTTCCTGTTGGTCTGCTCCAGTTCCTTTTTCTTCGCATCCAGTTCTGTGATCATCCGATCCAGTAGGACTTTATTATTTTCTATTTGTTGTTTAAGCGTTGTGTCAATTTGAGGGCAATCGGACAGAGGTCTTCCAAAATGTTGTACTGCCATCCATGTTGTTTTTCCCTGGTAAGTACCCTTTAAAACAGCAACGCCGATTTCCCTGTAATTGCTGTTTAAAATATTTTCCCTGTGACCCGGAGAGTCCATCCAGGCTTGAACTAAAGCTTCATCATTTAAAAAATTCCCCAGAGCCAGATTTTCACCAATTTCTATAAATTTATATCCTGCGTCTTCTGCCAAATCAGAAACGTCCAAGCCTTGTGGGGAGATGTGTTCAAAGTATTGTTTTGCGAACATGTCTTGGACCTTTTTTTGAGCTGACCCGTCAAGCAGGGAATTTTCGGCAATGAGAGGTAAGCCATTTTTTTCTCTTTGGATATTGGTAAATTTTATAACTCCTTCGGTGGTTAAAAATGCCTGAGGTGATTCGTCTTTTGCTTGAAGGGGCGGCGGAGCATTAACTTCTTTTTTAACTTCTTGTATCTTATCCTCGACTGCCTTTTCAATCTTAGGCAAGGTTCCAAAGAATCTTTGATAGAAGTCTTCAATCTGTCCTCTGCCCAAAACCGCCCCGACTACAATAAGCAATAAAATTAAGATAACTACCTTTTTCATAGGTAAGTGGGTGATCTAAATTATACCAAGAATAACTTGAAGCTTACTCCAATCCAAGTCGATGTTTACCTAAGCTGGCTTCCTGCCTCTTCTTTTCTCTTCTCTAAACATGTAGTAATAAACAACCGGTATAAAGAGAAGCATGATTGTCCCTGAAAAAGTTAAACCGGCAATAATTGCTCCTCCTAAACCACGCCATAATGGATCAGAAAGAGTGATCGGAATAAGTCCAAATATCGTAGCCATTGAAGTTAAGGCGATCGGCTCAAGCCGGGAAGAAGCACCGTCGGCTATAGATTCGATATAAGGAAGGCCGGTTTTAATATTTGCCACGATTTTATCAACGACCAAAATAGCATTCTTAACTACAATTCCAAACAGAGCCAGTACCCCGACCAGTCCCGGAAACGTAAGCGGGGTATTAGTCAGCCCGAATACTATAAAAACGCCGGCAATTGATAAAGGAATAACGAGCATGACAATTAAAGCTCTCCTGTACGAATTAAACTGGATTATCATGGTCACTACTATCAAAATAAAGGAAATTAACATTGCCTGAAGAATAGACTCTACCGATCTTTGGTTTTCTTCATTAACTCCGCCGGTCTCCCAGGAGTATCCCAAGGGGAGTTCTAATGAATCGGCAAAACTCTCCAGTTTACGGTTTTCGTCCATAACTGAAAAACCAGCTATTACATCGCCCGTTACCGAGATTATTCTTTTGAAATCCGCATGGGTAATTTGGGTCGGGTTCTGTTCAAGTTTCACCTCTCCAAGATAAGACAGAGGCAACAGTCTCCCGGTAGCCGTCGGAATATTAAGAGAAGTTAAACTCTCAATAGACGGCGTCATCTTATCGAGTCTTATGACGATGTCTCTTGTGACATTATTCTGTGCTTCAAGCTTTATCTCGCTAGCAGAAAGTCCTGAGAGATAAAATCGCAGCCAAAGACCTACCTGATCGTTGGTTAGTCCGTTGTCTGCTATTTTTTGCTTGTCCGGAACAAAAACCAGTTTACTGGCGCCGGGCTTTATGGTTTTATCGGCATTAACCACTCCGGCTTGCTTGGAGAGATAATTGATTACTTGATCAGCGTTTTCGTTAAGAAGAGCAAGATCATCGCCAAAAAGTTTAATCTCAAGATCAGCACCTACCGGCGGACCGCCGGCTAATTCCTCGACTGATACTTTGCCTTTGGTATATGCGGCAAATTTACTCCTGGTTATTTCGGCAATTTGTGAAGATGACCTGTCTCTCTTTTCATTCAAGTGGACACTGAAAAGAATGTTGTTATTTACGGTCCCCGGAGTTTGGCCGAATTGCGAAAAAGTTCTGCCGACATCCACAACCACAAAGTTCACATCGGGAATGTCTTTAAAGTAAGAAAGTAGGTCTTTAGCTTCCTGGGTTGTCACCGGGAGTTTTGTTCCGGCCGGCAGTTCAACCGAAACATAAATTGAGTCCTGGTCCGTTGACGGAAAAAACTCGTTTTTAACAAGTCCCAGGGGAAAAAGAAGATATGAGAAAAGCGAAAAAATAACGACCACTGCAATAGTTTTCACCCTTGCAGACGGTGAGGTTAAGATTTTAGTAATCAACCTTTTGTAAAAATATGAAATTGTCGCAAAACTAACAATCCCCTGGTCAAGATATTTTGTGAATTCAACTCTAAAGAATATCGTGGTTTTTTTGGCAAATTTATACCGCAGGACTGAAGAGGCCAAATTTCTGCGGACGCGATAAGTAACTGCCAGAAAAACCACAAAAGCCAGTATCAATAGGGGCAACAGAGGATTTCGGGGCATCAAAATTGCAAAACCGCTGATAACTACTCCAATCAGCAAGAGCCTTATGAGGATAATAACCCGCCTGGGCATTTGCGGCTTTAAGAGAAAAATAACCAGCGGAAGCGCAATAAAAAGGGCGGTAAAAATTGAGGCGATTAGCGTTGTTGAGGTAACAATCGGTATTGGTTTTATAAATTCTCCGATAATGCCGGCAGTCAATAAAAGCGGGATGAATGCCCAGACTGTGGTAATTGTCGTTGTTAACACCGGAGCCAAAAAGTCTTTAAATACCAAAAGCCCAGTTTGGACTGGTGTAAATTTGCCGGCCCGATGGTAAGCGGTTGTCGCTGAAATGACAACAATTGTGTCATCAACCAAAAGTCCTAAAGACAGAAGAAGCGAAAAGATGGAAATAAAGTTAAGGCCGATTCCTGCCGTATTCATGACAATAAAAGTTATAAAAAAGGTAATTGGTGCGGTTAGTGATGAAACCATTGCCTGCCTTGCCCCTAAAAATATAAAGAGAATCGCCACAACAAGGATGACAGTCAGGATAAAGTCTCTTTGAAGTTCGCCAAACTGTTCGCTAATCAACTCTCCCAAGTCCTGAATTGTCAGGACCGAAAACATGCCGTTTGAGGCTTCGATTCGCGAGTTGACAACATCTTTCGCTTCATCTGCAGCATTTTCGATATTAATGCCAGAAACTCTAAAGACATTAAAACTAACTGCCTTAAAAGTTTCTCCTTGTGCATTTTGGATAAAGGAGGAAGCCTGATCCGGTTTTGATCTTTCGGCAACTTCAGCGATATCGGAAAGGAGTAAAGTCTTCCCGAGAATATTCAGCTTTAAATTTCTGATATCGTCAATATCTACAATTGCTGGGTCCATTGAAAGACCTAAGGATAAATTATCGCTAACTACGTTTCCTGCGGGAAGCGCATTTAGGGAAGTTGTAACTGCCCCGATAACTTGCTGGGGATTTAAACTGAATGCCGAAACTAACTCCGGCTTAATTACAACTTCAACCTCCTGTTCTTCAAGACCGGAGATTTCTACCCGATCCACAGAAGGCAAACCTTCTAATTCATCTTTTAAATCATTGGCGAATCTAAAAAGGCTGGCCTCATCACCCATGCCGGTTACATCAAATGTCCATACTGGTGTGTTTTCAAAATCGAGTCTGTCAATTCTCGGGGTTTGGGCGTCCTGGGGAAAATCGGTAATCCCTGAAATTTGTGACTGCACGTCCGTTTTTGCTTTCTCCGCGTCTACCCCTGACTCGAATTGTATTGTTACAATTGACACGGAATCGGTTGAAGTGGACTGGATATCCTGGATTCGTTCAAGGCTCTGGAGGGAGTCTTCAATTGGATTTGTAATTAAGGATTCTATGTCTGCAGGACCTGCTCCCGGCAAAACCGTACTGATAATCACCAGCGGGATTTTGATGTCAGGGGTTAAACTTCTGGGCAGCTGTATGTAGCTGGCGATTCCCGCAACAGTTGCCGCTGTAACCAAAAGGAGAACCAACCTGAGATTTACAAGATATCTGGCAATCCATGCACCAGCAAGCTTCGGGTCAAATTTTAAACGCTTTAAGTATGTTGAAATTTCTCTGGAGTTTGTTTTTGAGATTTTAGCCATCGGTAATTTTTACCCTATCGCCTTCGATAACGTTTCTTCCCAAAATTATTTGATCTCCGCTTGTCAGTCCTGAAGTTACTTCCACATATTTACCAACAACAGAGCCGAGTTCGATTTGCCTGCTAACAGCTTTGTCGTCGACAACTACATAAACAATGTTTTCTTCCTGTGTCTGAAAAACTGAATCAATCGGAACATAAGGCAGGGTCTTTAGGGTGTCAGGATATCCAACAGGGACATCAATATTTACAAAAGATCCGTCCGTTAGCGAATCCATCTCTTCCTTCCCGATATCGTAAATTACGCTATAGAGTTGACCGTCAGTTGCCTCCTGAGAAATGAAACTGGGACTGGCCTCGATTACTTTTGTTCCCAGATAAAGTTTGCTTGTTTCAAGTTTGGAAATTTTTGCTGCAATACCCCCGGGAACTCGGGCAATAACAGTTAACTGGCTATTCTGGCCGGCAAAAGTCAAAATCGGCATGCCAGAACTAATCGCCTGGCCAACTTTGACGAAAACTCTTTGGACAACTCCGGGGAACGGGGCTGTGGGATGAAAAAGGGATGCATTAATTGCAGAAAGAGCAACTTGTAGGCGGCTGACTTCTAAGTTTAAGCTAAGACTTTTTTCCTGAATGTCCAATTGTTTAAGCGTTAGATCTTTTGCCAGATTGGCAAGCTGTGTCGGCGGATTATCCTCGTCTGTTTGATACTCGATGTTTCTTTGTGCCGACTTCAATTGATTTTGGGCTGACTGGAATTGGCTTTTAAGTTGTTTTGCCTGCAGTATCGCCGCGTCATTTGCTCCACCGACATTGCCTGCAACAAGCGCGGAAATATTGCTGTCGAGTTGGTCGAGAATCCCCTGGTTTAAGTCGATTAAAGATTTAGTTTCGTCAATGGACTTTTCAGATATTTCATGAAGCTCGCCTGCGTTTTCTTGAGTTTTTTCGGCGATTTCCCGCTGCTTGGCTATTATTTCTTTTTGGGTATCAGAAGTGTCAACAGCAAGCTGATATTGTCTTGAGGCGATGGCAGTTTGCATTGATGCGGCGTTTGCACCTTGGTAGTTCGAGGAGATATTGACAAGATTGGCGCCTTTTTTAAGTTGCTGACCCTCGTTTGCGCCAATTGAGGAAATAATACCGGCAGTTTGGGCAACAATTTGAATAACGCCGGATTTTTCGACTTGGGCCTGGACCGTGATGCGGGGCGCTTCCCCGATTTTATACGTTTGAACTTCCTTTGACGGTACTTCTTTAGTCGGCGGAGCTTCTGGTTTTAAAATGAAATTCGAGAGAAATATTAAGCCAAGAAGAATTCCAAGAGCTATAAAAAAACTTGTTAAGGGACGTTTGGATATCTGATCAATGGCTTTTTTTGACCTGCCTCTTGCGACTTTTACAAAACGCTTTAATCTTTTTAAATTCATAAAGTCTTCCACTTTCTTTTATTCTGGGGAGTCGAGTTCCTCGAATATGAGTGGTCTCGGAATCGAAGATCTGAACTCGACGACTCCAGAATCTAATTTGGGCCAGAATTTCAGGGGCAGAAAAAATCAAGAGGCAGGCAGATCGTTGATGAAGTATTCTATACTAAGTCTTGATCCTACGCAAGTACAACGAGGTCCGACCTCGTCAAACTCCTCGGAGGTGAAGTAACGTATAATTAGACCGTGCTTTCTTACCAACAGAAACAGCTTCTGTTATTTGAAAAATTAGAAAAACAATTTAAGCAAGCTCAAACACCTACCACCCTCGTTATTCCGTCTTCCAACTATGTAAATGACAAAAGAATTTGTTTAACCTGTGTCGTTTTCATTCCCGAAAATTTGCAAAGGTTAATTTTGAAAGAAATTATCAAGCCGCTCAAAAATGCGGATCCTAGTCAATATTATTACCTGCCCCAATCTCTACACTTAACAATCCAAAACATAAGAACTATTAATTTGCCCCCTTTATTCATTGATGATGATATTGAAAAAGTGAAAACTGTTTTTGCCCAAATAATACCAAAATATCAAGCGTTTGAATTTAACCTCGAAGGCCTCTTTGAATTACCAACCGGAATATCTATTCGAGGATTTACAAGTGAGGTTCTTGGACACTTAGTTATGGAACTTCGGGACAATTTAAAAAGAGTAGGTTTTGCCGATAATAAAACCTACTCGTCAGAGATAGTTTTTGGCAATATCAGCGTCTGTCGTTATTACTTTAAAAAACCCAACTTGGCCTTTTTCAGAAAAGTTAAAGAGCTGAAAAAAATAAAAGTGGGAAAAATGAAAATAGAAGCAGTTTCTTTAATCACGGCCAATTGCGTTTGTCACCCTAACCTTACCAAAATCCTCAAAGAGTACAATTTACTTCCTTAATTCACTACATTACTCGGAGAACCTTTTAGGAAGTTTTCCATATTTTTAATGAGAATCTCTTGTTTTGTCTGCCCCGCCTCTTTGGAAATGTACGCGATTGGCGGATAAATAATGCAGTTTTTGTATTTTGAGAGCCTTTTTAAATTCGCGCTCGACATTTCGTCGGAATGATCAAGAATAAAAGTAATATCCCCTGCTTTTAACCGCGTCTCTAATGCATCCAAATCCACCAGCTCCATCGGCGCGGTATTGATTACAACCGCTCCCTTTTTAACTTTTGCAATTCTTTTTTTATTTAAAAAATTCTCGGTCTCCTTATTTAAGGCAAAATGCAACGAAAGAAAATCACATTTGGGAATTAGAGTATCGGCATTTTCAAACTTTATCCCTTTTTTCTCTAAGACCCTTTTTCTTTCTCTTGACCAATAGCAAACATTTGCTCCGAAACCCAAAGCCAGCTCTGCTACTCTTGACCCAATTCGTCCCAATCCCAAAATTCCAAAAGTTTTATCTTTAATTTCTGTTGCGCTAAATCCGGATTCGGAATAATTACCCTTTCTTGCCTGCGCTTTTGCCTTTTCCAACTGGCGGATGTGTTCCAAAATTACTGCTATGACAAATTCCGCCACCGACTCCGCGCTGTATCTAGGAACATTTGTCACCACAATTCCCTTGCTTTTTGCATAATTTGTATCGACTTTGGCATAACCGGTCGACATGACGCCGATGTATTTTAAATTTGGTAAAGAATCGATAGTATTTTTATCAACAGGATTAAACTTACAGAGCAAACAATCAGTATTCTTTCGATCATTTGTATTGGGGTTAGAAGAAAAAATTACTTTTTGTACGAGAGAATTTAACTGTTTTAAAGTTGAGGGAGACAGCTCACTTTTCTCAAAGCCCGTAACCAGTACTTTCCCAAATTTCACAGGCAAATTATAGCAAAAGGCAGTTGAGGAGTCGATTTGCGAGAAAAAGTCCGATCTCGTTTAAGAAATTTTAAGGCTCAAGTTGATAATTTAAAGAAATAGCATGCGCCTGTAGACTTGGCGGGTTAACACGACATCTTTTTTACAATAAGTGTAGATTTCTTCGTAGCGTTTTTTAAGATAAAAATCATAAACTTGAGAACCGTCCATTTTATCTTTGGATGTTGGCAGATCTAAGGCAATGGATAAATTGTGAAGACTGGTTTGGGAAAAATTATCCCAGCGGCTCCATTCCTTAGCCGTATCAAAAATATTTTCAGTAGAAAATCTTTTTACGGGAAGTTGTTGGGAAGGTTTAATTTTGTTAACAACTGAGCGTTTATAAAGAAAAGGGATATCAAAATCGATAATATTGTGGCCGATAAATACATGGGCATCGCGGGCAATTGGCCACCATTTTTTAAGAATCTCGTCTTCTGAACCGGATATAATTTGGACAGGATCATCATCGATCGCGTAACCGATACAGAAAATTCTGCCAAAGTCTCCTGAAATGGCACTTGTGCGATATAGCGCTTCATCATCACCAGCGATTTCGCGATTCCGAAACTTTTTGCGCTCAGCTTCAATTACAATTTGGCGTAATTTTTCCGGCGCCGGAATAGTTTCTAGATCAAAAAATAATTTCATATGATACCTGAAATTCTACAATTATCGTTCGAGCTTGTCGAGAACTTTTAAGTATAACCCCTGGCCAGTGGTAAGGGGTTGGGTGGTAAGAGTAATTGGGTCCGGGTTAAGAGTCAGGGTAGTTTCCAAAATATTATTGACTTGTCTCCAAGAGAAAACATTTCTATCTGCTTTACGTCGAGCATCTGCATCTTGCCCAGTTTTTGCGTCTACAATTGCAGCAGCGAGTCGGACTCTGGCAAAATCAATCAAGCTTTTGAGGGTGGTAGATCGAACAACTAGGGTATCTCTGGTAAGATCTTTGTCAGGCTCAGCATGTCCTTCTTTTAACTCTTTAAACTTGTCCAAGAAATCATTGGCTATCTTAAGATGGGAGTCTCCCATCTTAACTCTGGAGCGAATATAAGTTACCACAAGGGGTGTCCAATACTCGGTAAAATCTTGTCTATAAGATTCTAAAGCATCTATTTGGTGTTGCTCTTCTTGTGGACTTGATACTGAGGGTTTGATAAGACAAAGTTTGGGTCGCTCAGATTGATCTGGCCTGAAATGACCGATGTTTCCCTTCTGCTCTGCCGACATGGACGGACTTACTATGTCCAATTAAAATTATGGCTACTTTTTGTGAAAATTTGCAAGGGGTGATTTTTACTTGTGAGTTGCTGTCAAAAATGGCCTATCGTTAACGCTCACAGTTACCGGATGCCCCTGTGTAACAATTTTTTTTCGGGTACTACAACTGCCCGGAACCCGAGCCTCGATAGTGCTACGAGAACCGTCGCTCTCGCAGGAAGCTGCAACTTCAACTTCTGTGCTTAGTACCCCATATTGAAAACCAGGCTTGACAGTTTTAGGATCTGGTATCCGGCCGTCTACTTCCCTGTAAAATCTAATCTCCAATGGTGCCATAAATTATAATTATAGGGTATTCCTTTGAAAATTGCAAGGGGGTTGTGTTTTCATCTGAGATCTAAAGTTTCGCCCTTGAATGTAATATTTTTGGGTTTGATGATGACTTGGCGGGGTCCTTTTTCTACGTAGCCGGCATTAAGACTTTTAAATCCGTTTTTGGGGATGATTTTTAGAGCTCTCGCGACGTCCCGTGACGGGAGGAAAATGGCGTAGTCCTGACCCATGTTAAAAGTCTGGTACATTTCAAAATCGTTGATTTTGGCATGTTTTTGAATAAAAAGAAATACTTCCTGAGGATCAAAAATCTTTTCAACAACATAAGAACATTTTTGGCGCGCGCGCATGATCTTTCGCAAACCATGACCGGTAATATTTGAGATGTAATGGATTTGAATGCCAGCATCCAAAAGATCCTGGATTAATTTGGCATAGATGTTTGTTTTGGTAAGGATAGCTTCACCAAACGTTTTTCCATTTTTAAGTTTCGTTGCATAACCTTTTGGTAATTTAGCGGCAACTGCCCGGGCAAGGGAAATTCCATTGGCATTAATACCGGCAGACCTTATGAGTATAATTCTATCACCAATTTTAAGGTTTTGGTCTGTTACAAGGCGCTTTTTACTTTCGATTATTCCGACTGCAGAACCGGCTAAATCAACAGTGTTCGGCTTAATGATTCCTTTGAGTGTTGGTGTCTCCCCACCGCCCCAAGTCGCGCCCGCAAGATCACAAGCCTTTTTCCAGCCACTGATAAAATCTGTCATTCTATCCCTGTCATGTAACCAGTTATTATCTTCAACTGCCCAATAAGCATGGACTACCAAAGGTTTTGCTCCAACCGTTGAAAGATCATTGATAAATGTAGCGACCGTATCCTGGGCAATAACATCATAGTAAGTTTTGCCGGTTATCTTTCTTACATCATCAGCAATTAAATTTTTGGTTCCAAGACATTCGACGACCGACGCCATATACACATCGCCCTGCTTCCAGACGAAGGCCGATTCACCGCGGGTTGCAGATACTTCAGAAAAGTTTGCTTTTTTAAGATGAACAGCAGTTTTTGCTGCGGCCTGTTGAGAAAGCTTGTTTACAGGATCCTTCGTGTAATAATTATCGCCGACTTGGGCGTAAGTAATTTTTTGTCTCTTCATAATCAACTCAATATGTCATTCTGAGTGAAACGAAGAATCTCTAGTTCGTTACAGATCCTTCACTTCGTTCAGGATGACATCCTCATAAACTTTGTAACAATTCTGGTGTCACGTCCGATAAGCTTTTTACTATTTTATCAGCTTTTGCGAAATTATGACTTTTTGTGTATTTATTGGGAATAGCAATTACTTTCATACCGGCTTTTTTTGCCGCAACAATTCCCGTTTCTGCATCTTCCAAAGCAACACAATCAGCGGGTTTTATTTTCAGTTCCCTTGCAACTTGTAAGTAAATATCAGGAGAGGGTTTTGGCTTTATTTCATCACTTGCCCCGACGATTACATCAAATAGATCTTTTGCTTTTATTTTGTTTAGCATAAAAAAGACTAGATCGACAAATCTATTTGAAGCTAAAGCGATCTTCATTTTTTCTTCCTTTAGCATCCTGACAAGATCAATAAAACCCGGTATGACTGTGAGCTTTTTCTCTACAAGATCTCGAAATATCTTTCTTTTTATCTTCTTTAATACTTCTATGTCCTCTTTCAGATTATATTTTTTACTAACTTGTTTATACGTCTCACCCGCCAGTCCGACAGTGTGGATTAGGCCTTCTTTGTTATATTGTGGAGTCTTTCCATACTTTCGCAGGAGCTTTTCCAAGGACAATGATTCTATTGGTTCGCTGTCTACAATAACTCCATCCATATCAAAAATGACCGCTTTTATCTTTTTGCTCTTCATAACATCGACTGTCATTCTGAGAGAAACAAAGAATCTATTATTTCAATGCAGATCCTTCACTTCCGTTCAGGATGACAAAAAAGTTAATTCTGTTGCGCAAACTTTATCATTTCCTCGAAAATAAACGCTCCGTGGGGTTTGGTAATTTTCTCCCTTCGCCAGTTTGGATATTGGGTGATGTCGACAAATTTTTCCGGGTGAGGCATCAGACCTAAAATTCGGCCTGTCGGATCGCAAATGCCGGCAATAGCGTTTTGCGATCCATTGGGATTCTGCGGATAAGTCTGTGTCGGTTGACCGCTCTCGTCAACATACCTGAAAACGACTAAACTTTCATCTTCGACCTTTTGGATTGTTTTTGGCTCGGCGTAAAACTTGCCTTCGCCATGATTGACTGCGATTCTAATAAGTTCATCTGAACCGTTGACAAAAAGACATTTGCTATCCCCTGTTTTTATTGTCACCCAGCGGCATTCAAAACGGCCGCTGTCATTACCAGCCAAAGTAACATCCATTTGGCCAAAGTTGTTAAAAGGTAAAAGACCGGTTCTGACCAGGGTTTGAAAACCGTTACAAATTCCCAAAATTAATCCCTTTTTTGAAATGAATTCTTGAAGTTCATTTTTCAAAAAACTAATAAGCTCCACTGCCAGAATTTTCCCGGAAGCGACATCGTCTCCATAAGAAAACCCGCCGGGAAGAGCCAAAATTTGGAAAGAGGATAACTTTTTACTTTTGCCTCTTAGTTGGTTAACATGAACCATCTCCGGCGCTGCCCCGAACTTTTCAAAAGCATAGAAAAGCTCCTCGTCACAATTAGTTCCGTCAGTTCTAAGAATGCAAATTTTCGGCTTGATCATGTTAATGAAATATCTCCCTCATTGGTTTTTGCCAAGCATTTTTGAGTTTATCTAAATCAAGATTACACAGATTCTTGCTACCACTGAATACACTGATTGTTTTGTCGGCTACTGTTTTTCCAAAAATAGCGTACGGTATTCCAGTAAAAAGTTTTTTGGCAATTTGCGGATTTTCAACTTCAACTAAAAATGTTCCGGCTGTTTCAGAAAAAAGGATAAAGTCGGGACGTAGATTCACCCCCGGGGTGTCCTCATGGTGTCGTCCTGACTTCACCCCGGGGGTGTCAGTCTGGGTGACTACTGAAGACAGGTCGACCTCTGTCCCGCAATTTCCTCCAAAACACATTTCGGCAAGTGCCGCAGCCAAACCGCCTTCAGATATGTCATGACAGGATAAAATTTGACCTTGTGTTATTCCTTTTGTGACCGAGCCAAAAACTTTCGTAAGAGACTTGAGATCAATCTTTGGAATTTCTGGATCTTTCGTGCCGAGAACATCGAAATAAGTAGATCCGCCAAGATTTTTAAAATCAGGTTTACCAACTAAAACTATCGTTGATCCTTCTGATTTGAAATCAGAGCTGACTGTTTTTCTAACATCGGGAATTTTGCCAAAGACAGAAATAAGAAGGACAGGTGGTATCTTGAGAATTTTCCCCGAGGGGTACCTGTAAGTTGACGAAAGACTGTCTTTACCTGAAATAAATGGCATTTTTAAAAGTCTGGCCATATCAGAGCAGGCATCCACTGACTGGTCTAAGTCAAAAAGTGATTCTTCGTCGGGAAATGGCCAAATGAAATTGTCGATAAGAGCGGCGTTTTTAATATCACCACCGCAGGAGATGAAATTTGAAACCGCTTCAACAATTGCCCAAATGCTTCCCCCGTATGGATCAATAAGGTTAAGGGTGGGATTTAAACCATGGGTTATTACAACACCGTATGGTTTTTTGAGGATTGGTCTAACAATAGTCCCGTCATTGGGTCCGTCTAAATTCACCCCGCTAAATGGATGCAGGGCATTTGTCCCTTGGACATTGTGGTCATACATTCTGACAATTGGTTCTTTGGAGCAGACATTGCCATGAGAAAGAACCTTCTCAAAAATCTCCTGCCAGTCATCTGCCTTTTTAGGAAGAGGTGGTAGTTTCTTGTTTCTTGTTTCTCCCGACCTCGTCTCGACTCGGTCGAGGACGGGTTGTTGCTTGTTTCTTGTTGTCTTCATGACTCTTTGAGGTAGTCCGTGATGTAAAAATTGCATTTCCAGATCACAAACTGGCTTTTTATCAAAAGTAACTCTTAGACGTTTAGAACCGTCGAATTTACCAATTACAGTCGCCTCAACGTTGTGAAGTTGGCAGATTTGAACAGCCTTTTTGAGATTTTGGGGATCAATTGCTAAAACCATTCGTTCCTGCGATTCGGAAATAAAAATTTCCCAAGGGGAAAGACCGGAATATTTAAGCGGCGCTTTCTCCAAAAAGACACGGGCGCCGATTTTTTGGCCCATCTCACCGATTGCCGACGAAAATCCACCGGCTCCGCAATCGGTGATTGCTCTTATTAATCCTTGATCGCGAAGGTCGTAAACTGCATCGATCATTCTTTTTTCCTCAATGGCATTGCCGATCTGAACCGCTGAACCTAAGACCGTTATTGTCCGATCTGTCATTTCTCCGGAGGAAAAAGTTGCTCCATGGATACCGTCTCGGCCAGTTCTACCCCCGATTGTTACAATTAGATCCCCTACTTTGGGGAATTGTTTTTTAGCGATTTTTTTGGGGATCAAACCGTAAGAACCGACCCCCACTGTGCATTTGGCGCGAAAATCCGGATGAAAATGCACGGATCCGTTATTTGTAGGGATGCCTACCCTGTTTCCGTAATCGCGGACTCCGGCAACAACTTTGCGCAGGATGTAGTCGGGAGGTAAACATCCGGGAGGAATAGATTTTGATGGAAGATCAGGCGGCGCAAAACAAAAAATATCAGTTGATGCGATAATTTTTGCACCTTTACCTGTTCCTAAAACATCACGAAAAACTCCACCGGAACCGGTCATTGCCCCACCGTACGGTTCAATTGCGCTAGGACTGTTGTGAGTTTCGACTTTGCCGGAAATTGCCCATCCGTCATAGAAATCAATGACACCGGAGTTATCGACAAATGCCGAAATGATCAGTTTTTTATTGTAGTTTGCTGTTTGCCGAATCCTGTCTATCAAGGGTTTTTTGACTTTTCCATCAACAATCAATTTTGCTTTGAAAGTCTTGTGGACGCAGTGTTCACTCCAGGTTTGAGCCAGGACTTCAATTTCGCAATCAGTCGGATCACGGCTGATTTTGGCAAAATAGTTTTTAATTATCTTCATTTCCTGGCGGTTTAAGAAAAGACGATCTTTGGAAAGTTCCATTAACTGGCTATCTGATAGATTTCGAACTGGGATTTTTTCGACTTTACCCTTTTGACCGGAAATCATCAGTGTCTTAGGAGGTTTTTTGACAACTTGTTCGACCGTTTCATTAACCAGAAGCCTATTCGTTATTATTGAGAGATCTTTGTCTTTCACCTTTCCCCAAAAGGCGTATTCGGTTGAGGTATCGGCAGCAGTCAATTTAATTTTCAAATCAGATGCTGCCTTGAGGAGCGATCCAACTTCAGGATTCATTACGCCGGGTTTATAGGCGACTTCGATTTTTTTATCGAAGCTGGAGAAAATTGGTTTGTTAAAAGACATTTGTTGATTAATTGGTTCAAATAAAACAGCTTGAGAAAATTTTTGGGCATCAGAGAAAGAGATTCCTTCAAGGCGGTAGACTTTGGATGAGCGGATATTTTTGATTGATTTGATGCCAAGCGTCCTTTTAATTTCGGCGAGGAGCTCCTGGCCTTTGGAATCGGTGGGGCTATTTGCAGTAATCCTTATTTCATAAATCATAAAATCTCTCTAGATCACGAAAGCCTATGTCGGTGCGGTAATGTAAATTATTACCCTCGACATAGACTAAAGATAACGCATTATAAGTTTTTTGTCGGGCTTGCGCAACGTTTTTCCCTTGGCCGACAACATAAAAAAGGCGGCCGCCATTTACCAGATATTGACCGTTCGAGATCTTTACTCCGGCTCCAAAAATTTTGATAGATCCTTTTCCTTCGACAAGCTCGGGATCGGGATGACGAAGAGAAGGAGCAGAATAGTCTAGGAGACGATCTAGTCCGAAAATTCGTTTTCCGATGACGACTTTATAATCCTCTGGATAACCGCGGGAAGTAGCAGCTACCACGATTCGAAAGGTATTATCTTTTCTAATTTTAATTTTGTTGAATTGGTTATTTAGGACGTAACTTGCGAGCTGAAAAAAATCGTCTTTTATGGCTGGGATTATAACCTGTGCTTCTGGATCTCCCCAGCGGGCATTAAATTCGATAACCCAAACATTACCTTTTACGTCTATCATTCCTCCAAGATAAAGAATCCCTCGATACGGTCGATCCATTTTGGCCAGGCCTTCGACTGTTTTTTGGAAAATTGATTTTATCTGATTTTCCATTTCGGAATTGATGACCATCGGCGGCGAAGAACAACCCATGCCGCCTGTATTCGGTCCAAGATTACCATCATAAACTTGTTTATGATCCTGAGCGTGGCCGACGACAATAAAATTCGGACCATCAACAATAGCAAATGAAGAAAACTCTTCACCGCGAAGACACTCTTCAATTAAAAATATCTCTCCGCTTTTGCCAAAATTTTTCATCTCGTGAATTTTCTCAATAGCATCAGAATTGTCTTTTGCGTAAAGCGCTCCTTTGCCTGCTGCTAAACCTGAAGCTTTAACATACCACTCACTTTCTTTTCGGGATTTAATGAATTTAATTCCATCTTGTTCTGATTTACAGATTTTAAAAGCCGGAGTCGGAATATCAAATTTTTCCATAAACCTCCGGGCAAAGGCCTTATCCCACTCAATTTGACCTGCGGTTTTAGTCGGACCAAAAACCTTGAAGCCTCCTTTCAAAAGAGTATCAGTTACACCAACTGCAACCGCATCATCCTGGGCAACATCAACTAGATCGATTTTTTCCCTCTTGGCAATGGAGGCGATTTGATCAACATCGGTAGTTTTTATTTGAGGAAAGATCACAACTTTTTTTTTGTTTTGTGAAAGCATCAGATCATTGCCGGGAATGGCTAAGACTTTTGCGACATGGGGACTTTGTAGGTATTTGTCAACAAGAACTGATCCGCGTCCGCCGCCGTCAATGACTAAAACTGTAGCTTTGTGCATAGATAAATTTCTAAATCCTAAATCCTAAATCCTAAATCCTAAACAAATTCTAATGACCAAAATCCAAATTTCAAAACTTTTTATTTTTTTTGAATTTAGATTTTTGATATTGTTTAGAGTTTAGATATTAGTGCTTAGGATTTATTTAGGTCAATTAGGTCAATTTAAATACCTGCTTATAACTTCATCAATTGCTTCGATAAATATTTCGTCCTCAATTGGCATAAATTTTGCCCGAAGATCCTCGATTGTTTTTATATCCCCTACTCTAATAAATTTTCTTCTGATAACTGCCCCCGTATCGTAAACTGTCGGCTTCATGAAATGAATCGTTGGACCAAAGTAAGTCAGTCTCTTAGCCAAGACCGCTTTGAAAACATCTGTTTGTTCCCCTTTGATAACTGGGCTGATTGTACCATCGGGGAGGGTAATTTTATCGCCTTCACCCTTTTTAGGTAGTAGTGCCGGATGTGCATTAATTGCCGCATACCCTTCACCGAAATTGCACTTGAAAAAATTGAAAAAGTTATCATCCATTACTAAATCCCAACCGCCGAAAACCAGAAGCTTTGGCCTGTATTGCGGCTGAGATATGAACCAGCCCAAGTCCTTCATGTAGTTGGACCTTGCTTTTGAGTCACCACTGGCCATCCTGCTGCGATAATCAGGAAGATTCCAATAAACTGCCGGTATTTGATTTTCAAGAGCAAATTTAAGTCCCCAAGATTCCTTCTTATGACTAACCACTAATCTAATATAGAATTTACTTTGAGGCTTTTGGGCAGCTTTTATGATTGCCGGCAGCTTTGCACCTCCTCCAATCATAATAGCAATAGGAGTTTTTTGGGATTGAGAGGCCATTAATTTAGACCTAATATAACAATAGGTAGCTTCTAGTGCAAGAGGAGTTACTTTTCGTCTTTAAGGTAAAGTCCCAAAATCCCCAGAACACCGGCAACCAAAAAAAGCTGTGTAGGAGCGATCGATGTAAAGTCGTTTTGAGTAACAAACTCAAAAGCTCCAACCAGAATAATCACAGCTGTCGCTGCAATTAATAGTTGCGACAAAGGGGCGCTTTTGGACCTTTTTAAAAGCGCTTTTTTGGCCATATAAATTATAATTGCATTTTTTGCCAAAAGTGTCAACTTCCACTCTCTGCGTCATTCCCGCAAATGCGGGAATCTATACAATAATTTGATTTGGGGAATAAAAAAGATTACGGGAAGAGAGTAAGCCAGATTCTGTTTTACCCTTCGATTACACTCAGGGTAAAACCCTGAGCTTGTCGAATGGGTTTTAACGATCATCTATCTCGAAATGACAATTTGATCATTTCGGCTCGCCTTTTGGGCGGGCTGCCCCTACTTAGAACCTCCCGGAAGCATGGTCAAACGGTTCTAGTCTGGGTTGCAACAGGTAGGATTGTCAGCGTTTCACTCCCGCTCGTCTCTGTGACTCTCAAGTCTTGTCAGTTCAAGACCTGTTCTAAACCCCGTATGCGGGGAACATCTGCTGTGGAGCAGACAAGGGTCTAGACACCAGCTATTAGCCTTCGACTGTACTCAGGCTACCCTGAATTACATTGAAGGGTACTAGTCGGAGCTTACACTCCGTCCCTTGCTTCCTGTTGTCTGGACTTTCCTCCAGGTACCGTACGGTACCTGGCGATCGTTCTTCTTCCCGAAATCAGATATGGATTATATCAAAAAATAGGCAAATCTTCCACTAACCGATAACACCCCGGGGTGCGCAAAGATACACCCAGGCTCACCTCGGGGGTGGATCTTTGACTTTACTGTTCCTTTAATCCGTCTTCAAATTTCTGATCTTCTTCTAAGAATTCTCTAAAAATAATCCTGGCGACAACTACTGTCGGTACTGCCAGAACGGCTCCCCCAATCCCGGCAAGTTTGGCGCCAATTAAAAGGGCTAGAATAACCACAGGAGGTTGCAGTCCAACCGCTTTGGACATAACCACAGGAACAATAAGGTGGTTTTCCAGTTGCTGGACTATAAAGAACAAGGCAGCGATTGCTAAACCAATGAGTGGGGAGATAGTTAAACCGACAAGAATTGCCGGAATGGAAGAAACGATTGGTCCGACAATTGGTACAATTTCCAAGAGTCCGGCAACTAGAGCCAGTGGCAGCGCGAATGGAATTTGCAAGATTGTCAAACCAATAAATATTAATATACCCACAATAAATGACAGGGCGATTTGTCCTCTAACCCAGCTCCCTAAACCGGCCTCTACTTTTGAAATCGCACTGCTGACCTTTTTTTCTTGTTTCCCGGAAAATGGCGAAGCGATAAATTTGATGGCGCTTTTGTGCTCTAGAAGAAGATAGAAGGTAAATACAAAAATTGTAATTAATAAAAATATGCTTGAAAAAATCGCAGTCGATATTGAAATTAAATTGCCGATAACTGCTTGAATTTGTCTGGTTAAAATGTCCGAAAGGTTCTGAACGGGGATTTGGTAAAAGACTAAAAAGTCATTAATCTTGGAGATGATTTGCGGTAATTTTGAAATAAAATCGGATGTCTGGGATATCAGAGGCGGAATGATAATACCGACAATAAAGGAAATAACTGCAATGAGTATTATGTAAACGAATAAAATCGACAGGACTCTTGGAATTCGTCTTACGTTTAACCATTCGACAGGTTTAAGAAGCGCCGAGAGCAGAATTATTGAGAAAAAAACAAAAACTAAAATTTGACGGATTTGAATTAGAAACCAAAGGCCAATCAGAACCGAAACCGTAAAAATAACTGTTTTGTAGGAAATTTCGATTCTCAATGGCGTGTTATCTTGCGGCATTTGTCCTTCAGTATATCAGGAAGCCCATTCAAGCGAAAGCTTGAAGCGCAATCTCGCCCTCCAAGAGACACACCCGGTGTGTGCTCGGATGGGACTTGGCTCACACCGGGTGCGAAACAAGTTTTTTCAACTCTTGCTGCCAGTTGGGTTTTGAAATATCAAAAAGCCTAATTTTGGGAAACTTTTTAAACCAGGTTTTTTGGCGTCTGATAAAACTATGAACGTTGCCTCTTAGGCGGTTAATCGCTTCTCTCTGACTGATTTTGCCCGAAAGGTATCTTGATATCCAGCGACATTCAAGGCCAAGATCATCAAGCCACTGGGGGCTAACCCTTTTCTCTAGAAGTGTTTGAACTTCTTCAATCATTCCGTGCTCCAATCGTTCCTCAAGCCATTTATCAGCGCGGCTGTAAAGATAATTGTTTGGTGCGGTTAAGCCGATGATTTGATATTCCCCATCAAGCGACACACCCGGTGTGCGCTTTGACGCGACCCCGCTCACACCGGGTGTGAGATAGGAAGCGCGAGCGATTTCAATCGCGCGAATCAAGCGTCTTGGGTTTTGACGATCCGACTCATTCATACTCTTCGCTCTTTTTGGATCAATCTTTTCAAGTTTTTGATAAAGATGATCAATCGATAATTTCTCAAGCTCTCGGCGAAGTGTTAAGTCAGAAGGAATGCCGACTGATCCAATTCCATCGAGCAATGCTTTAATATAAAATCCTGTACCGCCCACTACAATCGGTAATTTCTTTGATACTATGATTTGAATCATAGTATCAGAAGCAAATTTTAAAAAATCTGATACCGAAAAAATTCCTTGCTCCGAACCCGGTTCGCGCAAAGATCCATCTGGGCTCGAATCGGGTTCGTATCTGGGTGGTTCCACAAGGTCGAAGCCGTGGATTTTGACACCATCGACAATCCAGAAACCTTTGTGCTTTTCGACTTTTGATTTGAAGGAGGCTTTACCTGTTGTGATATCAAGATTCTGATATACCTGTCTTGAATCGGCTGAAATAAGTTCACCCTGAAACTTGCGTGCAAGTTGAAGGGCTAAGGCAGTTTTACCTGTTGCTGTCGGTCCATAAATAATCAATCTCTTTTTCATCTAATTTGATAGAGCTTGTAATCAGGTCCGCCAGAAACAAAAGTAAAATTTTTGGCAAAATAATCTTCATTGAGTCGTGGTTCAAAATTGCGTTCGCGAGGACTTATTAATACATAGTCAACCTTATACTTATTAAAAAGAAAGGATGGGCCACCTTTAAACATTGTGTGCACATCGGTTTCTCTTTGACTCCAATCGGCAAGTCCCCAAGACCAGGCATTACCTGGAAATCCAATGATAATTTTTCTACCGGCAAGGGCAGTAACTGGGTGATCATGAATTGCTGCTGTTAAGATAAGAGACCTTGGTTCTGTTTTTGCTATGATTACATCGGCAAGTTCGATATCATTTCGAGACCATAGATTTATTTTGGTTTTTTGAGTGTTAAATATCCTTGTTACCTCAATAACTCCGGAAATGATAAGTGTTATAAACAATACTGTTGCGATAATTTTTCCTAGATCGTTTTTTTTATAAAAATATAACAAAGATTCTGCAACAAAGAATGCTCCAATTAGATACCAATAGGTCATTATTTTCAAATTATCGTATGGCCAAGGTGCAAAACGGATAATATTTGGCAAAATGAATAAAATGACTGAGGCTATCAGTACATTTCTGGCAACCGGAGCCAGCTTTATTTTAAAAATAGCAAAAATAAAAAGAGGCCAGAAGAATCCAGTGTTTTTAAACCAGAATAAAAAAATATTCTCATGTCCTTTCATCCATCCCCAATTAAGTCCAACTGTCTGGCTCAAATTCAAAGATATGAATAAAGGTAACTGAATAAGACCAAGGGTTACTATCGGCAACAAAAAACAAAAGATAATTGCTGCTAAATGACTTTTGGCTTTCGCCAAACCGTATTGAATAAAATCAGTAAGAATTGTAAGAGGAATTAAAACGCTAATTAAGAATAAGAAGCTAAGATATGAATGCATGTGGAAAAAGGGCATAATGGCTACTAAACAACCAGAGGCCAGTAAGTACGAATTTTTGTTCCTAGAAATACCCAGAATCAAAAATATCAAGCCAAGTAAGAACATCGGCAAACCAAAAAGGAATCCTCTTTGAGGGAGAAGCTCTGAATATAAGAATGAGAAAAACCATAAATTTTTCTCCCCATAAAAAGTGTATTCATGGGGAGGAAATAATAAAGTTTGCCAAAAGTTTGATGATGTCAGCAGGTCTTGCAAGAAGTACAAAAAACCCAATCCACCCCAAAAAATACCTATAAATAAACCAACTATTGCTGTTTTTTTTGAGCCGGTTAAGATAATTCCTAGAAAGTAAATCAAGACTATGACAGATATACCCAAAATTATCCCAGGTATTATTAAAGATGTTTTTAAACTAGCCCCTAAAACCTGCAGAACAGCGGATAAGAAATCGGCGAAAAAAGGATAGGAGATAGTTTGACCAGCATAAAGTGGATTTTGGGGAGGAAAATTATTCCCATGAACAAATGAGGAAATAATTGCTATATGGACCGGCCAATCTGTCCAAACGAGGCGGTTACCGGCAATGATACCATTTTCGTTAACATAGATTGATTTGAAAAAAAAGACGACTATAAATATTCCCAGAACTAAAAGACTGCCAACAATAAAGGGATTCTTTTTAACTTCTAATTTTCCAAAAATTTCGAAAGCTCCAGGTCTTTTAGTTAAAAAAATTAATGATGGGAAAAATGTCAAGGAGGTTGCTATTAAAACATTCGTTATATTAAGGCCGAACACTTGTGAAATCCCAAAAATTACAAGAATATTTACAATAACTCCAAGAATGATTGCAAAGAAAATTTTTATATATGAGGGAAGAACTATTTTTACTGCTTCCATAATGGCCAGGCCGAGACCCATGGAGGCGAAAAAGAAAAGTAGTGTGAGTGGCATCTAATTATTTATTTTAATACAGTTGATATACTATTAACATGTGGGTATTGCTCTCTCCTGCACTGGGACTTTTTGTTTTTACCCAATTGGCCCTGATTCTCGCCTTCATTTTTGGGGTCGGTTATACTTCAATCTCTCTTGCCTTGTTATTGACAGTAGTTTTATCCTTATTTTGCTTTCTCAAATTCAAACAAGAATTTTTACTCAAAAATATTTCAGTCCTGTTTCTTTCAACCATCTTTTTGGTAACGATTTTTTTTGCGTATATCTGGCTAACACAAACCCTGGCAGTTTCTCCTGAAGGATTCAAAACCGGCGGTGGAGGAATGTATGGGGATACCGCATTGCATGCTGCTTATACTTCTCGTCTAGAGACTGATAATTTTCCAATCCAAAATCCTCTTTTTGCTGGCCATGTTCTTGTTTATCCTTTTGCCAATGATTTGCTTTCGGCAACTCTCAAAATCATAGGCTTAAATTTTAACCTGGCTTTTTCTTTGCCGCAGATTTTGTTTTTAATTGGGTTTTTGGCGCTGTTTTATCAGATTACAAGAAAGTTTACTTCTGATTTTGGATTTTTGGCAGCCTTATTTATTCTATTCCTGGGCTGGGGTATCGGGGCGTTATTTTTCTCTAAAGAATGGATGGTATCCGGCTCATCTTTCTGGCAATTTTTGACCCATGATTATACAGATAATTCTCAATACAATTTATACTTTCATAATATTTTGACAGGGCTGGTATTCCCCGAGCGCAGTTTCCTACCGGGATTATTTTTGGGACTTTTTATGTTTTGGAATTTCTTGGAATATTTCAAAAGGCAAAATCGGATACTTCTTGTAATAAATGGGGTAGTTCTCGGGGCTTTACCGTTTTGGCATACTCATACTTTTATTTTCTTTCTGTTTGCCAGTGTGATTTTTGCCCTGTGGTTAATGGGAAAAAATTTCAAAAAGGCTTTTATCGATTTTTTCTTAATGTCGATAGTGGCTTTGGTGATGACGATCCCTTTTCTAATTTTGTTTTTCTCAAATCATGAGGTTGGTCAATTCTTGCATACAAATTTTGGGTGGCAAAACGGAAATGAGAATATTTTAGTCTTTTGGTTTAAGAATTCGTTCCTTACTATTCCATTGGCAATTCTAGGATTTATCCTGATTCCCAGAAATCAAAAAATATTTTTTATTCCTGCCTTCGTTGTCTTCGTAATTGCAAACTTTGTTATCTTCCAACCTTGGGATTGGGATAACATAAAATTACTCTCATGGTCTTTTATCTTCTTTGCTATTCTAATGGGATTTTTACTCGCAAAATTCGCGCAAAAAGGAATAGTTGCAAAAATTATTGTTGGGTTTATCATTCTAACTTCTGTAGCTAGCGGATCTTTGTCTTTAGCATTGCAATTAAAAAATAAGTACATGATTTATGATAAAGCGGATATCGATCTTGCCGACTGGGCAAGGAAAAACTCAGGCGTTGATGAGGTTTTTTTAATTGAACCCACCCCGAACCATCCAATTCCGGGACTTGCCGGAAGGTTAGTTTATATGGGTTATCCTGGACATCTTTGGGTACATGGAATTAATTACCAAAAGAGAGAAACTGAAAATAGTCTAATTTTGGCTGGTGATTTTACGCAAATTAATAATCTAGAGACACCAATTTCATACATCGTACTTTCAAGAAGCGATTTGACTTTTAAAATACCATCAGATATTCAGGCAGCTTATCAAAATCAAAAATATAGGGTTGTAAGAATTAATCAATAATTGAGATTAGTCGAATGGCTGGGGAGAACTTGGGTAAATTTGGTCAAGATTTAAGATAATAATTATGTTAACGGCTAAAAAGATAATAAAAATCGTCATAAGAATTATCTTCTGATAGGCTGGTTTTAGAAAAAAGCTGCCAGTTAAAATTAATAAAGGTACTGCTAAAATCCACTGCCATGTTTTTGCAAGCTGCGGAGTAAGCAGTAGAAAAAATCTGATCGTTGAAGATCCAATAATTAAATAGAAAAATAAAGATTTTAGTAAGTCTGGGTTTTGCCAAAGATCATGGAGGAGTTTTGCAAGAACAATTACGAGGAATGGAAAGAAGGGGAAGTAGTGCCATCCATAAAAAGTTACATCTCCACCTTCTAGAATAGCTGAAACAGAAAGCAGGGAGAATGGGATTGCTAAGAACAGTTTAAAATTGTCATCATTCTTCGTATTTTTTAATAGCCAAAACGGGGAAGTAAAAAGTAATAGGTAACCAGCCAGGATTGATCCATCGAGAAAAATCTTCTCTTTATGGCCGATTACTGGGTATTGAATAATTGAATATATAATTTGAGGAAGCCCAAGCGAATGAGCCTTTCGATAATCCTCAAGAACAGCCAAAAATAAATCCCAATCGTAATAAAGACCAATTAGCGGGTGTATGAGACCAGAGACTAAGGAAATAATGCTTATAATCACTACGTATCTCCATTTTTTTTTCAAAAGTAAGATTCCTATTAAGGCGATTGGCAGAAAGACACCAATGTCTTTAGTCAAAAGTGCCAGACCAGAACAGAGCCCTAACAGGTATGGTTTGGCAGTCTGCCATTTTCCTTTAGTTCTCAGAGAAAAAATTAATAGAGCCAATAAAGTTATCGGGGTGAGTAAGTTTTCAGTTATCGATAGCCGATTGGCCATGACAATGGTTGGAATTGTTGCATAAAGGCTAGCGGCGATTAGGGCGGCTATGCTGTTAAAGAGTCTTTGAGTAACTAGCCCGATTAAAATTATGGTGATAACGCTTAAAGTTATCGGCACCAATCTGATTGTTGAAAGCCGTACTTCTTGGAGATTATCTTGGCCAAACATTAAGGCAACTATACCGGTTATTAGTGGATAAAGAGGTGGCTTTTCCATCCACGGAGAAACGATATAATACCCTATTCCCCACGAGCTGAATAGTCCAACTGTATGCTCTTCTCCATATGAAGGGAACATCGACCAAGAAGATGGCGTACCTTTTGTCAGGAAAGTAATTCCTGCCCACGGATACATGAACTCATCCATTGTTTCTTTAAAAGGAGGTAATCTATCATAATTAATTAATCGAAGCGTTAAGCTGAGAAAGGCAATAAGGGCAAGCAAGAGATAGAACCCTGATTTGGACATTAAAAACATTATAGAGATTTAAGGTAAAATAAAAAAGTGAATCTGTGTAAAGCTTCAATAGTATTTTTGTTTGGAATAACCTTTTTAGGTTTTATATTGCGAATTTCTAACCTGGCCTCCAGTCCTGCCGGCCTATATATTGATGAAACATCTATTGGTTATAATGCTTACTCTTTAATTACTACAGGTGGTGACGAACACGGCAAATTTTTGCCGCTTTTTTTTGAGGCATTTGGAGAATATAAGCTCCCTATTTATATTTACTCTGTGGCATTTGTTCAATTATTTCTTGGACCAACTGATCTTTCTGTTCGCCTACCCGCTGTCATCTTTGGGACACTTACGATACTACTTATTTTTTTTCTTTCAAAGGAGCTACTAAGGAATAACTCTAATCAGACTCTAAAAGTGTATGTGCCCCATCTGGCAGCATTTCTTCTAGCTATTTCTTCATGGCATCTACAATTTTCAAGACCTGGGTTTGAAGCAAGTGTAGGTCTCTTTTTCCTGACACTTGCTTTATACACTTTTTTCAGGGCAGTTAGAGAAAACTCTACTTTTGTTTTGAGTATCTCGACCTTGAGTTTCGTCCTGACTCTCTATTCCTATAATAGCGCGAGGATTGTAACACCGATAGTTCTTGCGACATTACTAATTCTTTATTTTAAGAAGTTCCCTTTATTTACCTGGGTGAAGGTTCTTTTGATCGGCACAGTTATTGCTTTACCTTTTATTATTTTCTCGGTAAGCCTCGAAGGTTTACTAAGGGCAAGGCAGGTTTCTATTTTTTTTCAATCTACCAATAACTCAATTTTAAAACAGTTTCTCATAAACTACTGGGCAAATATTTCGCCCTTTTATCTTTTCATGAAAGGTGACCCAACGATAGCCCATTTGACTTCCCATCGGATGAGTCTTCTATATTTGGTCGAATCTCCATTTTTCTTTTTCGGTTTTGCAATGTTATTTATTAAAAGATCGAGAGAATATTTTTTTGTCTTGATACTCCTTTTAACAGCGTTTATTCCACCTGCAATTTCTACTCTAAACCCTCATGCTCTTCGCTCTGTCTTGGTTTTGCCTGCAACAGTTTTTATCTCTGCTTTGGGATTTGGATATTTTTTGGCAATATTTAAAAGTAAAGATTTTCAAAAAATTGCTGCGGGAGTATTCGTTGCCATACTATCAATATCAACATTGCGATTTTTGAATGTTTATCATAATAAGTATGTAATCGATGCGGGCTGGGATTGGCAGGTAGGGATCAGAAGGGCGAGTCAACGGGTTTTGGAAGTCGAGAATAAATATAATGATATATATTTTGATTTGGATCCTCGACGAATTCCTTTAGTTTGGTACTTGAAAATCAATCCTAAACTTTATCAAACCAATCCAAACAAAAATCATCTAGGAAAGTACCATATAAACGAGAATATTTCCTCTGTACATGGTTTATATATCGGTCTTCAGCAACCTGAAGGGAAATTATTAGAATACGTATATTATCCTAATAATACAGTTGCATATGGAATTTGGGAATTCTAAAAAGATAAAATAGAAAAAGTGATAAACATTGACAGATTTTCCATTGCTTTTATCATTTTTCTGACATTTTTTTCGCTTATTCTTCGCACCTACCGGCTGACTGAGCCGAATCATTATTACTTTGATGAGGTTTATCATGCGGTTACTGCCAAGGCTTATGCAGATAATAATCCGGCAGCATATAATCCTTTTTCACCGCCGCCTAAAGAAGGGACAGCTTATGACTGGCTTCACCCGCCTCTTGCGAAATTAATCCAGGCAGGATCAATAAAAATCTACGGGGATGTGTCTTTCGGGTGGCGTTTGCCAAGTTTGGTCTTTGGAACTGCAATTATTCCTGCTACTTTTATTCTTGCCTATATCCTTTTTGGTCCACTGGCAGCCATTTTTGCATCGACTGTTATTGCCTTTGAAAATCTGACGTTTGTGATGAGCCGTATTACGATGAACGATGTATTTGTGACCTTTTTTGTGATTGTGTCGTTCATTTTTGCTGCTTTGTATGTTAAATCCACCTCCCAAGAGTCAAAGTCCACCTCGAAGGTTACTCTCTATTTATTATTGACAAGTATTTTCTTAGGACTTGCCTTGGCATCGAAGTGGACCGGACTTTACGCCATAGTTGTTATTTTCGGGTATATTGTCTGGCCAAGTATCAAGAAGAATGAATTCTATTTTAAATTTTTACTGCTTTTAATAGTTCCAATTCTGATTTATCTTGGCAGTTACGGACAGTTTTGGATTCAAGGCCATAGCATCCGACAGTTTATTGATCTTCACAAACAAATTTGGTGGTATCAAAATACACGAAATCTTAAGCATTCCTATTCAACAACACCGCTTTACTGTGTTCCAGAAGGTTTGGACGGACCTAAAACTTGGTGCCCGTGGGCCTTGGATACTCGGGGCGTCTATTTTTCATATGAACAGTACGGCACTAAGGCCGGCTACATTTATGCGCTGGGGAATCCGTTGATTCTATGGGCAGGAATTGTGGCTGTTTCTTATCTTATTGGAAAATTTATTGAGGAAAAATCAAAAACATATCTTTTGGTGCTTGCGGGTTATTTTATCTTTTGGCTGCCCTGGATTTTTACTCCGCGGGTTTTATTTTTTTACCATTATCTTTCCTCAATACCGTTTCTGTCGATTGCGCTTGGATTAACCCTCGCTAAATTATTTGGAACAAAACTTGTGTTTATTTCGATTTTAATCCTGGGAATTTTTATAGCGGTCTTTTTCTATTTTTACCCGATATCATCCGGTTGGCCAATTGAGGTTGCGGCTATTGAAAAATACATGTGGCTTAAGACCTGGCGTTAGCTAAACTTCGCGAATTGGATGCGAATTTGATTAATGCGAATAGATGCGAATGAGCGTATGGGTACTGACTTAGTGAACGGCACTTCGAGGATTACCTTTGTGATTAATTAGCTTATCAAGGATCTGGAAGCGGCGCTGTTTTTCTTTGTAGGAAACATCATCGTCAAACGCTTTCGCAGCGGCAGTATTTGGTCGAGGGGAGTATTTGGCAATATAAGCATAGGCAAAATTAACTGTTTGAGCTAACTTAACTGTGTTTTGAAAATTTCTTTCGCTTTCTTGGCAAAAGCCGACAATAATATCTGTCGAAATCTGAGTGTCGGGAATCTCCTTTCTGATTTTTTTGACCAAATTGATATACTGGCTCGCTGTATACCATCTATTCATTTTTTTAAGCATTTGGTCATCTCCGGACTGAACAGGCAGATGAATGTTTCTGTCAATTTTGGGATTTTTGGAGATTGTCTCGATGAGCTCATCGGAAAAATCCCAGGGATTTGAAGAAATGAATTTAACCGTTTCAACTCCCCCACTTCGTCCGGCTTTGCCGGACTTCGAGGGGCAAGCTTCTATTTTGCAAACTTCTTCAAGAAGATAAGGAAACAATGTTGGAATTCGCAATTTTCCCAAATGCTTTACCATCACCGGTTTAACTACTCGACCATTAGGAAGCTTATAACCGGCTTTTGTATTTTTGACTCGATCAGATCCATATGAATTAACATTTTGGCCAAGGAGGGTAATTTCTCGGCATCCTCTTTCCGCCAGTTCTTTGACTTCATCGATAACATCTTCAAATGGCCTTGATACTTCTTGCCCTCTGGTAAAAGGTACGACGCAATAAGTACAAAAATTATTGCAGCCGTTGGAAATTGGTATCCAAGCATGAGTTGCGTCACTTCGAAGTGCCGGATAATTAAAACCAACCTCTTCCAGAGGTAAAAATTCATCAACTTGGGGTATTCTCTTGTGAAGAGTATTAAGATACTTACCACTCGTGTCCCTGGCGACCATTCCAGTCATGCAGCCGGTAAGAACAATTTTAGGCCTCCGGCCCGGTCTCCGACGTAGAGACGTCTCTGACTCGGAACGAGGGCCTCCGGCCCGGTGGGCCTCTTTGATAATATTTCTGATAAATCCGGTCACTTTATCTTCTGCAGATTGACGGACCATGCAGGTGTTGATGATTATTTCAGAAGCTGATTTGAGATCCTTTGCCCTTTTAAAACCCCTTGCCAAATAGTAACTGGCAATTCTTTGGCTATCTGCCCAGTTTTGCTGGCAACCGAAAGTTTTGATGTAAAATGTAGGAGATTTCATTGTTAAATTGTTAAATACGCACAATATATCGATTTAACGATTTATGTCAGAGAAATTCTATCACAAGCAAAACTCAGCCGAAAATCTTGGGGATAAAGATCAGTAATCCAATAATAACCGCTGCAATCGACAAAATTAAAACACCGCCGGCAGCACAGTGTTTGGCAAGTTTGGCTTTCGGATGTAAATCTGGATGCAGAAGGTTACAGGTTTCCTCGATAGCGGTATTTAGAGCCTCGGCTGCGATAACTGCTGATGAGATTAAGATTACTGCTAGCCATTCCAGAAGACTAATCGAGAAAATAAATCCCAAAACAGACACCAGAGCAAAGGCTAAAATATGGATCCTAAAATGTAACCCTTTTTGAAAACTGTAAACCAGGCCCTCAATGGCATAGCCAAAACTATTAATTTGATGCTTAACAAAGCCATCCCGATGTTCCATGTAAATAATCTTATCACTTATTCGACTACACAGCATCCGTCATCCTGAGTCCGGCTTTGCCGGACGAAGGATCTAGACTATGTGGAAATAGACGAATATCTTCTAAGAGCAAAATGCCAAAATTTGATGCCTATTCCAAAAAAAGTTAGACCGATAGCAAAAGAAATCAATATCCACTGCCAGGATAAAATTCCGAGAAGCACTTTGGCAGGAATCGAAACCATTACCGCAATTGGGATAATAAAGGTTAAAACAAATTGGACTAGTGATGAATAAATATCAACAGGGAACCGCCCCATTGTCATTAAATCCCGATAAACCCAAATTTCGGAAGAGATTTCTTGAGTCAGAATAGAAAGGGCGATAATAACAACATGGATGGAGAAAGCGATTAGAAGTGCATTGAAGCAGAGAAGCAAATAGAAAATAAAGTTATAAAAAGTGATGGATGTTTCCAGTCTCGCAACGATTATTCCTAAAACTATTACCACTGGTACTAAAGTGGCTAAATCCAGAAGGTCAATAATATCTGAAACAATTCTAAATAATGTGTTTACCGGCTGAGTAAGAATATAATCTATTTCTCCTTTATTAATCATCCAGCCAATCGCATATGCACTCCTTAGGAAAAACTGACTTACGATATCAATTAAATTGAATGTCATAAAAAAAAGTAAGGTTTGATAGAGGCTAAACCCGGCCAAGGTTTGGGTTTTGGTTAAAAGGGCAATAATAAAAATAAAAAAGAAAGAGAAACGAATTAACTTTCCTGAAATCAAAAATATTGAATGGAGACGCGATTCAATGTAATATTCACGAAATCTCATCTTGGCTAATCTCGTCCATACTCGTAGGTATTTCATAATTTGAAATTCCTGCCTGCCGGCAGGCAGGTGCAATTTGACATTTGAAATTCCCGGCCTTGTCTCGACTTTGTCGAGGACGGGTTGAAATTTGAAATTGATATTAGCCTCCCCAGGCTTCATAAGCTTTTAAGCCTTTGTTCCAAACAAATTTTGTAACTGAAAAAACCGCAAAAAGCCAAAGTGTTGAGATCAAGATTACCCGAATCGACTCAATATATGATAATTTACCAAGAAAAATACTGATCGGATAATATAAAAGATAAGGAAATGGGGTTAGTTTGATAACAGATTGAATGGTAGCTGGCAATACATCCAACGGAAAATAAGCGCCTGCTGAAAATTCCAGTATCAAGAGCATCATAAATTGTAAGCCCCAGACTTGAGGGGTCCAAAATCCCGTCGTTGACACTAAGATACCCATGTAAAAATAAATTAAAATTGCAATAAAGGTTGCTAGCAAAAATAACAAAAAAGTTAATATTCCTGCCGGTTGAACAAAAGGAATTTGGAAAAAAATAGTTGGAATAATAATTATTAGAATAATTGAAACCAGGCTAGTTAATTTATAGACTAAATCAACGGTAAACCAATAGGAAAAATAACCAATCGGTTTTAATAAGTAAGAGAAAAATTTTCCCCATGATTGTAGTTCCTGAGCAATCTGATCAGTCGCGCTGATAATTACAAATTGGCGAAGAATAGTCGCTAAGAATACATAAGTAATAATCTGTTCCCTGTCAAAATTAAAAAGAATTATTCTTGTCTTAAAAACTTGTGTCCAAAGAAAATATAAAGTGATCAAAAGTAAAATAGCCCGAAATTGACTAATTAAATATTCCCAGCGGTAAACAAGAACATTAGCAAATGTGATTCGCGCGACTGCGAGATATTTCCTCATTTATTTTTTGCAAAAATTAATCTGATTATTTCTTCGATCGGCGGTTCCTCTATCGAAAGATCGTTAATCGGCAACCGCTTGAGAAGTTGGCCGGTGACATCAGCCACCCTGTTTCTTTCAACCTCAATTTTGGCATTTGAAAGATCAAAATTAATAATCGTTCCATATTCCTTAAGATTTTCTTTATCGATTTCTTTTGTAAAATCAAGACTAATGATTTTATTCTTGGCAAACTTTGTTACTATTTTTGAAAGTTTACCGTCGTAGATAATTTTCCCACTGTTAATAATAATTACACGCTCGCAAAGCTTTTCGACATCATCCATATAGTGAGATGTCAGAATTATTGTGGCATTAAATTTCTGGTTGTAGTCTTTAATAAAATCATGCATGTTTTTCTGGGCAATAATATCAAGACCGATTGTCGGCTCATCCAGGAAGAGAACTTTGGGTTGGTGAATCAGCGCCGCGACAAGTTCAGCCTTCATCCGTTGCCCAAGCGATAATTTTTTTACTTGGGTTTTCAAAAGGTCACCAATATCTAATATTTGTGAAAGATAGTCTATCCGCTGTCTGAAATCCTTATCGGAAACTTCATAGATTTCTTTATTGAGAAGAAATGTTTCATAAGCAGGTAGATCCCACCAGAGTTGATTTTTTTGACCAGCCACAAAGACAATTTGTTTTTGAAAATTGCTTTTTCTTTGCCAGGGGATAAATCCTAAAACTGAGATTTCGCCGGATGTTGGATAAAGAAGACCGGACAAAACTTTGAGGGTTGTTGTTTTACCGGCCCCATTTGGCCCAATAAAACCTACTAATTCTCCCTCTTCAATTTTAAAAGATATGTTATCCACTGCTTTGGTTTCTTTGTATTTTCGATGAAAAAATGATTTTAGAGTTTGACCTATTCCGGGATTTTTTTGCGGAACTTTATATATTTTTGTCAGATTTTGAACCTTGATCACAGTCATGTCTGAATTCTAGCATAGACTTACGATATTAATTCTGTCCAGAAGTTATGTCATCGCGAGTCGAATCTTGTTCGACGTGGCGATCTTTTATATTCGCTCGCAGAACACCGTGGACTATTAGTCCACGGATGAATGCGAGAGAATACATACTTCCGAGGAGCGGGATGTTCTGCTCGCTCATGTAAACTTAAAGAACAATACCGAGGACTCTTAGCCCTCGGAAGTTTATAGATTGCTTCGCTGCGCTCGCAATGACAACATCTTCTTCTTTCAGTCGGGTTGATTTTTAGCCTTATTTGGGGTATATTGCAGCCTTGGAGGGAACAAATGCCGGAATATGACAAAGAGAGAGCTGCAGGGAGTCTGACTGGTGAAACAACTAGTACCAGTTCTGACGAAGCGATCAGGGCAATTCTTAGAGATTTAGCTCGTGAATATCACGGTCTCCGTAACACAGAGAAGACTGATGACGCAGAATTGTTCTCAGCAACAGAACAATTGCCTCCGAGACCGATAGGCAGTACATTCCAGCAACCCATAATTACTGAAATTAAGCTTCCTGATTCTTTGAGAGAACCTTCTGAGGAATTAACTGGAAATCAAATTGCGGGGATTAAAGCAGAACAAAAGGTAGCGTATGCGGAACAAGATGATAGGAAAAGACGAAAATTTCGTTTTCCCCTTGGACTTCTAAACGTACTTTTGCATTAAGATTTTAGAAATTACTTAATGAGTCTCTTGAGGGTTTTGCCTGCGGTAAAGCCGGGAAGTTTGTGGCCGGCTATTTGAATCGTGTCACCGGTTTGAGGGTTTCTGCCTTTACGAGTTGCTCTGCTTCTAACTTCGAAAGTCCCAAAACCGGTTATAACCACTTTGTCGCCTTTCGAAAGAGACTCTTTAATTAACCCAAAAACTGAATTAACCGAATCAAAGGCAGCTTTTTTAGTTAGCCCTACTTTTTTGGAAAGTTTTTCTGTAAGTTCTTTTTTAGTCATTTGTTAAATGCGAATGTATGCGAATGGTTAAAATCTATCTTACAAGATTAGATTGTTCTAACAAAGCATTATATCTCAAAAAATATTATTGTCAAATGCGAATGTACGCGAATATTACTTGGCGATGTCAACTGCTCGAGTTTCTCGAATAACTGTAACCGTAATTTGGCCAGGATATGTTAATTCCTTTTCCAGTTTTTCTCGAATAGCGTGTGAAAGAGTAACTATACCATCATCGTCAACCATGGTCGGCTCGACAATTACCCTAACTTCTCTGCCAGCCTGAATTGCGTAAGCTTTATCAACCCCCGAGAAAGAGGCCGCAATTTTTTCAATATCCGAAAGACGCCTCAGGTAGTCTTCAACTGGTTCATGCCGGGCTCCGGGTCTGGCACCGGAAACTGCATCGGCAATATGAACAATCACTGATTCTATAGAAGTGAAGGGCTCGTCTTCATGATGTTGAGCAATACAAGCAATAACTTCTTTGGGAAAACCCCATTTTTTAGCAAGTTCCACTCCTAGCTGGACATGAGTGCCCTCTTTTTCTACTTCGATTTTTCCGATGTCATGAAAAAGTCCGCCAGTTGCGCAAATGGTAACATTGGCGCCTAATTCTTCGGCAATTTTTTTGGCAATTTTGGCTGTTTCAATAGACGCTATCAGTTGATTTTGGCCGTAGGAATATCGGAATTTTAATCGGCCTAATCCATCAAGGGCTTCTTGGGATAAGTTGTAAAGACCCAATTCACCGGCAGCCCGCCTGCCTGCTTCAGACATATCTTGGTCCACTAATCTTTTGGCTTTGGCAACTGATTCCTCTATCCTTGTGGGCTGGATCCTCGTATCTTTTACTAGCCACTCCAGTGCAATTCTGGCAATTTCACGGCGAATTGGATCAAATGAAGAAAGCCTCACCTCATCTGGTACATCACTATCCAGTTCGACATCAACGCCGGTTGCCAGTTCAAAAGCCCGGATGTTGCGGCCTTCTTTGCCGATAATTCTGCCTTTAATATCTTCAGACTCCAGCTTTACAACAGAAACTGTGTATTCGGCTATCCAGTCAGTAGCACCGGCAATCATGGCATTGGCCAGTATTTCGCGGGCCAGATGTTGCGACTGCGACTTAATTTCTTCTTCAGCCTCTTTTATCCTTTTGGCAACTTCATCTTTAAGTTGAGATTCTAAATTTTCGATAATGAGTGTTTTTGCTTCTTCGGATGTCAAAGAGCTTGTTTTTTCAAGTTTGGTAACAAGATCGCTTCTTAGCCTGGAAATTGCATCCTCTTGAGTGGATAAAGCAACCCTTAGGTCTGCTAACTGTTTCTCTTGTTTTTCGATTTGAGCTATTCGCTGATCAAGTGAATCTTCTTTGGCCGCTATTCTTTTTTCAAACTCTAAGGATTCCTGTCTAATCCTGGTAGCTTCTTCTTCGGCGGCTTTTCTTATGCGGTAGGCTTCGTCTCTGGCGTCTTGAATTATCTCGCGAGCCGTAGCTTTTATATCGAACCGATCTTGTCGTCCTGTTGATTGTTTACCAACAGAAACCACTACCCTTTTAGGATTCTGGGTTAATCTTTTTTTCGGTTTTTGGCCTGGTAAAATTCCAAATGGTGCCATATTTTAAATTTTGGGAAAGAAACAGCAAGAATCCACCGCAACTAACGCGGTTCAAAAAGAAGTGCTTTTGTGGCTATAGTTAAAAGCTTCATTTTTACTTATCACTTGCTTTTTTAACTTTTCTTTCCTTGTTTCTTTGTAAATTTTAATGTTTTTTTTCTAAATTTGCAAATACCTCTCCTATCGTCTCAAAATTAAAGCCGCGACTCGCAAGATATTGATATATTTTTTTCTTAAAATCTCCTTTTGGCAATTTTTGCCAGTTTGCCAGTTTTTTTTCAATCGCTCTTTTAGCAAGTACTGTCTGGTCGGGATACTTAGCGATAATTGAATTGATAATTTCATCGTCTATTCCTTTCTTTTCAAGATCGAACTTAACAAGTGACAAACCCTGCGGCTTTGATCTTATTCGGGACCTGACAAGCCAGTTGGCAAATTCAAAATCGTCAAGATACTTATATTTTTTGAGTTTTAAGACTACCTGTTTGATTAGGGGACTTTCCTTTGCTTGGGAATATTTAATGTTTTCTTTTTGAGAAATTTTCCCGATTAAATAATCAACTACCTCTTTTTCGCTTCTGGGTCGATATGATAAAAATCTCAGTGATTGATCCATAAGCTTTCCAAGTTCGTTTTCTTTTATTAACTTTTCAATTTGGGATTGGGTTAGGCTTTGACTAATTTTCAAGTTGTATTTGAGAAGAACATTTTCATCAGCTGCGAAACCAAATTCTTCGTCTAAAAAAATATTAAATCTATTTTTTCTTTTTTTCTGAGGCTCAATCGAAGTAATAAGGGGCATTAAGCTGCGGCAATTTCTTCTAAAATTTCCTCATCTTCCGATTCTGAGTTGGTAACCTTGGGTTTTGTGGGTAGACCCTTTTTAACTTTGGCCCAAATTTCCTTTTCCAAAACAGCAAATTCCTTTTTGTGTTCCCGGAAATATTCCTTGGCACTTTCCCTGCCCTGGCCTAGCATTTTGGCGCCCCAGCGGAAGAATGCTCCGCTTTTGGTAACAAGACCTAATTCGAGTGCGACATCCAGAAGTCCACCCTCTTTTGAAATTCCTTCCTCGGCCATGATGTCGAATTCGGCGACTCTAAAAGGAGGGGCGATTTTATTTTTAACTATTTTTACCCGATGACGGGTACCGATCACCTTATCGCCTTCCTTTATATTATCTATCTTACGAATATCGATTCTGACTGACGAGTAGAATTTCAAAGCCCGCCCGCCGGGAGTAACTTCCGGATTGCCAAACATCACGCCGATTTTTTCCCGAAGTTGATTGGTAAAAATAACGACAGTTTTTGATTTGGAAATTGCACCGGTTAATTTTCTCAATGCCTGAGACATTAATCTTGCTTGAACCCCCATCATCGAATCGCCCATTTCTCCTTCTATTTCAGCCCTTGGTACAAGAGCGGCAACAGAGTCAATAATAACAACGTCGATTGCGCCGGAACGAATTAAGGTTTCGGTTATTTCAAGTGCCTGTTCCCCCGTATCCGGCTGGGAAATAAGAAGATCGTCCAGAGTAACGCCAACTTTTTGAGCCCAAGCTGGATCAAGGGCATGTTCGGCATCAATTAGTGCTGCCGAGCCGCCGTTTTTTTGGGCCTGGGCAATAATTGAAAGAGCCAAGGTTGTTTTACCGGATGCTTCCGGGCCAAAGATTTCAATGATTCTGCCGCGAGGAAGTCCGCCGGCTCCTAAAGCCAGATCGACAGGCACTGCCCCGGTTGGAATTGTTTCAATTTCAAGTTTGCCTATTGACTCGCCCATTTTCATAATGGAACCCTTGCCGTATGCTTTTTCGATTTGAGAAATTGCGGTGAGGATTGCTTGCTTTTTAGCGTCAGTGGTCATATTTTCCCGCGGCAGTTCAGACTAGTTTTACTATAGATTTGCTAAAAATACAAGAGGTGATAGAATATCCTAGACTTTTTGTGTTTTAGAGTTATAATCAAATGCTTTAGCATTTGGCGGGGTGTAGTTCAGTTGGCCAGAACGCCAGGCTGGGGGTCTGGAAGTCGTCGGTTCAAGTCCGACCACCCCGACCCTTCGACTCACTTCGTTCGCTCAGGGTCTTCGACCCGCGAAGTGGGGTGAAGGGCGTGGAGACAGCGCAGAATTCACTTGCAGAAATAAAACATTTAAAGTTGTATACAAAGAGGAATATGCAACTTTAAAAATTTCACCCCCGATGTGTACAAGCATTCATACGTCGGGATTAAAATTGCTATTTGACAAAGTTCAATTAAATAGGGTTATATATTAGGTATGTCATTTCTAGACTTCTTTAAAAATCTGTTTGGCAAGAAAGACAAAGGACCAGATCAGCCGCAAGAAGGAATGGATCAGCCCTCACCACAGCAGACCCCACAAACAGGTCCTGCACAAACATCAACACCTCCCCCGACGAGCCAGTCCTAAACTCGGCTAGAATTGTGATTTTTTACTATCGATTTATTGGAAATTTTAATATGAAGTGATCTTTTTGCGATCGCTTATTAACGTTTAGGACTCTGCTTTCCTTTTCTGGCCTTTTGGGCCAAGCCGTATTTGCGGCGTTCTTTAACTCTAGAATCACGGGTCAAAAGGTGGGCCTTTTTTAAAATGGGACGAAAGTCGGAATTTGCTAGAATAAGTGCACGCGACAGGCCATGAATAACAGCTTCGAGCTGGCCATTTTTACCAGATCCTTCAACTTTAATAGTTGCAAAATAAGCACCATCTGATTTTGTCAAAACAAAAGGCCTTTGCCATTTAATTTTAGCAATTTCTCCCGGAAAGTATTGCTCTATCGGTTTTTCATTAACAATCATCTGGCCCTTTCCTTTAAACAATCGTACTCTGGCTGCGGCTTCTTTTCTTCGACCATGGGCTACAACGAATTCTGCGTTCTTTTTTTTACTGGCAGATGTTGATTTTATCTGATCTTTTGGTTTCATTTTCTTGCAACCACTGAAGACACTGATTTATTTTCAGTATTTTCAGTTTTCCTTTCAGTGATTTCAGTGGTTGCAGGTTTTTTGATCACTGAAGGCGCTGAGTCTTTGAATTTATCCTGGTAAGGGTGATCGGTATCCGGATAGATGTAGAGTTTCTTGAGCATAAGTTTACCAAGTTTGGACTTAGGAAGCATACCAATAACCGCATGTCTTATTAAATTTTCTGGTTTTTGTTTTCTCGCCTGAGAGGCGGTTTTAACATAAAGACCGCCCGGATATTGGGAATGGTGATAATATTTTTTCTGACTTTCTTTCTTGCCGGAAAGAATTATATCTTTGGCGTTAATGACAACAATATAATCCCCTGTATCCAGATTAGGGGTGTAATAGCTTTTATTTTTACCCATTAGGATCTGGGCGGTTTCCGATGATAAACGTCCTAAAATTTTATTTTTAGCATCAATAAGATGCCACTCTCTTTGAATGTCTGCTGATCTAATGTTTTTCATTTTTTGATTTTCGCGGATTTGTAGCGGATTTTCGCTGATTTTTGGTCGTCGCAGAGGACACAGAGGCTCTTTGCTTTTTCTTAATTCTCTGTGCCTTCTTTTTATTCTCTGTGTTTTCTGTGATCCCTTCTTTCCAGTCTAAAAGCTCAATTCTGGCCATTGGGGCATTATCTCCGCGCCTGGGACCCATTTTAGTAATCCTTGTAAATCCGGATGTCCTATTCTCGTAAAGCCCTTTGGCCTGTTTAAATAGACTTTTAAATGCCTGGCTGGTTAATTTAGACGCCAGTAGTCTATTTGAGCTAAGGCGATTCTTTTTCGCTTCTGTTACTAATTTCTCAACCTGAGACCTGGCAAATTTAGCCTTCGCCAGGGTGGTATTAATAGAACCATTTACAAACAGGGAGCTTGTTAAATTACCAAGCAGCGCGTGTCTCGCGTTAGTGTCCCTGTTAAGCTTACGTCCAAATCTTGCGTGCCTCACTCTTTAATAAGTCCTTTCTCTTTTAATTTCTCTTCAACTAAACTAATCGACTTTGGACCCATGTTCTTCATCTTGAGAAGCTCTGTTTTCTGTTTAGCCATGAAATCACCAATGGTTTCAACTTTTTCTGACTTTAAACTATTAGTTAGCCTCACCGGTAAGTCTAATTCTTCAAGTGATGTTTTTAAGAGATCTTCGGAAATTGGCTCAACTTCGATTGCTTTTGGTTTTTTAACACCAGATGTTGGTTGATGAATCACCATAAAATGATCCGCTAAAATCTTCGCCGCTTCTTTTAGTGCTTGTGACGGTTTAATCGTTCCATCAGTTGTTATTTCAAGAGTTAACTTATCATAATTTGTCAGTCTTCCTACACGCGTTGCCTCAACTTTGTAATTGACGCTTAGAACAGGTGAGAAATTGGCGTCAATTGGAATGACACCGATTTCACCACTTCTCCTTTCATCTGCCAGTGAATAGCCAGTCCCATTCTCAGCCATCAGATGAGATGATAACTTTGCTTTAGAATCAACTAAATGGGCAAGAGTTAAATCACCATTAATAATCTCAACTCCGGCAGCTTTCTGGATATCTTTTGCTTTTACCTCTTTCGGTCCCCGGACGTCCAGAACCAACTTTACTGGCTTGTCCGACGAAATAGTTAATCTGACTTTTTTAAGATTTAGGATAAATTCAACAATGTCCTCGGCCATTCCAGTCATTGATGTAAACTGATGCCGAACGCCGGTGATTTTTGCTTGGGTAATGGCAGCACCGGGAAGTGAAGTCATAAGAACCCTGCGCAGAGAATTACCGAGAGTATGGCCATAACCTTGATCTAAAGGTTCAATAACAAATTTTCCAAAATCCTGGGTTTCTTTTTCTGTTTGAACTTCAATTAGCGATAAATCAAGCACTCAAATTTCACCTCCTTTATCTCGAGTAGTATTCTACAATCAACTTTTCATTAATATTTGCTTCTAAATCCTCACGTTTTGGTAATGCGATAATTTTTCCAACTAGCGCTTTTTTTTCAAGCCAGGATGGCAATTTTGCATCCTTTGTGTTTTCTGTTGTTTGTTTTATGAACTGAAAACCCGTGGCTTTAGTGGAAAGGGAAATAACATCGCTGATTTTAACATTAAATGAAGGAATAGTCACTTTTTTCCCATTAACCAAAACATGACCATGAGAAACTAGTTGTCTTGCCGCAGGACGACTGGCTGCTAAATTTAATCTATAAATAATATTATCGAGTCTGGTTTCCAAAAGTGTAAGCAGTGCTTCCCCGGTCAAACTCCTTTTGCGAGATGCTAAACTGAAATATCTTTTGAACTGTCTCTCTAAAAGTCCGTACATTCTTTTTACCTTTTGTTTTTCTCTCAGTTGCTGTCCATATTCAGAGATTTTTCTACGGCCCTTTAAACCATGTTGGCCAGGAGGAGGTGCATTTTTTCTAATAACTGGGCACTTAGCTGAACCACAGATGGCAACTCCTTCTGCTCGACAAAGCCTATGTTTTGGACCTGTATAACGCGCCATAGCTAGACCCTTCTCCTTTTTGAAGCTCGAGGACCATTATGTGGAATTGGTGTCACATCGGCAATCATAGAAATATTAATGCCCGCCGCTTTAAAGGCCCTGATTGCTCCGTCTCTTCCTGGTCCTGGCCCCTTGACATAAACTTCAACAGATGTGAGGCCTTTCTCTTTGGCCTTCTGGGCAACCTGCTCGACTGCGGTAGTCGCTGCATAGGGGGTTGATTTTCTGGCACCTTTAAAACCACTACTACCAGCTGAATTCCACAAAAGGGTATTACCATCCTGGTCGGTGATCGTCACAAGCGTGTTATTAAAAGTGGCTGTGACATAAGCACGGCCGCGGCCATTGGTAATCTTTAAATCTTTCGATTTTTTAACTTTTTTGTTAATTTTTTTGGTCATTTACTTTCCAGACTCCTTTGTACTTTTCCCGGTTGGGGCTGTCCCCATTCGCGCAGTAACTTCTTTCCTGACGGTACCGATAGTTACTTTTTTCCCTCTTTTTGTCCGGGCATTGACTCTTGTTCTTTGGCCTCTCACAGGTAAATTTTTACTGTGTCTTAAACCACGATAGCTTGCAATTTCCTGAAGTCTTTTGATATTACTTTGGGTTTCTCGCCTCAAGTCACCCTCCACTTTGTATTTTTCTATTTCTCTGGCAAGTTTATTGACTTCTTCTTCTGATAGGTTTTTAGTTCTCTTATTCGGGTCCAGACTGCAGTCTGCAAGAATTTTTTTTGCCAAAGTCGCACCGATTCCGTATATATACGGCAGCGCGGCCTCTATTCTTTTCTCACTTGGCAAATCTACACCAGCAATTCTAGCCATGCTAACCTTGACGCTGCTTGTGACGGGGATTACTGCAGATCACATACAGCCTGCCTTTCCTTTTAACTATTTTGCAGTTTATGCATCTTTTTTTAACGCTTGCTTGAACCTTCATCTGTATCTAAAAGTTATTCTGCCTTTTGCTAAATCGTATGGTGTCATTTCTATCTTTACTTTATCTCCGGGTAAAATGCGCACATAATGTATCCTCATCTTACCAGACAGATGACATAAAACATTTTTATCAGCTTCAACGCTAGGAAGTTGCCCAGCCTTTACCAAAACTCTAAACATGGTATTTGGTAGAGCCTCAATTACTTCTCCTTCAACTTCTATAACTCCCGCTTTCATACTTTAAGGGGACAACCTACGGTTTTTCCCCTTAATATTCTCCTTCCCCTTTAGTGGACAAATTTAAACTGGCAGAGCCAGATTCAAATTTAATTAAAGTAATAAATTCTAATTTTACCAGATTCATAAATACGGCGTCAATACTATAGGGCCACTTTTAGTTACTGCGACAGTTTGTTCAAATAAGCCCGCAAGCGAGCCGTCAATAGTTGATATCGTCCAGTTATCTTCCTCCAGCTTGACATCGCCAGAACCTTGTGCGTAAATCACTTCTATTGCTAAAACCATATTTTCTAAAATTTTTGCCCCTGTTGCCTTTTTACCAAACCCTGGAATCATTGGTTCCTCATGAAGGTTTTGACCAATTCCATGTCCAGTCAGGTTTTTAACAATTGAAAATCCAGCTTTTTCAATTTGCTCCTGAATCGTTGCTGATATATCGCCAATTCTATTTCCTATTTTTGCCTGTCTAATGGCGTTTACTAAAGTACTCTTTCCAACTGATAAAAATTTTTTAACATTGTCTTTGACTTCACCTATCGGAACCGTGATAGCCATATCACTATGAAAACCTTTAGAGAACACACCAATGTCAATCCCTAAGATATCACCGTTTTTTAAAATGCGGTCTTTAGGAATTCCATGAACAACTTGTTCATTGACTGTCGTACAAATTGCCCATTTATAGTCATCAACTGTCATAAAAGATGCAGCTGCCTTTCTTTTATTAATTTCTTCTTGTGCAATAATATCCAGATCACGACAGCTAATACCCACCTTTACATTTTTTAAAATAATTTTTAGTACTTGGGCACAAATTTGCCCTGACATTTTCATAAGTGCGATTTCTTCGTTGGTTTTAACTATACTAGGACTGTTTCGTAACTTTTGCATCTTCCAGCCGCCTTTCAATATCTTCTGCAACCTCCTCAATAGTCCTATCACCATTTATTTCTTCAAGAATTCCTCTTTGTCTGAAATAAGAAAGAAGGGGTTCAGTCAATTCATGATAGACTTGTAGTCTTTTGGTTACCACAGGTAAATTATCATCGTCTCGGGCTCTTCTGATTAGTCTTTGAATACCTTCCTGGTCGGAGACTTTTATATAAAAAACTTTATCGATGTCTTTTTCTAAGCCTTCAATTTGAGCATAATTTCTTGGATAACCATCAAGGATGTAACCGCTTCCGTAATCAGATTGACTGATTCGAGACTTTAAAGTCTTAATGGCAATTTCATCAGGAACAAGTACCCCGACTTCCAGGGCTCTTTTAATTTGGAATGACTCAGAGTCTTGACTTGCGGCTTTATCCCGAAACAACTGACCCATTTCAATAACGGGAAGTTTAAGCTTCTTCGCAGCAAGCTTTGCCTGCGTCGATTTCCCTGAACCTTGGCTTCCTAAAAAAATAATTTTCATAGATTTACTTTGATCTCCTTAAAAAGGAATCGTAATCTCTCATTACAAGATGAGACTCAACTTGCTTGGAAGTCTCAAGAATTACGGCAACCACTATCAAAAGTCCTGTACCGCCGATTAACAGCGTTGTAATACCTGTGAACGCCTGTCCAATTGAAGGAAGTATTGCAATAAGTCCTAAAAATATTGCACCAAAAAGGGTAACTCTCAAGGACACATAATCCAAAAAGGCCTTTGTCGGAGTTCCGGGTCTTATTCCTGGCAAAAATCCTCCTTGTTTCATTAACATCTCCGAGATTTGTTTGGTATTAAAAACAACTGTGGTGTAAAAATATGTAAAAGCAACTACTAATAAAAAGTAGGTAATATTATAGGCATAACCTTCCGGGGAAAAGAATCTTTGAATATCTTGCGCGAAATTGGCTAGGGACACACTGGGCGAACTTTCAAAAAATCTAGCAAAGGTTGTCGGCAGTAGAATTAGGGAAATTGCAAAAATAATAGGGATAACGCCGGCTTGATTAACTCTATATGGAATATAGCTGGTCACCGCTGCTCCTGTGCCTGCGCGCCTTGAATAATTTACTTGAATAGGACGTCTTGCCTCTGTAACTATCACAATCGAAACAACTACAATAATAGCCATTGCGATAAAGATTAAAATATTCCTAAACTGAGAGGGATCAAAGACCGAGGCTGTCTGGGCAAAACCTATTGGCAGTCTTCCGACTATTCCGGCAAAAATTATCATCGAAATGCCATTACCGATACCTTTTTCTGAAATTAATTCGCCTAACCACATTAAAAATATGGTACCGGCGGTTATAGTGGCTATCAGAGACAACAAGGTTAGTGGGGTAACTTGAGTAATAATTTGCGAATTTCGGAGAAGTATATACATACCAAAGGCTTGAATAGTAGTTAAAGGGACAGTCAGATATCGTGTATACATATTAATTTTCTCCCGTCCAGCTTCGCCTTCTTTAGCTAACTGTTCCAGTTTAGGAAATACTAACTGTAAAAGTTGTATTATGATGCTGGCATTAATATAAGGATTTAAACCAAGAGACATTACAGAAAAATTTGCCAGCGTTCCTCCGGAAAAGATATCAAGAAGTGAAAGCAGTTGACTTTCGGAAAAAAGTTGTTTCAGTGAGGCTACATCGACCCCAGGCACTGGTATGTGAGCAAATATTCTAAAAATAAGAAAGATAAAGGCTGTAAACAGAATTCTTCTTCTCAGATCTTTAACTTCAAAAATTTTCAGTATTGCTTTTAGATATTTCATTTACTTTTTGGGTGCACTGTTGTTGATTTTGCCTCCCGACTTTATAATTTTTTTAGCTGCGCTTTTTGAAACTGGCAAATTATTAATAGTAAATGCTCTGCTAATCTGTCCATCGCCCAATATTTTTACTCCATAAATTTTTGCTTCAGATTCTGTTACAATTCCGAATTTAATCAAGGCCTCAAGGTCAATACCGGAAACATTATTGGGTAGAATATTTAATGCTTTCAAATTTACGATAAGGGGTTTTGTAGAAATTTTAGAATTATTTTTACCGCGCCTTACGGGAAGCCTTTTAATAAGCGGTCTTGTACCCCCTTCAAAGTGCGGATGGGTGATGGGTAGTTTGCCTCTTGCATTCTGTCCTTTCGTCCCACGACCTGCTGTTTTCCCTTTGCCAGAACCGTGGCCGCGTCCAATTCTCTTTGTCCTCTTTGTGGTTAGTTTTGGTAGAGTATCTAGTTTCATTTCATTAGTTTTTGTAAAGCTTGCAGTGTCGCATAAACATTAGATGCTTGATTTTTAGTTCCTAAAACTTTACTGGAAATATTTCTTATACCAGCTGCCTCAACGACGGTGCGAACAGCCCCGCCAGCAATAATGCCTGATCCTTCCGGTGCTGGTTTGAGTAATACTTTTGCGGCTCCTCTTTTTAGAAAGATGTCGTGGGTAATAGTCCCGTTTATCATATGTACGGATATTAGATGTTTTTTAGCATAGCTGGCTGCTTTTCTGATGGCAGAGGCCACATCTCTGGCTTTGCCCAGCCCGACTCCAACCTGGCCTTTTTTATCACCTACGACAACTAAAACTGAAAAGCCTATTTTATTCCCGCCTTTTGTTTTTTTAGAAACGCGATTAACCTGTACGACCTTTTCTTCGTATTCATTTGCCTGTTGGATGAATCGACCTTCTGCAGTCATTTAAAAATTTAATCCTCCCTTCCTTGCGCCTTCGGCTAGTGATTTAACTCTTCCATGGTACTTAAAACCGCCACGGTCAAAAATAACCTTTTTGATGTTTTTTTTGGTTGCCTCTTTTGCCAAATTGGCACCAACCTCAAAAGCTTTATTTAACTTACTAGCTTTTTTACTAGCGTCAGCAGGTAAATCCATGTCTGATGAAGCAACAACTGTCACTTTTGAAACATCATCGACTAGTTGTGCATAAATATATTTGTTAGAACGAAATACAGCCAGTCTGAGTACTTTAGGTGAGCCCATTATTTTTTTTCTTACTCTTTTGTGTTTTAAGATCCTCTGTGATTTCTTATTTATCATATACTACCCCCGACAGCCTTAACTGTCTTGCCGGCTTTTCTTCTAACTATTTCGTCAATATACTTAATCCCCTTGCCTTTATAAGGTTCCGGCGGCCTGACTCTTCTTATTTTCGCTGCTGTCTCGCCGACCAGTGCCTTGTCTGTGCCAGAAACAATAATTTTGTTTTCTTTTGTTTCAATCTGAATTCCTGGAACCGAATTGATAGTAACTGGATGAGAATAACCAACGTTTAGTACCAAATCTTCACCTTCTTTTGCGGCGCGATAACCGGTACCAACTATTTCTAAAGTTTTCTGATGACCATCAAGGGCCCCTTTAATCATATTAGCAATCAAGCTCCTGGTTAAACCATGAAGAGATTTAGAAAATTTATTTTCCGATTTTCGGGAAACTCTTATTTTATCCTCTGTCACTTCGACTTTTACTTCCGGACGAAATCTAAAAGAAAGATTCCCTTTCGGGCCGGAAACATTAATTTCTGAGTTCTCGACTTTAACGCTTACTCCTTGCGGTATTAATATAGGTTGTTTGCCGATCTTTGACATATTTCTTTACCAAATCTGGCAGATGATTTCACCGCCAAGATTTTTTGCTTTCGCCTCGCTTCCGGTCATTACACCATTTGGCGTAGAAATAATAACAATACCCCTACCCCCTTTTAATTTTTTGATATTTTTACTTTTTGTATAGACACGCAGACCCAATTTTGAAACTCGTTTAATCTGCCAAACTTTGGGTTTTCGGCCTTCATACAAAAGTTCGATTTCGATCTCTGGCTTGTCTTTCAGGTCGCGGGTACTTTTTTTAGTAACTTTACTCACAACTTTCTCCTTTTCCAAGACTTTAGCAATTTGCAATTTAAAACCTGAATAGGGAACAAAAACCTTCGGCTTTTGCGCCATGTACCCATTTTTGATAGTAACCAACATATCAGCTATCGGATCCATACGCCCTCCTTCGTCGGGAATTTTAAATTTAAAATTTCAAATTTAAAATTAATTATCACCATGATGCTTTTTTGACTCCCGGTATTTCACCACGATGAACAAGATCCCTGAAACAAAGACGGCAGATACCGAATTTTCGCAAGTATCCTCTGGGTCTTCCACAGAGCCGGCAACGATTCCGATGTCTTATTTCAAATTTTAACTTTTGTTCGTTTTTAACAATTTTTGATTTTTTAGCCATTGTAACCTCCTGTTAATTCTAATTTTTTTTGAATGGGATCCCTAAAAGTTCAAATAGTCTTTGTGATTTTTGCTTATTACTATTTCTGATAACTATTGTAGCCACTAAACCTCTAATCTTATCAATTTTAGAGTAGTCAATTTCTGGAAAAAGGATCTGTTCATCAATTCCTAAACTATAATTGCCAAACTCGTCGAAGCTAGAGGGTGTTAGTCCTCGAAAATCACGCATTCTGGGCAAAACAATTGAAATTAATTTTTCAAAAAAGTACCAAGCCTTTTTACCACGCAAGGTCACCATTGCCCCGATTGGGTCTTTTTCTTTTAACTTAAAAGAAGAAATTGATTTTTTCGCTTGTCTAGTAGCAGGTCTTTGTCCCGTAATTGTCGCAAGCTGATCCTTGACTCTTTCAAGTACCTCTTTGTTGCTGATGGCTTCGACCACGCTGCTATTTATAACAATTTTCTCAATTCTTGGCACTGCCAGATCATTTGACAGTTCAAATTCTTCCTTCAATTTGGGCAATGCTACTTCTTGATACTTTTTATTAAGATTCGTCATGCTAGCTCCTCTGGGCTGTTAATTCACCTTTACATTTTTTACAGAGTCTCGTTTTTGTTTTTCCTTCAATAATAAATCCTATCCTAGTTAATTTTGAACATTTTGGGCAAATAATTCTAACCTTAGAAACAGGAATTGGTCTGGCGATTTCATAAATACCAGCGCTTTGACTCCTGGTAGCTTTTCGGTGCCTTTTGTAAATATTTACGCCACTAACGATAAGCTTATTTTCAGATGGAAGAACTTTTTCGACTGTTCCTTTTTTCCCCTTATCCCGACCGGATACTATTTGTAATTGGTCTCCAACTTTAAATTTAAACACTTTAGATAACCTCCTTTGCCAGGGATGCAATTTTAACAAATCCCTTATCTTTAATTTCTGAGGCCATTGGTCCAAAAATCCTCGTTGCTCTAGGTATCTTATTTGCATCCACAATCACGGCAGCATTATCGGAAAATCTTATATATGAACCATCCTTGCGGCGTGTTTCTTTTTTGGTTCTAACGATTACGGCTTTCACAATTTCATGGTCCTTAACTTGACCCATAGGATTTGCACCAAAAACAGCACATGTTACTAAATCCCCAAGTTTGGCAAATCGGGTACCGGAGCCTTTCCCGATTCCGATAACTCTAAGGCGTTTGGCGCCACTATTGTCGGCAACTTTTAATATCGACCTTTTTGCGACCATTTATTTCAAAACCTCCATCACCTTAAAATGAATATCTTTTGAAATTGGTTTGGTCTCCATAATTTTGACTTTTTGGCCAACCTTAACTTCTAAATCATTGCGGGCTTTAAATTTCTTAGTCTTGGTAATTAATTTTTTATAAAGCGGATGCCTAACTTTTGTACTAACTTTGACAACAACTGTTTTTTGCATCTTGTCGGAAATTACAATTCCCGTTTTAACTTGAGGCATTTTTCTCCTTTCCTGTTTCTGTCTTTTCATGGTCGTCTGTGCTTTTCTGAATGAAAATTTTGGCATTCAATATAGTCTTCACTTTGGCGATATCCTTTTTTATTTGTTTTAGGCAGTGAACATTTTTAGCCTTTCCCATTCGCAGCTCTATAAGAGCATCGGTTTTTTCTTTCTCTAACTGGCCAATTTTTTTCTCTAGATCACTAGTGCTACCGGTCTTTAGGTTACCAAAATCTTGTTTTTTCATCTTGAGATCATCTTAGTTTTTATTGGTAATTTATTTGCTGCTAATCTCATTGCTTCCTGGGCAATTTTTGCATCAATCGCTCCCATTTCAAACAGGATTAAGCCAGGTTTTACAACTGCAACATAGCCTTCGACATCCCCCTTGCCTGATCCCATTCTCGTTTCGGCGGGTTTTTTGGTTACCGGTTTATCCGGAAAAACTCTGATCCAAATACGACCGCCTCTTTTGGTATAGTGGGTCATTGCCCGACGGGCAGCCTCAATTTGTCTGGCAGTTAACCAAGCTGTCTCCAGACTCTTTAATCCATATGTGCCAAAGGAGATGGTGCTGCCACGAGTAGCTATACCCTTCATCCTGTTTCTAAATTGTTTTCTATATTTTGCTCTTTTAGGCGCTAACATATGCTCTCCTTCGGAGGAATTTCTAATTTCTAATTTCTAATTTCCAATATTTGAAATTTGACATTTGAAATTGGTAATTATTTGAAATTCTCATTAGCTCTCCCCCTTAAATATCCAAACCTTAACACCAATAATCCCGGATCTGGGTACCTTGGCATCAATTTTTGCAAAGTCAATTTCAGCTCTAAGAGTCTGCAGAGGTATCGAACCTTCTTTGATCGTTTCACGCCGGGCAATTTCCGAGCCGCCAAGTCTTCCAGCTAAAGAAATTTTAACGCCTTTTGCTCCAGATCTTTTGACCCGTTCTAAAGATTGTTTCATCACCCTTCTAAAGGGGAATCGTCTTGCAAGTTGGTCAGCAATATTAACTGCAATCAGGTAAGCATCTAAATCTGGGGATTTTACCTCTTCAAATCTAATATCTAATTTGCTTGCATCGGTAATCTTAAATTTCTTCATCAGGGCCGATTTTAACTGTTCATGACCCGTCCCCCCCCGGCCAATAGCAACCCCAGGCCTCGAAACATGAATTGCGATAATTCTTTTGTCAAAGGAACGCTCAATTTCGACCTTAGAAATTCCAGCTGCTTTTAAGATCTCCATCAAAAACTTTCTAATTTTTTGATCCTCTAAAAGCTGCTGCGCATAAATATTATCTTTAGCGGCGAACCAACGCGAACTCCAGGTATAAACATTACCAAGCCTGAAGCCAATAGGATTAACTTTTTGTCCCACAGAACCTCCCTTCGATCGGTAGTGAAAAGTGAAAAGTGAAAAGTGAAAAGTTATTGAAAAATTTTTCTAAATTTTGATTTGTCATTTTGTCGCTTTTGACTCCTTTGATACTTTTGATACTGATCCTCTTGATGCTTCTGGTACTTCTGGCACCTTTGATACTTCTTTCCTTTGTTCTCCTTCGAGTACTACTTTAATATGGCTTGTTCTTTTTAGAATCGGATGAGCGCGCCCTCGTGCCACGGCTTTAAACCTCTTAAAAACAATACCCTTAGTTACCGAAATTTCCCTGAAAGTTAAACTATTTTCAGTAAGATCAAAATTGTTTTTAGCGTTGGCAATAGCTGACGCTATGACTTTTTTGAGAGGCAATGAAGATCTTTTGGAAACGTAGTTTAGGATCTCCACGGCTTCTTTCGGTGGTAATTTCTTTATTTGTGCAACGACAAGTCTCACTTTCTCTGGTGATATTCGGACATTTTTCGCAGTTGCCGTTACTTCCATGATTCCTCCTTATTTTTTAGAGGTAGATTTCTCAGTAATTTTGCCATGTCCTCTGAAAGTTCTCGTAGGTGCAAATTCGCCGAGTCTATGACCGACCATTGGTTCACTAACGAAAACATTGATAAATATCCTGCCGTTATGAACTGCGAGAGTATGATTGACAAACTCCGGCGGAATTTGTGAATGTCTGGCCCAAGTCTTAACAGGCTCTTTCTTGCCAGATTCTTTCTGAGCCATAACTTTTTTTAATAATTTCTGATCCACATACGGACCTTTTTTAGACGAACGACTCATGTTTGCATAAGATTCTTAAGTCACCTAAGTCACTTAAGTAACTTATTTTCTCTTCCTTTGCAGGATGAATTTCCCTGACGGTTTATTCTTACTTCTGGTCTTTTTAAAAGCCGGTTTACCCCAGGGGGTCTTAGGATGCATACCAATGCCGGATTTACCTTCACCGCCTCCATGCGGATGCGAGCCCGGATCCATGGCTACGCCTCTAACTTTTGGTTTTTTGCCCATGTGGCGGAGCCTGCCGGCTTTACCAAAAGTAATATTTTTCCAATCAGCATTGCCCACTTGACCAATAGTCGCAAAACAGGCGGCATTAATTTTTCTAAGCTCCTTTGAAGGAAGTTTAAGGTGAATCCATTTGCCTTCTTTAGCTGCAATAATTGCTCCTGTTCCGGCGCTTCTAACTATTTGGGCACCAGCCCCAGGTGTTAATTCGACATTATGAACGACTGTTCCGATTGGCATTTTTCCTACCGGTAGTGCATTTCCTACTTTAATATCAGCTTTTTCTCCAGCAATAATCTGATTGCCTACCTCAAGACCTAGCGGTGCCAAAATGTACTTTTTCTCGCCATCCAAATAATGCAGAAGGGCAACATTGGCTGATCTATTTGGATCATATTCAATAGCGGCAACACGAGCCTTAATATCTCGTTTATTGCGGGTAAAATCAACTATTCTTAGATTTCTTTTATGCCCCCCTCCTTTGCCTCTCACTGTGACTCGACCACCAGATCTGCCTCCGGCTTTTGACAAAGGCGCAACCAGACTTTTTTCCGGTTTAGTTTTGGTAATCTGCGAAAAATCTAAACCGGTTTTAAATCTGGTTCCCGGTGTTTTTGGTTTATAAACTTTGATTGTCATTTCTCCTTCTTACCCTCGGCTTTTTTGTATATCTTTCTCTTTGCCTTTATCTTTGTCTTTTTGTTTTTTACCTTTTGTTTCTGATTTTGGCATAAGCATAGCAATCGTTTGCCCTGATTTAAGATAAACAATTGCCTTTTTGCCGCCGCCGGTCTTTACTTGCTTTCGAGTCTTGGCAACTCTTTTAGTCTTTGGTGCAATATTGGTCATATTTACTCGCATAACATCGACACCGAACTGAGAAAAAACCTGTTTTGCTACCGCGTTTTTGGTTGCCTGCGTTACCACTAGAAAAGTATAAATACCTTTCTCCATCTGCTTATAAGCTTTTTCCGAAAGTATGGCTTTTTTGATAACACTTTTTAATTTCATTTAGCGACTCCTATTGCCTCTTTGGATAGCAATATATTTCTATTCTTAATAATTTCGAAGGCATTGAGATTGGCCATACGACTGACTAGTATTCTCTGAATATTTCGCGTCGCCAGTTTCACATCTTGTCCATTGTTTACCGGTTTGTCGGAAATTACTAAAAGACAATTTCCTTGTAAATCTAATTTTTTAAGTAAACTTGCAATAATTTTCGTCTTAGCTTGAATTTTTTCGATATTAGTAATTACTTTGACACTTCCTTCTTGGGCTTTTAATGAAAATGCACTCACCAGAGCCTTTCTTTTCATTTTCTTAGGCAAAGTTAAAGTTACCTTTCTGAATTTAGGGCCATGGGCAACACCTCCGCCTACCCAAAGCGGTGAGCGGATTGATCCTGCGCGGGCTCTGCCAGTGCCTTTTTGGCGCCAGGGCTTGCGGCCCCCGCCTCTTGTCTGGGAACGAGTTTTTGTAGAACCCGCGTGAACTGACTGGTTTACCGAATAGATGCGAATTGCCTGGGCTAAAAGCTTTTCGTTTGGCTTTTGACCGAAAATTTCGCGAGGAAGAGCAACTTTGCCAATAGATCGGCCGTTTATGTCAAAAGCAGGAGCCAAAAGTCCTCCACCAGCGGATTTAACCTGCCTGCCGGCAGGCAGGCTCTTGACGGTTTTTGTCTTTCTCGGTGCCTTCTGTTTATCTTCTGTGCCTTCTGTGATTATCTTTTTATCCACGATCTTAGAACTGGTCTTCGATCTAATTTTGACCTGTTTAGATTTTGCTATCTTTGTTATTTTTTTTGCTGCTGCCATAATTATTTCTCTTGAAACCACTGAGAGCACTGAACGTTACTGAATACACTGAAATATTTATTCAGTGGTTTCAGGTCTTTTCTCAGTGACTTCAGTGGTTACAGGCTTTGTCCCTTCTGTTCCTTTTGTTTTCTCTGATACTTCTGATACCTGTGATGCTTCTTCTTTTGTCTCCTCTTCTTCTTTCTCCTTAGGAGGTGGAGGAGGTGTGTATCCCTTTACCTTTCCAGTTTTCTTAATAACCAAAAGGCCATTTATCGCACCGGGAACTGAACCCTTGACTAAAAGTAGATTTTTACCAGGATCAACTTCAATAACTTCAAGACCACCAATTGTTAATTTTGAAACGCCCATATGACCAGCCATCTTTTTACCCTTAAACACTCTTCCAGGGGTGGTAGTTTGTCCGATCGATCCCGGTGCCCGATGGCGGTCGGATTGCCCGTGAGTTTTTGGACCCCCTGCAAATCCCCATCTTTTGACTACCCCTGCAAATCCTTTCCCTTTCGTAATACCTGTCACTTTAACTTGATCTCCAGGTTCAAAAATTGAAACCGTTAGCTTTTCACCGGCGCAGTATTTTGACGATTGATCTTCCAATGGTTTGACTACTAGTACTTCTTTGACAACTCTTGGGGCAAATCCGCAAATCTTTACAAACGCATTTTCGGTTTTTTTAACTTTTTTCTTCTTCCCAAACCCCAGTTGTACCCGATCGTCGCGAGTTCCTAAAATAATATTAGGTTCGGCCACTACCTGAGTTACCGGAATGCGATGACCAAATTGGTCAAACCGGACTGACATTTCCTTTTTTAAACCGATCAATGTATTAATCATTTTTACACCAAAAAGGCAGGACTCCTTAGATGTCTTCAGGTGTCCCACCACAACGATTTTAAAATGTTCTGTTAATCGTTAATGGCCAGTTGTTATTAAATTTTTTACTTATTAACCTCCGCCGTAAAATTTCTAATTTCTAATTATTCTAATTTCTAATCAATTCCTAAATTTAAAAATTTCTAAATTATTTAGGTCAATTAGGTTACTTAGAGCAATTAGAAATTAACCTACATCTTAAGTTCTATATTCACCCCGGCAGGTAGATCCAAATGAGTTAAAGAGTCAATTGTCTTATTCGTCGGCTCAATGATATCGATCAACCTTTTGTGAATTCGCATCTCAAATTGTTCACGCGCATCCTTATCTGTATGCGGGCTGGTAAGAACCGTGAATCTTTCAATTCTCGTCGGCAATGGAATTGGCCCGGAAATTTTAGCGCCGGTCGACAGCGCCGTGTTGATGATATCACGGCATGCCGCATCGATTACCCGCGCGTCATATGCTTTAAGTTTGACTCGAATTCTTCCTTTTGGCATAGTTATCTTCTTTTAATGTGCTACTCTTATTGACTAATGATTAGAGACTAAGGACTATACAAGTTTCGCACTTTTTGTCATTCTGGCTTGTCCAGAATCTGATTCTGGATGCGCTCGTTTCACTCGCTTACCAGAATGACAAATACGGTTCGAGTTGGAAAGTCGAGAAGAAAACTATTCTAAGCGGTTAGGCTTGAAGTAAAATCTTGTGATTATCATACCTTTATAGTTCTCGACTATGCTCGAACAATAATTAGATTCTATCGTCCTTCGATAAACTCAGGACTCCAGAATGACATTTGATTGTCAATTCTATATCAGCAGGTCGCCCTTCGACAAGCTCAGGGCGCTCCTCTGATATATCAGACTCAGCGGAGCTGAGGGCTGATATCAAAAAAAAGACCCCTGAGGCAAAGCTTAGGGGTCGATTCTGCCATTTAAGCAAGAATCTTGGAAACCACTCCGGCACCAACCGTGTGGCCGCCTTCGCGGATTGCAAACCTTAAGCCTTCTTCAAGAGCAACGGGGGAAATTAACTTTACCTTCATTTTAATATTATCACCCGGCATAACCATCTCAGTGCCCTCGGGTAAAGTGGCTTCGCCGGTAACATCAGTCGTTCGAATATAAAATTGAGGCCTGTAGCCGGTAAAGAACGGTGTGTGACGACCGCCTTCTTCCTTGGCTAGAATATAAACTTCCGACTCGAATTCGGTGTGCGGAGTAGTGGTGCCGGGTTTTGCCAAAACCTGCCCTCTTTCAACTTGATCTTTTTCGACGCCCCTAAGCAAAACGCCGATATTGTCCCCGGCCTGACCTTCGTCCATCGACTTTCTGAACATTTCAACTCCGGTGACCACAGTTTTTTTAGTTGCTTTAATTCCGACAATTTCAACCTCTTCATTAACTTTAACAACTCCCCGCTCGACACGACCGGTGACCACCGTTCCCCGACCCTTGATTGAAAAGACATCTTCAACCGGCATCAGGAAAGGTTTGTCTAGATCGCGGGCAGGAGTTGGGATTTTCTCATCAACTGCAGCCATTAATTCTTCGATTGACTTAACTGCTTCGGCATCGCCTTCCAGGGCTTTTAAGGCTGAACCGCGGATAATAGTGGCATTTTTGCCGTCAAACTGGTATTTATCTAAAAGCTCACGGATCTCCAACTCGACAAGATCTAAAAGTTCCTTATCCTGGACCATATCCGTCTTGTTCAAATAGACTACCATTGCCGGAACATTAACTTGGCGGGCCAAAAGAACGTGTTCCCGGGTTTGAGGCATCGGGCCGTCGGGAGCGCTAACAACTAAAATAGCGCCGTCCATTTGGGCGGCACCGGTAATCATGTTTTTGATGTAATCTGCGTGTCCGGGAGCGTCAATATGGGCATAATGTCGTTTTTCGGTTTCGTATTCGACGTGGGTGATATTGATGGTGATTCCGCGCTGTTTTTCCTCCGGTGCATTGTCGATCTGATCGAAAGACTTGGCCTGAGCCAGACCTTTTTTGGAGAGAACCTGAGTGATTGCGGAAGTTAACGTGGTCTTGCCATGGTCGACGTGACCAATCGTTCCGATATTAACGTGCGGTTTAGTTCTTTCAAATTTTCCTTCAGCCATTTTTGATTAAAACAAAACATCAGTCGATTAGACTGATTGTATTGGATAGTTTATACGATTCCCGCAGCAAAATGCAAGAGGTGAAAAAAATTAGCTGTCCTTGGTCTCACCCTTGGCTTTTGCGACTATTTTCTCCGTAATATTTTGCGGGACTTCCTGATAGTGAGACGGCTCCATATAAGTTGATCCACGACCTTGGGTCATTGACCGCAGGGTGGTCACATAACCTGACATTTCGGCTAAGGGCACTAAGGCAGTAATGATGACGCTGTTTGCCCGATGGTCGCTTGATAAAATTTGAGCTCTTTTGGAGGACAGATCACCGATCACATCGCCCATAAATTCTTCCGGGATTGTTACTTCAACCTTCATAATTGGCTCAAGAAGAGTGAGGTTAGCCTTTTTGACAGCTTCCTCAAAACCTATACTGCCGGCAATTTTAAAGGCAATATCCGAGGAGTCTACATCGTGATAAGTACCATCATATACCGCAACTTTCATATCAACCATCGGGTATCCGGCCAGTACGCCCATTTCCATTTTTTCCTTAACCCCTTTTTCAATTGAAGGAATAAATTCGGAAGGGATGGCTCCGCCCCTAATCTCGGATTTAAATTGGAATCCTTCTCCTCGCGGCAGAGGCTCAACCCTTAAGAAACAATGACCGTATTGACCACGACCGCCGGATTGCTTGATATATTTACCTTCACCCGTTGCTTCTTTGGCAATGGTTTCTTTATAGGCAACTTGCGGACTACCGACTTTTGCACCGACAGCAAACTCCCGTTTCATGCGGTCAACAAGAATCTCCAGATGTAATTCCCCCATGCCGGATATAATCGTCTGGCCTGTTTCTGAGTCACTTTTTATTCTAAAGGTTGGATCTTCTTCGGAAAGACGGTTTAGAGCGTAACCTAACTTTTCCTGATCAGCTTTGGTATTAGGTTCAATTGCCATGGCAATTACCGGCTCGGGGAAAGAAATTGATTCCAGAGTGATCGGTGCCCCCTCACTGCATAAGGTATCGCCGGTTTGCGTATTTTTAAGGCCGATAACAGCAATAATTTCTCCTGCATATGCTTCAGGTATTTCCTCTCTGGTATTGGCGTACATCAAAAGAATCCGGCCAATTCTCTCACGGTCCCTTTTTGTAGCATTTAAGGTTGACATTCCGGATTTAAGGGTTCCCGAGTAAACTCTTACATAAGTAAGTTTTCCGACATGCGGATCTATTTGAATCTTGAATGCCAGACCGCAAAACGGAGCGTCAATATCCTGTTTGCGTACCTCTTTCTCATTATTTTTGGGGTTGACCCCTTCGATTTGGGTAATGTCCAAGGGAGAGGGAAGATATTCGACAATCGCATCAAGAAGAGGCTGGACGCCTTTATTTCTAAGACTGGAACCGGCTAGAACAGGAACAATTTTGTAATCAATGACTGCTTTCCTCAAGGCCTTTTTGACCTCATCAATTTTTAACTCTTCCCCTTTCAAATATTTTTCAAGAAGGACATCATCGTTTTCCGCAATTTTTTCTACCAGTTCATGCCGGTATTTTTTGACATTAGCTTTATCCTCATCGGGAATCGGCGCTTGCGAAAATTTCATACCTGTTGCATCGTCGGCCCACTCATAGGCTTTTTCTGACAGGAGATCAATTACACCCCTAAATTCATTTTCCTTACCAAGAGGAAGATTGTAAGGGTAAGCTGGAGCACCGAGTCGTTCTCTTATAGACTTTAGAGTCGCAAAGTAATCGGCACCAAGTTTGTCCATTTTATTAATAAAGCAAAGCCGGGGAACTTTGTATTTGTCGGCTTGTCGCCAGACTGTTTCCGATTGGGACTGAACACCTTCTTCGGCATCAAGAACCGTCACGCCTCCATCCAAAACTCGCAGGGATCGTTCGACTTCTGCCGTAAAATCAACGTGTCCTGGGGTATCAATAATGTTAATTCTGCTTTCAATATCCTTATAAGGACCGGTTGTTGGAGTCCAAAAGGTAGTAACTGCTGCCGAAACAATTGTGATTCCCCTCTCTTTTTCCTGGGCCATCCAATCGGTAACAGTGGTCCCCTCGTCGATATTGCCAAGCTTGTAGGTCTTGCCGGTGTAGTAGAGAATCCGCTCGGTGGTCGTAGTTTTACCGGCATCAATATGGGCAATAATGCCAATATTTCTTATCCTGTCTAATGGATATAGCCGACTTTTAATATTTGTTGCCATAACTTTTACTTCTCTTATTTAACCTTCTTTTGTACAGCCTTGAGCTTTTGTCTACCATATTAGTTCTGTTTTTTAACAATTATCATAATTTTTGCCGGAATTATTTTGCTTTTTTGCCGTTTTGCTCCAGAGGGGCTAATGGGCGAGGATGTTCTAGGGTGTGGATCTCATTTTTAATTTCGGTGACCATTGCTCTTAGAACAGAAACTTCCTCATCGGCAAGTTCCCAGGCGGCATTTTCATTCCACGCCGAACCAGACTCTTGATAGGCCTCACCGTATTTGGCTAAGGCCTCTCTGAGCTTTACTTCTTCAAGCTCTTTGAGCTTATTTTTGAGTTGTTTTAACTTCTGTGCTTTTGTCATTGGCATATTACAAGTAAACTGTTTTTACAAATTTTATTTAAGCAGAAAATAGCCGGTTGTGACAACAATTAAAAACTAAGCGGGAATTATATCATAAATGAGGCTGATTACCAACGAAAATGTGCAAAAGCCTTATTTGCTTCGGCCATGCGGTGCATTTCCTCCTTCTTGGATACTGCTTTGCCCGTACCCTGCGCCGCTTCTAAAATTTCAGTGGCAAGCTTGACAATCATCAACGGTTTGTTTTTGAGCTGTTCGGTCTCTTTGGACGAGCGATTTCTGGCTGAAGTGACCAGCCATGAAATGGCCAAAGACTGCCTTCTCGGTCCTCTAACTTCCATTGGTACCATATAAGAAGCTCCGCCAACTCTTCTTGGTCTAACTTCCATTCTGGGAGTTATGTTCTCTAGAGCCGATTCAAAGGTTGCCAGCGGATCTTTGTCTTTTTGCGCAATTAATTTAAATGCTTCATAGACAATTTTTTGCGCTAGGGATTTCTTGCCGCTAACCATTAGTTTATTAATTAATTTAGCTACTTGCGGCTTTTGATAAATAGGATCTGGTTGGATTTGTTTTTTTTCTATTCTTCCGGTTCTTGACATAGTACTTTCTCCCTTTGGTCGCTACATTTGAAATTTTATTCCGCCGGTTGCGCCGGCGTTGGAGCCTGATTTGCAGCGGCGGTTGCCCCGACAGTAGCTGCTGCCTGAACACCAGTAACAGCCCCTGATTTTTTAGTTCCATACAGGGAACGTCCCTGCTTTCTGCTAACAACGCCGGTAGTATCGTATCTGCCGCGAATTATGTGATATTTAACTCCAGGCAAATCTTTAACCCGTCCGCCTCGTATTAAGACTACTGAGTGTTCAGCCAGTTCGTGTCCTATTCCGGGAATGTAAGCAGTAACTTCTTGTTTATTGGACAGACGGACTCTTGCTACTTTCCTAAGTGCCGAATTGGGTTTTTTTGGTGTCATTGTTTTAACAACAACACACACACCCCTCTTTTGTCCGGAAGGGTAATAAACATATCTATTTTTGTGTGTGTTAAAAGCACGCCGAAGAGCTGTCGCTCTAACCCTTTTGGGTTTTGCTTTTCGGCCTTTTCTCACAAGTTGATTTACTGTCGGCATGATATTAAGTTATAAGTTATAAGTTATAAGTTGTAAGTTAAAAGTTAAAAGTTGTTGAGAAATTATATCAGAAACTTGGCCGCTTTTCATTGTATTTTTGCCCTTTCCGGACTAGTAGGAATTAAGCGGCCAATTATATCAGCTGTCGCCTTCTGAAATGCAGAAGTATACTCCACTGATATAATTGTCAGGCTCATTGGATTTTAGCCCTTTCGGGGCTCGTTGGTATTAGCCTTCCAATTATGACGTTTTCTTTAAGACCAAGAAGTTTGTCTTCTTTGCCTTCAATGGCAGCGTCGGTCAAGATTCGAGTCGTTTCTTGAAATGATGCGGCCGAAAGAAAACTCTCGGTGTACAGGGCAGCCCTAGTGATACCAAGGATAATTACCTGAGCAGTCGCTGGCTCCCCACCTTCGGCTAATACTTTGGCATTTTCTTCTTCAAAGCGGTTCTTATCAATTAATTCTCCCGGCAAAAGAACCGTGTCTCCAGGAGTCTCGATTCTAACTTTGTCACTCATCTTTCTGACAATTACCTCAAAATGTTTGTCGTTGATAGCCACACCCTGACTTTCATAAACTTCCTGAGCACCACTCGTAATATATTTCTGGGCCATTCTTAAACCTGAGATACTCAACATTTCTTTAACATCGAGATAACCGCTGGACAGGGGAGTGCCGGCAGCAACTAATTGACCATCCTCAACAGTCAATTCGGAGGTCGGAGGGATAAAATATTCCTTTTCTATAGGCGGTTTCAAGTTCGTGCTTTTGACTATAATCAGAAATCCATCAGGTGATTCTTCTATTTTGACCTTACCGGCAATTTCTGAGATATGGGCAGCAAATTTAGGTGTTCGTGCTTCAAAAAGCTCCTCAACTCTTGGCAAACCTTGAGTAATATCCAGTCCAACGATACCGCCAGTATGAAATGTTCTCATAGTTAATTGGGTTCCCGGTTCACCAATTGATTGAGCGGCAATAACTCCTACTGGCGTACCGATAGCAACTAATTTTCTTGTGACCAGGTCTCTGCCATAGCACATACTACATAAACCATACCTAGCCTCGCATGTAAGAACAGATCTTACCAAGACTTTTTCGATGCCACTTTTTTCTATCTCGACAGCAACCTCTTCATCAATTAGAGTACTGGCTTTAACTAGAATCTTTTTGCCCTTAGGCTGAATAATATCCGCAGCAGCTACTCTGCCGGTTAGTCTTGCTGTAAAAGATGCTTGTCTTCTTTCATTTTTATCTATAATGATACCTTCCTTAGTTTGACAATCTTCCAGGCGAATAATTGCGTCGTGGGCCACATCAACAAGTCTTCTAGTCAAATACCCTGATTCAGCGGTTTTGATCGCCCTATCAGCAAGACCTTTTCTGGCACCCCGTGCGGATGTGAAATACTCAAAAACAGAAAGGCCTTCTCTAAAGTTAGATTTGATCGGCAAGGGAACAATTTGTCCGGACGGATCCGTTACCAGTCCGCGGATTGCCGCCAGTTGTTTTATCTGTTCGGCGGTTGCTCTAGAGCCTCCAGAATCGGAAATGATCTTAATAGAATTATCTTTTGGCAAGCTTCTCCAGGTAAGATCTGCCAGATCATTAGTAACTGAAAGCCAAACTTCTTGAGAAAGACGTTTCTGTTCATCTTTAGTAATTAATCCCTGTTTAAAATTCTTTTCGATAGCTTCGACCTCTTTTTCTGCCTTTTGGATTATCTGTTTTTTCTCGGCAACTATCATACAATCAAAGACAGAGACTGAAAGACCAGAGAAAGTAGCTCCTTCAAAGCCAAAGGCCTTAAGTCTGTCAATAAGATCACTTACTTCATCTTCTGTCAATTGGTCTATGGCTTTGCTAATTAACTTTTTAATAGCTGCTGCTCCTACTGCTTCATTAATAAAACGAAGTTTTTGAGGAAGTTGCATATTGAAAAGAACTCTACCGGCCGAAGTCTCAATAATCTCTTTGCCAATTTGTACTTTTACAGGCTGCCTGAGGCCAATTTTGTTCGAGTTCAAAGCAATAACCACGCCCAGTTCGTTTTCGAAAGGATTCTCAAAGGGAGAGCTTTCTGGGTCAATCGATGTTAGAAAATAAACACCGAGCGCCATTTCCTTATTGGGTAAGGTGATTGGTGAACCATCAGCAGGTCGCAGCAGGTTTCTGCCTGCCATCATTAAGCCCGTTGCTTCTTCCTTTGATTTAGCAGAAAGAGGTACATGAATAGCCATCTGATCACCGTCAAAATCGGCATTAAAGCCTGCACAGATACAAGGATGAATCCTAATTGCATCGCCCTCAATTAAAATTGGATAAAACGCCTGGATACCCAGACGATGCAGAGTTGGCGCTCTGTTGAGAAGAATGGGGTGATTTTTGGTAATCTCTTCTAAAATATCCCAAATTTCGCCGCTTCTCCTTTCAAGGTAATGCTTGGCACTTTTGACATTGGGAGCAAAACCCCGGCCAATTACTTCTCGAAGAACGAACGGTTTGAATATTTCAAGAGCCATTTCTTTAGGAATACCGGCTTGATTAAGAGAAAGTTCCGGCCCGACAACAATAACTGACCTTCCTGAGTAGTCAACGCGTTTACCCAAAAGATTCTGTCTAAATCTTCCTTGTTTGCCTCGAAGCATGTCGGAAAGAGACCTTAAGTCTTGAGAAGCTCTGGTTGATTTAACCCTCTGGGAATCAACAAGGGCATCAGCGGCTTCCTGTAACATTCTCTTTTCATTCCTAAGAATAATCTCCGGAGCCCCAAGTTCTATTAATTTCTTCAACCTATTATTTCTATTAATTACCCTCCTATAGAGATCGTTGAGGTCGGAAGTTGCAAACCGGCCACCGGAAAGTTGAACCATCGGACGCAGGTCAGGCGGGAGAACAGGTAAGGTCTTGATTATCATCCAGGTAGGACTAATACCGGCTTTTCTCATACTTTCAACAACTCTCAATTTTTTAGTCGCCCGGATATATTTCTGGCCGCTTGCTCTTCCAATTTCTTCACGAAGACTTGTGGACAATTGAGAAAGATCAATTTTTTCAAGAACCGCGTATAGAGCCTCTGCTCCCATGCCAATTTTAACAAAATCCCCAACCTCGTAATCTGCAAGTTTCTGATATTCTTCCTCTGAAAGAAGATTCAGGGGCTTAATCGCTGAAACCATATCTGAAATATTTTTGTAAATTTCTTCAAGCCTGCTAATTTCCTGGGCATTTTCGTCTCTAAGTCTTGCTTGTCTTTGTCGCATAGAAAGCTGTATTTCTTCGATGTGCAATTCGGTCTGTTCTTTAATCTTGCCTTTTGACTTAACTTGCGAGACTTCTTTTTGAACTTCTTTTTCCTCTTCTTCTAATTTCTTTTGAAGGACTTTTTGTTGTTCCTTGCGCTTTCTTTCAAGCTCGTCATGTAGTTTTTTAAGAATTTGCTTTTTCTTTTCAATATCGACTTCAAGTACTAAATAAGAGGCAAAATAAACAACCGCGTCCAAACTCCTTGGAGAAAGGTCAAGTATTAATCCTAATTTCGAGGGACTTCCTTTAAAAAACCAGTTATGGGCCACAGGTGCGGCCAGTGTGATATGTCCCATACGCTCGCGCCTGACGCGAGACTGAGTAACCTCGACTCCACATTTATCACAAATAATTCCGCGATATCTGATTCGTTTATATTTGCCACAGTAACACTCCCAGTCTTTGGTCGGCCCAAATATTCGTTCATCGAAAAGACCGTCTTTTTCCGGTTTTAATGTCCGGTAATTGATAGTTTCCGGCTTGGTAACCTCGCCAAATGACCACGCTTTGATGTCATCTGTCGATGCCAGTGTCAATTTCAGTGCTTCAAAATCAATTAGCTCATTCATTTTGATGGCCCCGCTTCTTCAATTTCCATTGCGCTTTCACTTCTTGCGATTTCTGAATTTTCAGCAACCACTTGCGCTCCGGCAATCTGGGCAAACTCCTGCGCGCGTTTTGATTCCTCTTCGGTCCGCGGCTCAACTTTTGCCTCCTCGATAGTCCTGGCACCAATTGTGCTGACATTGAGGCTAAGACTGTTTAATTCCTTAACTAACACCTTAAATGATTCCGGTATTAATGCTTGGGGTATTTCTTCACCTTTAATAATGGCTTCGAAAGCTTTGGCTCTGCCCACAATATCATCTGATTTAATCGTGAGCATTTCCTGCAGTGTATAGGCTGAGCCGTAAGCTTCCAGTGCCCAAACTTCCATCTCCCCAAGCCTTTGACCACCCATTTGGGCTTTTCCTCCCAAAGGCTGCTGAGTAATTAGAGAATAGGGGCCTGTTGATCTCGCATGGGTTTTATCCTCTACCATGTGAATTAACTTCATAATGTAGGCGTTGCCGACAACAATTGGCCTGTCAAACGGCAAACCGGTTCTGCCATCATAAAGGGTAATCCGGCCATCATTCGGCAGATTAGCCTTTACTAGCTCCCTAATAATTCTTTCCTCTTGGACATGTTCAAAAACCGGCAGGGCAACCTTGTAGCCCAATTCATAAGCAGCCCATCCAAGATGAGCCTCCAAAAGCTGTCCTAAATTCATTCTTGATAGTACTGATAGAGAGCTAATAATAATGTCAATTGGTGTACCGTCTGCAAGATAAGGCATGTCAGATGTAGGAACAATTTTTGAGATAACTCCTTTATTGCCATGGCGTCCGGCCAGTTTGTCGCCGACAACGACCTTGCGCATCTGAGCAACTTTGACAATTATTTTTGTAAGTGCTCCGTGTTCAAGTTCGTCGCCTTTCTCATGCGAAAGAACCTTAACGTCAATAACTGTTCCTTTTTCGCCGTGAGGTACACGAAGCGAGGTATCCCTAACTTCACGAGCCTTCTCACCAAAGATCGTCCGAAGCAGTCTTTCTTCGGCAGTCAATTCAGTTTCACCCTTCGGAGCAATCTTGCCGACTAAAATATCATTCGGTCCAACTTCAGCACCGACAACGACAATACCCTTTTCGTCCAGTTTCGACAGGTCTTCCTCGGAGACATTGGGAATATCGCGGGTTGTTTCTTCCGGTCCCAGCTTAGTTTCGACAACTGTGGTCTCATATTCTTCGATATGAATTGAGGTTAAAACATCTTCTTTGAAGAGCCTATCGGAAATAACAATGGCATCTTCATAACCCAAGCCGTCAAAACTCATATAGGCGATAGTTAGATTTTGTCCGAGCGCCAGTTCACCATTATCGGTTGTCGAACCATCGATAAGAATTTCTCCCCTTTTCACCTTTTGACCCCTAACCACTTTTGGCCTTTGGGAATAGCAGGTGCTTTGGGGGGATCTGGTGAACTTTGCAAGCGGGAATGTTACCTCCTGGGATTTGCCGGGCGAGCCGGATTTATTTTTCAAAATAATTTTTTTACTATCAACATAAATGACTTCCCCGTCAAAAGGTGAACGAACTACCCGTCCCATATTTGTACCAACTACCTCCTCCATACCGGTACCGATAAGTGGTGACTCGGGTTTGATAAGAGGAACTGCCTGACACTGCATGTGAGTGCCCATAAGTGCACGGTTAGTTTCATCGTGGGCTAAAAATGGAATTAAAGAGGCTGATGTCCCAACTACCTGTCTGGGAACAACATCAATAAAATTAACCATATCCCGGCTGGCGGTTGTAAATTCACCTTGATAACGAACCGGTACAACTTCATCTTCAAAATAGCCTTTAGAATCAACTGGAATTTGTGCATGGGTAATATAATAATCCTCTTCATCATCGGCGGCTAAGTAAACAATTTCATCGGTAACTTTAGCCTTGCCATTTTTATCTTTGGAGACTTTACGATAAGGAGCTTCTAAAAAACCATATTCGTTAACCCGGCAGTAAAGGGCCATATAGGTAACGAGACCAATGTTGGGTCCTTCCGGCGAACGGATCGGGCAAATCCTTGAGTACTGAGAATGGTTAATGTCTCGGATGGAAAAGGCCGCTCTTTCTCTAGCGATTCCTCCTGTACCCATGACTGTCAGTCGCCTGAGATTATCCAGTTCTGAAAGAGGGTTAGTTTGGTCTAAGATTGTTGAAAGCTGGCTGGATCTAAAAAATTCGTTAATTGCGGAAATAATTGGCCGCGCATTAATAAGAGAAGCTGGCGAAGGTACCGTATCTGCCGGTGTCAGGCTCATTCTCTCTTTAATAACTCTTTCGAGTCTTAGTATGCCGACCCTAAATGCATTTTGGGCGACTAATTCACCTACACGCCTGACTCTTCGATTGCCAAGATGGTCAATATCGTCAACCCGGCCGTTACCCGCTATTAACTCAAAGAGATAAGCAATCGTAGCAACAAAATCAGATGGGGTAAGGATCTGGCTATCTTTGTCATTATCCCCAAGCGCCATTTTTTCCTTGATACTTGCCAGGCGCTTCTCCATTTTGTATCTGCCGACTCTACCTAAAGAGTATCGGCGGGGACTGAAAAACATATTTTCAATCAGGGCTTTGGCATTATCAAGAATGACATGATCACCCGGACGCATCCTTCTGTAGATTTCCAGTAGTGCTTCTTCTTGAGAGGAAGTCGCATCCTTGGCGAAAGTGTTTTTCAGAAGTTGCTCGGTATATTCATTTTTTGCGAAGCTAAAAAGCTTAGCGATCTGGGCATCTTCGGAAAAACCGATGGCTCTTAAAAATGTGGTTACCGGGAATTTTCTGCGCCTGTCGATTTTAACAGTGATAATATCGTTTTTGGTTATGGCAAACTCCAGCCATGAACCATGAAGGGGTCTTATCTCGCAGCTGTAGATCATTTTACCGGTAGAAATATCGATCTCTCCTGAATAATAAACTCCGGGCGCCCTGACAAGCTGACTGACTACTGCTCTTTCAATTCCATTAACTACAAAAGACCCTTTATCAAGCATCATCGGCAGATCACACAAGAATACTTCTTGGGTATTTTTACCGCCTGTCTGCTTATTAACAACTTGAGTTTCGAGCCTGAGAGGCACATCGTAAGTGACACCTTTTTCTATGGCTTCTTCCGGAGTATATTTGGCTTTGCCGAAGCTATATTCACCAAAGGTCAGGATGAAGTTTTTACCGGTAAAATCTTCGATTGGGGAAACTTCGTTCAATATCTGGCGAATTCCGGTATTTAAAAATTCCTCGAATGACTCCCTCTGGACCCTAACTAAGTCTAGAGTAGGTAGGTTAATACTATCAAATTTTCCCCAGGAAATTCTGTTGGTCACTGGCAATTAAAAATGAGACTTTCTTTAGAGGATCCCCTAAGACCAAAGGTCTTTCGAATCTAGTTGTAGGGATGATCCACAGGATTCTTTACAACAACAACAAGAAGGTACAAAAAATACCTCCTTGTTCAGGATTTGTCTAGTTTGATTTTATACCACTTGGTGAATGCTTTGTCAACTAAGATGATTCGGGAGGTCGTAGGTTATTCAAGATCCAATCAGGTATGATGACAGGTTTTCCATCTCTATTTACCAATGCCACACCAACAATAGCTTCAACTAGATCTTGTCCATCTATATTAATGGTCTGATGGAAAGACAACAGTGCCGGACGGCTAAGAAATATTCGCGAGGTAACTTCTACTTCAGCACCTTTGGCAATCTGCCCACTGTATCTTACAGAAATTTCATAAACAAAACCCCACAACCCATGTTCCTCAGCCATCATTTTTGCAGGCATACCGTGTTCTTCAAAAATATGGGTTCTCACTTTCTCAAACAGTTTAAGTGAACCGGTATGATGTAGGTGTTGTCCGTAAGGGTCAATATTTGTTTCTATGGTATATTTCTCTGTCGATTCCACCAATAGTTCTTTTTGTTCTAGTTCTGCTAGACGCTCTTTTATACTGCTCATGGGAGATAATTCTAGCAGCATCGCAAGATTTTGACTAATCTGCCAATTTTCTGCTAAAGTTCGACTATGACAGATAGAGATCATGGCTGTAGTCCAAACGAACCGGTAGTATTATTCGCACCAGTAGAAAGCAGGGTTCACAGTGACGGAACAGAACACGTAATTATTCGATCTTATACGCTTGCAAATGATGAGCAAACAGCAGTGAAAGCAACAGAAGAATTTAGACAAATAATGGGTCTACGGAAACTAACAACCCGGGAACGGAGATCACTGCACGTACTTTCTTCTGAAAAGTGGACTTCTCCTTGGGACCCTCCGCACAAACCGATTAATCACCAATCTTCAAAAGATCCCCACTCTAATAATCTAGATAATTAGAGTTTTTAGGCGAAGAGTCTGGTATGTTATGATAGCAAATTGGAACCAATTGTACTCCGGATTATGGGAAGGGGACAACAAAGAGGAAAAATGGGGATTAGGGAGTAGCGGATGTTGTGGCTGATGCGGTTGATTCGGAGGGCTGGGCTGAAGGTGTTGCAGGTTGCGCCGAAGGTGTGGATTCTTGTTCTGGTGTTGGAGAAGGGACGGGAATGTCAACATCCAAATTCTTAAATTCTTCAAGCACTTTTGCCTCTAAATCCGGTAATTTAGCAAAACCTATGGCTGACTCTGACTCAACAACAAATCTATTGGCTAATTCCTGAATTCCTTCATTCAATTTTTTAGTTCTTTTTCCAAAAGCACTGATGAGTTCCAGCCCAGCCTGATCATTCCGTTGTTCAAAAAGCAAAGCTGCCTCTCTATAAGACTGGCCGAGATCTTGAAAATATTGGATTCTTGATTTGATCTGAACTTCCTCTAGCGAATCGGTATTGCTTATAAGCTCTGTTCTTGCTTTTGCTGCAAATGCTTCATCGGATATTTTCCTCAGTAGGCTAATATATTCAATTCTTTCAACATCCCCTACTATTGCTTCTTGTTTTATAAGTAAATCGTACAATTCCTGTCCGTGGGCATCTATTTCTTTAAGCTGAAGGTTTTCCTGCTCCAGTAAATTTTCAAGAGTTACCTTCAAGGTCGAATAATAGTCTTGGAGGGCGGTTGCTAATTTTTCTACCTTTTGCGGTTTTTCCAAGTTTTCAATTTGTGCTTTGGCTTCTTTAACTTTGGGGAGAACTGTGGATATATCATTGATATCCTCCTGCGTATCTTTTTTTGTGTAGTTGTAATCCTTAGTGGTTTTGGTAATTTCAGTAAAGGCAGCTTTGGCCAAGGTGCCTTCTTCCTTAATTTTTTGAAAATTGGCAAAAACCGTGTCGACCTCACCATTTATCTGGGAAAAGCTGGCACTAGTTTTTTCAATAAATTCTTTTGCGGCGGCCTCTGGCACCCACCAGAAAAAATAACCGGAGGAAAGAGTAAGAATAAGCAATAATGATACCGCCGATATAAGTAGTGTCTTAAATTTGAATCTTTTCGGGGATACGGGTTGATCTTGAGGAAGAGATTCTGCGGTTGGTTCTTGGGTGTTTATAGATTGGGGATCAAAGGTTTGTATGGGTTGTGGCGGTTGATTCTGGACAGGTTCCATTTGTTAGAGGAAATCTTGGATGTTTTGGTTGTGTTCTTCGGCGGTTGTGGCGTAGTGGACTTTGCCCTCGGCGTCATGCAGGTAATAGAAATATTCGGTTTGAGCCGGTTCGGCTGCTGCTTGGAGCGATTCTAAACCCGGATTGGCAATTGGTGCTGGCGGCAGACCTGGATAAAGATAAGTGTTGAAGCGGGATTTGACCGTTTCGTACTCGCTGGGTGTTACTTGTCCCCACCAAGTGTTTTCGTTTGAATCATAGCCTTTGGCGTACTGGATAGTGGCATCAACCTGCAGAGCCATACCAGTATTTAAGCGGTTAAGCAAAATGCCGGCAATAATTGGTCTTTCCTGGGGAGACTTTGACTCGCGTTCCACAAGCGAGGCTAAAATTAAAACTTCTTCTTCTGTTAGACTGTTCTTTTCTCCTTTTGCAAGAAGTGTGTCTACTTTTTCGTCAAAAGTTTGGCGGAGTCTTTGGGCAACATCGGCAGCAGTTGCATCTTTGGCTACCAGGTAAGTATCCGGAAACATATAGCCTTCTTGGGCTGTTTTTATGTACTGGCCTTTATCGAATTGATATTTTTCGTTTGAACCAAATTTAAGCTTTTCTTCCAAACGCGCCGCTTGCTCTTCTATACGCATGCCCTCAGGCAATGTAATCCAAACATCTATGGCGCCATGAGTTAGCTCTGTGGCGATTTCACGGGAAGTTTTATCGGGCGACAAGCGAAAGTCGCCTGCCTGAATATTTTGGGCGATTCCCATTTGGGCAACTAAAAGCCTAAAAGCCAGGGCGTTTTTAACAAGTCCTGCTTCTTCCAGATTCTGGGCTATCTGGGTGACCGGCTGGCCAGGCTTAATGACAAAAATTTGAGAAGTTTCTTCTTTCGATCGCGGCTCAAGTAAATAATTATAGTACTTATTTAAAAGGACTGGCGTTAGAATCAAAATCAAAAACAACAGCGCAAAAATCAGCGGTTTCTTCTTATCCAACTGTCGCCTCCGTAAAGGTTGCCCTGTGGTACTTGCCTTTTCTTTTATCAAAGATGAAAACGCGGCCGCATGAGCAAATTACTTTTTGGGTATTATCCTGTCTTTCAAGTTTGCGGGCCAGGGATAAATTCCTGCCACACCCGACACATTTGCCTTGCAGCAGAATCCAAGCCTGAACTGGAGCTAAAATTTTTTTAATCATAAGGAATCCAAGTAACTTTGCAAGATGATACTGGCTGCTATTTCGTGCTCTTTTTTGGCTCTTTTAGTCTTTGGTACTTGAAGTTGTAACAGAGTTTGACGGGCTTGTCTAGTGGTCATGGTTTCATCGAGTAAAATGACCTTAATTCCCGGATTGGCTCTTTTAAAATTATGAGCAAAATTTTCAAAAAAAGACTTTATTTTACCCTCTACATATCCGACTACCAGTTTCTCCACCCCCACCTCACTGCAAACTTTGGAGATTTTAACAATTGCCTCTTTTGCCGACTGATGTTTAAGAGTTTTATAAGGTGATGCAAGATTGCCCTCGGAGATGGCAACCCCTGTTGTTTTTTGGCCCAGGTCAACTGCTAAAATCACGAGCTAATTGTCGATCGCCTCAAGGAAATTGTCAAATCAGACTGGTAATGACAACTAGTCTTTTGAGGTTAGTGCCTGGAGGAACACAGGTCATCAGGGTCAGATTGCGGCCTGTTGAAGAAATCGGAGAAAGTACCGAAAGATCATGGCGGTCAACTATTTTGGCGTACTGGACTGCGAAATGGAGCCTTTGGCCGTTAATTTCAACATAAACATCGTCGCCGATTTCAAGATCTGAAAGTTCTGTAAAGATTGCCCGGTAATTTTTGGGGTCTGCAAACGGAGGCAAAACCGAATGGCCGGTAATAAAGGAGTTTCCAGTTTCTCCAGGCAGGGCCGTACCCGGAAAATGGGCAAGGGACTTATCAAATTTGAGATTATCTACTTGAACTTGGGCATTTTCAATTTCAAGCTTTGGGATTGTTATTTGAAATTCCTGGGGTCTTTCACCTTGTGGCTTGTAATTGGTAGTGAAGTATGAAAAACCGTCCGGATCCTGGGCCACCTGGACATTAACAGCTAAAGTACTGCTTGCGGAGAGAACCTTTCCTGTGGGAATTGGAAATTCGTCTATTTTGGCAGTAAGCCTTGAAGCCGTAGTTAACTGCCAGGAAAAATATGGCCAAAGCGCAAATATTAAAGACAAGAGACCAACTAACGAGATAAGAGAGAAGAAAAACCTGTCGCCCATTCGCTTACGCTCAGGGTAAACTGCCTGCTTTTGAACTTTCGGCGGTTTTCGATAAACCGGGGGTTTTTTAATATAGACGGCCAAACTCACTCAACTTGATTCTATTTTAAATGTGATTTTAGATTTATTGCGCGGGATTGAACTGAAAAGAGGCAAATTCGGCGAAAAATCTACAACTACATCATTTACCTGGGGTATTTCCTTGATTATTGCCCTAGTTTCTTTGATTCCCTTACCGGCGATTTTCTCTCGTAAATCATCCTCATTAAATTTTGGTACCAGTCCCACTTGGTATTTACCGGTGAGGTTGAGTGAGAGATCTTTTCTTTTAACATTCACATCCATAATTTCGACGTTTTCCTCTCTTGCCTGAAGATTTTCAGGGAGATCTTCGGTAGATTCAGCCAGTAATTTTTTTAACTCGGACTCATTATAAACAATACCTGAAGCCTCAACTTCCATGTCGAGATTTAAAAGTGAAGCTTCCTCATCTACCTTTTTATCGAAAATCTTCTTTAAAACTTTAACTATAACTATTTCCTCGGGTAATTTTTGGCCTGAAGTTTTACTTTTAAGATCAGCCTTTGCTTTCTCTGTCAGTGAATCAGTTAAATCTTTGGTGAGTCTATCCTGATCCTCCTGGGAAACTACTGTTATTTGTCTTTCTTCCCCGCCGGAAAAAGCTTCATCATTGTGTGCCGAATATAAAAGTTCATCGTACTGTTGAAAGGTGAAATCATTCCCTGCTCCAATATTGCCGCTGGTTCCAAATTCCTGGGCTTTAACAGCGGCTTTATTCTGACCGGGTGTTGAGGCACTTCGGGAGGCAACTTCAATATCCCCCTCCAGAGTAAATTGAACCCCGTCTTTGGAAATGATAACTGCCTGAGAGGCAAAATTTTTAGGTGCAGTTGTCCAGTTTAAAACAGTAACTTCGCCGTGGGCATATTCTCCTAATTTTTTACTACCCGTGGTGACAGCTTTTTGATTTCCACTAGCTTGGACGGTTATTTCTTGGGCACCTATCTGACCTTCGGAAGCGTTAAGTGAACTACCCGGCAGCGCGCTGACGTTGAAATTATCCTCTTGGGGTTTTGCATCAACAATAATGCGCACTTGGGCTTCCGTTAATGTTTGGGCGGCAACAAAGGAGCCAATTAAGGCAATAATCAATAAGATACCCAAGATAATTAATAAATTCTTAAGAGGCGGTCTTTTTTTAAAGGCACCCAAAACCTTAGGCAGCCAGCCGACAGTCATTAAGTCCTGGGCAAAGTCTGACTTTTCGCTTGGTTCTGTTTCAACTCGCCGCGCAGCAGGTCCTGGTGTTTCGACAGCATATTCTTCTTCGGTATCCTTGGATGTTTTTTCTTCCAAATCGGCTGAGGGCTCTTTTTCCAAAGGAGATTCTTCCGGTTCCGATTCCTCCCCGGCCTTTTCCAGTAAAACATCCTCACCCTCAACGAATCCTAGTTCATCTGCACCTTTGCCAATTTTTTCTTTTTTTTCTCGTCTGTCAGCAACTAAGGAGCCTATAGTCGGCTCGTACCCCAATATATCTTGTGCCTGAGCATAGGCAATTGATTTTGCAAGATCCTCATCGCTTACTAGATCAATCCTTGGCTCCTGTACGAAAAGATCATGCCAGTCGGATTGCGAAAGTTTCTTGAAAATCTGAGAGCCTTCATCTGGTCCATAGATGATAATGCGCGATGGCAAGTCTGTGCCCTCTTCTTTTAATCTGCCAGCCAGCTGAAGAATTTTTTCAACGGTAGGTTGTGATTTAACAGTCTGACTTTTGACAACTTTATCGTTTTTTACTAGGTGAATTTCACAAAAATCTCCTAAAATACCAACTAAAAGAGCACTGGGTGTTGTCGATTCTTTAACTTTTAATAAGTGATTTAAACCAGATGCAAGTGATATAAAGGCTTGAGGATCAAGCTCTAAATCTTGGGCCAAATTTTTAAGAATTTTTGACGTGGCAGCTGAGGGTTCACCATCTTCAAACCAGTAGTGAGAAAGCCCGAAAACCGTCTGGGAAACATCGCTTTTAGCTTGTTCTGCCGCCGTATCAATGGCTGCCGCTGCCTGGTGAATAAGATTATCTGTATTTGTAAATGCCCTGTGGCTATATCCTAGAATTTCAACTTCATTTTGCAAATTAAAAGTCCATATGCAGACCAGGATTTTGTCGGGTGTTAAAGAAAGGGAAAGGTAGTTTTCTGAAGCACCTGTTTCTTTTTTAAAGGGTTTACCGATTATTCCCAAAAGTCCCATAAAGTTTATCTAATTATAACAAGTGCAAAAAATTTTTACTCCGTCTCGGGGATTGATTCTTCTGCTTGATCAGTAGCTTGTGGAAGGTCGGCAAATCCACCAGTGGTTCTTTTGGGCAGAGGCACTGGTTCTTCAACTTGTATCTCGTTAGCGTCATCGATTTTTACCGGTTCATTTGGTTTTTTACCCAATACGAAAAACCAGACCACAAATAATATAACTGCTACCAGAACTAGGGAAAAAATAACTATAGCTACAAGTCTTAATTTCTTAATCAGTGAGGGGGGTTCTTGGGGCGACTGGGGTATGTTTTGGTCTGACGAGCCTTGCTGTTTCTGGGCCACAAATGGGGTCGGATCCGGTTGGCTTGGGGCAACTTGTGTAATTTCACTGGAAGGAGAAGTTTCTTGTTGTGAGGTTAGGTCAGCTATTAGTGGAGGAACAGGAGGTTTAAATGAAGAAAGATTAGGACCAGCGGCAGAAGGTTCTTGAGGTAATGGCACAGGGGGTAGTCCCTGTGACGGTGACAGTGGTGATGGCGGGGATAAGGGTTTTTCCGGTATTTTTGGTAAGGTGCTGGGAGAGGGATTGATCGGGGGCGAAGCCGGAGCTGGTGGTTGTTTAAACACACCATCTTCCTCGCCTGCTACGACAAATTGACCTGGTTGAATTGGGCTTTTGGACAGCGGGGATCCGCCTGTGGGCATATTGGGGCTTTGCGGATTTTGATTGTTTTTTGGGGCAGATGGGTCCATTTATCGTTCCCTTCGGTCACAATTTCCAATTTCCATTTTCCAATTTTCGTTTTTCCGAAAATACGCTCTCGTATTTCCAATGATTGAGCTTCTGGATTTATATTTATTTGAAATTTGACATTTGAAATTTGACATTTGAAATTATTTTACTTATTTATTGTAGCATATATTCTTCTAATTCCTGAACCTAATGACTCTTCTTTTATTATTTTAAATTTACCCAGCTTTCCGGTTGTTTTTGCATGAGGACCACCGCAAAATTCTTTGGAAAAAGCATCTTCGATTTTATCTGTCGGTGAGATATAGTAAACGCTGACTAAATCGCCATATTTTTGCGCAAATAAGCCAATCGCTCCGGCCTCTTGGGCAGCTTCTTTGGGTATAGTCTTTTGATAAACTTTAAGATCATTCTTAATTTTCTGATTGACAATATTTTCGACTTTTTTGATCTCGTTATCGGTTAATTTTTCTTGGTGGCTAAAATCGAACCTTAATCTTTCTTCGGTAATATGAGACCCGGCTTGATGGACATGCGTGCCCAGGACTTCTCGAAGCGCCTGATGCAGTAGATGAGTAGCGGTGTGAAGTTTGACAGTTTTATCTGATTGACTTACCAAACCTCCTTTAGTTTTTTGACCAGCCTTCTGGGAAAGTTTCTGGTGTGCTCTAAATTCTTTCTCAAAACCAACTATGTCTATCTTTTTGTTATTTTCCTCAGCAAGTTCTATGGTTAATTCAATTGGGAAACCATAGTTTTGATAAAGATCGAAAGCATACCGGCCGCTGATGTCGCCTTTTATCTTTTCAAACTGCCGGATACCTGAAGCAAGTGCCTTTTTAAATTTGTCTTCCTCTTTGGCAAGTTCCTCTAAAATTGTAGCTTGAAATTCCCCAAGATTTGGATAAATTTCGCCATAAGTCTTAATAACAATTTTAGCCAAATCATTTAAGAAATCCCTTTTAATTTGTAAAAGGGCAGCATGACGAATCGCTCTTCTTACTAAACGCCTGAGAACATAACCGCGCTCTACATTTGAAGGAATAACTCCATCTAATATTAGAAAAACAGCTGCTCTCAGATGGTCAGCTACTATGCGAGCTGATTTTACATTGAAGTTTTCAGATAAATCTTCGATTTTTTTGGCAAGAGGCAAGAAAACATCAATTTCGTAAATCGAGGGGGTATTTTGAAGAACCATCAATATGCGTTCCAGACCCATACCAGTATCGACATTTTTTTGCTTAAGAGGCCTAAAACTTCCATCGGCCTGACGATCGTACTGCATAAAAACATCGTTCCAAATTTCGACAAATCGATTTGAATTTCCGGCCGGATCAACTTTTCCTTGACTTGGATTCAGGTCATAAAACATTTCGGTGTCCGGGCCGCAAGGACCTGTCTGGCCAATCGGTCCCCACCAATTTTGACTCTTGCCATATTTAAAGATATGATCCTCGTTTACCCCAAGTTTTCGCCAGATTTCGAATGACTCTTGATCAAATGGGGCATCGTTATCACCGGCAAAGACCGAAACATAAATCCTTTTGGAATCAAGTTTTAAGAAGTTTATTAAAAATTCATACGACCAGGAAATTGTTTTTTCTTTCCAATAGTCGCCCAGCGACCAATTGCCCAGCATTTCGAAAAAAGTATTATGGACATTATCCCCAACATCTTCAATGTCATCAGTTCGCAGGCACCTCTGGATATTGACAAGTCTTTGACCTTCTGGATGGGACTGGCCTAAAAGATAAGGAACTAGGGGGTGCATGCCGGCAGTTGTGAAAAGAACACGTTGAGTCGGGGCAAACTCAACATTTTCCAGAGGGACCAGAGATGCAGATGGAATAATTTTATGCCCTTTCTCTTCAAAAAATTTAAGAAATTTCTGGCGAAGTTCAATAGATTTCATAGTTGCTTAATTATATAAAAATTATAATGAATATAAAGATTATAGTGAAATTTTTAAGATTCAGCGCGATGGCGGCGGAAGAAGAAGCGGCGGCCTCTTTTTTGAATTTCAGCAATTTGGGATGGAATTTGGGCAGAAACATCTTCGACTTTTGACTTGACTTCCCGGATTCCTTCCTCAATTTTATCCCGAACTTGTTGACTTTCTTCTTGTATATCTGGCTCTGCTTCTTCTAACTTTTTAATACCCTCCTGGACATTTTCCCCCATTTTTTCCAGAAGCTTGGCACCGTCTTTTAAGAATTGCTCTTTAATTTTTTGACCGTCTTTGGTACCAAAAAGATAGGTTAGGGCAGCTCCAATAACTACGCCGGCGATAAAAGTTGCAAGATTATTACCTTGCCTCTGATCGTTCATTTTCCTTTTGTCCCCTCTGTCCCTTTTGTGTCTTTTGACCCCTTTTTCAAAAGATGTGCAATACCAACACCGGCGGCCATAGCAGTAAATAAATTGCCGGCAGATTCGATTGGTTTTTTAACCTGGCCGACCAAATCATCGGCATCGTCAAAAAGTCTGTTTAAACGAAACAACGTTCTTCTAAGATCCTTAAGGACGAAATAGACCTGGAAGCCAATTACCACTAAAAAAACTGTTAAAACAATGATTACAGCAAGAAGAACTATTTGAGTGCTATCGACGGGCAGCATAATAGTTAGTCAAAGTCAACAGTCAAAGTTAAAAGTGACTCTGACTTATTGTGTATACTTCAATTCCCTACTTCTTGTCAATTCCTGGGAACTTGATAAGTTTATGTCATCAGATAAAAGGGGGTTTTAGCGAACCAGGCGAATTGTGCGGGTGGCTTTGGATTTTGGGGAAAGGCGTTTGGAGGCGATTATTTCTATGATGTTTTGACCGTCTTTAAGTTCTAGCTGGTAGGAAAAGTTACCCACCTCGTCTATTGGCACAAACATACCTTCTATAGCAACTTGCGCATCTTTTTGGGTTTGTCCAGAAATCACCACGTAGGGAATAGATGTTGTTGAATCATCTTGCGGTGCGTAAATTTCCAGTTTTGGTGCAGATAGCAATGATAAATATTGAACTGTTAAGTAACCAACAAAGGTAAATACTACTGCGAAAATGGTAATTGTTAATAACTTATTGTATGTAAACACTATTTTTTTAGGCCGTCTTATGACTGCCTTGGAAGGGTATTTCTTTTCATCGTACTCCCTCCTGTAAAGTGCAGTCATGTGACTGGGGTCAAGACCTAAATACGCCGCATAACTTTTAATAAAGCCTTTAACAAAAGGGGGCTCAGGCAAATTTTGCCAATCTCCTGCCTCAAGAGCCTCTAAATATTCTTTTTTAATGTGCAAGTCCCGGGCTATCTTTTCCAGAGAATACTTTTTTATGCGTCTTTGCGAAGAAAAAACCTCGCTCGTGGTCTTCATGAATTTTTTATAATCAGGAGGCTTGGGTTTGGGCCTGTATGTATTCCTCAGCGTCTTTTACCAGGACATCGCGGGGTTTTGATCCCTCACCCGGACCAACAATTCCAGCCATTTCTAACTCATCCAAAAGCCTGGCGGCTCGAGCGTAACCAATACGAAGTCTTCTCTGTAGAAGTGATGCGGAAGCCCTATCATATTGGCAAATTGTCCTCACGGCCTCTTCGAAAAATTCATCCTTTGCACCCCCAGTTACGCCAGCAATTTTACCAACAGGCATTTGAGTAACTTCTTCGGTATATTCCGGCTCAATACCTGATCTTTTGAGAAAGGTAATTAAATTCCTTATCTCGGTATCCGAAACATAAATACCCTGAATTCTTGAAGGTTTTGAAGCATCAGGCGGCACGTAAAGCATGTCGCCTTTTCCTAACAACTTCTCGGCACCGGGCTGATCGAGTATAACTCTTGAGTCGACCATTGAAGATACATTAAAGGCAATTCTGCAAGGAATATTAGCCTTAATTAGTCCAGTAATAACGTCGACAGATGGTCTTTGGGTTGCAACCACCAAATGGACACCGGTGGCCCTAGCCATAGCGGCAAGCCTAACGATGGCATTTTCAACCTCAACAGGGGCAAATTCCATTAAGTTTTGCAATTCGTCAACAATAATAATGATGTAGGGAAGTGCTTGAAAACCAGAAAGTTCATTATACCCGTTTATATTTCTAACCTGGGCTTCATGAAAGAGTCTGTAGCGTCTATCCATTTCCTGCATAGCCCATTTTAGAGCAGATAGAATTTTTTCAGGCTCAATAATAACTGGTGTTAATAGGTGAGGAATATCATTATATTCAGAAAGTTCAACACGCTTCGGGTCAACTAGAATAAGCTTAACTTCATGCGGGCTAGCTCTAAAAAGTAAAGTTGCGATAAAAGAATTTAAAAGAACCGATTTTCCCGAACCGGTCGTGCCGGCGATTAGAACATGGGGCATTCTAGCTATATCGGAAATAACTGTGTTGCCTGAAACATCCAAGCCGAGAGCAACTGCCAACTTAGACTTATTGGTACGCAGAGAATCGTCCATCAAAGCATTTTTAAGAGTCACCATTTCCGGGCTAAGATTGGGGATTTCTACTCCGACTAGGGATTTTCCGGGAATTGGTGCTTCAATTCTGACATTACCTGTTGAGGTTGCCAAAGCTAGTGCAAGGTCGTTTTGCAGTGCCAGAACTTTGGAGAGTTTTATGCCCATAGGAATTTCTAGGGCATACTGGGTGACAGTCGGACCAGGATTAACTTCAACAACTTTGGCGGTTATTCCAAAACTTTCAAGTGTCTTTTCAATTGTTTGGGCGTTATGTTTGACATTACCACGATTCGCAGACAGGCCTTTTGAATCATTAAGAAGAGATAAGGGAGGATATTGCCAGGCTTGGGTTTGTCCAGGCGCGTTGACGACTACGCTTTGGCCCAAGCCAACGTCTTTTTCTAAAGGTCGATCCTGCGATCTTTGCTTCTGATCAACTCTATCGGTTGGCGACTTGATAACAAATTTAGGTTTTCCTAAGCCCAATAATTTAAATATTTTCTCTTGAGAGGACTTCGTTAGTTTTTTTAATTTTGTGTAAATAGTAACAATTGCATTGACTGCTTGATCGAAACTTGTGTTAAGCGCAATTATCAAAGAGATAAAAAAGGCAAAGAAGAGTACAAAAAAAGCTCCAACAGGAGTCACCAATGATTTAATAACCAGCCATAAATTAGAACCTAGAAGCCCGGCGAGATTTTCTCCAAAAATAGACATTAGTGCAATAAATGAAAGCAAGACGCCTAACGAGCCAAGTATTATATTTGGTTTGGAAAAACGGCTTTTTACACCAAGCAATGGTAAGCTAAATGTAATTATCAAGAATGGAACCAGAAACACGCCAATACCAAACAAATTGTCGAAGTAATCATGAAGCGAAAGTAAAATACCGGTTTGAGTAAAAAAGGATAGAAGAAGAAGTAAAGATCCTGCCAGCAATACAAAACCTATTATGGTAGAAATTGTTTTCTTCTCGAGAGAAAGTGGCGGATTTTTGTATTTCTTATATCTTCTCATTCTGGGCATATATTTAATTTTACCTTAAATGTCATTAAATTGCTATAGGGTACTTACCAGGAAGGCAAATATTGCTTTAGATTGTCTTTGGATAAAACTAATCTTTCGATTTTACCTTCCACTTTTAATTTAGCGATTTTGCGACAAATTCCATTGATCGTCCTGTCCAATGTTCTCATACCTGCATCAAAACCTAAAGGTCTGACGATTTCCGGCCAAACTCCTTCTTGAAATTCCAGGTCTTGCTTTGATAAACCTGAAGCAACTATTGCCCTGGGTAGAAGATAGCTTTTGCCGATAATTGTTTTCTGTTCATCGCTGTAGGAAGGTAACTCAATAAGCTCCAGTCTATCTAAAACTGCTGTGGCGATACCTGCAGTATTATTGGCAGTAGCAATAAACAATACTTCACTTAGGTCAAACGGGTAATCTATAAAATGATCAAGGAATTTGCTATTTTGCTCGGGGTCTAAAAGTTCAACCAACACTCCCATAATATCTCCCTTAGCTTCGTTGGTAATTCTGTCGATCTCGTCAAGAAGAATTACAGGGTTTTTGGTACCAATTCTTCTTAAAACTTTCATGATCTGGCCCGGCTCAGCGTCGGAGAATGCACGGGATCTTCCTCGAAGTTGCAGTGCCTCCCCCATTCCGCCCATCGGAATTCTTCCAAATTGGCGGCCAAGTGCCTGGGCAATTGAAAAGGCCATTGTTGTTTTGCCTGTGCCGACCAATCCAACCAAAAGTAAGGCCGGCGCTTTAGTAGAGTGCGGATTTGGATCTTGTTGATTTTGTTTCAAATTAACAACAGAAATGTATTCTAAAATTCGTTCTTTGATGTTTTCTAAGCCGTAATGATTAGTGTCTAACACTTTCTTAGCGTGATCAAGGGAAAGAATATCCTGACTTCGTTTCTCCCAAGGAAGCGCAATAATCCAGTCCAAATATCTGGCGACTTGATCATATTCTTGGGAATAACCTTGAGACGCCGCAAATTTAACTAATCTTTCAATTAGTGACTTAGCTCTTTGGTGGAGGTCGGGCGGAATTTTGGCAACATTAAGCTTTGACTCGAGAATCTTAATATCTTCCAGCAAGGCAGGCGAGGAATTCACTTTAGGTTAATTAAACCAGAAAACTCACTACTTCTCAAAATAAAGTCAAGTTCTCTAACTTGGTTAATTGATCTTGAATAATTATTGCTCCCTGAAAGAATAAAGTTTGTAAACACATCGCCGGTATTTTGGTCGTTATTTTTAAAAAGGATTATTAAAGATGCGAGAGGGGTATCTTTAGGCGGAAAATCAAGTGAGGGCGTCTGAGATTTAAGGGTATTGATTAACTCCTGGGCAGCTTCATATGATGAAGTAAAATATATCAAATCCCCCTCTTGAAAAAATACACAAGTTAAATCTTCTCCGTTTAAGCTCTGGGGTAATTTAAACAAATACAATTTAATGTTATCTGTTAATTCTTCTTTGTAGGCAGACTCGTCAGATTGAGGATCATTGATATCTTTTAAAGCCAAAAAATCTATATTGGGATTTTTAAAAATAAGTGTAAAGTCGGAATTTGGACCGAATACTACAAGATATTGACCTTGGTCAGAGGCCAGATTCTTTGAAAGCCAAGCGGAAAATTCTTGGGATAAAATTAATCTTGATTTGATAAAAGCTATGAGATTGCCGCTAAAAACCGCCAAGTTGGTTGAGGTTGGAATTTTAATACTTTTGGCCTCTTGATCTTGTAGAAAAGACGTATTTACTTTACCTTTAAAGGCGATTTTTCCAGGCAAGATATTTAGATTTGCTTTAACTGGCGTTGCGAACGTTAGTTTCGCACTGGAAGTGGCATCCAGTTCAAACTCAACTCCCTTGGCAACACTTTGGGGTAATCCTAATTTTTCTAGAACTTTCAGAAATTCACTTTGGTCATTGTTAGTAATATCGAAATTCAACTTAAATTCATTCTCGTTGGCGATTAGTGTTACCTGACTTGTATTTTTATTTTGGATAATAACCAGGACAGCTATGAAGATTAAAAAGAGTAAAGTCAGAGAGAGGGACAAAAATCTCCCAACGGGCGGGTGAAGATTTTTCTTCATGATTAATATCTTTTAGGGGGTCGTCTTCGGTCAAACCCTCTTGGGCGATTTCGATCAAACTTTCTGGGGCTAAAATTTCTTCTTCCACCACTAAAATCTTGTGGCTGTGAGTCCGCGGCATCTTTACCGAATCTGGCTGACAAATTGACTCTCCCTTGATCGTCTACTTCGACAACTCTGACTTTAAGCTCCTGTCCAATCTGAACCACATCTTCAACTTTGTTAACCCTGTAGGGGGCAAGTTGCGAAATATTAACCAAACCTTCTTTCCCCGGAAGGATTTCAACCATCGCTCCAAATGGAAGAATTCTGGTCACCTTGCCTTGATATTCCTCTCCGGGTTTAGCTTCTTTAACGATTCCCTCAACCCATTCTGCCGCTTTTTTACAAGCTTGAGGGTCTTTACCGCTTATTGTCACTGTTCCTTCATCGTTGATGTCGATTGCACTACCGGTAGCGGCAATAATCTTGTTTATTGTTCTTCCTCCCGAACCGATCACCTCGCCGATTTTTGCTGGATCGATTTTAACTAAAATAACAGTAGGTGCAAATTTAGAGATTTTTTCTCTAGATATTGGAATAGCCTTGAGAATTTTTTCTAGAATGGAAAGTCGGGCAATTTTTGCTTTTTCAACTGCTTCCTTAACGATCTTAATAGGAATACCATCTAGTTTGATATCCATCTGGATTGCAGTTATTCCCTTAGATGTGCCGGCTATCTTAAAATCCATATCTCCCTGAGCATCTTCCTGATAAGCAATATCGGTTAAAAGAACATATTTTGAGGGATTTTTCTTATCTGTTACCAAACCAATTGAAATTCCGGCTACTGGTTCTTTAATCGGGACTCCGGCATCCATTAATGCCAACGTTGACCCACAACTTGCCGCCATAGAAGTTGATCCGGCTGAAGATAAAACTTCTGAAACGACTCTTATAGTGTAAGGGAATACATCTGTGGAAGGTAATACCGGTACAAGTGCTTTTTCGGCCAGTGCGCCATGTCCAATTTCCCTTCTTCCAGGCGGGCCCAATCTTCGAACTTCGCCTGCCGAAAAGGGAGGAAAGTTGTAGTGATGCATATACTTTTTGGTATTTTCTCCTTCCATATGTTCTATCAGTTGTTCCAGAGCCGGCGACCCTAAGGTTACGATTGAGAGCACTTGAGTTTCGCCTCTTTGGAAAAGGCCTGAACCATGAGTTCTTGGTAGAAGACTAACCTTGGCAGTAATTGGACGAATTTCATCAGGGGTGCGGCCATCAGTTCGCTTTTGACCCGCAAGAATTTTTTCCCTCAAGAAATCGGCAACAACCTCCTCTAAAGCACGGGCGAGCTGTTTTGAAGTAATTTCACTACTGTCATCTTTGACAAATTCCTCCTCAAGAAGTTTTAGTGACTCGTCAAACCATTTTTCATCTTGTGAAATGCCTGGTTTTTCCAGGTCTTTGATAATTTCTCTCTCAATAAAGTCTTTTACTTGCTTCTGGACAGTGACTTCGAGTTTATCCGGCTTATATTGTTGTTTTTCAACACCTGCTTCCTTGGTAAAATCGACTATAAGATCACTTACCTGTTTGTTTTTTTCAAGACCAAATTCAATTGCACCCACGATTGACTTTTCATCTGTCTGATTGGCTCCAGCTTCAATCATGACGACTTCGTTTTCAGAAGACACCAGAACTAAATCAAGATTGGAAAACTCTTCTTCACTTTCCGTTGGGTTTATGAAATAACCGCCGTTCTGTTGACCAACTCTGCATCCTGCTATTGGACCATTCCAAGGGATATCCGAAATAGAAAGAGCGGCTGAAGTCGCTATCAGTGCAAGAATATCCGGATCGTTCTCCTGATCAACAGAAAGAACAGTAATGATAACCTGAACCTCTGCCTGATAGTCTTTAGGAAAAAGTGGTCTTATGGAACGATCGATTAGCCTGGAAGTTAAAACGGCTTTTTCCGTGGGACGACCTTCACGTTTGATGAATCTGGAGGTTGAAATTTTTCCCCCGGCATAAAGCTTTTCTTCATAATCTACGGCGAGAGGAAAAAAGTCTACGTCTGGTGAGGCTGGTTGAGAAACAACGGTTGCCAGTACTACAGTTTCCCCGTAGGTTGCCAGGATTGCCCCGTTTGCGTGAAGTGCTAGCTCTCCTGTTTCAAGAGTTAGCTTTCTACCTGCAAGTTCAATTTCTTTGTGAACAACTTTTTGCATCGAATATAGTAATTTATGGAGAATTTGGAGCGTTAGAAATCGGGTATTAAGAGCCAAAACCTTGATTCTTACTACTCAACTTCCAACAGCCCAATTCCCTTTCTTTGCTTATAAAACCTGTATTATTATACGTTAAATTAAGATAGATAGCAAGTTAGTTTACTTGGGTAGTCCTAATTTACCAATAATATCTTTATACCTTTCTGGGGCTTTTCTGGTCAGATAATGAAGGAGTCTGCGTCTTTTGTTAATCATCGATAATAGACCCCTTCGAGAATGATCGTCATGGCCATGAGATTTTAGATGGGCACCAACATTTTGAATCCGCTGAGAAAGCAGGGCTACTTGAACTTCCGGTGAGCCGGTATCACCCTCGTGGGTTTTAAATTTGTCAATTACTTGCTTTTTATTCTCGGCAGTTTTAGCCATATAAGTAACTTAGGATGATACTATAAATTAATTCTCTCTGTCAAAGGATTTTGACCCTTTATAAATTCTCGGTGGTTTCAGCCAATTCCGTGAGACAGCTGCATTTTTATATTCTTGTTTACTTTCAATTTCTTGTATCTTGGGAGTTCTATCCAAAATATCAGGTTCAGTAACAGTTGAGGGTTGATAAGTTGGTTCTTGAGTATTTGACATTCTGGCAAAGCTTGACCTTGATACTCCAAATTTTAATAACCAGGCGGCTATTTCAAGTGCCTGTGAATTAATCCTTCCGGGAGAAAAATTCTGGGTCCCTTCAGATATCCCCGTATAAAGGTTGTAGGCTATGTCCTCGTTTACCGGTAATGCCAAATCCTGGATCATTTTGGCAGTTAATTCGCTAATTGTTGCAGCTTGGGGATCGTTTATATTAACCTGAGCAAATTTTTGATTCAATGTGCCTTTGCAAATATTTATAATGAAAGCTTCTGAACTAATATTTTGTTCGTGAGTAATTTGACTGCGCAAATCTTCTTGGGAGTCAAAGCCAATAGAAAAAATCAAGTCTGCTTGTGTTATTGTCTCCTTTAATCTAATTTGATCTTTGCTTATTCCTCTTGATCCGGGAATTGGATGAATAAGTATTTTCAGTTGATTTCCTTCTAAAAAATAAGTTACCTTATCAACATTTTCTACCGCATCGTCAATTAAAACAGTTAAGCCACTTTTTCCTTGGGTCTTACCAATTTTATCTACCCCATAAATCTTTTGAGCATCGGCAACTGAAGGAATACGAGAAAATATTGAAACATTTTTACCAAGTTTGACTAGAGAAAGATATAACGCAAGACCCGAAGCAAGTCCGTCCAGTTGTGAAGAATCGGAAACAACAATAGACACAGAGCCTGCTTTAGTAATTTTTTCCAATGCCTTTTCGTTCGAATTTTGATCCATTGCCATTTGCTCCTGAGTACTATTCTTATGCAGCTAATGCTTCAATTTAGCGTGTAAGTACATTTTTAACCCAAAGATTCTATTATATCTCCTTCTTTAAAGTCAAGAGCTGGATCTATTCCTAGCCCACAGTCCTGACCATTAGATACAGATTCAATGTTTTTCTTGAATCGTTTAAGAGAAATTATTTTTGTTTCCATAGAGGAACCATCGGCTCTTTTGACTACAATGTTATCGCCATTTTTTAATTTGCCATGGGTAACCATAACACCGGCGATTTTTTTCCCTTCGATATCAAAACTGGCGACTATTTTTGCCCGGCCAGTGATTTTTAATTCCTGTTTAGCTTTTTCAAAACCAACAACAACATCTTCTATGTCAGATAAAAGATCATAGATGACGTTATATTTTTTTATAATAACTCCCTCTTTGTCTGCCTGAGAATTCGCTGCTTTATCGACCCGGACATTGAAAGCAAGTATTGGGGCTTGAGCGACTTTAGCAGTTGTGATATCAGCTTGGGTAACTTCTCCAACCCCGGCGGAAACTACCAGTAAATTCTCAGGTAAATTGGTAAGTATAGCCTCGAGTGAGCCAGTTACATCAGCTTTAATAATAACCTTGAACTTGGCCCGTGATTCTTCTGCTTTGGCAATAATGTCAGCAAACGAGGCAGATTTTTGGCTTTCGTGAGTTTTCGTTATAGTTAAATCATGAACAATACTTCCCACCTCTAAAACTTTTTTGAACCCCAATACCTCAACTGGTTTCCCTGGTTCAGCTTGCGGAATGTTTTTACCCCTATCGTCAATCAGTGCTTTTACAGTAATTGTCTCATTGTCTTTTTTAATCTTTTGTCCTAATTTGAGAGTGCCTTCTTTAATAATGACGGTGTTCACAGAACCTCGATTTTTGTCCAAAAAGGATTCAACGACAACTGCCTCAAGCGGGGCATCCGGAAGTGATTGTTGAGGTGATAACTGCCACAGAAGAAGGATCATTTCTAATAAATCTTCAATACCTTTGCCTTTTGGAGCCGATACTTCAACAGTTGGAACTTTCCCGCCAAAACTCTCCACGATAATTCCCTCTCTTTCCAGTTCTTTCTTGACCTTTTCGAGGTTAATATTGGGAAGATCAGTTTTAGTAAATGCGACAATTGCCGGCTTATTAGCATTTTGGGCATGTTTGATGGCTTCAACCGTCTGAGGTTTAACTCCTTCAGTCGCAGCAACAACCAAAATAACAATATCAGCAACTTCAGCGCCGCGGGAACGCATTTTTTCAAATGCAGCGTGACCCGGGGTATCAACAAACGTGATTGGTTTATCCTGAAAAGTTATTTGGTAGGCACCAATATGTTGAGTGATTCCGCCATGTTCGCGTCCTACAATATTGGTCTTGCGGATCGCGTCAAGAAGAGTTGTTTTCCCATGATCAACATGACCCATTAAGGTCACAATTGGCGGTCGAAAATTGTCTTTTTCCTGCTTTTCCATAATTTAAAATGTCCTGTGGCAAAAAGGCTTTCATTTAAGTAGTCTTGTCACCACTGGCATTTCCGTCTGCCGGCGGATTTGCGTTTTCATCTTGGTTTACAACCGCTGATTCATCAGTGTCTTCAGTCTTGTTTTCAGTGTCCTGGGTGTTTGCAGCTTTCGATATACTCGATACTTTTGGTAACTTTGGCTCTTCTGGCTCTTTTGTCACTTTTGTACCCTTTATACCTTTGTCTTTCTGATTCGTTGACTGTACTTGATCATCGGTTACAACAGGTGCTTGCCGACCGCCTTTACCGCTTGATTTTTCTATCGCTCCCTTCTCCTTTACCTTTGGTACTTTTAGTCCCTTTTCAACTACTCCTAAGGCTTTCTTTGCTTTAGCTTGAGCTTCCTTTTCTTTAGCTTCTACTTCTTTTGGCAGACCGCTTTTACCACGAATATCAATTCTATAACCGGTGAGTCGTGCAGCAAGTCTAACGTTTTGACCCTCTTTGCCAATAGCCAGAGATAACTGATCGTCAGGTGAAATAACTTCGGCAGTTTTTTCTTTTTCATTGATATTCACCTGTAAATCCTTTGCTGGTGAAAGAGCCGCTTTAATAAATTCGACCGGGTCATCCTGGTAGGCAATCACATCTATTTTTTCATCCCCGAGTTCATTTATTACTGCTTGAACCCTAACTCCTTTTTGACCAACACAAGACCCTACAGGATCCACACCTAATTGATTAGAGGCAACTGCTATTTTAGAACGCGATCCTGCCTCTCTTGCGATCACCTTGATTTGAACGGATCCCTGAGCAATTTCCGGAACTTCTTGCTTGAAGAGACCTTCCACCAAACCATTTACAGCTCTTGAAACAATAATTTCTTCGCCTCTTGCGCCTTCCTTAATCCCAACAACATAGAACTTTAAGCGCTGGTTTATGTGGTAGTTTTCGCCGTGAGATTGCTCTGCCGGTGGCATAATTCCTTCGGCCTTTCCTAAATTAACGGTGATCACCGGCCCAGATATTCGCTGAATCATGCCTGAAATAACGGTATCAATTTTGGAAGAATACTCCTGCAAAATTGCATTTTTTTCGGCTTCTCGAATACGCTGCAGAATTACCTGCTTGGCGGTCTGAGCAGCAATTCGGCCAAAGCCAGGTGGGGTGATATTTTTCTTGCCTTTGGCAAGTTTTACTTCTCCGGAATTAGCGTCAAGATCGACAACAATATCATCGGGTTCACCGTAATCTTTACGGTAAGCAGCTAGAATTGCTTGCTTAATTGATTCCAGAACAACTTCCGGCTCAATCCCGCGTTCAGAACATACTTGATTCAGGGCAGATGCAAATTCGGTTCTTGCTTGTATAGCCATTTTTTAGGTTTATTTTTCTTAAGAATTTATTATTAAAAAAGGTGGACTTTCGGCCCACCTAGGTCGCTTACCTAAAATGCACTGGAATTTTAGCAAAATGCCTAAGAATAGTCAATCAAGCTAAGAGCTATAATTAGATTTTAAGATGCTAAATTCTCTGATTACTCTTGCGGTCTCGTCGGTTGCTTTCTTGCGGACGATTGATGGATTTCCTTTGAGGAATTGGGACGAGGCTTGGTATGCTGAAGAAATTAAGAATATGGCCGTTGGTTCTTACAGTTTATTGGCAACATTTTGGAATGGTCATTATTACTTTGATAAGCCTCCTCTTTATTTCTGGCTTTCTTTACCCATCGTTGAATTTTTTGGATTAGGCCAATGGCAAGTCAGACTTGTTACAGTTTTATCGGCGATTTTTGCCTCGATACTTATCTATCTTATTGGCAAAAAACTTTTTAATGCTACTGTCGGAATAATTTCTTTTGTCGTCTTTGTCAGTCTTGGTCAGGTTGTTATCAGATTCGCTCATGGTAATTTAGATGCTCTTTTGGTTTTAATGTTTCTAACCTCATTTTATTTTTATCTTGTCTCCTTACAAAAAAGGGTGTTCGCGCCGATTTGCGGAATCGCACTGGGTTTTGGGTTTTTAGTCAAAGGATGGTTTATTGGCCTTTATCCCGCATTAATAATTTTTCTCTGGTCACTTTTCACCCAGAGAAAAATACCTCGCAATTTCATATTAATCATGGTTTTTGCCTTAATTTCGTCTTCCTGGTATTTCATTTTAGGAACTTTAAGATTTGGTGAATCATTTTTCAATTGGTACCTTTTAAATCCTACGGGAGGACTTCTAAAGTCACCATTTGCCTCTTTCTCGCTTACTTATTTCAGGGACTTGGGACAAGATATCGGTTTTTGGTGGATTCCGATAGTCATTTTTATATTCAAATTTAGAAAAATAGCACAGGCTGAGAGGAAAGTGTTGATGACATTTTTAGTATCAATCCTGGCGTTTATAATCCCTCTTAATTTTCTTTCTGAAAAATTGGGCTGGTACAATTTGCCGACTTACCCTTTAGTTGCCATAATAGTCGCTTTTGTTTTGGAAAAGCTTTATCGAAAATCTGCCAAAGCGACTATCATTTTGATTGGTGTGATTTTGATCTTGCAAATTTTTAATATTAATCGTATTGAAAATATTTATCCGGATAGGTCGAAAGTTGGAGCAAACTTAGGGCTTTTTGCCCAAAAACTTATCCCAAAAGAAGATACGGTTGTACTTGATGACCATGATTTCACGGCTTTTCTTTTTTATTCAAATCACGGGAAGGTTTTTGTTGTAGATAGTGAGGGACCAAAACCCGGTGAGTGGTGGATACTTAAATATGACCAACTGGCGATGTTTCTTCTGGACAATCCCAAAACTTGGATTGTTACACCAAATTTAGAAAATCTGCCGTTTGAAGTAAAGAGCGAGCAAGTCGCCGGCAATCTCGGGGGCTACAGCTTCATCAAACTTTATTAGCAACTACAAGGTCGGACCTCGTTGTGCTTTCTTCGACTTCGCTCAGGATAAATTCTCCAATTCCTCGAGTAAACGTTTTTGGTCACGATTTAATCTACTTGGAACATGAATTCTGATTATGACGTAGTGGTCGCCTTGGCCGTGGCCGGAGACGCGGCGGATGCCTTTGCCACGCAAGCGGATTTGAGTACCGGCGCCAGTGCCAGAGGGAATACGAATTTTGACAGGTCCGTCAATCGTCTCAATGTCCTTAACTGTCCCCAGTGCCGCTTGAGAAAAAGAAATTTCTTCCTCAGATATAACATCGTAGCCTCTTCTTTTAAATTTTCTGTGAGGAGATACCTGACACACAATTACAAAGTTTGAAAAGCGAATTTCCGAACCGTCATCAACACCGGGGGGAATTTTAATCTTTTGTCTCTTGCCTTCAATTTCAACTTCTTTGGCGACCCCGTGAACCGCTTCCATAAAATCTAAGTTGAGCACGTAGCGGGGCAAGCGGGCTTGACGGCCAAATGGTGATCTTTCGCCAAAAACCATTTCAAAAATATCAAAAGGGTCGGCAAATCCGCCAGAATCAAAACCGCCGAAGTCGCCGCTTGACCAACTATAAGTTCGAAAACCGCCCCCGCCAGGTGGAGCACCAGCACCGCCAAATCCACCGCCGGGTTGAAAGGCAGAATGGCCGAATTGATCGTAAGCTCCCTTTTTCTGAGGATCTGAAAGAACTTGGTAAGCTTCGTTTATTTCCTTGAACTTTTCCTCTGCACCGGCCGATTTATCAACGTCAGGATGATGCTTACGCGCCTTAGTACGATATGCCTTTTTTAGTTCGTCGGGACTTGCATTTTTCCCGACACCAAGAACTTCGTAATAGTCTTTTTTCATGAATTCAAAATTTCTAATTTCTAAATCCTAAATCCTAAATAAATCCAAATATCAAAATACAAAATACAAAATAATTTTAGTGCAAATTCCCCTTTTTTGCACATTTGAATTTTGAAATTGTTTAGAGTTTAGAATTTAGAGTTTAGGATTTGATTAGTTGGAGACTTTCTTGCCAGCCAAATCCTGTCCGCCATATGTCGCTGTAGTCTTGTTGACTTTAAACCCTAACTCTCCAACTTTCTGATTGTCTGCTAAGATTTCAAATCTGTAGAGGCCGGCGTGCTGCAGGGGAAAATTAACCAATTCCGTTAGCAAATTAGCTTTGCCGTTTTGGCCAAGCCTCAGGTTTAATTCTTTAGCTGGAAATTCCGGCTGGCCTTTTTCGGGCGGGATGAGCTTTAACTTTAAGGAATACTCCTGGCCTGGTTCGCCTTTTAGGACCGCAACCAAAAACATCCGAGGCCAGGTGGTCGGCAGATTGGCTACAAAAAACTGGTCAAAAACGCCGATTATAGAAAGTTTTTGCTCTTGGGAAACGGACGCATGATCACAAAGTACAAATAGTTCTGTTGAAAGTTTTGCCATTTGTCATCCTTACTCTTTGACTACTTCGCCTTCCTGAACTTCACCGGTGTCGCTGTCTGCTTTTGCTTTAGCCTCTTCTGTTTGCCCGTCCGGCTCTTTTGGCTCTTCTGGCCCCTTTGTACCTTCTGGTTCTTGTTTTTGATACATCGACTCGCCTATTTTGGAAAGAACGCTGGAAAGCTCTTCACTTTTAGTTTTGACCTCATCAATCGGAGCAGATGATTCGATTTCTTTAAGAGCTTTAATCTTTTCTTCAACCTCAGTCTTAACATCTGCCGGAACCTTGTCCCCGGCATCTTTAAGCGCTTTTTCGGCCTGATAAACTAAAGCATCGGCCCGGTTTCTGGTTTCTGTCTCTTCTTTTTTAGTTTCATCCTCTTTGGCATGTTCCTCGGCCTCTTTGGTCATCCTTTCAATCTCGTCTTGAGTCAAGCCTGTTGAGCCGGTAATCTTAATTGATTGTTCTTTATTTGTAGCTTTATCTTTGGCCTTGACGTTTAGAATTCCGTTGGCATCTAGATCAAAAGTGACCTCAACTTGAGGAATTCCTCGAGGTGCCGGCGGAATTCCATCAAGAATAAACCGACCGAGTGATTTGTTATCGCTAGCCATTGGCCTTTCTCCCTGAAGAACATTAATTTCAACAGAGGTCTGATTATCGGATGCTGTGGAGAAAACTTCTGTTTTGGAAGTCGGAATAGTGGTGTTTCTGGTTATCAGGGGAGTAGAGACAGCTCCCAAAGTTTCGATTCCAAGAGTTAGAGGCGTGACATCTAGAAGAACCATTTCCTTCATTTCTCCGCCCAAAACTGCTCCTTGAATAGCTGCTCCGACAGCCACAACTTCATCGGGATTCAAACCCTTATGCGGTTCTTTACCAAAAAAATCTTTAACTTTGGAAATAACAAGCGGCATTCTGGTCATACCGCCAACTAAAATAACTTCGTCAATCTTTTTGGCATCAAGTTTGGCGTCTTTGAGACAGTCGCGTACCGGGCCAAACGTTTTGTCAACCAATTCACCGATTATCGATTCGAGTTTTGCCCTTGAAAGCTTAAGCTGCAAATGTTTGGGTCCAGTTTGATCAGCTGTCAAATAGGGAATAGAAATTTCCGTTTCAGCGGTGGTAGAAAGTTCAATTTTAGCCTTTTCGGCAGCATCTCTTAGCCGCTGCAGCGCTTGTCTGTCTTTGGATATATCGATACCGGACTCTTTCTTAAATTCCTCTGATAAAAATTCGATAATTTTCGCATCAAAATCATCTCCGCCAAGATGGGTATCCCCATTAGTTGCCTTAACTTCAAAAACACCCTCTCCAAGTTCCAGAGTCGAAATGTCAAAAGTTCCGCCGCCAAGATCGTAAACGGCAATAGTATGAGCATGTGCTTTATCAAGACCGTAAGCTAGTGCAGCCGCTGTCGGTTCGTTGATAATTCTCTCGACCTTAAAACCAGCAATTTCTCCGGCTTGTTTAGTAGCCTGGCGCTGAGAATCATCGAAGTACGCGGGAACAGTGATCACTGCTTGTTCCACCTTACCGCCAAGATAGCTTTCGGCATCGGCTTTCATTTTGCCCAAGACCATTGCCGAGATTTCCTGGGGGGTATAGTCTTTGCCTTCGACACTGACAACTGCCATGCCATCGCGACCTTCTTTAATGTCATATGGCAGCCACTTCATGTCCCTTTGAACTTCAGCATCTTTAAATTTGCGGCCCATCAGTCTTTTTATGGAAAAGATGGTAGTTTTAGGATTAACAACCATCTGGCGTTTGGCGACATCGCCGACGATGTGTTTTACAGGGTCGACAACCGACGGAATGATATTCCTGCCTTCTGCAGAATGGATAACTTTAGGTTTCCCGGCTTCAACCACGGCAACTACCGAATTGGTTGTTCCTAAATCGATACCGATGATTTTAGACATATATATCCTAATTTATCCGAATTTGATTGTCCGAATTTATCCTAATGCTCTAACTTAGTATATTCGGATTCATTCGTATTATTTTCATTCGTATACATTTGTGTGTTTTTTCCTTCTTCGGCTTTTTCTTCAGTCTTTTGGTCTATCTGCTGCCTCTCAACTGCAACTTGCGCCGGCCGCAAGACCTTACTATTTATTTTATAACCTTTCCTGATAACCTTGGCAATCATGCCATCATTTTGGCCTTCGACAACTGATGTTGCTTCGTGTAAATTCGGGTCAAATTTACTTCCCTGTGCTTCTATTTCTTCAACTCCTTCTGAGGATAAAACATCTCTAAACTGCTTAATAACCATTTCCAAACCCTCATCCTTTAAGTGCTTCTGCGCATTTTCAAGATTATCAAGAACCGGCAGAAACCTTTCAATTAGAATTGCACTTGAGAGTTGGCCAAGTAGCTTTCTTTCCTCTTCTACGCGTCTTTCAAGATTTTGGTAGTCCGCAAGAGCTCTTTTTAACTGCTCCTCAAGCTGTTTACTTTTACTGTCGATTTTTGGCAATTGTTTTTTACTCATAAGATTAAACTCCTAAGCTTGATAATAGTTGCGAAAAGTACCTCATTGTTGGAATAATCACCTGATAATTAAGTCGGGATGGACCTACTACTGCCAAAACGCCCCGGTGACTGGGCATCTGATAACGGGAAATCACGAACCCACAAGGCTCAAGATACGGCACGCCCAATTCCTCACCGAAAAGTATTTTTATCTGTTCTTCTGTTGAAAGTTGGCCAAAGATCGCAGAAAGCATCTCTGCTTTATCAAGCATCGAAAGCACGGTTTTGGTGATATCGATATCGTAAAACTCCGGCATGTCTAAAATATTGGCCATACCAGACGCGTATATATCGTTTTCTTCGTCAGTTGCCAGTGCCATAGAGTGAGTTTGATCTGCCAAAACCTTGGCGGTATGGCGAAGGAGTTTGTCGAATCTTTCTTTCTTTTCGCCAAGTTCTTCTTTAATAGCAACTTCATCTTTTAGAGAAAGAGACTTTTCTTCCATCAATTGATCAACATAAAATTTCATACCGACTGATGTAGGAATCCGACCAGCGGAGGTGTGCGGTTGTCGAAGATAACCAAGGCTGGTCAGTTTAACCATCTCGTTCCTGATGGTTGCCGGCGAAACCCCAAGTTTTGATTCTTTTTCAATAGTTTCAGAACCGATTGGTTCGGCGGTTTCGATATATTTTTCGATAACTGCACGAAGCAGATTTTTTTGTCGATCAGTAAGGTCCATCGTAAAATTCCTTCAGAATTTAGTTATGAGTTCTGAGGGATGAGTAGTGAGTTTGATGTAATTTCTCAATCCCCAAATCTCAGTACTCAATACTTTTTAATGGCGAGTGGGCAGTTAGGGCATCTCGCCGTTATTGTCCAGATACTATACAGTATCTGGTTTAAACAGATATCGTATGGTATCTGTTTAAACGGGTACCGTACGGTGCCTGTTTAGCAGACAATGTACCACGAGTGCTAATCGTTGTCAAGCCCCCGGCAAATTAGCAATCCAGACATAATTCTGGTATATTTATAGGCCTTAATTATGACAGAAAGACGCCTGAAAGAAACAATTGCAACTTATAACGCTGTTGCTTCCGACTACGAACAGCGAACTAATCATCTTGCCCCCACAGAAGAACTGCCAAGATTTACCAGATTACTTGCGGCTGGCGCTAAGGTTTTAGATGCAGGTTGTGGTTATGGTCGGGAGCTTCGCCATTTTGTAGATCAAGGATTTATCACATATGGAATTGATCTCTCCGAAGGCATGCTTGCAAGAGCAAGACAAAGAACTCCAGAGGCAAGTATCTTAAAGATGGATGTTAGAAAATTAGGTTTTCAGGAAGATTTCCTTGATGGTGTTTGGTGCCGGGGAGTATTGCATCATTTGGAAAGAAATCAAATACAAAAAACATTAATTGGGATAAAACGCATACTTAAATCTGATGGGATTTTGTTAGTCATTTGTCAAAGTGGGACTGGCGAAGCAAAAGTAGAGGAAGAATTAACCTGTGGAAAGCCAAGATTTTTTACTTATTTTTCTGGAAGTGAGCTTGCGACACTGGTAGCGGACTCGGGTTTTGCTTTAGTAGAAGGGTATACCTACAATGAAAAAGAGCGTTACGGCACAGGTCGAGCAAATTTGAATTTCATAGTTGTCTTAGCTAGAAAGCCTTAAAAATTTACCTAAATACTCTAATGATCTAGATTATTAGAGTGAGTCTATAATCTGAGAGAGCTCTCAATTTTATTAATGCGACTCAGAGGCTTTTGAGAAAAGCTTCGATTGTGGGGTAAAATTCGTCGAAAATGAGATAATGGCTTTCGGCTTTTTTCTGATCTCCGATTAAAATACATTTCTTGCCAAGGCCGTAAGCTATTCCGGCTTCAATATGGGCGGATTTGCCGGCAGGTAAAAGCAAAATGAGAATTTGTGAGTTTTTAAGTCCTTCAAGATCCTTTTCAAAAATTTTCCTGACCCTTTGATCTTTTTGCCATTTCTTTGTCGATTCAAACTTTTTCATGACTGATTCTGGATCAAGCTTTGAATCAAAAATAGAGAAAACTTTTTTTACTTCCCTCGAAGAAACTAAAAACTGTTTTATCTCTTTTTCGCAATCCTTTGACCAGTTCAAGCACTTTATCCCGATTGCGCCATCTGGAAGCAATAAAATACTGATATTTCATATGAGGTCAAAAAGGCTTAAGAAGCTTTTGGCTGAATCTGAAAGCTTAATACATCCTTCGGGGATATTCCGTTACGAGGATCTTCACTCCTAATGAATTGACCTTGGTCACCTTCTTTGAATCTCTGGAACCTGAAACCATACCCAACAGAGCCCCTCGCAAGATTCAATTCCATTTCTAATCTGCCTGGCCTTTCTGCTAAAGATTCTGGTAAATCTAAGGGAGGATCGACCAATAGGAAAAATTTTATACTGCTTCCATTATCTACCTTTAGGTGAGGGATTTCTCCCGACCACTCGTTATACGTCGGTTCTAATACTTCCACTGCGAGCTTCGCATCTTTAGGCATTCTATCCTTATAGACAGGTTTAATGACCGTGTCCCAAAGAAAACTAGCTCTTTGTTCGAAAGCAGTATTTCCTCGTAGGGCATTCCATATATCCGCACATCCATTTAACCGCTCGTTAAGAGCTTCAACATGCGCCTGTTCGCTTTCAATTTCAGCCTGATCTGGACTTTGCATTATAATAAAATACTATCACAGGGTAGTAGTTAATTTCAAAATCGCCCTTTATAGTTTTAATACCGCAAGGAATGCTTCCTGGGGTATGTCTACTTGGCCGAATCTGCGCATGCGTTTTTTGCCTTTTTTTTGCTTTTCCAAAAGCTTCATTTTGCGCGTTACGTCGCCACCGTAGAGTTTTTGAGTGACGTCTTTTCTGAAAGATGGCACGGTTTCGCGGGCAATGATTTTACCGCCGATGGCTGCTTGAATCGGAACTGGAATTTGCTGGCGGGGAATAGCCTCTTTTAACTTTACCACTAAACTTTTGCCAACAGTTTCTGCCTTTTGACGCGGAACAATCTGGACCAAACCCTCAATTGGCTGATGGTTTACCAGAATATCAAGTTTTACAAGGTCGGCATCTTTATATTCGGTGACTTCAAAATCAAACGAGGCGAAGCCTGACGTTGCACTTTTTAATTGATCATAGAAACCAATCAATAAATCCAGAAGCGGCATCAAGACTTCGATTTTTAAGGTTTTGCCGATATTTTCGAAATTTAAAATCTCTCCACGTCTTTCATGAATTAAATTGGAAATTTGTCCATAGAATTTTTCCGGTGCGTAAATTACTACTTTGGCATAGGGCTCCTGAACGTTTTTTGAAGCAGGATTAAACTGGGATGGTTTGTTAATTATCTTCCCATCTACTTCGAAATTGACTGAGGGTGAAGTCACGATAATATCCAAGTCGTATTCGCGCTCAAGACGTTCCTGAGTAATTTGGGCATGAAGTAGGCCTAAAAAACCAAGGCGAAATCCTTGCCCTAAGGTGAGTGATGTCTCACTTGAGTATGTCAATGATGAGTCGTTTAGTTTTAACTTGTCCAAACCGTCTTTCAATTTGAGTAGCTGGTGCGGATCGGTTGGGTAAAATGACAAAAAAACAACTGGTTTTGCCTCCTGATAACCGGGTAAAGCCTTAGGATTAAGAGTACCAGAAAGAGAAATCGTATCCCCGACTTTGACTTTTGACAGATCTTTGAGGTTTGTGACGAGAAAACCTACTTCGCCACAGAAAAGTTTTTCGACATAAGTTGGTTTTGGAGAAAGATACCCGACTTGCAGGACTTCTGCCTTGGTACGTGTTGCCAGAAATAAAATTTGACCACCTACTTTGATTTCACCGTCGAACAGGCGGACAGTAGCGACGACTCCTTTATAAGGATCAAGGGCGGAGTCGAAGATTAGTGCTTGAGTCCCCTTTTTCACTCCCGGAGTGTTCTCCCGGTGTTGGCCAGATTTCACTCCGGGAGTGTTGGCAGAAGACGAACCGGGTTCGCGCGCTTGCTTTTCGACTGTCCTTGAACCCGGTTCGGGCCAAGAGTTTGGTGCAGGAATTCGATCAATAATCGCTTTGATAACTGACTCGACATTCTCGCCAGTCTTTGCGGAAACCTTGAGGATTTCTTCTTCCAAAAATCCTAAACTAATTAATTCTTCCTGAGTTTTTTTTATTTCTGCCTGAGGCATGTCAATTTTGTTAATAACTGGAATTATCATTAGATCCGCCTCCTTTGCCAAATTAAAGTTAGCGATCGTCTGAGCTTGGACACCCTGAGTGGCATCGACAATCAGAACTGCCCCTTCAACTGAGGCCAAAGATCTGGAAACTTCGTAGGAAAAGTCGACATGGCCGGGGGTGTCAATGAGGTTTAGCGTATAAGCAAAGCTTGCGGTCCTCGTCGAGTCAAGACTCGACTGCGGGCCTAAGGAATTAGCGTCTAGCGTATAGTTAAGACGGATGGCTTTAAGTTTAATAGTGATGCCGTGTTCGCGCTCAAGTTCCAAATTATCCAGAAGTTGGGCTTGGTGATTTTGAGAAACTGCGCCGCATATTTCCATAATCCTGTCGGCCAAAGTTGACTTGCCGTGATCGATATGGGCAATTAAAGCAAAGTTGCGGATGCATCTTTGATCCATAGATGAAAGTATAGCAAAGGTGGGGTTAGGTGAGATACGAATTCCTTAAATCCGAAGCACGAAATCCGAAATCCTAAACAATATCAAAATCCAAATTACAAAAATTCAAAACTGGAAATTTAGTTTGGAATTTGGAATTTAAAAATTAGAATTTGTTTCGAAATTCGAATTTAGATATTAGGATTTACCGAATCCTACGGATTCGGTTGCTGGGCATCGATAGACGTAGGTGCAGGTCTGGCTAGCTTGGCAGGTAATCGGATAATTCTTTTGGCAAAATTATAAAAAACGACGATCTGCTCAACCTTAAACAGCCAAGAAAGCAAAAGATAAACGGAAAGACCCACAGCTGTGGCAATGGAAGTTAAAACAATTAACTCAATGGTTCTGGTAGTATCAAAAACTAATTGGTCTAAGAGTTTCATCGGGATATAAAGAAAAATGGCAGTGACAAGACTAATTGCCGACATTTTCAAAATAGGTAAAAATAGCTCTTTTTGGACAAATTTAACTTTTCTATCTAACAAAAATAAAAGTAAAAGGACATTAATTATATTGGCAGTTGAATAGGCAATCGCAAGATAAACAATTGAAAGTTTAAAAATAAGGATAAATACAAAACTTAGGAAAATATTAAAAACGACAGTTAAAACATTTATCTTTACGGGCGTAACACTGTCCCTTAGAGCATAAAATCCCCTGGTTAAAAGCAGGCTCGCTGCTTGCGCGGCAATACCAATTGAAAAGGCAATTAACACTCTACCTGTTAAGAGGGTCGTTTCCCAAGGAAACTCTTTGGCGCCGAAAACTAGCCTTACAATAGGAACTCTAAGAATCGCCAAAATTGCAGCCGCCGGCAAAATCAAAAAGAGAATTTGGTGGAGTGATTCAACAAAAATCTTCTTAAATTGCTGATATCTTTTGGCATTAAATTCAATTGAGAGTGATGGCAGAGAGGCTTGAGCAATCGATGCGGCAAAAAGAGCCGCCGGCACATACTGTAAAACTTGGGCGAAATTAAAAGCGACAATTGAGCCAACTGTGGCGATTGAAGCTAAGGCAATATTGATCATATCTGAAATCCTTACTAAGCCAAGAGCAATTGAACGTGGCCACATCAGAGAAAAAGTCTCACGCACATCTTTATTTTTAATATCGAGAACTGGTCTAAATTTAAAACCAAGGGACAGTACAAGAGGTAATTGGACTACAAGATGAAGGAGTGCTCCCAGAATCATACCGATTGCCGGGGCATAAATACCAAAGACAGGTACCAAAAATATTATTGAGACAATAATACCAATGTTATAAAAAACTGAAGCTAAGGCTGGAACCAGAAATCTCTGAAAAGACTGCAGGATCCCGGTTAAAAATATTGAAATAACAAAAAACAACTGGGCTAGGATCATAATTCTTATAAGCCTAGCTATTAAAGGTAAGGTCATTGGATCTTTAGAAATAAGGCCGGGAGCAATTATTGGGGCGATAAATTTAGCGCAAATAATGACAAGGGCCGAAATGACAACAAAGGCTACAAGACTTAGGGTAATCATCGCGGAAGAAAGATGCCAGGCTTTTTCTAATTTATCTTTTGATAAGTATTGAGAAAAAACCGGAATGAAGGCAAGAGCAATTGTCCCAAAAATTAACACTTCGAAAATAGCCTCGGGCAAAATTGATGCCGCAATGAAACTATCGAGGAGCTTGATGTTGTCACCAAAATACGAGGCCAATAGTCGGTAACGAACAAGACCTAAAATTCTTGAGAGGGCAACAGAAAAACCGATAACAAATGCGGCGGAAAGAATATCCTCCTGTCTTTTTTTAAAAAAGTTGGCTCCGTTTTTGAGAATATACAACATGAATTAATTAACCAATTGACCTATTTGACCTATTTGACCTAAAATTACCGGGGTCACAAAAGTTTAGTGAATTAATACTTAGAAATTTTATCGATATGCCGGTAACAAAACAAGCAATCAAAAAGGTCAGAGCTGATAAGCGAAAGACGATTATCAATCTTAGAGTTAAAAAAAACCTTAAAAAAACAGTTGCGGCTTTTTCTAAAAACCCGACGACCGCAGCTTTAAAAACTGTTTATAAGCTGGCAGACCGTGCGGCAAAAACCAATATAATTCACAAAAATAAAGCGGCGCGTTTAAAATCAAGGCTCTCAAATCTAGTAAAATCTCCAACTAAAACTCGAAAAAAGTCTAATCGTTGACATCGCGGTATACTAAATATTATCCTTATATAAGTAATGATGAAATCTGCTCGAGTTATCGGCATTGTATCTTCAGGTTTAAGCTGGCTAACCTTAGCCACGGATGCTTTTGCCCAAACTGCGACCCAATCTGCAAGTAAAGGCGGCACGAGTGGCGCTCTCCCCAATGCAGGTACAACCGGACTAACCTATTTGATATTTGTGGGTGGTGTAATTTTGTTTGTTTTCGGTACTATCAAGTTGATCTTAAGCTATAGAAATTAAATCTCACTTCTCTTCAAGTTTAAAGATCTCTCCTTGAATGTATTCTGCCAAATCGGTCCAATTGTTATTTTTGGGCACAAGCACAAACTGGCCATTATGAGCCTGCGAATCGCCAACTTCCAATACACTTTCATCTCTACCGACATCAAGTACAATTCTTCGAATTGTTGAAGGGTCTATTTTTGCTTCAAGTTTTAGAAAATAAGGCACATCTTCGTCTGTTATATCGGTGTCAATCGACTGTCCAAAGGTTTTAGCAAGATCAATAATGGTCTTGGGATTTAAGAGAGTCTGGGTCGATAAGGCCTTTTGGCGAAAGGCTAAGATTACCTTTTGTTGGCGGGCGCTTCTTGCGAAATCCGATCCTTGACCGTTTGTTCCATATCGACTTCTGACAAATTTTAGGGCCTTTGTTCCGTCCATATGGGTTAAGCCAGTATTAAATGATATCGTTTCATATCGACAGGTAAAGGGATTATTCTGGTCAGTTATATCTTCTAGAGGAATAGCCGAACCGGTAGCATCTTTAACAATTTCCCGAGATATACCGTCAACTTCTTCTGTTTCAATAGTAAGTCCGCAGAGATCGTCCTGCCTGCCGGCAATTGGATATCGGGAGTCGACAAAAGTATTTTCGACTTCAACATCAAGACCATTTACTAGATCTATAGCTTTAATAAACCCGTCAAAATCTATTCGAAAGGCATAATGGATTGGCAGACCAAACAGTTCTACGGATGCCTTTTTTACCTGAGAGAGTCCACTTTCGTCTTTTTCCTGTCCGTAGGCATAGACTGCGTTGATTTTGGCAGAAACACCCGGCGCCCAAAGATCCCTGGGAATTGATACTAAAACAACGTCTTTTCCTTCTTTATCTACCGATGCCAAAATCATTGTGTCAGAAAGATCAGGTCCTTCATGACCTTGTCCGCCAATACCCAGAAGTAGAATATTTGTTCTCCCGTTGTCGCTTTTAAGACCGGTGTCGGTAATCAGCTGGACAACGGTTTTTGGACCTTTAAAGATAATCTTATCAAGGCCAGTTATTTTTATTGCTGCAAATGTGAGTGCGGTAAGTAAGATTGTGAAAGTTAATATTTTAAAAATATTTGGTGACTTTTTACGATCCGTTCCCAGCTGACGCATTATATTATTGAATTATCGAGTTTTGAATTACTTGAATAAATATTTGAGGATCAACACTTGCCTGACCAATAAGCCCGCCATCCAAATTATCTTGAGTGAAGAATTCTTTCACATTTTCCGGATTAATGCTTCCTCCATAAATAATCGACACTTTCTGGCCAATTTTTTGTTTGATCTCTAGAGCTTTTTCATTAGCATTTTTCGGTCTTTCAGGTTTATATTCTCTGCCGCTACTGATAGCGGTTGGTGGTTCATAAACAAAGATAATTCTTTCTGAATTTTCGGTTATTTGGCTGCTTTCTGTAAGATATAAATCAAGTTGCTTCAGGTCGCTAACACAGAGAATTGGGGTAATATTATTTACGAGTAAAGTCTTAACTTTTTTAATTGCATCATCAGCAGTCTCATTAAAATATTTTCTTCTTTCTGAATGACCAACAATTGAATATTGTATAATATCCGCTATTTGTGATGCGGCGACTTCTCCGGTGTAAGCTCCTTGCTCAAATTTGGAAATGTCCTGACCTGCTAATTTTAATTTCCAACCGGCTGTTTTGATCTTTTCAGCGCAAGAAGCAAGAAAGGTAAATGTTGGACAAACAATAATAGTTCCAGAAAAAGAATTTGAACGAGGTCCGACCTCCTCAAGCCAGATTGACATTTGATCCCAAGTCTTATTTGCCTTGAGATTGGCAATAACTATTGGTGTTGGATTATTCATATTTGGAGATTACCTTAATAAAGTTGTCTTTTTGGGTTGCGCCGATAATCCGATCTACTTCTTTATCTCCTTTTAGGAAAATGTAAGTCGGAATAGACATAACATTGTATTTGGCAGCCATTTCTTGATTTTCGTCAACATTGATTTTTTCAAAATCAACCTTGCCTTTGAACTCTTTTTCAACCTCATCCACAATCGGCTCCATGAATTTACAAGGGCCACACCACTCGGCCCAGAAATCTATAATCTTTAGCATACTTTTGATATTATATATCAACAAACTCGAAATTCGAATATCGAAATTCTAAACAATATTTAAATTCAAATGATCTAATGACCAAATTTTGAAGCACTCGTATTTCTGAAATTAGAATTTGTTTCGGATTTCGGATTTATGATTTCGAATTTATTGTAAGATGAATCTCCTTAAGGATTTAGATCCCGCCCAAGTTGAAGCTGTCAAACAAACAGAAGGACCGGTTTTGATTTTGGCTGGGGCGGGCAGTGGAAAAACACGAGTTTTGACATATAAAGTCGCCTATTTAATTTCGCAAGGAGTGAGACCAGAAAATATTCTGGCGGTGACCTTCACAAATAAAGCGGCTAATGAGATGAAGGGGAGAGTCATAAAGTTATTAGTTCATGGTTCACAGTTCACAGACAGAACCCCCACACCTTATGTCGGTACTTTTCATTCCTTTTGCGCAAAGCTGTTGCGAGTCGAAGGCAAATATATCGGGATCCCTTCCGGTTATCTAATTTATGATGATGATGACAGTTTAAATTTGGTAAAAAATATCATGAATGAAGAAAGCATCTCGTCTAAAAATTTTCGGCCGAGTTCGATCTTGGCAGCAATTTCATCGGCAAAAAATGAGTTGGTCTCGTCTTCTGATTATGCCCAATTTGCTCACGGTTATTTTGCGCAAACCGTGGCGACTGTTTACAAGATTTACCAAAAAGAGCTTGTAAAAATTTACGCCTGTGACTTTGACGATCTATTGGTTAAAAGCGTCGAGGTATTCAGAAGTAATCCGACGATACTTGATAAATGGGCGAAAAGATTCAGTTATGTTCTGGTCGATGAATACCAGGATGTTAATACTGCCCAGTACATTTTGACAAAACAGCTTGCCAGCGCGCGTGGCAACTTAACTGTTGTCGGGGATGCCTCGCAGGCGATTTATTCTTTTAGGGGAGCCGATTTTCGCAATATCCTGAATTTTGAGAGGGATTTTCCCAATTCTAAAATATTTAATCTTGAGCAAAACTACCGATCAACACAAATGATTCTTGACGCAGCCAATGCTGTGATTATCCACAACAGTTCACATCCGGTTTTAAAACTTTGGACCAAAAATCCGACCGGCGAAAAAATTGCTCTTTTTAATGCCTCAAGTGAAATTGATGAAGCGAATTTTATCGTCGAGAGGCTTCTCGATGACATAACAAAGAGACACTACCGGAGTGTGCCCCGAAGTAGCAAAGCGCACTCCGGAAGTGAAAACGGGCCGAGATTCTCTGATTTTGCTGTTCTTTATAGAACTAATGCCCAGTCAAGAACTGTCGAGGAAGCATTTTTGCATTCCAATATTCCCTATCGGCTTTACGGGGGCGTGCGTTTTTACGGGCGCAAGGAAGTTAAAGACGTATTGGCTTATCTGCGCCTAATCGCCAACTCCAAGGACAAAATCGCCAAGGACAGAGTCGAAAAATTAGGCAAAAAACGCTTTGAAAAATTCCAAGAATTGAAAAAGGATCCGCACCTCGAAAAATTCTCACCGATAGAGCTTATTGATAAGGTACTTGAGACAACCGATTATTTAGCACTTATTGATGACGGTTCTGAGCAGGGCTTAGCACGGGTTGAAAACGTCAAAGAATTAAAATCTGTGGCTGCTGATTTTGAAAATCTTAGCAGCTTTTTAGAAAATGTGGCTTTGATGGAAGGAATGGTTACACCGGAAAAATCGTACGAGAATAAGGAGGAATCAGACGTAGTAACACTTATGACTATTCATTCTGCCAAAGGTTTGGAGTTTGACAATGTTTTTATTATAGGTATGGAAGAAGGTTTATTTCCGCATTCGCGAAGTATGCTGGATCCGTCTCAGATTGAGGAGGAAAGAAGACTTGCCTACGTTGGAATGACGCGGGCTAAAAAGAAACTTTATCTGACTTATGCGACTAACAGATTATACTTCGGAACCCACAGCGCCAATTTAGTTTCGCGGTTTGTGGTGGATATACCGGAAGAATTAATTACGGCAATTTAGATTTTGTTCTTCGACAGTAATGGAACTTATACATGGAGTAATTCTGACTAAAAATTACTACTGGAATAATATATACTATCTATAAAGATGTCTCTATTTAAAGCAATCCATATCTTATTCACGTTGGCCCTTACTTTTTTTGGAATCATTTTTGGCGGAATTTTTTTGTTTGGCGGCGGTTTTCCGTCATCCATACCAAAAAGTACAATCGAGTCATATTTTATTGGTCTAAGTTTTTTTGGATTAGTATTCTTTTCAATCATGTTTCTGATCAATTTATCCAATTCTCTAAAAAATCTGGAATTACTCTCAAAGTATGGACTATTAGCAACCTCAGTGCTAAGTATTATCGGATTAAGCATTTTTGGGAACAGTGAATGGGGACTAGTCTGTTGCCCTCGGGGATATACTGGAGGTTTCTACACAATTTTTTTCTTTTTACTGATCCTACATTTTTTAAATTCTACTATCTTAGTTCTAATTAAAAAATAAAGCCTTTCCTCTTAATTTCAGTCTAGCAGATTTTGAGGTAGTTGATTGAGCGAGGTAGTGTTAGCGATAATCTTTTAAAGAGATCACTTTAATGTCTTTAATTTTCGCCTGGTGCTTTGGATTATCAGTAACCAAAACTGCATTTAACAATTTTGCCAAAGAAACAAAACACGCGTCGTAATAGGTAATTTTTGATTTTTCGCCAATTTTGTAAGTTTCTTCTGCCTGAACTGCACTTTCTGAAACAAATTTTACCGGCAAAGAATATAACGTGGCTAAACTTGTTTTGGCATCTTGGATTGTATAGTGCTTTCCAGTAAGTAAAGCGTTTCCGACTTCATATTTTGCAAGCTCTGGAGTAAATATTTCTATATTGCCTTTTTCTGCATCATTTATAATGGCATTTGCCTTGTCCAGACGCAGTTCGTCTTGGCTAGATAACCATTTAATGATAACTGAAGAATCGCAAATTACTTTTCCTTTCAATGTCTTTGTCTATCTTCTGCAATAAATGCTGATAGATTACCTCTTTTTCCTTTAAGAGAGCGTGATTTTTCTATCATACGCCACAAATTACGCCAATAAATTGCGTTTAAATGGGAAAGTGATTTGGCTTTAACAGTTTTGCCCCCTCTGTATTCCTTCATACTTTGATTAGTTGATCTTAGTGCATCTTCGATTTCAAATTCTTCTAATTTCTTATTCATTTTTTCAAGGGTTCGGACATCAACGATGGCAATATCAGGCTTGTTGTTCTTTAAGACTACAATAGGTTGTTTGGTTTTTTTGACTTCTTCAAAGACATGTTTGTAGTTTCGTTGGATCTCGCGTATGGTGGTAGTTTTAGGGAAAGTAAACATAGTATTGTCATACTATCATATGTAAAATTTACTGTCAATATACAGATGATAATTTATGCTATTATTGAACCGAGATGGCGGGACTTTTGGTTGGCTTAATTATTGTTGTCATAATGTTTGGTGCTGGTTTTTCAGTTTATTCAAAATTTTTATCAAACCAAAACATAATTTCATCCAGTCCGTCCCCAATTCAGGAAGTAAATATTTCAAGTGGTATTGCTGGAAAGATTTTACTTGGTCCTCAATGTCCGGCCGTACAAATAAATCATGAGGATCAGAATTGTGAACCTCGGCCGTATCAAACAACGATTGTTGTTAAGACAATTGACGGAAGAAAAGTCACCGAGTTTAGTTCAAACATCAACGGCGAATTTAGGATAAACCTAGCGCCAGGAAGTTATCGGCTTGAGACCGCTGATCAATCGGAACTTCCTTATCTAACTCCAACTCCGGTTGATGTCGAAGTAAATAAATTTAAAGAAGTAACTCTGCGTTTCGATACAGGAATCAGATAATTCTATGAGGGAAAACCAAATTATCAAGCTGTTAAGATACGTTTTGGTTTTAGGATTTTTATTTATTCTAATTTTGCCCGGATACGTCTATTTTCAACATAGGGGTTGGTTTTCTTTTTTGGCAGGAGCTGATTTTAAAACCGCTGCCAGGTTACTTTTTCCTCTTTTCGGTCTCTACGCGTTTACCTTACTTTGGTCACAACTAATTCTAGGTCCGAATGCCATTTTATTTAGAAAAGTCCAGCCGAAAATTACTATATTTCATCATCGCCAGGGAATTTTTATCTTTCTTTTGGCAGTTTTTCATCCTACACTAATTTTGATTGCATTTGGATTTTCTCAATATCTAGGCTATAAATTTTTGCCGCAACCGCTTGCTTTGTATGCATTCTTGGGGACATTAGCCTTGGGTCTTTTGACCTTAACTGTAATCACTGCAATCCTTTCCCGGCTTTCTTTCTTAAGTTACAAATGGCGGATTTTCCATTTTCTCAACTATGTTGTCTTTGCCTTGGCTTGGATTCATTCCTGGAATTTAGGATCGGATATCAAAAGTACAAATCTTAAATATCTCTGGATATTTTTCGGGGGGACAGCTTTAATTTCTGCTTTTTTGAGATTCAGACGGACAGGAATTAAAATCGTCTTTTCAAGCCTACGAGGCCAAAAGTAGTCAAGGAGATTCCAAAAACCAAGATTGCCACTGTCGGTAAGATTGATCCTGCCGGAGCGAGACCACCTGCACCTGAGGTGGCAATACTTTCGGGTAGTTGGCCGATGGTTAGAGTGAATGAGGCGGATTGACTGCCGGATGTAATTGAGACAGTGTTATCACCTGTTAAATCAGCCGCAGGGGTCCAAGACCAGTTACTGGAAGCGTCAGCAGTTGCCGAAACTGACTGGTTTCCTACTGTGCCGGTAACTGCTGCGCCCGCAGTTGTAATACCTGAGAAAGTCGGCCTTGATGATGTTACCCAAAACTGAGTTGCTCCCTGAATAAAAGTAGCACCGCCGATTGAGGAAATAAGGCCGGAACCAGCCAAAACAGTGATAAGTGATAAGTGTAAAGTGATAAGTGTAAGGGAAAAAACTGTTATAGCACTAAGCATTAATCGTTTAGCGTTCAGCGTTAAACGGGCAGCCATAATTTTACGATAGCAGCTTGGTGTAAAAAATGCAAAAAAAATTGGCTGATTGGACTTTCAGATGGTAGGATAGTTAAGAGAAATGATTGTTCGCGAAGTTAGAGAGGAAGAAAAGACTGCATATAATAAAGCCGTTAGTCACGTCATTCAATCCTGGGAATGGGGAGAATTTCGCAGAAAAATGGGGCTTGATCTGGTTAGACTTGGACACTTCGAAAGCAATAACTTGTCTTGTGCTTACCAATTAACTTTTCATCCAGTACCATTTTTTAAATATTCAATCGGCTATTTGCCGAAAGGACCGATGCCGGATGAAAAAATGGTTGAGGCTTTAAAAACACTCGGGCAAAAGAAAAATGTCGCCTTTATTAAAATTGAACCCAACGTAATCAGTGATAAGTCAAAAGTGATAAGTGATAAGTTTAGAAATTTAGGACTTGTTCAGTCTAAAAAATCACTGTTTACCAAATATAACTTTCTTATTGATCTAACAAAAACGGAAGAACAGCTTTTAGCGGCTATGCATCCGAAAACCCGTTATAACATCGGGATTGCTCAGAAAAAGGGAGTCGAGGTCTACGAAAGCACTAAAGAAGAAGATTTTGAGATTTATTTAAAACTTTATTTTGAAACCACCAAACGGCAAAAATATTTTGGCCACACTTCCTCTTATCATAAACTTGTTTGGCAAACGTTAGCCCCCGTCAAAATGGCGCGCTTGCTCATTGCAAAATACCAGGGAGAACCGCTTGTTGCTTGGATGCTTTTGAATTTCGCCAGTACACTTTATTACCCTTATGGCGGATCATCGAAAGAATATAAGGATGTGATGGCTTCAAATCTTATTGCTTGGGAAGCAATTCGCCTGGGTAAAAAAATGGGGCTTAAGGTTTTTGACATGTGGGGAGCGCTGGCACCTGATGCTAAAGAGTCTAATCCCTGGTACGGATTTCACCGTTTTAAAGCCGGTTATGGTCCGGCGCATGTTGAATATGTCGGAACGTATGACCTTATTTTAAAACCTGCTCTTTACAATACTTTAAATATCGCTGATAAGCTCAGATGGATTTATCTTAGGACAAGGCACAGGTAACTTGAGCTAGTTTACCCATAGTTGTTTTAATCTCTTGTGGTGTTTATCGAAAATTTAGTATAATTAATTATCTTCGTTTTTAAGAATTCCTCTTAAAAATACCCGTTTCTAATAAAAACCTCTCAAAATTATCTTTTTTGATCATTTTCTTGCAAAAAAACTTTAATATTTAATAAAAAACTGCCAATTGGGGGAATTTTTTAGTATTGAGTGGTCAAATTTTTGTATTTTTTGTGCTTAAACAAGCAGAATAATTTCTGGCATTAAATAAAATTCATTAGAAGTTTTTATTAATTTTTAAGATTGCCTATAGTGGGTTTTGGTCGGACTCTAATTTGCTTGGTTTATATTGATAAACCAAAAAAGCTTGACTAAATGAGTTCCATTCGGGTGTGACTTCAATAATTCCTCTGTATGCTACGGGTAGAAATAATCTTTTTCTTGTTTTAGTGAAGCCGAGATCCCAAGAATCTAATTCCTGAAAGAGCTTTCTTTTAAACCTAAATCCATACTCTCTTTGTAAAAATTCTCTGATTAGCCTGGAATCTTCATTACTGGCCCTTAAAGGAAAATTATTCATCAAAGCAACACCACCCAATCTTAAAACTCTATGAATCCCTTTAAGCATCGCCATTGGATCGGCAAGATATTGTGCAGCATGAACTGCTGTGATTATATCGAAAGATTCCGGCCTTAAATATCTCGCTAAAGATTGGGCGTCAGCGATTTTAATCTCAATTCCGTTCTCATGGATAGCAGAAGGTACTGTGTGATCTGGAGATTCTGGAGGGCAATGATACGGATAAGCTGAGACACCAGTACATTTAATCCGATCGCTCCATTTTTCTCCACATTCAATCAGGGAGCGGCCTGCACCACAACCAACATCCAGCAAACTGACAAATCCATTTACTGCAATCTTTTCATCCGTAAGCACTATAAAATCTTCTCCATTAAAAGACAGTAGATCAGCGTAACCGTTAACATCTTCTCCATCAGCTTTTCTATGCATTAATAACCCTCTTTCAACTTCATACGAAAGCTCTCTCTGCTGAAACTCAAAGCTATCTCTTCGCACCGACAATATATTAGAAATATTTGGGGCCATTTCTTTAAACATAGTTGGGGAATTCTAACTGAGCTTTGACTCAAAATCAAATTCAGAGTTGTTATACTTAGGAAATTCTGTAGAGGAAAATTTCGTTTTCTGATTTTAAAGGCTTTTTTTTAGGGAATGCATTAGTATTGACCACAATTCGCGCTCCCCTTTTGGCGTTTTGAAAGACGAAATCTTCGAATTTCTGCATGGTTTTTTTGCGGCCGTAGACAAAAATGACATCAGCAATTTTAAGATTAGCTTTCCAGAGATTCTGGCGTTTTACGATGACACTCCCTGTCATTCTGGCTTGTCCAGAATCGATTCTGGAGTCGCTTCGCTCCCCAGAATGACAAGAAGGAAATAGAAAGTAAGCTTTAACTTTGGTAAAGACAATTAAAAATGGATTGATTTCGTAGCCAACAGCGTGGACGCCAGACTTGGCTGCTGCAAATAAAAGCCGGCCGTCTCCGGAACCAAGATCAACAACAGTCTCGCCCTTTTTAATATTGGCAAGTCTAATAATCGTTCCTATCTTTTCCTTCTTTGTAGCAACGTAGGGAAGATCTAAGAACAAATCAATGGCAAATAAAAAGAAGGTAATAATGACAAAAAGAAGTAAAAAGATGATGAGTAATAAGAGAACCGAGATAATGATTATCATAAACAATATCCTATCATCAAATTGACCTAATTGATCTAATATCAGCTAAACTTCATTAGATTTTTAATATTAATTACAATAAATAATTGAAGTTTAGCTGATATTAGAAATTAGAGTAATTAGAAATTTATGACAGATCATTGGATCTTGGCAAGGGAAAAAGGACATATGGTGTTGTATCAGCAGGTCGCCTTGCGAGGCTTCGCCCTCGCAATGGCGCTCCTCTGATATAGCCGCAATCTCAACTTATTTTAGCTAAACTAAATGGACAGATTGCGTTATAAGCGCAGTAATTGCATGCAGGCACGCGGCCGAAGTATTTGGGATTGGCAACAAAATTGTTGTTTTTTGTGTCCCGGCGGATGTTTTCGGCCGTTTCTAAAATTAAATTTTCGGTTTTTTCCAAATCCGCCTTAGTGGGACTGTATGAACCTTCAATCCCCGTTTCTAAAAAATGCAGAGTTACTTTTTCGGGAATAATTTGATGACGCTTCCAGTAATTTAGGGCGTAAATAGAAAGTTGTGTTGACTCTTTGGCTTGAGCGTTAGCCCGATCCTCGTCGATATTTTCAGATGATTTATAATCTATAATCGTCACTTTACTGCCAAGTCTAATATCTACCCGGTCAAAACGGCCGGTAACAATGACATTTTTTAGGGGAAAATCGAATCTTGCTTCAATCAGTGTTGGGATATCTTTATTTCTTGCCTCTCGTCTGTAAAATGAGGAAATCGCCAACTTGCCTTGGGCTTTTCGTTTTTCTTCATGCTCAATTGATAAAAATCCCTCGCTGTCCCAGGCATTTTCAAATACTTCCAGAACTTGCGGCAGAGTCAAGTTTTTGCCGTTTTTCTTGGATCTTAAGAAGGCGGCAACAGCAGCATGCAGTGCCGCGCCGTAAACTATCGCGTGATGACGGAGAATTGGCACACGCAAAATATGGATATAACGATATTTGTAAGCACAGGTCAAATAGTCGTCGATTGATCCTTGAGTCAGTTTTAAAACGCTTGTATCAAAAAGAGCTGTCTGAAGACTACGAGCTGGAGTCGGCGCAAATTTTTCGATTTTTTCGACTGGCGAAAGTCTGGCCGGTGTCGCATCCGTTTTTGGCTTATCTTGAGCCTCCAGAACAAAAGGTGAGACTTTTTTAACTCTCTTGCCGCCGATATCCCTCGAGTGGGAAAAATACAGTAAATCTTTGGCCCGCGTCATCCCGACATAAAAAAGGCGCCTTTCCTCTTCCTGATGCCAATCGCCTGTTGGCAGTGTTTCTTTGATTAGTTCTTCGGGAATATCGATTACGTCACCGCGCTGACGTGTTGGAAAATGATCAGAGACCAGATTCACCAGAAAAACAACCCGGAATTCTAAACCTTTGGCTCCATGAACCGTCATAACATTAACAGCATCCAATTCCGGATCAAATTCAATTGTTGCCGGATCATCGCCTGCCCCACGGATTGCTTCCAGATAATCAACAAATTGGCTAACTTTCTGGCCGCGGGCAACGTCGGTGAATTCTTTAATCTTGTCGAAAAATTTGGCGATATTTTGAATTTTAATCTGTCCTTCGACTCCTCCGGTTCTTTCAAGCTTCTTGAGATAACCTGTTCTTTTCAGAAAATCATAAGTAACCCGGCCGACATTTTCACTTCTTCCCAGTTTGATTGACTCCTCAAGATCCAAAAGGACTTTATCAATGATTGCTTTTGACTGGTCTGAAATTTCAAGATCATCATGTGAAGCCGAGGCCTGAGGCAGGTTTTTTAGAACATAATAGAGGGAACGAGTTTTACGACGGGCAAAGGAAGCCAGTTTAATAGCGTCGGTCGGCGGTATTTGGTAAATGTCCGAGGTGATTAAGTTATACAGATTAAGACTGTCTTCGAAATCGGAAATTGCGCCTAAAAAAGAAATCAAAAGAGCAATTTCTTCCTGTTGATAAAGGCCTGAGGAGCCGACAAATTTATGGGGAATTCCTTTCATGTTTAAGGCTCTTAAGAAATGGTCGGCTGCAGCATTGGCACGAACAAGGATGGCAAAATCTTTGTAGTTGTAACGTGTTACTTGTCGCTTGTTACGTGTTGCCATTAATTTTTCGATTTCGGAAGCTACAAGATCTGCTTCTTCAGAAATGGTGTCGGCAAATATTTCCTGAGGTGGAATACCTTTTCCTGTTCTTATTTTACCCCTGGGGTGCGCTGAGTTATGGCCCGGCACACCCCAGGGGTGTATCGATTTGAGTTTTTTGTCGATTCTATTTTGAACTTCGAGTCTGTCCGGGTCGTTGTGTCTGATTAGTCTATAGGCGCTATCCAAAGTTGGCTGGGTTGAGCGGTAATTTTGAGTCAAAACAACTTGTTTTGCTTTTGGAAAATCTTTGACGAATTCTAAAATATTGGAAATGGCAGCTCCGCGGAATTTGTAGATAGATTGATCATCATCACCAACGACACAAATATTCTTGTGATTTCTGGCCAATATTTTAACCAGTTCATTTTGAGCGTAGTTGGTATCTTGATATTCATCGACCAGAATATATTTAAATTGCTCCTGATATTTACTTAAGATTTTGGGTCTTTTTTGGAAAAGTTCAATGGTTTTAACAACCTGATCGCCAAAATCCAAAAATCCGGCTTCGTCTTTTAATTTCTCATACATCTCAAAAGCGCCAGCCAGCTCCTGATATTTCTTTGACTCGATTTTTGACTCTTTGTCTTTAGTCCGCCGGTCTTCGACCCTGAGGCTCAGACCCGAAGGGCTGACGGATTGCGTTAAGCGTTTAGCGTATAGCGAAAACTCTTTCGGATTTATATTTTCGTCTTTCAGACGCGAAAAAAAAGAAAGGACTGCTGAAATAAATTTTGTCGGATTAGAAAGAGGCCGCCAGTAATCCAATTGGAACCTAAAAAGATTTTGCTGAAAAAACAATACCTGCTGGGGTCGGGAAAGAATCTTGAAATCCGGTGAAAGACCGATATCAAAAGCGTTGTCTCTGAGAATTCGGTCACCAAAGGCATGAAAGGTAGAAATCCAGGTATCGATAAAACCGTATGGGACTAAAATGTCAACTCGTTCTTCCATTTCACCGGCAGCTTTATCAGTGAAAGTTAAAGCCAAGATTTCTGAGGGTTTGGCCAGTTTCTTTTCGATAATATAGGCGATCCTTCTGGCGATAACGGCAGTCTTGCCTGTACCGGCACCGGCAATAATCAAAAGCGGACCTTCGGTAGTTGTTACTGCTTCTTTTTGCTGTGGATTTAAATTTTTGAGGATCCCACTATCCTTACTTCTCGCCTTTTCACTATTGTTCATAGACGGCTCGAAGAGCGAATTTGAGGGACGAGTATCACTCACGGTGCCATTTTAGCATGGCATATAATTGGTGCATAATGAAATTATGAAGAAATCTTTTTTGGCCGTCTTTTTATTTTTTATCTTTTTTCTGTTTTTCCCGAATTCCATTTTGGCAAAAGATTACTATTTTCCAAAAGTTGAAGGTCAGTATCAAATCCAGAGCGATGGGTCGGTCGGAGTTTTGGAACGAAGAACTTATGAATTTTCAGGAAGCTTTAGTTGGGCAGATATTTTCATTCCTCTTAAGATTTCGCGCAAGGGTTACAGCTATAATGCGCAAATTATAAATTTCATGGTTTCGGAAAATGGCAAGGGGGTAAATTTAGTCGAAAACGGCCCTCAAGGCGACAAATATTACGCTAAATGGACTTACAGCGCTTTTAACCAAACAAGAACTTTTGATATTTCCTACACGCTAATTGGGGCTTTGGGGCAAGGAGAAGATTACACCGAATTTTACTGGCAGGTTATTGGTGATCAGTGGGATAAGAGGACCCAAAACGCAGAATTTTTGGTGACTTTTCCCAATAATATCCCAAGAGATCAAGTTTATGTATTTGCTCACGGGCCTCTAAACGGAAAGTATGATTTTGTAGGCAATAACCAGGCTAAATTTACAGTTTCTGATATAAGACCGAAGCAATTCGTTGAGGTCAGATTAGTATTCCCTAAGGGCAATATACTGGCTCAACAAAACTCGCAAAATAACTTGCAAAAGTTACTAGCTGAGGAAAAGAGCATTCTAGAAAAAGAGCAAAGAAATGCAGTTTTAAGGGGTGTATTCTTACTACTATTATTTTTGGTCACCGGATTGTGGGTAGTGTATTGGATTTGGGCTTGGTTTAAATACGGTAAGGAGTATAAGGTGGAAGTACCTAAATATCATCACGATCCCCCATCCAGACTGCCGCCGGCACTAGTGGAAATTCTTTTAAACCAGAATAATAATATCGGTACCCAGTCTTTCATAGCCACGCTTTTTGATTTGGCAAAAAAGAAATATCTCTCAGTCGCGACAAGGAGGTATTTGGTAAAGATCTTATTTTTTACACAGTCTAAGTACGAATATGCAATAGTTTTCAAGATTGAAAGAGAGAATCTTAACAATAATCCGAATCTTAGTACATTCGAAAAAATGTATTTAAGAGAACTTGGAGATTTACATTCCCATTTGACTGAAGAACAACTTGTAGGTTTTGGTATAAAACGGGATGATCACGTTGTTACTTTTGATGACCTTAAAAAACATATAAAGACCGCTGGATTTGGAAGTTTTTGGCAATCTTTTAGAAAGGCAGTTAAAAAAGAGGCGGAGAAAAGAGGTTTTTTGGAGCAGGGTAGTGTTAAGAAGCATAACTGGTTCTGGATTTCTGCTGCTATTCTTGGTGTCTTAAACTTTACTGCTCTTAGTTTACTTTCCAATGCTTTTTTTACGGGGGTCTTGGCATCATTTTTTTCCCTTTTTTGGTTTGTTGTCATTTTCCGCATCATATTGGGCATAAGGCTTTTATTCTCCAAAAAAGGGAGGGGGTTCCATCTTTTCTACTTTATGAGACGCTGGAGTAAAACTTACGGGGAGGAAGCCCGCAAGTGGCAGGCATTCAGGAATTTCTTGGAAGACATCGGACATTTTAGGGATAAATTACCCCACCATTTACCGATTTGGGAAGAATACTTAGTCTACGGAATACTTTTTGGTCAAACAGACAAAATTCTAAAGCTTATGCCGCAATACATTGGTGAACAGGTACCTAATTGGTACGTAGGCGATGGCTATGTAGGAATAGGTTCCTTTTCGGATTTTTCAACTTCACTGAATAGTTTATCTACTAATATCTCCTCCAGCTTCAAAGCCGGAACCGGCGGAAGTTTTTCCGGTGGTGGCGGTTTCGGTGGCGGAGGAGGAGGTGGAGGCGGTGGCGGCGCCGGATAATCCGTAAGGAATTATTTCTCTTTCAAAGATTTTGCAGATTTTCCCTCAATGGATTGGACTGTAGAGATCCTTGAGGATAGACGGGTGAAGCGGGTATTGACATCGTCTGATGATGCAGCGGCGTTTTTGATGTGTTTGGTAAGGACGGAGAGAGACCCTCCGAATTTCTCGGTTTCGTCACCGATCTCGCGAAGTGCGGCCAAAATTTGTCCGGCTTGCTTTTCAATTTTGGCTCCCTCCAAACTCATAATGATCGCTCGAAGATAAGCGTATAGAGTGTTGGGCGACACCGGCCGAACGCGTTTACGGTAAGCGTAGTCATCAATTTCTGGGGAGTTGGTTAAAATTTCATAATAAACAGGTTCCGCAGGAATATACATCAGGGCAAAATCCAAAGTTCCCTCCTGGGGTCTAATGTATTTTGAGGCGATTGCGTCAATATGTTTTTTGACGTCGGCAATGAAGGCTTTTCGATGATCGTTTCTTTCCTTTTCGCCGTCGGCTTTGGCCATTTTGCGAAAATTTTCCATCGGGAATTTGGCGTCAATCGGAATAATTCCCTGCTCCAACTTTAGAGCAGCATCGACAATTTCGCCTCCTTTAAAAGCATACTGAAGATGGAAATTCTGTTTGGGAAGGATTTGACCAAGTAGATCTTTTAAAATTGCTTCCCCTATCTGACCGCGCATTTTTGGCGAACGCAAGAATTCCTGAAGATCGCGCATCGACCTTCCTAGTTCAGTCATCTCGCCGACAGACTTGGAAACATCCGAAATTACCTGGGCGGCCCGATCCAACCTTTCATTAATTGCGCGAGTTTGCTTAACCATCGAGTCGGTAGTTTTATCCATCGATCCGCGCATGTCAGAGACAAGCTGAGTCAAAAGTTTAGTGGTTTCGTCAGAAGATTTTGAGTCAAGTAACTTTTTGATTTGGAAATAAAGAACGGCGAAGGCAATAACCACCAACGCACCGATTATTAATATTATGGCTTGAGAATCCATCCGCTAGATTGTACCAAATGTTGTGTAATTTTCAATTTGAAATTCCCGACCTCGTCTCGACTCGGTCGAGGACGGGTTGAAATTTTTAATCAAATCTAAATGTTTCAATTTTGAAAAATTAGATCATTGAAAATTCAATAAAAATTGTAAATTAAAAATTAAAAATTGTTTACAATGGTATTATGGTTCGCCTTTTGCCTTTTGCTTTTTTGATTCTCTGTGCCTCGCTGTTCGGTCTCTTCTGGATTGTGATTGAGGTTGATCCTGATTCGGCACCTTGGTATATCTTTGTTCTGTTGATCCTCCTGGTCTTTCTGACTGTCTTCTCTTTTTTGGGACTTTTTCTCTATTTTCTAAGAACCAGATTTTACAAGCGATACAGCGCTAAGTGGTATGTCTATACTTCTTTTAAAATGGCCTTTTTTGTGGCACTTTTCGTGACATTGACTGCAACTTTGGCTATTTTGCAGTTAGTGACTCTTTTTAACGTGATCTTGGCAATCTCGGCAGTATCTCTGTTTGCCATTTGGAGTTATTTGGGAAAAAATAGTTACTAGTTTCTAGTCGCTAGTCCCTAGTCACTTAAGATAATTATCCCTTCCCTCCAGCCGCCGGGGTCTTTGATTAATTGGCCGTCCTTTTGATAAATATGTGAGGTAATAGCAATCGACTTATTTTGATAGGAGGATGGAATTTGCCAGTCGAGTTTATACGGAGCTGATTTTACCTCTCCAATCATCTGCCATTTACCATCAGTATAAGTTTTGACCCAAAACTGTACTTTATCAACTTTTTGCGGCTCGTCGACCGACAGTTCAATTAATAAGTTGTTACTTCTGACGATATCGCCTGCTTGTGGATTGACAAGGATACCGCCAGTTGCATTTTCCTGTTGATTTTGCTGGATAACTGTCGTCGGTCTTGTCAAAAGCGGCCTGACGATCAGAAAAACTACAATTAAAGCGAAAGCGGCCAATGCGACAACTCCGAAAGGATTAATCGGCCAGGCTTCTCTTCCTTTTTCTATCGGCCCGCGTTTTTCTGATTCCATACTTTTATATAATTTTATCTTGTTTTAGCCCACTGTCAAATTAAAAGTTTTTGATATAGAATACTTTCGCAACAATGCTTAAATTTACTTTGATAAAAAAATCACTGTTTAAAATACTCTCGATCTTCATTATTTTTTTAACATGGTTTATCAGACTGGATATCTTCATAGGAGATGTAACGATCTTTCTTATCAAAACGATTCTTTTATCAATCGGGAGGCTTCTTAAAAAATTAAACTTAGATTTACGAAAAAGGGCGCCAGCAGTATTTCACACGCTTGACAGGCTAATCCATCATCCAGTAGTCGGGCAAGATCGCAGTTTTAAAGTAGGCTTGGCCACAATTTTTATCCTGATTTTCGCAATCTGGTTCACTACGCGTGATTTACCAAGCCCAAAACAACTTGAGACAAGAAAACTACCCCAAACCACCAAGATTTATGACCGAGATGGTGAGTTACTTTACAACATTTATTCTGATCAAAATCGCACTGTAGTGCCGCTTTCAGAAATCCCCAATTCGCTAAAGCAAGCAACAATTGCCATTGAAGATAAAGACTTTTATAAACATAAGGGCTTTGATATCTATGGTATTGCCCGGGCAACCAGAAAAACGGTTTTTGAAGGAAATCTGCAAGGAGGTTCAACTATAACTCAGCAATTAGTCAAGAGCGCTTTTCTCTCACCTGAGAGGACAATAAGCCGAAAAATCAAGGAACTTTACCTTGCTTTTAGAGTAGAAATGGCCTTCCCGAAAGACCGGATCTTGGAAATGTATTTAAACCAGGTTCCATACGGAGGAACGGCTTGGGGAGCGGCAGCAGCAGCCGAACAATATTTTGGCAAAGATGTTAAAGATCTAACTCTAGCGCAGTCAGCCCTGCTGGCAGGTTTACCAGCGGCTCCTACCTACTATTCGCCTTTTGGACAAGATTCCAAACGGGCTAAAGAAAGACAGAAACAGGTCCTAAGAAGAATGGTTGAGGATGGCTATATCTTAAAAGAAGAGGCGGACGCTGCAGCAGGTGAAGAGCTTTCATTCAAACCCTCAGCGACTGACATCAAAGCTCCCCATTTTGTAATGTATGTCCGCGAGTATTTGGCTGAAAAATATGGTGAAGCAGTAGCTGCTCAAGGGGGACTTAAGGTGACAACTACCTTGGATTTAGATATTCAGGAAAGCGCGCAGAAAATTGTTAAAGATAACATAGATAAACTCAAAGTGCATCGAGTCTCAAATGGTTCGGCATTGGTGACTAAACCAAAAACTGGGGAGATTCTGGCAATGGTCGGATCAAAAGATTTTTTTGACACTTCAATCGACGGCAATGTCAACGTGACTATTGCTTCGCGTCAACCAGGATCTTCAATCAAACCGGTTAATTACGCAACTGCACTTGAAAGAAGACTAATAACGCCTGCAACAATCATCATGGATGTCCCAACCACTTTTTCCGGCGGGCCAGTCCCTTATCGACCAGTTAATTACGATGGCAGATTCCATGGCCCCGTGCAGGTTCGCTTTGCGCTCGGCAACTCATACAATATTCCGGCTGTAAAAGTTTTGGCCTTAAACGGCGTTGGCGAAATGATTAAGATGGCTAGGGAAATGGGTATAACAACCTTCACCGATGAATCGCGTTATGGACTTTCTCTAACGCTAGGCGGCGGAGAAGTAAAAATGACCGAAATGGCACAAGCGTTTGGAGTTTTCGCAAACGAAGGTGCCAAGGTTGACGTAACACCGATTCTCAAAATCGAAGACTCAAACGGAAAAACTTTGGAGGAGTTTAAACCAAAAACCGGCAAAAAGGTCCTTTCGCCGCAAACTTCTTTTCTGATTTCCTCGATTTTATCTGATAATAGTGCCAGAACTGCCGCTTTCGGACCAAGTAGTAAATTGGTGATTAAAGATAAAACTGTAGCAGTCAAAACAGGTACTACTGACGATAAACGCGATAATTGGACAATCGGCTATACACCCAGTTACTTTGTAGCCACTTGGGTTGGCAATAATGACAATACTCCGATGAATCCTGCTATTTCTTCTGGTATTACCGGTGCAACGCCGATTTGGAATGAAATTATGACAGATGTTCTAAAAGACAAAGTTAATGAAGCATTCAAAGTGCCAACTGGAGTTACGGGCATGGAAATCTGCTCAGTAACCGGAGGAGCTAAAAACGAGGCATGTCCAGGGCGCTTTGAGTATTTTATCGCCGGAACTGAACCGAAAAAAGATACTTTCGCCAAAGCCAAAGTTTGGATTGACGTGACAACCGGCCAAGTCGTTGAACCTGGATCGCCAAATGCAGAGGAGAAAGAAGAAGTAGTTCTGCAAGATCCCTATTCCAAGAAAGACTTCTGCGTGACATGCCCAAGGCCCCAAACTTCACCATCACCGGCGCCGGGATAAACCCTATTCGTCATTCTGAGCGAAGTCGAGTCCTAATTCGACAAAGCGAGGAATCTTGACTCAATCTAAAAATCTAAAGGTTGCGAGGATTTGGCTCAAATTTTGGCCGGATATATTCATTATTCTATCGCTTGAAATAGAAATTATTACATGGCTTTCTGAAATTTTTATGGCTTTTCTACTTGCTACCGTTATTTCTTTAGCGTTAGGATAGTAGTCTTTTCTTATTTTATCGACTGTATCGCCTTGTGCTCCAAAACCGAATATAAAAACTTCGTTTCCTTTATGATCACCGTCGCTGTGATCTGCTTTTGTACCTTCCATAAAAAAACTAACGTTTTCTTCTTGAGGAAGCCAGGAGGGACTTTCATAAAACCAGTTAGGAGGATATTTGAAGACAAAGTATTTGTTTTCATAGATTTTCCAATTTGCTGTTTCCGCGGAACCATTCGGTTCACGGCCAGCGTCTGAAATTGGACTGGGTTGGGCTTGAACCGACGGTTCGGAACTTGGAGTTGATTTGTTTTTGATGTTTTTGAGGAGAGTAGTGTTGAAATAAAGAGTTAATGCCACGCCAAGAGTAATCAGGGCGAGAATAATCATTACCGGAGGAGTTAAATATCCCCTTCTCATACTTTCATCATTTCACTTCCGTGAGAGAGAGTCAAAGGAGACTTACAATAATTCCGCGGGGGTAACCGGTAACAGTTTTTCTATTTTGGAAAAATCAGTGTCATAAGTAACTAGCTTTACATCACTAGGTACTTGAGTGACAATCAAACAGTCTGCATATTTAATATTGTGTTTCTTATAAAGTAAAAGGGCTCTTCTGGTGTCTGTTTTTTCGATTATTGTTAAATTTCTCAAAGAAATCAGGTTGTCGGTATCAGAAAGCACTTTATCTTTTGGAAATTTGTAAAGCTTAATCAGTACAAACTGGATTTCCAAAACTACTATATTGGAAGTGTAAGAACGGATTTTTCCTTCTTCTCCGGCTTCAAAAAATTTTTGACATTCTTCGAATTTTTGTTTGTCGTCAGCAGTTAAAAATCGGATAAAGACGCTCGTGTCTATAAAAACTTTTGTCATTTTCTTATCTGGAGTAATCGATGTATTCGCGAATTTTTTCTGCAGGAATAGGCTTAGCAACTTTGTATTTACCAGCCAGCGACATAAGTTTGGATTTTAATGGTTCGATAATTATTTTTGATTGTTCAACCTTTATAAGTGCTCTACCATGTTTTGTAAGCCCTGCTTTCTTGCGGATCGAAACAGGTATGTGGACTTGGAATTTAGGAGTAATTGTGGTTATTGTTTCCATATCAATACATATTGTATGTTATTGACTTTTTATTGTCAATAATTAAACAACATCAATTACTTAATTTAATCGAGGAATTTGCTTGCAGTGCTTGCCCTGAGTTTACCGAAGGGAGATTATTCGAATCTGAAGGTGGAGAGGATTTGGTCAAAAATTTCTTGCCCTTTAAGTATTTCTTTTTCGTCCCGGGATTGAGTTTCCAATTCTAATATTAGAATCCGCTTAAAATCTTTCGAGAAAAGATCTACAGCAGTGATATGTTCAGAACCTGCGCGAGGAAGCGGTTGAATCCCTTCTTGCCCATTCACTCTTACAGTCTTTATCGTGTAAGGTAACTGTTCGAAATCATAAAGGTCAGCAAATGGTTTTCCAGTATTATTATTATAATTCCCTTGATTTATGAAACTTAATAAATATGCACCTTGTGGGTCTTCTATTTCTTGAACTGACCTACTCCCAAAGATTTGGATAGATTTTTGTGTCCAACTTGTAGGATATTTGAAAGAGTACGAATTGTCTTGAGAGGTGTATGTTTTCCAATTTGCAGTTTCGTCGGATTGATTTTGCTCAATAAGCTTTAAAAGTATTTGTTTGTCGGTGTCATTTATCACACCATCCGCATCTAAATCAGCAAGCGGATGATAATTTTTTTGCCCTCGACTAGTTCCTAAGGCAGTATTAAGTAAATTAAGATCTGCAACATTACACATTCCATCTGAGTTGACATCGCAAGGTGCAATATCTAACGATTCTTGGTTGATGACTTCGGTAAAAGATTTACCATCAGGGGTTTTACATTGTCTAGGGTAGGTTAAAATGATTCGGTTGCCGGCTCTGGCACAATCTTCAAATGAATTTATTGCGGGACTTGGGGTTGGTTGGTTCTTGATGTTTTTGAGAAGATTGGTGTTGAGGAAAAGAGTTAATGCAACGCCAAATGTAATCAGGGCGAGGATAATAAGTACTGGCGGCGTTAGATATCCCCTTCTCATACTTTCATCATTTCATTTCCTCAGAGAAGAGTCAAAGTGAGGAAGAGCCAGAGAGTCAGAAAGTCAGAAAGTCAGAAAGTCAGAGAGGTTAGAGACGAAAAGTTTCGAAGAGATCTTTTGGTGTTAAAGCAATCGAGGGCTTTAAAAATTCGGCTACTTTTTTGTTTAAAAAGTCTTTTTTATCCAAAGTTACCAAAAAATCAGATTTTGATTGTTTTGCTTCGGCTAAAATAACCGCATCTTTTTCGACAATTATCTTTTTCGCTTGTCTGATTAACTCTAAGTCTGGTTTTTGATCTAAAATATGGGTTTTCTCTACCAACTTAAAAAAACGCTCAAGTGCATATGACTGCAATTTTTTTCTGATATTTCTTTCAGTTTCGGTCAGAACCAAGTGCGAAACAACCAGCTTGATATTTTTATAGGTAAAAAGTTTAGCCGAGCCGCCTGTTGGAGAATTAGCAGCAGTGAATAGAACGCTTGAATCAATAAAGACAGACTTCATTATAGTCTATCTTCTTTTTGCCACTTTTCGATTTCCTTTTTAGTGAATTCTCTCGTTAGAGGCAGAAGGGTAGGATCGATAAACGTCTTGCCGTAAATTTTTCTAATTTCTTCTTCAAGTTTCGTAAGATAATCAATATCGACAAGGGCCGCGCGAGGCGTACCGCCTTTAGTAAGTATGATATATTTTTCCCCTTTGACCTTTTGGGTCAGGCTGCTTAAATTGCTTCTGACTTTCGTTATCGGAACGATATCGATATTCATATTTTAATTATCCAACACGTACAAAAAAATGTCAAGTATTATGTACATTATACTGTCATTCTGAGCCTTTCGCCGGTCACTCTGAATCCTTCGATTGTCATTCTGAACGTAGTGAAGAATCTCAGGGTAAACTCCGTAAAGGGTCTCAAGATAAACTCCGCGAAGAATCTTGATTCAGTCTAAAAATCTGAACGTTGAGAGGATTTGGTCAAAAACTTGCTCATGATTACCCTGAAAATCTAAATTGGGATAACTAATCATATATTGATTGCTGTTATGATTAACATAAACTCTAGCTTCTTTTCTGCGGGGTCCTTCGGATTTTTCAGTTGTTATATTAACAACACCTTTCTCACCTGCAACTTCGAAACTTGTGAAGGTGTCGTATTTTGTAGATTTTGGTAATGGTCCGTAATCGGGGTCTTCAGGTATTGGTTGAACATAGACATAAAAATCCGCTGGTAGAACATCACCAAAAAAACAATCTGCAAGTGCCGTTTTATTTACAAAAAGATAGCCTCGAATACCCTTGTCGCAAGGTGGAGTTTCATTATCGTAAACAAACCAACTGGAAGGGTACTTGATCGAGAACCCCAACTGGGTGTTTGTATATGTTTTCCAATTTGCTGTTTCCGCGGAATCATTCGGTTCACGGCCAGCGTCTGAAATTGGACTGGGTTGGTCTTGAACCGACGGTTCGGAACTTGGAGTTGATTTGTTTTTGATGTTTTTTAGAAGATTTGTGTTGAAATAAAGAGTTAATGCCACGCCAAGAGTAATCAGGGCGAGAATAATCATTACCGGAGGAGTTAAATATCCCCTTCTCATACTTTCATCATTTCACTTCCTGTTTTTAAACACAATTGGCATAGTGAGAATCTAATCAATATTGTCATTCCGAACTTGCTTCGGAATCTAACTCCCGAAGTGGGAAGTTGGAAGTGAGAATGTAGATATTGTGGTGGGATGTGGGAAGAAAACAAAATCCCACTTCTCATATCATTAATCCTTTAATCCCATTTCTCACCTCTCACTTCATAGATTCTGGATCCTGAATCGAGTTCAGGATGACAAAAGGGCATAGGTTTTGGAACCGTTTCATACTATAATTTGCTCATGGTGAAACGAATATACATTACTACTGCGATTCCGTACGTTAATGCAGCGCCGCATATTGGTTTTGCTTTGGAGGCCGTGCAGGCGGATTGTCTGGCGCGGTTCTATCGAGCGATTGGCTATGACGTTTATTTTTCAACTGGAACGGACGAGAACAGCCTCAAAAATGTCCAGGCAGCGGAAGCTGAGGGTATTCCCGTCCAAAAACTGGTCGATAAATACGCCAAACAGTTTGAACATCTGAAAGGGGCTTTAAATCTCTCCTGGGATGTCTTTATCAGAACCAGTAACCAGACACACTTTGTGGGTGCCCAGAAACTATGGAGTCTTTGCAACAAAGATATTTATAAGAAGAAATATCGGGGCCTTTATTGCGTTGGCTGTGAATTGTTTTACTCCCCTGGCGAACTGATTGACGGAAAGTGTCCTGAGCATCAAACGATACCGGAGGAAGTCGAAGAAGAAAATTATTTTTTTGCTCTCTCAAAGTATCAAGAATATCTGGAGAAATTGATTGCCACGGATAAATTGCGGATTACGCCGATAAGTCGGAAGAATGAGGTTTTGTCATTTATTAAAAGAGGGCTTGAGGATTTTAGTATTTCAAGATCAGTTGCGAGGTCAAGAGGCTGGGGAGTACCGGTCCCTGGTGACCAGAGTCAAGTTCAATATGTCTGGTTTGATGCCTTGACTAACTACCTAACAGCACTGGGTTTTGGGAATGATGAAACTCTATACAAAAAATATTGGGCTGATTCCCCTAGATCCACTCCAGGAGTGAGCTTAGTTACATCCCGGCACACTCCGGGAGTGAACAAAGACCGAGTAACTCGCCTGCATGTCATCGGTAAAGGCATTATCAGATTTCATGCAATCTATTGGCCGGCCATGCTAGCTTCAGCCGGACTTCCCCTGCCAAATGAGGAGTTTGTCCATGGCTACATTACAGTAGAAGGACAAAAGATTTCCAAGTCACTTGGAAATGTAATTGATCCTTTCGAATTAACCGAAAAATTTGAGGTTGATCCTGTCCGCTACTTTCTGCTTAGGGAAATTCCTGCCTGGGGCGATGGTGATTTTTCGATTATCAGATTTAAAGAGCTTTACAATGGCGAACTGGCCAATGGTTTGGGAAATTTAGTGGCCAGAGTAGCTAGACTTTGTGCGGATGTGAATTTGAATTTACCGTCGAAAAAGAATTTTAAATTTAAAAAAGTGGTCAGTGACAACCTAAAAAACTTCCGTTTTGATCTTGCGTTACTTTCTCTTTGGGACGATATTTCTTCTCTTGATAAAAAAATAAATGAGGAAAAACCTTGGGAACTTGAGGGTAAAACCCTGAAAAAAGCAATTTCACCCATTGCCCAACAAATCCGCGAGGTTGCTTTTAATTTAAGTCCGTTTTTACCGGAAACTTCTGAAAAGATCATTGAACACTTTACTGGCACGGTTAAACAACAAGCTCCGCTCTTTCCCCGCCTTCACTAAAGTTTCGGCGGGCAAGCTAGAATATGACTGATAAGACTAATAAGACAAAACTTTTCGTTTGGGATTTTCATGGAACTTTAGAGGAGGGTGTCGAGATAGGTTTTTTTGAAATTTTAAAAAAACTTGCCAAGAAATTTAAGGCTGATAGAAAGATTACACTTTTTGAGGTCAGGGAAAAATACGGAATAACCGTTGCTGAATATCTGAGATTTTTTTTCCCAAAAGCTAACATTCTCCAAATTAAGAAAATGATGGAGGAGGTCGCCGAAATTCAAAATCAAAACCATCTCAAAGAATATGTCAGGCCTGCTCCAGGAGCCATTGAGGTTTTATCAAAAATCAAAAAGGCCGGGTATGAGAATATTGTGGTTTCAAATTCGCACCCTAAGCATATCGAATTTCTAATCGATATTGTCGGAATGAAAAATCTGATTAGCCGAGTTTTTGCGGTTGACCGGCATTACAGCCATAGAAAACAGAATCCGACAAAAGAAAAGGTCAAGATTTTCAAAATGATTATCAAACAAAAAAACTTGAAGGCCAGACAGCTAATTACAATTGGAGATAAAGCAACTGATGTCAATGCTGGAATTTTGGCAGGAGGGACAACCTATCAGTATCTTCATAAAGGATTTCCGATTGATGGGACAGAAGCAGACTATAAAATTCACGATCTTAGAGAGATTTTGGGGGAAATTTGATGCTAGTTGATAGTCACGCTCATCTAGACTCAGTCGAGGATCTTGGGACCGTCCTCGGCCATGCCAGGTCTGAGGGAATTAGCGAAATAATTACAGCCGGAACTTCGATTGAATCGAGCAGAAAGTGCGTGGAAATTGCAGAACAACGCAGAATAGGTACGCGGATATACGCAACGATTGGTATTCACCCTCAAGATGGAGAAAATGAAATAAAGAATCTCGGTTTGTATCAATGTATTAATTCATTGATACAAATCACTAAGACTTCTGACAGAGTAATTGGAATTGGGGAAACAGGATTGGATTATTACGAGACAGGCGACACGAAACAAGTAACAAGTAAGGATGATAAAAAAAATCAGAGAGAATTATTTAGAGAACAGGTAAAACTTGCGGTGCAGCTAAAACTACCGCTTGTCATTCATTGCCGTAATGCGTGGGAGGAGACCTTTAGTTTACTGACAAGACATAATCATTATTCTTCGAGTGGAGCGAAGCGGAATCGAGAAGTTCCGATAAAGAAGTTCTCGACAAGCCTTTCGACCATGAGCTCAAGACCGAATGGCTCGAACAATAAGTTAACAGGTGTTTTTCATTCATGGACTGGAGATTGGAACGCGGCAAGAAAAGCTTTAGATCTCGGTTTTTACATCTCTTTTTCCGGAATCGTCACTTTCAAAAATGCTCAAGAAATCCAGGAAGTTGCTCAAAAAGTGCCTCTGGATCGAATACTACTGGAGACTGATTCCCCATATCTTTCTCCAGAACCGCTTCGTGGAAAAACAAATGAACCGAAAAATGTTAAAATAGTGGCTCAGTTTGTTGCCGATCTTCGGCATTTGTCTTTTGAAGAGATAGCGGGAATTACATCGGAAAATGCGGGGAGGTTGTTTGGAATTTGAATAATTAACCTAATTGATCTAATTGTTCTAATATCAGCTAAACTTCAATTATTGTAATTAATATTAAAAATCTAATGAAGTTTACTGATATATCAGATTCGCCGAAGGCGAAGGCTGATATTAATCTAAATAAATCCCAATTAAAAAAATACCCAAAAATAATTTAGTCATTAGTCATTGGGAGTTGGGAATTGATTAGAATAATTAGACTAATTAGAAATTAGAGATTTTAATATGCTGAAACGCTTTGTTGAGCGCTACGATAAACAAGTTCATCGCTTCCTGGAGATTCTTCCGGGAACTTTTTCGTGGAGTTTAATTCTTTTCCCGATATGGGGTTCATTCTGGATTCCCCACTACGTTGCTTATTACATCATCCTTTTTGATATTTTTTGGTTCTATAAAGCCGGGGCCTTGGCTATAACTTCACTGATGTCACATATAAAGTTAAATGCCTCCTCAAAGTATGACTGGCTTTCAGATGTTAAGAAACTGCCCGATTTTAAAAAGGTCCATCATCTGGTAGTCATTCCCACATTTAAAGAACCTTTGGGCACTATTGATCGGGGAGTTGAATCTATCGCTAAACAAGACTTCCCGAAAGATCAAATTTCGGTTTGCGTTGCTTTTGAAGAAAGGGAAGGCCAGACTGCTCGGGAGAAAGCCAAGGTTCTCAATAAAAAGTTCGGAAGCAAATTTGCCAATTTTATCATTACCTTCCATCCGGATATCACCAAAGAGGTTAAGGGAAAATCTTCTAATCAAGCTTATGCCGGAAGAATTGCCAAGCAAATACTAGTAGATAAACAAAAGCTAGATATCAACCATATAACCGTTACATCCAAAGATGCAGATGGAGTTTTTAGTGAAAAATACTTCTCTTGCCTTGCCTATAAGTTCTTAACAAGCGAAAATAAATATCTCCTCTTTTGGCAACCGATTGTCCTTTTTTATTCGAATATCTGGAAAGTCCCAGTGCCAATCAGAGTTATGAGCACCTTTTCATCTGTCTGGCAAACCGCTTTGAATTCAAGAACGGATAGACTGGTGAATTATTCGATGTATTCCCTTTCTCTGAAACTTCTTGATGATGTCGGCTACTGGGATGTTGACGTCATTCCGGAGGACTATCGAATCTTTTTCAAAACCTTTTTTGCCAAAGACGGCAAGATTGAGGTTGATCCGATCTTTTTAGCAGTTTATGCGGATGCCGCCGAATCCAAAGGTTATTTTAAATCGCTTGTCAATCTTTACGAGCAGGAAAAAAGGTGGGCCTGGGGAGTTTCCGATGACGCTTACATCATCAAAAAATGGCTGACTCATACGCATATTCCGTTTTGGCAAAGAACTATCCGCGTATTTAAAGTCTTGGAAGACCACTTTTTGTGGCCGGTTAATTGGTTCGCAATTACTTTAGGCGCGACTATTCCGGTTCTTTTAAATCCTGCTTTTGCCCAGACTGTCATGGGACAAAACTTGCCGAAGGTTTCTTTTGGAATTTTATCCGCCTGCTGGATCTTTTTGGCTGTAATTCTAGTTATTGATTTCCGCCAGAGGCCAAAAAGACAAGAGCAAATTTCATTTCTTCGGAAACTGATGATTCCCTTTGAATTTGTCTTGATGCCTGTTGTTACTTTGATTTTCACCGCTCTTCCCGGTATCGATGCTCACACCCGACTAATGCTTGGGAAATATTTGGAATATAGAGTCACAGAGAAGGTATAGAAAGTATGGAAGTGGACTCTGCGGTCCTCATCGAGACAGGCTCGATTGCGGGCCTAAGGGTAACTGAAAAGGTATGAATTTTAAGGGAGTCATTCTGTTCCTTGCTTCGCTCGAAAAATTTCTCGCTACGCAAGCAAATACGCGTGACGGAGAAAGTATAACTTCCCTTGTCAACTTGACTTATCAGTTTTCACTTGGTAAGGTACGGACTCCATGGACTCGTCTCTGTCCGAAGACCACCATAGTAAGTTGAAAGTTGCCCTGGTGTGGGGGCTTTCTATGACCCTGATAGTCGGGGTCTTTTTTTTAGGCCTTTTTTTAACCAATAGAAATCCCTATATTAAAAATTTTCTTAAAAAGCCCAGCAAGAATGACAGGTGGGAAATATTTGGTTTTGCCCCTTTTTGGTCGCTCGACAGGCTCAGTAACATCGATTGGAATGTATTAACTACGTTTGCTTACTTTTCCATACCCGTTGATGCCGATGGTTCACTAAATAAAGATTCGTATGAGTGGAGTGTTTTTAATTCCCAAAAGCTCAAGAAGCAATTTGATCTTGCAAAGGCAAATAACGTAAAGAGGGTCGTAACTTTGACTCAAATGGAGAAAGGCAGCATTGAATCGTTTCTAGCTGATTCTTCGAATTGGCAAAGGCTGGCTAGTGAAAGTGTCGATTTGCTTTCTGGGGATCAGCTTGAGGGGGTAAATATAGATTTTGAATACATGCCCTCAAATGACTTTTTGCGAAATAGATTTTCCGAATTTATGGAAAATTATAGCCAGATACTTTCTGAAAAATTACCTTATGATCCTTACATCACTGTTTCAGTAATAGCGTCTTCTGAAAAGGAAAATAGCAAAATGATATATGACATTCAAAGACTTTCCAAATCTGCCGATTCAATTTTTATGATGGCATATGACTTTTATTATCCTGGTTCGGAAAAGATCGGGCCTAGTGCTCCGCTTTACGGATACAACGGGGGAAATGGACCCTTCTGGTATGACGTATCAACAGCAGTCGAGGATTTTTTAAAAGTCACAGAACCTTCCAAAATAATCATGGGTGTTCCCTACTATGGCTGGAATTATCCTGCTTATTCACCGGAACCTAAAACCCCAAAGTTAGCGGGAACACAAGGTTTTCCAACAACAAATGAGAGGGTGGAAGAGAGTAGACTGTTGAAAGTTACCCCCTTGGGTGGGTGGGATGATCAGGCAAAAGTCAGCTGGCGGAGTTATTGGGACGGAAATAATTGGTACGTTGTATACATGGAAGATGAAAATTCCCTTTCTTATAAGTTTGATTTTGTCAAAGACAAAAAACTTGCGGGAGTTGGAATTTGGGCTCTTGGTTTTGACTCGCCCGATTCCCAGTTCTGGTCGCTCATGCTTCGGAAATTTGGAGAAAAGGAGAAGAGTTTAGCATTTTTAGGAAACTAGTTAACATTTTTGGTCTAGGGAACAAAGCTGGAAGAGTTGAAAAAAGACTGATTCTTACCGCACTACTCATCTTTTTAAGCTTGTTTGTTATCGCCCGCAAAACTGAGGTTAAATCGACTCTCACTGATGATTCAGTTACTTTTGAGGCAAAAGATCATCTAGAAAAGGCAAAAAATAAAATAAAAGGGGACGAGAATTGGAAACCTCAAGGATGGGGATCCGGCGAGTATCTAGAAACTATTCCAAAAATAAAAGCGGGGGTTGTTTTGAATTTAGAAAGCGGTGATGTAATCTGGTCAATGAATCTTAAAGATAAAATTGCACCCGCGTCCTTAACAAAAGTGGCAACTGTCATAACCGCAATAGATCTTCAAGCCCTGGACACGCAGCTTGAAGTTTCCTCACAAGCAGCTTCGCAGATACCGACAATAATTGGCCTAAAGGCTGGGGAAAAATTAACGTTATCTGAGGCGATATCGGCTGCAATTTTGACAAGCGCAAACGATGCAACCGAAGCAATAGCCTCATCTATTGGCCTTATGGTTGGAAATGGAACCGCGGATTTTGAAGAAGTGGTAAACTACAAACTTCAAAAGATCGGGGCTCGTCAAACCCACTTTGTAACTTCGACGGGTCTTGACGACCCAAATCACTATTCAACAGTTTATGATCTTGCGATAATCGCCCATGAAGCTCTTTCCAACTACCCCTTTGTTGCTGATGTCGCAGATGATACCTATCGAAGACTGGACGCTAACAGTAATCACCCTTTATTCGACCTTCCCAACTGGAACGCTCTTTTGGGCACATATCCGGGAGTTAACGGCTTAAAAATCGGTTTTACTGAAGACGCCGGACATGTAAATATAGTATCCGCAGAGCGTGAAGGTAAGAAATTACTCTCAATAGTTATCGGTGCAAAATCCTTGGAAGAAAGAGAGATTGCGGCGGCTACTCTTTTAAACTATGGCTTTTCAAAATATAATATTGAACCTTTTCCTGTTGAACAGTTGAATTTAGTTGAAAGATATCAAGATTGGCAGAAACAATTGAGTTCAGTCAAGTAAACTAAAAGGTGCTACTATTAAATTGATGAGAAAAGGTGTTACCCTCATCGAACTTTTGGTTGTTATCTCCATTCTGGTTATACTGGCGGTCATCTTCGCAATGATATTCATAGGTCCTGCAGCCAGGGCCAGAGATAGCGGCAGGCTCTATGATTCAGACAGGTTAAGGAAAAATCTGGAAATTTATCGCTCTGAGAATGACAAGTACCCGGAGTCAGACGAGTGGACAAAGTTGGAAGACGATGCGGAAGCTAATGGCCCTTTCTATCAGGCAATGATCACTTATCTTAAAAACATTCCCCAAGATCCTCTCAATGGTAAAGAGAATTATGGCTTCTATTACAAAACAATTAATAATGGTGATTGCTACAAAATCCACATCGAAATGGAAAAACGCGATCCTTATGAAATCTCCGGTGTTTGTGGCGGTGATATTGCCTATGATGTCGGAGGGGGTGGAGGACCCTCTCCATCACCATCAGGTGGTGGACCATCTACTTCTCCGGCACCATCCGGGGGTGAAGATATGACGCAAGAATGTATTGAAAATGCAGAGGTTGACGAGTGGATAATTGACTTTGGACATATAGGAGATTTGGATAAAGTTAGGATACGTGGACTTCCTAATGATTGCAGCGGTCTACTTTTGACAGTTATTCTATCCGGAAATTTGCCAAATGACGGCTGCGGAGATGGGGGTGATCCAGAACTCGCAAGGGCAAGTTCGATCATTGCAAACGATGGTGATAACGAAAATAAGACCACCGTAGATTTTGTTCCCAACGTTCCTATTGAACCAATTGAGTGTATAGATGCAGAGGTAAGTGGCATATATGAGTAAAATTATAGTTTCGATAATTATTATTCTAATGCTAATCGGAGGGCTTTCAATCTGGTATTTTAGCCCACTAAGAAAAGGTGGACAGCTCCAATTTATTAAAACAAAGGGGAATGGACCTCAGAAACTTGCTATTAAAACAGGAAGGCCGGGGGAATTTAAGTTAGTGAAATTTTCAGAGGATGTGGTCAATCCTCTCGAAGTTGAAGGTATCCCAAGTAATAATTTTTCAAAAAATGACAGAATAGGTATCGAGGGTAAAGTAAATATTCAAAACTCGCAAGCATCAACTATACGAATTTTGGGGAAAGAGAGAGAAGAAATTCAAAAAATCAACCCTTCAATACAAACCAAACCTGATGGGAGAATTATAATCTGTTGTATTGCCCCTCCAGATAAACCGGGAGAATATGTTTTAGAGTTTCTCTTAAATGGCGAAAGGGCGCCAATTTTCCCTCTCCTGTTTAAGGTTTCTTCTTAAAAAATCGCCTGTGATCTACAGTCTATCGTATCCGGGGAAATAATCGCGCTTGATATGTTCGGCAGGTACGCCCATTCCCGGCAGTAATTCTTCAAAATCAACCACCATCGGCTTAGGACCGGAGATATAAAAGTAGAGTTTCGCCAGATCCGGTACATATTTTCTGATTGCTATCTCGTCCAAATAGTTTGGGGGGACTATGTAGTGTATTTTCAAGTCGGAATGTCTCTTCGCAAGTTGATCGAATTCTTCTTTATATACAATGTCATTAGTTCTTGAGGCGTAAAGCAAAATCGCATTAATCGGTAGCCTTTGATAATCCAAATCCAAAAGAATCGCCCGAAATGGTGTTACCCCGATGCCGCCCGCAATAAATACACAGTTGCCAGTCGGATCATCAATCACAAAACTCCCTCTTGGACCTTCTGCATAAATTGTCGACCCAATTGGCAAGCCAAAAAGCACTTTTTTGAAGCTGCTTCCTCTTTCCCGGTCAAATCTTGTCGTCAGTATGATTTGCTTCTCAAACGGAGCGGAGGCAATTGAGAAATAGCGTCTTTCCCCTCTTTCATCAGGATTTGGATGTTCAACTCGATACATCAAAAATTGTCCCGGTTTCCATCCAAAATCTTCCTCGCTGTGGAAGATAAATGAATAAACATCACTTGCTTCTTTTTTCTTGCTGATCAATCCTAAAGTCATAACGTATAAGAGTTTCAAACTCTGTCATTCCGCACTTGCTCGCCCTGAGCAAGGTCGAAGGGATGCGGAATCTATACAAATAAGTTTCCAGCTGGATTCTCACTTTCGTGAGAATGACATGAGGATTTTGGTTTCAGTCCTCTTACTCCTTTTCCTCTTTCAACTTTTGAAGAAGCTTCATGGTATTTTCCTTTGCTTCTTCGGCTGATTGGCCAGTCACTTTAGCCGCATCTTCAAAAGATTTATCGGTAATATTGGCCGGAAAACCATGATCTTCATCCGGCATTTCACACCCGCAGTTATAGCACATAAATGTTACACCTCCTTTCGAATTTTATTTTAAGTATTTATCAAAAAATTCAACTGACCTTTGCATGGCCAGATTAAAACTTGCCCCTGAAATATTGTGATCTGCTCCATCATAGGTGTAATACTCAACTGTTTTACTTGCAGCCTCCAGCGCAGCCTTTAAACTTTCGGAAAATTCGGGAGGCACCGATTCATCGGCAAGACCATGATGAAGCTGTATGGGGCCCGAAATATCGGCAACAAAACTAATGGGAGCTATCGACTTCCAAAACTGGAGATTAGCATCAAAATCTCCGAATTGTTTGATCAAATCGTCGCGGCTTGGCCGGTGAGCCATATTTTCTCTTTCTGATGGCTGCCAAGCAACGCGCCTTCGCCAACGGTTCATCATGTCATCGTAGGATGCAACAACCCCTGCCCAAATAACACCGGCTTTTATATCTTTTGTGACTACCATCGAACGCAGGGTTATGCTTCCACCCATTGAATGTCCCCACATGCCAATTCGATCAGGATTCGCCTCGCCAAATTTTTTGATCGAAGAAACAGCATTTAGAACATCAACCGTATAAGCGGCAGAAAAATAAGCTCCTTCCGGATTACCATCCGAGTTTCCATGACCGCGGTAATCCGGTTTAAAAACGATATAACCGTTTCGGGCAAAGACATCTACGTAAGCTTGATAGCGCGCAAGCGTCTGATATTGCTCCGGCGGAATATACCCATGATTAAAGATGATAGCCGGCCACCCCCCACCTGGCTTGTCCCCTTGGGGAACAGTTAAAAGTGCATAAATTTTTAGTCCATCGGATTGGTAAGAGGTAAGATATTGTTTGTAACTTTCCTGCGGGCTGAGTTCATCTTCGATTGTAACCTCACTTCCGGGATAATCCTTTGCTCTCATCTGAAGAATTTGCAGGGGGTGAGTCACCCCGTTTAATTGTGTTGATTGGTTCTGATTCCCACTTCCTGGAAGAGACTCCCCTGACTCTCTTTGCGAAAATACTATCCAAGCGATAACCAACATCAGAATTACTAAAATGCCGGTTATTAATTTTGTTTTTTGTTTCATAGATTAAATCTCTCCATTCTTCACCTCCAAGGAGTCAGAGCCCACCTCGGAGGTGTTCTCTAGGGCTGGTTTATCTTTATTATCTTATCGTCACCTGTTTTGACCGTTCCTCTGCCGTCGCGATTACTGGTGGTAATGTAAAGATAACCGTCAGATCCTAAAACTACATTTCTTATCCTTCCAAATTCTCCTTTAAAGTGTTCCTTAAAAGATATGTCGTCACCTGCAATAACAGCCTCGTATAATGCCTGGCCTCTAAGTCCTGAGAAGAAAAGAGAGTCTCCAACGAAAACCGCTCCGGCCGGCGCCCAGGTATCTGAGCCGGAATTAAGTTGCGGCGTTTCCATTCCTTGCCTTTTTTCATCACCCTGAATTGTCGGCCAGCCATAATTTTTGCCGGGTTCTACTAGATTAATCTCGTCAAGACCTGACTGGATTCCTGATCTGCCATGCTCGGTTGCCCAAAGTCTGCCGTCTTTATCCCAGGCAAGTCCCTGAGGGTTGCGATGACCATAGGAATAAACCAAATTGTCAAATGGATTACCCGAGGCAGTTTTACCTTCGTCCGTCACTCTCAAGATTTTTCCCGCCAAAGAATTTATATCTTGAGCTTGCGATGGTTCTTGAGCATCACCGGTGGTAATATACAAAAAATTGTCCGGGCCGAATTTAATCCTGCCACCGTTATGATTTGCCGCACCTGGAATGGAGTCAACTATGACCTTATCATTTATTAACTGGTCGTTTTCAAATTTAAAGCGGACTACCTTATTTAATGTATTGTTACCGGTGTTTGAATAAGTGTAGTAAAGATAAACGTACTGATTTCCGGCAAATTCCGGATGGATGGCAATTCCTAAAAGGCCTCCCTCGCCAATATGCTTGACTTCGGAAATTGTTGCTATCGGTGATGGATTAAGTTGCCCGACTTTTGAGATCATCCTTACTCTTCCAGGACGTTCGGTAACAAGCATTCTGCCGTCCGGTAAAAAAGCAACTGACCAGGGAATTTCTAAATCTTCGGCAACTGTCGAAACGGCCGTAGTATTAGTTTCTTGATTGTTGAGTTGAGGGATGATTTGCTGATTTTTTGTTGTCTGGAAAAGGTAAGCTCCCAAGAGGATAGCAATAATTAGAATACCGATAAATATGATAATTAAATTCCTACTTTTATACATCGCGAGTTAAAAATTGACCGATGAGTATAACATCAATTCCCTGTCGGGTCAAAAGATGATAGAATGCTCCCTTTATATTCGCTCGCAAGAATACTTAGACTTTTAGTCCACGGATAAATGCGAGAGAATACATACTTTCGAGGACTGATATGTATTCTTGCTCGCTCATGTAAACTTAAAGAACAATACCGAAGACTTTCAGTCCTCGGAAGTTTATGAAACTAAACAAATTAACTGTTGAGGAAAAACACGTCATTTTAGATAAGGGTACCGAGGCGCCTTTTTCCGGAGAGTACGACGATTTTTACAAAGATGGCATTTATGTCTGCAGGCAATGTGGTAATCACCTGTTTACATCCAAGGCAAAATTTAATGCCAACTGCGGCTGGCCAAGTTTTGACGATTATTTTTCAGGAGCGGTTAAAAGGCTCCCCGACGTAGACGGCGTCAGGACAGAAATTATTTGCGCCAAATGCCTCGGACACTTAGGGCATGTTTTTGAAGGCGAAAAATTTACACCCAAAAATACCAGACACTGCGTTAATTCTCTATCCATAAAGTTTGTCCCCTCAGAACTTTCCCATTTGTCATTGCGAGGAACGAAGCGACGCGGCAATCTGATAAAAGATTCCCACGCTCGGTCTTCGACCTCGCTCGGAATGACAGGAGGAAAAAATGGCAAAAGATACCCAAATAGCGATTTTTGGCGGGGATTTTACTGGATTGATTTTGTCCTTCTTGCGAGAACAATATTCTTTCTTTTATCCTCTGACAGAAGCCTTTTCTCCCTCATCTCGGTAAACTGCGCATCTACTACTTTTTGACACTCGGGATCCGGGCAAACGCTTTCCACATGGGTAATTAGCGTACCTTTACCGTCGGCTCTGTCTTCCCATCTTCGGTAAAATACACGCAACTTACCACAACGAATACAAACTGTTTCTGCTTGCTTCTTAATGGAGACCCTCCTTTAGGTCCAAATTACCAACGACTACCACCGGGTCGTGAGTAACCTCTGTTTTGGTTATTAAATTGATTTCTGTTTTCCTGAGGCCTAGCTACATTTACTACGATTTTCCTACCATCTAATTCATAGTTATTGAATTTCGCAATTGCTTTATCGCTTTCCTCGTCAGTTGACATCTCCACAAACGCAAAGCCTTTGCTTTGACCTGAAAACTTATCCATAATCAGATTAAGACTAGCTACTTTGCCGACTTGAGAAAATAATTCTTCAAGCTGCGCACTGGTTGCGCTATATGGAAGACTTCCAACAAATAATCTTTTTGCCATATTTTTTCCTCCTTCCTTTAAAAAATTGATCTTAAATGAGAATTGTATTAAGAGTCTCTAAAGATACGAAGTATTCTACTGAAGTATCAAAAAGCTTTTAATTCCTTCTAACTTAAGTTAGGAATTATTATAACACATTTTCATTCCAGATATCAACTATAGGTCCTTAAAACAATTTTCAAACTAGCTTTTTGTGCACACCGGCCCTTCGATTCAATCCACTCAAGACCTAGGTCCTGAGTATTACCGAAGGACCGGTGTGCTAACTATGATCAGTTTAGATAACCAACCACTTCTTTTAAGCCTTTCTCAAAGCCTTCGATGTTTTCCGGAAAAAGCACAACCGAGCTTCTGACTCGGTCATTACCTTCACCAGTAAATCTTGACTCGGTAATCTTTAAATATTTTTTATCATTTGCCGCCAGATTGACATCAAAAAAGATGGTTTTTGCACCCATCTTTAGAATTGAAGATTTGATATTGTTGGTAGAAAGATTTTGCTTTTTACTCTTACCCGTATCCATGTATTCTTCACCTCCCCTCTTAAACTGTAACCATCTTTACTTATACCCGAATAAAAACCGAATGTCAAGAGGCAAAAAGATATATAGAACTTGGAATGTTGTAACAGCGAATATGAGGATCGTCCCTATTGCTGTTTCTAAGCTGTTGAGGGAGCTACGCCGGATTTGCCTAAATATTGTCTAATAAATCCCTCTTTCGGGAATAAAAATAGCGTTAAGCGTGGTAATGTTTCCGGAATAGGAAGATGAAGTGATTTGAGGTGGGGAACGATAAGTTTGGGATCTTCTGAGTAGGTAATTGTGCTCCAACCGTGTTTTCTTCCCCAAGCTGCTGACACCTGTGATAGACCAACAATCACTTGGGCACTTTTTGGAATATGTTGTTGTGCTATTGCGGCTAATTGATCTAAGTCTGCCTGTAATGCAGATAAGAATACTCTAACACGGTCTTTTTCCGGCTGAAATTCTCTGAAGTGAATCGAGACGAAATCTTTCCACAGCGAATTGAGATGTAGCAAGAAGCTCGTACGAGTACCGACCCCATCCTCATCATCCGCTGCACGCACCGTGTAGACTGCTTCCGGTTTGATAGTAGTCCCCATCTCGTATACTCCAGCCCGTTCTAGATCGCCATATCCCATGTTCTCTTTATAAAGGAAATCGCCGAGAGCAACGAGATTTGGTTCACTTAACCCTAGTTCTCGTATCACTGGCGGTACCACTATAGGAGCTTCAACCATAATGGGGAAGATTATACCTTACACTTCAACTATAACTGAAATTGGTAAATGGTCGGAGCCCTTAGAATTCTCAACTTTAAATGAACTTGTTTTCAAGTCTTTACTGGTAAAAATGTAGTCAAGGCGGATGTTTGCTTCTTGCGGATTACACACTAGACAACCTTCGGGATACATGCTCCATGTGGGAGCCAAAGAAGGGTCAGAGTTAACAAGAACTTTGCACATTTTTTTTATCCCCCAACTTTGGGGTGTTGCATTAAAATCACCCATGACGATGGTACGGATTTTTGGCAAATTTTTGATGAGGTTTGAAACTTGTTCATTTTGTATTTTTGATGGCTGCTGGTGAGTATGGATAAGGTGGGTACTAAATACATGTAATGTTTCATCACCTACCAGAATATCTGCTCTGACAGCAATCCGACTGTTTTTCTTCGAAAGAATATAAGTTTCGGTTTTGCCGATTTTGTATTTACTAAAAATGGCGGGCGCGTCTTTAAATACTTTTTCGCCCCAAGTATGCCCAAATGGCGCAAACACATGTTGATAACCTAATTTGTCAAGGAAACCGACAATATCACGTTTAGGATCATCGGGCAGAACTTCCTGTAAACCTATGATGTCTGCCTTTGACGCTTTTAGAAATTTGGCAACCTGATCAAAATAGCAGTTAATCCAGATATTCCAGGAAAGGACTTGGAGTCTCATATGTTTCTTGCGAAAATTATATCAAGGTTCATGTCTCTTTTGGTATCCCGGCCAGCCCTCACTTAAAACCGACGATTATAACACAAGTTCCAACCCTGCGTTTTGGGGGAGAATTTAAATTCTAGAAGAATAGTTACAGGTTCTTAATAAAATGATAACCTTTAAAAGGGACGATTAGGGACAACCTCTGGTATAGTTAAATTAGATAATCTATGATAATATGCTATGACCATGAAATACAAAAAGGCAGAATTTAAAAAACAGCTAGAAATTTTAGACAAATTGCAAAAGATGTATAGTGGAATTAAGAAAATATCTCAAACACCTACCTATAAAGTAATCGAAGGTGAAAATTCAACTGCTAAAGTTAACTTCGGGCCTATTCAATATCAACGCGGATTAATTAAAACCTGACGGGTTAAAACTCCTGCATCATATTCGACAAACTTCACAATCGAAGTCTTGTCAAGAAGACCGAAACTTCTGCAGTGTAACTCCCAATATAATTTCCAAAGGTTATCTGAAGTATTCAGATACTCAACGTATCTCCTACCCAACTTCTTGACTATTTGTCTTCCTGTTATAAGAGAATCATGAGGTTTACCACCGCCTAAAAAGTAAGAGGCAATATCATCTATGTCTGACTGGGTTTTTTTCTTTTTCATCATGCCACTTGCTAATAACTCTCTCGCATCTTCCTCGATTTGCTTGAGTGCTTGTTTGCATCGCTCATAAAATGGTAAATCAAAATTTGCCAATAACGGGTAGAATTCCTGTTTCAAGTTACCCTTCTCGTCCTTAGACTCATTTTGGAGCATCTCAAAAGAGTTCACATAGGTCCAGGCAGATATGTATTCCACTTGACCTCCAGGCGAATATCGTGGAATTTGTGGATCAATCGGCCCCAATTCGGAAGGTTCACCAACTGTTAATAAATCCGCACCCAAGCATATTAAAGTACCAGCAGACTTGGCGATTTCAGGAACAATAACCCTAAATGTATTTTTTCTGCCTAATTTTGCCCGTACAAAATCGATAATTTGGCGAGTTTTTTGAGGCAGTCCACCGAGCGTATTTATAATCAGCTCAATGTCACTCCCATTTGGAATTTCGGAAAGTAAAGAATAGACAGACTTAACATCCCATTGATTTATCATGACTTCATTTTGAATCGGGAAATCCAATTTTGCGTAGTAGCTAATAACTTTAGTAGCTCTTCCACTTTGTTTCATTCTCAAATCTTGGATTTGAGTTATTAAGTTACGCCTGGTCTCTTCTTGCCGTTTTAGGAACTTTTGTTCTTGGGGTTCGTTGAATTCGTTGAGAATTTCGCTATAAATTGATCTAAGTTGAATTTTTTTATCCATACCGCTTTGGCTTCAATTATACTCTGCCTAATTGTTTAGTGTTAAACAAATCCATAGATAGAAATTATTTTATCTATGGATAATAGTATCAAACATAGATATAGTTTGGTCAATCTTTGTTTGCCGTAGATAAAATTTTTGACTAGATTCCCAAACTTTAAGCGGTTAATTCTCTAATTGTTCCTAAGTATTTCTGGGGATATTCTTTGCCTGTTATGACCTTCTTTTTGGGTCCCGCAAGAATTCTTGTATCGCCTGACAAGCCAAGCTCTCTTTGCAAATCACCGATCATATTTTTAACTTGCTCAATTAACTGATTATCAAAGTAAAAACCTACTCCTTTGTAAAAGTAAAGGGCATTTTGGGAAGAAATAAAGAAACCTCTTGTGTTTTCTTCAAGAAAGGCAATGGAATTTGCCCGGTCAACCCAGCCCTCTTTTTCAAACCATTCAAGATGAGAATAACTTACTCCTTTGGGCGCAACTGTCACTTTTCCATTTTTAAAGATAAACATTATCCGCGAGCGATGGAAGTTTTTATCATCTTCTTTAGTCCGAAGAAAAGACAAATTCTTCATGAAGGAAGTATAGCAGACGAAAGTAGCAAGTAGTACAATTTCAGCGATGAAAAAAGTGAAGGTTGAAAAGGGCGGTAAATTTGAAGTTTTTTACAAGCTTTGGCGAAAAACACTTGAGGGTGGTCTTTTTCTTTACTCCGAAGACAGTGTCAGGTTCATAATTGAAGATGAGTTGCCTAAAGAATTCCTGAGGGCAGAAATTGGGAAGGGTAACAAGTATGTTTTTCTTGCTTATATAGATAATAAACCAGCAGGATATCTCTTAACTAACAAAGCAAAAGGCGGCATAGCTTTCGGACATTGGCTTGGCGTTGATACCAAATTTCAGAGGCAAGGAACAGCCTCGGCACTACTTTCTTTTTGGGAAAAAGATGCACTCAGGGAGGGTGTCCATAAACTGCAGCTTTGGACTACCAAGAATAACATCTTTTTTTACAAGAACAGAGGCTTTACAAAAGGAGGCAATTTTCCGGACAGTTGGTTTGGGCAAGACCATTTTCTTTTCTATAAAACTTTAAGGAAATCAGACGAAAAAATATTTCTTCGAGATTTTTTGAAGAAGCGAAGAGGTTAGAAAAAATTGAGGGGATTGTATTTGACATGCCAATCTTGGATTGTTAATCTGAAACTAAAGATGTATAAAAGACTAATTGAAAGAACAACCCCCCGCCATCTTATCTACTACATCATCATTATCTTAGCAGCCTTGATATTCGTTAATATCCTTTCTTACTGGTTCATTAAGGAGGCCGACGCTCAAGGACTTTTAACTAGCGCAAATGGTAATATTTTTCTTCAACCCACTATGGCTTTTTTCTTAACACTTTTTCTAATCCTTATCTTGGGAATCTTACTTGATGTTTTGATCCATGTCGCAAAAAAAGAAGGGTTTAAAGAAGGCTTTGAAAGAGGGCGCTTATCCACTTCGTCTTCTAAAGTCAGCTGATTTAGTTTATCAAAGGTTAAAACGATAAAGCCAAAACCGAAAATTGTGGAGGGAACTCCTAAAAATTGTCCCCAATAGGGTATACGAGAAGTAACCAAAACCACGCCGCCTAAGTAAAGCACCGAACTCAAGATTAAAGATGCGCAGATCTTAAGTGTCTCCATCCCTGACTTTATTCTACTTCTGATATCACGCGGAGTAAAACTATAGAGCCCGGGGCAAAAAATTTTTGGGCCGCAGTCATCCCTGATTTCAAGATTCGTTGAAGCCTAAATCATTTAAAATTTTTATTGCTTTTTCTGTATGCCCTTCTCTTACCAAAATGTAATCCTTTGAGAAAGTAGATACTATTAGAATGTTCATGCCGGCTTTTGCTATTGCAGAGCTAACAGCTGCCAAAAAGCCTACAGCATAGAAAGGCACAGATAAATTAAGAGCAATCAATTTGTAATCTTCTTTATTTCTCTCAATTAAATCTAAGTCTTCAAGATTTCCCTCTTTTGTCACAACGGTTATCTCGTCTTTGTCTTGAGAGACCATAAAGTGTTTGTCGCATTCTGGCTTTTTAGCCACTTTTGCATAAACATAAATACCTTCTTGAACCTGGAAAGTGCTATTTTTAATTATTTCCTGGAGCTTTTGATTCATTATCTTGATAGACGTTCGAACCTATTTTGCTACTTCGACCGGTGTTCCAAATTTCTCAACTATCGCTTGCTTTAAGGCTTCACCAGTTAGTCCTTGATTGATTGCAGACTGAACAGCTTGGGCGACATCCGGCAAATGTTTTACATTGACATCTCTTAGAAGAGTTGCCCCCGCTTTTATAGGGCCTACTTGAGTTCTATAATCTATTGTTTGTATTCCATGGTCACTCCCATAATTTCCGGCAACTACAAAAACAGGCGTATCTCTTTTTGAAAATTCACTAATCAAAGGGGTAAAAGCATCAGGCAGTGCGCCTGAAGCGTAAGTACTAAGCACTAGTGCTTTGGGATTATTTTGCAGACATAAATCAAAAATTGCGCGTGCAGACTTAGGATTAGCTAAACCAGGCTCTACATTTATAACAGCAACATCATTAAGAGGGAGTATTTCTTTTGGCGCACCTTCCTCGCCTGATACCATACTCAAATTATAACAGGGACAACTAACAATCTATCAGAAATGTATCAGCTCCCGGAAAAGCTTAAACTAACTCCAATCCCATCTTGGATCTTATCAAACTTCTGCCTCATTAAATAATTTGGATTATTTTTAGGAGTTGACTCATCCGTAGGAAACAAAAAATTAACAAAAGAGCCTAGTTCGGAATTAGTGAATCCTTCGTGTACGCTCTCAGATGTATAAGAAACACCATCGCCGCCATCGTTGCTGAATACAACAGTTTCCCCGCGCTGCAACGCCTCTAGTAATTTTTCCATGTTTGAATGCAAAGTTCTGGCCCATTGGGCCAAATCTATGTCAGGTTCCAACTGCTGTAAAGACTCCATAACTCGGGTATTAACTCTCCCCTGCTTGTCAGCTGCAAGTATTTGTTGGTCTTCATAGAGGAGATCGCAATAAACAGCTATGACAGCTAAATTTGCCTCATTTAGAACAATTTCTTGATTTTTAGAAGTCGGTTGTTCTTCAACCATATGGGGGATTATATCAAAAATTATTCCTGAGTCAAACTATGAGATGAAGTGTCGCATGACTAGCCACTTCGACTGGGGGGCGATTTTTGAAATAATTATATTATGAATTAAAGCAACTCTTTAGGTTCTGCGTCCCAAGCCCTTTGAAGTCTTTCGCGTACGATTCGTAGCCCTGGTAAATGAGAAACTTCCATCCCCTTAGGATCTGGATCTATAAACTTCCAATCGTCTCCAGATTTTCTGCGAAGCAAAAAGGTCTTAGTTAGAATTGGGTTGTCAATCTCTCTCTGCCCAATTGCAATCCATTCTTCGTCATTGTCTGTACCTTTTCTTATTTCCAGAACGTATGCTGTCTTATCAACCTCGTCAATAGCTTGAATTTGGTATGGTTTATCTCCCAAATATTCTCTGTCTCCGCAGAAATTCTGTACTAATTGAACTACGCTGCTTACGACTTGCCCCTCAGAAACTAATGACTCTATATGTTCTTGGGTAAATTCTATATTTTGTTGTCTGTAAGGGAATAACCTAGTCGCTTCTTCTGTGTAAAACCGGTAATTTTCTAACAAAGTTAAGTTACCTTGTGCAAAAGCGATCTCATTTTCTCTCGAAGGAGCATCTGTCCCTTTTAATTCTTTTAATAAGTTTCTTGCAGTTTCCCAATAAATATCTGGTTCTTTGCCTAAATGTGCTAAATCCGCGTCTGCAATAATTTGAGTTGGGTATTCATCGGTTGCAGACTGCCTTAGACTACCGTTTTCAAAGGATACATTGGTCGCCAAAATCATCCTTTCTACTTTCTGAATATCTTCTTCCGTAAATGCTCCAGTTTTTCTCATTTCTGCTTCTGTAATTCGAGCGCTTTCGCTTTCATTTAAACCTCTACCTAAATCCTGTTCGATATCATGGAAGCTGGCGGCTATTCTAATTAGAGGAATATCAGAAGCAGTTATTTTGCCCGCGTCTAACACTAGCTGGGCGATGTTTTCCGTAGCGTCTCGTACACTCTCTGAGTGAGGTCGATTGTGAAATTTTTTGGGGTTTTCGCCATCGCCTTGACCTGTGCCATACTTTCTTTCTACCTCAGAAAGAGCGTAATTTATTAGTCCTTCTACAACAATTTCCTTTTTAGATACGCTAGCTTCTTCCATTATATTTTTTCTTTTTTACTTTGATAGTGGTTGACCAGCCTGATTTTTTCTTTTGAGTTATTGTAATTGGCGAATTATACAAAATCAAAGTTAAATAATCAAACTATGGGGCTTGTTTGACTGAAGGACAATTTGGGAACTTGCTCGAGAATCATAACTCAGAGAGGGAATTGAAAAAGTAAAAACAAGCTGGCCTGATATAATTTTGCTATGTATAAAGCTATTATTTTTGATTTTGGAGGGATAATATATCAACACCCTAAAGAAGTAATTCCAGAAGTATTGGCACGAATTTATAATCAGCCTATTGAAATAACAATACGCGAATATGGGAAATATAAAGATGACTACTTTATGGGTAAATTATCGACAAATGCACTTATAACTTCACTCTCTTCAAGTTTTACAAGCGATAAATCTGTTAATGAAGTAAGGAAGCTTTGGCTAAAATATTACTCTGAGTTAGCAAAGCCTAATAAAGAAGTTTTGGGTATTATTAAAATATTGCATAAAAGTTATAAAATTTATCTTTTTTCCAATACTACGGAAATGAGTAACTTACACAACAGTAAAACCGGACTATATGATTACTTTGACGGTTTATTTTTGTCTTACCAGATGAGAATGAGTAAACCCGCTAAAGAAATATACGAAAAAGTAGTCTCCATAATAGGATTTAAACCGCAAGAATGTCTTTTTATTGATGATGATGTAAAAAATATAGAGCAAGCAGTACAAATGGGAATGAAAACTATTTTGTTTAATGTTTTAACAGACCCGCCGTCAAAATTGAAAGAAGAACTGCACAAACTTCAGGTATATTAAGTTCCAACTGCTGTACTTGATAGACGATGTTCGAACTTATTATTGAACATAAATTGTATTTTTTTCTGATTCAGGAGGAATGGTAAGACAAACAAAAACTAACTCCTTATCTGAGTCATTTACAACCTCGTGGATTACACCCTTCTCATATACATAAACCTGTCCCTTTTTATGTGTTTTGCAATTACCTTTTAATACGTAAACTATCTCGACTCCATTGTGATAATGCCGCTTCTCGTGTCCGCCCGGCTTCATGTAATAAACATCACAAGAACCGAAATCATTATCTGTAACTTTATGTGATTTTAGGTATTGAGAAGAATCGTCCATAGATGAATTATATCAGGGGCCCTATTGTCCATTTTAAGGTATCAAAAATCAAGGCTAAAATGTTTGGCTCGCCCGATGTTATAACCCTGAACTTGTTGAAGGGGGGCAATTTTTGAAATATACGACTAAATTGCTAAACTGAACATATGCAGAAAGAAGGATTTGTAATTCCACTCGTTATTATCGCAGTGTTCCTAATAGTTGGGATAACTGGGGGAATAATTCTTTTAAAAAATAAAAACTCTGAAGAATCAGTACCTAGTCCATCACCTAATTCTATTGTCGAAGAACCAGGTGAAGATAATAAACTAGTATCTCCTCCACCCCTTAGTCCATCAGAGTCTCCTCGATACATTTCCGACGAACCCCCCGACAGAGTAATAAATGTTGTTGCTGGAGGATTTAATTTCATAAATTTTACTGTTGATATTAAAGGACTCAATAATCCAACTCTTGCCATTGAAAAAGGCAGGCAAAACTGGATGTACCTACAAACAAAAACTCCATCTAAAAAAACAAATGTCTACTATTTGGACACATTTTTTCATTCAACATTAGCTTTTGCGCCCCCAAAAAATACTTCCGGAAAATACGATTTAGTAGTAAATATTTACGATAATAATCAATTAGAAAAACAAGAAATAATCAGAATAAATATCTTAGATAAAGCACAAACTGTTAATTTCCCTTTACCTCCTAAAAATTTTAAGGCTGTACTAATTGGCGTCGGTTATGAGAGGTCTATTCAGAATAAAATCTCTGAACTAGAATCAGCTTATCTTGAAGCTACCGATCACCAAGGCCAAATGGAAATCGAATATCTTGGGAATGTGACAAGTAGTAATGATGATGTATTTTCTAATACAAATGAGATAATTGATTCGTATATTTTAAATCAGGGGAGGTCTCTATCCGAGTTCGACCTAGCTATAGTCTACTTGAAAAACTATGGTGGAGCTCCAAGAACATCTTCATCGCTTAAAAAGATAGCTTATTGTTGTCAAAATATTACTTTCATACACGAATTTCTTCACATGGCATCAGGTATTGGAGATATTGGTTATGAAAATACGCTATTTCCACCGGATCCACTTCATTACTCAGATTTCGAAATTACATCTAAATACTCTAATCCAGCACTTCTTCAGTTAGGATTTGACAAAAGTAATAAAGGAATATGGATCCTAGTTGACGAATGGGGATATAAAAAAATTGGAAATTCCCAAAAGTACAGAGTCACTGTCAAAAACACTGGATCCAACCAAGAAACAATCAATTTAAATACAGACAATTTAAATTCATCACTAAATGTTAAGACTGTACCACCTGGTTGGGTTAGTTTAAATAAAACTCAAATAACTTTAGAACCTGAAAAAGAAGAAATTATTGAATTAACAATAAAAAATTCAGCCCCACAAGATGGAACCTTATATGGACTTACTATAACCGCAACTTCCCAGTCGGATCAATCGATATGGGACAAAGCCAATATATGTTTTGAAAAGTAAATTCCAGGCTAAAAAAATCGACTCGAATCGAAGGAAGGCGATTTTTGAACTATTAGAACCTATTAAGCTCTTCCAAATGGTAAAACTACAGGTAAGGTTGATGGAGCTTCATGGGATTTGATCATCTTCAGCGTCGCAGGTATAAATTCGTTGGGGTGTTCATCTCCTCGCTTAGGCCCGTACACTGCTTCAATTCCTTGTATCATATTTATATTTTCTACCCATTCTCCAACTCCAACTTTCCAACATCCAATAGGAATTTGGGTGAGAATTATACCTCTTTGACCGCTTAACATTACCCATGCTCTATTTAATAAATAGTAATAAAGGTCATCGTTTATTGGAATCGAATCAAAACCACCTACTGCCCTACACATAATTAGGTCAAAACCATCTACTCCTTGCTGATCTATCCATTCTTGTGCTTTTCTCCAAGTTCTTTTTAAAAGAATATTGCCTTCTATAACACTAAGATTCAATGCGCTATCTCTTTCTATTGCTAGGTGAGTTCTACCATCTCCCAGAGTAATAGATACACCACCATCGAGGGGTTGTAACTTGCTAAGTCCCCTGAGAATATTGCCTGGACTCATGACATCTAGCACAAAAGTAGTTCGTCCTTTTGCCTTTCTATCCTTAAGCAAATCGCTTATTGTAGTTTCTCCTAAAACTCTTTTAAAAGATAAGTCATAAGAACTGGGATCTTCAGAGTGGAAAGGATACCATCCAGTTAGATTTTGTCTTTCATTGATTGTTGTTTCTCTTAACGACCTACGTTTTTCAAGAGGTTGTATGTGGCTTATACGGTTTAATGTTTCAACCATAACTGCAGATTCTACTAAACTGAAGCTAAAATAGTCAAACTATGGGACGCTATTTATATGAGGCCAAAAATTTTAGGCAACTGCGGCGGTTTCGGAACGTGCGTAACTGAGGACAGTGTTTGCTATCACCTTGGCCGCAGTCATGCCTGTCTTTTCTCGGGCAGCAAGTAGAGAAGATTCCGTATAGATATCTGATTGACTTGGACCGATTGACCCCCTTATTGCAATGTCGGGGAACAAATTGGACATTAAGCCATTGGTTTTACCCCTTAGAGCTATGCCCTTGAGACCATTTTCTCGGGTAATTAAATAAGATTCCTGAAGTATTTCGGCTGGAACAGTGGGAAGATTAAGATTGTCTATTGGAGTACCTTGAAAGACCACAACTAGACTACCCTGTGTAATCCGAAAGATTCTTATCCTAGTAGATCGCCCATTATAGACGTCTCTCGTTGTAGGGGCTAATTCTGCCAAATCATCGAAAGCCTCTCTATTTTGAGCTGCAACTTGTTCCGAAGTCAGATTCTGGAAACTAGCTTTTCGTTCAGCCATTGAGCGGAAGTTTAATAAAAACAAGAGAAAAAGTCAAATGATTTAGTTCACTTGCTGGCCCCGCCTGGTGGACGAAGTGAGAACCTATTTTATCAAGGACAGATTCCAAAACCCTGCACTATTTTTCTTGCCGTGGAACTTCATGGCTTGGTACAGCTTCTTAGTTTTTACAACTCTCCATTTTGGTGCTCTATACTCGGGGTCAATCATTCTTATTTCGCCTTTATCTACATAAACCTTATCCAAAACGCAAACATGTCCGCCGACATAACTCGTGCCGAACATTTTCCCCCAATCGAAGCAAACAAAGAAGTCTTTATCGCTATTTGTGATGCGCCCTAAATATTTCTTAAACTGATCAAAATCTTTAAATTCATCAATTAATATCCAATCCAATTTTAGAGGAATACCCATCTTTTTAAAAAGTTTATTTGCTGAAAGTTTTTCTTTTAATTGGGTTCCCCAACCGGCTTTCGGTTTTTTGCCGGTCCGAGGTTTCCAAAACAAAGCTGCATCCCTTTTAGGAACTAAAAGATTCATATTATAACCAATAACTTCAGCAGGAATTAGAGGGATATTATGCCGCAACATTACTATTTGAATACAAGTTGGAACACACAACCATTTCTGTTGCGTCAGTGGCACGTATTTAGAATCAGCAGGAACAACGTCCTTCATGAAAGATGCGTAAAATATATGCTTTTGGGATTTAGAAGTCAAAAAGAAATGACTGACTGAGCCAAAACGGATATAATATACGCATGAGTAAACTTCCTAAAACAGTTACTAAATACTTCTGGGGAGATAATTTAAAGGATTTGAACTGGAAATACCACAAAGACTACATTACAAAAACTATCCTTGAAAAAGGAGACTCACGAGCAATTAGATGGCTTATGGCAAAAATAGGTAAAAACTATATCAAAAAAGTCGCCAAGGAAAAAAGGCTTGAGTCTAAATCTAAGAAATTTTGGCGTTTTTATCTTTCCTGATGTTCACGAATACACTTCCTGCAAGCACAAAGAAGGTTCTTTTTAGTTTAAAGAAAACCAGTACCGTTCAAGATTTCTATTTAAGCGGTGGAACAGGGTTAGCCCTACAAATTGGTCACAGAGAATCTCAAGATTTAGATTTTTTTAGTGAAAAAGATTTTAACGCAGAGCTGCTCCAAAAAGAATTATCAAAGGCCGGCCATTTAGAAAATGTTCAACTTGAGAAAGGCACATTCAATTGTTTTATGGCTGGTATCCAGATCCAATTTTTGTACTACCCATACAAATTACTTGAAGAAAAAATAGGGTGGGAAAACATATTTGTCTCTTCAATACTGGATATTGCTTGTACTAAACTTCTAACCATTTCCTCGCGTGGAAATAAAAAGGATTTCATTGATCTCTACTTTTTATTGCAAATATACACGCTTCCATTCTTATTCGAAAAACTGGAAGAAAAATACACAAATTTGAACTTTGACAAACTTCATATTCTAAAATCCTTGGTCTACTTTGAAGATGCCCAAAAACAACCAGCGCCCCGAATGCATAAAGAAATAAACTGGGAAATAGTTAAGAAAGAAATAAAGAAGAAAGTTAAAGATTTTAAAATCTAACTCAGCTCCGCCTTATGGATTATGATGCTGAGTTAATAAAAACGATGATTTTCGAACTATTGTTTTGTAGGTTTCTGAGCTAAAATTGATAAACTTTTAAGGGTTCTTGAAAATGTTGTTCAAGTTACCTCCAATTAATCTAAAATTACTTCTTTCTCCCCTTTTATATATTGACGAATTAATAAACTAATTAGGGTCTGATAGGCTATTCCATTCCTCTTGGCTTTAGCTTTAACTTTTATCAGGTCTTCTTTCTTAACCCGTAAAGTGATGCTCTTTGTTTCTTGTAGTTCTCGGAAGTTTCTGGCTGCCTCTTGAAACAGTTGTTTGGTACTGTCTAAATCAGAAGTACTGGTAAATTCACCTTTAGACAAGGCGTCTTCTATCTGTTGTTCATATTTGTCAAGCGTAACCTTCATTTTTTTATTCCTCCTTTCATATATTTTTCTGTCAAAATCCTACTAGGGTAAACTGTTTTTAGGAAAACGGTTTTCCTTTTTGGATCTAGTACATAAGGTACAGCATAAACATACTTTTCTCTTTCTATCACTAATATTCTTTGATGAGGATATTTCTGACTACTATGCCTCAAATCATCCAGAATTTTCTTTTTTTCAATTGCCTGTAAAACATCTTCAAAGCATAATCCTCTCGTTTCCTGTAGCAATAAATTTTTCTCTTCGGAAAACTCAATTCTGTAACCCTTATACTTCACAAATGTATTATATAAATCTGTACATACTTTGTCAATACATGTAAGGGGGAACTAAACAATTTCTTCGATTTCAAAAACCTTTGAGAATAATTCTCTATTCATTGCAGTTTTAATGTCCGGAAATTCTTCGGAGTAAACCACGCGGACCGGCTTTTTAGCTCTCAGATATTTAGCTCCCTTTGTACCATTTGAGTTGTGCTCCTTAAGCCTGTTTTCAAGATTCGATGTCATACCACAATAAAGGGAATTATCTGAACACCGTAGGACATAGAAGAAGTATTTCTTTCGACTCGCTATCATGGTTCGATTCCACTCACCACTATAGCTCACTCAAGACATTCGACCCTCGAGGATTTTTATATCCCTTCGTAAACGTTACGCCGCAAGTTTTACATTTTTTGCACTTGGGCCTTTTTCACCATCTACAACATCAAATTCTACGCTTGCTCCTATTTGAAGTTCATCAAAAGTAACACCGCTTAGATCTGTAGAATGGAAGAAAAGATCTTTTTCTTCTCCTTCACGGGAAATAAATCCAAAGCCTTTTTCTGTTTTTGTTTTAACTGTTCCAGTCATAATATTTTTAGTAGATTTATTTAATAAATCTACTTATCCTCCTTTCTTGTTTGGTATTATACCTTTTCAGCGCGAAAAATGGAGTGGGCATCTATTTCTTGTATTCAAAGAGTTAGGTGTCAACACTTTGACTTAGCTCATTCAGCTCCTCGGCCTGGATTCCCTTCACTTCATTCAGGGTAAACTTCTCATCCAGTCCGAAGTGTTTCGTCAAAACTCACCAAATGGTGAGCTTGTCGAACCATGCTCCACCTCGTGGACAACATTAGAACCTATTTTACGGATGTTAGTAATTCCTTTGTACTTCCAACTACAAATTCTGCTGTTTGAATAAGAAATCTATCTATCTCGTTTATGTTTCTTCCCCTGAAAAGTTGTATAAATTAAGTATGGGTAAACTCCAGAACTTTGGCTGGCGAGGCTATTTGATTCCAAGTATTATTCTAATTTCCCTGTTTTCAATCTGGTCTTGAATAGATGAAAGAAATAAGAAATGAAAAAGTATAGTTTGGTTTTTATTACAATCATATTTGCGGCAGGGATTTACCTTTTTTTCTTCTCTCAAAAAAGGATAATACCACCTGAAGAGTACAGATTGAATGTAACTCCTGTCTCTGATCTGAACGAAAGTGAAAAATTGGGAAAAAGAGTAGGCGGCCACTGTTATTTGGCATCAACCACCATGATGCTTAAAAGTTTTGATCCAGCTATCGAATTTTGGCAAGTGGTTGTTGCCAGAGGAAATGCTACCAGTTTTTCTTTTCATTTCCCCAAAGGTAATGAATCGGAAATAAAAGAAGGTCTTGCAGGTAAAGGTACTGCCATGGCACTAAAAGCCATTAAAAATATGGGCTATCAACCCCATGTCAGACTTCAGGGTTTACCAATAGTAAATAAAAACAATTGGTGGGTTCAGATGGCAGCAGAAATAGGCGGAGACGCTAAAACATACTGGTTTGCACCTCCAATGAATGAATACAAATCTGTCATCGCATCAGGAATTCCTTTAGTGGCAGCAGGCTCTCCGTGTTGGCAAGATTACAATGTTATCGAAGGCTATACCAAAGATGAGCTTTTTGTGGTTGTTCCCGATCCTGATGATCAAGATAAAATCGATCCAAAGATGTCCTGCCCTATCGGAGTTGGGCTGCAGTTCGAGGTTTTTTGGGCAACACCTCAGGACAAACAATTACATCACTCGGAAATTTTTACCGACATGAAGTCATACGCTCAAGAAGCTCCAGATAAAATGCTTATGTATGCCAATTATCTGGAAAAAGGTAGTTCAATCGTTAATTTTGAAATTGAAAGACTTTACCTTGCCAGATTTTTTGCCGCTAAATATCTTGAGGAAAGCGGACATAAAGAATTAGCTGGGGGTTATAAAAAATCAGCCGCTTTGTTTGAGGAACTTACACAATTTGTTCCTTCTGATGCCAATGCGCATAAAGAGAAAATTATTAAAACCATAAAGGAAATTGCCGACAACGAGGAATCTCTACTGAGTAAATGGCAAACTCTTTAATGTGTCCGGCTATCATCCCATCCATTAGAGACTTCAAATGCTCGCCCGATGGGACAATTTTCGAACTGAATTTATCTGAGATTATCTTTTTTTCTTGGGATTTTGTACGTAATAATCCTTTGCCTTTCAATAATCAAGCTGGGAGGAAATTAAGAGGAAAAAACACCCTTCTTAATATATTCCTTAATTAAGGATTGGTAAGGAACATTGGTTTCATTTGCTTTTTCTTTAAGACGATTCAAAAGATACTCAGGAATACGAATTGAAATCGGCCTAGTGGTAGGTTTAAGGTTTGGAAAACTCACTCTTTCAAAATCAGATGACTCAAAATACTCGGATAAATCCAAGTTCCACCAAAACTCCCTTTCCTCATCCTCATCTTTAAATTTTGGGATTTTAAGTGGTTTCTTCATATAATTGCACCTCCTTTTTGTTAATATATCTGGCTGAAATTATCCTAACTTTCTTATTCCTTTTAGTAAAAGCAACATATAACAACCTATCTTTTTTCGTTTTACCTAAGACAATAAACCTCTCTTCTTTTTGCGAGTGTAGTTTATCCTTCAATATAACTTTACCTTCATCTAAAAAAACTTCCTCCGCTTCTTTGTCTTCTACTTTGTGCTTCTTGTTTTTCCCAATGTTACCTTCGTCCCACTCAAACTCCAAAACCTCTTTAACAACTCGCATGTATATACTGTATTATACAAACTTATTGAAAAGAAATCAATAGTAAAAGAAAGAACAGAAGAAGAGTTTTGAGTCGATATTTTTATAAGTGCTCCGCCTGGTGGACGAAGTGAGAACCTATTATTATTCCTCTGTCGTATAATAAAACACAATGAAATTTAATAAAGACGACTACACTTTAAGTTTTTTGGCCCATGGAGTCAGTATTTTTGTAGCAGATATACATGTAGATGTATATAAAGAGCTTAAAGTTCTATTTCTTATTGATAATGGGATTTTTAAACAATATTTCACAAATAAAGCTTATGAAGCAGCTTTAGACCGTGGTTTAAATTTCTATAGCGATAAAAATGCATTCAAAAACTACAGGAAAGCTTTAAAACAGCACTGCGACAAATTTGAAAAGTTCTTTATAGAAAAGATCAAAGGGAAAAACCGGCTGACACTTGAAATCGTACGAACATTTTTCGCCTACACCATTAAGCTCTGCAAAGATTACACGTACATGAATGTTGAGTTTACAGATAAGGCCTTTGCAAACCAGGAAGATAATCCAATAGTTAAGAAGAACCTGTCTGGCGTTGCAGAGTTTAAAGAATGGGTACGTTCGTATATGGATAAAGTTTTATTTGAACTGGATGGATATTTAAATGAGCTTTTTGAAATACTCAGCAAACAATTTGAGCTTAAATCGTATGTTTTTCATAATTTAACACAACGAGAAATAATGGACCTTTATGATGGAAAACAGCCTAATGGTGATATTGCTTCTAAAAGACAGGAAGCTTTTGTTATTAACTACAACCGGCAGTATTTATACGAAGGAGATAAAGCTGAAGCAATAATTAAAATGTTTAGAGATAATGTGTCCGGAACACATTCTGTAACAGGTAGGATTGCTAGTTCAGGCAAAGCAGTAGGCCCTGTTAAAATTATAAGTGTAGATTATGCTGACCTTGGAATTCTTCACCAGGAAATTGCCAGAATGAATAAAGGAGATGTTCTCATTGCCGAAACAACTTCACCGGAACTAATTCTGGCATGTAAAAAAGCTGCTGCAATTGTCACAGATGTAGGTGGGCTTTTATCTCACGCGGCAATCGTGAGTCGTGAATTCGGGATACCTTGCATCGTTGCGACCGGAAACGCTACCAAAGTATTTAAAGATGGAGATATTGTTGAAATCAATACTGAAAAAGGAACTGTAACAAAAATTAAATAACTGAAGCTAATCTATTCCCGTTGTTGGACACGCTTAGAACTTTTGATTACAAACACTAGGACTATTTTGCTATGTCTTTTAATACTGCATCATTCTTAACTACTCCCCAGTCGGCATAACTATTAGTACTAAACCTTTTATAAACTTCATCAAGAACTCCTAAGAGTTTTGCAAAGTACAAATTGATAGTAAAACCATGCCCAACCACTAAAATTTTCTTTGCCTCGTAATTTCTGTCGAGCTCGTCAATTTTTGCTGAAAATCTATTTAAAGCATGAGCCGCTGTCTCCCAACTATCTACTGAATTATCTAAATTTTCCAAACACGCCTTTACCGATTCTTCGTACTTATAGGGTTCCATAAATCCACCTTTGTCCCTATTGAGTTCACTGATTTCCTCAGCCTGAACGATATCTAGCCCTAATTTATCAGCAATGGGTTGTGCGGTTCTATAAGCCTTTTCCTCTGTAGAAGAAACTATGATATCTACATCATCAAATACACCTTCTTGTGCTAGTTTTTTAGCTTGTTCTTCCCCCTTATCTGAAAGCGTCCACTTACTGATGGGTACACCACTATCTCTTTTTGTTTGCCCATGTCTTAAAAAGTAAAAGGTGTTGTTCATGAAAAAAGTATATCAGAGGAAAAACTTTGCTCCCCAGCCCACGTCACATTATAAACTCTAATGTCTTAGAAAAAGCCCTTGGAAAAATCCTGGACGCTTTCTCCGACCTCAACCATGTGATGCAATTAAAACTGAGGTGGGATGAAATTAAGAGGTTGCAATCAAAATCTACTTTAATTCTTGCGAGTTAAATCCACCTCGTGGACAACATTAGAACCTATTACCTACAAAATTAGAAAGTAACGACCTTATCACAAGTGCTGATTAAATTATATAACTCTGCCATACCACCTATTGGACAGGTTTTGTCACCCTCCTGATGTCGAAGGGCCATACACGTTTCACAAGCGAGGATTTCTCCTTTTCTTGACTCAAGAAAAGTATCAACCTGTTTTTGAATATCAAACTTCTTATAGCTAAATTTAAGATATTCCACACCCTCACCGATGAGAAAAATACTAACATTATCTCCACTGTTAAGAGCAAGATTTCCAAGTCTAAAAGCGTTCCAGTTTTTTTCTGCGTTGTTGGTGGAGAGGATAATAGCAAGTTTCATATTTTGCTCCTAATCTAGTGTATTTTACACCAAATATAACTTTAAGCTTATTACCGTTAGTTTGAAGAGGAATCCGAAGAAATCCGTAGAAATTGCTCCTCGGCCTGGATTCCCTTCACTTCATTCAGGGTAAACTTCTCGTCCAGTCCGAAGTGTTTCGTCAAAACTCACCAAATGGTGAGCTTGTCGAACCATGCTCCCCGACCTGGACTCGAACCAGGAACCTGCCGATTAACAGTCGGACGCTCTACCGATTGAGCTATCGGGGAATGTGTCTTTTTATAAATTCCCGACCTCTATAACTTTTTAATTGTTTCTCTCTCTTTAAAGCCTGAGTGCGATCTAAAATCTGCTCACTATAAATTAAAATCCACTCACCATCAAGCCTAGCAGTATAACTATTCTTAAACTCCCTTTTATTGTGTAAATCTATTCTAGTCTGTAAATCCTTAGTCTGCCCGATATAAATTTTGTCATGTTTTCTGTTATATAGGGCGTACACATAATACATCAATATAAAGTGCGCTCTACCTCCGCCAGCTGGCGGATGAGCTATCGGGGAATATTAAAGTGCAGAGGAATTTTAACATTGTTTGATTGCTGATTCAATTTCTCCACCTCCGAGGAGTCAGAGCCCACCTCGGAGGTGAGTGTGTATTCAAGTTGTTTTTTTTTGATTTTTTAGGTAGTATTTAGCCTTAACCACATAATGGAGAGAAAAATCCCCGGAACACTTGAGATGAATCCCTTTAAGCATGCTTTTGCCGAAGTTATATTATGGTGGAAAGTGAGAAAGGGATTAACCATCAAGGGGGCCGAGAATTTGGAAGAGGCAAGAAAGCTAAAGATGTCCGGGGCCGCTCTTATCTTTTTACCAAACCATTTGAGTAATTTCGACGCGCCGATTCTTGATTATTCACTTAGGAAACTTGGGTACACAGAAATAGCCGGTTGCTTATATAACGTACAGGGTTCGGTACTTAGCCGTAATCTAATAACTAAAATTCTGGTAACTTGCTACAATGTTATCCCGATCCCCGCTCACAGAATCGAAGCTAAAGATGTAGAAAAGCGAAGGAGAGAAAAAAGCCGAGCCCACAATGCTGCCAAGACAGTTTACCGTACAAATAGGGCCCTGTGTAATTTTGTCCAAGGTACAAGAAGTGAGGATGGCAAGTTAGATCCGGAAAAAGTTAATCCAAACAACGAAGACTACCTTGAAATGGCCGAAAATACTTGGATTGTCCCTGTCGGTATTTCGGGAAGTGAAGGAGTACTTAAAAAACGCAGTTTTTGGCCGCATAAACACCCGGTCACAATTAATTTCGGAAAACCGGTATCTGCTAAAGAGTTAATAGAGAAAGCTACATTGACATTGACAGATCTTGAAAGGGAAGAAGATCCTGAAAAGGTAAAGAGATTAATTATGGCAGATATTATGGGGCGAATTGCCGCGCTCTTACCCGAAGAATATAGATAATCCTAATTTGAAAATTTAGAATTTAAAAAATTGATTGAAAATTTAGAATTTAAAATTGAAAATTTTTGACCTAAGGGCATAGAAAGCAAGAAAACCAAGACTAGCTAACGATATTCCCAACCCCAATTTAAACGTCCAGGGATCATAATAAAACCTTACCAGATGTTCGCCGGGGATTAAGGGCACTGCCCGGAAAGTATAATCTGCCCGAAGAACCGGAGTTTCTTCTCCATCAACCTGAGCTTTCCAGCCGGGGTAATAATTATCGGAGAGGAAAAGTAGCTTTGGCTGATCGGATTGGGTTTTGACGACTACTTCCTGCGGTTTGTAGCTGATGATTTCGGCGCTTCCAGGCCCGTATTGGGCGGAGATCGGAGAAGGTTTTTCCAGAATCAAAACATTGCGAAAATCAAAATCATCGCTCAAAAGCTTTTGCGGAATTAACTTTCTCCTTGCAATATCGGCTTCCTTTTGACTTAGCCCCGTGGCATCAATCTGCGGCGGACCTTCATAATTTGAAGCCAGAAACGCCCGTGGTATAACTTGCTGATTTTCAAAAACCGCAAACCCGCTACTTTCAAAAACCTTTTTGAAATTTTGCTCCTCGACAATAGGTGCAGCTTCCCCCGTTGCAATCAAATATTTGACTCCAATTATATCCAAAAGTCTCTTTCTATTTTTGTTGCCCATAATTTCTTCAACTTTTCCAATTGTTCCTAAGTCCGCATCGGATCTTTGCTTGTAATCGTCAAGATTATTACCCTGCATCGCAAAAGTAAATTCTGAATAGTTGCGATTATTCAAAGAATCGTAGCCTTCGGGCCAAAAAATGGCATATTGGCTTGCAAAATTATTGCTAAAAGTATCCCCGCCAATCGCCCATGATCTGAAGTAAACCTGATTTTTTTGGATAAATTCTAAAATGGGTGTTTTCGGAAAGATGGTCTCTCTTTGGACAAAAGAGAAATATTTTTGGCTAAAGTAAAAGATGTGAAGAAAAGAAATTATTATGATGCCAATAATTGTTAGACTTTTGGCCCTATTGACATAGGTTGCGAAAATTATCAAAAACGAACTTGCCCCAAAAGCCAGAAGCGGAACTACCAAATTTCTCAAAGCAACGACCACGTTTTTAGCTGATGTAAAGTTGCCCTGATTAAAAAAGGGGAGGTTGAAAAATTTAATACTAATAAGAACAAAGATTATTGTCGCGTAGACGAATCCAAGCGACAAAATCACTTTAATTATTTTTTTGTTCCGTTCAGCTAACCACTTCTGGCAACCGATTGCTGCCAAAGTCGCAAGACAAAAAGCAGGTATGAAAAGAATTCTGTTGGCAATTGAAGTTGAAAGGAAAGGGATTGGCAGGGAGAGAAAGAGTCTGGAAGTTGGCAAATCTAAAGTTGTTGAGGCAGAAGCTAAGGCAAAGACAGCCAAAAATGTAACTAATTTATCTCTGTTCTTGGTAAAAATCACCCAAAGCGCGAAAATTAAAGGAGTAATACCGACAAACAGAATCCCTTCATAATATTGGGCAACCCCACCTCTGAAAAAGTTCCAGGTAGCCGGATGACCGAAAAAATCAGGGGCGAGGAGGGTTAGTAGAGATTCAATCGGTAGCAGAAACTGAAAAAGAGTCTCACGTAAAGTAATACTGGCGCGCGCTGAATTGAAATAGAGCTCGGCTGAGGGCAAAAGCTGGATTGCAGAAATTCCTGTCCCTAGCACAAACGCACCGATAATTTGCAAAAAGGTTGTTAAACGCGCAAAGATCTTTACTCGCTCCCGAAATTGCCATAATCTAAAGACCAAATATGCAAAAGAGAAAATCAATAAGTAAATTGTCGTTTGCATATAACCGCCGAAAAAGGAAAAGGCAGTAGATAGAGAAATAATGGCTAAATAGACACCCTTGGAAACACTCCCGGAGTGTTCTTGAGATATCGGCTTGATTTCACTCCGGGAGTGAAGATTAGGTAAGGGATTTAATAACTTTTCAATTGAAAACAATATTAATGGTAGCCAGATAATTGAATGGGGTGACATAATTACTTCCTCTCCCCAAGTCAAAATAAAGGGACTAAAACCAAAAGTGATTGCTCCAAACAAACTGGCCAAAGTCGACAATCCACTAGTGTCATTCCGAACTCGTTTCGGAATCTTAATACTGGATCCTGAAGCAAGTTCAGGATGACGATTGTTTATTCTTAAATTTTTCAGGAAAAGAAACATAAAGAAGGAAGCTAAGATCATCGGGGTAATTCTCAAAAGATGCCAAAATTCAATCTGAGGCAAAATTAAACCAAAAATATTCAAAGGATAAAAAACCGCGCTTTGAAAATCGGCCAAATGTGGATGGCCGGAAAACGCATAAGAATTCCAGAGAGGAGGATTGAAATTCTTAAACTGGTCAAAAGTTATTTTATAGAAAGGGAAATAAATTCGTAGTTGATCCCAGCCTGTCGGCTTGTACGGCAAATTCTCGCCGTATAATCTGTAAAACGAAACTAAAAGGTTGCCGTTAAGGTTGACTTTTCCTAAAAAAACCGGCCAGAAAAGCGAGAAGGATAAAAGAGTAAATAAAATAAAGATAGACCTCATCCTACTGGCCTACTATCCTACCAGCCTTGGGACCTAAAATAGAGTCCCAGGGTATGGGCGTTGGTTCTCTTTTCTTCGCTCATAATTCGCTCAGAATAAAGTATAGATAAATGGAGCAACACCGGTTGTTTGGGCAAATACCAAAAGGATGACAAATAGAAAAAAGACTAGCACAAATGGGATTAAAAAAAAGAGTTTGATCTGCCAGAGAAATCGTATCAACTCGCGAGCTAATTTCAAACTTTTGTTCACCTTAGGGAAAAACGCAGTTTTAATGAGGCAATGAACAACAAAATAAAACCAAAGATAAAGAAGAAGTCTGTCAGTTTTACACTTTGAATTAGTCTTGGGTCCGGTAAAAATAAATCCAAAATAAGCGAGAGTGTAAAAGAAAGCATTCCTAGCGCAATTAATATTTCACTCCAGGCAAGTTTACCGCCACGAAGTCTATAGGCATTATAGATTGCCGAGGCGCAAATGAGTAAGGCGATAGCAGCGGCTGTTGTTGAAATTGTCATTAACTAATTCAATTGTCTCCGCCAGTTAACGGATTGTCAAATGTCACAAATAATCCCGTAATTTCTTTGCTCGCGTCGGATGCCTCAGCTTTCTGATGGCTTTGGCTTCAATTTGGCGAATCCTTTCGCGGGTGACTCCAAATTCGCGGCCGACTTCTTCAAGTGTTCTCTGTTTACCGTCTTCCAGACCAAAACGGTATTCTAAGACTTTAGCCTCCCGGGGTGAAAGGGTCGAAAGCATCTCGCGGATATGATCTTTAAGAAGTGCCTGGGTCGCCTGGTCGGTCGGACTGGCGGAGACGTCCTGGATAAAATCTCCAAGGCGGCTATCTTCCTCTTCGCCGACTGGCGCTTCCAGAGAGGCCGGTTCTTGGGAAACTTTGATAATTTCTCGAATTTTATCCGTGCCGACACCCATTTCAAAAGCGACTTCTTCCGGAGTCGGCTCGCGGCCTAATTCCTGCATCAGTTTTCTGGAAATACGGTTAAACTTATTAATCGTCTCGACCATATGAACGGGGATTCTAATTGTTCTTGCCTGGTCGGCTATGGCCCGAGTGATCGCCTGTCTAATCCACCAAGTGGCATATGTTGAAAACTTATAGCCCCGGCGCCAGTCGTATTTGACAACGGCCCGCATCAGACCAATATTGCCTTCCTCAATTAGATCAAGAAGGGTTAAGCCCCGGTTAACATATTTTTTGGCAATGGATACAACTAAACGTAAGTTTGCATTAATTAACCTTTCTCTGGCTTTTCTGTCACTCTTTTCAACTCTTTTGGCCAAGGCGACTTCCTCTTCATAGGTCAAGAGAGACACCCTGCCGATTTCCCTGAGGTACATTCTTACCGGGTCGGAAAGATAGCCTTCGCCCATTGCTGCCAGATCTTCGAGTTCTTTTTCCAGTTCGGAAACAGATTTAGAAACGTCGCTGGTGTCAACCTCAGTTGTGTCAAAAACATCTATTTTCTCTTCAATTAGTTTGAAGTAAAGATCATCGACCTGGTCAATGGCGGTTTCGGGCATGGGAAATATCGCCAAAATCTCATCCTGAGTCACAAAACCCTGGTCCCGGCCCCTTTTAATAAGTTTGCGGATTTCTGCCTTAGTATCGATTTTCTTTTCAACCGGCGCTTTTTGGGGCGATTCGCTCTTAACCGGCAAAGGTAACTTTTTTCTCCTGTTCATATATTCATCTTCTCCAAATTTTCCGTTAACTTATCGAATTTCTTAGTTAAACTCGTAAGCTCACGATTTAAATTTTTTTCCTGGGCAATCTTAAGCTGGTGCGCAATTGCCGAAAGTTGCCTTTTCAGAGATTTTTGCTTTATTCTTTTTGCGACTTTGACAAGTTCTTGTACCCAGCGTTCTTTCTCGCTAAAAGCCGGGCTAACTGACACCAAATATAAAGTATCGACAAAGCCGCTAAGCTCTTTTGGCAAGTTAGTCAGTAACTTTTTAAAATTTTGACCGCTTTGGCGACGACGCGAGGATTTAATTATATCACGAGCCCATTTCCAAAAATGGGCAGCTTGCTTGTTTTCAAAATCGACAGGTAAAACGGGTATATCCACTGGGCTGATAATATCGTCTCGCGAAATATAAAGTGCCAGAAAATATTCTTCCAAACCAATTGCACTTTTATTTTGAGAAAGGGATGAAGGGGCTTCCTGATAAATTTCGCTCGTCTTCTTTTCCACTGCTTGGGCTACTAAATTGACATCAAGATCGAGACCTTTGGCTAGTTTGTCGATGTAATGTGCCCTGACTAAATCATCAGAGATTTTAGCCAAGATTGGCAGGATCTCGCGGCCGATTTTCTTTTGGCCTTCCGCTGTTTGAGGATCGTAGCGTGAAAGTGCCGACTCGATAAAATAATTATAAATATTTTGAGCATTGCCGATTGCCTTTTTGAAACCGGCGGGGTCTTTTTTACAAAACTCGTCAGGGTCTTTGTATTTAGAAAGCCTTACCACTTTGACATTGACTCCTGCCAAATCCAAAAGTTCAATGCCCCGTCTGGCGGCTGCATCCCCGGCAAGATCCGTATCAAAACAAAGCGCAACGTTTTCTGTGGCCCTTGAAAGCAAAGCCACCTGTCTTTCAGTTAAAGCAGTACCTTTGGAGGCAACCGCATTGGTAATACCGGCCTGATGTGATGAGATAACATCAAATTCTCCTTCGACTAATAATGCCTGATTTTTTTCCTTAATTGCTCCTCTGGCTACGTCCATGCCAAATAGCAGGGAACCTTTGTTAAAAATCGGAGTCTCGGGGCTATTAATATATTTTGCTTCTTTTACCGAGTCACTAAGGAGTCTCGCCGAAAATCCCAAAATGGTGCCGCGACCATCTTTTAATGGGAAGATGATGCGATTTCGAAACCGGTCGTAATAACCTTGCCTGCTACCCCTTGCGATAATCAAACCGGCCATGGCGATATCGGCAAGACTATATCTGCGTTTTGTCAAAAGCTGGGAAACTGTTTCCCACCCGGCAGGGGCAAAACCAAGGTCAAATTTTTCCCAAAGACTATTTTTGATGCCTCTTGAGCGCAAATAATCTCTGCCTTTTTGACCAACAGGATGTTTATTTAAAAGATGGGCGTAAAATTTGGCGGCTAGATTATTTATCGATATCAATTTCTCTTTTGTTCTGGACGCTTCTGTGGGTGCGAACGACTTAAGTTTGACCCCTACTCTTTTGGCCAGTTCTTCCAGAGCCTCCCGAAAATCCCAGCCTTCGATTTTCTCCAAAAAAGTAAAGACGTCGCCTGCCTCACCGCAGCCAAAACATTTGAAAACTTGTCGCTCAGGGGAAATCATAAACGACGGGGTTTTCTCGCTGTGAAACGGACAAAGCCCGGCAAAATTTCGCCCGGCTTTTTTTAGAGGAAGATACCCGGAAATTAGTTCAACTATATCAACCTTAGTCTTAACTTCGTCCTTCTGATCCATTGTCGACGACCTCAATAATTCCTTTGTGCCCCTGGGCCGATTCGAACGGCCAACCTCTTCCTTCGGAGGGAAACGTTCTATCCGTTAAACTACAGGGGCCTTACTCCTGCTGACTTCTTCGCGAACCTCATCGATCCTTATACCATATTGATCTTGTAATCTCTGCTTTATGTCATTCATAATAAGAATTATCTTTTTATCGGTCGCGACTTGTCTTTCAATTCCGAATCGTTCCGATGCAAATACTCTACCTTGATATTGTCTTGTTTGCTGTTCGATTAAATCACCAAGTTGATCAAACCTTATAAGGTTTCCGTCTTCAGTTTTTCTTCCCATATTATCAGCAAACAACAAAACCTGTTGGCCAAGCGTTAGTTGATTTATATTCGTAATATTTCCTCCTCTACCAAATAACTGCTTTTCTGGAACTTGTTTTCTTCTCACATCTTCCCTGACACCAAGTCTTAACAACAGTGATTCGCCAACAAGATTTGTTCTGAAGTAACGATGGGGAGAAATTAAACGCCCGATATCATGAATCATACTCAAAGCCTCCAATTCATGGGGATTCACTTGCAAGCCTTTACTTTGAAGCCTTTTTCCAAAAATTCGCGCGAATCTACCCGCCAAATCAATGTGCTCCCAGTATGATGGCAAAAGCTGGGGATGAGGATCCTGTTTGTATTTTTCAAAAAATTCTCCAACTCTAGAAACATCGTCTTGCCTGAATTCTCTTTCTTGAACTAATGCCGTTTGTTCAAATATATGTCTGCCGATTTCAGCTAATCTTGCCAATCGAAGTCTCGTATCAGCCCGCTCTTCATGCAATATTTCTGCGGTTTGTACCATAAATTCCAAATCGATGCAGCGGTGAGGGAGGGATGTACGCTTCGCGTAGAATAGTGCCTTCCAGTTGCACTATTTACGAACCCTCGCCACCTTCGGCGGTGGGAGTGGGATTCGAACCCACGATGACGTTGCCGCCATACGGTCTTTCCAGGACCGCCAGTTCAACCGCTCCTGCATCCCACCGTATTCAATATTCAATTTTCAATTTTAAATTCTCAATTCTCGTTTTTGCTTTTCCCCATAACTCTTTTGTATCTTTAAACGTCAACTTCTCCTCAACTTTATCAATGGGCAACCAGACTTGATCCGAAACCTCAAAAGCAGTCGTTGCTTCACCTTCCTTAATATATTTCATCAAGTAGAAGGCGACTGTTTTTAAAACGCGTTCACCTTCCTCATAATAAAAGTATTTAGTTTCTCCGACTCTCTCGATAATTTCCGCCTTAACTCCAGTCTCTTCTTCGACTTCTCTTAGTGCAGTCTGCTCCTCAGATTCATAAATTTCCCGATGTCCTTTGGGAAAATCCCAACCTTTGTGTCCCGAATGTTGAGTAACGAGAATTTCCCATCCGGGTTTATCCTTTCGGATCGAAGATCTCCTCGAGTCTGAGCGACCTCGGAGTCGAAGACCTGAGCGAAGCCCTGTACCAGACTGTACGGGGCGAAGTCGAAGACCCTGAGTGTAATCGAAGGGTCGAAGGACTATTCCGCCAGCGCTAAAAATTCTCTTAATCGGCATGTTTGCCCGATTTTATCATTTTTAGAGAAATTTTTACTTAGGAATTTTGTCTACCGTTTTCCGTGAAGGCCCATGGTTTTTGCTTTTGCTTTTCTTATGGATTCATATCCGGTTATTTCAGATAGAAATTTATCAGTAGTAACCAAGGATGAAGCATTACCCTGCATTTTTGCGCGAACATTCTTGACTAAAACTCGCCTGATCAGCTCTTCGATATCAGCCCCACTCATCCCTTCAGTTTTGGCAATCAGGCTTTGCATATCCAAATCATCTGCGAAGAGTTCTCTACCTGCAATTTCTCTTGCTTGTTGCATTTTAATTTCAAAGATCACTCTCTTCTCAGCATCGTTAGGATTAGTAACTTCGATCAATAAATCAAATCTGCCCGGCCGCAGCAGTGCAGGGTCGATGGCGTCCAGTCTATTTGTTGCACCGACAACCACAATATCCCCGTTTCTTTCCTCAAGCCCGCTTAATTCGGTTAATAAAACACTGACTATTCTACTGGTGGCTTCTGAGGAATATTGTCTTTGAGCTGCCAGTGCGTCAATCTCATCAAATAGAATTACGACCGGTGCATCTTGACGGGCTTGTTTAAATATTTCCGCAATCAGTCTTTCAGATTTTCCATACAAATGATGAATAACATCAGAAAGTCTCACAATATAGATATTTGCCTGGGCTTCTCTAGCTAAAGCCTTCGCAAGCATTGTTTTCCCTGTTCCCGGCGGGCCATAAAGCAAAACTCCTTTTGGTGGCCGTGTTCCTTCTTCTTGAAAAGCATCAGGATTTGTAAGAGAATAAGCGATTACTTTAAGCTCATCCTTAGCTTTTTGTTGCCCTCCAATATCATCAAAAGAGATATCAGGTCTTTTTTCTAAAAGTATCCTATTTCTGATATCTGCGACTAGACTTTCATCATCAAGTAAACCTGCAGCGGTAAGTGTTTGAGTTAATGATTTCTCCAATGTTTTGTTTTGAGGCTCTGTACTTTTTGGAGGAGCTAGAGATAATGTTTTAGAAGGTGAAGGACACCCCCCTGCCTTATATATAGAATCAGCAACTAATTTTAAGAGTTGGGCGAAATCGCTATATCTTTGACTGAAAACGTTAACATCACTCTCAGGAGAGCCATGGAAATGCAAACAATAAGCCTCAGTCATCAGCGGCCGGTTAAAGTGATGAAGAACGTAGGAATCCCCCCGGTCTGTCGAGGGTATAGCCTTCGTGATACGAATTAGACCAGCTTCTTTATCAAATTCAACACTAAAGTCCGTGATATTTAATCTTTTTTTTAATTCTTCTCTAATTTTACCCAGTTCTAACTTTCTTCCTCGATTCCTTTCTGATGGAAATGCAACTGGAATGGCTAAACTATCACCAAGTGATATTGGTGGACCAGAGAATGGTGTGTCTTGATGGGGAACAAAAATCGCACTCATTTCATAATCAAGGTCTTGTGGATTGTAACTAACACCGGCACCTATGGTATCCAAAACTTCATCTTGCGTCTCAATTCCTCCGAGATGGAGTGAGGTCTCAAAATTGCCAGTTATTCCTTTACTGGCGATGTTGTGTCGTATTCTTAACCAGTTAAAGATAACGTCGGCGCCTTCGGCTTTTACCGAAAATTCCCCTGGAGTACCTGGGGTTTCTTTTCCTCTTGCCATATTAAATGAGAATTATATCAGATTATAGGATAATCTCAAATTTTACTTCTCGGAAGTATAAATCTCCTACCAGCTGAAGTGTGAATACCTGTAGATAAAAATTCGTTTTATCGCCATAACTCGCTGATTTTACCATCTTTGGGGGAAGTGCTACTATTAAATTGATGAGAAAAGGTGTTACCCTCATCGAACTTTTAATAGTTATTTCCATTCTGGTTATACTGGCGGTCATCTTCGCAATGGTATTCATAGGTCCCGCGGCCAGGGCCAGAGATAGCGGCAGACTCTATGATTCAGACAGGTTAAGGAAAAATCTGGAGATTTATCGCTCTGAGAATGACAAGTACCCGGAGTCAGATGAATGGAAAAAGTTGGAAGACGATGCCAAAGACCGGGGACCTTTTTACAGCGCGATGATTACCTATCTCAAAAATATTCCCCAGGATCCCCTCTATGATAAAAATGAAGATTATGGCTTCTATTACAAAACAACCAACAATGGTGATTGTTACAAAATCCACATCGAAATGGAAAAACGAGATCCTTATGAAATCTCCGGAGCTTGTGGCGGCGATATTGCCTATGTTGCCCCCGCACCATCCGGCGGTGGACCATCTTCATCTCCAGGACCATCTGGGGGAGGAGCATCTACTTCTCCAGGACCATCAGGCGGAGGAAGCAGTCCGAGTCCCTCGTCCACACCTGCGCCACCTTGCCAGTTGCCGCCGGGGTATGCTTTATCTTTTGCGCCGGGAGTTGATGATAGAGTCCATGTACCTTCGTCTGCAAGCCTAAATATTACCGAAGATCCAGGACTTACCCTGGAATTCTGTGTCAAGGCTTCAACTAACGGCTCATCATTCAAGTATGTCATCGATAAATGCGCCGATGATATTGGAGGTTATTGTTATGCATTTACGGGGACAAGCCCCGCATATGAGGGTGTGCAATGTCCTACTGTGGTCTTTGGAGGTGATTATCAGCCAAATGGGATGTGGCTTACATGGAGCGAAACTTGCCAAACAGGACCGGATATTGGTACCTGGACCCACTTGGCAATTACCTATGATTCTTCGCATAATCTAACGATGTACAAAAATGGCATGGTAATCGATTCGGGTACTCTCGGTTCCCTGGATATTTCCCTCCCTTCAGGTGGAACTCCGCCGTCCTCACCTGAACCTAAAATACTACCTAGTCTACCCAAGGATCTTGATATAGGATGGAACATGAAAGATGCTATATTAGATGAAGTCAGAATATACGCAAAAGCCTTGCCGCCAAATTTAATCGCAGCCCATTCTGCCAGTGATTATTCCCAAGATAGCACTGGTTGCAGCGGCAGCTGCGATTTGCGGGGTGCCTGGCACTTCGATGAAGGCTCGGGAACAACTGCTATTGATTCTTCAGGTAACGGCAATACGGGAACATTGATCAATAACCCGACTTGGGTTAGTGCGCCATAAAACTTATGAATGCAAAAAGAGATTTAAAACCTGCTTTTTTAAGTGTATTAGTTATTATATTGCTCCTCGTTATCATAATCGCGGGGACAGTTGTAGCCGTCATTTTTTTGAAAGACAACTCGACTGACGATAAATCGGTAGTTAAAAAAGAATCTAAAATACAATTACGTGAAGTAGAATCTTGGCCTAGATCATCAGAATAACTTACTCTCCGACCAGTTCTTCTACCTCTTTTTTACCTTTTGCGTTCTCTTTAACTTGCTCGCGGTCAAGCATAAGAAGTAAAGTTTCAAACTCGCCGACATGGGTTTTTTCTTCTTTGGCAATATCCAGAAAAACTTTTTTAATTTTTGCGTTAGTTGTTGCCGCAGCTAATTGTTCATAAAGACTAACGGCATCAAGTTCCGCAATCATCCCAACTCTTAAAACCTCCCGATCCAAATGTGCCTTATTAACTTTTGCGAGATTAACAGGGATTGTCGATAACATCTTTTGCACCTCCCTCCGGTTAAGGATTAAGTATTAAGGATAAAGGATAAATTTATGAGGACGGAAGCCTTCATCCTTAGAACATTGTTAAGATTAGATTTTACCAGACTTGGGGAGTTCATTTTTTCAATAAATGATATGCGCCAAGACCTACTAAGGCAAAAACGGCAACGGTCATTGATATTCTCGGATCAAACATGGCGGAAATTAGCACAAAAAGTGCTGCTGCTATAGAAATTATGCCTTCTATTTTATTACTCATATCAAGTGACAAGTCTAACTTGCCAGCCGAGTTTGACTCGGCGGAGGGTAGAGGATTCGAACCTCTGTAGGCCTTACGACCCGCGGTTTTCGAAACCGCTCCGTTTGTCCACTCCGGCAACCCTCCAGTTAACTCTGAATCTAGCGACGGGCGCGCCCAAAGGGACTCGAACCCCCAACCGCAACCTCCGCAAGGTTGTGCTCTATCCAATTGAGCTATGGGCGCTTATCGTCATGCAATTATATCAAGAATCAACAGTTCATTTGAAATTTGAAATTGGAAATTCTAGTCAAAGTTTATCCGCTTTTGAAGAGTATGGGCCCACTTATCAAAAAGGGTGTGCACCGGGCCGGTATGATAGTGCAGGTGTTTCTCAATTAAATCCAAGAGCGTCCTTTCGGAAACTTTTGTTAAAAGAATAATTAAGCGCGTTGGGAAATGAAGTTCTGTTTGCACTATCAAAAGCCGGTCATCACCTTTCCTGTCAAACCAAAAAGAATCCAGCTCCTCCCACAAAAAAGCCCGCCCGCCGGAGATTATTCCCATATTTGTTATCTTGTGCTCAATAACTTGGGGTGCTACCGTTGCCAAAACATAGACAACAAAAACTACAGCAATAATTACACCAACCAGGAAAAACTCGCCAAAAGCAATGGCCGCCAAAACAAAAATCAGTCCGTATAGAGCAACTTTGGTGAAATACTTCCTAGACCGGCTCTTGAAAATCCGCTCCGGAGATTTCCAGGTAATAAGTGCTTTTGCCTCAAGAGCCGCTTCATGTTTGGCATCTAATTCTTCTTTGGAAAGAATCCGGCCTGTGTGGTGATCTATATGATGAGTGCTCTTTCTGAAGTTTGGCATTACATTTTGATTATAGCAAAGATTCTGATAAAATTTAGCTTGCAATAATCAGGAGGAGTCGCATAGCTGGTCCATTGCACGGGTTTGCTAAACCCGCGAGCCTCAATTGGCTCACGTGGGTTCGAATCCCACCTCCTCCGCCAAGGAGGCGTCGCATAGTGGACTAGTGCGGTCGTCTTGAAAACGACTACCGAGGAAACTCGGTCGCAGGTTCGAATCCTGCCGCCTCCGCCCTTCGACAAGTCATTCGACTCTGAGGGATGAGTCCTCAGGCTCAGACTCGAAGAGCTCAGGACGTCGGCTTGAGATTGGCGAAGTTTGAAGAGAGGATGAGAAGTTTACCCTGAGGAATGAAATGACGAAGGGAATCCTCCCGCCTCCGCCCTTACCCAAGCGCGACGGCCATGGCCCAGACTTGTCCGGCTCCGGCTTTTTTCAGAACTTTGGCACACTCGGCCATTGTTGCCCCGCTGGTAAAAACATCATCAACTAAAATTATATTCTTGCCGCTCACTCCGGTAATAATTTTACGAAGAGCAAATGCTCCTTTGACATTTTCTTTACGATCTTCTCTGGACAACCCCACTTGCGGTTTTGTCTCTATGAATCGATTCATTAAATCAAAATAGGGAACATTAAATTGTAAAGATAAAGATTTAGCCAAAATTTCTGCCTGGTTAAAACCCCGCCATTTTTTGCGCTGGCTATACAATGGAACTGGAACCAAAATTAAATCAGCTGGCAGGTTAAATTTCCAAAACCGCTGGGAAAGTAAATCGACAAATATTTTTTCAATATCATAAATCCATTTATATTTAACCTTAATAATTGCCGTCTTAACCGGCCCGCGATATCTTGCCGCAACCACCAAGCCGTCTAGTCGATATCGTCCTTTGCAGCCTGGATGTGTTTTGCCTTCAACTGCTTGTCTTTGGCAAACAGGACAAACCGGATTTTTTATAAATTCAATTCTGGAAAAACACTTTTTGCAAATATACGAACCTATTTTCCCGCAAGAAACACAGCGCTTGGGAAAAAGAAGATCAAGGATAACATTCATCTAATCTAATGATAGACTAAATGGGGATTAGGGCTGTATTATCCATTTTTGTCATTCTGGCTTGACCAGAATCTTTTTTCTAGTTTGATTCTGGAGTCGCTTAGCTCCCCAGAATGACAACCGGAATTATTGATGGTTAAACAGGTTGGCGGATGAAAGTACGACGTCCTCTTATACCTCGATCATCCCTACATCTTTTAGCGAATGGAAGAAAAAGGGTATTCAGACGATGGATCACACTTTCTTTTATTCTATTACTGGTATTCCTATCATAAACTAGATTTCCCTCCTCGTTAGTTGTTACAGTAACAGCATATCGAGAACTTGATTCTGGTGGATTTTCTATCCTACTCATATCATCTAGCGTAAATTATACACACAAGAACCCGAACGTCAAGTTTACGTTTTCGAGCTTGCTGAAAACCCTCATTGTTCGAGCCCTTCGTTAAAACTCAGAACGAGAACAACATGCTTTGCATATTGTTCGAGCGTAGGAGAGTACCGTCTGATACTCTCCGTAGCGAGAACTATTAGACTTCTCACTTTGTTCGAAGAATAACAAGGCCTTGAAGCAGACTAGTTTTCAAACTTGGCTACGTGTGTAGCCGCGTTTAACGCGGTGGAGATGCCGGGTTTTGGACCCGGGTCCAAGAAAACAAAATAAAAACATCTACAAGCTTAGTCAATCTTTAATATCTCGCTTGAATCTTTAGTCGATTGACAAACGAAATCCAAACAAAGATCAAAGTTTCGTCTCGTCCATTTGATCAATATGGACGGACAATCCCGGCTAAATTGTTGCCTTTAAAGCCTCACCGAGAAAAGACTAAAAAGACAAGCTCATGCTTTGCTTATGCAGCAAATGCTAGAGCTGCTGGCTGTCTAACACCAAAAATGGCATCAGCCAGTTGTGCAAGTTTGTTCTTTGCACGTAAGTTTGATTCAAAGTTTACGCACTTTAGAATCGTGTTCGGCTTGCAGTTTTTAAAGTGCCATCCTGTCGAAACGATACATCCCCTCGTCGGAACAAAGCTCGCTTATCGGTTTTACTTTTTAACAAAAGGCAAAACCTTATCACTCACTTGTTCCTCCTCTTCCAAAATCCAAAGGATTTTGGGTTTAAACGCAAAAGCAATTTTAGCAAGAAATGTGGCCGAAAGCAAAAATTAATGTAAAATGAAAAAGTGACAAAAAACTCACTTGTCAAAATCGGTCTATTCACGTTCATTTTTTTTCTCTCACTTAAGGTTGTCGTGGACACTGATTTAGGTTGGCATATCCAAGTAGGAGAGTACATTGTAAAGACATTAAGCGTTCCAAAGGCCGACTTATTTTCTTTTTCCCAACCGGATTATCCCTATGTTTACCACTCTTGGGCAACAGAGGTTTTGATTTTTGTAAGCTACAAATGGCTAGGGCTATGGGGGGTCACAATTTTTTATGCGTTAGTTATAACGCTGAGCGTCTTTTTTATCTATAGAACCAGTATTCTTTTAAGCGGAAAAGTCAACTATCTTCTTTTTCTTTGGTCGGCTCCCTTGGCGTTTATCTTTGCCGGAGGAAGAACTAGAGCTATGGGTTTTCTTTTGCTTGCCGCTTTCTATTTTCTATTTACCAAATTCCAGCTTAAAAATTCCCGGGCGATTTGGCTTGCGCCCCCCCTCTTTTTTTTGTGGGTGAATCTTCATGGTTCATTTATTCTGGGTATTGGAGTTTTTGCCGTTTTGACTCTGACTTTGCGATTTTTTTCGAAAGACCGAAGTGCAAATTTTAAGACTCTTTTGATAATTTTCTTTTTGTCGCTAGTTAGCACACTTTTGAACCCTTATTTCTTTGGTGCATGGAAACAGGCAGTCGTTATGACTTTAAATTCTACACTGGCTTTGAGGTCTGTTAATCTGGACTGGAGATCTCTAGTTGAGCCATCCAGCGGGGGTTTGATTTTTGCCACGATAGTAGCAATGGTAATTTTTCTTTTGTTTTTTGGCAAAAACAAAGTTAGCAAAATCCAGAAATTTTTGCTACTTTTATTTTTCATTTTGTCGCTTTTAACGGCAAGATTTGTACTGCCCTTATTCGTTTTCTTTGTACCTGTTGCCAATCAGACTCTTGAAGATCTAAAGTCAAGAATAAATAAACAGGTTCAGAGTTCAATATCAGTCAAAGGTTTTATACTGGTCCTTTATTTAGTTTTATTACTTACCGCACTTTCTAATTTTTTGGAAACTAATGTTGCCAACAGATCCCTCAGGCAGTACAGTTATTTTTTAGAGAAATTCTCACTAACTCGACTTTTATATTCACCATGGCCATACGAGGCCAACCTTTTTATCAAAGAAAATTTACAGGGAGGGAGAATTTTTGCTGAAGCCAACTGGGGCAGTTACATGATCTGGCTTAATCCTGCGCAAAAGGTCTTTTACTGGGGAGCAATGGATAATTTTATAGTTAATGGCCGCTCTTTTGTTTTTGAATACCAAGATATCGTCAACGCCAAACCAAGTTGGGAAGAAAAGCTAAACCAATATAAAATTGATGCTGTGTTTTTGCCGAAAGAATTCCCCCTGGTTGCTGTTTTGAATTTAAGAGAAGATTGGCAGAAAGTTTACGACAAAGAGGATGCGGTTATTTTCACAAAAAGAAACTAATCTCGTGCTTTGAGTTCCCTTTCTATATCCCGATTAATTGTTTGTTTTTTAAGGCTGGCTCTTTTGTCAAACTTTGCTTTAGTTTTGGCCAGGCATAGTTCGACTTTGGCTAAATTTCCTTTTATATAAATTGAAAGAGGAACCAGGGTTAAATTACCGCCGGCCATTTTGCCTTGCCAGGCCAGAATTTGTTTTTTGTGGAGTAAAAGTTTGCGCTGGCGCCGTTCGTTTGAAAATTTTTGCGATCCCATCCAGGGATTGATATGCGCATTAAAAAGAAAAACTTCCCCGTCTTTTATTCTGGCAAATGATTCTGATAGATTTGCGCGGCCGGCCCGGATTGATTTTATTTCGGCGCCGGTCAAAACTATACCTGCTTCAACCTTTTGGAGAATTTGATATTTATGTCGGGCACGACGGTTAAGGATTCGCATGTAGTTATTAAAATTCTAAACTCTAGGTTCTAAACTCTAAACAATATCAAAATTCAAATGTTCAAAAAATAAATTATTCCAAAGGCTGTTTTGAATTTTGTATTTTAGTAATTTGAATTTGTTTAGGATTTAGGATTTAGAAATTAGGATTTTTCTCACAGCTCTGCTTCCAGAATCTTATCCCCAACAGCCAGATAAACCTTGCTCTCATTATCGTTTACTACTAGATCGCTTGCTCTTGCAAATTCCTGGGACTCGTAAGCTTTTTGATAAAGTCCGTCTTTGTTAATAACCAGAAGTGCGGAGTTTTTCCTATCTATAACATAAAGTGTGTCTAAATCGGCATTGGTATAAATAATACCCAATTCTCCGATAGAACTTAGTCCAGAGATTTCAAAATTTTGATTTTCTCCTCTTAACAACTTAAGTATTTTGGAGCCATTGGTTATCCAGACATTCCCGTCAATTGCAAATCTTGACCAGCTAGCAAAATTTGTTTTTTCATTTAAGTAATCAATACCTTCAGCATAGCCATTTTCAATAGGTGAAAATTTAACAACTTGATCCTTACCAAGTAAATAAACATTGCCGATAAAAACCACGATATCAAAACCCTCTCCATTTTCAATGATCTTTTCTATCTTGCTACTTGCCAAGTCGACTCTATGAACCTTGCTATCTGCCAGAACAAATGCTTTGTTATCATAGACAAATCCGGAGACTGCACTTTCCAAACCTTCTGTCTCGTCGATTGATTTGCTATCGGGGTCAACTTCCACGATTCTGTCAGCGCCAACACCAACTATTTTTTTACCTCTTGTCGACAGTGAACTTACAGGTTGCGAAAGTTCGGATAATACCTGAAAGCTGATATTTTCCTGAACTTCTGTTTCTTTGAGTTTTTGGGAAATATCCGAAGCGAGTTTATTTGCCCTTTCATTGTCAGAGTCAATTGCCTGGGCGCTTTTTACATTTCCTTGGGCATCAATTAAAACTTCCCGCGCCCGTATCTTGTTAAGCTCGATAATTGCCTCAGCTTCGCTATATTTAGCTGATGCTTGTGCCAAGTAGTCGTTTACCTGAGACATTTTCTCCCGCTCGTTTTTCTGCCTAATAGTGAAAATTGCGGAACCAGCTAATATAAACAAGATTACAACTGCAACGATAGCCATGTTTCTTCGCAAACGCAGAATCGCCCTAAGATCACCTTTGGTCAGTTTTTTTGCCTCAGAAAAAACTGCCGTTAAAACCAACGGCAGAGGATTTTTAACCCGGATTGGAAAGGACGTGCCTGCGGTTGCAGGCTCCTCTGTCTCTCTTGTCTCTTCTTTTGTTTCCTGTGGCTCCTTTGGCTCTTCTGTCCCATCTGACTCTTGTGGCTCTTTACTTTTGACCATTACCATTGCTGCTCCAATTTCACTTTGATCATCGCGGGCAGATATTTCCGTTGCTAAACCATCAATAATTTCCTGGAGATCAACCTCTTGGTTATCTGAAAAAATTGAGCTGTCGAAAATTGGAAGAAATTTTTCGGTTGCAATTAAATAAATTTGGCCGGGTTTTAGCGGCCCGGATCCTTCTTCAAACTTTATTTCAATCGATTTGGGTGGTTCAAAGACAAAAATTTTAATCTTATCAGCGTGTCTTGCGATATAGCAGGCGCTTTCGTAAAAAAATGCAAGTACAAAGCTGACTTTAAGATTCTTTTGATTATCCTGCGCGTATTGACGGCAGGCATCGTGAGCGACTTTAACAGCCTTAAGAGATCCGCCCTGGGAATTTTCTAACTTTTTAGTGGAAAGCTCAAAAATATCACGAAGAAGATCTCCGGCGTCATTGTCTGCACCTTCTGCCAGAATACAACTGACCAGTGTCCCTAGCGTGCCATCGCCAAGAGTAATTCTCCCGACAAAAACACCGCAAGCGGCATTTTTTTGCCCGATGCCTGTTATTTTTTCGATCTGTAAAATCGGTTCGTCCATTTTAAAAAGCCCCGATTACCACAAACAAAAGTCCCAGAGAAATACCTATTTGAACAATGCCAATAAATTTTAACCAGGGACTTAAAGATGTAGGTAAAGTTTTGGCCATTATTTGAATTTGTCTGAATATCATCAGACTGAAAATAGCATAGAAAAGAATAAAAAGAATTAAGAAAGCCTTAGTTATATAAACAGCATCAATTTCAATAAAGCCGAATAGTCCTTCTTCAAGATACATACCAATTAGGCTACTACTCCCGGAGGCTCCGCCTCTTCCTTTCTAACTTCTACAAGTATTTCATCAGCTACTTCATTTGGTCTGGCTACCTGATGAAATTCAAATTCCGGTTTGTGGGCGGCTGTTTGAATAAAGACATCACCAAAGTGAAAAAAAGTACCAAAAAAACCAATTGTCTTGGGTGATACATCCTGGATTTGCCCTAAGGGAGCATAGGAGGTTTCTTTGTGCAAGATTCCCCTAAAATCGAAGTCGATTATGCGCTCATTTGTTAAAAGATAAATATTGAAATACCAAAATATAAACCGATAGAAACTGTAGGCAAAAATAAACATATACCAAACTAAAGTGAGTAAAAAAGACTGGATAAAATTTAAAGATTGTCTAAAGTCGATACCTAAAAGACCTAAAAAGGGGACGACATAGACCGGTGCCAAGAGCAAAACAATTATTATAAAAAGTGCCGGAACTAAAGTTATCAAATGGGGACGAAGTAGAAGGATTATTTTTTCATCTTTCTCCTGACCGGCAAAACTAACACCTTCCGGCTGATGTGCGAATACTGCAAAAGGATTTTTGGAGTGCGTTTGGTGAATATTTCCCGATATTGGCTCTTGGGGCATCTATTCAATTGTAACGCAAAAGAACTACTTTTTTTCTATATTAAACAACCCCGACTTCAATGCTATCCTCCCGGGAGCCCGCAAATTAAATGCCTTATAAAAATCATTACCATTAATAGTCACGCTCCCTTTATTGGTTTGAAAAGTCACATTCGCCGTTGCTCCGCTTTCTGAATAACTCACGCTCACCCCAGACACGTTTGTATAACCCCCTATGGACTGTAATTCACTTATACTATAAGGGTTCCCTCCCCAGCAGGACCCTTGGGGTGTCACCTTAGAACTGTCACCCCCGCCTTCAAAAAGAACCTTCCATCCATTCAAAATATCTGCCATTTCTTCGCTGGTCAACCAGGGATGACTTCTTCCACAACTATCCCCGCTGCGACTCTTATACCACCCTTTATAAAACCACGGACTTCCCGCAGTTTTCTCATAGGCTTGGCTCGTCCACCCACTTCTACCGCTGGGTGTATCCCAGAAGCCCGGCGTTGAGTAACCATTACTGCTATACGATTCCTGATATCCGCCACTCGTTGAGGCATACAATGTAGAGACTGGCGCCCCGTTTGCATAAACGACTTTCCCCCTCGTCTGATTTACTGCTTCTTCCCAATTGCCACCCTTGGGACTTGGTTTAAATACTTGACAACTTTCAGTTGCGCAAATCGACCCGCCGCGAGCTAAAGCATAGCTCCTCGCTGCCACCGCTTGTGCTTTGAGAGCTTCCATCCCTTTTTCATCGCCCCACGATCCGGGCATCTCGTAAATCCGTTTTGCATATTCCTCAAGTGAATACGTCCCATACCCTTCTACGTTTATTTGCGCGTCGGGGTTATGTTCTTTGATTTCAACTCCTCCTCCGTAATACGCCCTCAGGATCTGTTCATAATTTTGCCCTTGCTTTGCTCTTCCAAACGCTCCATACTGACTCATACCTTTAAAATGCGGCGCCCCGAAAGAGAATGCCGCAAATGCCGGCGAAAAACCAGGATTATAATCTGGTCGAGAGTTAGGATCATCAGCCAACGGCACATCTCCTACCGAAGTTTGAAACGTACCAGACTTTTCCGCCAATATCTCTTGCTGGCGAGCTGTCAGTGCCGCAATTTTGCCCTCTAACTCTGATTGGAACGACTTGGCAGAAGCGATCTCGCCTTTTAGGAATTGAGACTGTTTGTTAATTTGCGCTTGGGCTGACGCTAATCTCTTTTTATCATCGGCAAGCTTTGACATCTTTTCGGAAATATCTTTAATAACGCTTCTGTCCTGTTTACTTGTCTGGGCCTGAAAGGCGATAAGTTTTAAAGTTTCAGAGGCGTCACCGGAGGCAAAAAGGGTCAAAAGGGGAATATCAATAAAACTGCGGATATAAAAAGAACGGACCGTTTTTGCTAAAATTTGCTTTTGATAGTCCAAATCTTTTTCACTTTCTGCCAGATCTTTTTGGATAGCAACAAGTCTGGCGCTAATCGCTTCAAGCTGGCCCTCCAGCGATTTAACCTCTGATTCCAGGGGCGTGGTGGCGTTTTTAGAAAGCTCAAGCTGATCTTGAAGGTCGTCAATCTGTTTTTGAATATCTTCAATCTCATCGGCACGAACAGGCAGTGATAAGTGATAAGTGATAAGTGATAAGTGAAGAGTTAAAAACACCAGAACTAAAAAAATCTTTAAGAGGTTTTTCATCAGAACTGTCCTCTTATTATATCAGCATTCAGCTCTCTCGAATCTGATATATCAGGGTGCGAAGCGACCTGCTGATATACCCGAACATGTCGTTTGGGGTCGTATAGCAACGAAGCCCGTTTCGTAAGGCGGTTATGTTTAGTCGTTAGTGGTCAGTTGTCAATTGTCTTGCTAAGGGTTTACACTGAAATTAAAAGATGAATATTGGTCCAGTGAAACTATTAGTTTCGTTTTTCATAACAATATTGCTTTCTTTTGCTTTCATTTTCACTATAAGTTCTACTAGTTCATCTGTCGTTGAAGCGGGATGCGATTCAATTCAAGTTCAAGTTTCGCCCAGCGAACCAACAAAGAACGAGTCGATTACGGTTAGATTCGGCGCAACTCTTGATGGTGAATACTCAATGTATATAGTTGATGACGATGGTGACGAGCTTTGGAATAAAAACTTAGGCGAATTAGATATTGACGTTTATACAGAGGACATTGACCTTGGCACTATATCCGGGCTTGAAATTGGAAAACATTATAATGCACAAGTTCGTTCATCCACAGGCATGGGGAGCGGGTGTGGGCAGGCCGGTTTTACTGTCCGTGATTCAACTACTCCTCCCTCGAATGAGCATTTCGAGGCGCCTTCTGGAGACTTTCCAATGGGAACAACTATCCTGCCAAGTATACGTGTTGCTGATGTGAATCCCGGCACTACCTATCGGCTTAGACTACACGGCAGGGGTCATTGGTCTGGCTATATTGAGGACGAAAATGATCATGTGATGGACTTTACGCCGAGCGGCAATGTGATTGGAGTTAACAACATCTGTGAAAATGGAAATTCTAACCGGACCAATTGCACGGATGAATTCGATCCGGGTACTTACGATGTTGAGCTTGTGATCGCAAGTAATAATGATGTCAAAGCGCGGACAACTTTTACAGTGGCGGGCGGCGGCGGCGAACCTGGTAAAAATCCCTGTACTGAGGAAGGATGCGACACAGCTCTTGGAAATATTTCAACATCCGTGGGCGGTTTTGCCCAAAGGGTACTAAATATTGCTATTGGTCTGGCCGGAGGAATTGCGCTTATCTTGATGGTTATTGGTTCGATAAGGGTACTAACTTCTTCCGGTGATCAACAAAGGCTTGCCGGCGGCCGTGATATGATCGTGGCTGCAATCGCCGGCCTTTTGTTTCTAATATTTTCGGTTTTGGTCTTACGTTTTATTGGAGCAGAAATACTGGATATTCCATTCTTTAGATAAGATTATGTTTAAAATTATTAAAATTTATTTTAAATTTTTAACCGCAATTATTGGTTATTGTTTATTCTTAGTCCCTAACGTCCATGCAGTTGTACCGGGTGGTGGGGTCGGCGACTTACCGAAATCTGATGCGGAAACCTTCGGCAGGTTTACTTACTCCGGCCTTATTGGCCAAATTATTTCAAGGTTTTTGGATCCTATTTTGATTATTGCCGGTTTTGTGACTGTTATTATCATTATCGTCTCAGGTATACAATTTGTGACCTCAGGCGGTAATCCGGAAGCAGCGGCTGCAGCCCGAGGGAGGCTGACTTTTGCCATCATTGGCTTTGTGATTATTGTTTTGGCCTATGCCATATTGCAAATAGTCGATAAGGTATTTTTAGGGGAAAGCGGAGTCGTATAAAAATTGAGAATTGAAAGTTGAAAGTTGAAAATTGTTTTGGGTTATGAATGTCTACGCTGACTTTGAAATCGAAACTGTTTTCACTCCTGCCAAATGGGGTGACTTTGGCCAGTTAGCTTCAGCCATCGTGACTATTTTAATCAGTTTTGCCGGGGCTATCTCAATTATTTTTATCGTCCTTGCCGGTATTAAGTTTGTGACTTCTTCGGGTGACGAGAAGAAGCTGGCAAGCGCGTCAAGCTCTTTAACTTATGCTATTATTGGATTAGCAGTCACAATTTTGGCCTTTGTGATCTTGCAAATTGTCCAGCACTTTATTGGGTCAAAAGTGCCGATTACATAAATGATGAATTTTCTTGCCCAAAACATCGGTAGAATTGAACCGCCTACGGGCACGGTTCAGGTTACCGGCGATCCATCGAGCTTTGTAGCCACTCTGATTCGCAATGGCCTGACTCTTCTTATTATCACGGCCTTCATTGTTGATCTTATCTGGACCATTTTTGCCGGATACCGCTTTATTTTCGCCGGAGGCGAGAGTAAAAATATCTCAAGCGCCTGGAGCCAAATTTACTGGGGACTTATAGGTATGGTCGTAATTCTGGGTTCTTTTGCTATAATAAAATTGGTACAGACCTTTTTTGGGGTCGACCTGCTCACTACGTTCAGTATACCCGCAGGGTCCCAATGAGGAGGTGAGAAGAAGTTTAAAAAGATGATTAAAAAAACTAAAAAGATTATAGCCTTTATTTCTTTGCAATCTGCCTTTATGGCTCTTCCGGTTGCTGTACTGGCTAATGATAATAGTATCGTACCCCCGGACACCCTTGGTAAAGTCACTGACATTGTCGCTATCATTCGGGCAATTGTCCAGTTTATTCTGGTTGTGGCCTTCGTTCTGGCCTTTATTATGCTTTTAGTCGGTGGCATCCGCTGGATTACGGCCGGCGGTGACGAAAAGGGAGTAGCTGGTGCCAGAAATATGATTACAGCCGCCTTAATCGGACTGGTAATTGTTTTGGTTGCCTATGCCATTATTCTTTTGGTCGAAAAATTCTTCGGCATCTCGATCATTAGCGGAGGCATAGAAATACCAACAGTTAGCCAAACAGGTACTTAAATCGATGAGGATAATCAGTGCAATCTTGTTCTGGTTGGTAGCGGCGTTTTTTTTGCCGGTTTACGCCCTTGACGATCCTGCCAAACTTTCCAGTATCGTAGAAATCTTGGAAAATATCATTTCGCTGTTGGCGCCTGCTGCCGGTATTGCTTTTTTTATTATGATGCTGGTCGGCGGCTTTCAGTTTTTAACCTCTGGCGGTGATCCCAAGGCGGCTGGAGCAGCGCGCGGGACTTTAACTTACGCAGTGATTGGCATTGTTTTAGTCATTGTTTCCTGGCTAATTCTTGTTCTAATTCGCGACATCACCGGCGCCAGCGTCACCACAGTTAAATTTCCGGAGTAACCGAAGTCTCCACATCTCTTTAACTCACCTCCGGGCTGGCTTTTCAAATTTACAATTTACAATTTTCAATTTGCATTGAATTTTTAAGGACCAAATTAAAAATTAGTTAGCCTCCCACTTCCCACTTCAAATGCTATACTTAAATTAGCCCTCCTCCGTCCTTCGGGAAACTCAGGACTTGGGGCGGGTAAACCTGCATTAAATGAAAATCGCTGTCCGATTTTTGCCTGTTGTCAGTTGTCATCCATTCGACAAGCTCAGGCCTTCGGCTCTGAGGCTCAGGCTCGAAGAGATGACCCTGAGTTTACTGAAGGGTCAATTGTCAGTTGTTATCTTCTTCGTTTTTCTCTTCTCTCTATTCACTATTCACTCACTATTCACTAATGAAGTCCTTGCCGCGCCCGGTGATGCCCCCAATCCCAAACCTTGCGAAAATGCACTCAACGCTAATTACACTATGAATGCCCTTGATCCTATAAGCTTCACTGTTTCGGAAACGGCTAGCCCCGGAACTGAGGTTACGGCGGAGAAAACAGTTTATTTTAATGTTGATTTTTCCAAGCTCCAGGCTGTTTTTGGGAAACCAAGCTCCGATTACCTGGAATCCAGATTCCAGGATGAGCCGCATCGCGAAATCGACATACTCAGCTTAGAAAGTGCGGACTTTAATAAATTCCACGGACCAAATCAAAAAATTACACCCAAATCTCTGATAGATCCCGAGCGGGTAAAGTATGTGGAAGATGTTTACAATAAACCCGAACTTGCGGAATCAGCCAATAAATTCTCAGACATAAACGGCGAAAATCCTCATACAATTTATGAATTAATTCATGATCTTGGCTTCCCTTATCCCCCTAACCCCCCTGAAGGTGATGAGGACAGAACCGAGTGGCTTAGAACCTGGGGTCGTTATTGGGAAAAAATCCCTACGGCTGTTTCCGAATTTAACTATGGGCGCCTGCTTTTTTTGCCTGTTTCGGGGCAGTCTAATATCCAGCAGCATGAACAAGGACAAGCTGGAACTTGTCCGATACCGTTAAGAACAATCTATTTTGTTCTGCCGGAATTTGCCAGAACCACCAGTATTTCCAGCCAGGCCAATCGGGTAGTCGTACCAAAGGCTGCTCAATCGGTTGAAAAGAGTCTGCTTGCTAAAGCCGGCGAAAATACTAAAGAGGCTTTTTCCAAAATAACAAAGAAATGTTTTGACGCCTTCTTGCAAACGCCGCTTTCAAAAGTCCTAAAAAAAGCGGTTAAAATCACTCTGAATTTTCTTGGACCGGTCAAAATTGCTTATGCCAAAGACCCGGCATGTGAGTTAGGTGTATTACCTGACGACAAAAAAGGCACGGCTCCTTTTTGCGCCCTGCCAGCAGTTGATCCGGACACTAATCAGCCGCAGCTTCAGGCCGGCGACATATGCAGGGATGTGAATGATCCCAACAAACTCGACAAAAATAATCCTAATGTGAACTGTACTTTTAAATTGGATTGGACAAGACGCGGTTTGATAATCGGGCAAACAGGACCGGAGCAATGGGATAGATGTGACCCGGTTGATGAGGACACTGGTGAACAGACCTGTTATCTCGACGTTAAAATCTGGCCGACATTTCTTATTCCGTGGCTTGCCGAAATCTGGAACAACACTACTTATTCTGACGAGGATGAGAGTAATTATGTATTGAACACAAAGCAAAAAACCGGTAAACCCGGAGTTTACACTCTATTTAAACCTAAATCGACAGACGAAACTGTTTTCCCGAAAGGGAAAAATTTACCGGGAAAACAGGCAAATCCGGACCCTAATGATTTAAAACAAAGATTTCTTGGCGCCTCCAAATGCAATCTAGATTTTGACCGCGATATTGCTCTAAAACCCAAAGCTTTGCAGGAGGCTAATGGGATTCAAAGCGCTGAGTGTAATCTTTTGGCCGCCGTTCCTCCCGGTCCAGGTCAGGGAGGTGGTCCGGAACCACCGAATGTTCCACCAAATTCAAATGACTGCAGCGACTCCCCTGTCGGACCCTACGAACTTACTAATCCATTGGGTAATTTTGGTGATCCTAACTGCGATTTTAGTATATCAGAACTGGCTGATTTACTCGATCAATACGACCCCGCAAATGCACTTAAATGGATAGCAATAATCGGGATGGAGAGCGGTTATAATCCAAATAGTTATAATCCCGGTTCAACCGCAGGTCAGGCCTTTGGACTTGTCCAAATGGGACATGCGGCTTATCCGGAATACGGACTTGATTACCAGATAGCCGACCCGGGTACTGAATATGACCGTGGTGATGTCGAGTGGCACCTTCAAGTCTATAACGCTATTCACTACAATAATGAGATAATCAGCGGCAGTTTCTGTTATTGGGAGGCTGCTATAATTTTAGGGATCGCCCGAGGATGTTAACACTTACTAATATTCAACCAAGACTCAAGATAATACTTTTTGCCGGAATTGTTGGCATCATACTTATTATCGTTATCGGCATCGTTCTGGCTTCACTTCCGAGTCAAAAATTGCCTTCCAAAAAGCCGAGCACAATTGCTTCTTCACCGACCCCGATTACTAATCCGGAAGTTATTATTCCGCCTAAGGAAGAAAGAGAGAAACTACCGATTGATGTCAAGACCATCAGAAAGAAAATCATTGATTCAAAAATTGACGAAAGAGGCGGAGATGTTATTCTGTACGAATCATCAGCGCACCGAATAATCTATGTTCCAAATATTGATATCTTTTTCGTGATGATTCTTGAAGATCCGGCGGCTGAAATTAAAAAAGAGGCCCAGCTTTGGTTTTTGAATTTTGGCCTTGAACAGATCGATCTTTGCGACCTACCAGTTCGCTTTACCCTTTTTAACCAACAGCTCAAGAAAACTAATCCTAATTTCAATATCCTTCCGGATGGTTGTACGGCTTGACAAACATTTGCTTTTTGAAAGAATTTGAGTTAAAATCCGACCTATAATAGGGAGAACAATATGCCTGGACCTGAGAGAAAATGGATTGCAGCCAGAATTGCGTTCGGAGTGCTTGGTTTTACAGGTTTACTTACCGCAATCGGTTGTAATGGCGAACACAGGTCAACTGAGCCGGAAGCAGAACCTATCCGTCAGGCCGATCCTCTAATTCCTCCAGGAAATTCGAATGCTCGGGCTAATCTTCCCGGGCAAAATAATATTGAACCAAGCACAGGTATATCGTCTCCTAAACCCGAGAATTCAGCTGATAAAAGATTTCTGTCCGAGGGAGACGAAGTACCTGATTACGTACTCTATGATCTTGACGGAAAAGAAGTTAATCTCGGAAGTTATCTTGGAGAAGGACCAGTGGTCTTAGGCATCTTTATGATTGGTCCTCCAGTTACTCAGGGAGCACCCAAGGTCATCGAAGAAATCGGGCCGGGTTTGCAGGGAGACAACATCGGGTTTTTAAATGTAGCAGTTAGTTCATTTAGTGGTGATGTACGTCAGTACGTTGAGGAAAACGGTTCGTACGGTACAGTTTTAATGGATTTCTCACCGACCTCCGAACTTGCCAGAATGCTTGGAGTTGATAATATACCTGGCTATGTGATAATTGACCGTGACGGACGAATCGCAAGGGTAATTGATTCGCCAATAGCAAAAAAGCAACTATCCGACACGATCCAACAAGTTCTAGCGCAATAGATTCTCCCGGCTTGAAAGCTGGAGTTTTTCCGCTCGGAATAAAATTCTCCTCTTGATTCACCAAAACAAACAATGCTAGTCTAATAATAGTTTGTCTTCGCGGGAAATCCGGTGTGAATCCGGAACCCTGTCGGATACCGAATGGTATTTGACAGGGTCGGGTACCGAATGGTACCTGACTGTGCCGCAACGGTAAGTACCGGAAATCGGAAGCCGGAGATCGGAAATCGGACACTTGTCTGAAATCCGAAATCTGATATCTGAAATCTGGTAATGAGTCCGAAATCCGCGAACAACAATCCTCCGTCGCATAAAGCTATGGAGGACAAGTCCCGAGCAGGATACCCGCCCAATAAGCGGATTCCCGTACCAAGTGGTGCAGGATAGGAATTTAGGCCTTCTCGGGAACGAGGAGGTTTTTTGATGGCCGAACGTAGCAGCCGGTTCACAGTTGACCCTTCGACTTCGCTCAGGGCAGGTAGTTCACAGCTCACAGAAACTACAGACAATCTCGGAGGCGGGTCACTTGCCCAGGAAGTATCGCAAATCAGACAAAACTGGGCTGATCAACAAAAACCGTGGTACCTTCTGCCGGAAACTGGTTTTAATGTCAGACTACAAATTGATCAGCTTGAGCGAGACCTAGAGCATGGCCGAAAACTTGGGGAAACAACAGAGGAAATACTTCAAGAAAGCTTCCAGAAAATAGAGCAGGATATCCAAGGCTTTAAAGTCGAATACCTCTGTGAAGGACTGGTATTACCTATCGTACTAGATACAGATGTAGTTGACGGACAAAAACGGGTAATTGCGCCCCTGTATAATTCCAAGCTGCTAGTTGAAACAGTTTCAGAACAGGAAAGACGAGGTGCAGTTAAACAGTCTTTAATCCAAGTTGAGGATTTTCTTCTTAATGCCCCACCAGGTTCTAGCGCCATTATGACCAGCCCGCCTGGTCCAAGCGGTTTTGAGGGTATCACTTATTTGGATTCCCAAACTTACATCTGGCAAATCCAAGAAGGCGGTAAGCCCCGCGGTTTCACAATAAGAACAAACATGAACCTTGAAGAAAATCAGAGATTGCTTATTTCTCTTGGCATTGACGAGAAAAATCTTGGCGCAGATTCACTGGAGGATAAGTTAACAAGAATTGCTGTAAATCCCGTCTTTATCCGGCATGATCCAGGACAAAAAAGTTGGCGGGTAGAGGATGTCGTTAAAATAATTAGATATGTAAGAGGGTCAGATATCGCTTACAAGGGCAGGTCATTTGCAGAAATTTATCAAAATTTAGAAAATCCCCAACATCTTTGGACTCTTGATGAAACTACAAAAAGACTGACGGACCAGCTAAAAACATTCTTTTTAGAACAGATGGCAAGCGGTCGTTATGTAAGACGGGATTTAGAAATAGCTTTAGGAATTACAATTCTTAAACTTGCAAGATCAATAAGAAAGCCTTTAATAGATTCTGGTCAAGTCTTCGACCGTGAGGCTCAGACCGAATCGGCCAGAATGACAATAAGCAGTACTGATGTGACTCCAACCGCGGATTATAAAGCAATACTGTTTCAGGTCCAGCAGCTGCCTGGTTGTAACGGAGGCGGAACAACTAATAATCACGAAGGCTATATCTTTACAGGAACAATCTCTCCCCGCCATGCTGAAATCTCAACCTCAGGAGAAAAAACCCTGAATTGTATATGTCCATTCTGTAAAAACCGAGTCAATGCAATCATCTCCAATAACACAATAACCTGCCCCATATGTAATAGTTCGGCACCATATCACTGCTAACTCTGCCCTCGATACTCTTGTAACTTGTGATACTTTTACAAGTGGTGCTACTATTAAATTAGGAATTCGAGTTTCTTTGTCCTCCGAAGCCTCGGCGAAGGAGGAAGTCTGCATGAAAAAAATAGCCTGCTTAACGCTTAACGCTAAACGCTTGACGCTTCTTGCAATAACCTTCTTGTTTCTTGTTTCTTGTTTCTTGTTTCTTGTCAGAAACGCTCTTGCCGGAGAGTGTGATGTAACTGGAGATCTTACCGCTCAAGAAGCAGTCAATGTGTTTAATAAGTGTGCTATTGAGAAGAATGTTTATGATGATAAGATCTTCAATCTCAATCAAATTGCCGGCACAGTTGACAGTCTTTACACCCTGCTTCTCGGAGAATCGCAGCTACATCCAGAAACTAATGCAGCCACCAGGGGGGGTGGGGCGTTAGCAGCTTCAGGCAGAATGGTCGCTGCCCTCTATAGCGCTGAACCAGTTTCCGGAGTAAATTATTTTGCCAGCAAGATTCAGGACTTTAACCCGGTTCAACCGGTCTATGCACAGGAAGGGAAGGGCTTTGAGCTGCTTGACCCTGTACAGGAAATATGGGGCGCATTTAGAAATGCCGCCTACGTTGGCTTTGTGATTGTTTTTGTGATTATGGGCTTTATGATTATGTTTCGCGCCCATATCTCCCCACAAGCTGTGGCCACTGTCCAGGATTCAATTCCCAGAGTTGTTGTCGCATTGATTCTTGTCACCTTTAGCTATGCCCTTGCCGGCCTGATGCTTGATGTAATGTTTTTAGCCATTAATATTGTAATGAATTTCCTGCCAGGCATCACGATATCCGACACTGAGAACTCTGCCCAAAATGTTTTTAAAGAGAGTATTTTCGGTGTGATCACTGGATCGTGGAAAGATATTGTATCGAATGTTGGTGGTGCGATCAATGACCTTATTCATGAAACAATATCAGATTCCGGAATACCAAACTGGGTTAATGATCTAATTGGCTTTATCGGCGGCTCGATAGCCGGGCTGGTTGTCGGTATAGCTGTCCTTTTTGTGATGTTTCGTATATTCTTTATGCTTTTAATGGCCTACGTAATGATCATCATTCTTACAATCGTTGCGCCTTTCTTCTTTTTAATCCAAGCCCTTCCCGGCAATAATGGAGCCAAAGAATGGTTCAAGCAAATGGCAGCAAATGTCGCTGTTTTTGCAACCGTAGCGATTATGCTAATTTTTGCTGCCTTGATAGGCGGCATACAACATTTGGGAGGCCCTACGGAGAGTCCACTTAAAGGGGAAATTACTTATTTCCCTCTTCTAACTGGCGGGATGAGTGTTACCGCTATTGGTAAATTAATTGCCTTAGGATTTATTATGATGACTCCTTCTGCTGCCGATATGGTTAAGAAATTCATCGGCGCTCAAGGCCTCGGCGGTCCAGGCGGAGTCGGCGCAGCTGCCGGAGCGGCCTTAGGTGCCGGAGCAGCAACGCTCGGCAGACCATTGGCAGCCCCGTTCCGTCCAATGGTTGAGGCAGGACGTTGGAGAATGGGACAGGCAGTCGTAGGAAGAATGCTTGGCGAACGCCCGGGCCCGACCAATTCAACAGATCAACCTACATCTCAGGTAGAACCCCCACCAAGTGTGAGGGGACGCTAAGAATAATAAATATTATTTACCAGCCAGTTGCGCCTGTACTTGGCCAAAGGCCTGCTTGAAAAATTCCAAAATGTATAAAAAGGGCAAAGTCCATGACCCTTTACCAACTTCCAGGGTTGCAACATGCGCAGCTTCTGCCCAATCCCTCAAATGCCTGACTGTCCAACCTCCTTGCCCTAGAACTGGGATCCAGCTTGGTCCCCAGCCTAAATGTTTTATTTTCAGCTCATGGTGATATTTCGCGTCTATCCTATTAGTCTGGGCCGAATAGTCCACTACTTGTTCTTTTTCCGCATGGGACATATTGTAGGGCAGCTTATACCATTTTCTCCACCATTTGCCGATTTCGAAATGAGCCGGCATTACCAGTTTCATCCAGGGCTTAAGCCGGATCTCCCGCTTAGAATAAAAATTCTCATCGCTGTTGACTTCAAAAAATTGCTTGGTGTTGGGTGTCTGAAGGTATCTCTGCATCATGTTTGGTGCGAAAGCCTTACCAGTCGCCATACGGTCGAACCACCAGTCACCCATATTGAACTTGCTGATATTAGGGTCGTCAACATCAAAAACTTCGCTCCAGTGGACATTCTCAAATGAAACATCACCAAAATCAATCAACTCGGCTGTTGCCCAACCCTTGGCGAAACCTCTATCGTCTCCAGCACCATGATCCCAAGTTTTTAAATCTCCACTAAGGGTCCCGATATCCAAACTCTCGTGATTTTCCAGGTTGGCGATTTTCTGATTGATCTGTTTCTCAAGTGTTAAATCGTTGCCGGTCATGTCAAGAGAAAGCTGATATTTCTCGTTACTCAAATTATCATTGATCAATTTGACCAGCAGACGATTATTAGGCAGAATATTCCGTCTTTTACCCATCATATGCTTTTGCAAGATATAATTGGTATCCAGATTCCTGCCGAAACGGCCGGCACGTCCCCGGGGTTCAAAATGCAAAAACTCGGCATAATGGTCAACGTGCCAGCCCCACCAGCGCCGTGAATCCTGACTTTTGACAACCTCCCCCAGTCTTTTGCGTCCGCCGAACCAGTTTTTTTCCCGATCCCAAATCCTGATGATATCGTATTCGGAAAATGCTCCCATAGCAAAGGTTAAATTATAGGCATTATTGGTTACCTGTTTCAATAGTCCCGACTGCTCAAATTCTTCGATCCTCCGGGTAAGCTCTTGTGTTTGTGGCAAAAGTCCTTGGATTCCTTTTTTAAGCTCAGCTATCAATGCTTCCCGCAGTTCGACTCTTCGTAAATCCAACAAGTCCCGGCTATTATTGTCGACTCCATGGGCGCCCAGAAGCGTATTCTGGCGATACCATTCGGCGATTGCTTGTTCCGTATGTGCCATGTTCCTTCCCCATTCTTTTTTAAGATCATAGCCACGTGTTTGCATCCAATCGGCAATCCATCTCTCATCTTGATCGGCGGAATTCGGATCTAATTCTCCAAGTGTCAACTCCTCAATTTTATTCATCCTGAGTCTTTCTTCTCTAAACCTTTTGAAATACATTGACATTGCTTTATCCAAAAGATTGAATTGTTGGCCTTGGTGGTCAGTAAATTCGCGATCAAGATGATCTTTGGCAAATCGCTTGAAATAATATTTAAAGGTGACATCTTTCCAGAGCGGACTGCCAAAGGTGGCTAAAACTTTCTCCGGATTCATTGATTCTCCTTCCATGGTAGTGCGCCAATTATAGATTGCTACCACCGAGTCTTTATATTCATTGATATCTTTGAGCATATTTTCAGCCTTTTCTTTATCATCACCCTCGAGTTTTGGGATTTGGGCCGTCAAATCATCGGCGATACCAACAACCCGCCTAATGGCATCCTCAATCTGCGCTGATGGGGCGTCCTGCGATTCGATAAAGAGCAAATTGCGTTTGGTATTAGTCATCGCTTCCTTCCAATCAAGTGGTGTCGCCCTTTCATAACCGGCCTGATGCGATCTTCTCATATTTTCAATTTGAACTACGGCCCGCCACGCCAAAAGTCCTTGTTCGCCGCGTAATAACTCCCGATGGCTTTCTCTGGCTACAGTCTCAAAAGTTTTTTGTTCAGCCTCGGCTATATCCGGCCACCAGCCACTTTGCAGCGACTTATAGTAGGCCGCCAAATTCTGCTCTAAAGTTACATATAACTTTGCCAATCCTTGGGGATCTTCATCCTGTTTATCTTTTTCTTTTTGTTTAAAATAGCCATTAATCTGATCACGCAAGTTAGAGATTTCAGTTCTATCATTGGGATCTATGATACTATCAATGAGGTCCATCTGTCCCGAACCCTCAGCCCTTGCGACGAAATCTTTGATGGTTTCATCGAGGTTAAAAACAAAACGAGACTCAAAGACCTCGAACTTGGGATGAGTAGAATCGCCGCATTCCCTAGCATGCTCGAAAAGAAACTCTAATGCTTTCTTCATACCGGAATCACCCGGATTACGAATCAGCCTTTGAAGAATCTCATTGGGTCTGCCTGTCTTCAGGTTCCGTAGGTGTTCTACTAATTCTTCCATATCAGATTCCCACTTCTTAGTGTGGAAATTAACCGGGTTAGCCTCCTTTTCAGCATCCAATTCTTTGAGACGTTCGCCGGCTGTATGAGCATCTACCAGATAATTGTTTGGCCATTTCGCACCGCCGATGGCAAGTCCTGTTGTTACTTCAAGGTTGGCCGCTTCTTTATACCATTGAATTTTTTGCGCAGGACTTTTTTGCCGCCAATCGTCGGGCTCTGCCAAATCAACATCAACCCCTGCTTTTTCGAGGAACGTTTTAACCGTCTCCGGCTCCAAATCATCTAGACCATAAAGCTGATAACCGTCCTCAACTTTGACAACAGCCGCATTATGCTCGTCATCTTTGTACAAGACGTCTGACTCTGGGAATTGAATTGTTTCCAAAATTTGATTCTTTTCCAGCCACAACCTGCGTTTGACAGGACTCCATGGGTCCCAATCAGAAGGTGGTGATTTTCTTACCCCTTGGGAATTAAAAATCTCAGCGACCTCATCTCGGGACAAAAATTCCAAGGGTTTGTCGGGGTATGAGACTATCGTTGGTCCTTCGGTGTGTTTGACTTCCGGAGCTGCTTCGCGTTGTTTGACCGATTCCCCAGCTGCTCTCTCTATTATGGCCGTTGCTTCTCTGACCGCCTTTGCCGTGCTTATTGTTGATTCTTTTAATTCCCTCTCTAAATCCCGAACTCGGCGTTCTTCTTCCTCCCTGCGTCTCGAAGGTTCATGGTCGTGTTTTCTCTCAACTTTTTTATGTTCTTTGTGCGGAGACTTTGACTTCTCAGCTATTCTTTTAGCCGTGACAACTTCGGGCACGTTATCTGCCTCCCTAACTTCAGGGTATAAGCTTTGCCTGTTAATTGCAACAAAATGTTCGTTCATATAGTTAGTGACTAGCCACTAGTAGTTAGGAGACTAGTTATAGTGGCAAGGCCATTTGGGGGAATTTTAAAATTAAAGGTCGCTGTTCGTCTTGATATTTAGATAACAATTGGCTTACAACAAGACTACGTTCTATAATTGTTAAATTGTTGAATTGCTAAATTGTTATATTGTTTAGTATGGCTGAACAAAAATACTTACAGCTAAGTGATATCAGTTGCTACAAGAAAGCCTTAGCATTATCAAATTATGTCTGGGATATTGTTATTAAATGGGATTGGTTCGCCAAAAGAACAGTTGGGATACAGTCTGTCACAGCGATTGATTCAATATCGGCAAACATAGCTGAGGGTTTCGGAAGGTATAGCAAAAAGGATAAGATTAAGTTTTACTATTACAGTTTTGGCTCTGTTAAAGAAAGTTTTGATTGGGACGAAAAGTCGAATATCAGAAAACTCTTAACCAAAAAACAATATGAGCATATTTTAAATGAACTCCAAGCCTTGCCTAAAGAAATTCACCAGCTAATAAAATTCACAATGGAGAAACTTAAGGAATAACAATTTAACAATGTAGCAATATAACAATTATTTTATGATTATTTTCGAATCCACATTCCCAACTGACTACCGCCGGAGGGAAATCAAACAAATATTAGACTATCTAATAACTGGTAAATTCTGCCAAATTGTCTCTATCTCTGGCGCCGGAAAAGCCACAGTTTTGCGGCTTCTTGCCCATAACCGCAATTTACTAAAGTTCCATCTGGGAGAAAAAGAAAAGCCAATTCGAATTCTGGACTTAAATTTGCTTGAACTTATAAACTATGATCAGGAACAACTCGCCAAGTTTTTGCTTCTGGCACTTGAGGAAAAAGTACCAAATACCCACGATTATTTGGTTCTGACAAAACAGTTAAACGAAGCTGTTGCCAAACTTGCCCTTTCCAAACAAACCTTGATTTTTCTCTTTGATCATTTTGACGAATATCAAAACCGTCTTTCTCGGTCATTCTTTCAACTTTTAAGAAGCCTTAGAAGTATTGCCAAATATAAATTTGCGACTGCCTTTGCAACCAGGAGAGATTTGATAGAACTTGTTGATCCTGAGATTTTGAAAGATTTCTATGATTTTTTCATCGGCAATACTATTTATCTAAAGATCTACGATGAATCTGCCACCCATTTCCTCTTCTCCCAAATTGAGGGGGTTTTTGAAAAAAAGCTTTCCCAGGCAGATAAAAAAAACATCATAGCCGTCAGCGGCGGTCATATCAAACTTACCAAAATTTTAGCAGAAGCTACTCTTCGAGAAGACATTGCTCTCAAAAAAGAAACCCTTCTGGCAACACCAATTGTAGCGGCTACCCTCTTTGAGATTTGGCTCGCCTTAACCGCCCAAGAACAACAAGCCCTCCGATCAATTGCCCAAAATAAAGAACCAGCTAAAGATGCCTTGGAAAATCTTATCAAGTTCGACTTGCTAAAAGGAACCGAACAATTTAGTTTCACTATCCCATTGTTCAAAGAATTTGTGCTTGCGACAATCCCTACTCTTATACAAGAAAAACTTACATTTAATCAGGACACTAAAGAGATAATGAAAGGGTCAAATGTCATCTCTGATTTACTTTCTCCTGCGGAATATCGTCTGTTGCGATTTTTAATTGCCAATCAAGGCCGCATTATCCAGCGTGATGAAATCGTCAAAGCTGTCTGGCCGGACGCTCAAGTCGTTGCGGGTATCAGTGATGAAGCAATTGACCAACTGGTTTACCGCTTACGCAAAAAAACTGAGGATGATCCTAATAACCCTCAATACACACAAACAGTGAAGGGGCAGGGTTTCCGCTTCCAGCCATAATTTTACCGTAAAATGACCCAGCCGCCTCACGTAACGGGCATCGTTACCGTCAAACGTTAGACAGTTTCAAGTGTGAAAAAAATCTACTTTCACCCTCTTGTTTCATATGGTATGGTGACTTTAGCCTAAAGCTAAAGTCACAAATACTAAGCACGAAATACGAAATTCTAAACAAATACAAATGATCTAAACTCAAAATTCTAAACGTTTTGAGCTTTGAAAATTTGAATTTAGAATTTATTTGGGATTTGGAATTTGGATTTTAAGATAATATGGAACAACATTCTGTCCCGCAACATATCGCTTCCTTCGAATTTAAACTCTTCGGCAACTTAACAATCAGGCAGTTCGTGACCTTAGCGATTCCCATGGGAATCGCTCTTTTAATCTTTTTCTCACAACTTCCTGCGATTATCCGTTTGCCGCTGGCCTTGATCTTTGGTTTATTGGGTTTATTTGCCTCTTTAGTTCCTATCGGCGGCAGACCATTTGATAAATGGATTGTTGCTTTTGCAAAATCAATACTTTCGCCAACTCAGAGAGTTTGGATAAAAGAACAAAAACTACCTGAATTTTTAGATATTGTGGTTGCCCCGCCACCAAGTGAAGGAAAAATTCCCGAAACAATCACAGCACAGGGAAGGGAGAGACTTTTTGCTTATCTGCGATCGCTGCCTAAAGGAGAATTTTCGCCATTTGACGTTAAAGAGCAAGTAGCTCTTCAAAGATTGGATTTGGAACAGCCTGCACAAATAGCCGGTCAGGGTCAATTGCCAAAGCCAATTATCTGGCCAACTTCCTCATATCAGGAGAAAAGGCCAGTGTTTGCTTCGGAAGCAGCTGGATCGGTCTACGCACAAGCATCGCTACCGCAAGTAGCTAATGTTCCCCAAGTTTCGATGGCTCAATCTGTGCCAGCCCGGGAATTTGGAGAAACACTTAAAGAATCTTTGCCAACACTAGATACTGGGCCAGTAGGAACAACTGGGCGTATTTCTCCCCATGCCAAGCCATATATCCTCTCAGGACTGGAACAAAAATTGAGAGAATCGTTTGGAGAAAAAAGGGGGCCTGTTGAGCTGATTAAAACTCCTATTGCTCAGTTGGCTTCTGAAACGAACTTCTCTATCGAAAATATTATCCCTATTCGGATTTCTAATAAGCGACTTAAATTCCTGGCTCAAGTCGGCAAAACCAGAGTTAGAAAACTTCATTTTGCGCCTCCTGAGAACTTTGACCTTACTAAACTACCCATTCGCGGAGAAAGAACATTTGAAATATCCCAGGAGTTAAAGCGGCAGATGCATTTTTTGGACAATGAGCCCCTCGAACCAAAACCGGAGACTTCAAAGGCCCAAGAGATATCAAGAAAAGAACCGGCAACGCCTCATTTGAAGGCAGTACCAAGAGGAGTCCATCTTGTGCCAAAACCAACACATAGCCTCAAAGCTCCGGAGGGAGTCTTTCTAAAACCAAAACAGGGAGAACTTGTGGACTCAAGAGTTTCCATCAGCAAGTCAAAATCTGTCCACTTTCCGCGATTAACAATTTTACCTAAAGCCCAGATTGTCCCATTGACTAACAGGCCAAATGTAATCTCCGGTTTAGTCTCCGATGCAAGCGGTACTCCTTTGGAAGGCGCCATTATTATTGTCCGCGATCAAAACGGAATTCCACTGCGCGCTTTAAAAACTAATAAACTTGGGCAGTTTCTATCGGCAACATCACTTGCCAATGGTACTTACTCAATCGAAATTGAAAGCGACTTTGCCAAATTTGATCTGGTAACTATTACCTTGACGGGCCAAGTTTTAGCGCCAATGGAAATAAAAGCGAATAAACAGTTAGAGAGCTAAAAAGGACAGCACTAAAATGGTTAATTATTCGAAAATTAAAGCTTCGACTCAGGAGCATCTGGACATCGAAGATATCACCGACGACCTAGTTATTATGAAAACAGGTTGGGTTGCTCTTGTTATGACTACGACTGCAATTAACTTTGACATCCTCTCTGAAGCAGAACAAGATGCCACTATTTATGCTTATGGAGCCCTTTTAAACTCGCTTTCTTTCCCGCTTGAAATCCTTATTAGATCTAAAAAGGCAGATATTACTTCTTATTTTCAAAGCTTAACTGAGGCGGAAAGAAAACAGACAAATCCGGATCTAAAGCGGCAAATTCAAAAATATCAGGATTTCATTCAGTCTACAGTCCAGCAGAAAACCGTATTGGATAAAAAATTTTATTTGATAATCAAATTTTCTCCACTTGAACTCGGTTTCAAAGGAGTCAAAGGCGCAAAACCCACAAAAGCCAAAAGTAAGGCTTCTTTAATTTCCGATGCTAAAATTGCGCTACTACCCAAACGTGATCACCTGATCAAGCAAATGTCACGGCTTGGTCTTAATGCCAGACAACTAACTACCCAGGAATTAATTGAACTTTTCTATGATATTTATAATCCAGCGCCTTTGGGTACTCAGAGAGTCATTTTAGATTCCCAATCCTACACTACCCCTCTTGTTGAACCAGCCGTAGAAGTCCCTGTTCCTGCTCCTTCTAGACCGGAGGCCTTCCAGACCGGAGGCACCTCCGGGCAAGAGACCATTCCTCGAACCGGAGGTTCCCAGGAACCGGAGGTACAACTCGCCAGTCCTTCCGGGCCAGAAGCCGTTCGAGCCGGCGGCCAGATACCACCAGCACCCCAGTCTGCCCCGATGAGTAGTAACCAGATACCTGATACCAACTTGCGGCCCGTACCTCCTCAGTCAGCTCCACCTGTTACTACCCAAACTTCTCTAAACCAACAGCCGATTACAGCCACTATGCCAGCATCTGGCTTTGCCGTACAAGATACAGGTGGACAGAGCCCAGGTAATGTCCCGCAGGCTCAGTTTCAAATGACACAAGGGCAGACTCCACCCCCAACCTTTACCGGGCAATCTCCGCACCAGCCAGTGACGGGGCAAGCCCCTCAGTCGGGACAGGCAACAAGTCAGACTGAGGCTCTGCAGAAATTGCAAGAGGCTACGGCCAGGGCTGCCGGATTTGTTAATAGCACGCGACAAGTCAATCAACAAACGAGCTTAGCTAGCCCAGGTGGGCAGGAGGGGGAAGAGAGATTCTAATGGCTTTATTTAACCTTTTTGGATCAAAAGCAACATCGGGAGGGCAGTTAACTGCCAGTCAACAGCGCTGGGCTCAAACACTCTCCGCGGGAGTAGTTTCTGTTAAAGATATTATTGCTCCGCCGGCGATTGAGGTTGATTTCGACTACATAAAAATTGGTTCAGCGTATTTTCGGACGCTTTTTGTTGTTGGTTACCCAAGATTTGTACAGGCTAATTGGCTGGCTCCTTTAATTAACTTTGAGCACACCCTGGAAATTGCCATGTACACTTATCCAGTTGAAGCAAAAGGCGTTCTTGATGATTTAAGGCGCAAAATTACCGAAATGGAAGCAACTATTTCCACTGATATCCAACACGGGCGAAGCCTTGACCCTGCGGTCCAAGCAGCTTTGGGAGATGCTCAAGTTTTACAGGAAGAATTAGTTAAAGGCCAAGAACGTTTTTTTCAATTTGGCCTCTATATCACGATACCCGCCGATTCCCAGGAAGAACTTGATACCATTACAAAACAAGTTGAATCAATCCTAGGCTCACTGCTTTTAGTTCCTAAGCATGCAACGTTACAACAGGAAGAGGCTTTTAAAACAACCTTGCCGCAGGGAACCGACCATATTTACATCCCCCGAAATATGGACACAACTTCACTGGCTACGACTTTTCCCTTCACCTCTTCATCACTAACCTCAAATACCGGCGTAATGTACGGTATCAACGAACATAACGGCTCCCTTATTATCTTTGACAGATTCAGTCAGGAAAATGCCAATTCTGTTATTTTTGCAAAAAGCGGCGCGGGCAAATCATACATGGTTAAGCTGGAAGCTTTGCGTTCTTTGATGTTTGGCACTGAAATCCTTGTTATCGATCCTGAAGATGAGTACAAGAATCTCTGTGAGGCAATTGGTGGGGAATATATTACTTTTAGTTTTAATTCACCTGCCAAAATAAATCCTTTCGATCTTTCCGGTGTCTATGAAGAGGGCGAAAATGAATTAGGTTTAAAAATTCTCTCACTTCATGGGCTTTTCAGAGTAATCATGGGACAATTAACACCCACTGAGGACGCTCTTCTGGACCGAGCTTTGGTCGCAACTTATAAGGCCAAAGGAATTACACCCGACCCTGCTACACAAAAGAATGAACCGCCTTTAATGGAAGACCTCTATAAAGCCCTTCTTGGTATGGAAGACCCTGCGGCCAGAAGTTTAGCTGACAGAATTGAAAAATTTGTGAAAGGATCGCTAATTGGTATTTTTAATCAGCAAAGCAATATTGATATTAGAAATACTTTCACGGTCTTCTCGATTAAGGATCTGGAGGATGAACTTCGGCCGATTGCCATCTATTTAATTTTAGATTTTATCTGGACACGGATCAAAAATGATATAAGAAAGAGGCTTCTTATTGTTGATGAGGCTTGGTACATGATGAAATATCCGGATAGTGCCTCTTTCATGTATTCAATTGCCAAGAGGGCCCGTAAATATTTCTTAGGTTTGACAACTATTACCCAGGATGCCGAGGATTTTCTCGGTACCGATTACGGTAAGGCTATTGTTACTAATTCTTCTATCCAGATTCTTTTGAAACAATCCCCGGCCGCGATTGATCGCGTTAGTGAAGTTTTTTATCTCTCCGAAGGTGAAAAGCACTTACTTCTGGCAGCTGACATAGGTGAAGGTATTTTCTTTGCCGGGCCTAATCATGTAGCCATCCGCGTAGTTGCATCAGAAGATGAACACATGCTGGTTACTTCTAATCCCCAAGAGCTTCTGGAAATGCAGAAAAGGCAAGCAGCGGTCCTAACTAAATTCCAATAATCAAGCACCAAACTCCAAACAATTACAAAATTAAAATACTCTAAATTCAAAACGGTTTAGGGATTAGTATTTTGAAATTAGAATTTGTTTGATATTTGGAATTTGAGATTTGGGATTTGGTTATTGTTTAGATTAATATCAGCCTCCGCCTTCGGCGAATCTGATATATCAGTAAACTTCATTAGATTTTTAATATTAATTACAATAATTGAAGTTTAGCTGATATTAGGATTTAGAAATTAGAAATTAATCTGCTATATTGAAACTAGAGCCTGCAATTGACTGGCTAATTTGTTATGCCTGCCGAAGCTGCCGAACAAATAGATGCTGCCACCCTGAAAGGAGCTGTCGCCTGGTCCCTAAAGTACCTACTCGACCCCAAACGAGGCGCAGGTAAACTTCCAACTATTGGCGAAATCAGGCAGCAATTTCCCCAAATCATCTCCATTGATCAGATTGAAAACTGGATCCGCAATCTTGCAGGTAAAGCCGACATAGAGGAAGTCTTCAAAGACAGCCAAAAAGTTACCGAGGTTTTGGAAAGCCTTGCGGAAGAGTCGCAAACGGCCAAAGAATCAACAGCCAGAGTCTCTTATAGTCGTCCGGCCACTCGACCGGTTACTCCTTCCTCTGAGAAAAAAGTCTCCGCCCTTGGTGTCTTGGCTGAGCTTGAGGGTATTGAGCCGATTTTAAAAAAACACAGACAGGAAGCTGCCGGGAAGATCAGCCAGTCTCTACAGTCAAAAATAGAGGCAATGCTACCTAAAATTGTTGGCAAGAGCCTGGAGAAGGAACAAATTGGGCAAGTTGCCCAGGAAATTGCAGCAGAAACCGCCAGGGAAACTCTGGAAAATGTGGCCAGGATCCAGGATCTTTCCCAAGTCAATCAGGTTTTTGCCGACAGCCTAACTCAGAGTATTATCACCCATCCCCAAATTCCCGAGATAAAAACTACCCAAGAGGAACTCTACGCACAATCGTCTGCGCAAACAGACATTGTGCAAGCTAACTTACCGGATCTGGAAAAGGAAGCAGTTCTGGGAAAGTTAGCAGAAATTGCTAAACTTAAAAAACCATCTGAGCAAACAGATAAACTTATTAGCGCTCTAGCATCTCAAGCCATTGAGTCACAGCACCCTTTGGCTACACCCTCATATGCTACTGCTATTGAAGGTAGCCTTAAACAATATTTGGCAACCTATGCGGGCAATCTCGAAGGGGAAATTTTACCCACATTATCCAGAGGGGAAATTCCTTCATTTGCTGCTCTCCAACAAGCACAAGAGGTTGCTCATCAGAGATCTGTGAAAATTTTTGTTGAGCAAACAGCGAAATCTCTAACCAGTCAGGAAAGAAGGGCTTTGGATCTCGCAGCATTCCCAGCCCGAATTGCCAATAGTTTTAACCTCAGACCCCTCTCCGTTCAAGAAATTGAATCCTTAGGCTTAGGTTTCGCCCAACCCAATATCAGATCCTTTACAAAAGGGATGTTCCAGAAAGATTTTAGTTATGCAATGTCACTGGGAACAAGTAGGAAAAAACAAGATCTGGCCTTTTCTACCCTTCTTGCTTACCGCAGCGATCGACTCCAGAAAGAAATACAGGAAGCCGAAAAAGAATTAAGAGTGTTTCAAAACCAAATAGCCCAAAAAAGAGGGCTCGGCTACATTCCTCAAAAAAAATACTCAGAAGCTAAACAAAGGCTTGATCTATTAAGCGCTACTCGGAAATTTCATCTTAAACAGCAGAAGAAATTTGAGGAAACGCTTACCCGGCTCAGAAATTTATTTGGCCCTCAGGGCCTTAACTCTGCTTCAGATACAGCTTGGGAAGTATGTAATCTGCATCATAAACAAAGCCGTCATTGGGTTCCTAGATATGGATCAAGGGGCAGTGTCAACCGATGGTTACCATCACTTACCTTTGGCGCCCTGGCTTTTAGACTTAGTAATTTCCACTTAGATTTCTCGATACCTAGCGTAGTTAACTATCTGAGTTTTAAACCCATTTTTTTTAGAAGCGGCCAAGGACTCAGTTCATACTCCCCCCCATTGTTTGCAACCGGAGGCAGGCTCAGTGTTAATTCTTTCAGGCAACTGACAGGCACAATCGCAAGTTCAGTCGGAGGAATTCGCAACGTAGCCGGCACCGCCAATACAATTAAAAACCTCTTCAGGACATCGACAATGCTTGCCAAGGGTACTACCGGACCAATTGGTCTACTTATGCTTGCGGCTCCTCTTCTTCAAAAGGCCAAAGGTCTGGTCAGAAAGGCTGTCATGGGGGCTGCGGCATTAGGCGCTTACCTCTTGTTTATGTTTGGTCTCAAGGCTTTAGGATTTCTAGCAGGAGTCGCTTTTGGACTTGTTTCTGGTCTACCTTTGCTTTTAGTGCCTGGCGTTGGACCATTTCTCTATGTTGGCTGGACGGGATTCTGGGGTTTTTATGGATTTAGTAATCCAATTAAAATGTTTAATATTGTAACTCATCCCTTCTCATGGATCTCGGACACTTGGAGCTTTGTTCAGGGGGGATTTGGTTTAAGCGGAACCGCTTCCGCTGTCGGCGGATTTTTTGGGACAATCGGCAGTTTTTTCACCGGTTTAGCCGCGGGCCTATGGGGTGGATTCACCGGCACAGTCGGGGCTGCTTTTGGTCTCCTTTCAGGAGCTACTAATTTTCTTGTTGGGGGTTTATCCAGTCTCACAATTCCGGCTTCCGCCGTTGCAATTCCAGTTGTTGGAGGTGTTGGTGCTGTGGTTATTGGCAGCACTATTGTGGGCATTGTTACCGCCACTAGCTTTTTTAGTAATGAGACAGATGCTGCCATCGTGCCAGGAGAAAACGAATTTTTTACTCTAACTAAAACAGCCAGCCAACAACACCTTGAAAACCCGCCACCTGACAAAAACCTTTCATTCACAATTACTTTAACGGCCAAGGATAAGAAATTGACTGATGTTCAAGTGACAGACGAGCTCAGGGTCAAAGGTGAAACAACCGATTTTGAGGTCACTAAAGATGTAACTGGTAAAGATATATCGCCAATTCCCTGTTCAAATGAAATTCTGCCGAACGAAAACTGCACTTACACCTTTACTATTAAGGTTGACTCGGCGTTTAAAGACACTCTTGTTATTAATACTGCTACAGCCAAAGCAACGCCTGAGGGGGAGAGTAATATAACCGATTCTGTCTCGGCAACGGTCACTGTCGGTATCCCACCGGCCGAATGTCCTCGTGGCTGGCCAGTTACCGGTGACGTTTCCCAAGGCCCGGAAGGGGCAACGTCGCATGCCAATGAAGTCTATGGCGGTTATGAAGCTATCGACATTGCCCAAACTGTCGGCCACGATATTTATGCGACGGTTGAGGGAACAGTAGAAGAGGTCTGGGCCAAGAATGGTAATCCCCAAGATCAAAGGATCCGGGTTAAGCCCACCGCCTGCGCCGGGCTGACCACTGTTAATTATTGGCATCTCTCCGAGGTACTAGTCTCGGAAGGCCAAATTATTACTTGGGGCCAAATAATCGGTAAGTCAGGTGGCGCTCCCGCCGCCCATACCCACTATCAATTCAATGAAATTACAGACAGAGGCTTTAAAATTTTACCGCCTCATATACCTGAAGCCGTCGACAGAGAGTGTAATAGCATCGACGAATGCGGTTTGTCGATAACTAACGCACCATGATCAATCTTACTACCGCCGCTGCTGCTTGCAAAAAGTTCGTCTGGGTTTTGTCTCTGATTCTTTTAATTGGCTTTTTGATATTCTTAATGTTCTACCGGTTCTCACCCAAAACCCTTCCAAGAGAAATACCAAAACCCATTGAAAAGCCTGCCTTTGAGACCTTCCCGGGAGAAGCCAGTCAATTTATAACCGACCGACTTAGCACACCAACTAATATTCCCAAAACGCTCCCAATATATAGACTTACCCTTAGGGAAAGTTTACTGCCAAATGCCAACTTTTTTGCTTCAAAACTTGGTTTTAGAAACCCACCAAAGGAATTGAATGACGTTACTTTCGGTCAAGGTCTCCTATTTTCGAAAGAAGATGGGGCTTTGAGTGTTTACCAGGATATCATTAGTTATCAAGAATTTATTACCGAACCCCAAATCGGCCAATTTGACGAAACTCGCTTAAAGATTAAGGCTTTGGAGTTCATATCAGGTTTGGGTATACTTACAACTAATATTAACCTCCAAAGTGAACCGACTATTACCTACCAAAAATTAGCAGGAGAAGGCTTTGCTCCAACGAAAGACCCGAATCTGGCCAATTTTGTTAACTTCATTTTTAATTACACTCTCGAAGGACTAAAAGTCGTCGGCAACATCAGCGATTTACGCATCACGCTTACTCCCGCAGGCGACGTGGTTAGACTAACCTTTAGATCATTCGGGGCCGAAGCAGAAACAGACGGCTACTTGCTGATGGAATTCCAAGACGCACTCAAGTTGCTTTTAAACAATCAAGGCTCGCTTATCAAGGTAAGTGGAGAACAAGAGGATGTCGAAGTCTCAAGAAATTTTGGCAGGGTTTCGCTAAATAACACCTACCTGGCTTATTATTTGTCCACTAAACAACCAGATACCATCCAACCGATCTGGGTTTTTGAAGGCGAAAGTATCATCAACTCCTTACCAGTCAATGTAACCTTTGCAGTCCCTGCTATCGAAAGTAAATTCCTAAAAGCACCTTAACAAGCTCTAAACCTTAAGCTACTTATAACTTTCTTGCCAAGCGTCTTATTTATCTCCTTTTTGAGCCCCTCAGAACGCAAATGAAGCTCTGCACAGACCAAAGACGGTGCAGTTATCTTAAGCGTCTTACCGTCAAATGAGGTGACGCGGACAGCTTCTAGGATTTCAGAGTCTAAATCTTGGCATGAATCCGCCAAGGCCTTGCGGGCGATGGTTCTTATCTGAAGAGCCAAAATGGCCTTGGGGACTCTGCTGCGCGCTGCTATCCCTTCGATTAAGCTTCCGATGGGTTTGAACATTACCTTAAAAGTCTACAATAAATTGACCTAATTAATCTAATGACTAATTTCTAACTAAATTCCAATAATCAAGCACCAAACTCCAAACAATTACAAAATTAAAATACTCTAAATTCAAAACGGTTTAGGGATTAGTATTTTGAAATTAGAATTTGTTTGATATTTGGAATTTGAGATTTGGGATTTGGTTATTGTTTAGATTAATATCAGCCTCCGCCTTCGGCGAATCTGATATATCAGTAAACTTCATTAGATTTTTAATATTAATTACAATAATTGAAGTTTAGCTGATATTAGGATTTAGAAATTAGAAATTTCAGGCTTCAACTTTGAAGCCTGACGGGCATGATGATGTGGAAAAAACTATCTTTTTCGTCTTCTCCAGTTATTCTGCCGGGATTCAGGCTTTCGATCATCTCAAAATTAACTACCTCATCGTCCATAACTGAAAGGACCTCAAGTAAATAACGGAAATTGAAGGCAATTTCCCCGCCTTTACCGGCCATTTGGGTTTCAATTTGTGCATCGGAAGATCCAACCTGGGCTGCATTTGCAAAAACCGCCAAAGTGCTCCCTTGGCCACCTGAAACATTCTCCAGCTTAAGCCTAATGATGCTACCCGAGTCCCGGGCAAAAATAGAGGCTACTTTGACTAACTTCGCAAGTTCTACTTTAGATAGCTTCACCTTGGTGGTAAACGAGGTAGGTATGATCTTCTGCCAGTTTGGGAATTCCCCCTCTATTAATCTTGAGGTAAATTCAATATTCCCCACTTTGAAATTAACCTGGTTTAAATTATCCGATATGACGATCGATAAATTTTCATTTTCATCTTCCAGGTTTTCAGTGAGTATTTTGGCTACCTCGCTGATAGCCCTTGCCGGGACCACAACTTTGATATCGACTCCTTTAGGCGCTTCGCTAACCGGTATCTCTTGGTAGCTTAACCTGTAACCGTCTGTGGCCACCATTGAAAGTCTGTCTTTACCAAATTCGCAGAGTACCCCGGTAAGTATTGGTCTCCCTTCGTCTTGGGCTGCACCAAAGGCAACCCTGGAAACACATTTTGCAAAAACCTTTACTTTCAACTTAATTTCTACCCCCTTGTCTATCCTTGGTATTGCCGGAAATTCTTCAGGCGCAATAGTTGGTATGCGAGCTTTGAAACCCTTAGTTGAAACGACCGCTTCTTCGCCCAGCTTTTCAAATAAGATCTCCCCTTCGGGTAGTTGTGTTATAAACTCTGAGAGGGTTTTACCGGGGAGAGTTATTTTGCCTTCAACTTCGGTTTTACAAGGAGTGGTTGCTTTTGTTGCCGTTTCGAGGTTTGTAGATAGAATGGTCATCTCTTTTTTTGTGACAGAAATTAAAAGGTTAGAAAGAATCGGTAGATTCGCTTTTAATAGAATCGACCTACTGGCAATGGAAAGGGCTTTTGAAAAATCTGCTTGGGGAATTTTGAACTTCATTGATCTTACTTAGGTGTTAGAAACTCGGTTATTATATATCAGTTCCTAAAAAATACAAGCGTCTGCCCTCTTCTATTAGTTCTATTAGTTGGAGCATTTAAAAAAGTCATAGTATTATTAATGTTTATAGCTTGATAATTAGCCAAGCGCCAAAGAGAAGGAACCTCTTGAAAACAGTGTTGATATTTATGCGTATTTTGTTGATAAGTGTGAGAAACTGATTATTTGGAACCATCACCCTTTTCTGCTATAAGTTGGACCCTTAAAACTTCGTCTTTCTTCACCTGGTTTTGCGAAATGGTCTTTTCGATTTTCTCCACATTGTGGATAACTGTTGAATGGTCTCTTCCACCGACCATTTCTCCTATTTGGCCGAAAGAGAACCCTAGTTGTTTACGTAAAAGATACATCAACACTTGTCTTGCGAAGACCAAGGAAGCACGCCTTGAGGGGCTGCGAAGGTCTTGGGATGAGATCTTAAAATGTTTGCAAACAGCTGAGACTATGCTCCCCGGGGTCAACTTGCTGGTGCTATCTAGATTGCCTTTAAAAACAGCCTTTTTGATATCTTCGATGGTTAGCTTGCCTGGGGAGAGTTTCATTAGTGTGAGGACAGAAACCAAGCAGCCTTCTATTTCTCTTGCACCTCCAGTGCTGGATTGAGCGACATAGGCAACAACATCGTCATCTAGCTCAATATTTTTTTCCTGGCATTTTGCTTTTAAAATAGCCATCTTCATTTCCAGATCCGGTAGGCCGATGTCAGCGACTAGGCCCCCCATGAATCGGCTAGTGAGTCTTTCTTTAATCCTGGTAAGCTCTTTCGGGTGGCGGTCTGAGGCACAAATCACTTGTCGGCCGGAGAGAGATAATTCATCAAGGGTGTGGAAGAATTCGTCTTGGGTGCTTTCCTTGCCAGAAAGAAACTGAATGTCATCGAGAAGTAAAAGATCAACCTGGCGGTATTTTGACCGGAAAGAAGCACAGGTTCTATTACCTAAGGATTCAATGTAGTCATTGGTGAATTTTTCGCAAGTAGCATAAAGAATTTTACTCTCGATAGTTTTGTTTAGGATTTCATTACTGATTGCTTGCAGTAGATGAGTCTTTCCTACTCCTGTTGAGCCATAAAATAGAAGAGGATTATAAGAACCGCCAGGATTGGTCGCAACTTGCTTGGCGGCTAAGAAGGCTAAGTTGTTTGATGGGCCGATGACGAAATTCTCGAAAGTATGATTTGGGTCAATCATCTGCACAGCATGAGTCTTAAAAGAGTGCTGCAAGGGAATTCCGGTAAAAATCGGTTCTTTTTTAGTGACTTTTAGATCATCTTGTTTAGAGGAAACTACGAAAATTACTTCAATATTAGCTCCCTCGGTTTTTTGGGTGATCTGTGAAATTAATGGCAGATATCTAGTTTCGACCTGTTCTCTCAGAAAGTTATTCTTAAAGGCAACAATCAAGAGATTTTTGTCCGGTTTTTTTTGAAAATCCAAAACAAAAGAACCAGAGAACCAGGTTTTAAAAGTCGATGATGAGACCTGAGTTTTGAGACTTGAGAGAATATTATTCCAGACCTTTTGTCCGTCCATTAAACTTATACCTTTTTATGTATTTGATTAAAAGTTAGTTATGGAGCATACAGGCAGCAGGCTGGGTTATTTTGAAGATCTAGATATTATGAAGACCTTAATTTCTTGAAAAATTGCTCCGCTATCAATGATTACAGAACTTTTCCACAATTGTCAAGGACGAAAAAAGTTTGTGGATAACTCGACTAGCAGGCTTGATATCTGATGATATTTCTAGTACCCTATGGAATAAACTCGAAACTGAAAACTCAAAAGTTAAAAGTTCAAGTCAACCGAAGGGAGTAACTTATGCCAAAGAGAACTTATCAGCCCAAAAAAAGAAAAAGAGCCAAAACCCATGGTTTTAGAAGAAGAATGAGAACTACAGATGGTCGGGCAGTTCTGAAGCGCAGAAGAGCCAAAGGTAGACAAAGACTCACACCCGGTTAGATGGTTCTTAATGCCTAGTGCCGATACTAACACTAGTTTTGCAAGTTCGGATTTTACGATTAGGGCCCGAAGGCAGGATATTAAGTCTCATGGCCAGGTCGTAGTCGTTTCAAAAAAGATCGCTAAGAAAGCAACCGAACGCAACAGAATCCGCAGAATTATCAAAGAGGCATTAAGGAGCGTCGGCTTTAAGGATAAAAGCGTAGCAATTATTGTAAAGAAGAATATCGCGAACTTAAAGGTGGATCAGATCAAAAAGGTGCTAAGGAATTTAATTTTAGAATATGACAAAAAAAGTCGTTAAATTTTTAATCTTCGCTTATCAAGGAATTTCCGCTTCTTTAGTTGGCAGTTGTCGTTTTAGACCAACCTGTTCGCAATACAGTCTTGAGGCAATCGAGAGATTTGGAATTTTTAAGGGCACTATTCTCTCAGTGAAAAGAATTCTTTCGTGTCATCCATTTTCAAAAAGATCCTATTATGACCCGGTATAAAAGAATTTCCAATTTCCAATTTCCAATTTCAGTGGTCGAAGGGAGCGTCTATGAATCCCTTTGAAGTTTTTTTGACAACTCCAATTTTAAATTTGCTGGTAGCTTTATATAAGGCCTTAAATGCGATTTATCTACCCGGAGCTTTAGGTTTTGCCATTATTTTACTTACTGTGATTGTCAGGATGATCCTTTGGCCGTTAACAACAAGCCAACTTAAAAGCTCACAAAAAATGGCTGCTCTCAAACCCCATCTTGATCGAATTAAAGCAGAGCACGGGCACGATAAAGTAAGACATCAGCAAGAAGTCAATAAACTTTATAAGGAACATGGCGTTAATCCCTTGGCTGGCTGTCTACCCCTGCTCTTGCAAATTCCGGTTTTCATTGCTCTTTACAATGTTCTTTTAAAAATAGTTCAAGTTAACGGTGATTTTTTGGCAGGTATAAATCAAAGACTCTATTCCCCTTTTCTTTATTTGGAAAGCGTTCCCGACGTTTCTTTTTTTGGGTTTAACCTGTCCTCTAAGCCTAACGAGTGGCAACAGATAGGAATTTTGCTTCTGGCAATACCGATTATTACCGGACTCTTGCAATTTATTCAATCAAAAATGCTCTCACCCGCGAAGCCACCTGTAAAAGTGCAGCCGGAAAAGAAAGAAGGAAAAGGAGAGCTTGAGGACTCAATGGCTGCGATGCAGTCACAGATGATTTTAATTATGCCGGTAATGATTGCCTTTTTCTCTTATGGCTTTCCTGTCGGTCTTTCACTCTACTGGAATACTTTTACGATCATTGGTATTATTCAGCAGTATAAAATTTCCGGTCCTGGAGGGCTTAATAAGTATTTACCAAGACAATGGCAAAAGCAAAGTTAGATGAAAATTATTTGGCCGAGAATGTCAGGCTTTTAATTGAAAAATTAGGAGTTTCTGCTGTTGCCGAAGTTTCCCGGATCGACAGCATTTTCTTTGTGGAGATTTCTTCTGAGGATTCATCACTTTTAATTGGCAAGTACGGTGCCAATCTTGAAAGCCTACAGTTTGTCCTAGCGGTTAGACTGAAAAGCTTGACCGGCCAGGAGGATTTTGAAATTTTTATTGATGTGGATGGTTGGCGTAGGCAAAAGGAAGAGAAATTGAAGAAAATGGCTCTTGCCATTGCCGAGAAGGTCAGTACCAGTGGCAGGCCAGAATCTTTGTATAATCTCAGATCTTCCGACAGGAGAGTTGTTCATACTACTTTGACGAATCATCCAAGAGTAACTACTCTTTCCGAAGGTGAAGGCGTTGACAGATATTTAATTATTAAGCCCCGAAGTGACTAAATCAGACCTTTTGTTTTTGGCAGTTTTAGCGGTTGTTCCTGTTCAGCTTGGTAAATTTTTCTTCTTTGAGTACTCGTTTGTACTGGGTATTCCTATTGACTACCGGGCAATCTCAGTATATTTTGGCGATTTAGTGATTCTTTCATACTTTATCGTTTTTGTCTTTGAGAATGTCGGTAGTGTTAAAAAAATTTTAAATGCAAGAAAGGGCTTAATTTGGGTATTTTTTGTATTTAATTTATATTTATTTACTACTTCAAGCCTTTTTTCTATTTCGGCACCAGCTTCACTTTGGTTTAGTTTAAAATTTTTGGAATTTAGTCTCTTGGCCATTTTTGCCTCGATATCGTTCTCCAGGCTAAAATCTTCAAATCTGACAAGTGTGGTGTTTATTTTTTCTATTCTTTGGCAATCGGCAGTGATGGTTTTGCAATTTGTTTTTCAAAGGTCGCTGGGTCTCTCCTTTTTGGGTGAGAGAGCTTTTGATTCATCGACAACCGCTATTGCCCATTCCCAGTTTTTTGGCAGACAGTATTTAAGACCTTATGGGACATTTCCCCATCCGAATGTTGTCAGCGCCTTTCTGGTGATTTATCTGACAATTTTTTTATTTGGTGTAACAGTTCGCCTAAAAATGCGAAAATTCCAATTTATTTACCTTCTTGTTTTTCTGGTAGCATTGGTACTTGCTTATTCGAAAGCGGCTTTTGGAGCGATTGCTATTGGGTTTCTAACAACACTTAGAAGTTCTGTCAGGCTGGTGTTAATAATTATTTTGGGTGGTTTTTTATTTTTGCTGTTTTTTAGATTTTTTCCACCTTCGCAAGTCGCTTCTATTGCCGAAAGGCTTTTGCTCTCCCAGGCGGCTTTTGATATCGCCATTAAAAATCCAATACTTGGTATCGGTAGTGGCAATTTTACCCTTGCCCTTTCCCGCTTAAATCTTTTCTCCCTTAGTGAGATTAGACTTCTTCAGCCAGTTCACAATGTTTTCCTTCTGATCCTGGTAGAAAACGGAATCGTAGGACTTTTGTTATTCGTGACTCTACTTTGGGTTGTGGCAAAGAGTGCCCTCTCGCGCCCGAAAATTGCACTTTTTATGATTCTTTTGGTCTTTTTAAGTTTTGACCACTTCCTCTGGACTCTCCAACAAGGCCAGCTGCTTCTGGCAGTTTCCATAGGTTTTATTGTCGGCGCTAAAAATGCGGCTAGAGAATCACTTCAATGAGAGATCAAGTTCCAACATCAGGATTGTAGAAGTCTTTCGTATTAATGCCTAAATGGGTATCAATATTTGCTAACCATTTCTCGATTTTCCCAATTAAACTTAGCGCAACTCTTTTAGCCTGCTCATCAGGTTCTTCGGGGAAAAGTTGCAGACAGCTTTGTCTTCTTCCTTCAAATTCAGGTACAAATTTTTCTCTGATTGCTCTAATTATGAATCTTATTTTTCTCTTAGGCATTCGGCGCTCTCTTACTTCAGGAGATAAAAACAGATCTGAAAGGACTTGAAGATTACTGATGGCTAAAGCAAAAGATAACGCATCTCTTCTTACTGATTCAACCACTTTCACACCAACTAATTTTCCTTCCCTGTAAACATGATAGCTATGTTTGGGTAGCATTTTAAAAAAAGTATTACCCTTTCTCCCAAGCGCCCAAGCGTAATCATGAACCCATAGACGATTAGGTATTTCCAGCTGACCCGGAACAATTTTGATTCGTCTTAGTCCTACAGAATTTTCAGGAGTGACAGCTTCTAAAGATTCGCTTCCTATACCTCCGATCATAATTGCTTGTCTACTAATTCTTTTTATGGAGGGAGGAGAAAAAGCTAAACCATCCCGGGTGAAAATAGTTACCATATCTCGGATTCTCTCATCTGCATTTTGATGTTTAATAAAATAACCTACGTTTTTGATGTCACCTTTGACCCCATTATCTTCATCCGGATCCCGGTCTACGATCTCTATCATTCTTCTAAGAAATTCATCCGAAACACCAAAATTCCTTAGTGCTTGCATGATCTTGTCAATTCTGCCTCTATTGTTTTTAGTCTGGGAAAATCTAAATCCCATATCTATTTCTTGATCATTCTCCAATTTTTCCATCACTCTCTGATGGTAGAAAAGGAGAAGTCTGAATACCGCAAGTTCCGATCCTTGTGGAACTGCGGTGCTGGTATATAAGTATCTATTTTTGGCGTTTTCGAGAAAAAGATCAGCCAAATGAAGGTAATCGTTTCTGCCATCCTCGCTAATCCAGTCAAAGGGATCGGAATCGCCGAAAAGATAGACTCTTTGTGGTAATAATTTGCCGTATCTTCTCATAAACTCAGTAAACGAATCGAAAGAAAAAGCCTTATCTACCTTCCTTTTCGCTTCGGCACCGCACCATGGACAGCCGACAGTGCAACCATCGGTCATTTGAATTGTGTGCAGGTTCCTGGCGATTCTTCTTCTCTCCGCCGCGTTGAAAGGTGCCATAAGCTCCATCATATCTACCCGCTCGGCAGATCGTCTTTCTTCAGTAAGCCTTTTAGTTCTATCAGGGTTGTTTCCAATTAGATCAATAATGCTAGTTAGTAAATCAAGATATTCTCCAGGAGGTGCTATCCCCTCTTCGATATTTAGAATACCCTCTACGAATAAAGCATTCCTGGGTGTAAGATTGGGCATAAGATTTCGTAGTTTCATCTTGAGATCTAAAGAAGCTGGTATTTCCTCTCTGGAGATTCTTGTCGGAATACTTGTTTCTGGCGAGTTGCTCATAGTTGCGAAATTATACCTCCACCCCTTAATTTCTGCTAAAATCACTTCAGTGAAACTTCTTTTGACTTCCAGCGGTCTTGTTAATAAATCGATTACCAATGCCCTTCGTCAACTTTTAGGCAAGTCTTTCAATAAGGCAAATCTGGTCTTTATCCCAACTGCGGCAAATGTGGAAGAGGGAGATAAATGGTGGTTGATTGATGATTTACAAAACTGCAAAAAACTCGGTTTTGCCTCTATCGACATTGTTGACATTTCTGCCTTGCCAAAAAATCTTTGGCAACCGAGACTCGAAGCAGCAGATGTTTTGTTATTTAGTGGAGGAAATACTTTTCATTTAATCTACTGGATTAGAAAATCGGGTCTTGAAAAGATTTTGCCAAAACTTCTTGAGGAAAGAATTTATATGGGGATAAGTGCCGGAAGTATGGTTGCAAGCCGGTCGATTTTGCTTAGTCAATCTGAGAAACTGTATTATGACGATCTGGGTCAATATAAAGATGAAGAAGGCCTAGCTTTTGTCAGCTTCCAAGTCAGACCTCATTTTAATAGTCCACTTTTCCCGAATGCCAGAGCTAGTTTCCTTAAAGAAATAGCAAAAGAGATTGTCGAGCCAATTTATGCGATAGATGACCAGACAGCGATTAAAATTGTTAATAGCAAAGTCGAAGTAGTCAGCGAAGGCGAGTGGGAAGTTTTTAATTTAGGATAATAAATCTTTGTCAATTGACCTAATTAACCTAATGACAAAATAAATCCTAAACTCTAAATTCTGAACCCTAAACAATATCAAAATTCAAATGTTCAAATAACTAAAAAATAAATTGAGAGTTGTTTTGAATTTTCTATTTTGTTATTTGAATTTGTTTAGGATTTAGGGTTTAGAAATTAGAAATTATAAGGAATGTTTAAGAAGGTTATTTATAATACCGGCGCGCAGATTTTTGGTAAGGCAATCACTGCCGCGACTACCCTACTAATTACAGTCTTAATTGGCCGTGCTCTTGGAGAAGCTGGCTACGGAGACTTCACTAAAATCTTTGTCTTTGTCGGTTATTTCTATACTCTTGGTGATTTCGGCATCAACACAATTTATATAAAACTGGCAAATGAAAAAAATAATCTTGTCTTACTCAGGTCACTAATTGGGCTTCGCCTTTTTGGCACAGTTTTTTTAGCCTTAACTGCAATTCTAGTGAGTTTCCTGATTCCTTATAATCCTGAAACTGGTATTGGTTTCTCCCCGGTTGTTAAATTCGGAATTATCCTTGCTTCCCTGACAATTGTCACCCAGGGGCTTTTTACCACTACTAATGCTTTTTTCCAAAGGATTTTGCGCTATGATCTCTCGACAATCGCCGCAATTTTCGGTTCACTTGTTGTTTTGGCAGGAACAATTGTTACTTTTATGACCAGAGGCGGTCTTTATGGTTATGCAATCTCTTATGTCTTTGGCGGCTTAACCTTTATTCTTATTGCCTCTTATCTCATCTTTCAGAGAACAAAAACATTTATTCTGCCTAAGTTCTCACTGAGCGATGCCAAAACTTTTCTTTCAAAATCATGGCCGGTTGGTTTAGCCTTGTTATTTAATTTGATTTATTTCCGCGTTGATGTTTTTATTTTAGCCAGTACTCGTTCTTCTTCGGAAGTTGGTTTATATGGTCTGGCTTATCAGTTTTTTGAGGCGTCTTTAGCAATCCCTATTTTTTTTGCCAATGCTTTATACCCGATTCTTGCCGGGCTTTACCATAGGGATTTGAATCAATTTAAAAAACAGGTATCTGTTTGGTTAAAACTTCTCACTCTTTTTTCTTTACTGTTAGTTTTCGGATTGGTAGTCGCTTCATTTCTGATCCCAATAATTTACCAGGGAGGTTTTGCTGGTTCGGTGAAAGCCTTGCAGATTCTGGCGGTCGGTATCCCCTTTTTCTTTATTTCGGCACTCCTTTGGCATGTTTTAATTATTTTTGATAAGCAAAAGTATTTGATTATCGTTTATGGAGCAGGAGCGCTTTTTAATGTTTTAGCCAATCTTATTTTTATCCCGCAATTTGGTTATTTAGCTGCAAGCGTCATCACAGTTGTTTCAGAGGCGTTGATCACACTGTTACTCTGGTTGGCTATAATGAAGGCAAGAAGGAGCAAAAACGTTTAGCGTTAGTCGCTTAGTTAATTTTCAATTTTTAATTTTCAATTTTTAATCAATTTCCAATGATTTAATTTTCAAACGTTTTAAAATTTGAACATTAAAAATTCAATGTAAATTGCAAATTGAAAATTGTAAATTCTATGATTGAAGTTTATTGTGATGGTGGTTCACGAGGTAATCCCGGACATGCCGGTTTCGGTTATGTTGTCAGGAGAGATGGCAAAGTTATTAAAGAAGGCTATGGCTATATCGGGATTGCAACCAATAATGTAGCCGAGTATACTGCCGTCATTGAGGCGCTATCTTGGCTTGAAAAGCATTTTCCCAAGGTAGATTTGGTCATAAACCTGGACTCGAAGCTGGCGGTCTCTCAACTTACAGGCATTTATAAGGTCAAGGATTCAAAGATTAGAGATTTGGTATTTAGTATTCGCATGCTTGCGAATAGCTTTGGTCAAATTATTTTCAGACATATCCCCAGAGAGCTAAACAGGGAGGCTGACAAACTGGTAAACAGGGCCCTTGATGAGCAAATAAAAAAAATAAAATACTAATGGAACTAGTTGAATTTCTCAAATTTTTTAAAAAAAATGCTCTGGCAGTTATATTTTTTGTCTTTGCAGGATTAGTGCTTTCTGTCCTTTTAAGCGCAAAATTGCCTTCGGGTTATAGCCAATCCCAAACATTTTACATCGTTGAACCTTGGAAAAATGCAGGAGCGTTTTATGATTATGAGGGATATTATGGGCAGCAAAAAGCCAGGGATTTTACAGATACGGCTGTTGCCATTTTGCAAAGCGAAAATTTCCCAAACCTTACGGTGCGTAAAGTTGCCCCACAGGTGATTAAATTGACGGCCACGGCCGAAAGTGCCGATGAGTCAGAAAATCTTCTCGATAGAGTAAAGGGGAGTTTTAATCAGGAACTTGTTAGTCTTTCAGGACAGGATCAGGCGCTTCAAATCAGGCCGATTGGCCAAGTGCAACCTGCTTCTTTCGTATCGCCCAATAAAAAATTGCTGGCGGTTTTTGGTGCCAGTTTGGGTTTTGTTTTTGGGGTGTTGGTTGTAGGTTTAAAGACTTATTTTAAAGTTTGACAAATGGAGATTTCTGCCCAAAATCATCAAAAGAAAAGTATTTTAATAACCCATGTAGATTCCTTTTTGGGTGAAAGTTTGGCTGCCTTTTTAGTTTCAAGAGGTTATCAAGTTTGGGCAGTTGGTAATCCGCCTCTTTCAAAAGACCTTTTAAAAGACCACAATTTTACCCTTCTGGAGCTTGATTTAAGCCAGCCGCTTCCCGAATATTTACCTTCTTTTGACCTTGTTTTTTATTTGGGACTTTTAAGGGCCGATTTTGACCTGCAGCAGGGGTTTTCTTACATGATGAAATCTTCTCCCGTTACTGCCACTATTATGTCGCTGGCGAAGGAAGGAAAGTCAAAGATAATCATTTTTGCTCCAATTTCCAAGGGAGAAGAGTTTTGGGAATATTTAACTCAGGGACAAAATTTAGGCGGATACTTGAAACTTTTTTTAATTGGTGATGTTTATGGTCCGGGGATGCTTGTTAGAGGAGTTAAAAAGCCCAGAGTGTTGGGTATTCTTGCTGATCTTATTCACCAAGCTGCAGTGTCCGATAAAGTCATTCTTGAGAAGGAGGGTCTTGAGATGATTTACGCAACTTATATCACTGATGTTCTTCTGGCAATCCGTAAATTTGTTTTCTTAGAAGAGCACCATGATAATAAGAATGTCCAAGTCATTATTTCTGAAGGTCCTAAGACTGTTCTGACGGTTGCTTATGAAATTCAAAATATTGCCGGATTAGTTATGGGTAAGGAACTTGGTCTTTTTTTTGCCGGATCTCAACCACTTACCAGGCCTGAACCAGAACCAACGATTGCCATACATGATCTCGGTTTCTCACCTGAAGTCACTCTTGGTGAAGGTCTAAAAAATATCCTCGAGGATTATTTGAGAGAAGGCGCAAGTACAACAGAAAAAGAACATAAGCCCAGTACTCATTTACAATCGCACAATTCCGTCAAAGAAGAAATCTCACGGATTATGGCTTCTAACACCAATGAGTCAAGAGGTCGCCTTAAGAGAGTTACAGGCCGTTTAACTTCAAAGATTGGCCACTTTCATTTTAAACCTCGCATAAAAAGTGTAATTTTAGTCATTATTTCGGTTTTAATTTTGCTGAGTGCAAAACTGGCACTTGATGTCTATTTTGGGGCAAATAATCTTAAAAATGCTCAAAGTGCCCTGACAGATGGGGATCTTTATAAGGCAGGAGAAAAGGCTAAAAAATCCGCCGGCGCTTTCAAAAGAGCTGCCAGCGAAACACGAATTCTTCTTTATCCCTTATCGCCAGTTTTGCCTAAAAAGATCGAGAATATTGACGAGGTTCTTTTTGGTATGTCAATTGGCGCCAGTTCTCTTGATTATCTTGCCGCCGGGAGCGGAAAATTATTGTTTGATTTGGCGCAAGTTGTGAAAGATGAGCCCCGGCCAGATAAATTTGATTTAGAAACCCCACTTGCTGATTTACAACGAGCCCGTTTTTTATCAAGTCAAGCGCAAGAGGTTCTAAGTAAATCTCTGGAAGGAGTGGTTTTTAAGGCAAAGGTCACAGCCGCCAGAGATGCTTTTTCTCAAGTAGATAGAGTTTGCCAAACAGCATTGGAGCTAACCAATCTCATCAGTGATCTGACAGGTAAGGGTAGTGCTAAAACCTACCTGGTTCTTCTCCAAAATAGTACGGAGCTTCGGCCCGGAGGTGGCTTTATCGGCAATTTCGGTCTTATTGAATTTGACGGTGGTCACCTCAAAAATATCTCTGTTGAGAATATTTATACAATAGACGGCCAACTACAGGAAAAAATCGAACCTCCCAAGGAACTTACACAAATACTGGGGGTTGATCAGTTTTATCTTCGTGATTCTAATTGGAGCGGGGATTTTACAGTGAACAGTGCAACCGCCCGCGATTTCTATAAAAAAGAGACTGGTAAGGATGTGGATGGGGTGATAGCGGTGAACTTAAATTTTATCCAAAATGTTTTGGCTAAAATAGGCCCCATCAAGCTTTCTGACTACAATGAAGAGATAACTGACAAGAATCTTTTTGAGAGAGGTGAATACTACAGTGAGGTGGGGTCTTTTGCTGGTTCTACTCAAAAGAAAGATTTTTTTGGAGCGCTAACAAGATCGCTGATCTCCAAGATATTAACAAACATTGAGGTATTAGGCGAGGCTTCTGCGGCTGGCGAATCCAAACAAAAAGAAAACGTTATTTCTTTACCGACGCTTTTGGAGGTCTTCCGTGAAGGTTTTTTTCAAAAGGATATTATGATGACCTTTGATGATCCAAATTTGTCCTCGTTTGTGCGTACTCATAGCTGGGATTGGCCATTGCCGCCGGTAAACTTTGACCCGGCTGACGACTCTTTTGAAACACGTGACTTTTTAGCTCTGGTAGAGGCTAATTTAGGCGCCAATAAGGTCAATCGTTTTTTAGAGAGAAAAATTAACTATGAGGTGGATATTGGCCGCGACGCTGACTTAGTAGCAAAACTTACTGTTGTCTATACCAATACCAGTCAAGCTGACACTTGGCCGGCAGGCAAATACGTTAATTATTTAAGGGTTTATGTGCCCTTTGCAGCCAGCCTTTTTGAATTTAAAAACGGTGACAAAAATGATCCAAGTGCTGTTGAGGTTAGTTCTCAAGGAAACTTGACAGTTTTTGGGACTATGGTGGAAGTGCCGGTAAAATCCTCGCGTGAAGTCACATTTAGCTATAGAATCCCTAAAAATATTAAGCTTGAGAAAGCTCCCTATTATCATCTTTATGTTCAAAAGCAATCCGGAACTGAAAAGGATCCGGTAGAATTTACTTTCAACCTGCCAAGTTATTTAGAGGTTAAATCGGTTAATGACAGCGATGAGCAGGAAGGCAAGCAGAACTTGAGTCTTAAGACTGATCTTTCAACCGATCGCCAGTTTGAAATTGAGGTGGTCAAACGTTGACTCAAGCTGTTTGAATAGCCCTTTTGATATCAACGGTACTGATAGAAGAGGCTAGGGCAGAACTAAGAATCATCAAAAGTATCGCAAGAATGCTTTTACCTGAGAGTCTCTTAACCGCCTTTTGCAGATCTTCTTCGCCGGTTTTTGCCTGAATTTCTTCGATAAATTCTGATCCTCTCGGATCTTTCTTGATGGCTGCTTCAATGGCTGCTGCTCCTCCATCATAATTGGCAATAATCGTGGCTTCGTTTTCTGTTATATCGCCAGTTTTTAATCTGGCGCGAAGAAGTTCCTCGATAGCTCTCGGCCCCATCTTTTCAATAAACTCTTTGTCGGTAAGGAGATTAGTAACTTGCTCGTCGGTTAAAAGTCGCTCACCGGTTGTTGGATCCCGGCCAGCGTCCAATAGTCCTTTAACTACGTGAAGAGAGTTTCCTGATTCAACATATTTTTGATAATCTCCGTCGATTACCTCACCTTTTGGTAGGCCAGGGACCCAGACTTCTTTGGTCCTAACACCCAAGAGCCCTCCTCTTTTTTCCTTATGAGGTTTTCCTACATATCGTCCTCTGATTCCTGAAATGAAGGCCTTCTCGGCTGTGTCTTGAGTTTGGGCAATCTCTTCCTCAAGCATCTTATTCAAACTTTGTTCGGCGTTCGTAATTTTATCTTCTAAATAAGCAAATGTTCCATCTCGTAGAACATTTCTCAATCCGGCTACAAATTCCTCCTCAGCTTGGGATCTTTCCAGTGAGACACCGTCTAGTTCAGCTTGTGCCAACGAATGATCTCTTATAGTTTCATTTACTGCCTTTTCAAGATCGATTCTTTGCTGTTCAAGTTGTCCTCTAGTTTCTTGTAATTCAGCTTTTTCTCTTTGAAGAGCTTCTCTTATAGAAAGATCTCTTCTAATAGTACTTATTTCTCTTCGATATTTATCTACTTCTGCCCTCTTGTCACCAAGTTGAGAAGCCATCTCGGGTAACGCCTTTCCTTTAACAGCAAAAGCTAGTTGAGTATTTTCCAGGTCTCTTAATCTGGCTTGGGCTTCCTCCGATAATCTTTCAAGCTCTTCTAACCTGGCAGTTTGATCTGGTGCTTCCCTTTCGAGTTTTTCCAGCTCTTGCAGTTTTGTTCCTTTACTGCCACCCGTTGCTGTCCTATCTTCGAATTGTTCTAGTCTTGCTGTAACGTTGTCTCGCTCACCGTTATTGTGAGCTAGGCTTCTCTCGGCTTGCCCTTTTTTTGTTTTAGTAGCTTCCAACTTGGCTTGAGCAGCTACCACGTCTATACTAATTATCCTTGACTCTCCTGTGGCTTCAGAACGCGCTTCCCTAATCCGTGCGATAAAATCAGGGTCTTTTAAAAGGCGAGTGACTTCATCGTTAATCTGATCAACAGACAGATTCCACCAGAGTCTTTCTGCCTCGGGCAAGCGTTTTAATACGTCTCTTACTTGGTCAATAGCGTTTTTTCTTTGATCTGGGGATAAACTGTCAATACCTTTTTCGACAAGTGCTTGATTGAGGGTATTCCAACGGTTAGCCTCTTCAAATCTTCTTTGCTGTTCTGGAGATCTTTTAATCGATCCTCCAGAGTCTTTTTCTCCTGCTATATTTCTTTCAATCAAGTGTTGGGCTGCAGGATTTTCAACCGGTCTTCTCTGTCGCAGTTCTTCAAGGAGGACACGCGGATTTTCTTCGTCAACTCTTCCTGCAAGTTTCCTGGCAGTTTCTGACTTAAAACCTTCTGGTTTTTCCGGTCTGCGAACGGCTGCTTCAACAACAGCTGATCTTTGCTCGGTTGTTAGAGTAGGTGCCATTTTATTTTTCAGTGACCGTTTTGGCTAAATTTATTGCCTCAGTTACCTTGCCACTCTTGGCAAGATTTAAAACTTCTTGTTCAATTTGATCTTCTTTGGCTTCAATCACTTCACCTCTTTCAAGTTGTTCAAGGCCTTCGAAGAATGGCCATTTTTGCGAGAGATCATCCAAAAATTTGATCATTTGCTCCTGGTTTTGTACCGGGTCAATGTGAGTAATTACAAAATCAGCGATATTAGGCAGCTCAGCTTCGGTGACCTTGTTGTTTTCTAGGGCGTTGATTATTTCTTTGAGAATTTTTCGCTCAATTTCGGTTTTATGTTGAGCAGAAACATCCATATTCTCATTGTTTAGGTTTTAGGGGTAAAAGTCAAACGGAAATTGGCTTGGTAATTGATTTTAAGTTTTTACCAAAGAGTAATAAACGTTATCGTCGGTACTTGGTCTTTGCTCAATGGAAGGTTCGATACTTCTATATTTTGTATATCTTTCGCTTGAGTCTTCCGGGCCGAAGTGGAATTCCCCACCCTTTTTGCTTCCTCAATTGCATCTTTAGTGTTCCCGCCTGTTATTGATTGAATTCTGATAATCTGTTAAGATTAGCCACACTATAAGTAAAATCGAAGTATGGAACAGATTCCGCTTTCTGCGCAAAAAAGAACAGTTCTTGGCCGTAAGGTAAAGAAGATAAGAGAAGAGGGTTTAATACCGGGACATGTTTTTGGTCACAAGGTCAAAACAATTCATGTCCAGGTAAAGGGCAGCGAATTTTTCAAGGTTTTTGAAAAAGTTGGCGAAACCGGTATTGTCGATCTTTCGGTCGATGGCGAGAAGAGACCAGTTTTAATTCGAAACCTGCAGGTTCATCCGGTTACAGATAAACCACTCCATATTGATTTTTATCAGGTGAACTTAGCTGAAAAAGTTAAGGTTGATGTTCCTTTGGAAATTGTTGGTGAGTCTCCTGCAGTGGAGAAAAAGATAGGGCTTCTGTTGACGCCTGTTTCCCAGATCGAAGTCGAGGCGTTACCTGCAGATCTTCCGGAAAAAGTTGAGATCGATGTTTCTAAACTTGAAAATGTTGGAGACGAAATTAAAGTTAGGGATCTGGCTGTCGATAAAACAAAAGTGGAGATTCTAACTGATGAAGATTTGGTTGTTGTTCAAATAGGTGAACTGGTCACAAAGGAGATGGAAGAGGTAGAGGCGGAAATCGAAGCGGAACAGGCAGAAGCTGTGGTTGAAGCTGCACCCGCTGTCGAAGGCGAAGCTGCAGAGGAAGGAAAGGAAACTGAAACCGCAGAAGGAGCTGAAGAAGCTGCAATCACCGGGACCACTGAAACTAAAACTGGGGATACTGAACAGAAGCCGGAAGAAAAATCATAAATTTGAATTTAGAGCTTTCGCCTTCTCTTTTGCATATTTTGCTAAATCAACCTCATCGATTTGTTCATAGAGTATTCCTAGAGAAATCCAGGCAGCGGCATAATCAGGTCTGACTTCAAGAATTTTGATGATTTTTTGGATTTCTTCTTCGGTTTGATTAATGTCTTGAGTATTGAGTTCCTGCAATAGTCTAATTGCAAAAGGATTTTTAGAATCGGCCTCCAAAGAGGCCAGAATTGAATCTCTGGCCGCATCAAATTCTTTTTTATCTGCCCTATTCTGATAATTATTTTTATGCTCAATTGCGCTTATTAAATATTGATTGGTGCTGGATCTATTGGAGTTTGATTTAGTTTTTGTTCCTTGAATCTTCTCTTGCAAATGCATATTGCCTACCCGTACTGTCAACATTGTAAAACAGATGATAATTGTGATAACAACAACGATGCGGTAAATATTGCGGAGATTATGAGGGAATTTCATAATAGCAAAGTTAAAAGTTAAAATCCTTTTGATTTTTGACTTTTGCCTTTTGACTTAATTAAAGGCCAATCCTCCAACATAATTGACTTTTTCTTCTCAGCAAATTTCTGATAGATTTCTTCTGTTACAAATGGCATAAAGGGGTGAAGTATAATCAATACATCCTTTAGAACTTTTTCTAGTGTTTTCTGCGCATCTGCCCGGCGCAATTTTGTTGATTCGATGTAAATGTCTGCAAATTTGTGCCAGACGAATTCATAAATTTCCTCGGTTGCCAAGTGAAGTTCAATTTTTTTCAAATGGTGTGTCACATTTTTTATAGTTTGATTAAGTTCATCAAAAATCCATTTATCATCTTTATGTTTCGGAGAGAGATGAGTAGTACTAACTCCCGCGAAATGTACTGGTTCAGGTGCAAGGTCAAGAACAAATTTTGAGATGTTTTGAAGTTTAGTCGCAAAATTCCTGAAATTTTTTCCCCGCTCGTCAAGAATTTCGCGAGAAACTCGTCCATCACGCCCTGGAATACTATAGGTATAAAGTGCCATTCTCGTAGCATCAACACTCCATTTGTCGATCAAATATGTAGGTTCAATCCCATTGCCTAAGGACTTTGAGAATTTGCGTCCTTGAAGATCTCTAAGCATTCCATGAAAGAACATTTCTTTAAAAGGAATATCGCCTATAAAATAAACACTTATCATAATCATTCTGGCAATCCATAAGTATTTAATTTCGGGGGCAGTAATTTCAAAATCCCAAGGGAAATATTTTTTTAGCATTAAATTCTTTGTTTTGGCGTCAGGCCAACCTAGAGTTGAAAGTGGCCAAATTCCAGAGGAAAACCATGTATCCAAAACCTGTTCATCCTGTATCCAACCCGGTCCGGGTGATTCTAGGGAAACTTGTATATCAGCAACTTGTCCTGAGCGAGCGGAGCGAGCCGAAGGATACCAAACTGGAATTCTATGTCCCCACCAGAGGGATCTGGAAATACACCAGTCATGAATATCAGATAGCCAATCGACTAGAATTTTGGCATAGTTTTTTGGTAAGAATTTTATCTTACCGGCGTTTATCGCTTTAATTGCTCCTTTTGCCAGGGCATCTACTTTTACAAACCATTCTTCAGAAATTAATGGTTCAACAACGCTTTTGCATCTTTCGCAGATAGCAACAGAATGTTTATAAGGTTTTACGCTGGCTAAGGCGTTATTATTTTTTAAAATTTCAATAACTTTTTCTCTCGCTCTGTTTACTTTAAGACTTTTTAGCTTTTCACCTGCAAGTTCAGTCATGCGACCTTTTTTATCAACGACCTGACGAATCTTCAGGTCGTGATCTTTACCGATTTGGTAGTCCAAAATATCGTGCCCTGGGGTAACTTTTAGAGCCCCAGTACCAAACTTTTTCTCAACTCGCGAGTCTTCAAAAATTGGAACAAAGTCAGAAATAATTGGGGAGAGAGGAATTTGTGCCTTTTTGCCGATGTATTTTTTAAATTTCGGGTGATTAGGATAGATGGCAATTCCACTGTCTGCGAAAATTGTTTCCGGCCTGGTTGTTGCTACTTCAATGTATTCATCTTTTGTCCCCTGAATTTTATAACAGACAAAATAAAGTTCTTCTTTCCTTTCTTTGTACTCCAATTCGACATCCTCAATTGCTGTATTGCATTTAGGGCACCACTGAACAATGTAAGGCCCTTTATAAATTAGTCCCCTTTCATAATATGTTTTGAACTCGTTAAAGACTGCCTTTTGTGGTCCGAGGTCTAAAGTAAAAACTTCCCTTGACCAGTCGGCGGAAAGGCCCATGATCTTCCAGCTGGCGGATACAGAGTTGTATACTTCTTCCTTAAATTTCCAAGCTCTCTTTAACCACTCATCGCGGCCAAGTTTTTCTTTACTTAAATTTTTCTTGGCAAGTTCTCTATCGAAGGTTGCTTCAAATAAGATTCCCGCATGATCGACTCCGGGCAGTAATAAAACATCATACCCTTGCATTCTTTTAAATCTGGAAATTGCATCTAGAATTGAATGTTGCATTGCATGACCGAGATGTAATTCTCCAGTTAAATTTGGTGGAGGAATCAAAAGCGAGTAGGCTTTTTTAAATGATGTTGGAGTTGCCCGAAACAAATTTTCTTTTTGCCAAAAGTCATAGATTTCTTTTTCTCCGCCGGCTGGCGGATTTGTGTTAAATTTCATGTAAGTTGATAATTTCTTTTCATGTGCCGGACTCTCATTTTACCGTCACGTGTAAAGAAATGTTATTACTCATATATTAAAGCAAAAGATCTTAGATTGGAAATCTATATTTTAGTTGGAGCAAAATATAAGCTGGTATCTGCTTGTAGTTTTTGGGGACTCTGAATTTTCCTATTAAAAAAAGCTGCTGCAGCAATCATTGCGCCGTTATCGATGCAAAGATCTACAGGTGGAAATTTAACGGGAATGTTTAGTCCTCTGCAGTGGTCTGTGAGCTGTTGGCGAAGGACGGAATTTGCCGCAACTCCCCCACCTAAAAGAATTTCTCTGACATTAAATCTTTTGGCTGCGTTAATTGTTTTTGTAACTAGAACGTCGGCAATTGCCTTTTGAAATTCATAGGCAATTTCTTCTCGGCTGTGAACTGTGAATTGTGAGCTGTGAACCAAATTTGCGACGGCAGTCTTTAGTCCCGAAAATGAAAAATCAAAATTATTTGAATCTATCATTGGGCGAGGTAATTTGATTGTCCATTGTCCATTGTCCATTGTCCATTGTCGAGCGATTCGCTCGACCTTCGGTCCTCCTGGATATCCAAGACCTAAAATTCTTGCAACTTTGTCGAATGCTTCACCGGCTGCATCGTCAAGTGTACCTCCTAGCCATTTGAACTTCATATGATCAGTCATCAGTAGTAAATCTGTGTGCCCGCCGGAGACAATGAGGGCAACGGCAGGGAACATTGGTTCATGGTTCATGGTTAACGGTTCACGGTTTTTTTCTGTCAACTGTGAACTATTAACAGTTAACCAATTGGCATACACGTGTCCGATCAAATGATTAACAGGAATCAAAGGTTTTTTCCAAATGAGAGCTAAAGTCTTAGCCGTTTCAACTCCGACCAGAAGCGATCCGATAAGTCCCGGGCCATAAGAAACAGCGATAGCGTCAATGTGACATCCGAATTTGTACGAATTATTACTCCGAATTGATCCGAATGCTTTTGCCAAAGCTTCGTTAACAACTGGGATGATAACGCGAACTTGTTCTCTTGCGGCTATTTCCGGGACTATACCTTTATATTTATTATGTAGTTTTACTGATGAGGAGACAATATTTGATAGGACCTTTCGTCCATTTTCAACGACGGTAGCTCCTGTCTCATCACAAGTAGATTCGATGCCTAGGATAATCATAATGGATAATTAGATTAGGGTTTGGTTACAACTCAAAGGCGACTTTATCACCGATTTGCAGATTATTTAGATTGGATAGTCCTGCATTGACCTCGAGTACGTAAAGAGCGTCGTTTCTCGGTTTATAAACTGTCAGCTCTTTCTCTTTTTTACCAGGTTGTGGAGCTGCGTTTTCGACAATATCTACAATATTTTTATTTTCATCGATCCAAATAATATCAATAGCAAACTCCATATCCTTCATCCAAAATCCATAGGTGCCTTTGTTTTCAAATACAAAAAGCATTCCCTGATTTAGAGGTAGTGAATCTAGACCTGAAAGCCCTTTTTTCCGGTCACCCGGACTGGTGACAACTTTAGCTTGAATGATGAGAGCCTTAGCTGATACTGATACTGAATCCTTTCTTTGTTGGGTTTGATTTTGGAGTCCAAGATAACTTGCTGTTGAAAATCCTTTTCCAAATATCAAAAGCACTACAATCAAAAGAAATAAACCAAAGATAATTGCTAGATCTTTTTTCAAACTATCCTCCTGTTCCTACTAAGTATACTGCCTGCCAAGGTCGGTATACAGATTTAAATGTATCATCAATAATTAGTTCGTTTGCTTTGAATACCTTCCTGGTAAAAACTGAGGTTGCACCAGATGCGGCGAAATCGACTTGTTTAACCGTACCTTTTGCTAATGTCGGATCTTCTTCATACTTATCTTCAGGAGGTGGTTTTTGATTTGAGATTACAGGATCGCTGATTTCAACTCTTCTTGCGTCGTTTGTTCCGTAAATATCAATTTCAAGTTTTGAGGTTGTTCTGTCCACGACCGCTTGGACGAGTATGTGTTTGTCGGTGTCATTTTTAAATTTTAGATCAACAGACGGGGCCCAGACAGTTGCGTCCAAGCCAGCTTTAAATCCTTTTTGTTCATAATAACCAACCCGGTAAGCATGGGCAGTTCTTGAAACGATTGGTAAGCCGGCATTTAAAGCAGCACGAAAAACTGTGGTCGAAACCTGACACATACCGCCGCCGTCATCTAAAACCGTTCTTCCTTTTGAAATTACATAAGCCTGTTTATAACCCGTAGAGGCAGTAACTTCCCCAACTGACTGATTGAAAGAGAAAGTCTCTCCGGGTTTAACCAATGTTCCGCTTATTCTTTGAGAACCAAGAGATAAATTATAGACTCTATTAGCAATTGAGCCGGCAAAATATGAGACTCCTCGGCCTATCAGTTCCTTTATTCCTAAATTATTTATATCTTCATTAGCAATCTTAGCGACTTGAATAGTGACTGGGAGAGTAATATTAATATCTTTTCCTTCACTAAAATTATCAATTGAAACTTTTTGAGAAATAAGATTTTTAGTCTCTCGTCTATCTAACTTCAGCCCATTTCTTGCCGGAGTAAATTCGATAACCTTACCACTTGCAAATTTTAATGTAGCGTTTGTTGTTGGCTGATCGATCGAATTTGCGATAGTGCTGATAAAACCATCAAGTTTATCATTATCTAGGTTAACATTTAGCTTTGGTTGCGGTGAATCAACTAACTTTACTGAATTAACAATTGTTGGTTCATCGTAGAAGGTAAATTTTTCAGTGTATCCCTGTTTTTGACCGTATGGATAGAATTTTAATATTGAGAGTAAATTTTGACCTGATAATTTCCAGGAATCGAGCTCATAAGTGAGTACAATTTGTTGATTATTTAATGTTTCAACTTTATTTAAGGCGGATTGGGCTTGAGAAGCATTTATTTGAGGCTGATCATCAATGAGTTTTAGAATAATCGGTGACATGGTAAGATTTTCTATTTTCTCGCGCAACTTAAACAACAGAGCTGATCGGTCAATTACTTTCCCTTGAGATTCTTGGGATATTTGTATTTTGCCTCCCTCAAAATTAATTGAAGCGTTTTTAGCCTTAGTTTCGTATAAACTTAGTTTTGTATCTAAGAAATTATTTAGCTCGGGGAAATCTATATGATAAATGGGTGTAATCTGGGTTTTTTCTAAAAAATTAACAGACTTTCTCTGACTCCACGCCTGTTGTAAAGAAGCGCCCTTTACAAAATTAACTCCCAATGATTTTAAGTCTGTTTCTAATTTATTGTCCTCAAACTCAAAAATTACACTTCCCTTTTCGAGGGATTCAATCCTTGCTGTTAAAAGGTCTTCAAGTTGTTCTTTGGTTTTGCCTGAGACTGATTGGCTACCGATATAAGTATTAGGCAAAGTTTTATTAAAATAGGCAAGATTGTAACTTATAAAAAGAGTTAATAGAAAAGCAATTGCATACAGAAGTAGGGGAATTTTTTTGAGATTGAGATAAGCTAAGCGCACAAGGACTTGAGATATGATTAATACGGGCTTTATTATGATATCATAGAGTTAAACAATATACCTTTTTTTTCAAGAAACCTGAAATGCCCAATTTGGTAAAAGTTCTCTTGTTACCGTTGTTATTCTCATTAGTTTTAAGCGGTTGTTCTCTTTTACCGGGAGGTAAGGAAGAGGAGGTAATAACTATAAGATATTGGGGTTTGTGGGAAGACGCAAATGCCATTAATCAAGTTATCAATGAATACAAAAAAATAAAGCCAAATGTCAATATCGTTTATGAAAAGAGAAGTCCACAGCAATATCGCGAATCTCTACAAAGTCAAATAGGATCCGGGGAGGGACCAGATTTATTTCGCTTCCACAATACTTGGGTCCCGATGTTAAAAGATATTCTAGACCCTGTGCCCTCTGATATAGTCTCGACTAGTGATTTTAAGAAGAATTTTTATCCAACAGTTTTCTTTGATTTAAGAAATAATGACAAGAAATTCGTTGGAGTTCCTTTGGAAATAGACGGCCTTGCTCTTTATTGGAATGAGGATATATTTAAGGCAGCGGGGATTAACTCGCCACCGTCAACCTGGTCAGAACTTGCTCAAACAGCTATTAAACTTACAGTCCGCGACCCCTCGGGAGGAATCAGAACTGCTGGTATAGCTTTAGGGACAGCTTCAAATGTTGACCATTTTTCCGACATATTAGGTCTCATGATTTTACAAAATGGTGGGGATTTAAAATCTCCAACGGATCAAGCTTCGGCGGACGCACTTGAATATTATGCAAATTTCGCAAAGGGCCCGAATCAAGTCTGGGATGAAACAATGCCCTCTTCAACTTTTGCTTTTGCAGGGGGTAATTTGGCTATGTATTTTGGTCCAAGTTGGCGGGCAACTGAAATTAAATTATTCAATCCTCTTTTAAAGTTTAAGGTGGCACCAGTTCCCCAACTTGAAGGGGGTAATGTGGGGTGGGCAAGTTATTGGGCAGAAGGAGTTTCTGCAAAAAGTACGAATAAGAGAGAAGCCTGGGAATTTATTAAATTTTTACAAGTAGATGAAAATCTAGTCAAGCTTTATAGCGAAGCTTCAAGGACTCCCGGAAGAATTTTAGGGGAGCCTTATCCCAAAGTTTCTTTAGCTTCAACACTTGAATCGGATCCGATTGCTGGAGCTTATGTTAAGGGGGCTGCCTATATGCGATCTTTCCCAATGGCTTCAAGAACATTCGACAATGGATTAAACGATCAAATAATCAAGGCTTATGAGGATGCCATAAATAGTGTTGCTGACGGTACCAGTGCAAAAACAGCTCTTTCGACAACTGCTAAAAATGTTGCGTCTATTCTTGGTCGCTTTGGGATCCAATAGACAAAAATCCTAAACTCTAAATTCTAAACTCTAAACAATTTCAAAATTCAAATATCAAAAATTTGTTTTGAATGTTCAACTACGTCCACTTGTAGTATCTCGAATACTCATGATACTCTTCCCTCATGACTCTTTCTCAGTCCATCCTGGCAACCCTTACCTATCACGATATCTTTGATTATCCACTGACTCAACAGGAAATTCACAATTATTTAATTAATCTTGAAGTAAGAGCATTTACTGTAAAAAGAGAGTTGAACAAGCTTTTCTTAACAAGGAAGCTTGTTTCAAAAAACGGTTACATTTTTCTCAGAGGTAGATCAAAAATTGTAAAACTTCGCAAACTCAGAGAGAAGTATTCGCTTCTAAAAATTAAAAGAGCCCAATTTTTTGCCAGAATCCTAAAAGTTGTTCCTTCTCTGAAGCTTGTCGCAATCTCAGGCGCGTTGGCGATGGAAAATAGCCATAAAAATGACGATATTGATCTTGTTCTGATTACCTCGAAAAATACCCTTTGGACAACCCGTTTTTTGGCTAACATCTTACTTCTGCCTTATAAGAGAAGTCCGTCAGGAAGGCAAATATCTGATCGAGCTTGTTTGAATGTATTTATTGATGAGTCACAACTCAAAATTGGACCGCCAAATCTTTACCTTGCTCACGAGATTTGCCAGATGAAGCCACTTTGGGATCGGGATGGAACTTATCGAAGATTTTTAAGTGCCAATAAGTGGATAAAGAAATATCTGCCGAATTGGAGGCCAGAAGAAGTGCAAAGTCAAAGTCGAAAGTCAAAGTCAAAAAGTAATTTCTTTCCACTTTCCACTTTCCACTTTCCACTTGCTGAAAACTTTTTAAAAAGTTTTCAGCTCTTGTACATGCGCCCAAAAATCACGACAGAAAAGATAGGCGATCATCAGCTCTTCTTCCATCCTGCCGATACTCAAAAATGGGTGATTGCGAAGTATAAGAGACGATTAAGGAAATTGAGAATAGCCTCTTCTTGACAATCCCAACCCAGCTTTGAGAGAATATTAGCGGGCCCTCTTGTCAAGACTTCGGAGGGCAAGCCCTCTGTAGCATAAGCAAAGGAGGGATGAGTCCTCCATAGCTTTAGCGAAGGGGGATTTTTTTATGAATACCAAAGTTATCTTTGTTTCAGGCGGAGTTATTTCCGGAATCGGTAAAGGTGTTGCCACCTCTTCAATTGCTCTTATTCTTAAATCCCGCGGTTTTGCCGTAACCGCTATCAAGGCCGATCCATATCTTAATGTCGATGCCGGCACTTTAAATCCTATCGAGCATGGTGAGGTTTTTGTACTCGATGACGGCATGGAATGTGATCAGGATCTGGGTAATTACGAGAGGTTTCTAGACCAAAGCCTTAACTGGACAAATTACATGACTTCCGGTCAGGTATTCAAAACAGTAATCGATAGAGAGCGAGCATTAGGTTATGAAGGAAAAACTGTTGAGTTTTTCCAGGATCCGCCCCGGGAAATTATAAACCGTATTTACCTGTGCGCCAAGACCAATCGGGCAGATATAGTCATATTGGAGGTGGGGGGAACGGTTGGAGAATATCAAAATCTGTTATTTTTGGAAGCTAATCGTTTGCTAAAATTGCAAAAACCAAAAGATATTCTTCATGTCCACGTGACTTATCTGCCGATTCCTTCTTCGCTCGGAGAAATGAAATCAAAACCTGCTCAAATGTCGATTCAACAACTTGCTTCCTCAGGAATCTTGCCGGATTTTGTTCTGGCCAGATCAAGTGTTTCGGTTGATGAAAAGAGAAAGGGGAAGATCGCCATTGCCTGCGGGTTGGATCCTGACGATATTATTTCTGCACCGGATGTCGAAAGCATTTATCAAATTCCCCTAAATTTTGAAAATCAGGATCTTTCCAACAAAATTCTCAAGAAGTTAGCCACTAAACCTAAAAAAAGTAATCTATCTGACTGGAAAGTTATGGTAACCGGGGCCTTGACTGCCAAAAAAACAGCCAAAATTGCCATGGTCGGTAAATATTTTTCAACCGGCGATTTTACACTTTCAGATGCTTATCTTTCAGTTATCGAGTCAATCAAGCATGCTGCTGCCCAATATGACATTAAACCCAAAATGCGCTGGATTGATTCAACGCAAATTGAGAAAGAAGGTACTAAAATTCTAAAGGGTTTTGATGGGATGATTGTACCCGGGGGTTTTGGAGGAAGGGCGGTTGAAGGGATTATTTCGGCAATTAAGTTCGCCAGGGAAGAAAAAATTCCTTATTTTGGCCTTTGCTTTGGTATGCAACTGGCAGCTGTTGAATTTGCCAGAGACATTTTGGGTTTTACCGATGCCCATACTACTGAGATTAATCCTAAGACCAAGCATCCGGTTATTGATGTGATGGCCGACCAAAAAGCCAAAATCAAATCTAAAAATCTTGGTGGTACCATGCGTCTCGGCGCTTGGGATTTTAAAGCCAAAACCGGAACCAAATTTGCCAAAGCCTACAATTCACTTTCCGGTTCTGAACGACATCGCCATCGTTTTGAATTTAACGGTAAATTCGCCAAACTTTTTGAAGATAAAGGCATGGTTATCGCAGCAACTTCCAAGGAAGGCAATTTGGTTGAGGCTTTGGAGTTTAAAGACCATCCGTTTTTTGTCGGTGTGCAGTTCCATCCCGAACTCAAATCCCGCCCGCTTCATCCTCACCCTCTTTATCTTGCATTCATGGAAGCAGTTAGTAATTTTAAATCTCCGAAGAAATAGCCCCCTCTTCCCTAATTTGTTTTAATAATTCACTATATGCCTTTTGTGTTGGAGCACTGATTTCAAGTTGGCCATTCGGTAAGGGAGTAATAGTTACATCGCCGAAAGGTCTAGACCTGATATCGGTTAACTTTTGTTCTCCAGATTTTTTTAATAACCACTTTGCAAGAACTGGATTCCTTGTGATTATCGTGAAGTTAGAAGTTTCTCTTTCCATTTAAAGGTTAGAATTTTATATTGTTTTGAGCTTTTTTACAAATTCTTTCCTGAGATCGTTGAAAACCCTTATTGTTCGAGCCCTTCGTTAAAACTCAGGACGAGAACAACATGCTTTGCATATTGTTCGAGTGTAGGAGAGTACCGTCTGATACTCTCCGTAGCGAGAACTGTCAGACTTCTCACGTTGTTCGAAGAATAACAAGGTTTTCAACAGACTACGAATTCTTTTTACCCGCTTGACCCAACTAATCTTACTTCTCACGGCTCAAAGGGCGATTATGATGGGTCTGCGACCCGAACTCCAAAGTTCGGGGCTTGACAAATTAAAAATCGTTGCTAAAATATTAGCAGTCACGACATGGAAGTGCTCGTGACTTTATTCAAAAATCTGCCCAAATTTATTGTCGAAAGACTAAAGACGCAGATATAGAGCTTTAGTCATTAGTCGTTAGACTTTAGTCATAAAATGTTAAAACCTTTAGCCGGATACGTATTAATCGAACCTGCTCCTAAAGAGACTAAAACTGCCTCTGGGATTATTCTGCCTGAATCTGCCGAAGAAAAACCTCAAGAGGGCAAAGTTCTGGCTTGTGGAGCAGATCTTGTCGAGGAAGGCAAAACTATCAAATGTCCGGTTAAAGTCGGCGATAAAGTAGTTTATAAAAAATGGGGTGGCAATGAGATTAAATCTGGAGGGAAAGAACTTTTACTGATTAAATTCGAAGACTTAATGGCGATTGTAATAGGTAGTAATAAGTCCGAAGGAGAACTTATGGAGTTATCCGAAAGATTTGTCAGTAAATATCCGGATGTTAAAAAAAGAAAACAATTAGATAAATTCCAGAAACTATTAGGTAAAAAATAATTTTATGGCTAAACAATTACTTTACGCAGAAGAAGCAAGAACAAAACTAAAAGCTGGTGTTGACAAGCTGGCATCAGCTGTTGCTACAACACTTGGTCCTAAAGGCCGAAATGTAGCTCTTGATAAGAAATGGGGTGCTCCCAATGTTGTCCATGACGGCGTATCCGTTGCCAAAGAAATTGAACTTGAAGATCCCTTTGAAAATATGGGTGCTTCTTTAGTCAAAGAGGCCGCTTCCAAGACTAGCGATGTCGCCGGTGACGGCACTACTACCGCGACTGTTCTTGCCCGGGCAATGGTTGAAGAAGGCCTTAAAAATATCACTGCCGGTGCCAATCCGATGGTAATCAAAAGGGGAGTTGAGAAAGCAACAGAGGCCGTTGTTGCCGAACTTAAGAAAATGGCCAAAAAAGTCGAAGATCAATCCGAAATTGAAAAAATCGCCACAATTTCGGCCGCCGATGGCGCAATTGGCAAAATGATTGCCGAAGCTCTGCAAAAGGTCGGACCGGATGGCGTCATTACCGTCGAGGAAGGCAAGGGATTGGAACTTTCTGTTGAATATAAAGAGGGAATGGAGTTTGACAGGGGCTTTGTCTCTGCTTATTTTGTAACTGATCCTGACAAAATGCAATCAGTCATCGAAGACGCCCATATCCTCATTACCGACCAGAAAGTTTCCTCTCTTAACGATCTTCTGCAATTTTTGGAAAATTTTGTAAAAATCTCTAAAAGTTTAGTTATTATTGCCGACGAGGTTGAAGGAGAAGCCTTGGCAACTTTGGTTGTCAACAAGCTTCGCGGTACCTTCAATGTTCTGGCAATTAAAGCCCCGGGTTTTGGCGACAGACGCAAGGAAATGCTTGAGGACATCGCTACTTTAACCGGGGGGGTTGTTATTTCCGAAGATATGGGCAGGAAGCTGGAATCCGTAACTGTTGAGGATCTGGGAAAAGCCGAAAGAGTGATTTCCGACAAAGACAATACGATTATTGTCGGCGGCAAAGGAACAAAGAGCGCACTTGAGGGCAGAATCAAGCAGATTAGAAACGAGCTTACTACCACCGAGTCTGATTTTGATAAAGAAAAGTTGGAAGAAAGACTGGCCAAACTTTCAGGCGGAGTTGCTGTAATTAATGTCGGTGCGGCTACGGAAGTTGAGCTTAAGGAAAAGAAAGAGAGAGTAGATGATGCCGTTCATGCTACAAAAGCGGCAGTTGAAGAAGGCTATGTTGTAGGTGGAGGAGTCGCTCTGGTTCGGGCGATGAAAGTACTTGATAAACTGGCAGTTGCAGATAAATCCGATGAGCGAATTGGTGTCGAAATTGTCCGGGAGGCTCTTGAAAAACCCCTGGCCATGATCGCCCAAAATGCCGGCGTAGATTCCGGATGGGCAGTCAGGGAAGTAGAAAAAGCCCCGGTTAATATCGGTCTTAACGCATTAACCGGTAAATTTGAAGATTTAGTTGTTGCCGGTGTCATTGATCCTGTTAAAGTTACCCGCACAGCTCTTCAGAATGCAGCCTCGGTTGCGATGATGATTTTGACCACCGAGGCGTTAGTAACGGATCTTCCTGAAAAAGAGAAAGCTCCAGCCATGCCCCCCGGCGGAATGGGCGAATACTAACCTCTTGACAACATCTCCACAACCTGCCTAGATCTTTACAGATATATAAATCTGCCTAAATTAATAATTAAAATGGCAGTTGAGAGATTTTTTCGAAGTAGCACTAGAGTAGGGAGTTTTTATCCTGAGGATAGGCCTCACGGGAGAAGGGTCCCAAATGGTCAATGGAGCAAAATGGAAGTTGACCGCTGGCGTTTAAAAACAATAGTTCACCACGGTCTAAGTAATGCTGCGAGTTATGAGTGCCGACAAACTTTATCATTCAAGGATAATGGTGATAGTTGTTTACAGTCCTTAGTGCGAACTGGAAAACTTGTTCCTTTGTGGCTAAGAGTGCCAAATTGCATGGTTGATCAATTAATCGTTCTAGCCTGCCGTGCTCCCATATTTAGAACTCCTAATCTTCTTTCACAATCTTAGTCAGCTGGTAGGTGATAAAGACGGCAAAGGCCGTGATGATGATTGCGTAGATGAACCTGGAGATAATGCCTGATCCTACCGAAATATACTGGTCAATATATTCCTTAACAAATGCCTGAATTGCTTCATTCCAGGCTAAAGCCGCTACCAAGCCAAAACCTGAAGTTGAAAGCGTAATCATCTGTTTGAGAAGTTCTTTATGTAGTTTTTTATTTGCCATTTTTCTTCTAGTCTAACGCTTAACGACTAAGGACTAAAGCAGGATAAATTCTAAACTCTAAACAATATCAAAATTCAAATGTTCAAATAATCAAAAAAAATTGTTTTGAATTTAGTACTTTCCCTCATTTGGATTTGTTTAGGATTTAGGATTTAGAAATTAGAAATTTAAATTACCGTAAGGTAATTTTTATTCTAGCATTTTCTACATGGGCGGCAAAATTTGTCAAGTCGGTTTTGGCCTGAATTTTGTAAACTCTTGAACCCTTTTCAAGATTAATCTTCTGTGAAGTTGTCAAAATCCCTTTTGCAGAGACTGTTGTAATCTCACTAAGCCAGACAGGATGCTTATCAGTCCAGTTATAAAGTTGGGCATACATCTTACCGTTGCCATCCTCGACCCAGAGAGAAGCTTCAAAAACTATCGAATCAATAGCCGAATATTTGCTGGTATCGATTGTTACTTCAAGCCCGGCCAAATCTTCATAGCTATTACTTTTGGTAAAACCTGATCCTATTGGAATAAAAAGTTCCTTTTGGGCAGTTTGAATAATTGTCTGGGTTTGCTTTTCGATAACAGTTTCTGTTTTGACAATCGGTGACGGTTGTGCAGATGAGGATTTAGTTGGGGACGGTGACGACGAAGGTAAGGACAAGGGTGAAGACTCGGATTTTGGATCAATGACTCGTGATAGCTGTATGCCATTCTCGCTAACTGGCTCACCTTTGAGATTTTCAGTCTTAATTAGCCAATAATTAACAAACAGAAGATCGGCTAGTGCTACTGCCAAAATTGCTATACCAATTTTGGCTAAAATTCTGGAAAGTAATGGTTGTTCCATGACAAATTAGACTTATCCTAGGCCCCCTATTAATTGTCAGTTGTCAATTGTCAGTTGTCAATTGTATCTGCTGTATCTGTGCTAAACTGGAGTATAGAATATGGCCCACAAGTTACCCTCAAAAAGCCAGAAGAAAAGACTCTCTAAATTTTTAAGCCAGGGAGAAAGGATTGTTCTGGTTACTACAATCGGGCAGCGATATTTTCTGTTGATGCTTTTTTTGCTATTATTTTTGCCTCTTCTTATTTTTTATGGCTCGGTGGCAGTTTTTGTTGGTTTTATCCAGATTCCTGCATATTCCTGGGTGAAGTTTTTAAGTGTTCCATCATTAATTCTACTTATTTACAACACTTCTAAATATTCCCACCTTATTCGTATGCGCCAGTCATACACTTATGCCTTAACTAATCGTCGTTTTTTAATTATCCGTGGAATTTTTGCCAGAAAGATTGTTACGGCACCTTTAACTGCGATTACCCATGTGACAGTTGAGCAGTCTTTTTGGCAGCGTTTTTTATTTAATACCGGCCATCTGGTGATTATTACTGCCGGTTTCGACCAGAGGGAAATTGTCATTGAGCATGTAGGCAATCCCGTTGAATTTAAAGTGATGATTGAGGAACTGACAGAAAGGATTGAAGAAACTTGGGGGGAAGGCGATAGCGAGTCCGGAGAAATCAAACTCCGTTCGCTTTCTACTTAATAGTTTAAGAAATTCTAAATTCTAATTTCTAAATCCTAAACAAATCCAAATGATCAAAATACAAAATTCAAAACAATTTTTAAATAAATTTATCTTTTTTGAACATTTGATTTTTGAAATTATTTAGAATTTAGAGTTTAGTGTTTAGAATTTATTTAGTAATTAGGTCAATTAGAAATTATTAAGACTTTAGTCTTTGAGCTCTTAGTCTGGCAGGACACTTGCTGGATCAATCATTAGGCTGTTGTCGTAGATTTCCAAATGGACGTGGGGTCCTGTTGTATGGCCGGTAAGGCCGACTGTACCGATTGTCATACTACTATTGACCATATTACCGACACCAACATCGATCCTGCCCATATGGGCATAAAGTGACTTTAAACCGTCTCCATGGTCTACAATGACTACATTACCCTTTCCATCAACGAGCTTTCCAGCAAATTCGACTATTCCAGAGCCGAGAGGGTGAATTGGCGAACCCAAGGCTGTAGCAATATCGTTTGCACGGTGATAGGTGCTATAACCTTGAGAAAGGTAGCCACTTTCAACCGGTCTTTTAAATTCAAACGGGGATCGCCTTGAAGTAACGATGGCCTCAAGGCCTGTTTCGCTATCTGGTTTGGTAGTTTCTTTAGGGTCAGCCACTAAAATTTGCTGGCCCCCAATTTTAATTTGGGCCTCTTTAGGCTTGAGGTAAGCGATAGCTTCATGGGAGAAAATATAGGCGACTATAAGAATAAGAACAAATTTTGAAAATAGCCTTATTCTTGGCCTGATCTTAACTTGTCTGTGCAGGAATTCCAGACCAATTGAGAGCGCCTTTTTGACTTCCATCTTGGCTAGCCTTCGGCCAGCCTTGATATGTTGGTCTGTGGCCATATAGGACTTAACAAGCCGCTTTTGTCTTTTGAAGAATCTTGCGGCGTGACGTATGATTACTTCTTTGACTTTTCTTATCTTCATGTTAAATTCCTTTTTATGAGCAGAAAGCCACAAGAACCCCCTATAAAAAGAATTAAGGGATACTTGGGCTTTTGGCCCATAGTGGGGAATTTACAAATGGCAAGTATAGCAAATTTCCACCACAATGTCAAGCCTCATAGTCCTGAGACTGCCCAGTACCTCACTATACAGGAGGAAGGTGCCTTTGGAGGTTGCACCGAACGTGTGTGAAGTGTTAACTTAGGTTCAATGCCCCATCGAACGACAAATGACAAAAGACTAACGACTAAAGCTAAATTCTTAAAGTACTTGTTACTTGTTACTTGTCACTTGTCAATTGTTTTCCTTCTCTCTGGCTGTTCTGCAGTCGGTTCAAATAAACCCGCGGCTCTCCAGGTCACCTCCGTGCCTGAGGCTTCGATTTTTTTAGACGGTAAGCATATCGGCAAAACGCCATTTTTTTCTGATCAAATTAAAAGCGGTGAGTATCTTTTAAAAATCACTGCTTCGGAGGCGAGCTATGTTGATAAAATTGTTTTAACCGGCGGAACTCTAACAGTCGTTAATCGAGAGCTGTCCAATAATTTTTTAGCTCAATCCGGTGAAACGCTCTGGCTCGATTCTGGTAAGAGAGGCTTGTTTGTTTCATCATTACCTGGTGAAGCAAATATGACTATAAATGGCCGCTTAATTGGGAAAACTCCCCTTCTAGTCGATGAGATTGAGGATGGAGAGCATAAAATTACGCTCACTAAAGAGGGTTTTATTGATCGGGAATTTACGATCAAGGCCTCAAGTAAATATCAGGTTATGGCTAATGTGACACTTGCTTCAGAAGTAGCCAAAACCCCCCAGTCTTCACCGGTTCCTTTGCCTCAGATTGAAAAAGTTAAAGTTTTGGCTACGTCACTTGGCTTTTTGAGAGTACGCAGAGAGCCGTCGCTAACAGCAGCTGAGATCGGCAGAGTTAAGACCGGAGATGAGTTGGAAGTTGTTCAGGAAACCAAAGACTGGGTTCAAGTGAAATTTGCAGGTAAGCAAGGCTGGATCTCTGCCCAGTACGCTAAGAAATTATAATTAAGGATTTTTAAGTAGCGAAAATGCCCTTTCAATATCTTTATTATCAAGTATAATCGATAATTCCGTGAAGGTAGAAATCATCTCAGTAAGGCTAATCCCTTCCCAAGCTAGAAGCTTAAGAATTGAATAGAGAACCCCCGGCATTTTAGTCGCCTCAAGGGGAATCTTGATAGTAAGAGAGGAAAGGTTTTCCAGAGTGCAGATTGGAGTTTCAGCCTTGAAAATCTCTTTTATATCTGCCTCGAGTGACTGACTGGCTACGATAGTTATCTGGCTTATACCATGGGTGATTGTCATAAAAATGTCTTTACGATCCTTCGTTTTTTCAATTATCCTGTTCTGGGCGATTCCTAAAGTCGGAGAGCTAAGAAAGGTGTAATCGACTAAATTAGAGCGAATTGTAATATCTCCGAGCATATTTAAAATCTCTTCACCTTTAGGCAGGCTCTCTCTCAGCTTTAATGACACCCTTTTTAAGGCCATGACGATGGCGCCTTCTTTGACCTCTTTAAGGAGCTTTTTCTCAATTTGTGGCTTAAGGTTGCGGGCTAGAGAGGAGTAGTTGATTATGTCTGAAGCTAGAGCTGTTTCCAGAGATGGAGCTCTTCTTATAAGTTCCTCTGCTACTTGAGAAATTGATATCATGTTAAGAATTTAACATAATATATTAAATTTGTCAATATTTGTTAAAAATTTGACTAATTTTTATGTTTGTATTTTAATTCAGTCAACATGACTGAATTTGTAGGACAAACACAAGTAAGAGAAACGGAAGTCCGTGAGCAGAGGATACCAGTTTTTGTCTCAGGCCTTCCTGGAAGAATGGCCACGCTAGTTGCCGGACAATTGGCGCAGAATGAACACTTCGATCTGTCGAGATATGCCATGACTTCGGCAAGACACAGGAGGACTGTTCAACAATATGGCGAACGAAGAGTCTATCTGGTTGATTATTGTCCTTTTGATCTCCAATCAGGGACAATCGCTGTTGATTTTACAACGTCACAAAGTGCACCCGTAAATGTTATTCACTACACCAGTTTAGATATTCCATTTGTGATGGGTACAACTGTAACTGAAGAGGATAGACGAGAGATTGAAAAAATGGTCAGAAAGAGCCAGATCTGTGCAGTAATTGCACCGAATATGGATTCACAAGTTGTCAATCAACAGATCACCATTGATGACATGCATGAATGTGATCCAGATATATTCCAAAAAGCAAGGGTCAATATTTGTGAGAGTCACCAGAGAACAAAGATGCGTGCGGATGGAACTCCCATAATAAGTGGTACTGCTCTTGCCTTTAAGGCACAATTTGAGAAATATGGTGCGGCGGTTGAACAAATTGAAAGTATTCGAGACCCAGAACTACAGAGGTCATTAGGAATTCCCGAAGAGTATCTTGAAGGACATGGCTATCACTGGGTTGAGGTACGTGGAGAAGACGGTCATGTGATTATGGCTTTTACCTTAATGGTTCATGGGCGATCATCTTATGTAGAAGGAGCACTTATGGACGTTGAATTCTTGGATGAGCAACGAAGGGCTGACGTAAGAGGTAGAGTATTTTCACAGGCTGATGTTTTAAGAAATTTAGGGAGGGTAGCATGAAAGAAGCGGAACAATTTGGAAGATTAATTACGGCAATGGTGTCTTCTTTCGATGAAGATGGTCAGGTAAGTGTTGAAAGAACTAGACTACTCGCCGAACATCTCGCAGATACAGGCAGTGAAAGCATCGTAGTTTCTGGGACAACTGGGGAATCGCCAACACTTACCGAGCGAGAAAGAATGATCCTTTTAAAAACTGTCCTCCATACAGTTGGTGATCGTGTAAAGGTAATAGCTGGAACGAGCGAGCCTGATACAGCAGAAAGTGTGCATCTTTCGAAATTGGCACAAACAGAGGGTGCACATGGTTTATTATTGGTAACACCACATTATAATAAACCATCACAGAGAGGACTAATTAGGCATTTTAGTTTAATTGTCGAAGCCGTTACTACTCCCTGTATTCTTTATAATGTTCCTTCAAGAACCGCCGTGAATATGAGTCCTGACACGGTTTTAAAGTTAGCTGGCGATTTTGAGAATATTGTCGGTCTTAAAGAAGCTGTCGGGGTTTCGACTGAACAGGGACGAAGCCAAGTGGCTTTACTTTTTGAGGGTATACCTTCCGGATTTAAAATATGGAGTGGTAATGATCAAGACACTCTACAAATTTTAAGAATGGGTGGTCATGGTGTGGTTTCTGTGGCTAGTCATTTGGTTGGGGATTTAATTACCAGAATGATTAATCATCACGTAGTCGGTGAGGGAGATCAGGCTCAACAATTACATGATCATTTAATGCCACTTTTTGAAGCACTATTTCCACCAACATCACCAGAGCCATCGCCATCGGCAATTAAGGCTATGCTCAATCTTCGTGGAATTCCTGTTGGTACTTTGCGACCACCGGTTTTGGATATCCTAGATGAATACCCAAATTATAGAGATAGACTTCAAGTATTACTTGCTAACTACAATCTATTACCGCAAGGAGGTGACGTAAGATGAGTGCAGATTTTACAAGGGGACCTTAGAGATAGTGTTTGCCAAAACATTCTTTGCCATACAGGTTGTTTCCCGGGATTTGGGACAACCTGTTTTTTATAGCTAAAGAATTGTCATCGCGAGTCGAGTTTTACTCGACGTGGCGATCTAAAAAGATTGCTTCGCTACGCTCGCAATGACAGACTTTTTGACGATTTCTGGACGGCTTTAGTCTTTAGTCGTTTAGCTTTCAGCGATCTCCGTGATATATTTAGAGTATGGTAGCTAAATCTATAGTTAAGCTAATCGATGAGGCAATTGTTCCTGCCGTTGCCCTAATTGCCGGTAAAATGTTGGGTGTTTTACTCTCAATTTATTTTTTGGATCTATCCTTCACAGTTAGGAGCGAGACCCTCTGGATTTTGCCTTCCATTCATTTCGCGGATTTAGCAGGTTATGCCAAAGTTGAAAATTTTTCAAATTTGGCGATGTTTACGGTGGCTGCCGCTGGTACTATTCTTGTTTTGGTACGTGCCCATTTCTTTCATGAAAGCCATATTCACCCCAGGCTTCATGCGAAATTGGCCTCTTTAAACCTGGAAAGCTTAATCGCGCCGAGTTATCATTTATACCACCAGGCTGCAATCTGGTTGATCTTTTTGTGGCTTTCTGTTGGTTTTTTGGTGATTTCGACGCTTTTTAGCGTAACTTATGGGCAAATTGCCATTGTTGCCTTTGTAGTGGCAGCCAATTTTTCCTGGCTTTTTGCAATTGATATTGAGAAGGAAGTGGAAATAGCAAGAAGCTAGGAAAAATTAACCTAATTGATCTAATTGATCTAATTTCTAAATAATGACTAAAATTGGGAAATTGAGAAATTGGGATTTGATTAAAAATACGAGAGCGTATTTTCGATAAAATCGAAAAGTAGAATAATTAGAGCAATTAGAAATTTATTATGAATTATCACTTATTCAAAATAACCCTTAATTTTTTAGCTGTTGTGTTACTAATTAGCCTGATTGCTACCCCTTTCCTTTTTGCTCGGAACTTCGCAAAAGTTGCCGGTGTTAAAAGCGAGAGTCGGTTTTTGGTGGTTTCCCAAGTTGAAAAATTCCCGGGGATGGAATTTTTTCAAGAGGCTGATCACTATCAAATCTCCTTTACTAAACTGGGCCCAAGTCAGGCATTTTTGGGGGTTTTGATTATCAATAATCCGACCAATCGGACTCAGTCTTACAGTCTAGCAGTGACTTCTGGTCAAACCCGAGTTTTTTTTGGTGAAGACCTTGACAATCCTTTAACTCAAATTTCCATTCCAAGTTCCGCCTCAGTCCCCATGAGTATATATTCGTCTCAGGAGACCTTAGGTGAAAGCCAGATAGTTGAATTTACAATTAATTGAGTTACTGCAGTAGCCTAACAAATCTTGCCGGTAAAAAATCACTGCCGTAAATTACAAAAAAGACCAGGATTGTCCAGACTAAAACAGAGACTAGGAGTGGGATATCGGATAGAAGAACCCTCTCCGGTGACTCCCCCTCTTTTTTCTCATGGATAACATAGAGATAGCGCATGACCCCATAGATAACGAATGGAACGGTGAGCATTAGCCATTTGGAGGCCAGGAAGGTTCTTGGTAAAAAGTCACCGAATAAAACTAACACTTGCGGTCCGGCTGTTGGCGGCGGTTGCAGAAAAGTAAACATTGTATAAGCAAACCAGGTGGCTGTGGCAAACATTACGGTTAATGAATCAAGTAGGGATTCTGGGTAGTGCACCAGTATTGAGCGTGTTTGAATACTTTTTGTCTTTGGCCCTGAAAGTAATGTTCTTTCCGATCTTCTTTTTCCGATCGCCAAAAACAAAGCCAGGGAGGCAACTGTTAAGATAAACCAGATAGTCACATGGGCGTCGATTAGAACCGCTCCCGCATAGATTCGAAGTAAAAATCCCGATGCAATGGCCATTACATCTAAAAGAATTATTGATCTCAAAAATAGTGAGTAGATAATTTGCAAAATAGCGTAAGAAACAGCTGCAAAAGTAAAAAATGTGGAGATTTGATAGGAAGCAATAAATGCTACGGCCAAAAGGACTAGAGCAAAGACTAAGGCGAGTATAGGATTAATTCTGCCGGCGGCAATTGGCCGTTTGCTTTTAAATGGATGATGTTTGTCTTTTTCAAGATCAATAATGTCATTGATAATATAAATTCCTGAAGTAACTACGCAGAAAATTGCGAAACCTAAGGTGGTTAAAAGAAACTTATCTATATTGAAAAACTCGCCTTCAAAAACTAAGGTGGCATAAATAGCCAGATTTTTAAGCCATTGTCTGGGGCGGGATGAAACGAGGAGCCAAAACGGCACCCAGATTATCCGCGGGCCTTTGTCGACAAACCGATATTGAGCCAAAGTAATCCTCCGATAACAATAACTGCCACTACCGCTCCTGCGAATAACTTTTCTTCCGAAGGTAAAAGCAGCGCAACCGCACCCAAAATAGCACACAAAAGCCAATAAAACAAGGCAATCCGCCTCTGCCCCCAGCCGAGTCCTAAAAGCAGATGCTGGAGATGGTTACGATCATCGGAAAAAGGTGACTTACCTATTGCCAGTCTTCTAAAGATTGTAAAAACACCGTCAACAAGAGGAATTGTCATAACTAAAATAGCTGCACCTACTTTAGCTCCCGAAAGGATCGCTACTACCGCGATTAAAAATCCCAAAAAGTATGAGGCGGAATCTCCGGGGAAAATTTTTGCCGGATAGAAATTGTAGATCAAAAAGCCAAAGGTCGCCCCTGCTCCAATTAAAGCCAGTTTGGCAACGACCAGTTGACTGGGATCAACCGCAAATCTTAAACTTGCCGCAAAAAGTACAAATAGAGTGACTAAAACTATTCCAGGCATCTGACCGTCCACTCCGCTTGAGAAATTGACCATGTTTATCACCCAGACAATCCAAAAGAGGGCAAAAAGATCGGCCAAAATTAGAATTGAATGTTCTCCCAAAAAATTAAATGGGATTCGCCAGACATCAAGTCTTAGCACTTCTTCGGTCCAAAAACTTCCGGATCCAAAAATATGAAGGGGATTGGTAATAAAGCTGATGCCGACCCCAAAACCAATAGCTACGCCGGCTGCCAGGATTTGGCCTGCCAGTTTCCACCAGTTATTAAGATCAATCTTGTCATCAACTAAACCGATTATTACTAAAATTAATCCTCCCAAAAAAATACCCGAAATTGCTTTTGTGATTCCTATTGTTAAAAGCGCTGCGACTGCAAAGGCAAGAAAAATCGGTACGCCTCCTGCTCTGGGAATAATTTTTTTATGCAAAATCGCCGGATGTTTGTGCTTTTTCGGGTTATCAACAAAACTGTATTTCTTTGCATAGAAAATGGTAATGGGTGTTGCGATAAGACTTATCCCTAATGCTAATAAAAAGGGTATGATGAAGCTCATATTAATAAAGAGATAATTTTGGCACTGTCGTAAAGCGTTGCAAATGCTACCAGAGCGCTGAATATTACCAGGACCATAGTTAGGAAATAATATTTACCAACTATGAAAATCGCAACTAAAAAGTTGACAAGTGTAAATAGAATAGTGATAGATGGCAAAATCCATAGAAAGAGGGGTGAAGCAAGTTGCATTTCACCCCAAGGTCTTGAGTAAAAAAATGGTATTTCGGGAGGAAGTTTCCCCCATGAAACTAAAATTAATGAGATTTGTCCAAGAATCGAAATGCAGGTGAAGATTAAGAGCGAGAACAAAAGACGATCGGATGCCAAACTCTTTTCGGTTTTATTTTGGAGCTTGATAAAAGCCATGATTTTCTCACTTACCTTTTCTCAAAAACATCGCTGTTTTCGATTTTACCCACAAGATGATAATTTTCGGATAGAAGTTTCTCGAACTGTGCAAAATATCCAATTGACTGAGGGGGTTTGATAATATAGACAGGCAAATTATGCTCTAGTGCGCTGGCAACCTCTTCTCTACCTGTTGGTACACCGAAAACATGAAATGAAGTCACATATCTTGTGGGATTCTGTAGATGGGCAATAGCATAGAGCCAAGGGTAGTCACCCCAAATATAGACATTTTTATCAAATGCCTCCTTGCTTCTGAGGAAATCGGCAAGACCCATGATTGAATTAACATTTGTGTCGAAGAAGTCATTATAGGAGTTGATACTCTTTTTCCCAGAGGAGAACTCGTAAAAATTCTGCCAATATTTAACCTGGTTTATTGGACCGCCGGAAAGAAAATCAGTAAAAAGTAATTTTGTTAAAAATATCAAAGGGATGAAAAATAGAGAAGCGAAAATAATTTGGGCTTTGGCAAACTTAATCTTTGATGAGACTGAGGCCAGTAGTAAAGATAACGGAGGTATTGCCTGCACTAAATAATGGCCGTATGTTCTTCCCGAAAAGTAGCTTCCCAAAAAAGAGAAGGCTATCCAAAGTAATATAAGATGGGAGATATCAACGGTATTCTGTCTTTTTTTGTAAAAGCCGTAGATAATTACCGAAATAATCGGTAGGAATTTGAGAAGATTAATAAGGAGTGCATATTTAGGACTTTCACCTAGGTAAATCCGGTAGTAAGTATAGGCTGCAAAAATATAATCGGCTAAAAGATTTTTAGACGCAAAGTAACCGACAGTTAATGCGTACGGAAGAACAAAACCAAGGCTAAGAACCAGCCCTTTTTTAATAAACTCACTGAGGTTTTTGCTCATCAAGAAAAGGAAAATGCCCAGAGCTACAGCTTCAAATGCTCCTACTTGTTTATAAAGTGAGGCTATGGCAAAAAGAATACCGGCTACAAAAAGTGATAAGGTGTCAAATTTGCGAAAAATAGCCATCATCATTGCCAAGGAAACTGGCAGAATCATAAAGATTTCCGTTAAAGCCAAGTTGCCCTCGACGATCCTCAAGGAGGTCAGAAAGCCAAAGATGAGTGTGGCAAAAAGTGCCCTATTTTCTCCCAATAGTTTTTTGGCAATTTCGTAGATCACTACTGCTGTTGTTAAAACTACTGCCAGTGTTACCAGTCTTAGTGAAAACATGGAAGTGCCAAGCGTTTTGAAGATGGCGGCATAAGTTAAATAGATCATTGGCGGTTTATTGTCCCAGGCTGTCTGATAAAGTACGCCATCCTGATTTAGATTATTGGCAACCGCTGCAAAAATTCCTTCGTCACCATACCAGAAAGGCTCAAATAGGGAGGGGAGACGAAAGAGGAAGATGGCGAATAAAATTAGCGATAAGACTACAAAATGTATTTTCATTTTTGAGAAATTCTAAATTCTAATTTCTAAATCCTAAACAAATCCAAATGATCAAAATACAAAATTCAAAACAATTTTTAAATAAATTTATCTTTTTTGAACATTTGATTTTTGAAATTATTTAGAATTTAGAGTTTAGTGTTTAGAATTTATTTAGTAATTAGGTCAATATCAGCATTCGCCTTCGGCGAATCTGATATATCAGTAAACTTCATTAGATTTTTAATATTAATTACAATAATTGAAGTTTAGCTGATATTAGGTTAATTTATTCCGTCCTTTGGACGGAAGGTCCTGGTCTGAGTTCAAAATAGCCCTTATTAGGCGCTTGATCGATTATTACCATTCCATTGTTAACATAAGCATCAAGTAAGCTTTTACCGGAAAATTGGACTAAACCTTCAGGCAGAACTATCAAATCGTTTTTGAGACCAAAGCGATTCCGATAATAGGTAACTTCCGCAAATGAGGGCAGGACTGTCACAATTTTATCTTCAGTGGAAATCTTGGGCAATATATCATTCTGGTAGGCCTGGCGAAAGGTGTAGGGATTTCTGACAAAAGTCATTGCGTCAATAATGATACTTAGAAGTATAACGGCTGTAGTCGAAGTAGCAAACAAATATTTTGGTAGTTTCTCACTAGTGTGAACAATTACCAGGCTCAAAGGGACTGCAGAGCCAATTAAATATCTCCAGAAAAAAATCGGCCGGAAGGGCAGTTGATGGCCGTCAATTTTGAGTCCGGGCAAGGCCGCCAGGATAAAGGGAACTATAGCCCAAAGCCAAATTAAAAGATAGGGCTTTTCGAAATGACGGCGAATAATATGTCCAACTATTCCCGAGAGAATAAGGAGAGCCGAGAGACTAAATAAAGCCGGACGGACAGCAGTTTGTTGCTCACCACCTAAAATTCGCAGGATTGCTTCAAAATGTGTTCTCGTGTCAATAGCCCCAATCCAATAATCGCCTCCGACCGATTTCACTTGGCTGGCCAAGAAAGGAAGCCATGGTAAATAAAGGAGTGCTATTACCCCACAGAGCCCGGTTACCTTCCAAAAAATTCCCCGATCAAAAAGCAGAAGATATAGACCTTGGGCAGCCAGTATAAAAAACATGTAGTAGTGGGTATAAATTCCTAGAGTTGAAAGGACTACGAAGCCGAGGGCGCTGAATTTAGTGAATTTCTGACTAAGTTTAATTAGAAAGTAAATTGAACCGGTGGCCGCAAAGGCGAACATGGTGTAGTTTCTTGCTTCAAAAGCATAAGTAAAAAAGATTGGATTTACGGCAACGACGAGTGTTGACAGTAGTCCAAATAAACGGCCTCGTACGTAAGAAGCTAATTTATATACCAGGAATATTGTCAGTAGATAGAAGATAATTGATATCGATCGTGTTACCACTTCTGTCGGTGGTAGAAACTTATAAACAGTTTCGACTATCGAATAATATGCGGGAGGATGAAAGTCGGCGGCTGTTGTTTTGAGCATCTGGGGGTAGGGAAGTTGAGAGATTAAAGAAGTCCATGCCTCATCGCCCCAAAAGCCGCGAGTTAAATAATTTTGGGAAAGCGAAAACATCAAGACTAAGTATACCAAGTTATTATATGTAAAACTTGGCTGGATTTGTTTTAGCTGGCGATTAAATTAATAAAAGATTTACCCACAATTCATTCGGAAATATTGTTTTTTCAAATGATTAACACCCTATAGTTTGACTATTTTAGCTTCTGTTTAGTAAAATTATGCTTATGAGTAATCCAGAGTTGCCTAGGCTATACACACCAGGGGTTGTTGTTAGACGATCGCGTTTAGGAGTGGTAAATCCTGAAACCCCCATTTCTGTCTACAAAGATGCTGCAGGTAACCATGCCCTAGCTGATGGTAATCACCGATCTTATAAAGCTTGGGTATTAGGCATTGCTGGTCCTGAACGGGTAGTAATAGGTACAATACAGAAGGACGTCTCTCAAGACCCTGATTTCAGGCCAATATCAGATCTCAGGGTGATTGAAGACTGATTCGAGTACTACTCACCCCATAGTTTAATTGACTTTTATTAGTCGTAAATGTTAAAATCGGTCTTGTCTTAAATTTGATTGTTTTAAAAAGCTTCTGCTAACTTTTTACTTCAATCCTTATTTAAGATTTTTTAAAAATAGGCATGGAAACCCCCTGTATTCGTTGCGGAAAAACCAGAATAGTTAAGCGTAAATGGAAAGAAACCGTCGAACGCGGTGCGCCAATCATCCACGTTGAAACTGTTTGTCCGGATCCCGAGTGTCAAAAAATAGTCGATGCCCAGTTTGCTGAAATCCGTCAAAAAAGAGAGCTTCAGGAAAGTAGAAAAACAAGCGTTAAGATCTGACTTCCCAAGTAACATTAGTTTAGCTCTTGTGATATTCTGTGGTTATGGCTGATATCAGAAAACTTGAAAAGTTGGCCCGCCTAGTTCGCTGGTATATTTTGAAAATGACGACACGGGCAGGCTCCGGTCATCTGACCTCGTCGCTATCGGCAACCGATGTGATGGTGGCTTTATTTTTCAATAAAATTAGATTCGACCTCAAAAACCCGCAAAATCCCGCCAGCGACAGAGTTATTTTTTCCAAGGGTCATGTTTCGCCTTTGGTTTACGCGCTATACGCTGCTGCAGGGGTTATAAGTGAAAAAGATCTTGAGGGCTATCGAAAGTTTAAAAACCCTTTAGAGGGACATCCAAGGCCAAGTTTTAAATATATAGAGGTGGCAACGGGTTCTTTGGGTCAGGGTTTATCAGTCGGTCTAGGGATGGCCCTCGCCTTAAGGCAAGAATTTCCAAATTCCAAACTCCACATTCCAAAAGTCTATGTTCTTATGGGCGATTCGGAGACCAGCGAAGGATCTGTTTGGGAGGCTGTAGAGTTGGCACCTTATTATAAATTAGGTAATTTGGTAGGCATTATTGATGTTAATAGGCTTGGGCAGAGCGGCCAGACGATGCTTGGCTGGAATGTACAAGAATATAGACAGAGAGTTGAGGCTTTTGGGTGGCAGGCAAAAATTATTGACGGTCATGATTTAAAAGAGATAATTAAGGTTCTTAATTCGCTGCCCGATGGCGGAGATAAACCACAGATGATTATTGCCAAAACCATTAAAGGTAAAGGCGTTTCGTTTCTCGAAAACAAAGAAGGCTGGCATGGTAAGGCCTTGTCAGATGAACAGTTTGAAGATGCCCTGGGGGAATTGGGCAGGATTGATAAAGAGGTCAGGGGGGAAATCGCAAAGCCAATTTCATTTCCAACTTCAAAAGCTAGAAAGAAACCAACCGGTAATCAGTTACCAGTTACTAGTTACCAGCTCGGTGATTTGGTAGCTACTAGGAAGGCCTACGGCGAGGCGATAACGGCTCTTGGTGCCACTGATCCTAGAATTGTTTGTCTTGATGCTGAGGTTAAAAATTCGACCTATGCTGAAATTTTTATGGAAAAATTCCCGGAGAGATTTTTTGAGATGTTTATTGCCGAACAAAATATGGTCGGTGCAGCCTTGGGTTTTTCCAAACGAGGAATGATTCCGTTTGTTTCAACTTTTGCAGCTTTTTTGACAAGAGCTTTGGATCAAATAAGGATGGCGAGTTACAGTAATGCAGATGTTAAATTTGTCGGTAGTCATGCCGGTGTATCAATCGGTGAAGATGGGCCATCACAAATGGGACTTGAAGATATAAGTATGTTCAGATCGATTTTTGGAAGTTACGTACTTTGCCCAGGCGACGCAGTATCTTGCAGGGAGCTTGTTGAGGTTGCAGCTAATACAAAAGGTCTTTTTTACATTCGGACTGCAAGACCAGCAACACCAGTCATTTATGCCAGAGGTGAAAAGTTTAAAATAGGCGGCAGTAAAGTTATCAGATCAAGTAAAGCCGACAAGCTGACAATTGTTGCCTGCGGTATAGCCTTAATCGAATCGATTAAGGCTGCTGATGAACTAGCAAAACTTGGCATCAAGGTGCGTCTGGTTGATGCTTATTCTGTCAAGCCTATTGATGAAGCGGGAATTAAAAAAGCCGCCAGAGAGACAAACAATTTACTTATTACAGTTGAAGATCATTATGCGCAGGGTGGTTTGGGTGATGCGGTTTTAAATGTTTTTGCAAATTCCTCACAGTCTCACTCCCGGAGTGCGCAAAGTTCGACCCATGCTCACTCCGGGAGTGTTGCTAGGGGTGTGAGGATCTATAAATTGGCAGTTTCTAAAATGCCGATGTCCGGCAAGAGTGAAGAGCTTTTGGATTATGAGCAGATTTCTCAAAAAGCCATTGTAAAAAAAGTATTGGAGATTTGTAAATAAATTTTTCTCAAAGAAAATAATTGGTGATGAACTTACACCTCAAATAAAATTATTGCCTGTTAATAAGTCTTAGGTCATTTGCGGTATACTACCTGCTCTTATCAAATTTTGCCTCTCGGTTTCAACACTGCTGCTTTCTATCTTCATGCCTTCTCTTGCAGACAGAGCAATTCCCTCGACTAAGCTTCTAATTTTAAAAACATCCTTTCTGTGAAGGTTGTTAACCATTATTTGGGGGCCACCTGTTAAACTTTGGATCTCAATATGTCCAAAAAATGGCCCGCTTGAAGCATTAACGCAGGCGATATCACTAGCCATTATTGAAATGACCTCATTTGACCAAAATCCTTTTTTTCTGAACCAGACAATCCGACGTTCCTCAACGATCAATTCGTCAGGAAAAAGTGTCAGCGGAAAGATCTGGCGAGCCCAGGCAAGCATACGCGATTGTTCCTTATGGGTATGTTCGACAACAGTCTTGCCGGGTCCTGATACAAAATCAAGGCGCCAAATGTCGCTTAGTGCTGGGTATCTCATGTTCACCTCCCCTCTGGCCAAAAGCCCTTTGGGTCACTGCTCCGGAGGCTTCCTCCGAGCCAGAGGCCAGTAATTTCGAAGTGAGGACCGCTCTGCTTCGAGGATCGGGTCTTAGGCCTTTCCAATCGTCAAGATAGGCCATTAATTTTTCCAGGGTAGGGAAGAAACTTGCGATTTCTTCTTCCGAAAGTCTGCTCCTGAGGTCTTTTTCTAACTGATTAATTCTCTTTTTAATTAGCCTTACTTTTCTTTTTCCGTCGTCAGTTAGCACAATATTGTATTTTCGGCGATCGCCGTCAGGAGACTGCCTTTTGACAAGATTGAGTTTTTCAAGCTTGTCGATAAGAGTTACTACAGAGGCGGGTTCAAGATGAAGTTTAGCTGCGAGTTCACGCTGATTGATGTTTTTTTGTGAATCCGTGATTAATATAGCTGAGGCCTCGGAATAGGAAAGTGAAAGCGGCGGTGACTTAAACCCGATAACTTTCTGGGTCTTTCTAGCGAATCCTATAAGGTGAAAGATAATAGTATGTTTCATACAAACGCTACCCCATTCTGTTAGAAATCTAACTGTTAGAATTCTAACATAGATCAGACAGAGCCTTAAAGTATATCGCATGAAAATAACAATGTCAAGATGCCTTTTTATGTCTATTACGGGCAAGCGAAAACCATGGCTTGAAAGAATGTGAATGAAGTTTGAACCGCGAGGTGAAGGAAGAAAATACCAAGGCCTTTAGGCCTTGGGTAGTTTATTATTTTTCGATGAGGCGGTTGTAGACCGTTGCTATTAAATAACCGAAAATCCAAGTACTTACACAGACAGCAATCAAGATTCCCAGGAAATTAACGAAGCTAAATTTTGGTACCTGAGAAGCGATGTCGACTCCAAAAAATTGGCTGTTTAATAGGAGCTTAAAGAATGGAGGGGCAATGATCTTGAGTAGATAGAGAACAATATAAATAAAAGCAGTGACAAGTGCAAAACTATTGGCCAGAGCTTGGGCTTTTAACATTTCTATCTTTGCTATTATAGCATTGGGGTTGGTGTCGAAAAGTATTGAGTATAAAAGGATCACTATTGACATATATTTTGAGGTTTGCCCATAATGAATAAGATCCTAATTCTTTTAGGTCTAAAGCCCTTTCAGTTTGAGTACTGGCCAGTATTACTAAAGACCCCGTACATTGCTAACATGGGGTCTTTTTTTCTTTTCTAAGGGAACACCAAAGGTTTCCCCTTAGTATTCCTCTTCCTTTAAGTGGATAAAATTGGCCTGGCAAAGCCAGATCCAATTTTGATTTAGTATTAAGCTTACAATATACAGTCAGATGTCCAATTTCGAATTGGAAATTGGAAATTCACTGTAGTACAATTCAGGGTCAAATGGCGGATAAGATTGTTCCTGAGGTATTTAATAGTCCGACTTATGGTCAGTTGTCATGGCAGCAAGCACTTTTGAAAATGATCGCCTTTATGGGAGTTGATACTAAAGCTTCCTACGAGATGATTATCGGAACTGATTCTGAGGCTGTCAATGGTATGGCCGATTTTGTTTCAGCTGTAATTGTTCACAAAAAGGGCAGAGGCGGAATCTATTTCTGGGCAAGGCAAAAAATAGATAATCTTCACTCAATGAGACAGAGGATTTGGCAGGAGGCGATTATTTCCTTGGCTGTGGCGGAGAAATTAGTTGGTGACTTAGTCCAGTTTGGTCTAGTTGATGGTCGCTCTAAGTCTGTGCTTGGGGATCCTGAGCGATTTAATCTGGAGATTCATGTTGATATCGGACCCAATGGGGAAACGCGTGCGATGATTTCGGAAATTGTCGGAATGATTAGAGCCAATGGCTTCAAAGTTGCCACTAAACCAGCTTCCTGGGGCGCAAGCCACGTCGCAGATCGACATGTATAATGTCGATCGAAGACCATGAGTTATATCGAATGGTCGCTGACAGGCATGTGTAACATGACTGGCAGCGGCCCTGAGTACAATCGAAGGGTTGCGGATCGACACGTCTAAACTAGGGTTTTTCTCTCAGAATAATATAAAATGAATTAGAGGATTATTATGAATAGTCCCAAACATTTTGCGATTACGGATGACGTCCATCAACGGACAATTATTCTCGCCCGTTTAAGACTGCCATGGCTAATTGTGGGTCTGACAGGGGGCTTGGCTGCATCTTTTTTGGTGTCTAAGTTTGAAGATGTGCTGGCTGCAAACCTGTATCTTGTCTTTTTTATACCAGTAATTGTCTATTTAAGCGATGCGGTGGGAACTCAGACAGAAGTTATTTATGTAAGGAATTTGTCCACTTTTAAGGATAATTTCGCAAAATATTTAGCTAAAGAAATATTAGTAGGGGGCTTTTTGGGGGCTGTTTTGGGCGTATTGTTAGGTTTGGCAGCTTTTGCGTGGCTAAGGTCTGTTGAGACCGCCATAACAGTAGGTTTTGCAATGTTTTTAAATACTACCATTGCACCTGTGATTGCCGTAGTTATTCCAGAGATTTTATCTAAAGAAAATATCGACCCGGCTTTAGGCGGAGGTCCATTTACTACAGTAATACAAGATTTTGTCAGCTTGTTAATTTATTTCCTTGTTGCCACCGCGATAATTTTGTAACTGAAAAAAACACTAAATTACGCTTGGTTTGGGTACTGTCTGCTGATATCTGTTGTGGGATCTCCAATTACTTTAAAAATAGAGCTAACCGAAACAACGGTGGAAAGATCTCTTATAGTGGCAATTGCTGATTGAAAATTGCTTTCCGGGCTGGAATCAAGTAAGAAGGCGATTTCAGCAAGACCTCCTTTGGCTTCTGGTTGTATCAATGAGCAGATGTTTAAATTGGAGTTTGCCAGTGTTTGGCATAAACTAGCCAATACTAATGGTTTATCCTTGACTCTCACTCGGAAATAATGGCTTGTTTGAATATCATGATCAAGATCAGGAATTGGGGATACACCTTGTTTTTCGCTGTCTTTTAATGTTGATATGTAGACTAGATTTTTACTTTCTGCCTGAGCCGACGGATGATTTTTTCTAATAAGAGTTGGTCCGATCCAAGCCACTAGCCCATTATTCCCAGTTCTGGCAATGGCAATGCGTTTTACAGCGTAACCAATAGGGTCAAATTGGCTGGCAAAGAAATGATCACGTTCTGTAATTCGTGCTTGATTAAGATCAATTTGATCTGGTTTTAGATTTATTCCAAAAGCTGCATTTAGAATTGAGCAAAAGATTTTACGGGAATGACCCCTTCCTACTGGAATTTGGATTCCACCTGCAAGTTCAGGGGGAATAGTGTTTCTCAAAAGATCAACAATAGGGATAATTTTTTCGTTTGCGACGAGAGCGTCTGCTCTATAACGTTCGGATAAACCCATAGTGAAGAGGTATTATAGGCAAAACAAAAGCCCACGTCAAACGCGATGGGCTTCTGTTTTTTTTACTTTTGAATTGGCTATTTTTTCTTTCTGCGTTTTCTCTTTGTTGTTGACTTTCGACTTTGCGCTTTCGACTTTGACTCTGGCTTAACTGGTCCTTCTTCCTCTTCCTTCGTATACCACCAGGCGGCAATAATTACTAAAGCAACGACTACTAAGATGACCAGGGCCGTATTTTTATCAAAACTGGATGCGGAAACCGGTGACGGCGAACCGACTGGTTCATTTTTAAAATTAACACTCACCACGACCGGGGGATTAAGTGAGCTGTGATCATTGTTGACAAGTTCGGCTCTTAAATTATGATCCCCATAGGAAACATCACTGAAAGTAAAATCATCCTTTATTAATTTAACAGCCGACTCGCGCGTAGGACTGGCCTCATCAAGCCAGAGATGGATATGTCCTTGACCTACCCGCGGTAATTGATTTGTTTGATAATCGGTCAGCTGGAAATTTTCGATGGAAAAAAGAATGGGCACCCTGTTCTCATATAAAGTCTGGCCTTCAGTAGGCGTTATTACTTTTAATAAGGGGGTAGAGCTTTGAGCAAAAACCGAAGTGGCTAAAAGGACAGAAAATGCAAAAGCTCCAAAAAAATACTTCGCAATTTCACGCATGATAATGACGAGAGTCATTCTATGACAGACCCCTCAAAAGGTGTCAATAGTGATCTATTTTTACCCGAATAAGACCAAAATCAGGGTAAAAAATTAGCTCGACATTATTTTTTTCGGTAATTTTTCGTGTTCGGTAAAAATTCGGTATGTGAAATTTTTAGATAATTTTAAATTTATATTGAATTTTAAATTATTTAATTTTCAAAAATTCGAACATTTAGATTTCATTTAAATTTTTAAATTTTAAATTGAAAATTTATCGTTGTCTTTTAGATGTTAAGATCAGCTGTTATAATCTGATTTACCTATGGTAGATAAAATTCGTAACATCATTATCATCGGTTCCGGCCCGGCAGGACTAACTGCTGCTCTTTATAATGCGCGGGCGAATTTAAATCCTCTGGTTATAGCCGGAGTTAAATGGGGTGGTCAGTTGATGTTGACTACAAATGTTGAAAACTATCCGGGTTTCCCTCAAGGCATTTTAGGTCCGGATTTGATGCAAAAATTTAGAGATCAGGCCGGGAGATTTGGAGCTGAAATTCTCAATGTTGATGTTGTCTCCGTTAATTTTAAATCACGTCCATTTAAAATCGTAGCGGACAGTAAAAGCTATTCAACAAAATCAGTCATCGTGGCTGCTGGAGCGGAAACCAATTGGCTAAATTTGCCAAATGAGCAAAGACTTATCGGTAAGGGTGTTTCTTCATGCGCACCTTGTGATGCCTTTTTCTTTAAAGATAAAAAAGTGATTATTGTCGGCGGCGGGGACAGTGCGATGGAGGAGGCATTGACTTTAACTAAATTTGCAACAAGTGTGGCAATAGTCCACAGACGAGATGAATTTAGGGCTTCCAAGATTATGCTTGGACGGGCCAGAGCCAATAAGAAGATATCCTTTATTATTAATAGCCAAGTTGTCGATGTTTTAGGAAGGGATAAAGTGGAAGGGGTTAAGATTAAAAACGTTAAAGATGGAAAAGTTAAGGAATTACCCATCGATGGTATGTTTTTAGCGATTGGGCAAAGTCCACTGACTAATATTTTTAAGGGGCAGATCGGGCTTGATGAGAGAGGTTATGTTAAACGCGTACCACAAGGCGACGGTCCCGGGAAATTTCAAATGACAACTTCAGTTGAAGGAGTTTTTGTAGCCGGCGATGTCCATGATTACCACTACCGTCAGGCAGTAACGGCGGCAGGTTACGGCTGTTCCGCCGCACTTGAAGCTGAAAAGTGGCTTGAGGCGCAGAGTGATTAAAGCAGCACTGATTGATCTTGACGGTTTCCTGGTAAACTCCGAAGAACTTTATTTAGAGGCTAATCAAATTTATTTCAAAAAGTTTAATTTTAACTTTACAGAGGATTTACATCGTCAGAGAACGGGTCAGAAGTTTGCCGAGTGGATCAAAACCGTGGTTTCTATCGATAAAACCGGCGAGGAGATTTTAAAAGAAAGAGATATTATCCTTTTCAATTTGGTCAGAAAGAAGCTTAAATTGTTGCCTGGCGCAAAGGCTTTTCTCGATAAAATTCATAAAATTCTTAAAACAGCACTCGTTACTTCTAGCAAACAGGATTATGTAAATTTGGTTTTCCAGATCACAAACATTAAGAAATATTTTGATGTTGTCGTGACAGGCGAGATAGTGAAACATGGTAAGCCAGATCCTGAGTGTTATTTATATGCTGCGAAGCTGTTAGGAATTTCGTCCTCGGAGTGCGTTGTTTTTGAAGATGCGCCAAGTGGAGTGTTGGCTGGTAAAAATGCCTCAATGAAAGTGATCGCCGTTCCAAGTCAATTTGTAAAGGGTGATGTTGTTTTTTTTGAAGCTGATTTAGTTTTGAATAGTTTGATTGGGGCCGCGCTTGAGGCTGAAAAGTGGCTCGAGGCGCAAGATTGACAGAGGCACAATTTTTTAGTAAGATTTGTGCCTATTAGGAGGGCCTTCATGGCACCTTTTTTTCTGGAAGGTACTCAATTAGAAATAGGATCTACAAGAGTAATTGGGAAAGGTAGTAAACGGGCATTAGTTGAAGTACGTGATAAGACTACCTTATCACTCCGTTTGACTAATGGTCATCCAGTCTACGCAGGCGAAGCAACCACCGATGGATTAGATTTTGCAGGACACGTACATACGATTAGACATGATACAGAGTTGACTCGACAATCTGTATCTACCCTTGCCAAGAAACCTCAAATAATCTGGAAAGAAAGATAATTCATTGCCATTGACTTTGGCTTCCAATTCCTTTAAACTGCCACTAAATAAGTAGTAGTTTCACTGCTACGCTTAACGCCAAACGCTAAAAGCTTAAAGCCAAACAGTCAATAAATGCGTTAAGCGTTAGTCGTTTAGCGTTTAGCGATTTAAAAATGTTTCGTCTTTCCCAAAAAGCAGATTACGGATTGATTTTACTGTCGTCACTGGCCAAGCTTCACTCCGTAGCCGGATTTCACTCCCGGAGTGAAGTCAAGGCGATATCTGGAGGACACTCCGGGAGTGTCACCGACAGTTCTGAGATTCACCCCCGGGGTGAAGTCAAGGCGATGTCAGGTTTACACCCCGGGGGTGTGAACCAAGCAGGCTATGTTTCCATTTCCTCGGTTGCCGCTAGACATAAACTCTCCCCCAAATTTCTTTCTCAAATAGCCCGCGAACTCAAAGAGGCTGGGATCTTAAAATCCAAGGAGGGGGTCAGCGGAGGTTATAACTTAGCCAAGAAACCCAGGGAGATTAAGATTATCGATGTTTTAAATGTTTTAGAAGGCAAGTTTTTCGAAGGTCGGTGTTTTGAGGAAGAGGGTAAATGTATTTGTGGAGCAGGTATTATATGGAAGGATATGAAAAATCAGGTTGAAGCGGTGCTAGGCGGAAAATCGGTTGCGGATCTGGTAAAATCTAAGCCTAATTCCTAATTGAAGCAGTAAATTGAAGTAATGAGGAAAAGAATATATCTTGATTATGCGGCGACGACGCCAGTTGATCCGGCGGTTTTAGTGGCGATGCGGCCATATTTTAACCGTGACTTTGGCAATCCTTCGTCTTTACACTCCTTCGGTCAAAAAGCCAAAAGTGCATTAGAGGGGAGTCGAAATGTTATTGCCGGGCTGATTGGTGCCAAAAGCGAGGAAATTATTTTTACTTCTTCGGCAACAGAAAGCAACAATTTGGCCTTGAAGGGGGTGGCATTTGCCAATCGCGATAAGGGTAATCACATCATCATTTCTGCAATTGAGCATGATTGCGTTTTAAATACCGCTCTTTGGCTTAGCAAACAAGGATTTGAAATAACCCAAATTCCGGTTGGTAAAGACGGTCTGGTTGATCCTGAGAGGATTGAAAAATCAATCAAAAAGGATACGATTCTGGTTTCTGTCATCTGGGGGAATAATGAAATCGGTACTTTGCAGCCGATTGTTGAAATCGGCAGAATTTGCCGGAAGAAAAACGTTCTATTTCATACAGACGCGGCTCAGGCTTTCGGTAAAATTCCAATTGATGTTGTCCGCGACAATGTGGATCTTCTGACTGCTTCTTCGCACAAAATCTACGGTCCAAAAGGCGCGGCATTTTTGTTCGTCAAAAGAGGAATTTTATTGACCCCGATTTTGCACGGAGGCGGTCAGGAGCGAAATTTACGTTCCTCAACCGAAAATATTGGCTCAATTGTCGGCTTTGCCATAGCAGCTGAGATTGCGGATGAAAGGATGAATAGCGAGAACAAAAAACTTTTAATGATGCGTGATAAAATTATCAATAAGATTTTGCGGAAAGTTCCCGATTCCTACCTTAACGGACATCCGACTAAAAGAATTTCCAATATTGCCAATTTGAGATTTGCATTTGTCGAAGGAGAATCGATGATCATGGAACTTTCTGCTGCGGGAATCGCGGTTTCAACCGGATCTGCCTGTTCATCTCCAAAATTGGAACCATCGCACGTTCTTTTGGCTTTAGGCCTGCGGCCGGAGGAAATCCATGGATCAGTCAGAATTAGTCTGGGAAGATGGACGACCGACAAGGAGATTGATTATCTTATCGAGGTTTTGCCAAGAGTAGTTGAAAAGCTGCGAAAAATTTCGCCTTTTGCGAGGTAGACCTATGTATTCAGAAGACGTCATTAAACATTTTAGAAATCCCCATAATATGGGGAAAATCAAAAAACCCGATGGTATCGGTAAGGTCGGGAATATTATCTGTGGAGACGTCATGTGGCTTTATATCAAGGTGGGGAAATCCGCCAGCCGGCGGAAAAAGGACGAGGAAGTAATCATCGATGTTAAATTTGAAACTTTTGGCTGTACGGCGGCGATTGCAACCAGCAGCATGATTACGGACTTAGCCAAGGGAAAAACCTTTGAGGAGGCTTTAAAAATAAATAAACAGGAAATAACCGAGTCATTAGGGGGTTTACCACCAATTAAAGTTCACTGTTCGGTTCTGGCAAGCGATGCGCTGGTTGAGGCAATTTATGATTATCTTGCAAAAAACAAAAGACCCATTTCAAAAGAACTTGAAGAGCGTCATGTGCATATTAAAAGAGAAAAAGAAATTATCGAGGAAAGATATAAAGAGTGGGTAGGGAAGCAAGAAGAAGTCGTAGGAGAAAAGTAACCCTTACCAGTGTCATTCTCGCGAAAGTCTTTCGACCCTGAGCTCAAGACCGAAGGGCGGGAATCTATACAATTAAAACTGGATCCCGTATCAAGTCTTCGACCGTGAGACCCTCAACTCTAAGACTTGGACTTGAAGAGCTCAGACCGAATCGGTGCGGGATGACATTGAAAGATGGATAGCATAATTTTGAGAATTGAAAGTTGAGAGTTGAGAATCTAAAATTAGTATAGATGGCAAAGAAATATCGAATTAAAGTTGATAGGGATCTTTGTATTGGAGCGGCCTCTTGTGTGGCTCTGGCTGCCAAGACTTTTCAGTTGGACAGCGAAAATAAGGCAATAGTACTATCGGAAGATGCGGATACTGTAGAGGCGATTAGACTGGCAGCCGAATCATGCCCAACTAAAGCGATAATTCTTGAGGATGCCGAAACCGGCAAACAAGAATACCCCTAGTAGCGGGTCCTGTCAGTCGTTTCCTTCCCGCCAGTGCTCACTGATATAATGTTTGATGTATTAAATTGATCCGTATGGTCAGTTGCGCGCTGTCGGGCACCCTTCCACGACTGCCATCCGCTCGCATCGGTCACTAACGTAATTATTTGAGAACACCTCCCTAATGTTAGAATGGAAATATTATTAGAGGAATTTTTAAGTGATGAAAAGCGTTGATTTCTTGATAGTTGGTGGAGGTGTGACTGGGACAACGGCTGCCCAGACGATAAGAGGTTTGAGGCCTGATTCTTCCGTTGTTATTCTTTCCGACGAGCCTTACGAACTTTATTCACGGATTCTTTTGACCAGTTATATTCGCGGTGAGGCAACTCAGGAGCAAGTTTTTTTGAAAAGAAATGAGTGGTATCAGGAGAATAGGATAGATTTAGTTAAAGGGGTTTCAGCCCAAAAGCTTGATGCAAATGCCCACACAGTAGAGTGTGCAAATGGCGATGTTTATCAATATAAAAAATTACTTTTGGCACTGGGTGCCCGGCCGATAAAATTAAATGTTCCCGGAAGCGAACTTGGAAATATTTCATATATGTGGACAATTGAGGATGCTGAAGAAGTAATCAATGCACTTAAAGGAACAAATGAGAGCCGCCGGCCCGGAGGGCCTCTGACCCGGAGGGGTGTGGTTATCGGCGGAGGATTTATTGGACTTGAATTTGCCCACGCCTTTAAAGTTAAGGGAATCGAGACGACAATCCTAGACGGCAGCGAGTATTACTGGGGTAACAGGCTGGATAAACAGTCGAGCCAAGTTATTCAAAATATCCTGGAAAAAAACGGGATAAGCGTAATTGCCGGTGAGATGGTTGAAAAATTTGTTGGCAGTCGAGAGAATCCGCAGAATGTCGGAAAGGTCATTACCAAATCAGGGAAGGAATTTGGATGTGATTTGGTCGGAGTTGGGGTTGGCATTAAAAGCGATCTTGGGTGGCTTGAAGGAAGCGGGATAAAAATTGATCAGGGAATTGTTACAAATGAATATTTAGAAACGAATCTTGGCGATGTTTACGCAGCCGGTGATTGTGCCAATTATTATGATGTTATTGTCGAAGGTCAGCACTTGGTCGGAACTTGGGCCAATGCCGCAACCCAGGCAGTAGCGGTCGGAAAGACCATGACCGGGGTTAAAACTGTATTTGAAGCGGTTTGCGCATATACTGCAAGATTTTTTGAATCAACCTGTTCATTTGTCGGAATGACGGAAGCGGATTTTGCGGATGAGGTTGTAACACGCGGAACTGTCGCTGAAGGAAAAATTTCCAGAATTTTCCTGAAGAATTACCCTTCGACAAGCTCAGGGTCTATGACGCGGATTGTTGGCGCAATTATTGCCAATAATTTTGGCGAAGTTGCGCCAATCACTGATGCAATTAAAAATAAGGTTGATGTATCACAAAATAGAGATAAACTTGCGGATGCTAATTTTGATTTGCACTCACTCCCCATAAGCTAGTAATCTTAATATAGGTATTTAAGGAATATTTGAAAAATGATTTACATCGCTTCTGATCATGCTGGATTTTATCTTAAGAAACAGCTGATCCAATATCTCAAAATTAAAGGTTTGGAACTTGAGGATCTGGGGCCATATGAGATGGATCCGGATGATGATTACCCCGATTTTATAATTCCTTGTGCCCTTCGCGTGGCGGAAAGCCACGCTCAGGGTAAACCCGACGATGTTGGAATAGTTATTGGCGGTTCCGGGCAGGGGGAGGCAATTGCCGCCAATAAAGTTAAAGGTATTTGGGCAGCAGTTATAAATAGTGCAAATCCGCAAATTGCGAAACTAGCCCGTGAGCACAATAATGCCAATGTTCTTTCCCTTGGCGCAAGGTTTCTGTCGGCCGATGATGCTAAAAAAGCTGTTAGTTCTTGGCTTGATGCCGAATTCGAAGGGGGTCGGCACCAAAAAAGGATTAACAAAATCATTAAATTTGAAAAGAGACTATGAAGGTAATTAAATTCATTAAAATATATGGCAGGTTTGAAAAAAACTTAGCTAAGATCAATCTCTTCTTTATTTTTATCTTCCTTAACCTTTGGGACTATTTAATCAGCCGGGAGTTTTTTAATGGGATGATCCTTGGACTTGTGATGTTTGGGCCGGCAGTGTTTTTATGGTTTGTGGGTACAGTACGGGCAGCGGCTCTGGTGACCTTGGTCTCGATATTTGAATTTGGGGTGATGACTGTTTTTGTGCTTGAAGGATTCGAGCTGGGTGGTGCTGCTACTCCTTTGAAGTCAATTTTCTGGCTTCCTTATCTTCTAATGGCAGCGGTCAACGGCTTTTGGGGTTTAAAAATTTATTCGGATTATAGAGAGAAGAAGGTGAAGGTGCGGAGTTAAAATGACGGCCCGTGACTGGTTTGAGAAAGCTCAAAATGAGAAATTCGCAATTGGTACCCTTCGGCCCTTCGATGAAACTCAGGGTCTTCGACTTCGCTCAGGACGAAATTTTCAGATCCTGAAACCCTTCGACTGCACTCAGGACGAGCGAGTTCAGGATGACAGGAGGGGGAAAGTGTTGTGACAGCTAGAGATTGGTTTTTAAAGGCGCAGACGGGGGGTTGGGCAATTGGTGCATTCAATGCCGATAATTTGGAGATTTTGAAGGCGATTTGTCTGGCGGCTAAAAATAAAAAATCGCCGGTGATGGTTGAGTTTTCTCCCGGGGAAGTTGACTATTTCGGCTTGAGGAACATTGTCGATTTAGTTAAAAACGCGCGCGAAGAGTATAGAATCCCGATACTTCTTAATTTGGACCATGGTAGAAAAGTTGAGGATTGCCTGGCGGCCGTCAATATGGGTTCTTCGACAAGCTCAGGATCTTCGAGTTTCGACTTAATTCATTTCGACGGATCGGATTCGGAACTTGAGGAAAATATCCACAATACCAAGAAGGTTGTAGAAGCAGCTCATACCAAAGGTCTTCTGGTTGAGGGTGAGATTGACAAAATTCCCGGAGCAAGCGAAATCCATGATCAAGATCTTGATTCAGAGCTGGTTAAAAAGTCTTACACGGATCCCCAAAAAGCGGCTAAGTTTGTTTCCGAAACTGGTATAGATATTTTTGCGGCCTTTTTTGGCAATGTTCATGGGACATTTCCCAACCAGCCGGATTTGGATTTTGACCTTCTGGCTAGAATTCGGAAGTCTTTACCTGATACCTTTCTTTCGCTGCATGGTGGGTCTGGAATTCCAGCCGATCAAGTTAAACAGGCGATTGAAGTTGGAAAGATCGTTAAAGTCAATGTTAATACAGAGTTAAGACAAGCATTTCGCGACGCGTTAACCGAAAAGCTAGGGGAGAAACCCAATGAATATGCCATGTATAAAGTAATGCCTGACGTGATTTTGTCTGTGGCGGCGGTAGTGGAGTCGAAAATCGATATTTTCGGATCTGCAGGTCGAGTTTAATTTTCCTACCCTCTTGCACAACTATTTTTTTTCTGTTAATGTTATCAGTTTTCGTTGAAAAGGCTTCTGGCCCGGAGGGAGGTGATTATATAAGAAATGATTAATTTTAGAAAAGTGGTTTTACTTGGAACAGTAGCGTCAAGCGCGTTGGTTCTTTCAGCCTGCGGTTTGTATGGAGGTTCGACGAATACGGGTACAGGACAGACCAATGGGACTACCCCGGAAACAGTTGAATCGCCAGTTGCCGGAAATGTTATCACTTATTCGGAAAGCGGTTTTTCTCCCAAGCAATTAACGGTGAAAGTAGGTGAAAGTGTTGAATTTGTGAATAATTCGTCTTCTAATGTTCAGGTTAATTCGGCACCTCATCCGACACACGAGCTTTATCCTGAACTTAATATTGGGGTAATTGCCCCTGGGGAAACAAAATCAGTTACTTTTACAACGGCGGGGACCAAAACATACCATAACCATCTTAATCCTTCCCAGAATGGGCAGGTCACAGTTGAGTAAGTTGAACTAGACTAGTGGTTTTTGGCCGCTTGCTTTAAAATCAGCCAAAAATTTGGCAAGGCCAGTATCAGTTAAAGGATGATGGACCAGTTTTTCTAATATCTCATACGGACAGGTAGCAATATCGCATCCAGCCAAGGCTGCTTGTTTTACATGGAGTGGACTTCTAATAGACGCAAAAAGAATTTGGGTTTCGAAGGCAAAATTGTCATAGATTTGGCGAATTTCTTCAATTACATCAATAGCTGTATGACCGATATCGTCAAGCCTGCCGGCAAAGGGGCTGACAATATAGGCTTTAAGTTTGCCGACTAATAGCGCTTGATTGGCACTGAAAACCAAAGTCATATTGGTTCTGATCTTTTCAGGTGTAAGAATTTTGAGTGCTTTGAGTCCATCTGGGGTCGTCGGAAGTTTAACGACAACATTTTTGTTAAGCTTAGCAAGTGCCCGGGCTTCTCTAAGCATTCCCTGGGTGTCTGTTGACAGAACTTCCAGACTAATATCGCCGTTGACGGTTACAAGAATTTGATTGACGGCTTGTTTGTAATCAATACCGGCTTTGGTTGCTAAAGATGGATTGGTAGTAACACCATCGATGATGCCTGCTTCCCACATCTTCTTAACTTCTTGGGGATTAGCGCTGTCGATAAAAAGTTTCATAGTATTATCATTTTAACAGTAATTGACAAGGAACGGGTCCTGTCAGTCCTAAGTCCTGGTTCACTCCCGGAGTGTGCCAGGGTTTAACTTTGCGCACTCCGGGAGTGTGCAATATCGAAAATTGGAAATTTGAAATTGAAAATTCCTAAGTTGTTGTTTGACAACAACTTAGGTTAGGTGGTCTAATCGTTTTGTGAGCTTTAAATTTTTCAAAGATTGGATCAGTAGTTGGCGGGCGTATTTGGCTGAGTTTATAGGCACTTTTGTTTTTGTTTTTATCTCTGCCGGTTCGGTTCTAGTTAATATTTTTTATGGTGATGTAGGTATCATAGGTATCGCATTTGCGACCGGAATGATAATTTCAGCACTGATGTTTTCGGTGTCGAAATTATCAGGTGCTCATTTTAACCCGGCTGTTACCCTGGCGCTTTGGCTTGCACAGAAAATAAAAGGGAGTTTAGCATTTTTTTATATTTTGGCCCAAATTTCGGGGGGTTTTGCCGCAGCAGGAGTTCTCCTTTGGATCTTTGGACCGGACGCCCGGGAATTTTCATTAGGAGGTCCTGTTCTTGGAGTAGGGGTAAGTACGCAGGCTGCGGTGATTATTGAGGCATTATTAACGGCAATTTTAGTTTTTGTCTATTTTGCAATGACTGTTTCCCGAAACAGCTCGGTAAGTTTTAGCCCAATAGCTGTAGGTGCAATCTATACAATCTCGATCTTTTTTGCCGGATCATTAACCGGAGGAGCAATTAATCCTGCAAAGGCGCTGGGGACACTGGTTATTTCAGAATCATATAGCAATCTTGTGATTTGGGTCATTGGTCCGGCGACAGGAAGTATTTTCGGCATAATTTATGATTTTCTCTTTTTGAGAAAAGGAAAGAAGTAATTGTTATATTGCTAAATTGCTACATTGCTAAGTTGGTAGATTCTTCAACAATTTAACCATTTAACAATTCAACAATCCGATTGTTTCTGCTAAAATTACTTCAATGCCTAATCAAACTAATCCAGCGACCGGTCAAGATTCTCCTCAAGATAACGATCAAACCCAACAAGCGGGAGAAAGTTCTGTTGGCACTGCTCTCAAGGAGCAAGAACAGGACCAGCCGTCGGCTGTTAAAAAGGAAAAAGAGATTCTTTCCGAGATTATCAGAAGTAGTGAAGCAGCTGACGAACAGCTAAAAGCGGAAGTTCAAGGCGCAATTAGGGAAGCGAAATTAGCAATGCCGGAGCCAGAGTTGGCTCCCGATGTTGCCGACAGTGGTGTTAAAGCACCGCAATCTCAAGCAAACGAAGTTGTCACCCAAGGAACAACAATTAACTTACCAATTTCCGAAAAAGAATATAAAAAGGGACTGCATCAAAAGATTGCAGGAGTTGTTGTTAATAAGGTAGTTGTTGGAACATCAAGCCTTTTTGCTCTTGCTACTTGGGTTGGCAGACTTATTAAGATTGCACATAAGCATACGATCAAGGTCATATTTAAGAAGGGAGGGACCTAAATTATGCCGATTGAGGAAGGATCACAAACAGCTGGCCAGATCGATGTACTTTCCGGTTTTCAACTAGTACTTCAGACGCTTGGATTTTTAGCCATAGCACTGGTGATTTTGGGTGTTTTGGCTTTTGTTGTTGGTTATATTTGGGTTATCTGGATGCGCAATAAAAATAGGGAAGAACGTTCACTTGAGTTTGTTTTACTTCAGGTTGCAGTACCCAGGGATAATGAAATAAAAATAGATGCCGCCGAGCAAATGTTTTCTTCTCTTTACTCTATTTATAAAAGTGGAACTCTTTCGTTTATTAAGCCTCAGGATCATCTCTCACTTGAGATTGTGGCTTTGCCTGAAGAAATTAAATTTTACATTTCCTGCCCCAAAAATTTACAGGATTTGGTTGAAAAACAAATTCATGGTGCCTATCCTGGAGCTGATGTTAGAGAAGTTGAGGAATACAATATTTTTTCCGAGGAAGGCAAGCTTGCTTTTGCAGCTTTAAAACTCAATAAAGCGAAATATTACCCGGTAAAAACTTATAAAGAATTAGGCACCGATCCTTTGAGTCAGATCACATCGGCAATGGCTAAAATGGAACCCGGAGAAGGTGCGGCTATTCAAATATTAGCGTCGCCTGCTGATGCCAGATGGCGGGCAGCCGGCAAGCGTTTTGTTACCAAGACGAAACAGGCAGAACTTTCGCCTAAGACTGAAGAAAGGACCCCGCCTGATCCTAAAAAAATGGAGGCAGTTGAAAACAAGATTGCCAAAGTTGGTTTTAATGTGGTTGTTAGGATCGTTGTATCTGCTAAAACCGATGAAGATAGTAAGATTCATCTTGAAAACATTAAGTCGACCTTTGCTCAATTTGCCTCAGAATATAATGGATTTACCGGTGCCAATATTAGATTTAAGAAACAATTTTTAGTTGACTTTGTCTATCGGTATTTACCACTTTTTGGCAACTTCGGTGTTTTAAATAGCGAGGAGCTGGCTACAATTTTTCACCTGCCTAATAAAAGCGTAGAGACTCCAGGGATTTTCTGGGTTAATGCCAAGCGGGCACCGGCTCCGGCTCAGATTCCTTCAACTGGACTTCATCTTGGCAAAAGCGTTTACCGGGGGACGACTAAGGAAGTTCATCTAAGTGAGGATGACCGCAGAAGACATGTCTACATAGTTGGAAAAACCGGAACCGGTAAGACCGAACTTCTAAAGTATCTATTGATGCAGGATATCAAGGCAGGTCACGGTATTGCTTTTATTGATCCTCATGGTGATGCGGCCGAGGATATTCTAGCCCAAATTCCCCCTGACCGGGCGGAGGACGTTATTTACTTTAATCCCGCAGATACCGAGCGACCTCTGGGTATGAACATGTTAGAAGCCCAAACCGAGCAAGAAAAGCATTTCGTAGCTACCTACATCGTCGGCTTAATGTACAAACTTTATGACCCTCACAAAACCGGAATTATCGGGCCACGATTTGAGCATGCAATCCGCAATGCAATGCTGACGGTGATGTCAGAACCCGGCAATACTTTTGTCGAGGTGGTAAGGGTTCTTACCGATTCACGTTTTGTTCAGGAGCTTTTGCCAAAAGTTACTGACCCGGTTGTTAGGCGCTACTGGACGGATCAAATTGCCCAAACAGCTGATTTTCATAAATCCGAGGTATTAGATTATATCGTTTCCAAATTCGGCCGGTTCGTAACTAACCGGATGATGAGAAATATAATTGGCCAGTCAAAAAGCGCTTTTAATCTTCGCGATATCATGGACAACAAAAAGATTTTGATCGTCAATCTTTCAAAAGGGAGAGTCGGCGAAGAAAATTCAAGCTTTTTAGGATTGGTTCTGGTTCCCAAAATTCTGGTTGCAGCAATGAGCCGGCAAGATGTTCCCGAGGAACAAAGGCCGGACTTTTTCCTGTATGTAGATGAGTTTCAAAACTTTGCGACAGAAACCTTTGCCGATATTTTGGCAGAGGCCAGAAAATTCAGACTGAATTTGATTGTTGCTAATCAGTTCATTGGACAAATTGAAGAAGAAGTTAAAAATGCCGTTTTCGGCAACGTCGGAACACTAGTAAATTTCAGGGTGGGTGTGACCGATGCTAATTACCTGCAGCACGAATTCACGCCGGTATTTAATGAGACCGATCTTATTAATATTGAGAGATTCCAGGCCTATGTCAAGACGATTGTTCGTAACGAACCGGTGCCGCCGTTTTCTTTGGATACGACCCGGGACTTGGCTAAAGTTGAGAGCGATCCTCGAATAGCCGAGATGATAAAGCAATTATCTAGGCTGAGATATGGCAGGGATGTAAACGTAGTCGACGCGGAGATTGTGCACCGGGCACGACTGTAAAATTCCCCAATTTGTGCTAAAATTTGAAAACTTGGAGCCGTAGCTCAACGGTAGAGCAGTACCCTTATATCTTGCTCATGGGCGCATAGCTCAATGGCAGAGCACCACTCTTATAAAGTGGCGGTTCTTGGTTCGAATCCAAGTGCGCCCACAAGAACAAGATACATGAGCAAGATGTATTCTTGCGAATATAAGGTAAAGGTTTGATGGTTCGAATCCATCCGGCTCCACAAGTTCTCTGATGGAGCAATTCTGAATTAAAGTACTAACGAAGGTTCGACTCCTTCCAGGCCCACACTTACCCTTATATATCAGAGGAGCAACATTGAGACGAAGTCTCAAGTTGACCTGTTGATACAAAATGAAGTCCTTGGTCCGAATCCAAGTAGGCCCACCTCACATTTCTCTCATATTTCAGAATCGTTACCTTTACATCCTTTTAGGAATTGTATAGACTTGTTTTATAGTTGGATTTATGAGAATACTGGGCAATAGAGTCTTGTTTTTGACAGGAATTATTTGGGTAATCGGAGTTTTTATAATTGGTCTTGCCTTTGTGGCAAGTCATCCAGATTATTACAGGGAAGACGCCGTCCCCTCTGGAATACTGCTCTATAATATTTTTGCCTTTGCACTTTTCAGTATTCCGGGTTTTGTGCTTATTTACTTAGGGAAGTTGAAACCTAGAAGAGCTCCAAAATAAACCCATATCCGAAGTAAGATTAACCCATTTTTATCCTCATTTTATTTCAGTTTCTTATCAAAATGCTAAAATGTATCTTTGGATATGAATTTTGGAATTGTTGTTGCTAAAGATAATCCTCCCGCAAAGAAACTGGCTGGTGAGATTACAAAGTATGTTAAGTCAAAAGGTCATGAGGTACTGGATAAGGATAGACTAAAAGGATCGGATCTGTTTTTAACTCTTGGCGGTGACGGAACACTTCTACACACGGCTTGCGAAAATATCCAGTTTCAAGTTCCTTTTGTCGGCATTAATCTCGGCAAGCTTGGGTTTTTAACGGCGACTGAAGCCAGTGATTGGAAAACTGCAATTGATAAACTAATTGACGGCAAGTATGTGGTTTCGGAAAGAATAACGCTGGATACGGAGATCGGTGCACACTCCCGGAGTGCGCTTGGTCGAAACTTTGCTCACTCCGGGAGTGAAGAAAAGGTCTTTCGTGCGTTAAATGAGGTTGTTGTTAAGGGATTGTATCGGGTGGTTGATTTACAGTTGAGTCTAAACGATCAGAAGTTTTTGAAAATTGTCGGAGATGGCGTAATTATTGCAACGCAGACCGGATCGACTGCATATTCTCTTTCGGCAGGAGGTCCAATTGTCGATCCGGATCTTGATTCTCTTCTAATAACACCAATAAATTCGACTGGTCTACCGATGCCCTCAGCAGTATTATCCAGTGAAAGTGTGGTTAATATCGAGGTTTTAAGAGGAGATGATATTTCCTTAATTATTGACGGACAGGAGCATACGAAAATTAGTCAAAGTCAAAGTGTGAAGGTGAAAAGAGGGAAGCATAGGGTGAAGTTTGGTTACTTTGACGAGCACCACTTTTTAAAAGCCCTAAATGCGAAGTTTGGTCTTTCAGGAAGGTTTGATGGATAGGAAGTTCCTCTAAAGTGATTTAAATTTATCACATATATTCTGTACTACCTTTTCAACTGAAGTATTCGTAGTATCAATGACTAGATCAAAAAACTTCGGATCGAGAAAATTTTCATCGGCGTAAAGTTTACGGAATTTTAGATCGTGGGCGCGGTCGCGTCGTTTAACGTCTTCTCCTGTCTCTTTGTGCGTATGAGTGCGCTTTAAAGCTCTTTGAATTCGCACGCTTTCATCACAGGTCAATAATACTTTTAAGACATGAGGCATGTTACGGGTGAAGTAGCCGATATAAAGACTATCAATGATAATTGGTTTATCGGACGCTGCTAAGCTAGTGAGTTCTTCGTCGATTTTTCTTTCAATATCATCCGGGACTTTTTCTTTTTCCGGCAGGGGAATGTTGTGTTCGGACATGTACTGGCGAAAAAAATCCCCGGCCGATTTGTAGGGGATTTTAAGCTGCTCGCTGAGAACCTTGGCAGTGGTTGTAGAGCCGGAAGCAACCGGGCCGGAAATGGTGATGGAATGGTAGATCATAAGTGATAAGTGATAAGTGATAAGTGATAAGTTGAAGTCATAGTCGGCGGTGACGGCGTTTAATTTTAAGTTGCACCAGGGTTTTTTGAAGTTCGGCTGCTGCTGTTGCGTATTCCTCTTCGGAAAGTAGATGTTTTTGCTTTAAGGCTTCCTCCGCTTTTTTCTTGGCTTCTTCAATTTTCTTCTCCTCAATTTCTTCCTCGGGTGCAGCCAGATCAACTAAGACTTTAACGCTATCTTTAGTGATTTGAGCAAAACCGTAACCGCTGGCCATAATTGTCTCTTTGTTGTGTTTTCTAAAAATCATTTCTCCGGGTTTAATTTGAGTAACCAGATCTGTGTGATGGGGAAGGACGGTAATTTGTCCAGTGGTTGTTGGCAGGGTAACCTGGTCGACTTCGTCGTCAAAAACAGATTTCTCAGGAGTTATTATCTGTAAATGTAACATGCGAATAAGATGCAAATTAAAATCATGCGAATGTATGCGAATGAGCTAATAGCGTGTTTGGAGTTTGGAGTTTGGTCATTAGAATTTTATTTCTTGACTGTTGAAATATCTCCTACCATGTAAAAAGCTGATTCATCTACTGAGTCGTAATCGCCGGCGAGGATTTGCTCGAAGCTGTCGACGGTTTTTTCGATCGGAACATAAACACCTTTGCGGTTAGTAAAGGCTTCGGCCACAAACATCGGTTGGGAGAGAAATTTTTGGATTTTGCGGGCACGGGTAACTGTGATTTTGTCTTCATCCGAAAGCTCTTCGACTCCTAAGATGGCAATAATATCGGCAAGTTCCCTATATCTCTGCAGAACTCGTTGGACTTCCCTGGCAACAGAATAGTGTTTTTCTCCAACAATCCCCGGGTCAAGAGCGCGTGAGGCCGAGGACAGGGGATCAACGGCCGGATAAATTCCTTGTTCCGAGATTGCGCGGTCAAGGGAAATCGTCGAGTCAAGATGGGCAAAAGTGGCAACAGGTGCAGGGTCGGTGTAATCATCAGCCGGTACATAAATTGCCTGAAGAGAGGTGATTGAGCCTTTTTTGGTAGAGGTGATTCGTTCCTGAAGTTCGCCCATTTCAGCGGCCAGTGTCGGCTGGTAACCGACAGCCGATGGAGTCCGGCCTAACAGCGCCGAGACTTCACTGCCGGCTTGGGCAAATCTGAAGATGTTGTCAATGAAAAGCAGAACGTCCTGATTTTTTTCATCCCGGAAATATTCGGCGATTGAAAGAGCCGCTAAAGCTACCCTGAATCTTGCTCCCGGCGGTTCGTTCATCTGACCAAAAACCATGGCAAGTTTCTCCAAGACACCGGCTTCTTTCATTTCAGTATAAAGGTCATTGCCTTCACGGGTTCGTTCACCGACGCCGGCAAAAACAGAGTAGCCCCCGTGTTCTTTAGCAATGTTATTAATTAGTTCCTGGATAATGACGGTTTTACCAACACCAGCACCACCAAAAACGCCGATCTTGCCGCCTTTGATGAAAGGAGCGATAAGGTCAATTACTTTGATGCCGGTTTCCAGAATTTCCGGTTTAGTTTCCTGTTCTATTAGAGTCGGTGAGGGACGATGGATCGGATAGCTTTTCTTAGCTTTAACCTCTCCCTTGCCGTCGATGGTTTCTCCGGTAACATTGAAAATTCTGCCCAAAGTTTCAGTTCCCACCGGTACCGAGATAGGTGAATTTGTATTAACAGCCGGCATTTGTCTTTTTAGACCATCGGTCGATCCAAGAGAAACCGTTCTGACCACGTTCTCGCCCAAGTGCTGTTGAACTTCGAGGATTAGGTTACCTACCTTAAGTGCGTCATAGATTTTAGGTAAGTTACCCTGTTGAAATTCAACATCAACGACCGGACCGATGATTTGAACAATATGACCGATATTTTTCCCTGATTTAACAGTGCTGTTCATGCTCGATCTGCTTTTTGTTTTTTCTGCCATAGTTCAGTAATTGTTAAATTGTTATATTGTTACATTGCTATATTGACAACAACAATTTAGCAATCTAGCAATTAATTATCATTCAAACGCTCTTTGCGCCGTAATGATATCTAAAAGTTCTTTAGTAATTGCTTCCTGTCTTGCTTGATTATAAGTTAAAGTCAGATCGTCAATTAGATCGCCGGCCGCGTCGGTTGCATTTTTCATGGCGACCATTCTAGCGCTGTGTTCAGAAGCTTTGGCTTCAAGAAGAATTTGGTAAATTTGGGTGAGGATGAAATGAGGCAGAATTGACTCTAAAATTCCGTCAGCAGAAGGCTCAAAGATTAGGTCGTCATAATGGTAGGTTGGTTGGGCGGTGGGTTGGTCGATCGAATTGATCTGGATTGGTAAGAGCTGGATCCATTTGGGAGTTTGTTTAATGGTGGACTCAAAATGCGGGTATACAAGGCTAATTTTTGAAGCTTGGGACTGCCTATAAGCGTTAGTTGCCATTTTAGACAAAGTTCGGGCCAGATCCAGTGTTGATTTTTCTTCAGAGGTAAAACTGGCCAGGATCTCAAATCGGGATTTTGCGGCAAAATTAGTTGCTTTTTTGCCGACAGTAATAAACTTTGCATTTTTGATTTCCTTTGCCAAGATTTCCCGAAAAAGATTGATATTAAGGCCTCCTGCCAAGCCCCGGTCAGAAGTTACCAGGATGATGATTTCGCCTGGTGCATTTTTAGCTTTGAGAAGTTCGTGCTTTCTTGCGGATTTTGCCTTCACCTCATCAATAATCTCCCCGAGATTGACAGAATAGGGCCTGCCAGCAAGAGCCGCCATTTGGCTTTTTCTCATTTTGGCGCCAGCAACCAGCTCCATTGCATGAGTAACCTTTTTGGTGTTTTCAATCGATCTGATTCTTTTTTTAACCTCGCGAATTTGAGCCATTGGTTAGTATTTAGTTAATTAGCGTTTAGCGTCTAGATTTCTTTTTAGATTTGGATCGTGATTTAGATTTAGCTTTTCTTGCAACCACTGAGGACACTGATTGTTTTTTGATCACTGAAGTCACAGAAGATTTTGAGGGCACTGAAGAATGTACTTTCTGTGCTCTCTTTTCATTTTCTGTGCTTTCCGTGATCGGTTTTGATCCGCTGATTGAGCCGAGCATTTTTGCAAGTTCCTTTTCGGCGAAGTCATCGATTTCGCCTTTATCCTCAAGATAATCTTTTAGTTTTTTGTTAGTCGCAAGGAGAGTCAAAATTTTTTCTTGGAAATTGGCAACTTCACTAACAGGTACGGAATCTGAGTAGCCATTGTTAACCGCCCAGAAAATAACAACCTGAGAAACTACATCCATTGGAGTAAATTGAGGCTGTTTAAGAACTTCGACTATTCTTTTTCCGCGCTCGAGTCTAGATAGGGTTGCTTCGTCGAGGTCTGAGCCGAATTGTGCGAAGGTCGCCAGTTCACGGTATTGAGCAAGATCCAGCCGGAGACTTCCGGCAACCTGCTTCATCATTTTAAGTTGAGCTGCACCGCCAACCCGGGAAACCGAAAGTCCCGGATTAACGGCAGGCCTAATTCCAGAATTAAAAAGTTCAGCTTCAAGATAAATTTGGCCGTCAGTTATTGAAATGACATTTGTTGGAATATAGGCGGAAAGATCGCCCGCTTGAGTTTCGATAATGGGCAGGGCAGTTAAGGAACCGCCACCGAATTTATCGGCCATTTTAGCGGCTCTTTCAAGAAGTCTTGAGTGCAGATAAAAAATGTCTCCCGGATACGCTTCGCGTCCGGAGGGTCGCCTGAGTAGTAGGGAAACTTGTCGATAGGCCCAGGCATGTTTGGAAAGATCGTCGTAAATTACCAAAGCGTCTTTACCTTTGTCCATAAAATATTCTCCTATAGCACAACCGGCGTATGGGGCAACATACTGCATGGTAGCAGAATCTGAAGCGGAAGCAGCGACAATGATTGTATGATCCATTGCCCTATGTTTTTCTAAAGTGGCGACAACCTGGGCGATTTTGCTGGTTTTCTGACCGATTGCCACATAGATACAAATTACATCTTTGCTCTTTTGATTAATAATCGTATCCAAACAGATTGCAGTTTTACCCAAACCCCGATCGCCAATAATCAACTCTCTTTGGCCCCTGCCAATAGGAATCATTGAGTCAATAGCTTTAAGACCGGTTTGCAGGGGAGTATTGACCCGCTGGCGATAAATGACGCCGGGAGCGATTTTCTCTGCCGGGTAAAAGGTTTTTGTGGATACAGAACCTTTGCCGTCAAGAGGTTTGCCTAGAGGATCGACGACTCTGCCAATTAAATTTTCGCCAACAGGAACCTCTAAAATCCTGCCTGTTGTTTGGCAAACGTCTCCTTCTTTAAGACGCGCCCAGTCGCCGAAAATAATAACGCCGACATTATCTTCCTCGAGATTTAAGGCAAGGCCAAAAATATCATAAGGGAAAGAAACCAGCTCTGATGAGGAAACATCAGAAAGTCCGGAAACTCTAGCTACACCATCACCAATTTCAATAATCCTGCCGACATTTTTGGCAGTAGAGGAGAGTCTCGCCTTATTTATCTGTTGTTCGATATCTTCAAGGATAGACATAATAAAATTTCTAATTTCTAATTTCTAAATCCTAAACAATTTCAAAATCCTAATTCTCAAAATTAGTTTCTTATTTTGAATTTTGATCATTTGTATTTGTTTAGAATTTAGATATTAGTGTTTAGAGTTTATTTTACGTTAGTCTTTAGTCGTTAGTCTTTAAGCTTTAGTCAACTGATTTAGCTTTGCATCCAAAGTAGCATCATAAATCCAATCGCCTGCGGTAATTTTGGCGCCAAAGACGATTTTAGGATTAATTTTAAAATTAATCCGCTTTACCCCTGTATTTTTGGTGAACTCTTGTTCTAACTGCTTCTGATTGGCTACTTTCTGGGCTGATTCTATTAGAATTTCTTCTTTCTTGAGCTTATTTTCGACCAGTCGCCTATAAACTTTTAGAATTTTTGTTAACCCTTGCGGTCTTTGAGAGATTACCTCTCTTAAGACAAAGCTAACTAATTTACTATTGACTAAACCGCCAGACAGGCTATTTTTCAACATAACTTTTGCAATCTGTATCTGTTTTTTCTTTGCGATCATGAAATTTGTTTCTCAATTTCCGAAACGGCTTTTGTAGTTAAATCCTGCCGCTCTTTGGGTTTTAAGGTTCTTTCCAGAACTTTCCTGACTACTTCAACAACCAGATTTAGAGTTTCTTTTTCAAGCTGTTTTTGCATTTGTTTTCTCTGGGCTTCAATTTGTACTTGGCTTTGGGTCAAAATTTCTTCAAGCTGCTTGCGAGCTTCAAGGGTTGCTTGAGAGATAATTTTCTCTGATTCACCCTTGGCACTGGCGATTAAAGCCTGGCTATTCTTCTGAGCTTCTGCCAGAATTTGAACCGACTGCTCCTGAGTCTTTTTGAGTTTTTCTTCAATAAGATCAGCGTTTTTAAGACTTTCTTCGATTCTTTTCTTTCGCTGCTCTAAAAGTTTGACTATTGGTTTATAAAAGAACTTTTGTAAAAGGTAAAGAATTATCAGAAAGTTGACAATCTGAGCCAAAAGTAAAACTGGTTGAATACCGAAATTGCGTATGATTTCCATAATTTTTATTGCCAAACGCTAAAAGCTGAACGCTTAACGCATGATTAGAAGCGTTGAGCGTTTGTTGTTTTGCGTTCAGCGTTATTTAGCCTGTGAATGCCAAAATTAGTGCGTAAATGGCTATTGCCTCGGCAAGGGCCATGCCGATTAACATTGCCGGCAGCACTTTTCCGGCTGCATCGGGATTTCTGCCGATAGCCTCCATTGCCTTAAAACCGATAAGTCCGATAGCCAGAGCTGGTACCATTCCGCCAACGGCGATTACCGCTCCTTTTGCTAGTACGATTTCCACTTTTTCCCTCCTTTCATAAGTTACTTAAGTCAATGCGACTTTTGCGTTAATATTACCATAAAAACCAGGGTCAACATTGCGAAAATTAAAGCCTGGACAAAACCGACGAGCATTTCCAGAAAATAAAAGGGTATTGGGATGATAAAGGCGAAAAGGCGGGTGGAGGCAGTAGTTAAAAGAACTTCGCCGGCAAAGATATTGCCAAAAAGCCGAAAGGAAAGGGAAAGTATTTTAGTGGCTTCGCCGATTATTTCTAAGAATCCAACGAACAGGAAAATTGGGTTTAAGCTCAAGAACTTACCCAAATAACCGCCAAGCCCCAGATATTTTACTGATAGAAAATGGGTGGCAATAAGGGAAACTAGGGCAAGGGCGACTGTGGTATTTAAATCAGAGTTTATTGATCGAAACAGAGGGACAAATGTTTCTCCGTCATTCTCAAAAAACCCCACGGTACCGATTCCCGGCAAAAGGCCAAGATAATTTCCGAATAAAATGAAAAAGAAAAAAGAGCCGACGATTGGTAGAAAAACTTTGGTTTTATCGCCAGCGATGGTGCTAACCAAATCCTGAAATGTCTCAACGGCGACTTCGGCAATATTCTGAAGTCCTTGGGGAACGGCAGAGATTTTTCTGGTCGCCATATATGCAAAGATTATTAATATAAAGGTAACTATCCAAGTCGTGAAGATGGTATTAGTAATTGGTATGGGGCCGATTGAGAATATTTTTTCGGCAGCCAAAGCAACGTGCGATTCCATTGGTTTAATTTGATTATATAACGGTCTTACTTACTTGACATGGAAACTTCTCGACTTTGCTCGAAGAATAACAAAGGTTAGGCAACATTCATATTTCTTTTATCCCGTCAAGAGTAACAAAAAGCGTATTTACTTTTATTGATGGTTTAATTTTTTCTAAATAGTCTTTTAAGGCATTGGCATTTTGGCGATGAGTTTCAAGTGAATTGTCTTCACCGTAAGCACCGCAATCTTCATGTTCGTAAATAAAGGCTTCGTCAGGGTCATGGAGGTTAATAGAAACCTTGGTGGCCTTTTTGATATTTTCGAGATCTTTTGACACTCCGGGCCAGGAGATTCGATCAGTCTGACCTTTCAGATTGCGCATTTTAAGATCATTCTCTACAAGTTTTTGGAAACGAAAATCAATGCAATGAACAATTAACGCTTTGGCCTTGTGCTTGACTGACATAACTATTTAAAAAAAAGACCTCTGTCTTATCCAGAGAGTCCTTTGTGATGCTATACTAGCAAAAAGGAAATTGAGGGTCAATACTTATCTAATTTTAATTTTCAATTTCTAATTTTTATTCAATTTTTAAATTTAAATTTTCAAATTGGAAATTCATTAAAAATTTCAAATTTCAAATTTCAAATTAAATAAAAGATATGTTTTTGAAAATAATTTTTATCATAGCCGGGATTGCGGGGATCGTGGCGACTTTTTATGTTTCTTGGTTCTGGCGAGGATTGATTATTCCAATGGTGATTATTTTACTTGCAGATGTGGTTTGGGAGATCCTTAAGAAGAAATAGATTATTGAAGCGATTCGGTGGGTGGATTCGAAAATGAAGATTGTGCTCCATCAGTGAAATATGGTACTAGGAATATTTGGCCTTCATGAACTATCACTAGCTGTTTACTTGCTCCTGGATAACGCTCTTGGCCATTTGGAGAGTTGAGAATAAAAAAACCCTCGAGAAGTTTATCGGCTGTTGTTTGGCCAAAAACAAGTTGATTTTCGGGATCCATCATGCCTTTTACAAAATTGGCAACCGTTGGATCGGAACTTTCAAGCATTTTTTGATTTTCGGGAATAGCCAACAGGCAAGCTAAGTCTTGATAGAGTAAATTCACGTCCATTGTGCCATCAGGGTTCAAGTAGCGTTTCATTCCATTAGCATCGACTAAGAGTTTGGTTAAAAAGTCCCCTTGTTTGATTTCCATTTCTTTCGTGGCCGGACACGTTAAAGATTCATGAGTTTCATACAATAGACTTTTTTCGGGAATTTGGTCAGCGGGGATAGTTTCAACAATCGAGGGTGGAGGTGGGGTTTCGTGAGTCGTACCTTGTCCGGCTACTAAAGATGATCCAACTATTGGAGGGAGAAACATAAGGTCGATAAGCTTTCTTCTCCAATCTTTTTGCTGTTCTTGCGCAACGGGCTGAGATTCTAAGGATGGTCCGGATTGAGGTGAAGCAATTATAATTGCATCCGGGTTAAGCTGACTAAGTTGAACTTTATGAATCGTAATCGAATTTTTTTCGGGATTGAAATCAACAAGTTCGAAACCAAGTTGGTCGTTGAGTTGGATTACGCGAGGTTTCTCTCGTAATATTTGTGGCGAAAATTGATAGTCGCCATCTTCTCTGTGTAAAATTAATGTATCCTTTTGTCTTTGCAGCAAGACTACTGTTTTGAGTTCGTCTGGCGTCATTTCTTGAACTTTTCTGGAATCTTCAAGATTGATAATTCTTTGGTCGTTTTTGGGATCGATTGCCAGTGCGAAGGAATTTTCCTGGGATCCCATCTTGAGCTGAAAGGTAACCGCTCTATCTTGGCCATTTTCGCCCTCATTAAAAACACCCATTTTATTGACATTACCTTCGTAGACTTTAACATTGGGTCTTTTTATAAAAGGGTTGGGAATTTCTTCAACTGTTGGTTGAGTAGAGCGTACAAGCTCAGTTGTTATATCCACAATTTAATATTTATCCTAAATGGGATTAATGTCAAGGATGAAGGGGTTTCGTTTACAGCTGTTCCAGCTTTACCCTTCGGCTTCGCTCAGGATGAAATTAGAGCTGTTCCAATTTCACTTTTTCCTCGCCCTTGGGAGGCTGGATGAGAGAGAGGTAGCGTTCGGTGGTCGAAAGTCTCTTGTGGCCGGCGATTTTGGAAATTAGAACAAGCGATGCACCGGACGAAAGATGATGGGCAACCCAAGTGTGGCGAAGATCATTAACTTTGGCGCCCGAGATCCCTGCCCTTTTGTAGTAGCGGTCAATAGCAGTTCTGATATTTCTGACGAGAAGTGGTCTGCCGGTTTTGGTGACGAAGAGGGTTTTATTGGTAGTTTTTGTGCGTTCTTCTAAATATCTGTAGAAAATCAAGAATTCGGAGGCCAAAGTTTCCAGACGGCCCATTGATCTTTGAGAACTACAACTGCTACCGAATCTACAAGATCAAATAGTCCCTCAGGGAAGACGTTGGTATTACTTAATTCAAAACAAATGTTTTCTTTTGTGCCTGGAAGCACCTCTTTACCAAAAAGGAAACCAAAAGGGCCACCTTGAGATTTTTTTGCCGGAATCACTCTTCCATCTTTGAGATAAACGACAATAGAGAGATCTACATTATCTGTTATGTCCGATGAAAAACGAAGTGTTTCTGGAGAATTATTTTCAAAATCAAAAGAAATACATTGATAATATCTCTTCGGTACTCCTGTCCCTTCAGGATCCCAGGGATTTACGATTGGCCCTGTCAAAGTAATAGTGGCATAATCCCGTGCACTAAGGCTTTCACCCAAATTCTTATAATTATTAACGGCACCTTCTGGAATTAGCTGAGCTTTGCTCAAATCCGCAATCACTTCACCGTAGGGGATTGATCTTGGACTGACGCCATTTTCCATATTACCGTGGTCAGTGGAAAGTAAATTTGGTTTCTCTATCGCTACCGTTTTTGGTGCTGTACTTACTAAGATCAGAGGCAGGGCAAATCCTGGGGGAATTTTTCTGTGTTCTCCTGATTCTAAAGAGAACGGTTCATCCCAAAAATACTCTTCAAATTCGTCAAATTCTTCTCCATAGGCAGTAGGAACAAAATTTCGTGTGTTATAAGATCTTCCCTGACCAGTAATCTTCAGGCCCAAATTAGCAAAAGTTCTTGTATCTAGTGTCTGTCCACTAATATTTCTGGCAACAGCTTCAATCACCTCAGTTTCTACTTCCGGTTTAGTTTCAAGAAAGTCTGGAATTGTTTGCCATCTTTTAATATAAATTTGCCAACCATCAGCTTCCAGAATTCCTTCTCTATTTTTTTCAACGCTTGGGGTTAATTCAGAAGTTGGCATACCTATTTCATCTTCATCATTTCCACCACAACCAGCTAACAAAGCAGTCCCGCCTAAGAATAATTTGAATGTCTTAGCAAGGAATCTTCTTCGACTAGCTTGAGTCAAAAGGATACCGGATGTTTGTTCAACTGTCATGACAAGCGGGAATTTTATCAGATACCCGATAGTTTTTCAAGTTCAAATGAGGTAAGTATTCAGTTTTCTCCAGCCAAGTCGTCATTGCGAGCGTAGCGAAGCAATCTTTTAGATCGCCACGGCTACTACGTAGCCTCGCGATGACATATCCATTGGAGAAAGGTGAATACTTACGATTTAGTTATCAATAAAAATCTATCTTGTCACCTTTTGATTTTTTACTGATCTGGCGCCTCCCAGCATTTGTATAAAACCCCTCAAGTATTTCTTCTTTTAATCTTTCAAGGTCGTGAATATGACTTAGGATTTGAATATAAGCTGCCCTGGTCTTGTCAGTTCTGCCAAGCGGTGTCAAATTCGTGCGGAGAATTTTAGTTCTGTTTTCAAGAGCTTGAGTTAAAGTTTGGATTCGACCCTCAGGCGCAAGTATTAAGAATGTCTTGTTTTTAACTAAAACCTCCCAGTGACCATTGTCAACTAAAAATTCCAGTTCACGAGTTTCATCGGGAGATAGTCGAACTTCTTGTTTGGGTAGAACGCTTGCTGGTTTTGTAATTAAATCAATAATGTATCTTCTGGCGGTTTTTATGGATGATTTTTTCATTTGTGATGGGCACATTATAAAACTCTAGAGTAATTGGTGCTACTCACGAGAATAATCTTTATCATTGTCGGTATTATAGCGACTTTTTACGTTTCCTGGTTTTGGAGAGGGTTAATTATTCCAATGGTTATTATTTTTTTTGCAGATGTTATTTGGGGATGCTTAAGAATAACTAGCCTGATTTTGGGTTATCGATTCAGCTTGGTGTTCTGGCCCTATGTCTTTGATCTTTGGCTGCTCTTGCTCTCGCTTTCTTTTGTTGAGTTGCTTGTCTTTCTTTCTTATCGAGTCTGTTTTGGATGACTCTGGCGATGTCTCGGCGATCCTGATGATTGTCTCGTTCTATCGGTAAACTATCGATTAATTCTTTGAGTCTCGAACTTTGAAGAACACCTTCTTCCGTGGCAACATCGAAAGCATTGACAGCACTTGGCCAGTCTTTCTCCTCAAAAGCCTTTTTACCGAAACCTTCAATTAAATCATTAATATAAGATTCGGTCTTTGTGGTTAACTCTTGATCAGTTTCAAATGGACTTCTGAGCTTAATATCAGACCATTTCCGAGAAATTGCATCAGGTATTTGATCAATTGTGAACACAGACCGAAATTCGATCATGGTATCGTCAGGTAGTGTTATTGGTCTCGGAGCACCATCTCTAAATCGTGAACAGGATTCCAAGTCTTTTTTGTGTTGGTTATATAAGTCTATACCTGCTTCTTTATCCTTTCCCAAAGCTTCCAGAAGTTGTTGACGTTCTTGTCTTTCTTTTTCCAGTCCTTCTTGCTCAAACTGGGCCAGTTTGTCCGGGGTTAAACCGACAAAGTCAAGGACACGGACATTTGGGAGAATTGGTGATCTCTCTGCCATTCTAAATTAGAGTTGTTCTAATTTCACTTTTTCTTCCCTTCGACTTCGCTCAGGGTAAACTGCTCGGAAAAAGTTTTAAAGTTGCTCGAGCTTAACTTTTTCCTCGCCTTTTGGGGGTTGGATGAGAGAGAGGTAGCGTTCGGTGGTCGAAAGTCTCTTGTGGCCGGCGATTTTGGAAATTAGAACAAGCGATGCACCGGACGAAAGATGATGGGCAACCCAAGTGTGGCGAAGATCATTAACTTTGGCGCCCGAAATCCCTGCCCTTTTATAGTAGCGGTCAATAGCAGTTCTGATATTTCTGACTAAAAGTGGTCTTCCGGTTTTGGTAACAAAGAGAGTTTTATTGGTAGTTTTTGTCCGTTCCTCCAGATACCTTTTGAGTACAGCTTCGGCTGCTTTATTTAAAGGGACTGTCCGCTCAGGCCTATTTTCCATAGGTCTAATGTAAAGATGACCCTCCTTACCGTCTTCTCCTAAAAAGACATCATCAGTTCTTAAATTGGCCAATTCCCCAATTCTGATACCTGTCTGAAGGAGTACCTCGATAATAGCAGCAATTCTAGCATCATCTCTGGCGGCATCACGCAGTGCCCTGTATTCAGTGGGGGAAAGAATTCTTGGAGGTTTTGCCTCAAATTTTGGATGGTCAACTAAACTTGCCGGGTCGTCGGTTAGATACTCCTGGACTTTTAAATATCTAAAAAATGTTTTGGTGGAATTTAATTTTCGCGAAATTGATTTTAGGGTGTAGCCGCTATTTTGCATTTTGGCCAAAAAGCCTTTAATGTCATCTGAAGTGACCTCATGGACGTGAGCTTTTGATATCTCTTGTAAGAATGCTATCAGCTGCTCGATATCTTTACCGTATGCTAAGATGGTAGCGGAGGCTCGCTTTCGGCCTTTTAGGTGTTCAATAAACTCTTTATGAGCTTCGTCCAATTTTTTCATATCCTAGGCATAATTTGTGCCGAGTCAAACTCGGCTATCGGGTCAGACTTGGTGCAGAATAGCAGGCTGACCCCGATTAATCTTGCTGTTCGCCTTTAGGTTCTATTCGAACATGGTTCACAGTGCGATTTTACGGGGCAGGCAACTTAAAAAGTTAAGGCAAGTATAATCCTATGCTATGGGTCTTGTCAAGCCCGTCAGGATAATACTGCAGTTGATATGAAACGTACTTTTTTACTATTTTTTGCGGTACTTGTAAGTATCGTTTTGGCTATAAACAGCACAAAGCGGATTCTAGGTTTGAGAACAAATTCGCTTAGCGTTGGTGAGGCCGAAAAACAGTTGGAAAAGTTAAAGCAGGAAAATGAGGCTTTAAAGGGGGAGCTGGAATACAAAAAAACTGACGAATTTGTCGAAGAGGAAATTAGGAATAAACTTGGTTTAGCCAGAGAGGGGGAGACAGTAGTTATTCTCCCAAAAGAGAATGATGAAAACTCCAAACTCCAAACTCCAGACTCCAGACTCGGATCAAATTGGGAAAAGTGGCAGGAATTGTTTTTCGGAAGTTGACAGGAAGCTATTTTGAAGCTAAAATAGCTTCACTTATTCAAACATCGCGGGGTGGAGAAACGGTATCTCGGGAGGCTCATAATCTCCAGAAGTGGGTTCGACTCCCGCCCCCGCTACAGCGTAAGAACGGCTCGCACTAGAGCCGTTTCTTTTTAGGAAAGAAACTTTTTCGTGCTCGCGTTCTTACTTTTCAATTTGCCTTTGGCAAATTGGATGGCTTTTGATAGAATACAAACCGCGGCAGGGTAGCTCAATGGCAGAGCGAGAGAATCATAACCTCTAGGTTGTGGGTTCGATCCCCACCCCTGCCACCAGGTTGCAGGTCTTCGACTCTGAGGGAGAGCTTTCAGGCTTAGACTCGATGAGTTCAATCCCTGCCGCAGCCACTTTTTTGTCCAGCATGTTTGTCGGTATTGTTTCCCAAGCTATAATTAGCACATGATTAGACCAGAGCTTGTCATCGCGCCTGATATCCAAATTGAACCCTTAAAACCAACAGATGTTGAAGGCCTCTTATCTATTCTGCGGGAAGATGTCCGTGACCGAGATACTGGAGAAGTCATAGAAAGTGATATTCAAAAAATACAAGGATTTATGCGAGGGGAAAAAGATGAACATGGTCGAGTCAGGAAATATCTTGTGGCTAGAGGTGATGATGATAGAGTTTATGGTTGCATGGCTTACTCTTCGCCCCCAGATCCGGATATAGTCAGTCTTTTCAAAAGTGATCCGATACACTCGGCTCAACTTCTAGATGTTTTTGTCCCTGATCCGGACGTTGCAAGCAAGCTTTTGAATAGGCTTTGTATACAAGCAGCAAAAGAGGGTAAGCGTCAACTGTGGATAGCTAGCAATCTGAGATACGAAAGCTACTGGGTTTTTTTTGAAAAGATGTGTGGCAGACCCAAGGGTTTTTTCTGGAGAAGCGGCGAACAAGGCCATACAGAAATTTGGTTAAAGAGCTTAGATTATGAAACCTACGGACCGGGGTCAGATTACCACAGATTTTTGTCTCTTAGTCCAGATTACTGGAAATATATGTCCCCTGATGAATACAGGGAGAAAATAAATACGCCTGCCAGAAACCCAGAATATTTCCGACGATTTCACCAGCCTATCATTGAAAGGGCAAAGCAACAATTTGGGCCGCAGATCCGTCTTTTAGACATTGCTTGTGGTCCAGGGGATGAACTTGATTTTGTCAAAAATGATCCGGAAGTTCAGATTATTGCGACAGATGCATCACACGTAATCCTGCCTACCGTTAGGGATAAAATCGGCAACGCAGCAGTTTTCGCAAGCGATGTGAGAGCCTCTGCGCTTCAAGACAACATTGCGGATGCCGGAATGTTAGTAAACGCGATGGTTTATGTTCCGGACAAAATGCTCGAAACCATGTATCGTGCTCTTAAGCCAGGCGGGGAATGCGCTGTTAATTTTCGGATTTTTGGCAATGAACACAATAAAGCATTTTATGATTTTAATGTTAGCCATGGCGGAAAAATCTTGGACAAAAAGTTAACCGTTGAAACTCCTGAGGGACCAAGAGATTTTGACGTAAAAGTTTTAGATTATACAGAATTTGTAAATGATAATGGAACGCCTGACCTGTCCATGCGCCAACTTGCGCAACAAATATATTTTAAGTCGGCAGACGATGTAAAAGACTTAATTTCGGCAATCGGTTTTGAGCAGGTAGAACACTCACAATTCGAGTTTGCCTCTCCAGCTAATCCCAATAATCAAATTGATGTATTCATTTTGAAAAAACCTTTAAGCAAAATAGACTCTTAAACCCTAATTATGTTTACCGGAATTATTTCCCATTTAGGCAAAGTTGTTAGTATAGAAAGAAACGGGTTTTCTTTTTCTGCTGGCCCATCTTTTTTTAAAAATATTAAAAAGGGATCAAGTGTGGCGGTTAACGGTGTTTGTCTGACAACGATTGGTCGACCGAGTCATGACTCGTTTAAGGTCGAAGTAATGCCGGAGACTTTGAAGCGGACAATGCTTGGCGATTTGAAAAAGGGAGATCTTGTCAACTTAGAACTTGCTCTTTCGGCAAATGGGAGATTCGAAGGACATATTGTGCAGGGACACGTGGATGGGAAAGCAATGGCGGTTAATATAGATAAAGAAGAAAACAGTTTTATTTTTAAATTCAGAGTTGATAAATCTTTAACAAGCTATCTCGTCAACAAAGGTTCTGTTTGTATCAATGGCATTTCTTTAACGGTGATTGAAGCAAAGAATGATTTTTTTACTGTTGGTATAATTCCTTATACTTGGAATAACACCATGATGAGCCAGTTAAAAGTCGGCGATAAGGTAAATATTGAGGTTGATATCTTAGCAAAATACGTGGAAAGAATTATGAAGAATGAATTATGAATGTCATTCTGGGGAGCGAAGCGACGCCAGAATCTAAACAGGTAAGGATTCTGGACAAGTCTTTCGACCCTGAGCTCAAGACCGAAGGGCCAGAATGACAGAAAGACGACCTAATATGTTGAAGAGTCATAAAGAAAAAGTCGAGATTGATAAGAAATTGATAAAAAAGGCCAGAATCGCCATTATCAGAAGCGAATTTAATGGGGAAATTACCCTAAGCCTTGAAAATCACTGCTTAAAAACTCTCCTTGACGCCGGTCTCAAGCGGAGTCAAATAGGTTTATATCAAGTCCCGGGCTCTTTGGAAATTCCAATTATTGCCCAAACTATTGCTCAAAAGAAAAAGGCTAATGTAATTATTGCCTTGGGAGCTGTCATCAAGGGAGACACGTACCACTTCGAAATAGTTGCCAACGAATGTGCCAGGGGTTGTATGGATGTAGCCTTAAAGTACAATGTACCGGTGATTTTTGAGGTGATTCCCGCTTACAATCTAAAGCAGGCAAAAGAAAGAGCAGGAAATGACGATAATAATAAAGGAAGGGAAGCGGCATTGGCAGCGCTGAAAATATTGAAGACTCTTGATGTGCTGTCATCCCGCACCGATTCGGTCTGAGACTCACGGTCGAAGACTTGATGCGGGATCCAGTCTTGCCCATTTTCTGGATTCTCGCCCTTCGGTCTTGAGCTCAGGGTCGAAAGACTTTCGCGGGAATGACAAGGAGAATTGGATGACAAATGACCAAATTGCGATTTAGTGCCAAAGTAGTTAAAGGGGCTGGTCGAGGTAAAAAACTTGGAATTCCGACAATCAATTTTGTTCCTAAAATAGTAAAAGGTCTTAAGGAGGGAATATATGTTTGTAAAATCGTTTTCCCTTCAGGCCAATATTGGGGAGTTTTGCATTTTGGACCCCGGCCGACTTTTAGAGAAAAGAGCCAATCGTTGGAAGCTTATCTTTTTGATTTCGACCGAGTTAGAGTTCCAAAAAAACTTGATATAGAGATCTATTCTTACATTCGGGAGATCGTTAAATTTGCAAATCCGGGACAAATGGTTAATAAAATCGAAAAAGATATCGAAATTGCCAAAAAGAGGATTAAATTACTCCAAAACAATTAGCACTCAACCGTAAAGTCCGCTGATCGAGTCTGATTCGACAGACTTGACTGGGATTGACAAACCTTGATACAATAAAAATTGTAAAGCAGTGCTCTTTTGAGGTGGTTAGAAATTTTTATTAGCAGATGGGGCAGAAATCTGCTAATATTAGAATAATATATCAGAGGAGCGCTATTGACAGGGCGAAGCCTGTCAAAGCGAACTGCTGATATTTTTTTTAATAATGATTTTAAACTTAAAAACTACAACCATTTGGCCTCCGGCTCAGAGAGCTTTCTGGCTCGGAGAGTTTTATCACTTTACTCGCTAAATAGCGGGTTTTATGGTTCCTTCTTCGCATAAAGCTTCGAAGGACAAGGAGTTTTTAAGTTTTAATTAAAAACTAGCCAAATACGAAACTCGCTTAAGGTAGGCGAGTTTTTTTATGAGCAAAAAACGAAAAGGAGGTGCCATTAAATGTCAGAAAGACAAATATGTTATGCCAAAATACTCGGTAGTTGTCTTGGCTGTGACGTCCTAAATGAAGCCTTACTTGAGATGAGGAGAAACGGCCGAGAACCAAAAGAAGTACTTGATTTGTTTTCTAATAAAAGATGTCCAGAGGGACTTCGGGTTCAGTTGCCCGAAAAGGAACCGTCAATATACTTTGTTAAATAAACAGTAGTATAGCCTGCTGAAAACCTTGTTATTCTTCGAACAAAGTGAGAAGTCTGCAGTTCTCGCTACGGAGAGTATCAGACGGTACTCTCCTACGCTCGAACAATAAGTTTTTAGCAAGCTCAGTAGTAGTGACCCTCCTACGCCAAGGCTACGGAGGGTGAAGGGAGGTGTTGAAAATGGTAGAAGCAAAAAAAGGTGAAATACCACAGCATTGGCTGGATGATCCTGATATTGGTTTGGCAATTGTTATCATGGGCAGTGTAAAAGAGGAAGCTGGTAGAATTAGTCCAGGCAATGATCCTGAGTCTGTCCAGAGACGCAATCAGCTAGCATCGTTAATGATAGATCAAGCAGTAGAAAGATTGGTCCATTCTAATCATAATGGCTAATCTGAAACAAATTAAGATACACTTAGAGTCAAAACGACTGCCATATCAGGTGATTGATTTAGGCCGAGAAGTCTTTACGGTTAAGGGTGTTGCTCAAACCGGAGTGGATGAGAACGAAATAGTCAAAACTCTAGTTATCAGAAGCAATGATCGGCCTCCGGCCCAGAGGGCCTCTGGCCCGAAGGGTTTTGTCGCTTTGGCGGTAAGGGGAAAAGATCGGGTTGATTTTAAAAAGGTGAGGAGATTGTTTGGCAGCAAAAGCGAGCTGGCAAAGCCGGAAGAAGTCAGAAAGGTCATTGGAGTACCAGTAGGCGCAGTTTGCCCGATTTTGATCGGTATTCCTTTATATTTTGATCGTAAGGTGATGGATCTAATGCACGTTAATATGGGTTCGGGAGATTTAAAAAAAGGGCTGGAAATGGAATTTCCCGATCTACTAAAGGCAGTAGGAAAATACGAAGCTGAGGATTTGACAAATTGATTTATGAATAGCTATACTTTTGTCTATATGGACGTGCGAGTAATCGCAAATTGGTGGTACAAGACAAACTAACCTTCGGTTGGCTGTTTTGTGATGCCTAAGTTCTAGAATAACTTTTAAAAAACCAAAAACACAAAACTCGCTAACCGGCGAGTTTTTTTGTGGGAAAAAATGAAAGGAGGAAAATAATGAATCAAGAAAGAAATTACGGTCAAGTTGAATGTTTAGAAGAAATTCGATCTAGAAAGCCCGGAGGATGTCCTACCCGTGACTTTATTAGATTCGTTAGAGGAACCGGGTTTGATCTTCGTATGGTTTCCCAGGGGGGCTTTGAAGTAGATAGCCATTTACAATTGTGTCAGACATGTGGGAATTTCTCAGGCAAAGTTAGTGCAAAAGGTTACTGAATAAAGGATAATATAAGAAAATGAAAAAACGGATTTTGACCCCACTTCGCCCTGCGAGGCAGGGCTTCGAGGGGCAAGCTGGTGATAGATATGAATAAAAAACGCATACTGACGGGAGATAGGCCTACTGGGAAATTGCACCTCGGCCATTACGTTGGATCTTTGAAGAACAGAGTAAAGTTGCAGGATGAATACGACTGCTACTTTATTATCGCGGATTTGCATACCCTGACAACTGCGCCGGAGAAAACTGGGGAGCTGAAAGAGAATATCAGAGAGCTGGTTTTGGATTATCTTTCGATTGGTATTGATCCGGCTAAATCAACGGTCTATGTTCAGTCACAAATTCCAGAGGTAGCAGAGCTGGCGGTGATTTTTAGTAATTTGGCGACTGTTCCCCGATTGCAGCGTGTCCCGACACTTAAAGACGTGATGAGAGATGCGGATATTAAAATTCCATCGCTCGGACTTCTGGGTTATCCGGTTTTGCAGGCTGCCGATATTTTAATGGTGAAAGCGGACTTGGTGCCGGTAGGACGCGACCAGGCTTCGCATATCGAGGTAACGCGCGAGATTGCAAGGGAGTTTAACAGATTATACCCGCTTGTGCTCACCCCCGGGGTGAGCCGAGCTGAATCTTTGCGTACCCCGGGGGTGGACATGGGAAGTGGGGTTTTCCCCATTCCAGAAGCGTTAATTCCCGAAGATATTGGAACTTTACCCGGGACGGACGGCAGGGTCAAAATGAGCAAATCGGCGGGCAATGTGATCAATCTTTCAGACGATAGCCAGGCTATTAAGAAGAAAGTTATGGGAATGTATACGGATCCATCGAGGGTGCATGGAGATGAACCAGGGAATACGGAACAAAATCCTGTTTTTATATACTTGGAAGCTTTTGTTCCGGAAATTCGAAATTCGAAATTCGAAATTCGAAAAGAAGAACTCAAAAAAAGATATAAGACAGGAAAAGTCAAAGATGTTGAGGTGAAGGAGTTTTTGTTTGGAGTTTTGGAGGAGTTCTTGCAACCACTGAGGGCGCGGCGCCAAAAATTTGAAAATCAGCCTGAAGTGATCGAAAATATTTTGAAAGAGGGAACAGAAAGAGCCCGAGCAGAAGCTCAAAGGACGCTCGCCGATGTCAGAATGGTGATGAAAATTGACTATTAATAATTTGCCAGACTCCGCGGCTGGCAATTTAATTTTTCAAGTGATAAAATAATCTTTCAAACATGCCCGACAAATCAGAAAAACTCCAGAATCAAATAAGCGATATCCGAAAGAATAAGGGACGTGCCATACCTAAAATGCCGGTACCCAAATCTTCATGGCGAGGATTTCTGATTTATGCTATTTTAGGAATTTTGCTTTTTGCATTTTTTGCTTTTACATCGACTTCGACAAACAGATTAACCCCCACTGAACCGCTTTCGACTGTAGTTACCGATGTTAAAGATAATAAAGTACAAAGTATAGAAGTTGCGGGCGATAAATTAACTGTGAAATTAAAAGATAATACGACTTATTCTTCAAGAAAGGAAGAGAACCAGTCATTGACGAGTGTTTTTAAAGATGCAGGTGTTGATCCGACACAAACACAATTTGCAATTAAGGATCAGACTTTTTCGCAGGTCTGGGTGACAATCTTAACTACTTTTTTGCCGCTGGGTCTAATCGTTCTTTTCTTCTTTTTCATTTTCCGACAAGCAAGAGAAGGCGCTTCTTCGGTTTTTTCCTTTGGCCAATCACGGGCTAAACAATTTACCCGCGATATGTCAAAGATAACTTTTGCCGATGTCGCGGGAGTGGATGAAGCGAAACAAGAGCTGCAGGAAATAGTTGACTTTTTGAAGCATCCGGAAAAATACCGGGCGGTCGGTGCCAGAACTCCCAAGGGAGTACTCCTGGTCGGTCCGGCTGGGACCGGAAAAACGCTCTTGGCACGGGCAGTGGCCGGTGAAGCCGGTGTACCCTTTTTCTCGGTTGCCGGAAGTGAATTTATGGAAATGCTGGTAGGAGTCGGCGCAGCCAGGGTTCGTGATCTTTTTAGTCAGGCCAAGAAGAGTTCACCGGCGATTATATTTGTCGATGAGGTTGAGTCGATCGGACGAATGCGTGGACTGGGATTTTCCGGAGGGCATGATGAGCGGGAACAGACGCTAAATCAAATTCTGGTGGAAATGGACGGATTTGCGCCCAATGACAACGTAATGGTAATGGCGGCGACCAATCGTCCTGATCTTTTGGATCCGGCTTTAACACGGCCGGGCAGATTTGATAGACGTGTAGTCTTGGATCTCCCCGATATTGAAGGCAGGAAAGCTATCATCCAGATTCATATGAAGGGGAAACCTTTCGCCAAGGACGTAGATATCGAAAGACTGGCTAAAAGGACAGTCGGCTTTTCAGGAGCTGATATTGCCAACATGCTTAACGAAGCGGCAATTTTAGCCGCCCGTGGTTTAAGAAAAGAAATCGAAAACCTCGACCTGGAAGAAGCGGCGACTAAGGTTAAACTTGGGCCTCAAAGAAAGAGAATGCAGTCGGAGGAAGAAAGAGAAATGACTGCTTACCACGAAGCCGGACACGCAATTGTTGCCAACTTTTTGCCGCATGTTGATCCTGTTCACAGGATTTCAATTGTGGCCAGAGGGATTACCGGAGGCCATACTTTGGTACCGCCTTCGGTTGACCGCTATACCGAGACAAAAACTAGGTTACTTGAGCAAATCGCTACGCTTTTAGGAGGAAGGTCAGCCGAGGATCTGGTGTTTGATGAATTTACTACAGGAGCCTCCAGTGACTTAGAAATCGCTTCAAATCTGGCCCGGGAAATGGTTACCCAGTTTGGGATGAGCGAACTTGGTCCGACGATTTTTGCGCCGCGGACTCAATTCGGAATTTGGCCGATTGCCGGCGGTGAAACCAGTACGATCTCTCCTGAACTGGCAGCAAAGATTGATAAGGAAATCGGCAAGATTATCGACGAGGGCTATAAAAAGGCTAAGGAGATTCTTTCCAAAAACCGGGCAAAACTTGATCTAGTGGCCAAAACACTTTTGGAAAAAGAAACTTTGGAACGGGATGAATTTGAGAAATTAGTCGGCCCAGCTAAACTCAGTTCTGATGGCGAGATAAAATTTAAAACGAAGGCGAAAGCTCCAACTACTATAAAACCCGCCCACGCTTGACTTTTAAAATAGTAAAGCAATAAAATTCGTCAAATGGAGAAAAAAGAAGATGTGCCTGGAGTTGTTGATGTATTTTTTCAGCACGACGGTGTCGGGAAAATTGCCCAACTGAGGAACGGGGCCATTAAATGGTTCATTGTTGTGGTTCCGGATGAGCCAAGATTTGGCATTATAGATGTGGGTTGTGACGCATTAGAATTCGGATATCCTCTGGAATCGACCCATCTTTGTTCGGAGAGGGATTATCGGCAACTTGTTAGGGAAATAGATGAAGCTGGAGATCCGAATATCAGAATGACAGTTCTTTGGGAAAGACCAAGCGAAGCCGCAAATCCTTCACAAGCATAAATTGCCATATATGCTATTGTCATTCTGGGGAGTCGAGTCAGACTCGACGACACCAGAATCTAATAAGATAGGATTCTGGACAAGCCAGAATGACAGAGAATGCGAAACTCGGGTGTGCTAAAATTTTCCCAAATGAATCGTTTGCTTCTGATTGACGGGAATTCGCTTTTTCACCGGGCATATCATGCGCTTCCGCCGCTGACTGACAAAAAGGGCGAAATGGCTAATGCCGTTTTTGGATTTTCCAACATGCTTCTCAAGGCAATAAACGAGGTTAAACCGACGCATATTGCCTGTGCTTTTGATACCAGAGCTCCGACTTTTCGCCACATAGAATTTGAAAAATATAAAGCAACCCGGATTGCTCCGCCACCTGATCTTTATCCGCAACTGCCAAAGGTCAAAAAAGTTCTGGATGCGTTCGGAATTGTCTATTTTGAGAAAGAAGGATACGAGGCTGATGATATACTCGCGACGATTACATCGCGAGTAGTTGACAATTCACAGTCGACAGTTCATAGAAAGAAAAAGACCGTGAACCGTGAACCGAAAACTGTGAACCAAGTAATTATTCTTTCCGGTGATAGGGATGTGCTGCAGTTGGTTGACGGCGATGTCAAAGTCCAGATGCCCTCCTTCGCCAAGGCTTCGGAGGGTAAACCTGGTTGGGGTGTTTTAGTAGGGGTAAAAGAAGTTCGCGAAAAATATGGCCTCGAGCCGCATCAAATGGTTGATTATAAATCGTTAATCGGGGATCCTTCGGACAACGTGCCGGGAATTTCGGGAATCGGTCCGAAGACGGCAGCCGCTTTACTTCAAAAATATCATACCTTGGAAAATTTGTTTAACCACGTCAAGGAGTCTCCTTTAAAGGTGCGGGAGAAGTTGGAAGCTGGAAAGGATATTGCGCTTGCTGCTAAAAGGCTGGTGGATCTGGACAGAGATGTGGATATCGGGTTGGAGTTGGAGAAGCTGAAATTTAGGCCAGATTGGAATCAAGTCAGGCGAGAATATGAAGACTTAGGGTTTAAGTCAATTGTGGCCAAACTCCCCGGAGAAACTAGTTCACAGCCAACAGTTCACAGTTCACAGAATGAAATTAAGAATAAGATTGAAAGAAAGACAGTGAACCATCAATCGAGAACTGATAATCGTAAACAGCTTAAGTTAGTTTAAATGAAAGTTGCGTTAGTGCATGATTTTTTGATCGAATACGGTGGTGCCGAACGGGTTTTGGAGGCTCTTCATGAAATTTGGCCCAAGGCGCCTGTTTTTACCGCTTTTTTTAATCCAGATTCATTGGGACTAAATGCCTCAAAGTTCAAAAGTTGGAAAATAATTAGTTCTTGGGGAGCAAAGCTGCCTTTTTGGCAAAAGCTAGTTTCTCCTTACCGGGTTTTTTCTAAAAGTTTTTTTGAGCATTTCGATTTATCGGGTTTTGACTTAGTTATTTCCTCCTCAAATATGTACATGGCTAAAGCAGTCACTCTTCGACGAGCTCAGGGCAAGAAGTTACCAATTCATATTTGTTATTGTCATACTCCGCCGAGATTCTTGTACGGTTATTCGACCGCTTTGAATTGGAGAAAGGATCCACTGCTTCGACCAATTGGCGAAGTAATTAATCACTTTATGCGGGTTTGGGATTTTGAAGCAGCACAGGTTCCAAAGAGTCAAAGTCGGGGTAGAGTAGATTGCTTTATTGCAAATTCAAAGGAGGTTCAGGCCAGAATTAAGAAGTTTTACAGGCGAGATTCGACAGTAATTTACCCGCCGGTAGATGTTAAAAAGTTCACAGTTCATAGTCGACAGTTCATAGAAAAAAAGAAAACTGTGAACCGTGAACCGTCAACCGCTTACTTTTTAGTTGTTTCCCGGCTTGTCGGCGCCAAGAAAGTTGATCTGGTTATTGAGGTTTGTGCGAAATTAGGATTGCCTCTGAAGGTGGTGGGAGGTGGAAGAGAACTTGAAAATCTGAATAAACTTGCCCAGATACACTCCCGGAGTGAGCAAAGTTTCGGCCCGGCACACTCCGGGAGTGAATTCAAGTCAACTATAGAATTTCTCGGTGAAGTTACAGACGACCAACTAACCAAGCTCTATCAAAACTGCAGAGCGGTCATTTTCCCGGCCGAGCAGGAGGATTTTGGTTTAGTGCCGATTGAAGCAATGGCAGCCGGTAAGCCGGTAATCGCCAATGCCCAAGGAGGAGTATTGGAGTCAGTTATTGATCCTTCGACTCGCTCCGCTCGCTCAGGACAAGTGCTCTCAACAAGCAAGGGAGAGTGCACTGGTGTCTATTTTGATCCGGCAACTGCAGGCTCTTTAACGATGGCGATAAATAAGTTTTTAGATCTTGAAAAAAAGGACTATTTCGACCCCAAATTCATCCGCCAACATGCGCAAAAATTCTCAAAAGAACGTTTTAAGCGTGAGATTTTGAAGTTCGTTGAAAGTAAAATTAGGTGAATTTTTCTAAAATCAAATCAAGTTTACGACGGGTTTATGATGATTTGGCGCCGGTTTGGGGCAAGGATATTGCTAAGCCCGACTGGGGCTTGGAAGAGTTGGAAAAGTTTGCTCTGCTTGTTAAAAAGAATGGTGGAAGGAGGATTTTGGACTTAGGGTGCGGTTCAGGGTTCCAGTCTAAACAACTTTTTGAAGCAGGCTTGGAGGTTGTTGGACTTGATCTTTCGCTAGGGATGATACATGAAGCCAAAAAGAGAGTTCCAAAGGCAAAGTTTGTTGTTGGAGATATAACGAAGATGGAATTCACAAAAGAAGGGTTTGACGGGGTTTTTGCGCAGGCTTCGCTTTTACACATCCCTAAAAAATTAATCCCAAAAGTAATGAAATCAATTCATAAAATTTTAAAAACAAATGGTGTTTTGTATCTTGCCTTAAAGGAAGGAATTGGAGAAAAAGTAGTCGAAGAGGAAAGACTGGGAAGAGTAGTTAGAAGATTTTTTTCATTTTTTACAAAAGAGGAGATTGAGGATTATTTACAGGGTATAGGATTTAAGGTTTTGGAAATAAAACGTTTCGTCTCGAAATCCCCAACAATTTGGCTCTATATTTTTGCAAGGAAAGTTTAATTTTCCCCTCTTGAATCTTTATTAAATTCGTGACTAAGGTTAGGGTAGGATGGGATTTTTTTGGAGGGAAAGAATTTCAGCCGTTGAGTTTACCCGAAGGATATGGTCAGACAAGACTTTTGGATGGGGTCGGGGACGAGAGTAGTTATATTTCCAATGAAGATTTAGAAAGAAGAGTTCAGGCTAGAAGAACAAAAAATGGATTTGAGCCAACTGAAAAACCATCGTCTATAATAATGGAAATTGATGGGATGAGTAATCAACAATTTATGAAAGCGATAGAGCCGTTAAGAACCCGCATGATAACTCCACCTCCGAGGAGTCAGAGCCCACCTCGGAGGTGATTAAGAAGATTCTTCAACTTTTCATTGTCCAAGCAGAAAAATTAAGTTAGAATAGTTGCTTATATGAGTAAAGCATCTAAAATTCCTGTACTTGAGGTTAAAAATTTAGTTAAAAAATTCAAAGATTTTACGGCTGTTGATGATATCAGCTTTGACGTCAAAGAAGGCGAAATCTTAGGCTTTTTGGGGCCAAATGGTGCTGGAAAATCGACGACAATTAACTGCATTCTGGGGGTTATTGAACCTGACGATGGAAAGATTAAAATGTTTGCAAAAGATATTTCCCAAAATCGAAGTGAAATTATGAAAAAAGTTAACTATTGTTCAGCCGAATATAATGTCGCCTGGAACTTGAAGGTTTACGAAGCTTTATTCTTCTATTGTTGTCTATATGAGGTAGAAAATGCCAACGCACGAATTGAGCGAATTTTAGACCAGATGGAAGCAAATGAATTCAAAAATAAATTTCTTAGGGATTTATCCTTTGGCCAGAGAGCAAGAATCAGTCTTTGCAAATCTCTTTTAAATGATCCTAAACTTTTACTTTTGGATGAGCCGATGGCATCGATGGATCCGGACATGGTGGATAAAGGTATAAGACTTCTTAAGAGGATACAAAAGGAAAATAAAATTTCTATCCTTTACACTTCACATAATATGTGGGAGATCGAGCAAATAGCAGATAAGGTTGTTTTTGTAAACAATGGAAAGATAGCAGCCCAAGGAACCCCCCTGGATTTGACAAGAAGACATTTCCTGGCTGATACGGATGAGCCTAATTTAAGAGAAGTTTTTATAAAACTTTCAAGGAGTGAGGATGAACATATCTAGGATTTACGCGATTGTGTTAAGACATTTTTTCCTGGCTATTCATCAATTCGAGAGAATTACGGACATATTTCTATTTCCAGTTTTGGCACTTGTTTTGTGGGGTTTTTTGTCGAGTTTCGTGCAGTTTCAAACTCCGTCTTTGGCCAATTTTCTTTTAGGAGGCATGATTCTTTGGGTTATTTTTGAGAGGGTAGGATCAAATGTAGGTGTTGATTTTATGTTCGATGTTTGGGAAAGGAATTTGATGAATGTTTTGGCAAGCCCGATTAAGCTTCCAGAATATATCACAGGGCTTGTGATTGTTTCCTTACTGAAGGTTTTAATTTCTTTTTTGGCGATGTGGTTTGTGGCAACAGTCTTTTTTGGTTTTGCGATTAACCTTTACGGAATATCATTAGCTGCTTTTTGGGTTAATTTGGTATTTTTTGCAGTTGTTTTGGGAATTTTTAATGTTTCAATTGTGATGCGTTTTGGAAATACGATTGGTCCGTTAACTTGGATTTTACCATTTGCAATTCAACCGTTTGCGGCGGTTTTTTACCCTGTTGCAGTGCTCCCTATTTTTATTCAAAAGATTGTCTGGTTTTTGCCGATTTCTCATGTTTTTGAAGGGATGCGATTTACTTTTACAACCGGAAGGTTCCAAAGTCTTGAATTTCTAGCAGCATTGGGGTTGAATTTGGTTTATTTTGTAATCGTTATTGGTTTTTTCACTTATATTTTTAATTTAGTTAAACGGAAGGGATCGTTAGCAAAACTCTAAATAGTATGCCTGAGTTACCAGAAGTAACCGTTATTGTTAATCAACTTGACAGGAAGCTCAAAGGCTTAGTGTTGGAGAGTATTGAGTACGATTGGCCGAAGAAATTTGATTGGGCCGCCGGCCCGGAGCGGCCTCTGGCTCGGAGGGGAAATAAGTGGACTTTAGATTTAAAAGGAGCAAAGATAGTTGGGGTAGAGAGAAGAGGGAAGGTAGTTTTAATAGAAGTATCAAAGGTATCAAAAGTATCAAAGGTATCAAAAGATTTGACAATTCTTATCCATCTAAAACTTACCGGGCAGCTAATTTATCAAGACGCTAAAAGTCGGATTACCGGAGGACATCCGATTCCGCCTTTAAATTTGCCGGTTCCGAATAAAACTACTCGGGCGACCTTCACTTTCACTAATCAAGGCCATTTGTATTTTAATGATGTGCGTAAATTCGGCTGGGTGAAAATAGTGGAAAGTGGAAAGTTGAAAGTTGAAAATTATCTTAAGGAATTGGGACCGGATGCACTGGAGATCGGTCTTGATGAATTTAAAGAAAGACTTCAAAAGCGAGGACAAGCTAGGATTAAAAAACTTTTGATGGATCAGGCTTTTATTTCCGGGGTCGGCAATATTTATTCGGACGAGGCATTGTGGAGGGCTAAAATCCATCCAAGAAGATCAGCTATTAGTCTTCAGCCATTAGAGGTTAGAAGATTGTATGAAGGACTCCAGAAAAGTCTTAAGTTGGCAATTGCAAAGGGCGGATCATCCGCGAGCGCTTTTGTTGACAGTGGCGGAGAGCGTGGCCTTTATCTTTCGTACGCTAAAGCTTATCATATGACAGGAAGACCTTGTCAGCGTTGCAAAACAAAAATTATTCGGGAGAAAATTGACGGTCGAAGTGCACATTTTTGCCCCAACTGCCAAAAGTTAAGATAAATCAAATGTCCTTAATACCAAAAAGTTATCTTTCTGTACTTAAAGATAGAGATTTTTTTCTTTTGACTTGTGTAATTTTTATCGGACAATTTGCCTCGGCGTTTTTGATGTTGGCTTTGGTTGTTTCTGTATTTGCCGAAACCAAGTCTAACTTTGGAGTTTCCGGAGTCATCGCCTCTTTTACTGTCCCCGGATTTTTACTGATGGCAATTGCCGGTTTAGCAGCAGACATATTTGACAGAAAAAAGATTATTCTTCTGGCCAACACGATTATTACATTAGTTGTTCTTTTGATTCTTTTTTCAATTGAAACAGTTTATGCTTCAATTCCTCTTTCTTTTTTGTACTTTGCAGGAAATGTATTTTTTTATCCGGCTTCTGCTGCTGCCTCTGCGCAACTGGTCAAAAAAAAACAACTTTTAGCCGCTAACTCGATATATATTTTTACCTTATCTGGTGGAATAATTCTTGGACTTTTTTTGGCAGCAGTAATTCATTTTTTTCTGGGCAATAGAGCAACTTTGGTTATTTGTGAGATTTTACTTATTGCGGCAGCAGTGCTATCGGTATTCTTACCGCCTTTAATTCCTCGAAAGATTAAGAATTATTCCGTTTCCAAGACACTTAGCGATATTTGGAGTGCCTTTATTTACATCTTCAATCAAAAATTGATCTGGTTTTTCTTTCTGATTTTTGCTCTTATGCAAGGAATAATTGCGTTCGGAGTAACTTTGGCGCCCGGGTTTTTTGACGAGGTAGTCGGGCTTTCTATCAACAAAAGCCCGATATTTATATTTCCGTTCATTGGTTTTGGAGTACTTTTAGGTCTTATCTTTGTTCATAACTGGAAACTTCAGGAAGGCCAGATAGTGACTGTAGGAATTGGAACGTTAGGATTTGCAACTTTAGTTTTGGGCCTTATTTTAAGATTGAATGCAATTTCCGGCAGGTTGTTACTTGTTCCTGTAGGAGTCTTTTTGGTTCTTTTGGGTTTTGCGGTTATTGACTGCATAATTGCTTCAAGGACAGTAATGCAAAAAAAGGTATCCCACCATTATCAGGGTACTGTTTTTGGTGCCAATATCATTCTTTCGTCTTTTTTGGGAGCGACCATGGCACCATCTGCAGCCGTTTTTGAAGTGTTATTGGGATACGTTAATGTCTTGATCTTCTCAGGACTTGGTTTTTTGGCGCTTTCCGCACTTTTTTCCAGATTTAGCCTTCGATGGAAATTTTAAATCTACACCTTGCCAATTTTCGCAATTTCTCCTCAAAAAAAATCGTTTTTGATAAGGGCTTGACCGTCCTAATCGGACCAAATGGCAGCGGTAAAAGCAATATCTTGGAGGCAATTGGCCTTTTTTCCGGGATAAGGCCAGTAAAAATTGATACTGATTTTGACTTGGTTAAATTTGGCGAGAGCGAAGTTAAGATTGAAGTGAAAGTTTTCGACTGGAATCAGGATAAAGTTTTGACAATTAATATGATAGTTTCAGATGAGCGTTATGTTAGGAAGGCCTATTTTATCGATTCTGTAAAAAAGAGACTTGCAGACCTTTCCCTTAGCCTTTCGGTGGTTATCTTTTCTCCCCAAGACTTAGAGTTGGTAACCGGCTCTCCTTCTGTTCGCCGGCATCATTTGGACGATCAGCTTTCATCGACAGACAGAGAGTATCACCGCAGTATTAATGCGTATAACAAAATTATCACCAGAAGAAATAAAATTTTGCAGCGAGTTGCCGAGGGAAAATCAAGGCCAGGGGAACTTGATTTTTGGGATGAGCGATTATTGGAACATGGTAGATATATTTCTCAAAAGCGTATGGAGTTTTTCGAGTTTTTGAACTCTTCGGCTAGCAAACACCTTGGGTTCACCTCCGAGGTGAAGTCAAGGAGATACCAAGAGAGCACACTGAGGGTGTTTCCTGCGGGATTTTCTTGGGCTCTCAGACAGAGTTTACTGTCAAAGGAAAAACTTTTTCAAAACCGCGAGCGCGATATTTCAGCCGGCATAACTCTTTCCGGTCCGCACCGTGACGATTTCAGATTTTTGTTGAAAAGCCGCCGGCCCGGGGCCTCTGGCCCGGAGGGTAGAGATTTGGAGTTTTTTGGTTCGCGCGGCGAGCAAAGACTTTCCGTTTTGACACTGAAACTTGCCGAATTGGAATTTAACCAAGTGAAGTTGGGGAGCCGCCCAATTCTGGCACTTGATGATATTTTCTCCGAACTTGATTGGGAACACCGGGAAACTGTTCTTTCGATAATCGGTAAGCAACAGACAATAATCACCGCAGCTGAGGAAGATTCAGTCCCAAAACAAATTTTTAAGAGGGCGAAGATTGTGGAGTTAACCTAAAGTTTGTGCTAGTATACGCTACTAATAATTTCTAAAAATCATGTCGAAAGAAGATTGTACCTGGACAGGGTTGACAAGGCAATTGCCGAGGAGAAGATTTCTAGAAAGAGCTGCGGCTTTAGGAATCGGAGCTGCTGGACTTGCTTTAGTCGGTTGCGATGACGAAGGAGGCCATAATTTTCCGATTCCTACTGTGACTGAACAGGAACTAGCTCAAGATGTCCTTGCTCTTTGGAATAAGAGCCATGATATTGCCTTTCGTTATGAAAGGAGACTAAAAGTTTCCTCACAAGAGGAAATTAGACAATCGGTAAAGGATTTAACTATCCAAAAAGCTAGACTAATAGAAAGAGAATATATAGGTCTAGGACTTTACGGGGAACCGCCAAATGCCAGAGTCGAAAACCGGGATGGTAGAGATATAGTGCTCATTCGCGGCCAAGAATTCGATGTTCGTCATAGTTCTAGTGATTATTTTATTGGTGCTGCGCTAATCGATTATTTATTTGAAGAAAAATTTGCAGATATTTTAAAAGATGTACCTGGTTTTGAATCCAATAGACAGATACTTCTGCCTTCCAATATGGAAGAAATACTTTGGCTTCAGTCCCATCTTGTGGATGTTCAATTAGGTGATGTATCTCCGATAACCAGGACCCGGGATCTTGCCACGCTAGCAAGAGCACTCAAGGTTTTTGAAGCGGTAGGTTTGCCTAGGCCCAACAAACTAAAACTTGACAAATCCCTTTTTGAAAAAGGCGGGAATCCTCATCATAAATTTAAAGATCCGGATACAATCTTGCTTGATGCTACAAAGTCTGGTGGTTTTGATTCAGCCAGGTCGATTGCCAGTTTTCTGGCTACTAGAAAACCAAACTTGGTTGGTGATTATCTAGAGGTGGTATCTCGGGCTTACAAATCTCAAAGACAACCAATTGCGAATGGATACTTTACCCCTAACGGTGAAGAAGGTTTTATTAAAGCCTTAGAAGATTACATGTTTGATGGAGTCAGCTTTAGAAAGAAAATTGCCTATGCAGAAACCTGGGGTCGCCTTGAAGCCGAAAAGGTAATGTTACAAGTTCCATATGCATTTTTAAAGCATGCACTTGGGAACCGAGAATTCAGCATTAATTTTAAGGTAAAGTTAATTATGGAATATAAAATCGGCGATACTGTGATGATTGATGATTACGCGAGGCCAGACAAACCGGGAATTGTTTTACGCCAACGACCAACCCTTAAGATTGATCTAGGCTGGCCGTACGTTAACGATGGTACTTTAGTTCAAATTATTGGTGGGTCTGAACTTGTTCCTGATGATGAAAAGGATCAAGCAACCAGGATGTGGCTTATAAGGAGGCATGGTTTGGGGGTTTCTGAACAGCCAGGCTGGGTTTCTGAAGAATGGTTTGGACCAAGTTTGAAATTGAGTGATCAATTCTTAATTTGACTTCTTCTTAAATTTACCGCATAATTAACGCATAGTTCGCAAATAAATTGCGAATTTTTTACTGCGAATGGATCCGAATAATAAAGTCATTTATCCTGAACTGAGCTATAAAATAGTTGGAATTCTTTATAATGTTCATACAGAGTTAGGTGGAAAATATCAAGAGAAGTATTATCAAAGAGCTGTTGAAAAGGCTTTACTAAGTGAAAAATTCCTTTTGAAAAAGAGTTAATGGTTGATTTGAGTTTTAAGGGTGAAAAGATTGGAAAATACTTTCTGGACTTTTTAATTGAAGGGAAGATAATTCTTGAGTTAAAAGCCACTCCTTTTTTCCATCCTGATGATTTTTATCAAGTTCTAGCTTATTTAAAAGCAATATCACTTAAATTAGGTATACTTGCAAATTTCCGAGGACGGAAGCTAGTCTATAAAAGAATACTAAATTCGGAGATTCATTTGTAATAATTTGCACTAAAATATTTGTAACTTATTTGCATGTACCAACCTAAATTTACCATCACCAATAACATCCTTAAATCCATCGGTAAAATAGAAGCATGCCGCGAACTTATTGAAAACGCCCCCTTGGTACCGGCTTACGAGGCCAAATTCAGGCAAGAGGCGATTATCAGAACTGTCCATCACGGGACGCATATCGAAGGAAATCCTTTGGATACCGGTGAAGTAGTGGCAGTTTTAGAAGGTAAAGAAGTTGAGGCGCGCGATCGAGATATTCAGGAAATTTTAAATTACCGCAATGTACTTAAATTTATTGACAGGAAACAAACCGGGAAACACTCCCGGAGTGCGCCAGGTCGAAACTTTGCTCACTCCGGGAGTGAGGTCAGGCCGAGCAAGATTTTGCAAAGGGATTTGTTGGCAATTCATAAGCTGACTGTTGAAAAAATTCTGCGCTGGGATGCTGCCGGTAAATTCCGTAAAACTCAAGTAGTTGTTAAAAATTCCAAAACCGGGCAAGTCAGTTTTATACCGCCTAAAGCCAATCTTGTAGTTGGGTTAACTGGCGATTTCTTTGACTGGTTAAATAGTGATAACTCCCAGTCGATCCATCCGGTTCTGGCCGCGGGTATTACCCATTATATTCTGGTCTACATTCACCCTTTTATTGACGGTAATGGGAGAGCGGCGAGGGCCTTAGCGTCGATGGTATTATTTAGCCGCGGTTATGATATTAAGAAATTCTTCTCTTTGGAGGAATATTTTGACAAAAATGCCCATCGATATTACAAAACTTTACAGGAAGTTTCCAATCAAAAAGCCGAAAGTTTGTCCCAGCGCGATTTAACGGTCTGGCTTGAGTACTTTTGCGAAGGCTTAGCAGAGGAACTGGCTCGGGTTAAGGAAAAAGTCCAAAAATTATCGCTCGATATAAGATTAAAGGGCAAAACCGGCCAGATTGTTTTATCAGAGCGTCAAGTAAAACTGGTCGAATATATTGAAACATACGGTTCGATAAGCAACAGACAGTGGCGAAGTTTACTTCGCGAATATTCCGACGATACAATTCTTCGTGATCTTAAAGATTTGCAAAAGAAAGGACTCATCAAGAAGAAAGGCTCGACGAAGGGCGCAGTTTATGTAATGAAGTAGTTATAAATTACAAGTTATAAGTTATAAATTTTTATGACGTATGAAGAGAAATCTGAAATAGCAAGAAGAACATATGACTTTGCCGTTAAGGTAATAAAAATAACTGCTAGATTACCAAAAACTCCTGCAAATCTCATACTAATCAAACAAGTAATACGATCGGCAACATCGATTGGTGCAAATATTGAAGAAGCTCTTGGTGGGTATACTAAAAACGATTTCACTTATGGAATGAATATTGCAAAGAAGGAAGCTAGAGAAACACGCTATTGGTTAAGAATGATTCACGATACAAATGCGATTTTTCGTCAAGAACTGACAGTGCTTTTGCAAGAATGTAAAGAATTGATTAATATTCTAACTAAAATTGTTAAGACTTCATCGAAAAAATGATTTATATTCGCTCGCAGAATACCATGGACTATTAATCCATGGATGATTGCGAAAGCGAATACATACTTCCGAGTCATGGAAATATTCTGCTCACTTATGTAAACTTTAAGGGCAATACAGAGGGCTTTTAGCCCTCGGAAGTTTATAACTTTTAATTTATAACTTTGGACTCTAATGAGATTTAGCGAATTAGCTGAATACTACGAAAAACTGGAGGCAACGTCAAAACGCCTCGAATTAGTCGATATTCTTTCCAAGCTTTTTAAGGAAGCGAAGGCAGAGGAAATCGGCAAGATTTGTTATCTGATTCAAGGTAGAGTCGCGCCGTTTTTTGAGCCTGTGGAGATTGGTATGGCGGAGAGCATGGTCGCGCAATCAATCGGCCGGGCGTTTAACAAATCAAAGGATGAAGTTATTAAATTGTATAGACATAAAGGGAATATGGGGATTGCAGCTGCGCAATTGTCGACTAACGCAAAACGACTAACGACTAAGGCCCTTTCGGTCACAGAAGTTTTCGAGGAACTTGCCAAGATTGCAAAATTTAGTGGTAAGGGTACGGTTGAACAAAAGGTTTCGACTTTAGCGCAGGTTTTGAAATCGTTAGATTCAACCTCAGTTAAACACGTTGTCAATATTCCTTTGGGGACACTGCGGTTAGGAATTGGAGATCCAACGGTTTTGGATGCACTTTCAATTGCAAAAACGGGTGACAAGAAATTAAGACCGATGCTTGAGGGTGCTTACAACAAAACATCCGATCTTGGATATGTTGCGGAAAATTTTTTTAGAAAAGGTGAAGCTGGGATTAGAAGTGTCAAATTAATTATCGGTAAACCGATTAGGCCGGCGCTTGCCGAGAGGCTTCCGAATGCAGAAGAAGCAGTAAAGAGATTGGGAGGAGAATTTGCAGCTGAACCTAAGTTTGACGGATTTCGCGTGGCGGTTCACAAAAATGGAAACAAGATAGAGCTTTTTTCGAGAAACTTGGAGGATATGACTCATGCTTTTCCGGATTTGGTTGAAGGTGCAGTCAAAGAAGTTAAGGCAAAGACTGCAATTTTAGAAGGGGAAGCAATTGCGTACAATCCGGTTACGGAGGAATTTTTGCCGTTTCAAGAAACTACCAAACGCAGACGTAAGTACAAAATCGAGGAGATGGCCAAACAATTACCTTTGGTACTTTTCGCATTTGATCTTCTTTATTTGAATGGGAAAGATATAACAGAGAAACCTTATTGGCAAAGAAGGAAGCTTTTGGAGTCAATCATCCACAGCGACAATAAGGTAGTAAGACTTGCCCAAGAGAGAACTTTACATACGGCCCAGGAGATTACAAAGTTTTTCAATGAGGAGATTTCGGAAGGACTGGAGGGATTGATGCTTAAAAAGCTTAATAGTCCTTACGTTGCCGGAGGGCGTGGATTCCACTGGATTAAGTTCAAAAGAAGTCAGGCGGGTGAGCTGACCGATTCAGTTGACTGTGTGCTTTTGGGGGTTTACTCCGGCCGCGGCAAAAGAACAGAGTTTGGAGTCGGAGGGCTTTTGGTTGGGATTTATGATGCTAAGCGCGATGAATTTGTGACAATTTCCAGAGTCGGTACGGGTTTGACTGACGAGGAATTTAGAAAGGTAAAAGTGATAAGTGATAAGTTACAAGTTGCAAAAAAGCCGGCAAGGGTAAATTCAAAAATTGAACCTTCTTTTTGGGTCGAGCCAAAAGTGGTTTTGGAAATTTACGCAGATGAAATTACTAGGTCACCGATCCACACAGCCGGTTGGGATTCTTCGACAGGTTCAGGATTTGCCTTAAGGTTTCCCAGATTGGTTAAGTTTCGAGAAGCCGACAAACGACCGGAAGATGCTACTACCGTAAGTGAAATAATGAAGATGTATAAAGATCAGTTCAAGAAGAAACATTAAGAAATAACTATTCTTATCCCTCTAGACACAGAAGTAATTTTTGTCTAAATTGTCTTGTATGCCAAATGTCCATGATGATTTGCATATTGAGAAGAAAGATTTAGATGAAGTTTTTCAATATATTGAAGGCTACTGGCCAAAACTAATCCGCTATCATCCCAAAGATCTCAAGACCCTAATTGGGTTGCCTAATTCCTACATCGTGCCAACGGATTCTGAAATTTTTCAAGAACAGTATTATTGGGATTCGTATCTTATTGTCCGTGCTTTGATTAACAACCCCAAATACAGTCATATCGCTATTGGTATGGTTGAGAATTTGTTCTACATGATTGAAAGATTCGGCATTATTCCTAATGCCTCGCGTTTCTATTTCCTTTCGAGATCTCAACCGCCCCTACTTTCGAGTATGGTTCTTCTAATTTACGGCAAGATAAAGGACATGAATTGGTTAAAGAAAGCTGTCGGCTATGTTGAATTCGAATACAACAACGTCTGGATGGGTGAGACCCATCTGGCTAATTTCAGGGCAGTAGAATCCGGACTTTGTCGCTATTATGATGTCAATGCTATTGACGACTTAGCAGAAGCTGAATCCGGTTGGGATTTAACTTCTCGGTTTAACGGCAAATGTCTTGACTATCTGCCTGTTGATCTTAATTGTCTCCTTTTCCTTTACGAGGTGGATCTGGCGCATATTTATAACTTGCTCAAAAATTCCAAGAAAGTAGAAAAATTCGAGAAAGCCGCTATCTGGCGAGCGAAACTTATTAACAAACTTATGTGGGACGAAAAAACGGGTTATTACTTTGATTATAATTTTGTCAAAAAAAGCAAGAGTCCATTGATAACCGTTGCCGGCATTTATCCTTTAAATGTTGGTATTGTTTCCGTTGCCCGCGCCCAAAAAGCGATTTCTTTGGTTGAAAAAATTTTGCAGAAAAATTACGGCGTAGTTCAGTCTGTACGCTTTATTGAAAATAAGCAGTGGGATTGGCCAAACGGTTGGTCACCCTTACAACTTAGAGCAGTTGAGGGCCTAATGCGTTATGGGGCAAATAGACTCGCCAGGAGATTAATTCTCAAATGGCTTTCCCTAAATATAAAAATTTTTAGAGAAACGGGTTTTTTGTGGGAAAAATATGATGTAGTTCACGGAGCTATTGGAGTACCGGATCGATATCCGACGCTATACGGTTTTGCCTGGACTAACGCTTGTTTTCTGATTATGGCAAATATGCTTGAATTTCTAGAAAAATGGCCATCTGAGAATGCAACTCCAGTTTGGCTCGTTAGGCGGTTGGGTTGGTATTGAGGCCCTTTTTCGTCATGTTAAAATTAGGCCGATGAGGTTCGTTTGTGATCTCCATCTACATAGTAAATACTCACGCGCCCCACAAATCTTAGCATTCGCCTTTTCAATACTAGTTCGCAAGCGGCTCATGCTGCGATTATTGAGGGGCAGCTTTTTCTCGGTGATAAAATAGGTTTTGATGAAATTTATTACTGATCTCCACTTACACTCCAAATACTCACGCGCAGTTTCCCAAGAAATGGGTCTTTCCCAAATGGCCGAGTGGGCAAAATTCAAAGGTATTAGTGTTTTAGCAACTGGGGACTTTACTCATCCATTTTGGTTCGATCAAATTAAGAATGAACTTGTGGAAGCGGGGAATGGGTTGTGCAGACTAAAGTCTGCAAGTGACAAGTCACAAGTGATAAGTGATAAGTTGAATAATAGTCAAGAAGTTTTTTTCCTGCTTTCTTGCGAGATTTCTTCAATATACAGCCAAGGAGGTAAAACAAGAAGAATCCACAATTTATTTTTCTTTCCTTCTATCCAGTCCGTAGAAAAATTCAATGGTCAACTGCTTAAACGAGGTGCAAATCTTCGCTCTGATGGTCGGCCAATTGTCGGCCTTACTTCCCGGGACCTTTCCCAGATTGCGCTTGAATGTGACCAAAAAACTTTAATAATTCCTGCTCATATTTGGACTCCCTGGTTTTCAGTGTTTGGTTCCTTTTCAGGTTTTGACTCCCTCGAAGAATGTTTTGGCGATATGACCGATTATATTTATGCCGTAGAAACTGGTCTCTCCTCTGATCCTGCGATGAATTGGCGAATTGCCGATCTTGACAGGCGGGCGATACTTTCATTTTCTGATGCTCATTCACTGGAAAAGATGGGCAGGGAGGCAACTGTTTTTGAAGGGGAAGAAATTTCCTACAATGCCATCTATGATGCCATTGTAAAGGGACCAAAAGTAACAAACGTATCAAATGTATCAAAGGGTAATAAATCCTCTGAAACTTCAGAGACTTTTGCTCCCTCAAAAATTGCTTTCACTATCGAGTTCTATCCAGAAGAAGGCAAATATCACTACACCGGCCATCGCGACTGCAACTATAGTCAGAATCCAGAGGAAGGCGAAAAAAAAGGCAATAAATGTCCGGTTTGCGGGCGGTCTTTAACAATTGGGGTGATGGATCGGGTTGAAGAATTGGCATCAAGAAATTCGAAAATGGAAATTCGGGCTTCCAGAGGAGTCAAGCAGGTCTATTCGGAGGATTCTTCACGGCCACCATATATTTCTTTAGTTCCGCTTTCTGAGATATTAGCGGAAGCACTGGGTGTGGGGGTTGGTACTAAAACGGTGATGGATGCATACCTTATTTTAGTAAATCAATTAGACAGCGAATTTAATGTTCTTTTAAAAGCAGATCTTAGGGACATTGCACGGCTTGTCTCCCCAAACGTTGTTGAAGGAATTAATAAAATAAGGAATAGAGATATTGTTGTTGAGCCCGGATATGACGGTAAATTTGGCATAGTTAAAATTTGGCCAAATACAGAAAATGTGGGTAAAATGCAAGTTGAAGAGGAAAAACAAAAAGATTCGCAACTTAATCTGTTTGCGTAAGGAGGTGATATAAATGACCACTAATCAATCGAATAGAAATCTAATAGCGGCTCTTTCTTATCTTTTAGGGTTTATTACAGGAATTGTGATTTTACTTGTTGAAAAAGATGAGAAATTTATCCGCTTTCATGCTATGCAGTCAACTGTTATATTTGGGGCTTTATTCGTCCTAAGTATCGTTTTAGGCTTTGTTCTGAGGCCAGTTGGTATCTTGGAAACTTTGGTTAATGTTATTATTTCCGTTGTCAGCCTTATAGTATGGGTGGTTTCGATGATCAAGGCTTATCAGGGCCAGATGTATAAATGGCCGATTGCTGGGGACTTTGCGGAAAAACAAATTAAATGACATCCTCCCTGACCTTGGAGGGGCGGGTCGGGTTCGGATGAAGTTTTCTTATCCGCTTCATCAACGAATACAGAAGCTCGGGGTTTTCGCGGATTCAAAAATAGGATGATTTATGCAAACAGACAGCATGCCGGAGAAATTCTTGCGAAAAAGTTTTCCGAATTAAAATTAGATAAGAAAAAATCAATAGTTGCGGCAATTCCTCGCGGCGGAGTAGTTGTCGGGCAGGTAATAGCAGAAAAATTGGGAATTAGGCAAACCGTGATAGTAATAAAAAAATTAGGCGCACCGCAAAATCCGGAACTGGCAATTGGCGCAACGGCATCTTTTGGGAAACCAATACTTGATAGATGGCTAATTGCAGACTTGGATGTTTCAGGCGATTACCTCAAAAAAGAAATAATTAAGAAAAAGAAAGAAGCCTTTTCCCGCGAAAGATTATTGGGTGTAAAGCTTATTCCGTCGAAATTTAAAGCTAAGATCGTTATTGTAGTTGATGACGGTTTGGCAACCGGCCAGACAGCTAAAGCCGCAGCCAAGATCATTCGAAAATTTGGCCCGAAGAAGTTAATTTTAGGGGTTGCCTGTGCAGCTCCTTCAACATTGGATTTAGTGAAAAATGATTATGATGAGGTGATTTGTCCACTTGTCAGTTCTGATTTTTGGGCCGTGGGTCAATTTTACAGAGATTTTAGACCGATTGATGATATTAAAGTAAAAGACTACTTGCTAAAAGTTAAGGTCTAAAGGTTTTTGATTATTTTTCTTTACTTAACCTTTGAAAAATGTAGACATCACCGTTTTGGTAATAAAGGGCATAATTTTGATTCCCTTGGATTGTCTTTAGCATTGTTTTTATGTCCTGTAAGGACCCTAAGCCCCAATAGTTGTTGGGGTTTTGTCCTTCACGGACGTCGAGCAAAATGTACTCGGCTCTATCATCAATAGTTTTAAGTAGCCATGATGGCTGGTGCGTAAAGTGAGACAAAAGATCGTTTTGTGTTGCAATAGAGGCATTTTTCGGAATTTTACTGACAGCTTGTTCTAAAAACATAAAGTTTTTAGTGTTTTCATAAAAGGCTGGGTTGTACGCAAGAGCGAGTGGACCATGAAGAACAAATCTATAGAGGAAAAAAGAATTAACAATCAAGAGAGAGAGAATTAGATAAATAAAGGGCTTTCTGTTATTTAATTTTTTGTTAAGAAAGTTAACTGAGAAAATGGAACTGAGAGCAAGTATTACAGAAAGAAGGGCGCTGTAGTGCATACCTAGATCGAATCTTAATGCCCAGGAAGGTGAGTAAAAACGGGTCGTAAAATCTTGAAAGATCAAAAACCACAATGCCGGCGATAACAAAGGCAAAAATCCAAAGCTTGCGAAGCTAAAAAATAATGTTCTTAACTTGATTGGATTATCGACGAATGATGAGAAGAAGACTACGGGGTTGGGATCGATGGGTACTCCATATTGATAAGGTTCCCCTGCGAAATAGGGGATAAACAATTTAATCGTAAGAAATCCGTACAAGAGAGATATGATACATGTTAACAGCGCCGTTTTTGCCCATTGCCTATTCAAAAAAAATAATGAAATACCGACACCGAATCCAACCAAAAAATTACTCTCTTTAAATCCAAGCATTATAAATAGCAGAATCCAGTACCAAATTATGTTCTTTTTAACTATGGCAAGATAAACAAGCATTAGGGCAACGGTGGCAATTGTAACCTCATGGAAGTCGGTAATGACTGCATTTTGGAGGCCCGTAAAGAGAAAGTATGAGACAGTAACTGCAAGCGATTGAAACTTGTTTTTTAGGACTTGGTTGCCAATAAGGTACAAAATGATACCACTTAATCCAACAATGGCTGCCTGAGCGATAAGCATTATTTCCTGTTTTTCGGTTAGCCAATAGAGGGGGGAAAGGATAAAAATACTTGGGTTGAAGTGATCAGCGAAAATTATTTTTCCACCGACAACAAGATGTTCAATTATTGGTGGGGAGAAATGGGCAACTTTCCAGAGAGCCTGATCGAAAATGCCAAAATCGTAATAAAAAACCTCGTATTGCCAAAACCTATTAATTGAGACAAGAGCCCCAGCAGTAATAAAAGCAAGGGTTAGCAGAGCAACAACTAAATCCGGGATTATTAGAGAATGGTTCTTTTTTCGCACTTTTCAAGGGACATTGTAACATTTGGAATTGACAATTAATATTTGAGAGCTGAGAATAATAAGGGTCTTTTATGAAACTTATCGTAGGTTTGGGGAATCCAGGTGTTAAATTTGAAAAAACCCGGCATAATTTGGGTTTTATGGTTATGGATTTTTTTGCTGGGAATAAAGGATTATCCTGGCAATATAATTCCGATTTCTCGTCACATTATGCCAAAGACGCTGAGCTAGTGATTGCTAAGCCAACAACATATGTGAACCAGTCAGGAATTGCTGTTGCTTCTATCTGTCGATATTTTCGAGTCGATCTTTCCGATTTGTTAGTAATTCATGATGATTTGGATTTGCCTTTCGGAAAAATTAGATTAACATATGGCAGTTCAAGTGCCGGTCATCGCGGAATTGAAAGCATAATTGAAAATTTAGGCATGGAATTTACGAGGCTGCGGATCGGAATTGGACGGCCATTGGAAAGTATTGATCCTGAAAAGTACGTTTTGCAAAAATTTTCAACTGAGGAAAATAAACAGCTTCCAAAAATAATTGAAAAAAGCACTGAAGCAATAAAATCATATCTTGATTTGGGTATTGATGCTGCGATGAACAGGTATAACTGACAACTGACAACTGACAACTGACAATCGGAAAAAGTATGGCTCGTCTAAATCTTAAGGAAGAAGTATATCGGTTAGTTAAACAAATTCCCAAAGGTAAAGTTGTGACTTACGGGCAAATCTCAAATCAATTGAGAATACCAAAGCGTATTTTCGATAAATCGGAAAGTGAGAATGCCCGCCTGCCGGCAGGGCAGGGAGAATTGAGAATTAGCCCAAGAGTGGTTGGTTGGATGTTGCATGCTAATCGGTCAACTGACGTACCTTGTCACCGAGTAGTTGATCGAAACGGGAGGATTGCGCCAAATTTTGCCGGCCCCTCGAAGCTTCAGCGAAGTGGGAGTTTTGGGGGAGCAGAGGAGCAAAGACGTCGATTGATATCAGAGGGAGTAAGATTTAAAGACAAGATGCATGTGGATCTCGCCAAATGCCTTTGGCGAGAAAATCCTAAATCCTAATTTCTAAACTCTAAACAATTTCAAAATCCTAAATTCAAATGATCAAATAAAAAATAAATTTGTCTTAAGATTGTTTTGAATTTTGTATTTTCCCTCATTTGGATTTGTTTAGGATTTAGAGTTTAGGGTTTAGAATTTTTATGCAATTACATATTGTCATTTATGGTCAAGTCCAG